>Ga0207703_10000004_pt1 | contig 526312 bp, 529 predicted proteins | sample KBSSwiS12_FD_184304 | JGI IMG/M metagenome (GOLD analysis project Ga0207703, IMG submission 184304) | Switchgrass rhizosphere microbial communities from Kellogg Biological Station, Michigan, USA - KBS Switchgrass S1-2 (SPAdes) (version 2) | ecosystem: Host-associated > Plants > Roots >... | reverse complement strand
GGAGAAACGCCGCGGCCTGCGCGAGCGCGCCGCCGCCCACGGCCGCACCATGCTCTGGCCGGCGGTCGCCCATTCGTACCTCCGCAGCTTCGAGCGCGCCAGCATCGAACATTCGCAGCGGCTGCGCACCGCGTTCCGCGCCAGCACCCTCGCCACGCGGCCGGCCGACCTGCCGCTGGTCAACCTCGACCACGTCGAGATGATGACCGACGACACCGGCATGCTGCAGCACGCGCTGTTCAACGTGCCGCGCTACGACGAAGGCTATTGTCTCGACGACAACGCGCGCGCGCTGCTGCTGATGACGCTCCTCGAGGACGTCGGCTCGGACGATCCGCGCATCGTGCGCACGCTCGCCTCGCGCTACCTGGCGTTCGTCAGTCACGCCTTCAACGCGAAGACGGGACGCTTCAGAAATTTCATGTCGTACCCACGGATCTGGCAGGAAGAGCAGGGTTCCGAGGATAGCCATGGCCGCGCGCTGTGGGCCCTCGGCACCGTCGTCGGATGTTCCGCCGATCCGGGACGGCTCACCCTTTCGGGCGAGCTGTTTCATGCGGCGCTCCCCGCGGTGTCGGGCTTCAGCAGTCCGCGCGCCTGGGCCTTCGCTCTCCTCGGTATCGAGCAATATCTCCGCGCATTCGAAGGCGACCGAAGCGTGCAGGCCGCCGGCCGCGCGATCGGCGAGCGGCTCCTCGGTCTCTTCCGCCGCACCGATCAACCCGACTGGCCGTGGTGCGAGACGCGCGTCACGTACTGCAACGCGCGGCTTCCGCAGGCGTTGATCGCCACCGGGTCGTGGACCGGCGACGCGTCGATGATCGCCACCGGCGTCCGCTCGCTCGAGTGGCTGATGACGATCCAGAAAACGGCCGAAGGGTATTTCGCTCCGATCGGAACGCGAGGCTTCTTCGAGCGCGGCATGGTCGCGGCGACGTTCGATCAGCAACCGGTCGACGCGTGCGCCACCGTGTCGGCGTGCATGCATGCGTTCCGTTCGACGGGAGACCATCGCTGGGCCGAGCATGCACGCCGCGCCTTCACCTGGTTCCTCGGACAGAATCAATTGCAGCAGGCGCTGTACGACCCGCTCTCCGGCGGCTGCCGCGACGCGCTGCACGCCGACCGGCTGAATGAAAACGAGGGGGCCGAATCGACGCTCTCGTTCCTTCTCGCGTTGATGGACATGCGCGCGGACGAGGTGCGCTGGAACGCCATGCAGATTCCGGTCGCCGCGCCGTTCGAGCCAGTGATGGCGGTGAGTGAATCGGTGCAATGACGACCGGTCAGCAGTACGCCACACTTCTCGTCCGCAGCAACAGCAATCCGATCCTGACGGCGGCCGACTGGCCGTATCCCGTGCACACCGTCTTCAACGCCGGAGCGACTCTGCTTCCCGACGGCACCACGCTCCTGCTTTGCCGCGTGGAGGACCGCCGCGGACTCTCGCACCTCTGCGCCGCGCGATCGCCCGACGGCGTCCGCGGCTGGACGATCGATCCGCAGCCGACGCTGCGGAGCGACGTCGAAAATCATCCCGAAGAGCTGTGGGGGATCGAAGACCCGCGCATCACGTTCGTGCCGGAGCTCGGACGCTACGCGGTCGCCTATACGGCATTCGGCAAGGGCGGACCGGGTGTCTCCATCGCGCTGACCGAAGATTTCGTGAAGTTCGAGCGCTGCGGCCTGGTCATGCAGCCGGACGACAAGGATGCCGCGCTGCTGCCGCGCCGTATCGACGGCAAGTTCGCGCTCGTGCATCGGCCCATCGCCGATTCCGGAGCGCACGTCTGGATCTCGTACTCGCCCGACCTGCGCAGCTGGGGCGGCCACCGCATGATGCTGCAGGCGCGCCGCGGCGGCTGGTGGGACGCGAACAAAGTCGGCCTCTCGCCACCACTGATCGAGACCGACCGCGGCTGGCTCATGCTCTACCACGGCGTCCGCTCCAACGCCGCCGGAAGCCTCTACCGCGTCGGCGTCGCCCTCTTCGACCTCGAGCAACCCGAGCGCCTTCTCCTGCGCGGCGACGAATGGATCTTCGGCCCCGAAGCCCTTTACGAGACAAAGGGCGACGTCGCCAACGTCACGTTCCCCTGCGGCTACACCATCGGCCGCGACGGCGACACCTTGAACGTGTATTACGGCGCGGCGGATAGCTGCATCGCGCTCGCCACGGGGAGCATCAGCGGGATCCTCGCGTGGCTCGACGAGCACGGGAGCGTGTAGCACTGACACTCCTGTCTGTGCTTTCGGTTGCCTGATAGTCTCTGGGGCGTGAGCGAAGGGAAACTTCCGCCGGCGCCAGGAAGCGACGTCGTCCTCTATCGGACGGAGGATGGCGGGACGCGCGTCGCCGTACGATTCGATGATCGGACCGTTTGGCTGACCCAGGCGGGGATCGCCGACCTGTTTCAAACGAGCCCGCAGAACATCACCCTGCACCTCGCGGCGATCTATCAGGAGGGCGAGCTCGACGAGGAGTCAACTTGTAAGGATTACTTACAAGTTCGACAGGAAGGCAAGCGCCAGGTTCGTCGCAATCTCAAGCACTACAGCCTGGAAGCCATTCTTGCCGTCGGCTATCGCGTACATTCTCCTCGCGGCACGTAGTTCCGTCAATGGGCGACGTCCCGCCTGCAGGAGTACCTCATCAAAGGCTTCGTCCTCGACGATGAGCGGCTGAAAAACCCGCCCGGTCCGGGCGTGCCCGACTACTTCGACGAGTTACTCGAGCGCATCCGGGACATCCGCGCCAGCGAGCGCCGCATGTACCTGCGCGTTCGCGAGATCCTGGCACTCGCCACTGACTACGACCCGAAGGACGAAGACGCACAGCTCTTCTTTCAGACGACGCAGAACAAGCTTCACTTTGCGGTCACCGGCAAGACGGCGCCCGAGTTGATTGCCGAGCGCGCCGACGCCACGCGCACGAACATGGGTCTCACCACGTGGAAGAGTGACGTCGTGCGGAAGGGCGACGTCACGGTCGCGAAGAACTATCTCCGCGATGACGAGATCTCCGAGCTGAATCGCATCGTGGTGATGTTCCTCGATTTCGCAACCGCAAATGAATTCAACCGGATCTAGTTATTTTTCAACCACAGCGCGACGCGCACCAGCGCCACGAGCACCGGCACTTCGACGAGCGGCCCGATGACCGCGGCGAACGCCGCGCCGTGACCGATGCCGAAGGTGGCGACGGCGACGGCGATCGCCAGTTCGAAGTTGTTCGAGGCCGCGGTGAACGAGAGCGTCACCGTCTGCGCCTCGCTCGCTCCCACCTTGCGGCTCATCCAGAAGCTGACCAGGAACATCACGACGAAGTAGATGAGCAGCGGCACGGCGATCCGCAGCACGTCGAACGGCAGCTTCACGATGGCGTCGCCCTTGAGGCTGAACATCACCACGATCGTGAAGAGCAGCGCGACGAGCGTGATCGGACTGATGCGTGGAACGAAGACGCGGTGGTACCACTCCAGTCCCTTGATCCTCCCGAGGATGAAGCGCGTCAGGAAGCCGGCGAGGAACGGGACGCCGAGGTAGAGCGCGACGCTCTTCGCGATCTCGAGGATCGTGATGTGCACCACCGCGCCGCGCAGGCCGATCAGCGCCGGCAACACGGTGATGAAGAACCAGGCGTACGCGCTGAAGAAGAGCACCTGGAAGATCGAATTGAACGCCACCAGTCCGGCGCAGTACTCCGCGCTCCCTTTCGCCAGATCGTTCCAGACGATGACCATGGCGATGCAGCGCGCCAGGCCGATCAGGATCAGGCCGATCATGTACTCGGGATAGCCGCGCAGGAAGATCACCGCCAGCGCGAACATCAGCAGCGGTCCGACCACCCAGTTCTGCAGCAGCGAGAGCGCCAGCACTTTCCTGTTTTCGAAGACGCGGTGCAGCTCCTCGTAGCGCACCTTCGCCAGCGGCGGATACATCATCAGGATGAGGCCGGCCGCGAGCGGCACACTGACCGTGCCGGCGTTCCAGGCGTTGATCGCCGCGTTGAACTGCGGCACGGCGTAGCCGAGGAGGACGCCGAGGGCCATGGCCAGGAAGATCCAGAGCGTGAGGTAGCGATCGAGGAACGAGAGGCGGGTCATCGCGTCGGCTTTGTGGATCTCCACGAGGCGGGCGATCGGATCACGCCGTCGGCTTGCGCAGCGGCATGACCTCGCGCGTCGGTCCGTAGACTCCCGTCGGTTGTCCGCCGTACTGCCGGGCCAGCAATCCGAGCTGGCCGCGGTGGTGGATGCCGTGCAGGAGGACGAAGTCCCACAGCACGTCGCGGACGGAGCTCGGCGCGCCGCCGAAGAAGGAGATCGGCCGATCGAGATCGTCGGCCTGCAGCTTCTGCACGCGCGCCACCGCCTCGCCGTGGACGCGCGCGTAGCCGGCGCCCAGCTCCTGAATGCTCTTCGGCCGCTCGATCCCCGGCGGCTTCTCGCTCGGCGCCGAAAGCCCGCCCCGCTCGATGCCGAACGTGCCGTACGCCTCGGCTTCAGGGATGTGCCACGCCATCTCGCCGATCGACCGCCCGTCCGGATCGGGACGGAAGTCGTATCCATCGACCGGCAGCGCGTCGAACAGCTTCCGCGTCTTGGCCGCCTCGCGCTCCCAGATCTCCATGAACAGTTCGAATTCGCTTTTCATCGGAATCCTCCTCCAAGCGCTCACAGTATTGCGTGATGCGGTGTGGCGGGCAATCACTCCTCCCCATGGCGGTCCTGCGGGGCGCACTCGTGGAGAACGTTCGTCCCGCCACGAAACGACCAATCTTCTCCGAACTCTCGATCATGTCATCGAGATACAGAAGCCAGCCAAGAGGCTGCGCGGCAGAAATCGCAACAGGTCAGGCGCGTTGCGCCGCTCGAAGCTGCTGAACGCGAGGACGTCCTCAGACGCGCCGTAAGGCGGAGCGGCAAACGCAGCCGGCCGTGCCGGCTACGCGACACGAACCAGGTCCTTCTCCACGTGTCGCCGTGCTCTCGGCTTGAGTCCCTGGTTCGTGACGAGATCGACGCGTCGTCCGAGAAGTTGTTGGAGATAGTCACGCAGATCGAAGAAGTGATCGAACGTCGTCCGACCCTCGAACTCGACGAGGACGTCGACATCGCTGTCGGGACGGAGCTCGTCCCGCGCGGCCGACCCGAACAGCGCGAGGCGGCCGACTCCGTATCTCGCCCGCACTTCGGGCAGACGCTCCGAGAGTAGCTGCAGGATCGCCGCTCTGTTCATGGCTAAGTGTAGCCCGGCGCCGCTCAGCCGATCTCGCCGAAGCGGCCGCTCTGATAGTCGATCATCGCCTGCCGGATCTCGCCGGCGGTGTTCATCACGAACGGGCCATAGCGCGCCACCGGTTCATGGAGCGGAACGCCGCCGATGATCAGCAGCTCGGCTCCGCTCTCCGTCGTGATCTCCACTTCGTCGCCGTCGCGGCCGAAGATGACCATGTCGTTCTCCCGCGCCGCCCGATCGCCGAACGTCGCCTCTCCGCCGACGACGAACGCGAACGCGTTGTACGTCTCCGGAACGGCCTGCGTGAACCGCGCGCCGGCGGCGAGACGGGCATGGAGATACATGATCGGCGTGCGCGTGTCGATCGTCGCCGTCGTGTCGAGCGAGCGGCCGGCGATGACCTTCACCGTCGTCTTCCCATCCGCGCTCGTGGCGACCGGAATCTCGCTGGCGCGCAGCTCCTGGTAACGCGGCTGCATCATCTTGTCGCGGCGCGGAAGGTTGACCCAGAGCTGAAATCCGTGCAGCCGTCCGCCGTTGCGGCGGATCTCTTCCGATGGCATCTCGGAGTGAATGACGCCGGAGCCGGCGGTCATCCATTGCACGTCGCCGGAACCGATGCGGCCGTGATTGCCCTGCGAGTCTTCGTGCTCGATCGCCCCTTCCAGAACATAGGTGACGGTCTCGAACCCGCGGTGCGGATGATCAGGCGCGCCTTTCGCCTCGCCCGGACCATGGGTCACAGGTCCCATCCGGTCGAGGAGCAGAAACGGATCGAGGTGATCGAGACGCGCCGTGGGGAACGGCCGGGTGACGATCATCCCCTCTCCTTCGAGCTGGGGCGTGGCGTGGATCAGCTGGGTGACGGAACGTGTGCGCGTTCACCTCTGACAACAACGGCGCATTCCTACAGCGAGCCCTTCTCGTCGCCCGACGGCCCGTAGATCGCCGGCACCTTTCCGCCCATCGGACGGAGATACGCGCTGAGCTGCCCGCGGTGATGAATGGCGTCGTGGAGGAAATTCCAGAAGAGGTCTTCGATGACCATTTCCGTGATCAGCTTGTCCCGGAAGTACATGCCGGCCTTCGATTGCCACTTCGCGTCGTCGGCCGCGGAAACGTGCTGCTCGAGATCGCGGGCCTCTTTCTCGTAGGCGGAGACGATGGCGTCGAGCGTCGCCGGCCGCGGCGCCTCGGGAAAGTCGCTGCGGCCGCTCGCGATCGCGGCGTTCAGACAGCCAAGCTCGTTGGCCAGGAACCAGGCGATGTCGCCCGCCGCACTCGATTTTTCATGCGGCTTGTAATCGAGCTTGTCCGCCGGGAGCGCCCGGAGCACTTTGACGAACACCGGCCACTCGTTCGTGAACGTCTTCGAGAAGTATTCGCGTGTCGACATCATTCGCCCTCCGGCGGGGCTCGATGCAATGGCCAGACCGGAGAGAGGAGCGGACGAGGACGTCCGCTCCCCTCGGCCCCTCAGAACGTGTACGAGACCCGCGTATACACGAACCTTCCGTTCATCCCGAACGGCGAGTTGATCGGATACGTGAAGATGCCGTTGTTGCTCTGCGCGGTGAACGCGCCGTTCTTGTTGCGCACCAGGTTGCGATCGGGGTACGTGTCGAAGATGTTCTCCGCGCCGGCGGCGAAGGTGTAGTGCCCCCACTTGTACGCCAGCTCGAGGTCGTTGATCCATTCCGCGCTGTAGACCTGATCGTCGGCCGGGAGGATGGTGAAGCTGCAGTAGTCGCCGTAGCGCCCTTCGCGCGCGGTGACGTTCCAGCCGCCGCGATTGAAGCTCTGCATCAGGCGCGTGTTGTCCTTCGGCTGGCCGCACTCCACGCGGCGGCGCTCGATGCGGTCGAACAGCACCTCGCCCAGGCCGTTGAGCTGCGGCGGCGTGACCACCTCGCCCACCACCTTCGTCTTGTTGTTGCTGTAGGCCGCGGAGAGATCGAGCCGGCCGCCCATCGCCGGATGCTGATAGTTCAACACCGCGTCGTAGCCGTTGGTCTCCGTGTCGATGGCGTTGGTGAAGAAGCGCGCCGCGGTGGCGCCGAGCGGCTTGATCAGCGCCTGCACCGCCGCGCTGGTGAAGTTGCCGGAGAAGACGATGCGGTCATCGATGTCGATGTGGAAGTAGTCGAAGGTCACCTCGAGGTTCGACAGCGGCTGCCACACCATGCCGGCGCTGAGATTCTTCGATTTCTCCGGCTTCAGGTCCTGCGCGCCGAGGACGCGGGCGATCGCGCTGTCGACGCGGTAGGTGCCGGTCTCGAACGGTTCCACCAGGCCGGTGGCCTGATTGAGCAGGAAGTTCGTGCTGATGGCGGAGAAGTTCCCCTGGCTGAGCGACGGCGCGCGAAAGCCGGTGCTCGCCGCGCCGCGCAGGATGAACTGCTTCACCGGAGAGAAACGGAGCGTGATCTTGCCGTTCGTGGTGTTGCCGAAGTCGCTGTAGTTCTCGAAGCGGCCGGCCAGGCCGACGCGGAACTTCGGGTGGATGTCGCCTTCCAGGTCGGCGTAGACCGCCTTGCTGTTGCGCGACACGTCGACTTCGTTCGACGGCTGGAAGCCGGGGAAGACCTGCGCGCCGGCCGGCGCGATGCTGCCGTCGCGCGCCTTGATCCCGCCCTGGATGTACGAATTCGGCTCGCCCGCTTTCTGCTCGAAGCCGTCGCGCCGCAGCTCGGCGCCGACCGCCACGTTCAGCGGTCCGCTCATCATCGCCATCTTGTACTGCTTCGAGAGATCGAGGTTCGCGGTGAGCTGCTTGTCACCGAGCGATCCGGAGTAGAAGCGCGTCTGATTCGGCGGGATCGTGGGACCGAGCGACGTATTCAGCGAGTCGGTGACGTAGAAATCGAACTTGTTCCGGCCATAGCCGACGCTGCCGTCGTAGAACCAGCTCGCCAGCTTGCCGCGCACGCCGGCCGTGAGCGACGTATCGGCGATCCGCGGCTCGATCAACGGCAGGAAGCCGAGCGGATAGATCTGCGGCCAGTTCTGCACCTGGATCGAGCGGCGGTAATTACCGCCGTGCGAGCCGTGGCGGAGGCTGTGTCCGCCGAACGCGTAGAAGAGCTGCTGGCCGTCGTCGGAGATCGGCACGTTCAGGTTCAGGAACGACATCAGGTCGCGCTCGTACGAATCGCCCCAGTGCGTGTTCGGCTGCGTCACCACGTTGTGTCCCGCGTCGCCGGAGACGATCTGGTCGCGCGGATCGGCGCTGGCGCGGTTCGTTTCGTACCGCACGCGATACTCGCCGGTGAAGAACAGCACGCCCTTGCCGATGCCCCATCCGCCGTTGACGCTCGTGTCGAGCATCTCGCCGTCGGACTGCGCGGTCTGGCCGATCTTGGCGTCGACGCGCAGCGGCTGCGGATCGGACTTCAGCACGAGATTGATCACCCCGGCGATGGCGTCGGAGCCGTATTGCGCGGCCGCGCCGTCGCGGAGGATCTCGATGTTCTCGATGGCCGACGCGGGGATGGCGTTGAGGTCGACGCCGCTCGAGCCGCGGCCGACGGTGTTGTTCGCGTTGACCAGCGCGCTGGCGTGGCGGCGCTTGCCGTTGACCATCACCAGCAGCTGATCGGGCCCCAGGCCGCGCAGCGTCGCCGGGCGGACCGAGTCGGTGCCGTCGCTGATCGTCGGGCGCGGGAAATTGAACGACGGCGCGATCTTCTGAATGATCTGGCTGACTTCCGTCGACGGAGACGACTCGATCTGCGCCTGCGGGATCACGTCGACCGGGACGGCCTTCTCCTGCTCCGCTCCGATGGCGCGCGAGCCGACGGTGATCTGCTCGCCGAACGAGACGCGCAGCACGAAGTTCTGCGTCGCCTCGCCGTCCGCGCTCAGCACCTCGGTGCGGGTCTGGAATCCCGCCAGCGAGGCGGTGAGCTTCACCGGCCCCCTGGCCCGATCGGCCGGAACCGTGAGGACGTACTGTCCATCGGCGCCGGTGATCGCGGTGGTCCCGAAGTCGACCGCCGTGACGGTCACCCCGGGCAGCGGATCGCCTTCGGGCAGCGTGACGCGGCCATGGACGGTCGTCGTCTGGGCCAGGAGTGGAAGTGCGAACAACGACAGCAGGCAAAGAAGGCGCACGAGCCTCTTCATCGTTTCATTCCCCCGAATTTTCGATTTAATTCGAGACGAGGTTACGCGCTGAAGGATGGATTTGTATACATCTGCCGCTTTTTGAGCCCTGGGTCAGGATCTCGTCCGTACGCGGGTGGAGTGGCCTGCCGGCCTCCGCGCCGAGTGGTCATTGCGCGATGACGATCACGGGCCTCAAACTTGCCCGCGATGAAACGCGCGTTCCTCTGCCTGTTCCTCGGCTCGATCGTGCCCGCGGTGCACGCGGCGAACTGGCCCGAGCGGCCGACGCTGCACGCCGTGCGCGCCGCGTCGCCGGTCGTCCTGGACGGCGATCTCTCCGACGCCGCGTGGCAGGCCGCGCCGGAGTTCACCGACTTCACGCAGCACGATCCCGACGACGGCAGGCCGGCCTCGCTGCCGACGAGCGTCCGCATCGTCTACGACGACAACGCCATCTACTTCGGCGCGAAGATGACGGACGACCATCCGCCGACGGCGCTGCTCACGCGGCGCGACAACTTCGTCAACGACGACTTCCTCTCCATCAACATCGACTCCCAGCACGACCGTCTCTCCGGCAATGCCTTCACCGTCACCCCGGCCGACGAGCAGCTCGACACGGTGCTCTACAACGACATCGGTGAAGACGTGAGCTGGGACGGCGTGTGGGAAGCGGTGACGAAGATCGTCCCCGGCGGCTGGATCGCCGAGGTCCGCGTTCCGTTCTCGCAGCTCCGCTTTCCGGAACGCCCCAGCCAGGTGTGGGGACTGAACATCACGCGCCGCACCACGCGCACCAATGAGACCGTGCGCATCGTCAACACGCCGAAAGGCGGCACGGGATTCGTCTCCCATTTCGCCGACCTCGCGGGCCTCGACGGCATCCACCGCGGCCAGTCGCTGGAGATCGTGCCGTACGGCGTGGCGCGCTCCGACGTCCGTTCGCGCTTCGACCGCGCCAATCCGTTCCTGCAGCAATCGAAGGAGAAGCTCGACGGCGGGCTCGACGTGAAGTACGCGCTGACTTCGACGCTCACGCTCACCGGCACGATCAATCCCGACTTCGGCCAGGTGGAGGTCGATCCCGCCGTCGTCAACCTGAGCCAGTTCGAGACGTTCTATCCGGAGAAGCGGCCCTTCTTCACCGAAGGGCTCAACATCTTCAACTTCGGCGACTCGCCCGCGCCGGAGCATTGGAACTTCTTCAACGCGCCGACGGTCTTCTACTCCCGCCGCATCGGCCGTTCGCCGCAGGGCTTCGTCGACGCCGACTTCGTCGACAGTCCGACCGAGACGACGATCCTCGGCGCGGCGAAGCTGACGGGCAAGCTCGGCAAGTGGACGCTCGGCATGCTCGACGCGCTCACCGACAACGAGCGCGCGCGCTTCATCGCCGGCCCGTCGCGGCAGCGGCAGATGGTCGAGCCGATGACGAACTACTTCGTCACGCGCGACACGCGCGAGATCGGCAGCAACGCGCGCATCGGCGTGATGGTCACCTCCGTCAATCGCCGCCTCCCCGACGAGCTCTCGAGCCTGCGCGACCGCGCGGCGACCGCGGGGACGGACGGCTACGTCCGATTCGCGAACAACGATTGGATGTTCGAATGGTTCGCCGCCGGTTCGCACCTCGCCGGCAGCACCGAGTCGATTGCCATCGCGGAGAGCTCACCCTCGCGTTACTACGGGCGCCCCGACGCGACGTCGTTCCACTTCGACCCGACGCGCACGTCGCTCGACGGCTGGGCCGGCAAGGCGATGCTCTCGAAGACGACGGGCCGGTGGCGCGGATTCGGCGAAGTGCAGGCCTACTCGCCGGGGTTCGAGACGAACGACGTCGGCTTCATGCAGCGGACCGACGTGATCTCGTCGCACGCCGTCATCCGCTATCAGAACGACCATCCCACCGATCGCTTCCGGGAGAAGAACGTCTGGTTCGGCGCGTGGATGAACCGCAACTTCGACGGCGACGGCCTGGGGCGCGGAGTCTTCGTCGAGCATTCCGCCGTCCTGGCGAACTACTGGAACTACAAGGCGACGCTCTACCTCTCGCCGGGCGTGATCGACGATCGCCTGACGCGCGGCGGGCCGGTGGTCCGCACGCGCCGCTCGTGGGATTCCACGGAGAGCATCGGCAGCGACGACCGCAAGCGCTTCTACTTCACGGTCAACGCGCACGGCGAGGGGACCGGTGACGGCACGTACAACCGCACCCTCGGCGTGACGCTGACCGCGCGGCCCTCGCCGAGTCTCGTGCTCAGCGTCTCCCCCACCGTCGGCCGCCTTCACGATCACACGCAGTACCTGGCGACGATCGCCGATCCGGCGGCGGCCGCGACATACGGCAATCGCTACGTCTTCGCCGATCTCGAGCAGCGCACGTTCGAGCTCGGGACGCGCGTCGACTGGACCGTGACGCCGAAGCTCTCCTTCCAGCTCTACATGCAGCCGTTCGTCGCCTCGGGCGATTTTCACGACGCGCACTCGCTGGTCCGCGCGCGTTCCGCGGACTTCGAGCCGTACGGCGGCACGATCGGCAATCCCGATTTCAATTTCCGCAGCGTGCGCGCCAGCGCCGTGACGCGCTGGGAGTTCCGCCCCGGCTCGGCGCTCTACATCGTCTGGAACGAGAACCGCGCCGACACGCTCGGCGCCGGCGATTTCCGGATCCGCCGCGACCTGCGCGGCGTGGCCAACGCGCCATCGCACGACGTGTTCCTGGTCAAGATGTCGTATTGGCTGCCGATGTGAAGCGCTCCATCAAAGCCCTGTCCTCTTCTCCAACGCCTCCGGATACCGCGCCCCCTGCACCGTGACCTTCGCCAGCGCGCGCTCGATCTCGCGGAGATCGTCGGACGTCAGCTCGACATAGGCCGCTCCGATGTTCTCCTCCAGTCGCGTCACCTTCGTCGTGCCCGGAATCGGAACGATCCACGGCTTCTGCGCGAGCAGCCAGGCGAGCGCGATCTGCGCCGGCGTCGCCTTCTTCCGCGCCGCGATCGCGCCGAGCAGATCGACCAGCGATTGATTCGCCTTGCGCGCCTCCGGCGTGAAGCGCGGGACGACGTTGCGGAAGTCCGACTTGTCGAACGTCGTGTTCTCGTCGATCTTGCCGGTGAGAAAGCCTTTACCCAGGGGACTGAACGGAACGAAGCCGATCCCGAGCTCCTCCAGCGCCGGCAGCAGTTCCTCTTCCGGCCGTCGCCACCACAACGAGTACTCGCTCTGCACCGCGGTGACCGGCTGCACGGCGTGCGCGCGGCGGATCGTCTGCACTCCCGCCTCGGACATGCCGAAGTGCTTCACCTTTCCTTCGCCGATCAGCTCCTTCACCGTCCCCGCCACATCCTCGATCGGCACGTCCGGGTCGACGCGGTGCTGGTAGTAGAGATCGATCACGTCGACTCCGAGCCGCTTCAGCGAGCCTTCGACGCTCGTCCTGATCGCCTCGGGCTGGCTGTTCACGATCTGCTGTCCCGCCTCGATCCTGATCCCGAACTTCGTCGCGATCACGACGTCCTTGCGGAACGGTGCGAGCGCTTCACCCACCAGTTCCTCGTTCTCGAACGGGCCGTAAACCTCAGCGGTGTCGAAGAACGTGACGCCGCGCTCGACCGCCGCGCGAATGAGCGCGATCCCCTGCTGCCGGTCCGCAGCCGGACCGTAGCCGTGGCTCAATCCCATGCAGCCGAGACCGAGGGCCGACACTTCGAGGTTGCTGCTTCCGAGTCTGCGCTTCTGCATCGATTCTCCTTCAGCCATTCGAGTACTTGAGGACCGCTTCCGGAAGCCGGGCGCCCTGGACCGGGATCTTCGAGAACGACTCCTCGATCTCGCTCACATCGCCGGCGGTCAGCTCGACCGATGCGGCGCCGAGGTTCTCGTCGAGGCGCGCGAGCTTTCGGGTGCCGGGAATCGGCACGATCCACGGCTTCCGCGCGAGCAGCCAGGCAAGCGCGATCTGTGCCGGCGTCGCGTTTTTCCGCGCCGCGATCCGCTTCAGCAGATCGACCAGCGCGAGATTCGCCTCCCGGGCCTCGGCCGTGAAGCGCGGGAACGACGCGCGAAAGTCGGAGCTGGCGAACGTCGTCGTGGTGTCGATCTTCCCCGTGAGAAAGCCCTGCCCGAGAGGACTCCACGGCACGAAACCGATCCCGAGCTCCTCGCACACCGGCAGTACCTCGGCCTCGGGGTCGCGCGTCCAGATCGAATACTCACTCTGCACGGCGGTCACCGGATGGACTGCATGCGCGCGGCGGATCGTCTGCGCGCCGGCCTCCGACAGTCCGTAGTGCCGGACCTTCCCTTCGCCGATCAATTCCCTGACCGTGCCTGCGACCTCTTCGATCGGCACGTCGGGATCGACGCGATGTTGATAGAGCAGATCGATGCGATCGGTCCGCAGCCGCTTCAGCATCCCTTCCGTCGCCGCCCTGATGTGCTCCGGACGGCTGTTCAAGCCGGGACGGCGCTCTCCCGTCTGCGGGTCGATGTTCCAGCCGAATTTCGTGGCGATGACCACCTGGTCGCGGATCGGCGCCAGCGCCTCGCCGACGAGCTGCTCATTCGTAAACGGCCCGTAAGCCTCGGCGGTGTCGAAGAACGTCACGCCGCGCTCCGCCGCCGCGCGGATGATCGTGATTCCCTCCTGCCGGTCGGTCGCCGGACCGTAGCCGTAATCGAGCCCCATGCAGCCGTAGCCGAGGGCCGACACTTCGAGGTTGCTTCCCAATCTACGCTTCCGCATGTGTCGCTCCTCCGACGCCTTCTTCGCGTAATCGATTGATGTCTTTCGTCGGTGCGCTGCCGAAAAAGCGGCCGTATTCGCGCGAGAACTGCGAGGCGCTCAGGTAGCCGACGCGACGCGCCGCGCTCCCCGCGTCGATCATCGCCGTCAGCATCAGCCGCCGCGCCTCCTGCAGCCGCAGCGCCTTCTGGTACTGCAGGGGACTCATCGACGTCACGGCCTTGAACTGCCGGTGAAATGACGTGACGCTCATGTTCACCAGCGCGGCCAGTTCTTCGATGTTCACCGGCTGGTCGTAGTTCGCGCGCAGCCGCGACACCGCCTTCGCCACGCGCTGCAGGCTGGAGCCGGCCTGGCCGATCTGTGCGACGCGGCTTCCCATCGGACTGCGGAGCAGGCGGATCAGAATCTCGTCGATCACCAGTGGCGCGAGGAGCTCGGCATCGGCCGGCTGCGCCATCAGCTGGAGCAACCGCGCCGCCGCGTCGATGATGTGCGCGTCGGCGTCGCCGACGTAAAGCGCGCGTGTATCGCGCGGTTGCGGCAGGCCGTGCGGAAACACCTTGAGGGCCAGCTCGGCGATCTTCTGCGCGTCGAGATCGAGCTTCAGGTTCAGGTACGGCTCGGCGTGAGTGGCCCGCGTGATCTGCGCGGCCATCGGCACGTCGATCGAGTAGACCGCGATCTGCGCCGCTTCGTATTGCCACGTATCGTCGCCGATCGACACGCTCTTCGCCCCCTGCGCGACGATGCACATCGACGTGCGCTGCGTGTAGTGCGTCAGCTCCTCGCTCGTGTGCGACACCCGGATGGCGTGGACGCCGGGCACGCGCAACTCGAAGCTGCCGTCGTACGGAGCGTGAGCGCCGATCAATTTCACCAGCGCGGCGATGCCCGGTTTGATGTCCATTCAGAAACTCCCGTCCGTCGATCTCGACAGCTCGGCGTACTGCCGGATCTCCTGCACACGCGCTTCCAGCGCCGGGATGACCACGGCGAGCGCGTCGCTGCCGGCGACGAAATGCCTCGGCGGGGCGTCCATCGCCGCGATCTTCACCAGCGCCGCGCCGAGCTTCGCCGGATCGCCCTGCTGCGTGCCGTCGTACGGCTCCCATTCGGCCTGCACGCTGCCGGCGGCGCCATAGTCGTCGACGACATTCGTCCCCCACTCCACCGACGACTTGTCGAGCAGTCCCGTTCGGAAGAAGCCAGGCTCGACGATGGTCACCTTGATGCCGAACCGTTCCACTTCCGGCGCCACGGAGAGCGACAACCCTTCGACGGCGAACTTCGCCGCGCCGTACGCGCCGCAATGTTTGAATCCGACCGCGCCGGCCAGCGACGACACATTGATGATGTGCCCGGACCGCTGGCGGCGCATGACCGGCAGCACGGCGCGCATGACGTTGACGACACCGAAGAAGAGCGTGTCGAGCTGCCTCTTCACCTGCGCCGGCGTGAGCTCTTCGAAGTTCCCGAGGAGGCTGTAGCCGGCGTTGTTGACGAGGACGTCGATGCGGCCGAATCGTTCCACCGCGGCATCGACCGCCGCGAAGGTTTGCTGCTCGGCGGTGACGTCCAGTGGCACGAATGCGATCTGATCAGGCGACGCGTTCGGGAACGCGTGGCGCAACGTGTCGAGATTTCTTCCTGTAGCGACGACGCGGTCGCCTGCTTCGAGCGCCGCATTCACGACTCCGGCTCCGATCCCGCGAGCCGCTCCGGTAACGAACCATACTTTGCTCATGCGACATAGATAACGCCGCGGCGGCGGGAATCGTTGCCTGAAACTTCCAACCACTGGCCCGATCCTGCCAAAAGGAGGAGTGCGGACGTCTCGTCCGCACAGACATGAGCGGACGAGACGTCCGCTCCCCTCTTCTATGATGAGCGCCTCATGGCTGTCTTCCAGATCGTCATTGCGCTGCTCCTCGGCGGGGCGGTCCTCGCCGCGATCGCGCGCCGCATGTCGACGCCGTATCCGGCGCTCGTCGCCATCGCCGGCGCGGCCCTCGCTCTGTTTCCGCGCGTGCCGTCGCTGGTGCTCGATCCCGAGCTCGCGCTCGCGCTCTTCGTCGCGCCGGTGCTGCTCGACGCCGCGTTCGACGCGTCGCAGCGCGACCTGCGCCGCAACTGGCGCGCCGTCGTCAGCCTGGCACTCGGCGCGGTCGTGCTCACCGTCGCACTCGTCGCCATCGCCGCGCACCTCCTCGTGCCGGACATGCCATGGGCGGCCGCCATCGCCCTCGGCGCGATCGTCGCGCCGCCCGACGCCGCGGCCGCGACCGCGGTGCTCAAGCAACTGCGTCCGCCGCATCAACTGCTCGTCGTCCTGGAAGGCGAAAGCCTCTTCAACGACGCGAGCGCGCTCCTGATCTACCGCTTCGCCATCGCCGCGAGCGTCGCCGGATTCGTCTCCACACGATCGTTTGCCTGGACGCTCGTCGCCGTCGGCGCCGGCAGCCTCGTCCTCGGTTTCGTGCTGTCGCGCGTCGTCATCTTCATCACCGCCCGCATCCACGACGTCGCGACCGCGGTCATCGTGCAGTTCTGCGGCACCTTCGCCGTCTGGATGCTCGCCGAGCGCCTCCATCTCTCCGGCATCCTCACCATGGTCGTCTTCGCGATGGCCGTCTCGCGCCCGGCGGCGCAGACCATCCCCGCGCGCATCCGCGTGCCGTCGTACGCCGTGTGGGAGGTCGCGGTCTTCGTGCTGAACGTGCTCGCGTTCATCCTCGTCGGCTTCCAGCTCCGGCAGATCGTCCAGCGCGCGACGTGGACGAACTACCTCGGCGTCGCGGCCGCCGTCTGCGTCGCGGTGATCGTCGCGCGCATCGTCTGGGTGTCGGGCGCCGCCGCCGTGAGCCGCTGGCGCTGCCGAGAGGGGAGCGGACGTCCCGTCCGCTCATCCGCGTTAGCAGATAAGCCGGCGCACGATGCCCGCCGTGCGGACGAGACGTCCGCACCCCTCGGTAGCAAAGGCGATCGATCACCCGACGTCATGGCCCTTTCCGGCCGCGCGGCGTACGTCGTCGGATGGTGCGGCATGCGCGGAATCGTGACCCTCGCCGCCGCGCTCGCGCTGCCGGTGAACTTCCCCTTCCGCGATCTCATCTTCTTCACGTCGTTCGCCGTCGTGCTCGTGACGCTCGTGCTCCAGGGGATGACGCTCCGTCCGCTGCTGCTCTGGCTCGACGTCCGCGATGACGGCACGGTCGAACGGGAAGTGCAGCTCGCGCGGGTGGCGACGCTGCGCGCGGCACTGGCCGCGGTCGAGGCGTGCGGCGGCGGCGAAAGCGCGGAGCTGTTCCGCCGCCGCTACGAATTGCGGTTACGACGCGCGGAACAGGACGAAGACGAGATCGATCCCGCGGATGCCGCCGTGGTCCGCGTCGCGACGGAGGCGGAGCGAACCCGCCTGATCGAACTGCGCGACGACGCGACCATCGGCGACGCCGCCTTCCAGCAGGTCGAGCAGGAGCTCGACATGAAGGAGCTCGATCTGCTGTAGACATGTAGCACACACGAATTGAATGCGCATCGCGGTCATCACCTTCGACGGCTTCAATGCGAGCGGCAGCTCATCGGATCGCAATGCTTCGGCGCGCTGGCCGCGGTCGCGCCGTACGTGACGGGCAGGACGAGCAGCGCGAACTTGCGGTGAGGGGTGTTTGCGAAACTAGCCGACGACTGGTTAATATCGTGCGATGCCGAAGATGAGCGCCTTTGAAGCGAAGACCCGCTTCGGCGAGCTGCTGCATCGCGTCGAGCGTGGCGAAGAGATCGTCATCACCCGCCACGACCGTCCCGTCGCCCGCGTGGTGCGGGAAGGGACACCGAACCTCGATACCGTGAAGCGGTCCGTCGAAGGTCTGCGCCAGTTGCAGCAGCGCATTCGTAAACGCAGCCGAGGCCGGTCGGCACTCTCCCCGGCGGAGGTTCGCGCCGCGATCGGACACGGCCGGAAGTGAAACGTGCCTTCGTCGCCGACGCCTCGGTCGCGATTGCATGGGTGCATCCCTCCCAGGCCACCGCCGAAACCGACGCAATGCTCGATGATCTCGCCGCCGGCGGCTCCCTCGTCGTTCCCGCGCTATGGCCGCTCGAAGTGGCGAATGCGCTTACCGTTCTTCACCGCCGCCGAAAGCTCACGTCCGACGAAGCTCGGACCGCCATCGAGATCATTCGCGAACTACCAGCCGTCATTGATCACGAAGCCGCCGCTATCGCCTTCACACGTCTCGTCGATCTGGCGTCAGAACACGAACTGACCGTCTACGACGCGACGTACATCGAACTGGCGACGCGCAGACAATTGCCTCTTGCGTCGAACGACGCGCGGATGAAACAGGCGGCAATCCGCTCCGGCGCAGATCTGTGGCAACGCGACACGCCGGAGAAATGAAATCGCGACGGGATTTACGGCCGCTCCATCGCACAGCGGAAGCCGATGGTGTTTTGTAAATACTCCGGCGCCGCGCTGTAGCGGATCGAGACCCGCGCGCCCTTGCCCGTATCTGCCCAGGAACCGCCGCGCACGACGTGCTTTTCGCCGGTCGCCGGACCGGAGGGATCGGTCACGGCGGCGTCCGGATAGTCGTTTGTCCAATCCGCCGTCCATTGCGAGACGTTGCCGGTCATGTCCAGGAGAGCGAAGCCGTTCGGGCTGAACGTTCCGACCGGACTCCTTCCGAAGAAGGGATAGCACACCATGGCGCTGGTCTGTTCGAGGCCGAGCGCCTCGACTCTGCGGCCCTCGCTGTCGGCGAGATTGGCGTTTCCGTTGCCGGCCGAATTTCCCCACGGGAAGCGCCACCCCTCGGCACCGCCGCGTGCCGCGTACTCCCACTCGGCCTCGGTCGGCAATCGCCCGCCCGACCACGCACAGAAATCGCGCGCGTCGTTCCACGTCACATTGACGACGGGATTCAGCTTCTTCGTCAGGTCGGGATTGCCGTAGCAGACGCCCGCATCCATGCAGCGCTGATATTGCTCGTTCGTGACCGGAGTCCGGGCCAGGTAGAACAAGTTGCTGATCGTCACCGCGTGCGCCGGCGTCTCGTTCTCTCCACAGTCGAGATCTCCCTTCGTGCAGCCCATCGTGAACGTGCCGGCGGGGATCGGCAGATACGGGATTCCGGACCTGCTGACGACCATCATCTCCATCTGTGCCGCTCCTTCTTTGACCGCGGCGCTCCTCCGCGCCTCTTCCACTTCGGGGTCGGTGACCGCTTCTTCCGCATCGGCGCGGCGCAGTTCCAGTTGCGCGAGCGCCTTCTGATAACGCGGCACCTGCGGCGCGATGGCGATCGCCCGCGAGTAGTACGCGCGCGCCGCTTTCCAGTCCTCCAGCGACTCACAGAGCGCGCCGAGGTTGTAGAGCAGCGGCGCCGAGTTGGGTGAGGTTGCCAGGGCGCTTTCCCAGAGCGCGAGCGCGCCGTCGTGATCGCCGCTCTCGAACTTCACCATCCCTTCGCGGACCAGTGGCGCGTCCTGGTCGAGCGCGACCAACTCCCACCACCGCTGCGGCGCGAAGCCGCCGATGATCTGATCCGCCGCGTCGTTCATGGCGTCGTCCCATGCCGTCTGCTGATCGGGGGCGGAGCCATATCCGTCCGCGATCACGCTGCCGATCCGGTCGCCGGTGCGAGGTTGGAGCAGCTCGAGAAACTCGCGGCACTCGGCGCCCCATCCCACGATGTCGTCCGTGTCTTCGCTGCCGTCGTCGCGCGTCCGCTCGTACACCCGGCAGTCCTCGCCCGGCACCCCCACCTTGACGATCACGTCGCCGGCCGTTTCATCCAGGTACTGCTGCCACTCCGCGGCCTCGTAAAACCCACGCCCCTTGTTGATGCCGTAGGCGAGCTCGCGCTCGTCCTTCACGTCGTACTGCTCGTACCGACGCAGTTTGCTGAGGACGAGATCGATGAATTCGTCCTCATGCTGTCGTTCCTCGGCATTCCTCGCCTCGCCGATCACCGCCACGGTTTTCGCCGGGATGATGTTGAACTTCGGCGGCACGGTGTGGATCACGTGGACCGACGGCGCCGACGCGCAACCGGCGAGAGCGAGGAGCGTGAAGAGCGCGAACATCCTGGTCATCACCAGGGATACGACGCACGACCTCTATTGCTGAGCATGCGCCCGCAGATACTCCGCCACCTCCGTGCACTTCGGGTTGTTGGTCACATCCGCTGACACCTCGGCCCACACCAGCGGCGTCGTCTTGTGCTCTTCGTCGACCAGCGATCGATCCGCGCCGGCGGCGACGAGCATCTGCACCATGCGCAGATCGCCGTTCCATGCCGCCGAGTGCAGCGCCGTCTGACGCGACTGCGCGTCGGCGCGCGCATTCACATTGCCGCCGTGCGCGAGCAGCCACTCGACAAGCACGTAGTGCCGGAAATCGACGGCGGCCATCATCACGGCATCGAGTCGCGCGACCGCGGGATCGTCCTCGTACATCGCCTCGAGCGTCGCGAGATCGCCGAGGCGCGCGTACTCCTTCGGCGCGGCGGGGACACCGCGCGCGATCAGGTGGCGCACGAGCGGCGTGCCGCGCGCGCCGAGGCGGCTCAGCGACTCGATCGGCGTCGTGCCCCAGCGGTCCTTCGCGATCGTGCTCGCGCCGAGGGCGATCAGTCGATCGATCGCGCGCGTGGTTCGCGCGAAGGCCAGGAGCGAGCCGCCGTTCGGAACAGAGCCGGGCAGTGTGCGCTCCTGCTCCACGCGCGCGTCATCGCCCATCATCAACGCCTCGACCACTCCGATGTGCGCACCGCGCCGCAGCAATTCGTCGCGCATCTCGATCCGATCGCGGTGCAGCGTCAGCATCAGCGGAGACCAGTGGTCGTATTGATCGTTGCGGCCGTTCACGTCGGCGCCACGGTCGAGCAACAGATCGAACAGGTCGCGGCGTCCCGTTTCGATCGCGACGTGCAGCGCCTGCGGCCGCCCGCCCCAGAACGGGTGCGGACCGACTGCGTGAACGAACTGCGGCGCCGCGTCGAGCGCGGCGCGGACGTCGTCGATCCGCCCTTTGCCGACGAGCGTGAAGAACGCCTTCACGATCTGATCCGCCGTCGGTTGGGCGGCCTCAACCTGCTCCTTCATCTTGCGCCAACTCGCGAACCCGTATTCGCGCGCCACCATCCGCTGCGCGTCCGCCAGCCTTGCGCCCGGATTGGTTTTGCGCAGCTCGGCCAGTCGTTGTTTTGCGGTTTTACGAAGCCACTCGAGATTGGGACGGGAGGGAAGCGACGAGGACATCAGAACCTTCCTTTCTCACGTACCCGTTGTCCGCGCGATCGGGCGAAAAGAAGGTGATATCTGTCGAAGCAACAGGTGGGTTCAACCCTTTTCGCGGACCGATGGCCGCCTGTGCGGCCGCCGCGGATTCTAGCAAGAAAGGAGGTGCTCCGTCGTCATTACACAATTCATTAAGTCATTTGAACCGTTCATTACCTGATTCTTTCGAAGACACCGCCAGCGGGCACTTACGCTGCAACTCGGCAATCGTGAAACGCGCCGTCGTACGCTCCACAGCCGCAATGACGGTTTCTTCTCGCCGCGACGGGCACCAGTCTGGCCGATGCGCCTCTCGAGCTCGCGGTATGCCGTCGATGACGTCGCCAAAGCTTGCTTCCCAATTTTAGGGAGCTCTGTCCTGCCTTGCAGTATTCTCTAAATGAACGTCACCCTACCTCCTCGTGTACACGGATTACCACACGAAGTACTACGCTCACGCGCTGACACGAAGGCGCTCGGCGGATGATCCCGATAAGCTGACGACATCGCTCATGAACGCGACGGTCGATCTGAACCCTCACCAGATCGACGCTGCCATGTTCGCTTTCCGCTCGCCGCTTTCCCGGGGCGCGATCCTCGCGGACGAGGTCGGGCTAGGAAAGACGATCGAGGCTGGGCTGATCATCAGTCAGCTTTGGGCCGAGCGAAAGCGGCGCATCCTCATCATCGTGCCGACGACCCTTCGGAAGCAGTGGTCGCAGGAACTGGCCGAGAAGTTCTTTCTCGGCACCGAGGTCTTCGACTCCACTCGACTTCGTACGGCAATGCGGTCGGGCGACCCAAATCCCTTTCACGCGATGAACGGAATCGTGATTTGTTCCTATCACTTCGCGAGGAGCGCTGAACTCCTGATCGCCGCAACGTCGTGGGATCTCGTGGTCATCGACGAAGCCCACCGCCTCCGCAACGTGCTGAAAAGCGGGAACAAGATTGCCGTCGCTATCAAGAACGGAATTCAGAATGCGCGCGGGAAAGTGTTGCTTACCGCGACTCCGCTTCAGAACTCCCTCCTCGAGCTCTACGCGTTGACCAGCTTTCTCGACGAGCATCTTTTCGGCGGCATGGACTCGTTCAAACAGCAGTACCTGCGGGGGACTCTCGGACAGCGCGAGTTCGATGAGTTGCGGCAGCGCATCCGGCCTGTTTGCCAGCGCACACTGCGCCGTCAGGTGGCCGAATACGTTCGGTATACCAATCGGGTGCCGATGGTTCACGACTTCACCCCGAGCGCCGCGGAACAGAAGCTCTACGAGGAGGTGAGTGACTACCTGCGCCGGGACCAGCTGTTTGCCCTGCCGAAGAGTCAGCGCGCGCTGATGATTCTCATAGCGCGCAAGCTTCTCGCGTCATCATCGTTCGCGATTGCAGGAACGCTCGAATCACTTCGCGCGCGAGTCCAGTCTCTGCGCGATGGGCTCGATCCGAGTCAGGCGCAGGAAACGGCCGAGGACTTCGAGGCATTCGACGAGGTTGCCGAGGAGTGGAGCGATGAGGAATCCGAAGAATCCAGCGCGAGCACGGTCGACGCAGCCGCGGTGGATGCGGAGATTCGCGATCTCGTCCGATTTCGCGATCTGGCCTCGTCGATCACGGAGAACGCGAAAGGGACCGCATTGCTGCAGGCCCTCGGAGCAGGATTCGAGAAACTCCGCGAGCTAGGGGCCAACCAGAAAGCGATCATTTTCACGGAATCGCGTCGCACGCAGCAGTACCTGATCGACCTCCTGAAAGCGAATGGTCATGCGGGACAGGTCATGACCTTCAATGGGACCAACACGGACCCGGCTTCAGCGGAGATCTACAAGACCTGGAAGGAACAGCACGCAGGCACATCGATCGTGACCGGTCGGAAAGATGTCGACATGCGCGCAGCTCTGATCGAGCATTTCAGGACGACTGCTTCGATCATGATTGCGACTGAAGCCGCGGCGGAAGGCGTCAACCTTCAGTTCTGCTCCCTGGTCGTGAACTACGACCTGCCTTGGAATCCCCAGCGCATCGAACAACGCATCGGGCGTTGTCATCGATACGGGCAACGGCATGACGTTGTCGTGATCAACTTCCTTAATCGCGGCAACGAGGCGGACCGTCGTGTGTTCGAGCTGCTACGTGACAAGTTTCAGCTGTTCGACGGCGTCTTCGGCTCCTCAGATGAGGTGCTGGGCGCGCTCGAATCGGGCGTGGACTTCGAACGCCGGATCGCTCAGATCTACCAATCATGCCGCACACCTTCGGAGATCGACGCCGCGTTCAATCGCCTCCAAGAAGAGATGAGTGCATCGATCGAAAATCGCATGACGACGACGCGGGCTACCTTACTGGAGAACTTCGATGAGGAAGTACATCAGCGGTTGCGCGTGACGCAGGACAAGACAGGCGAGCGCCTCGGGCGGCTCGAGCGGTGGCTGTGGTCGCTCACCAAACACGAGCTGGGCGATCACGCGCGGTACGATGAGGATCGCCACCGCTTCTTCGTTCAAAACCGCGTGCCGGGCTGCCCGGAGGCTCCGACTGGAACTTACCGTCTGAACACGAGAACGCAGAGCGACGATGGCCTTCGGCCGTACCGGTTCGGGGATCCTCTGGCAGAAGCTCTGATTTCACGGGCGCGGAACCGGCCCCTTCCGATCGGGCGCGTGCGCTTCGATTACGAGCAGGCCGGGGCGAAGATCTCAATGGCGGAGCAGCTCCGCGGTCAGAGTGGATGGATGGCCGTGGACCTTTTGAGTCTCGACGCGACGGAACAGCAGGAGGATTACCTGCTGCTGTCCGGCTTTGGTCCCGAAGGAGAGGTTCACTGCGAGGCCCTGGAGAAAGTCCTCGAGGTTCCCGGCGAGGTCATTTCCGCGGCGCTGATGACTGCAGACGTGGAAGCAAGAATCGAAGAGCTCGCGGTCGGGGCAAGGGAAAGTACCCTCGCGAGGATCTCGGAGCGCAACAGCAGATTCTTCGAGGAAGAGATCGAGAAACTCGACCGCTGGGCGGAAGATCGGAAGAAGACTCTCGAACTCGAATTGAAGACTCTCAGAAGCGAGATCGCCGCCCTCAAGAAGCAGTCCCGGCTCGAGGCAACGCTCGATCAGAAGGTTGCTCTGCAAAGAAAGGCGAAAGACGTCGAAGCGCAACTCGGACGCAAGAGGCGCGAGATGTACGAAGCGGAGGATGATATCGACCGGCAGAAGGAAACACTCATCAGTACGGTCGAGTCGCGTCTCAAGCAGTCGGTTCGCACAGAGCGGCTGTTCATTCTTCAGTGGGATGTCGCATGAAGTCCGATGACGTGGTCAAAGAGGTGGCGGCGCGGGTGAAGACCCAGAAGGGTCTCGATCCTGATGTCATGAAGTGTGTAGTCGATGCCTTGCTCACCAATGACGATCCGATCGCATCTGTCGACGCGCTCGACTCTCAACTGTACGCGATCGCGGTCCGGCGCGCCGGTAAGAAGAAATGAACATCGACCGACTAAGCATCCAAGGCTTCCGAGGCTTTCTCGATCGGCGTGAGCTGCCGATGGCGAACGGAAAACGCGCGACCAGTCTCTGCGTCTTTGGCGATAACGGTTGCGGGAAGAGCAGCATCGGGGATGCCGTAGAATTCTTTTTCAGCGTTGACGGAATTCTCTCGCGACTGAAAAAGAGCCAGACGGAGAACAGTGCGGGGATTTCCGCGACCAGGCACGCCTTGGCAGGTAAGAAGAATGTCAAGACGGAGGTTTCCTTCCATTTCGGTGACGGACGCGGATTCGCTCGTACGACGAATGCTGCTGGGGCCGCGGGTATCATTCCCGATGAGATCCGCGAATTGCTGGTAGACGCTCCGGTGCCTCTGCTGATGCGTTCCCATGAGATGCGAACTTTCGTGGCCGACCAGCTTGGTGCGAAACGCTACGAAATCCTCTCGCGCTGGGTTGGCCTCGAACGACTGACTGCCATTCAGGACGCGCTCACCAAAATCGAGGGGAAGGCAAAGAAGTGGGCCAAGGCAACGGCGGCCAAGGCAGCCCAGGTGCAGGCACTCGAAAAGCTCACGGAGCGTGAGGTCCGGGAATGGACTCCGCCGGCCGTCGTGAGATGGCTGAATCAGAAGCTCGACAAAGCTGGAGCCCAGCAGCGCTTGTCGAAGCTTGAGCAGTTGGAGAATCTCGACGATGCGCTTCGCGCTCTTCAGCAGTCCGAAGAGGATCGGACAGGAGTCTCTCACTACGATGCCGCGGCGGAACAACTCGATCGTCTTGCGCGTAACGGCTCATCGATCGAGAGCGTCGTCGCGGCATCAGAGAAGCAACTCGAGTGCGTTCGCGAGTTGAATGAAGTTCGCTCTCGTCTCGTCGCATCTGACATGCGGCGCGTATGGAGCGCGGCGCGAGAGTATCTAGCCGAAAACACCACTGCGGACTGCCCCGTGTGCTCGCGTTCTTTCGATGAATCGGTCTCACGCACGAGCGTGCTCGAGCACCTCGAACAGTCTCTCGCCACACTCCGCGCGCTGGAGGAAGCAGAGTCGCTCGTCCATTCCGCCACGAGTGAGGTAAAACGCCATCGGAACGTACTCGCAGCGGAGCTCTCGCGATCGGACGAAGCGTTGCAGTGCTGCGCCGATAAAGAGCTCGACGCAACGATCGTGGGCGCCTCCGCACTGTCCGCCGTTCTGGCCAATGCTGAGGACGAAAATGCTCCGCCCGGGGCGTGGCACGCATCGCTCACCGCGAGTGTGCGAGTGCTCGGTGAGCAGATACCTCAAGCACGAGTTAGATGTACCGCCGAAGCGGAACGGTTGCGGGCAAAGCTTTCCATTCCCTACGAAGACTTGCGCGTCGCCGTGAAACAACTGATCGCGATTCGCGAAGGGTGGAATCGAGCGGATCGCGAGGAACGGGCACTACTCGAAGTGACCGCGCAGCTCGAGCAGGTAGCCGAAGCCATCCGCGAGGACGTGCGCGACCATGTGAAGAAGGTGCTCACGGCGCTCGAAGGCGACGTCCGTGCCATCTATAAGTCACTCCGAGGCAACGATGATCATGTTCCCGTGATCGACATCATCGTTGCGCAGGACAAGAAGTCGATGCGCGTGGCGATGTCGCTCTTCGGCATCGACAAAGTCCCTCCTTCGGGGTACCTCAGCGACTCCCAGCTCAACTCGCTCGGGCTGGCGCTTTACCTAGCTGCTGTGCGCCGGTTCAACACCGGCTTTCGCTTTCTCGTTCTCGACGACATCATGTCGTCCTACGATGCCTCGCACCGGCTGGCTCTCGTCGATGTGCTCGCGAACTACATTGGCGAGTTCCAGGCCATCGTCACCACGCACGATCGAGCGTTCTTCCGCGAGATCCGAGGAGTGCTGGCCAATGGCGGCAACTGGCAGTTCATGCAGCTCAAGCCGTGGCTTCTCGAAACCGGCGTGCGCATCGAGAAGGACGTGAAGGTGGACGACGATGTCGAACAGAGACTCCGGGATGGTGAGAAGCCCGAGGTCGTAGCGCAGCTCATCATGGGAAATATGGAGGACTGGCTCCTGAAGATCTGTTGCGACCACGGCATCGCTGTTCCGATGAAGATTCGCAAGGACGGAACTCCCGCGGAGCCGACGATGGGAGCTTTATGGTCCGCGGGGCACAAAGTGTTCGACGACAGCCATAAGAAGCATGCGGCATATCCCATCCTTAATGGCCATTCCATCCTCAACTGGCCCCGTCACGCCTCGACTGCCGGCGATCTCGGCATCTCGCTCGGAGACCTGCAGACCTTTTGGAGACACTACAAGGCGTTCCGCGATGACTTCGCGGCGGGATCGGGAAGTTCTGCACCATGACGGCAAAGAGGACGAAGCTCGAGTTGACGTGGATCGGCAAGGAAGATCGTCCACGCCTCGAGCCACGAATATTTCTTGAAGACCGCTCCCTGTCGTACCACGCCGCCGAGCACAAGACGAATAGCAAGTATGACAACCGCCTGATCTGTGGGGATAACCTGTTAGCTCTCAAGGCGCTTACGCACGAGTTCTCCGGCAGGGTGAAGTGTATATACGTTGACCCACCATTCAACACGCAGCAGGCATTCGAGCACTACGACGATGGAGTGGAGCATTCGATTTGGTTACAGCTCATGCGCGATCGGCTTGAGTTGCTTCGCGAGCTTCTTACGATGGATGGCTCCCTTTTTGTCCATATCGACGACAACGAACTTGGCTACTTGATCGTATTGCTTGACGAGGTGTTCGGCCGATCGAATCGTATGTACACAATTACCTTCCGCCAGGGTTCCGCCACGGGACACAAGTCCATCAATCCTGGTTGTGTGAACACCACGAACTTCATTCTGCTATATGCGCGTGATAAGTCGCGCTGGACTCCTAATCGAATTTTTACGGCGCGCGACCGGGACACACGATACGGCCAGTACATTGAGAACGTCAGCGACTCATGGATGCACTGGCGGCTTACAACTCTTCTCAAGGCCTATGCACACTCTCGGGGTATTACTGATAGCATCGCGCGTGTCGAAGTTCGAGAAAATCCTCAGTTGATGGATGACTTCGTTCTCCTAAATGCTGCCTCCGTCGTTCAGCTGGCTAGACCGGATTACGAGAATGTCAGCGCGGAACTTCGGCGACTCATTGTGGAATCGTCGTCGAAACCAAACGATTTGTTTCGGCTTGAGCGGGCTGGCTATTCCGATATCTATTTAAAGGGCGGAAAGCGGATCTTGTTCTACTCAGACAAGTTGAAGCTAATTGACGGTAAACGCGTTGCGGGTGAACCTCTGACAACTCTTTGGGACGATATTCTTTCGAATAATCTTCACGCAGAGGGCGGAGTTGCGTTTCCGAAGGGGAAGAAGCCTGAAGCGCTCCTGAAGCGCGTTTTAGAGATGACAACGGTACCCGGTGATCTGGTTCTCGATTCCTTTGCGGGATCCGGCACTACAGGCGCTGTGGCTCACAAGATGGGCCGCCAGTGGATCATGATCGAGCTTGGCGAGCATGCAGAAACGCACATTGTGCCCAGGATGAAAAACTTGATCGAGGGTAACGACTCGGCAGGAATCACGGAAAGTGTCGGTTGGCAGGGTGGTGGCGGTTTTCGTTTCTTTCGCCTCGCGCCTTCGCTGCTCAAGCGCGATCGGTGGAACAACTGGATCGTCAACAAAGAGTTCAACGCGGAGATGCTGGCCGAAGCGGTCTGCAAGCTTGAGAGCTTCACTTACGCCCCGAGTCAGGAAACCTGGTGGCAACACGGGCATTCGACCGAGAGTGATTTCATCTACGTGACCACACAGACTCTCACCCAACCGCAGCTCGCGCAGATCAGCGATGAAGTGGGACCCGAGCGCACCCTGCTCGTCTGCTGCGGGTCCTTCCGCGCGAACGCCGCTGCGTTTCCGAATCTCACCATGAAGAAGATCCCGAAGGCGGTCCTGCATCGCTGCGAATGGGGCCGTGACGACTACAGCCTGGAGATCGCCGCCTTGCCTGAAACAGCGGAAACCGTTCCTGCCCTCACGAAGCCGCCTTCGCGCAAGCGCCCAACGGCTCGAAAATCTTCCGAGGGACCCACGTTGTTCTCAATGGACGCCGGGGAGCCGGTGGCCACGGAGGAGGAATCATGACCACTCGTGAACTGCTGCACGCCATCGTCGAGAAGCTGCCCGAATCGGAATTGTTCACCGCGGCACGCATTCTGACAGCGCTCGAGCAGCCCACGGATCCCGTGGCGATCGCACTGGCGAACGCGCCTCTTGATGACGAGCCTGACGATGACGATTTCGATGGCGGATTGGCCGACGCCCTCGCCGAGACAGAATTCATTTCGCACGAGGAAGTGAGGCGGCGGCTCGACAAATGAGTCGCGACATTGCATGGACACGGCCCGCGCTCAAAGATCTCGAACGGCTCGATCGTCAAAGCCGGGATCGCGTCGCGAGCGCACTAGCCGCGTTTGGGGAGGATGGCTCAGGTGACGTGCGCCGCCTCGTTGACGTTCAGCCGGCTCGTTACCGCCTCCGGGTGGGAAGCTTGAGGGTGATCTTCACGCAGACCCATCCGAACTATCCGTCCGGCGCAATCGTCATTCTTCGAGTGCTTCCCCGTGACAAGGCCTATCGATGAACGCTGCCGTCGACGCCATCTCGGCCCGGCTCAGTCTGCGCGCACCGCAGCATGACTCACTGGAGATCCTCTCGCGCATCACCGAGCTGATCTCACTCGAGAAAGGAAGCGATCCCGCTGCCGCACTCGAAGCGATCCGCTCCGAGTTTCCTTCCGTCGAGGACTTCGAGCGCGACTTCCCGTCGGTCTGTTTCGCGCTCGCGACCGGCGTCGGCAAAACGCGGCTGATGGGAGCGTTCATCGCGTATCTGTACGCCGCTCGGGGGTTCAAGCATTTCTTCGTCCTCGCTCCCAGTCTGACGATCTACGACAAGCTGATTCGTGACTTCACGCCGGGCACGCCGAAGTATGTGTTCCAGGGCATCGCCGACTTCGCGGCCGAGCCGCCCGAGATCATCACCGGAGACAACTACGAGTCGGGCCGCGGGGTCCGTTCGCGAGACCTCTTCGGCGCGACGAATGCGCACATCAACGTCTTCAACATTTCCAAGATCAACACCGAGGTTCGCGGAGGACGATCGCCGCGAATCAAGCGACTGTCGGAGTACATCGGAGAGAGCTACTTCGACTACCTCGCTTCGCTCGACGATCTCGTTCTCCTCATGGACGAATCTCATCGCTATCGCGGCGCGGCGGGGTTCCGGGCCATCAGCGAGTTGAAGCCCGTCCTCGGCCTGGAGTTGACCGCCACTCCGCAAGTGGAAGCCGCGGCCGGTCCCGTTCCATTTCGTAACGTCATCTACAGTTATCCGCTCGCCAATGCCATGGCCGATGGATTCGTGAAAGAGCCCGCCGTCGCCACGCGCGAGAACTTCCGGCCTGAAGATTACGACCATGCCCAGCTCGAAGAGCTCAAGCTGCGTGATGGAATCGTGCTGCACGAGAACGTGAAAGCGGAGTGGCAGGCCTACTCACGCAACTCCCGAATGCCGCTCGTGAAGCCGTTCATGCTGGTGGTCGCGGAGAATACGGATCACGCCAATGCGCTCGTCGAGCTGATCCGAAGCGATCAGTTCTTCGATGGGTACTACCGCGATCGCGTCATCACCGTTCACTCGCGGCTGTCGGGGCAGGAAGAGGACGCAAACATCGCACGACTCCTTGCGGTCGAGGATGTCGCCGAGCCGACGGAGATCGTCGTCCATGTCAACAAGCTCAAAGAGGGATGGGATGTCACGAATCTCTACACCATCGTCCCCCTTCGCGCCGCTCGGGTGAGAACACTCGTGGAACAGACGATCGGGCGGGGACTCCGTCTGCCGTACGGGCGCCGGACAGGCGTCGAGGCGCTTGACACGCTGACGATCGTCGCCCATGACGAGTTCGATGAGATCGTGGCCGAGGCAAACCGTCCGGGATCGATCATCCGGCGAGGAGTCCGGATTGGTCGCGACGTTCCAGCCGAGCGGAAGACGGTCGTGACCGTCGCGCCCTACTTTGCACAATCGATCTTGGCGGAAACCGAAAACGTCGTGTTCGCAACGGCCGAGGAGCGAGCCGTGGCCATTGCGGCTCTTCAGATCATGGAGCAGGAGCCCTGGATCCCGGAAATTGGAGGCCTCTCGTCGGAGGGGTACTGCGTGAGGATTGCGCAGAGAGTCGCTGACTGCGCGCCCGAGCGGGCCGCGCTCGATCTCTTTCGCAATGCCCCGCGAATCGAGTCGATTGTCGCGCGTACGACGCGGCTATACGAGGAGATGACGATCGCCATTCCCCGAATCATGGTGGTTCCGCGCGGCGAGGTTCGTGTTGGATATCGCGAGTTCGACCTCGATCTCATGGGTTTGGCGCGACTCCAGCCTGTTCCGGAGAACGTCCTTCTGCAAACACTGCGAACGAACGAGCGGCGGAGCATCTTCGCGGACCAGCACCTCTTCAGCGAAGCGCGGCCGGAGGACTATCTCGTAGGCCCTCTCATCGACTTCGACGACGTCGACTACGATCGCGACGCCGATCTTCTCTACAAGCTCAGTGGGCAGATGGTCGCCCATCTCCGCTCGTACCTGCATACGGACGACGATCTGCACAACGTGCTGCAGTATCACCAGCGTCACCTGGCGGACGTGATTCATTCGCAGCTCGACGCGCACTGGTGGGAGGAAGCACCGGAAGGGTACGAAGCGCACGTCGGACGGGGTTTTCATGTTCTGAAGTCGAGCAGCTACACGATCGCATCGGATGAAACAGAGCGCGATTTCAGAGAGCCCGTGACCGAGCGGCAACTCATCCGCGGGATGTTGTTCGGCGGCTTCAAGCGTTGCCTTTTCCCCCAGCAGAAGTTCGACTCCGACCCGGAACGCCGTTTTGCGGTGATTTGCGACGATGCTCCCGAGGTGCAGAAATGGTTCAAACCCGCACCCAACTTCTTCCGCATCGAATACAAGAACGGCGTCTCGTACGAACCGGACTTCATCATCGAGACCACGGACGCCAAAATTCTCTGCGAGCCGAAACGCGCTTCGGAAATGGACGACGAGAGCGTCCGCCTGAAGTCCGCCGCGGCGATCGAATGGTGCCGCTACGCCACGGAGCATGAACGCCGGAATCAAGGGAAGCCGTGGCGGTACGCGCTGATCCCGAACGACGCCATCACGTCAACTGCGACGCTTCTTGGCCTGTTGAATCAGTTCGCAGCGCCGTAGTTGCCATTGGGTGGGTCCACATTTCGGGCTGGCTGATTTGGGACGGAGCTGATCGGGGTCGAACTTCTGACCTTCTTTGAGGTCCTCGAGCCGAGCCCAAAAACGGGAGGAATGAGGGGGCGCTACTTCGGCAGCAACGACGGTAGATCACGAACCTTGTCGAAAACCGACACGAGCTCCGTGACTTTGCATCCCAATGCGACAGCCAGGCGAAGAACGGTCGTGAGGCTTGGTACGGCGAAGCCGTTTTCCATGTTGCTGACATAGGCGTCAGTGAGTCCGGCTGTCTGTGCGAGCTCGTGCTGCGTAACGCCGTGCTTTTGCCGCAGCTCGCGGAGGCGCTGACCAAACACCTCGCCTTCCGGCTGGCGAATGCGCGTCATGCGGCGCAGTTTCCCTTGACTCTTCGATCGTTGCGACTTATAGCATCGTATAAGTCAACGACGGAGTCGTACATGCTCGACCACGACCTCATCAACCGCATCCGAACCATTTTCCTCCACCCCCGCCCCCACGTCAGCATTGCCGAGGCTACGGTACTCCTTGGATGGTCGCGTGGGGAGATGTCGCGGGCGATTGCGGCGGGGGAGATTGAGGTTGGGTCGACGTCGGTCGGCAAGTGGATCTGGCGCGCGGAGTTGATGGCGAAGGCGATGGAGCTTTGGGCGCCGGAGGTGATCGAGGAGGCGCTCGGCGCGGATGCGGCGAGCGTGTTGCCGGAGGCGGTGCGGCTGATCGACCTTCATGTCCGGCTGCCGCGGCACCATGTGGCGATGCTGGAGCATTTCGCCGAGCGCGATCGCACGACGGTCAGCGGCGTGCTCGCCCGGGAACTGGACGATGTCGCGAGCGCACATGCGGACGAGCTTTCGTGGGCTATCGCAGGATTCGCGGACGCGCTGGCGTGGCCCGACGCGGATGCGGCGCAGCTTCTCTGCTGATCCATGGATGTGGTCATGTCGTATTTACTGATCCCCACCACCTCTATGGCTGTGTGATGACACCATGATTATGGTTATGGCACACCCACGGCCGTATCCAAGACGCATCAAAGCGCCTTGATGACAGCCATGGATGTGAATGTATCGGCATCAATCACCAAGCACCACATCTACGGGTGTGGCTACGACGCGTGAATGCCACTTGAGCACATCCACGACTGTGAATAACGCGCAATTATCCGAAATGGAACTCATCTAGGGATGTGGTGAGTACCCATGTATCGGCTCAAATCACATCCATGGCAGAGGCCGCGACGGAGTATCATGACGCCAATGCCCAAACTCACGTCCACCAATCACGACGCTGTCCGCTTCGGGGCCATCCTTCGCCGCCTACGCGTCGCGCGTGGGTGGACGCTCATCATCGCCGCACAGCGCTGCGGGATGAATCCCAACTACCTCGGCGCGCTCGAGAAGGGCGGGAACATGCCGAGCGTCGACACACTGCTCGAAGTGGCGGACGTCTACGGCGTGAACGCCTCCGACCTCGTGCGCGAGGTGGAGGAGGCGCGCCGTGCCGCGCGCAGGGAACGCGCGGCGGCCGTCATCGCGAATACGCCGCGGGTCGAGTGACATGATTCGAAAGGCTGAACGACGCGATCTCGATTCGCTCGGCCGCCTCGGCGCGATGCTGATGCGAACGCATTACGCCTTCGACCGGCAGCGCTTTCTCGCCCCGGGCGAAGGAGCGGAGCGCGGCTACGCGGCCTTCCTCGGCAGCGTCCTCGAGTCGGCCGACGATTGCGTGTTCGTGGCGGAGCAGGACGGCGTCGTTAATGGGTACGTCTACGTCGCGCTCGAGCCGCACTCCTGGAAAGAGCTCCGCGGCCCGGCCGGCTTCATCCACGACCTCGCGGTCGCCGGCGAGGCGCGGCAGTCGGGCATCGGGACGAAGCTGCTGCAGGTCGCGATCGACTGGCTGCGCGAGCGCGACGCGCCGCGCGTGATCCTCTGGACCGCCGCGTCAAACGAGACCGCACAGTCGCTCTTCCGGCGATTGGGATTCCGAGAGACGATGATGGAGATGACGCTGGAGTTGCCGCCGATCTCTTGACGCGTCCCTACTTCTTGTACGTCACCTTCACCCCCATGTCGTCGAGACCCTTCTTCGACGCGGCGAGTTTCTGCAGTTTCGCGAAGTCGTACTCCCAGATCAGGGTGTTCCCTTCCTTGCGCGTGGCGTTGCTGGAGACCACCTCGAACGGGGCGGTGATCTTCCACGCCACGCGCATGTTCTTGAAGGCGTCGTTCATCATCTTCTCGGTGTCGGCGTCCATCGGCGGCCCCTGCTCGCCCGCTTCGGACTTCACCTTCTCGGCCGGGTTCTGCGGCTTCGTGTGAATGGAGATCGTGGTCGCCGTCTCGGAGAGCTCCAGACCCTCGAACGGCGTGTCGATGACCGACTTCTTCGTCGGATCGGCGGGCCCTTCCCCTTCCTTCTTCGTGCCGAGCTTCACGCCGACGAGACTGGAGAGCTTGTCGAACGCGAACTTCATGTTCGTGGTGACGCCGAACTCCTTCTCCTGGACCGCGACGTCGAGCAGCTTGACTCCCGGCGGCAGGCCGCCTTCCGCTTCCTTGCGCGGATCCTCCTTCACGGTCGAGCTCTTCTTCTCGTTCTTCTTGAAGTCCGCTTTCGCCGCCGCGATCTCCGCCGCGGTCAGCGGACTCTTGTCCCCGCTCATCTCCTTCTGCACCTTGGCCATGATGATGACCATCGGCTCCATGTCCACGCCGAGCTTGAAATTCGCCGTGCCGGAGAGGTCTCTCTTCAGCTCGATCGATTGCTCGACTTCGAAACAGCCGGTGGCAAAGAAGGCGAGCAGCGCCGCCATGAGGATCCCGCGCGTACGAACCATTGAACTCTCCTTTTTCGCAAAGTATCAGCGCGGCCGGGCGGGCCGAATGTGTCGCCGATCACGGCCGCCGGACAAATCCCCTCAATGCCTGACGGCGTGACGCCCTCGCGTTTCTACGGACGAAACGCGCGGCGGCGAATGATCGACGGTCCGCCGATCGCCCACAGCTCCCGGCCGATGTTCGCGGAATCGGCGGAGAAGAAGAGGCGGTCGCCGGCGATGGTCATCTCGTCCGGCAGCGAGTTCTTGGTGCCGGCATAGATGTCCGCCACCATCTTCGTGCCGGCCACCGTGCCGTCGCTCGTCCACAACTCCCAGCCGTGCGCCGCGTCCCAGCCGCTGAAGTAGACGGCGTTGCCGCGCGCGGTGAGCGTGCGGCATCCCGCGCCGACGTTCGCGCTGCGCGGCGGCTTGATGGTGGCCAGCGCCGTCGTGCCGGTGGCCGTGCCGTCGGAACGCCAGACCGTCAGCGTGTTGCTCGACAGCACATACGACGTGAAGAGGAACGCGTCGCCGATCACCGCGCCGCTGGCCGCACATGGTGAGCCGATCGCCAGATCGATCGTGCCGCCGGCCGTTCCGTCGCTGCGGTAGAGCGTTGCATTGACGTTGAAGTAGACGAGCCGGTCCGTCGCGCCGACGAATGCGCTCGGAGTCTGCGGCGGACCGAAGTCCTTCACCATCGCCGTTCCGGCCGCGCTGCCGTCCGACCGCCAGAGCCTGTATCCGTGCTCGGGCGTCGACGACGATTCGATGAAGTACGTCCACGGGCCGGAGCGGAGCGCGTCGTACAGTCCGGACGTCGGCGCCGGCGACGGCACGACCTGCACGGTCCCGGCCTCGGTACCGTCCGTCTTCCACAGACTCGTGCCTTGCGTCAGCCAGGCGTAGCTCCCGGCGGGAAAAATCCTGAGCGACGTGAACGGTACGAAGGTGTGCAGCTTTCGCGTGCCGCCCGCCGTGCCGTCCGAGAACCAGGTATCGCCGCCGGAGCTGAAAACGACGCCGTTCGACAGGGCGTACGGCGTCGCTGATTTCTCGAAGATCGGCGTCGTTCCGGCAGCACTGCCGTCGCTGGCGTAAAGCCCGTTCGTCGAAATGGAAAAGAAATAGCGGCCGTTCGCGGCTGCCGCATTTCCGATGGTCCAGGGAAAATCGACGATCGTCGCCGCGGTGCCGTTGGCGGTCCCGTCCGAGACTCCGATCGCCTGCCCACCGGTGAGCTCCGCGACGAAGAACAGCCGGTCGCCGGCGGCGCGCAGGAGGTGCGGAGAAGAACCGTTGAGCGAATCCTCTTCCGCGCAATTTTTCAGCAGTCGCGTTCCGGCCGCCGTGCCGTCGGTGATCCAGGGCTCGCGTCCGGAGTTGAATTCCTTCGCGGCGAACAGCAACTTCCCGTCCGGGCGTTCGAAGACCAGTGCCTCATCGACGCCGTCGCGATATCCCGGATTGATGTCGACGACCATCTCCGCCGTGGTGCCGTCCGTCCGCCACAGCTCCATCCCGTGGATGCCGTCGTCGTTCCGGAAATAGTAGCTACTGCCGATCGCGAATCCCTCGCTCGTGTAGTAGAACGAATGCTGATCGACCGGAATGATGGCGTGCGTCGACGCCGCCGTTCCCTCCGTCACGTACAACTTCGTCGTCCACGCGCCGTTGGCGAAGATCTCGGCGACGAAGAAGAGCCGGCTCCCTGCTGCGAAGCCGGAATGGATGATGGCGTTGGTGCCGGCGAGAACGTCGGTGTGTTTCGTGCCGGCCGCCGTGCCGTCGGTCATCCAGATGCCGCCGCCATTGAAGAAGAGCTGTCCGTTGGCGACGCCCATCGCGTTGAAGCCCGAGGAGAGCGTGGCGATCTGCGAGGTCCCGGCGGACGTGCCGTCCGTGGCCCAGAGCTGATTCGATGCGAGTGGGAGTACGAAGAGAAGCCGGTCGCCGAGCACGGTGGCGCTCGATGAGTTGTTGAAGAGCGCGCTGGTGGAGAGCGGCAGCACGAGCGTCGTGCCGGCAGGCGTGCCGTCGGTACGATGCAGCCCCGTCCCCTGCGCCGTCACGCCGTAGAAGAGCATCCACTGGCCGAGGCTGTAGAGCGCCGCGTTGTTCGAGTGGTTGAATGCCCCATCGGTGTCCGGCATCAGATCGACCTTCACCGTCGTTTCCGGAGTCCCGCCCGTACGCCACAGCTCGTGCTCGCCGTTCGCCAGCCCGGAGAAAAAGAGCGCGCCGCCGCGAACGACGCCGTTCGCGAGATAGACGAGCTGGAAACGGCCGAGAAGCACCGGATCGCCGCCGTTCGTGTCGAGCGCGAATACGCCCTCGCCGCCGGCGTCGCGTCCGCCATAGACGAGCTTCCCGCCGACCACGCCGAGGAATGGGCCGAGAGACTGCGAGTCAGGGACGCCGACGCCGTGCGTGACCTGCACCGTGCCGGCGGTCGTCCCGTCGGTCTTGAAAATCTCTATTTTTTTGGACGCGATCTCCGCGATGAACCAGGTCGTGTCGCCGACATTCGTCCAGAACGTCCGGCCATACGGCATCGAGTCGTGGAGCGTCACGCCGGGAAGGTCGCGAACGAGATAGGGCTGCTCGTCAGCGGATGCGGAGAACGCGGAGAGGGAGAGGACGAGGAGAACGAAGGAGCGTCGTCGCACGGGCATTATTTATAGACGGGGGAAGAGGATGGATATTGGTGAGCTGAACGGGATCGATTAGCGATGAGCTCCTCTGTGGGATTGCCGCGTTGTGTCGGGACATACGCGGATGTCTCCTTTCGCCAGTGGTTTACCTGGTCTCGACTTGTCAGAACATGTGCGGAAACGCATTAAAAGCGCCTTAGACGGCGCCACGTCTATGCCTTCGCGACACGATGGTTGCGATCACGTATCAGAGAACGCAATGAATTTTGCGATTCCCCCAGAATCTCCCGAACTGCAGATTTGTCCGTTCACATACAAGGTTGACTTCAGGGCATGACGAAAACTTCACATTAGCGAATCGCCCTTCTGCAAGACTTTCGATCTGTTCAGATCTCACTGAGGTGGACCTGGCTCGGGATTCATGCGTATTGATACCGGCTTCAGGCATCAGAGGGCTACACTCGACGGCGTTTCGCGCACAGCGGGTGCCACGAGTTTGGCACTCAGTCGCTACGGCCGATCGAGATCACCCCGTCGACCAGTGATGTGCGCACGGGTCATTCTTGGAATCTGAGCCCCTTTTTCGCGCCTCCGGGTAGGGAATCCCGCAGTCGCGTCACTCCTCAGAAGATAGACATCGAACAAAATTCTACATCCACGGGTCCTTCGAACACGAGAAAAGAGAGAGGATTGAGCTGAGTCGATGAATTCAGCAGTGAGTGCATCCTCGGCGCCACGAGGCCTGAAGCGGCATCCGGCAGCAAAGATGCTCCGGTTCCGCATTCTTAGCGCGATCGTCTTCATGATCGAGGCACTCCGATCGTCCTCCGTCGAGCACAGGACCGAGGTTCTCGGGCTGCTCTTCGCGTATGTCTTTGTACTCCTCGTCCTGGCATTCGCCGCGCAGAAGTCCGTCGAACAGCGGTTTATCCGCCTCCTCGCGACCATCCTGGACGTCGCCGCGATCTCGGGCCTTGCGCACTCGCCCGACTTCGGTGCATGGGTGCTCGTGCTCATGGTATTTCCCATCATGTCCGCCGCGCATCACCTCCGCTTTGGGTGGAGCCTCGGCGTGGCGTTGTTCGCGTCTTCTCTGGGATACGTGCTCGGCCAGAGCGACGCGGTCGGCGTGAATTCCTCCATCTTCGTCTTCCTCGCGCTCGTCTTCTGCGGTGTGGCGTTCAATGCGGCAAAGCTCGCGAGCTCACGCGATCGGTTCGAGCAACAAGTCAGCGAAACGATCGACCGCGTCTACAGCCAGTTACTCGCGAAGCGATCCCTTGCCGACGTCATGGACACGATTCTCGGCGCGGCTCTGGACATTACGCGATCCGACGTTACCGCAATTCTGCTGCACTCGCGTGGCGCGGCTCCTCGCATCTATCACGCGGCTCGCACCGGACTCCCAAGCGAAAGCTGCGACGCTGTGGAGCACATCCTCCGCAAGTACGCCGACGCAGTCATCCGACGGGCACCACTGGCGCTGTCGCTCGTCAAGCGGCCGTGGCTGGCGAAGCTCGCCGGAAAAGACGCGGTCGCCGAACAGCCGTGGGCCGGCCGCCTGATTCCAATCATGATAGGCAAAACGCCTTTCGGGGTTCTCGGCGTCTTTTCGCAGCGGAGCGTGCATTACACGGCGGACGATCTGGCGAAGCTGCGCGATCTGACACCAGTCATCGCGTTTACACAGCAAAACGCGAAGCTAACGGAGGACGTATCTCGTCACCTCACGCTCCTCTATCAGATCGGGCATCAGTTGCAGGGCTACAAAGGGCTGAAGACACTATTCCCTAGGATCGTCGACCTCGTGTCACAGTACGTCGGATCCGAGGAGGCCGCCCTCTTCCTAGCGGACGCTGAACAGTTTCCTCTGCGAAAGGTCGCTGTGGCCGCTCCCGGTGTCCAAGAGAAGCTGGAGAAGCTGGAGGTGACCGAAACGCGCGGCACACTTACGGGAACCGTCTTCGAGAGCAAGAAGCCGTTGGTCAACAACAACATCGATCCCCAGGAGCCTCACGCGGGCGACTACGCGGCGATCCTGCCGTCGAAAACGACCAAGCACTACATGGGCGTCCCGGTCGTCATCGGCCATGAGCGCCTTGGTGTGATCCGGGTGCTCAACAAGAGGGGCACGAACTACGACCTTAACGCCGGGAACACGGAGCTGGACCCCAACGGATTCGATGAAGAGGATCAGGAACTCTTGACTGCCATTGCGCCTTACATCGCCGGTGCAACCCGCAATGCGCGTTTCATCGAGAAGAATCGTCACTTCCAGGACTTGATCTACAAGTCACCGGACCCAATCATCGTCATCGACAAAGACGGGAAGATCCAGAACTTCAATCGCGAATGCGAAAAGATCTGGCGCATGGTCGAGAAGAATGCCATCGGCCGCAACGTCGCCGCTTTCTACGAGACCACTGAACATGCGCGTCAGCTCGGTCGTGAGCTGTGGGAGCACCCTGAGCATACTTTCCACTCCCGCGACGCACGCGTGCGCGACTTCGAGGGAAACATCATCCCCATCCGCCTATCGGCAACGCTGTTGTTCGACGAGGAAGGCAATCTTGCCGGCAGCATCGGCGTTTTCAAAGACGCACGCCCGATGATTCGCGCGCAGAATGAGCTCATTCGGCAGGAGAAGGTCGCAGCGATCGGATCGATCGCGCAGACCACCGGGCACGATATGAAACACGATGTTGGGGCGATTCTCACGTATGTCGATGTCCTGGAGAACGATGATCCTGACCCGTCCATGCGCAGCGACATTCACGCGGGCATCCTCACTGCGGCCAATGGAATCCTCAACAAACTTCAGAACATGCTCATGACGGCCAAGGCCAGGCTCCCGGAAAAGCAGGTCTTGTCGGTCAGATCGCTCATGACCACGTTCGAGCGCAGCGTCGCGCACCGCGCGGCGCTGTCCAAGGTCCAGCTCATGGTGAGTACACCGGACGATGACGTCGTCGTCCTTGCAGATCCGGAGCAGATGCGCCAAGTATTCGCCAATCTCTTCGGAAATTCCATTCATGCTATTGACACGGCGGCCGAATTAGACGGCCGCGAAGGCCGGATCACGTTCTCCGCGGACGTCGAAGACCAGCAAGTTCGCATCACCTGGCGCGACAACGGCACGGGAATGGACAGCGAGGCCCGCCAGAAAGTTTTCTCTGCATTCTTCACGACGAAACCGTCGGGCTCGGGTTTGGGCCTCTACATCAGCAAGTCGATCGTCGAAGTTCACGAGGGCACCATCGCCATTGCGTCGCGTCCAGGCGAGGGAACGTGCTTCGACATAGTGCTTCCTCTTTTTCGGGATATCCCGGAAGACGACGAGGATCGTCAGCGATGACCGCGGCACCGCATCTCACCGTTGCACGACGTATCCCACATTTCTTCGGCCACACTACCGACGACGAGACTCGGCCGCCGGACACGCGTGCGGAGATGCTGGCCCGCATTCGTGCCAAACGGTGCCGCATTCTCGTAGTTGACGATGATGTAATCTTCAAGGACAGCGTCGTGATCAAGCTAACGGCGCGATATCGCGCGCTGGTGGAGACCTCTAAGGCCGGCCGGAACGCCGTCCTCAACGCAATGACAGCTCAGCCTCCGTTCGACCTGATCCTCCTCGACATCCGCCTGCTGGGCCCGATGAACGGCATTGATGTTTACGACGAGATTCGCGCCGCCGGAATCCAAACCCCCATCCTCCTCATGTCCGCCTATTACAGCGATGACGTCCGCGACAAAGCTGCCTTGCGCAAAGAGCTGATCCATCACAAGGAGTCGCAGAGCCTGTACACCGAGATCGAGTTCATCCTGCTGCGATGCCTCGGAGGCGATGCATGAGTGGAAACGTACTGATCGTCGATGACGATCCGAACTACCGTCGCACGGTCAAGTATTACCTAGGCACGGACAAGAAGGCGTATCGGTTCGTCGAGGCCGGATCACCCAGCGAGGGCGTCGAGAAACTTCAGGCCAATGGAGAAATCCGCGTCGTCCTCCTCGACCTCGACTACAAGAGTGCGACCAGTCAGGCATCCACCTTACTCGAATACACCGCACAGCGTCCGTCTTTCTACAGAGTCATCGTGCTCACCGGTCAGGAGGAGCTCCTTTCCGCAGACGACGCCGAGAAATACGCCGTCTTTACCTACCTCCCGAAAGGCCAGCAGTTCTCGACGCAGGCACTCCGTTTCACAGTCGACCAGGCGTTCAAGGATCTCGAGCGCGTCGAGCTGGGAGCGAAGATCCGCGAGATCCAGCACGTGCAGAAACAGATCAGCGAGAGCGACTCGCTGGAAAAGACTCTCGATAACATCTGTGCGGCGGTCCTGGCCACCGTCGATGGATATACCTGCCACATTCGCGTGTTCGACGTGAACCGCGACGACTATCACATTGCGGGGTTTGCCGGACCGGATGAGCGCCTGCGAGGGATCTTCGAGCGGCCCAAGACGAGGGGCGAGTTCTTCTCCGGGCGAGTGGTCGGCATCGGGAAGCCCGAATCCTTCTCGGATCTTCAGAAACTCGATGAATTTCAACGTTTCGCAGCAGCGGTGGTCGCCGACCGGACGCCCGCCGAGGGCGAGGACCGCTATTGGCGGACAGTCTCCTCGGCATACATCGTCCCCATCAAGACGCGTGTCTTTGGGCGCGACACCGTCGACGCGGTCTTGAACGTGAGCTGCCAGCAGGCGAACTACTTCGCCACGGAAGAGAAACAGGCGTTGGTGGACGAATTCGCAACGCTCGCTGAGCTTGCGCTTACGAAGCACTGGCTTAAATTCAAGCGCCACAAGATTCATCGGGACTATCAACGGATCGGCGAGATGCTTGATGAGATAAGCGCCTGTCTGAGTCATCCGAACGCGCTGGAGGAGATCTACAAGATTGCGACGGGGACGGTCGAGAAGCTGGTACACCCCGAGGTCATCACCATCTTCCGCCGCGACAACTGGACGGGACGGGTGGAAGCGGTCTATGAAGAAGGCGGCGAGCGACAAGACAACTCGGGCGAGTCATACGGCGCCCACCAGAGCCTGACCGGAGCAGTCTTCGCGACCGGAGACACGATCCACCTGCCCGACCCCGACGATCCCGCAAGTCCGAAACCGGTTAGGGATCCGCGGTTTTTGCGGGAAAACCCGCAAGGATTTCTCACGCACGCGCCTTCACGTGCACTGGAGCACTACCTCGCGGCGGCAATTGGAATCGGCGACCACGTCGAAGGCGTGCTGCGCGTGATCAACAAGAAATCGCGTTATTACAAAAGGACGGAGCCGCGTCTTCTGGAGAGTGGCTTCGGGACCGACTGCAGGTTCCTTGTCGAGATCATCGCCCACCTGCTCGCCGTCTCCATCCGCCTTGCGGAGTCCACGCGCGACGCTGGTCACCGATTGGAGCTCGCCGAGACAGTCGGCGCAGCGAGCCGGCTAATCAACGCGACGCATTCGGTCGAACAGCTTCTCTCCATCACGACACAACAATTGGGCGACGTCATGGACGCGCAGATTGCAATGCTCTTCATGAAGGAAGGCCAGGAGAACCGTCTCTTTCTGAGGCGTACCTCAGGCATGGAGATGATCGACGCCTCCTACGACATAGGAGAAGGGGGGACAGGAAAAGTCGCTCGCGATCAGAAGTCTCTCCTCATCGAGAGCGCCCCCGCGAACGACGGGAAGTACGACGCGGAGATCCGGAAATTCCTGCCCGATCTGTCGGACGGTCGGCCCGGCTCGATCGAGACACTGATGATCGTACCGATCGTCACCAAAGGAACAACCATCGGCGTGATGAAGGCGATTAACCGGAGAGGAGATCTACCGCGCTACACCGCGGACGACCTGAAGCTCTTCGAGAGTTTCGCCTCCTTCTTCGCCGTTGCGCTGGAGAACGCGACGCTTTTCGATCGCGCGAATGAGGAGATGATCGTCCACAAGAGAAATGCCGCTCTTTCGACGCTTATCACCGCCGTTGCCGACGAGATCAGAAACACGTCGGGCCTCATTCCGGGAGCACTCGACGGCCTTCGCAAGCAGCTGGGATCACCGATCGACGGCAGCGTCGCGCGCAGACTGAACCTGATCGATCGCGTCGCTGTCCAAGCCACCGACTTCGCCAATGAACTTGCCGGATTCGCGTTGTCGAAGAGGGGCGAGCGGGAGCTGGTGGACATCAATGATGTCGTTCGCCGCGCCATCGCCGAGCTACAGCAACACCCCAAGTACCAGAATTCGGAGACGATCCGTCTGGATCCGAAGCTGAGCGACGGCGCGCTGCACTGCTGGATCTATGCGAACCCGTTCGCACAAGTCATCCGTAACCTGGTGATCAACGCGTTCCAAGCTCTCGAAGACTCGCGCGACGGGTGTATCACCGTCTCGACCTTCACAGAAGGAACGGAGGCTGTGCTTCAAGTCGACGACGACGGTCCCGGCGTGCCGGTGGACTACGAGTCAAAGATCTTCGAGCCGGATTTCACGACGAAAGCGAACGGCAACGGCATAGGGCTGTGGCTCGTCCGCATCCAGCTGGAGCAGATCAATGGCAGGATCGAGCTGCGCCCCAAAGAAGGAAAAGGCGCGCGGTTCGCGGTATTGATTCCGCGAGAGGAACCGAGAGGAGAACAGCGGGATGAGGCAAGCCTCGCGAGTTCTGCTCGTTGACGACCGGCCGGCCGTTCGGGAGAGCATTCAGCTTTCCCTCGACGGCTTCCAATGTGACTTCAAGGAGGCGGGAACGGGCGCGGGCGCGCTGAGCCTTCTCCGCGCGCAGACGTTCGACGTGACGTTTCTCGCCGTGAGACTTCCCGACATCCCAGGCCTCGACGTCTTCGATCGAGCCCTGAGCGAGGGGCTGACTCCGGGCAAGGTCATCTTCGCCACCTCTGTTCCCGATCCGAACACCGAAGCCCAGGCCTTACGGATGGGGGCATTCCGATTCGTTGAGAAACCGCTCGCTTACGAACATGTGCGAACGATGTTCGGCGAGGCGACGTCCACGGCCGCCACGTCGATAGCACCTCTTGCAGCGACGTCGCCATCCGTCGTCCGCCCGAACGACCCCGTTCCGATCCCGACGACGCAACGGAGAATTCTCGTCCTTCACGATCAGGTCGACTGGTTGAATCACATCCAGGAAGCGCTCGAACACGACTTCGAGCTGATTCAGACCACCGACGACAACGAAGCGTGCCGTTGGGCGAATCAGGAACGCTTTGACCTCGCGGTCATCGATCACCGGCTAGCCCGCGGGATCTCTGGACTGGAGGTGCTCAGTCGCATGCGTATGGCCCATCCCTTGCTGCGCGGAGTTATCCTGATTGATTATCCCGAATACAAGCCGTTGCTCGATGTGCGGAGCGCGATTGCGTATTTCTGGAAGAGAGACCTGCATTCGCTCGCCGCGACCATTCATCGCTTCGTCGCTCATCCCATCGAGCGGCGGCGGGTTTTCCTCTCCTATGCCAGGGAGGATCGCGAGCGTGTGCTCGAGATTCACGCGGAGCTCGTGAGTCAAGGATACCTTCCGTGGATGGACGTCAAAAGCATCATCCCCGGAAAGGAATGGGAGCCGGAGATCGACGCAGCGATCGAGGACGCGCATTTCTTCGTGTACTGCCTGACGCGACATTCGCTCATCCAAGAGGGCGCAATCGTGAGGGAGTTGCGGCGCGCGCTAAAGAAGCAGGAAGGGTTGAGATCCCGTTTCATCATCACTGCGCGCCTCGATGAGGTCGGCGACGCGCTCCTGAGCAAATTCCACTGGGCGGATCTCTTCCTGCCTGACGGAATGTCCCAGCTCCTCGCCGCTCTGTCCGCATCAGATGCTCCACTGAAGCCACCGGCGCCGCCACCAGTCCCCTCTTCCGCGGACGCGGCCCCGCCGGAGCCGCACTCCTTATCCGGATGGTTGAAGGATCTGATCGCCCGAGGAGAAAGCGCTGAACTGGAGTTCAAGTCGTCTCTGAGATGGGATTTTCGTCAGCAGAAGGCCAACAAGGAGTTGGAAGCCACCATTATCAAGACCATCTCCGCGTTCCTGAACATGCAACAAGGTGGAGTATTGCTTGTCGGCGTGAAGGATGACGGAACAATTCTCGGCCTGGAATACGACTATCAGACGCTCAAAGGCAAGAACCGTGACGGCTTCGAGCGTCATACTTACGAACTCTTGATCGATGCTTACGGAAGCGCCGTCGCCACGCTCGTTCGACTCGAATTCGAGGCCGTGGAGGGAAAAGACGTCTGCCGGATCACGGCGGAACCGTCGCACAAGCCCGTCTACCTAGAGGGCCGACTCTACATCCGTACCGGCAACTCGACCCGCGAGCTATCCGCGAAAGACGCAATCGAATACAGCCGCTCGCGTTGGAAGACGTGACTTGCTTCAAGTTCGCGCAAGAGCCCAACTCTTGGTTGTGCGCGGCGACTGACGATGGCCGCACACATGTGGCGCAGATAACCGCTGAGCGTACGGACCTCGATCCGGTTTCTCCAATTCATGGTCACTTCGACGTAAATCGTCGTCGGCGACAGAGTGCAGGCCTAAAGTTAGAACGAGGCAGCTCGCGGCTTGGCATCGAGGCGATGCCCCGACCATTCCGAAAAGACACGAGCCGTCTTTCGTTCGGCTCGTCATTAGTCTCGTTTTTGGTGGAGCTGAACGGGATCGAACCGATGATTTCCTGAGCGGGATCTCCGCATGTGTCTCGCACTGGTGTCAGCTTCGGACGTCGTTGCGCGCTACCGCTCCTCAAGCGCCTTCCGCCAGTTCAGCACGACATTGATCGACGGCAGCCCTTGCTCCGTGCCGAGCCGGAAGAGGAAGTGTTGTTTGTCGGGCGTGATGCCGCTGATCACGGGCCGCGACACCGATCCGGACAGGCGCGGCGCGGCGTGATGTCCCGGAATGCGGAAGAGCGGCGCGGGAGTGCCGGGATTGAGCGCCGCGCCGCCGCCGATGGGGACGCGCATGATGGTGTCGCCGGAGGCGTAGAACAGCTCTTTCCCGTCCGGGCTCCACATCGGGCTGCCGCCTCCCGCGTTCGAGATCTGCCACTGCTCAGGGCCGAGGGGATAGCGGCGGACGTAAACCTCGTTGCGCATCGATGCGTTCGACTGATAGGCCACCCATCGGCCGTCGGGAGAGAACGTCGCCGCGCTTTCGTCGAACGGCGTGGCCACGAAGGGCGTCATCACCGGTTTCTCGCCGAGGCTCAGCGTGTAGAGATCGCCTGCCGCCGTCGGCGTCTGCACGAAGGTCAGGAGCGTGGTGCCGTCGGGCGAATAGTCGTTTGGCATTTGCCACGTTCCGGACATCAACACCGGAGTGCGCTCGGCGCCGTCGAGTGACCTGGTGCAGACTTGTCCGGTGGCGTTCATCTGAAGGAAGAAGGCGATCTGCTTCGAATCGCGGCTCCAGCACGGGAAGCCGTACAGGCCGGGATGGAACGTGAGGCGCGAGAAGCTGCCGTTGGAAGCATCGACGAGCCAGATGTCGTTGCCGTCGGGCGCGCTGCGCGCGACAGCAATGCGCTTCCCGTCGGGTGAGAGCGCAGCGTCGTCGTAGCCGCCGGCCTCGCCGATCTCGCCGTCCTCATGCCCTTTGCGGTCGACCCACACCAGGCGCGTGGCGCCGTCGGGCTCGGGAAGAAAGGCGAGCGTGCCGTTCTCAGACGCGCTCACGATGCTGAGCTGCTTCGAGCTCATGTGGGCGACGTTGCCGAAGGGGAGCGGGGCGGCCTCGCCGCTGACCGCGAGGGCATCGGGATCGAAGCGCTGCGACATCAGCACCGCGCCGCGCGAGAAGACGAGGCGGTCGGGCGGGGCGAAGACGGCGTTGGAAACGTTGGCGACGATCCGCTTGTGCAGCTTGCCGTCGAGCGAGCCGGCCATGAGGTCGTCGCCGGCGCCGTAGAGAAAGTGCTTGCCATCCGGGAGAAACCACGGCCAGCGGTGCCGGATCTGCTTCCGTTCAAACTTAGTGACCCGCTCGGGACGGCCGCCGCCGGCGGAGATGCGATACAGCTCGCTCGAGATCGTCGGCGCGAAGACGATCACGCCGTCGCGGTTCCACGTCCCGCCGCGGGCCGAGGCCGCGTCGGCGAGCGTCACGGCCGTGCCGCCTCTGGCGTCGATGCGGTGCAGTTTCTGGCCGGCGAAGAAGCCGAGCTGGCTGCTGTCGGGTGACCAGAACGGATACGACGCGTCGTCGGTACCGGCGAGTGGCGTGATTTTCGTCGTGGCCAGGTTGCGGATGTACAGCGACGGCTTTCCCTGAACGTCGGCCGCCACGAACGCGATCATCGTCCCGTCGGGCGAGATGGCCATTCCTTTGGTGTCGAAAGGGAACAGCGTCAGGTCCGGCGGCATGTCGATCGCGAACTGCGCGAGGCCGCCCACGGGCGGCGTGCGCTTCATCGCGGTGATTGCGATGACCGTGGCTGCGACGACGGCAGCGGCGGCGACGATCCACGCGCCGCGCTCGCGCCAGGCGCGGCGGCGTGCGACGGGGGCGGGCACGCCCGCCGCGGAGCTGCTCTCGGCGATGAAGCGCAGCTCGAGCATGACGTCGTGCGCGGTCTGCCAGCGGTCGTCGGGATCCTTGGCCAGGCAGGCCTGCACCACGCGGTCGAGCGCCGGCGGGGTCATGGGACGGAGCTGTGCGATCGGTGGCGGCTGCGTGCCGAGAATCGCCGCGATCAAACTGGCGCGGCTCTTCCCCTCGAAGGCGCGGCGGCCGGTGGCCATTTCATAGAGCACGGCTCCGAGGGCGAAGATGTCGGTGCGCGCGTCGGCGTTCGCGCCCTCGAGCTGCTCCGGCGACATGTATTGAAAGGTCCCGACGATCGTTCCTTCCGAGGTGAGGCCTTTGGCGACGGTGGCGTCGGTCTGGTCGTCGCCGCCGAGCGGGCTCTCTTTGGCCAGCCCGAAGTCGAGCAGTTTCGCTCCCGACTTCGTCAGCATGATGTTGGCGGGCTTGAGGTCGCGGTGGATGATGCCGCGGCGGTGGGCTTTGTCGAGCGCGTCGGCTATCTCGATGCCGGTGCGCAGGAGCTGCTCGATCGGTACAGAACCTCGGGCGATGCGCTCGGCGAGGGTCTCGCCTTCCAGCAGTTCCATCACCAGGTAGTCGTCGCCGACGTCGTAGAGCGCGCAGATGTTCGGATGGTTCAGCGAGGAGATCGTCCTGGCCTCGCGCTCGAAGCGCGCGCGCAGGTCGGCGCGATGGGCGAGCTCCGCCGGAAGGACCTTGATCGCCACGCTGCGGTCGAGGCGCGTGTCGCGTGCGCGATAGACCTCGCCCATTCCGCCCGCACCGAGCGGCGCGACGACCTCGTATGGACCGAGGCGCGTTCCTGGGGTTATTGGCACCGGGGGGACAGAATACACCACGCATTCGGGGGCCACGTTTGTCCGGAATGACACCTGTCCGTCGCGCGGTAACGCTATTCTTCGCACGTGGCCATCGCTCCCGGAACGCGTCTCGGGCGCTACGAAATCGTCAGTTCCATCGCCTCGGGCGGGATGGGAGAGGTCTACCGGGCCGCCGACTCCGCGCTGCACCGCGATGTGGCGCTGAAGATTCTTCCCACGACGCTCATCGACGACCAGTCGCGATTTCTCCGCTTCGAACAGGAAGCACGAGCCACGGCGGCGCTGCATCATCCGAACATCGTCACCATCCACGACTTCGGCACGTCCGACTCGATCCCCTATCTCGTCACCGAACTGCTGGAGGGGGAATCGCTCGCCGACCTGCTCGGACGCGGTCCGGTGCCGCTGCGCCGGTCGCTCGCCTGGGCCGCACAGATCCTGCGCGGTGTGGCCGCCGCGCACGCGCGCGGCATCGTGCATCGCGACCTCAAGCCGGCCAACATCTTCATCCTCTCCGACGGCACGCTGAAGATTCTCGATTTCGGGCTGGCGAAAGTTGCACACGAAATGGGCAGTCCGCAGAACGCGCCGACCGCGCGCCTCTCCGAGGCGGGCATGGTATTCGGCACTATCGGGTACATGTCGCCGGAGCAGTTGCGCGGTGAGAGCGCCGACGCGCGCAGCGACATCTTCAGCTTCGGCGTCGTGCTGTACGAGATGGTCACCGGCAGAACTCCGTTCGCGCGCAATACGACCGCGGAGACGATCAGCGCGATCCTCAACGACGACGTGCCGCGGCTCGAAACGCCCCCGTTTCCACCGGTGCTCGCGTCGACACTGCTGTACTGCCTGGAGAAAAATCGCGACGCGCGATTTCACTCCGCGCACGATCTCGCCCTGCACTTCCAGATGATCGACGTCGGCGCGTCGGGGCCGACCGCCGCGGTCACGAGCGCCGCCCCCACCCAGCCGAAAATCTCGCAGGTGACGTTCCGCCGCGGCAACGTCGCACAGGCTCGCTTCGCTCCGGACGGCAGCATCATTTACGGAGCGGAGTGGAACGATCAGCCGCTCGAGCTCTTCATCTCGCATCGCGGCATGCCGGAAGCGCGCGCCCTCGGCATGAGCGGATCGATTCACTCCGTGTCGCGCAACGGCGAGCTGGCGGTATCGCTGGGGCGCTGCAGTGAAGTCGGATTCATGGCCTCCGGGACACTGGCCCGTGTCGCGCTCGCCGGAGGCGTGCCGCGCCCCATCGCGAAGGACGTGCACGAGGCCGACTGGTCGCCGGACGGCAGGCAGCTCGCGATCGCCCGGCGATCGGAGCGCGGATTCCAGATCGAATATCCGATCGGCCGCCGCATCTACGAGGGACCGTGGTGGATCAGCGACCTGCGCGTCTCGCCCGATGGCCGCGAGGTGGCATTCATGGAGCACCCCTTCGCCGGCGACAACTTCGGCTGGGCCAAAATCGTCGACCTCCAGGGGCGCGCCGAAGCGCTGACCGACGAGCTCTATATTGCCTGGGGGCTGGCGTGGAATCCGGTCACCGGCGAGATCTGGTACAGCGGCGTGCCGAAACATGGCGAGGAGGGGCGCAACATCTCCATCTACGCCGTGTCCCGCGGCCACGACCCTCGCGAGATTTTCGGCACTCTCGGAGCGACGTTCCTCCACGACATCGGCCCCGATGGCACCGCGCTCGTGGCGCACCAGACGCCGCGGCGCAACATCGTCGGACATATCGACGGCGAAGACATCGATCACGATCTGTCGTGGTTCGACTGGTCGTTCCCGATGCGTCTTTCGAATGACGGCAAGACCCTGCTCCTGGAAGAACAGGGCATCGCGAACGGCGGGACCTACACGTTCTACCTGCGCGATACGCGAGGCGGACCGGCGGTGCGTCTCGATGAAGGCCGGGCCCGCGATTTGTCGAGCGACGGCGAGCACGTGCTCGCCATCTCGAATGACAAACCGGAGCGCGTCATGCTCGTCCCCACCGGCGCCGGATCGATGCGCGAGATCCCGGTGCGCGGCGTCGACCATTTCCTGACAGCCCGGTTTCTGCCCGGCGAAAAGGAGCTCCTGATCCTCGGCTCATGCGGCGACGAAGAGACGCGCATGTGGCGCGTCAGCGCCGAAGGAGGCGATGCGCAGTTGTTGAGCGAAGCGGTCGGCGGCTCCTGGTTCTATCTCGCCATCTCACCCGACGGACGCCACGTCGTGACCATCAACGCCAGCCAGGAGCCGTTCATCTGCTCGGTCGACGGCCTCACCCCGGCGCGGCCGGTTCCGGGCGCCGAGATCGGCGATCTGCCCGTGCACTGGCCGAGGGAAGACGAGATCTACGTCTGCCGCCGCGACAGCAAGAAGAGCGATATTCATGCGATCGATCTCACTACCGGCGCACGCCGGTTCGTGCGCACCATGCGCCCCCCCGATGCGGCGGGAGTGGAAGGCGTCTTCCCGATCCTGTACGCGGGCGCCGGCGACAATTACGTGTTCGGGTACAAGCTGCTACTGGCCTCGTTGTTCGTGGTCAGCGGATTGCGGTGAGAAGTCCCCGTCCAGCAGCGTGAGGCAGAATGGCCGGATGATCCACCGCCTCCTCACCCTTCTGGCATGTCTCGCGCTGACCTTCACTCCCATGAACGCCGACGAGCACGCCATCGCCGCGTACATCGATGCCCACAATGACGAAGGCCTCGCACTGCTCGAGCGCGTCGTGAACATCAACAGCGGCACGCACAACCCGGCCGGCGTGCAGGAGGTCGGCCGCATCTTTCGCGCGGAGCTCGACGGCATCGGCTTCAAGACGACGTGGATCCCGCAGGATCAAGTCGCGCGCGGCGGTCATCTCGTCGCCGAACATCCCGGCCCCGGCCCGCGCATTCTGCTCATCGGCCATCTCGACACGGTGTTCGAGCCGGACAGCCCGTTTCAGAAATTCGAACGCATCGACGCGAAGACCGCGCGCGGTCCCGGGATCATCGACATGAAGGGCGGCGACGTCATCATCGTTCAGGCGCTGAAGGCGCTGCACGCGACCGGCGCGTTGCGCAGGATGAACATTGCGGTCGTCATGAACGGCGATGAAGAGGATCCGGGGGCGCCGACCGGCGTGGCGCGCAAAGCGCTGGTCGACGCGGCCAGAGGAGCGGAGTACGCGATCGGATTCGAAGACGGCGACGGCGATCCGGCCCATGCCGTCGTTGCCCGGCGCGGCACCGCCGAGTGGCGGCTGACGGTCACCGGCGTCACCGGTCATTCGTCGCAGATCTTCAACCCGGAGTTCGGACCGGGTGCGATCTTCGAGGCCGCGCGCATCCTCGATCTGTTTCGCCAGAAACTGGCCGGCCAGCCGCACCTGACGTTCAATCCGGGAGCGATCGTCGGCGGCACGACGGCGGAGCTGAACGCGGCGGAAGCACGCGGGACCGCGTTCGGCAAGACGAACGTCATTTCGGGACGGGTGATCGTCACAGGCGACGTGCGCGGCTTGACGATGGAGCAGTTCCGTTCAGCCGAGGAGACGATGCGCGCCGCGGCGGCGACGGCAGCACCGCCCATGCGGGCAGAGATCGAATTCGAGCAAGGCTATCCGCCGCTCGCACCGGCGGAGGGCAACTCCGCCCTTCTCGCCCGCTACGACCAGGTCAGCCGCGACCTCGGTCTGGGGCCGGTGACGGCCGTCAGTCCGGACAAAGCGGGCGCCGCCGACGTCGCGTTCATCGCCAGCGAAGTGAGGTCGATCATCGACGCCGCCGGCCTCAAAGGCCACGACGATCACTCGCCGGCCGAGACCGCCGACCTCACCACCCTGCCGGTTCAGACGAAGCGCGCCTCCGTGCTGCTGTACCGCCTCTCAGAGAGCGGTAAGTGAAGCGGGGGTTTTGAGGACGACCGTGAGGAGTGGAAGTGGTGGAGCTGAACGGGATCGAACCGATGACCTCCGGAGTGCGATTTTCGCTAGGGTCGCCAGACGTCTCACGCTACCTCCAGATTTCAACGAGTTAGACGTGGCCCGAAGTATCTGGACACGTCCGTACCGACAAAAGTAGTCGGCATGTAGTCGGTCGAACGCCACGAGCACGGGCGGCGGCGGGGTGACTGCGCAGTCACCCCGCCGTAGCTGCTACAAGTAGCGGATCGGGAATCGAAATTTTCGCCGAGTTGCGCGCTGGCGCGGCGCGGTAGCGCCAGGACGATCGTTGGTCGGTGGAGAGTCGGATGCGGGTGCGGTGAGCGGTAGCGAGCTCGGAAAGCCGGAGCCGAAGAAGCTGATCGCCGACGGTTCGAACGCGGAGTTCGTGCCGCCCGACCGGGTCATCTTCGCGCGAGCATCGACCCTGATGGCGCAGACGATCGACGTAGGCAAGCTCGTTACCAAAGGCGACCACACGCCGCTGCCGCTTGGGCGGGTCGCGTACTGGTCCAACCGAGAATCCCCCGACAACTCAGGGTAGGGATTCACCCCCTCTCGGGCACTCCTAGAGATATCCAGATCACGGGCGAAGCTGAGCGGTCAGCGGGACGACTCTGACTCCGTCGATCGCGTCATCAATCTCGCGGGACCTGTTTTGTCAACCGGAGGGCATCCCTGTGAGCGATCAAGATCCGGCAATTCGAACGTTTCAGTTCGACGACGGTGGTTTTACCGGCGCAATCAAGAAAAGCGTCAACCTTTTCCGAGGATCGATCAACCTTCCCCTGCCCATCCTGCAGTTGCCTGGCCGCAATGGAACTTCTGTCTCGGTGAGTACCCTTTATACGGGCGTTACGCCCCAGCAGGCGACCACTTGGAATCTCGAGGAGCCCACCGGAATCCTCGGATTGGGCTGGGACATGCCCCTCGAGCAGATCACCGTGTCCTTTGCGCCGGGGACCACCAGCAGCGCGGAAGCTCAGTATTACCTGCAAACAGCCGGACAAGTGTATGCGCTGGTGTCGACGGAGCCGAATGTGTTCGTCGCCAACCAGAGCGTTTTTTGGGCGATCACGTACGATCCAGACTCCGAGGTCTGGAGCGTCGTACGCGACGACGGCAGCACTTGGACGTATGGGGGTGACGGTCCCGGCGGCCGGTTTGTCGATTACGGCGTGACGTGGGGGAATTGGCGGGACGCGTCTACGCAACGCGGCGGCCAGCAAGTTGCGGTCGCATGGAAATTACAGAGCATCCAATCGACCTGGGGCGACACGACCACGTATGCATACTCCTTCGACGATCAACCGATCGGCCCTTCGGCGCTCAACTACACGCGGGCGTGCTACCTCTCGCAAATCGTCGACTGCTTTGGCCGGACACTGTCGTTCAACTACGAGCCGAAAACGTTCACGTCCGAGATCCAGGAGTATATGCCGCCGCATATCTCTCCCTCCGGGAGCGGCACGCCATATCAGGACGTCTATGAGACGCAATATCTCTCCAGCATTCGGATCGCCGACGCGGGCGCACAAACGTTATTCGACGTGCTGATCGGTTCCACTGTCACTGACTTCAGTGGGACGGGAGCCCCCGGCCTTTTCAAACGCACCCTGAATTCGCTCGCCCTTCAATATCCGGGACGGGCGCCGGAGGCCGGCATCCAATTCGGCTACCTGCCCGCCGGCTCACTTTCGGCCGGACTGCTGGCGACGGCTTCCTACGAGCAAGGAGCGCAGGCGACCTACAACTACGGACAGGTGGCGCTGGGGAACGCCCTGGTCATCCAGCCGGTCAGAGGCGGCCAGGGCGACCCGCGCGTCTGGTTCGGACCCGACTACGCGGTGTTTACGTTTTTCGACAGCGACTCCAATTCGCTGAGCCTTCAAGTCTATAGCTGGATGGGAGGCTGGTTCGAGTCGGAGCAAACGCCGCTGACGGTTCCGCAGGGCGTGACCATCGACGACCTGCAAGTGAATTGTTCCGAAGGCTTCTTCGTCGTGTACTACACCGGAATAACGTCGACGGGCGAGACGAACGCCGTCGTCTTCGTGCAATCGTCCTACGCGCCCGACCAATGGACCCCTACGCCCTTGAGCTCCACGGTGGCGACCGTTGCAATCGGGACGCGCTGCTTCGTGACCCAGTCGCTGAACAGCAGCATCTTGCAGCCGTTTACGGTGGTCGACGGACAGACGCAACCGCAACCCGGGCCGGCGTTCCAGGTCGGGAGCGCGAATGTGGCCCTCGCGGGCGCGGGCGAGAACTTCGTCGCAATGGCATGCGACACATCATCGCAAACGGCCAACCTTTACTACATAGTGCTCTCAGCGGGTCAATGGTCGATGCAGCCCGTTTCCGCCAACATCGACAGCATCTACTGGGCGAGCTGGGTCGCCGGCACGTTCTGGTCCGTGGGGTATTGCTTCGCCGCCGCCACCTGGATCAGCGCGGACCAGAGCTCGTATACAGTGGCCGCCCTTTCGTGGGCGTCATCGTCCGATGCTCCCCGGTGGGTCGTCCTTGGAAATTACCCGGTGCCGAGCTCCGGAAACTTGCCGTTCAGTTCCTCGGTGGCGGTCGAGTCGACGATCGGCAACTGTCAAAATGTCTGGCGCTACGATGGAGAAGAGTGGCAGGCGGCCACCATCGGTCCTGTGCCGCCGGTCAGTTCCGGCACGGCGGCATCCTTTTCCTATTGGGCCGACGCGGCGGTCATGGCCGCGCTTCAGGGTTCCAGCACCGCCTATACGTTGATCACCTTCGATCCCTACAGCAATTCTTGGAACACTCCTCTTCAGCTGCCCGAAGGCGGTGCTGCGGCGAGCGCGCCTTATCCTGCGACGCTGGGACAAGGGTTCATGACCGTCGGCCGGCAATTGTATGCGGAAGATCAGCAGGAGAATTGGAACGCAGTCCAGGCGGGGCTCCTCGGAACGTCCGTCAATCCGGCGAGCCCCATCAATCTGGCGCCGCAACTGATCGTGTCGCAAGACGAGGAAGGCCAGTCCACGAATGTGATGCTGCTGAAGAACGGGACGTTCGTTCCGCAGGCCGGCGCATCATTCCAATCCATTTTCGGTCAAATCTGCTACGTGCCGCCCAGCAGTGGCGAGGGGCCGCAACCTGGTTGTGTTCTGGGAGGCCCAAGCTCCTTCGTGACCTATCCCACCGGCTCGACGTTCGGCCCTGGGGTAGCGCTGACTCTCTACCGCGTCGTCGACCCCTCCTTCCAACCTGGGTATGAGTACCAGACGGCCGCAGTGGTCACGGGATTGAGCATCGACGATGGTCAAAATACCTATAACACCGCTTACAACTATAACGTCAGTTCTTCTCAGGACGGCCAGAATGTCAGCATCGCCGAGGGTGCGTCGTATGGACAGGGGTCCCCGATCCCGCAGTTCTCGCGGGTTGCCGTTCAGGAAGGGACCGCGGATTTCAGTGAGAACCCGCCTTGTGGGACACGCTACAAATACTTTCTGAACGGCGTGCGGCCGACGGCCGGCGGCGTGTTTTATCCGTCCGGCGAATACTCCAACCTGGACAGCTCCAACTACGGCACCGCGAATGGCATGCTGGTCCATGAGCGGCTGGAAGACGGCGGCGGAAATCCGGTTCAGGTACAACTCAATTATTGGTGGGCGAACATCGAGCAAGTCATCGGCGGATCTGCTTACTACCTGACTACACCCCGGTCGGTCATGATCACCGGTGCCGTCCTCGCCGGTCAGGTCGGAGCAACCGCTGCAATGATCGACGCTCTCAACGATGGTGATGTTCCCCCACCGATCGCGGCGGCTCTCAATGCCCAGGGCATGGCTCTGGGAACGACCGTCGACGTTCTCGCCGTCGATGTCGGCGTGAACTGGCTGGTCCTCGACGACACCAACGATCGCGGTTTTCTGATTGTCTACGACGCCGGGTCCGACGTTTTCTCGCTGTGGGCTGGATTGAGGACCACGCAAACCACCGCCTACAACGCCACAAATGGCAAACCAAGCACACAAAGCATCGTAACCTGCGACAGCGAAGGCAATCTGACACAAGTGACGAAGGCGGTGCTTTACCTGTGCGACGTCCAACCGCAGGTGAGCGCGGAATTGAATCTGCTGACTCCGATCGTGCAGGTGACCACGCAGGCGGCCCCACTTTCAGACCTCGCGGCGGTGGAGTACCTTTCCAGCGAAGTCTCGCTTTGGTGGCCCTGGACGCAGGCGGCGGATGGGATGTGGGCACCCTCCGCGTCGTTCACGGCGAGCGCCGGCCCGGTCGCGCTGTCGACGAAGTATGTCTGGCTCGGCCCTGCGTCCGACACGCCGCCTTCTTTTGATGGATGGGAAAACGGCTCGCCGGATCCGACGGTTTGGCAACAGGCGGATTCGATCACCCTGCGGACGCCGCACGGTCTTCTCGCGGAAATGACCAATACGGACGGCGTCGCGTTCTCGCGAGTCTATACCGCGGACGAATCGGTCAAGATCGCGCAGATCGAAAACTGCCGGGTCAGCAATGGAGAAGGCGCCTGGTACGGCTTTGAATCGTACGAGTCGAATCCCGGATGGGCGGCGAGCGACGGACAGCCGCCGCAAATCACCACGAACGACGCACACACCGGGCTGCAGTGCGCTTCGGTGGCGCCCGGAGGGTTTCTAGCCTATCCATTCAATCCCGGCCGCCCCATCCAGTATCTGTTTTCGTGCTGGGTGAAGAGTACGGCCCCAGCCACATCCTCGGCCTGGACGTTTACGGGATCGAGCGGGCCGGCTGGCCCTCCTCTCCCAATCAATGGTCCGGTGAACGAGTGGACGTATGTCATGGGCGTGCTCGACCTCAGCGCGGCGGAGCAGTCCGGACCCATTCAAGTCAGCTTGAACAACACCTCCGGCGCGGCGATCTTGGTGGACGAATTGCGCCTGTGTCCCTTCGTCGGAGGATTGACCGCCGCAGTCCTCGACCCTCACTGGCGCCACCCCACCGCGACGATTGACGAGAACGGACATCCTACGTACCGCGCCTACGATTTGGCCGCGCGTGTGGCCGGCTCTTCACGGGCCGGCTCCGTTTTGACCATTGCGGCGTCGTGGGACGCGCCGGTTGGACCACCTCAACCCGGTCAAAATGGACGCCTCGATATCCTTGCCAGAACGTCGGGTTCGTACACGTTCTACAACTCCACGAACTGGATGTCGGTGTGGACTCCCGATTCCGCCGCGGCGTGGACTGTTTCCCAAGGCGTCCTGCAGTTCGGAGGATCGGCTCCCAGCACGCTGCAACTCTCCGGTTGGGATACGAGCAGCCCAAGCGCCGTGCAGTTCGAGCTGCTGGTGCCGGCTCCGCTGAGCGAGTCGATCCAAATTCTCGCCGGATCGCAGATCACGATCACTCTGGAGCCGGATGGCGCCAATGGAACGTGGACGGTTGCCGACAGCGGCGGCGGCCAGCCGCCCGCGCCGGTCGCCAACCCGCGAGCGCAGGCGTTTCTTTGCTGTGTGGCGATCAGCGGCGGATACCTCTTCCTTTTCGTCGACGGTCTGCCCATCGTCAGTTACGCAACCAGTTATGCCGCGACTGCGCAGGGCACTTTGGCTCTTCGCGTCGCCGAAACGGGAACGGCTCTGCGTCACCTGCTCCTGGCGACGGATCCAATCCTCACGCTGAAGTATCTGACCGGAACGGGGCAAGACGATCAGCTTCACGTCCTCGACGCGGGGCAGGCCGCCGTCAGCGCCAAACTTCGGGATCTGCTCGGACGGAACGCGGTGACGACCAAGCCGGCCTTCATGGCTCCGGACGCCACCCACGCTTTGCTGGCCTATCGCGGCGATTTCGCCGTGATGGACTGGACGGGAGGCCCGCTGACGGGAAGCCTCAACGATTACTACTCGCCCGGCGGCGGAGGCGCGACCGACGATGGGGGCTATCCGTTCCATCGCATCGCGTATGACGACACGCCGCTTTCCCGCGTCGCCCAGGTCGGACGAGCAGGATTGGCCTACGCGATCACCGGTTCCAACAGCCACATCGCCCAAGCCATGTGGGGAATCAATACCCCCGCTACGTTTGGGACGCTGCTCTCTCTGCCCGCGGCGCAGTTCAGTGTGCTGCAAGCTACCGATCCCGACGGCATCGTTTCGTTCCGATTGAAGGACAAGCGAGGACGAACGATCGCGATGGCAACGGCGCCCGAGGGCGGCGGCGGCCTGTGGCTCGAGACCTATCTCTATGATGCGCAGGGCAATCTGCTGGCTTCCTCTCCGCCCAATGCGTTTACGCCTCCTCAGGGCACTTCCGGCGCTGATTTCATCAGCACCGCGTCTTACGACGCACAAAGCCGCATGGTGGAGATCACGTCACCCGACGGTGGAACCGTCAACTTGATCTACTCGCCGGCGGGCCGCCTGCGGTTCAAGCAGGATGCTCGGGGCGCGAGCGAAGGGTACTTCCAATACTGGACCTACGACGTGATGGGCCGGATGCTGGAGCTCGGCACGATATCCGCCGAATGGAGCGACTCCACTCTGCAAGGCTACGCGAACAACCTGCCGGGATTGACCGGACAGCCGGACTGGCCAACCCCATCCGTCGACGGTCTCTCATGGTCGCAACGGGCCTCTTATGACGGAGACGGCACGCAGCCAAATTGCGTGACGAGAGTCATCCAGATCCAGACCCAGACCGGCGGCGTGGTCACGAGCGAGACGTATACCTACGACGACGCGGGACACGTGCTTTCCATCACCACGCAACCGGGATCGGAGACGGCCGACGTCGTGCAATATCAATACGACGCCGCGGGAAATCCGGTTGGCGCGACGTCGTCGGGCCTGTTCTCGCATGCCCTTCAATACGGCGTGCGCAATGAGCTGGTCTCCGTCGGAACCGCGGAAGACCCTGCCCAGTATGCGAGCTATTCTTATCTTCCCACGGGAGCGCTGGCGTACCAGACGCTGGGGTTGTCTGCTCCGCTGGAGGTGCCGCATCAGTATGATCCATCCGGCAGCCTCTTGCAGATCGGGTCCTCGGGCACACCGTTCACGGAGCAGATGTATTACACCCAACGCGCCGATGGCTCGGCCGGCTATTTCAACGGCCGCATGGCGGCAGCGGCCATCAGCTACAGCGGCGCGTCGGCGCCCACAACGCCGCTGTCCTGGGATTATCAGCTCGACGCTCAATCGCAGCTTCAATCCGCCGCTTGCAACAATCCCGAATGGAGTGTTGGGACGGCCGAACAGCCGGTCTCCTACGATGCCAGCGGCAATCTCCAGTCGTTACAGACCGGCGGAGTCACGCAGGGTTACACCTACGTGGCGAATCAGGTGCAAACCATCACCGGCGGTTCGGCCGCGGCACAGTTCTCATACGATGCCAATGGGTTGATCAGCGGCGTGCCGTCCCGATCGCTGATCATCACGTCGGATCCGAGGTCCGGCCTGCCGACCGCGGTGACCATTGCGGACGGTCCGGCGGTGTCGTACGTGTATGGCTCACGCGGACAGCGCTTGCTGAAGACGGTGGTGCAAGACGGAGTGACGTCGACGATCCGCTATGTATACGGCATGCACTCCGTTCCCCTCGCGTTGATCACGCAAACGGGCTCGGCCGCCCCGGTCGTGAAGGCGCTGGCCTATGGGCCGACGGGATTGGTTGCCATCGACGGGGCAGGCGGAACTCTGTTCGTCTTGAAGGATCATCAGGGCTCCACGCGCGCCGTTCTCGACGGCCAGGGAAACCTGCAGGCCGGCTACGACTACCTGCCGTTCGGGCAACTGGGCCGCTCTTATGGACCCCTGCCCGGCGCCACACCCTATCTCTACACGGGACAGGAATGGGAACCGGAAATCTCGCTCTATAACTACAGGTCCCGCTATTACGACGTGGCGCTCGGCCGCTTCTACGGGCCGGATCCCATGAACCAGTACGCGAGTCCGTACGTTTACGTCGGAAACAATCCCGTGATGCTGGCGGACTTCTCCGGTAGTGCCGTGTGGTGGGAAATACTCGCGAGTGCCGCGATCTTGCTCGTCGGGGTCGCTCTGACGATCTGGACCGGAGGATTGACGGCGGGAATGGCGGTGGAAGGCGAACTGGAGTTGGGCGAAGTACTCACCTCCTTGCTTGCAGGCAGCTCCACCGGAGCGCTGACCGGCGCCGGAACCCAGGGCATCCAGTTCGGAATCGCCGACTCTGCTTCTTCTCCCGACGCGGCGAAATGGGGAGAGATGTTGGGACTGGGGGCGGCCACGGGAGCCATCACAGGATTCATGGGAAAGGCGGGAACGCTCGCGGCGCGCATGTTTCCGAATGCGATGCAGTTGGGAGCGGTACTCACGAGGATCGGCTTCAACACGATCGGCGGCGCGGCATCGAGCGGCACCGGCGCGGCGATGTTGGCGCACATCGAGGGTCCCCCTCTGACCGGGACAGGTGCTGGGATCGCGATATTAGTCGGGGGTGCGACAGCGTTCCTGACCACCGCCGGATCGGAAACAAGTAGAGCCGTCGGAGCATACCTCAATGGAACGCCGTCCCTCTTTCAGAGCGGCTTCTGCCCGGCGCGGGTCGTTCGGTTCCTCGTTGGAGGCGCGATTGGCGCTGGGTCGGGTGTGGCGATTTACGAGATCCAGAACCACCTCGGTGACAACGTCGATAGTCTTGGGATGAGTATTGGACTCGGCGCAGTCACCAACGCGATTTTCGCGGTTCCGCGTCTGCCGGCACCCCTTGGTGGCGATTACGCCGAGCTGGACCCGAACTACCAATATCCGGCGCCTGTGTTGCCGCCCGAAGACGATGACTCGTAGGGCGCTTGCGGAGCCTTAGGTAATGACTCATACCCAGGGGGCCCATTGAATATTTGAAAAGGAGAATGCAATGAGCAGCAGCGTCACATGTGTACCAGTAGGAGCGGTGATCGCATACGCGGGCATCTTGACCGATTCCGCCCTGCAAGGCCTCGGGTGGTGGGTCTGCCGCGGCCAGTCCCTGGAGGCCGAAAGTTATCCGGATCTTTTCTCCGCCATCGGAACGCTCAATGGCGGCGACGGCGCGAACTTCACCTTGCCGGATTATCAAGGCCGGTTCCTGCGGGGCGTGGATGAGGGGTCCGGTCATGATCCCGACGCTGAAAAGCGCGTGCCTCCCGGCGAGGGGGGTTCTTACGGCGACGTCGTGGGCAGTGTTCAGGAGTATGCCACTGCGAACGCGAACAATGGATTCTCCACGTCCGTGTGGGCTCCATCCGAGCTCGACGATCAGGATGACTCCGACGGTACCAACATGGCCGTTTGGGACGGTCCGCTGAATATCTCTTCCAGCGGAGGGGGAGACGCGGAAACCCGGCCGGTGAATGCCTACGTGAACTTCCTGATCAAGGTCCAGCCCACCGCGGAGATCCTGCCGGGATCGGTCATCCCGGTCGCTGGGCCTGATTTCGAGTCTCCCGACTTACTGTTGTGCGATGGCACATCCTATCCAAGTAGCGGCAGCTACCAAACGCTTTTCAACGCCATCCGCAGCGCCTGGGGCAGCACGCAGTCGGATTTCAACGTGCCCGACTTGCGTGGCCGCTTTCTTCGTGGCGTCGACAACGGTACCGGACGCGATCCGGACGCCGGTTCGCGTACGGCGGCAAACCCCGGAGGCGCCACCGGCGACAACGTAGGATCAATCCAAGGGTGGGCCACGGCTCCACCCGTGATCCCGTTTACGATCTACGACGGGGACTTGACGGTGCCCAACGAGCTCCAGGACTGTGGCGACGTCGAAGGATATAACAACGCACAGTGGAACTCCGACGGTGTCACCATCAACTTCACGAGCAGCGGCGGCGACGATGAAACCCGGCCCGTCAATGTTTACGTGGATTGGTTCATCTGCCAGGTGGAGACCCAGCCAGGGGATCCGGATCCTTTTCCGATCGGCGGCGTGATCGGTTTCGCCGGCGACATCGAGTCGGTCACTCCTCCTCCATCGGCCAATTTCCTGGAATGCACCGGGCAGGCGGTTTCCTCTCAAGATTACCCGGCATTGGTAACGGCGATCGGCACCGCCAACGGCGGGGAAGGTACGACGACGATCGACCTGCCGGATTATCGAGGCCGGTTTCTACGCGGCGTCGACCATGGAGCGGGAAACGATCCCGATTCATCAGAGAGATTGCAACCACAACCGGGTACCGGGACCAGCGGCGACAATGTCGGCAGCTATCAAGGCTATTCCACGGCGCAACCGGTGAACACCACAGGCATCACAGGCACTGCGAATATTCCGGTGGACGACGAGGAGAATTCGGCCGTCGGTAGCACATACAATATCTGCCGGTGGTCCGGTGACGCCGTCACTCTCAGCGTGGCCGGCGGAGACGCCGAGAGTCGTCCGATCAACGTCTATTGCAGTTGGTTCATCCGGTACGCATAGGATCGAGGCGAGAAGCGGCGATCCGTGTGCCGCCGGCAATCCTCTGTGTGGCGCGCGGCCGGGCCGTTCGCCGGCCACTGCTTCGCCGTCCGTCGCCGCGTGGCAACGCGGTCGCCGCCGTTCGGCTTTCCTTGTTGATTGGATTGGTGGAGCTGATCGGGATCGAACCGACGACCTCCTGAAGTGCGATTTGCTTCCCGGTCTCGGGACGTCTCATGCTACCTCCAGATTTCAATGAGTTACGCATGGCCGGAGTCGTCCGGACATGGTGTAATTCTACAAAATAGTCGCCTGGTAGTCGCCTCCCATCGGATCGAGGTGCCCCGCTCTCCGAGGTAGACGAGCGATTATCCCGGGCCCGATTCCACACGTCGTAGAAGCCTCATTTCGAGCGTGCACCCTGCGGCGGCGGCTTCAACGAAGCCCGATGAGCCCTTCCCATCACTCCGTCCGGGGGTGAAGGGATTCGTCACTCTTCGCCTGAGCAATGGTCACGAAGCCTCACGATGCGTCGAGTACCGCAAAGAAACAGAGTCTCACCGGAAAGGAGAAGGCATCCAGCACACGTCCGCATCACGCCCCCGTCGATTTTCTCATTCCACGCCTATGTACGAACTGTCTTCAGTCCCATCGCTGCCATCCGTGGCGCTCGCGATCCTGCTCTTCGCGTTCTTCGTGCTTGCCTGGCGGTTCATCGATCGGCTGCTGCACGCTTGGATCCTCCACCGGTTTTCTCCTCCGCAGTTCGTCGCTAGCTCTCCCTTCGCGTCCGCTTGGGCGCGCGCGCAGATGCCTCCCGACGCAGCTGCTTACGGAGACCGGCTGCTGATCCTTCGCGCCGCCGCCATCGATCTCGCCGCGCATAGCTCCGGTTCGCGGACCCGCATGCGCGAATTCAAACGCCTCATCGGCGACTTGCTGGCCTTTGAGGAAGCTCACCACATTCCGGCAACGGAAACGTTCACTCCCACGACGAGGGCCGAGTGACGAACGTGCTGCATGCCCCGACCTACTCGGGTGAGGACCGCGCTGGGGCGGTTCCGTGCGACGGAGCGCGACAACGACTCGGTCTTGTGCCCTGTCGCGTCGCGCACATTCTCGAACATGGAACCGCCTCGGCCGGCTTTGCTCGGAGATGAGGACATGGAACTCCGTGATCGCACAGCGTTGCATTTCATCGCCCGCTTCCGCAGGGTGACGCGCACGCAGTTTAAATGTCAATGGACTGACAGATGTCACTTTCGAGATCTGCCGAGCAAAATGTCGAGGCATGTCCGTAGTCACACTCGACCCGGCACGATGGTAGAACTGGACCACATACATCTGGCTGAAATAACCAACAGACACGTCTCTCCGTCATGATTTGCCGCGGACGACGGTCAGATCGGCGCGCGTCGCACGGACGTCGGGATGATCTGGCCCGAGGTGTTGTTCCAGAATCGCAAGCGCTTCCGTCAGCACTTCCACCGCCTCGTCGCGAGCACCCCGTTGATACAGCACGGCCCCCAGAGTCACCTCCGCGCGCGCAGCTTGGAGCGAGTCGCTTCCGACGGAAGCCTTCAAGAGAGTGAGCGCCTCGCGCAACCATTGTTCCGCGCCGGCGAGCTGTCCCTTCGTGACGAGCACTAACGCGCGGTTATTGAGAGCGATCGCGTAGTCGGCGCTCTCCTTCCCTTCCGTCGTTCCGATCATCTCGATTGCCCGATTGCTCGCCTTCTCGGAGCCGTCGAGATCTCCGTAATGACGCAGCAGAACGCCTTGATCATCGAGAAGCACGCCAAGTTGAGCGCTCGAAGGAGAGATCTCTGCGGCGACGTTGACGGCTTCGGCGATTCGCTTCACCGCGGCCGTAGAATCGCCAGCGGCGTCTGCAGCGATCGCTTCATCCGCGAGCGCATAGGCCAGCATCGGATTCGAACGGTCTTTGTTTTTTCGAAACGTCTCGGCCGATCGATGAAATGTTTCCCTCGCCGCCGCTGCATCGCCCGTGGCGAGCAGCGATAAGCCGAGGTGATCCATCACGTTCGGATCGTCCGGCTTCAACTCCAGCGACCGTCGGAAGCCTTTGATCGCTTCGGCATACCGATCGTGCGTGTGGTGGATGTCAGCCAAGGTGGAGAACGCGACTGCGATTCGTGCGCGCTCGGCGTCCGCCTGCGACGAGCTTTCTGTTACGAGCACACTGAGAATGCCGACTGCTTTGTCGTCATCGCCGCGCAGAAACGCGGCATAGGCCCGTCCGAATGCATCGCCGTTACCGGCCGACAACGTTTGGAGCGCAGCTTCGAGATCTTCCGGCTTCAATCCGTAATCCACCGCCGCGTCGGCGATGGCCTGCTTGCGTTCCTTGTTCGTGAGCTTCCGGCCATGTGCGATGGCGAAACCTGCCGTGGTGGCTCGCGCTGCAACGCCGGAAAGCGCGAGCGGGTCGGTGAGCAAGACCGCGTCCCCTTTTCTCGCCAGGACGATTTTCTGCGGCTCCTTCCGCTCGGGAGGCGGCACGCGAATGCGACCTTGCCACGGCGAGTAAAAGGTCAAGTCATCGGGCGCGACGATCGTCAGTGTGACCCAGTCACCCGGCTTGTTGTCTTGTCCCAGAACTATGCGCGTCGATCCATCCTTTGCGGTGGGGGTGCTGATCGACCCATCGCCGCGCGTGCCGAGGCGCACTCCGGTGAGCGGCTTGCCCCGCCGGTCGAGAACGCGGACCGAGAGCTCGATCGCGGAGACGCTCACGGTCGTCAGGAGCAGAAGAGCAACGTATAGAATGTGCGTCAAAGCCCTGATGATCAATCTGCTCTCCCTTCGCAACCGGCGGACCGTTGGACTGGCGTTGTCGTTCGGCATCTTACTCGCCGCTCCATCCAGCCGTGCGCAGACGGACATCGTGCTGTATGTCTCCGACACGAGCGGTCATCCACTGAGAAACGTCGTGCTCCTCCTCGACGGGAAGATGCAAATGCCTCCTAGCGATACCGGCGGCCGGACGCGCGCGCCAATACAGGCCGGCGCCAGCCAACCGATCGCGATTGATGTGGTGAAGCCGACCAACCTGCTCATCGTCGATCCGTGGGAGAAGACGATCTACAAACCGGCGGCCACGAACGTCTCCGACAATTACGTACAGATCGTTCTCGCCGTTCGCACGCCGGAAGTGCTGCGCGACCGAAAGGTGATCGCCTCGATCACGAAGCGCATTCTCGCTGCAGACGCCTACCTTGGAGCGACGGAAGTCGAACGTGGTAGCAGTCCCGCGCTCGCGAAATTGGCCCGGGAGCTCGGTGTGACGCCGAAGCAACTCGATGAGGCGATCCGCGACGGCATCTCGCGCGCCGACGCCGATACGGTGAGCAAGAGCGTTGCGTTGATGTACGCAGGGAAGCCCGCACAGGCGGAGTCGTTGCTGGAAAAAGCGCTCGCGAATGGATCGGAGAGCGACCTCCACGGCTATCTGTTCTTCCTCGGTATCGCTCAGGAACGCCTGGGGCGCTATGGCGATGCCCTCGAATCATTCCGCAAAGCTGTCGGCGCGAGAGCCGATCTCGCAACGCTCATCAATTACGCGCTCAGCTTGCAACATGCCGGGTTGTATGAAGAGGCGGAGCGCGAACTGAACCGCGTCATGCAAACCATCACGGATCTCGGCGGCACGCCCGACCAGCCCGGCGTGATTGCGGCGATCGATGCCGCGGGAGGGATTTACCTCGACACCGGGCGCCCGGCAGAGGCCGCGCGCGCGTTCGATCAGGTCATCCTCTATACGAAGAGCGTGTACGGAGAGTCCAGCGTACAAATAGCGAATGCGTATTTCAATCGCGGCCTCGCCGCGTTCGCGCTGGATGACTACGCTACGGCGCGCGATCGCTACAAGCGGGCGCTCGACCTTCGCCGCGCGCTGCTGCCGCCGAATCATCACGACATCGCCGAGAGTCTCATCGCAGTTGCGAATCTCCAGATCGAGGAGAAGAACTTCGCTGAGGCGGAGAAAAACGCGCGAACGGCGATCGAGATCTACGGCGATCGCCCTACTCCCGACAAAGCATTTGCCATCGCGGTTCTCGGCTCCATTTTCGAGTACGAAGGGAAGGCCGCCGATGCGGAGCGCCAATACCATCTCGCGCTTGACATGCGCCGCGCGGTGCTCCCGCCTCAGCACCCCGACATCGTCGCCAGCCTTCTAGGTCTCGGCACGTTTCTGTTCAATATGAAACGTTACGCAGATGCGGAACCAGTCCTGCTCGAAGCGGTCGGAATCGCCGATGCGGCGCTTCCAGTGCAACATCCGCTGCGCGGGCAGGCCAAGAAAAGTCTCATCCACCTCTACCGGCAATGGTCGAAGAGCCTGCCGCCGGACGATCCAGCCGCCGCCCTAGCTCGAACGAAGCTACAGCGTTTGAGCCCGACGGGAGATTGAGGGCCGTCAGTGCCCGCGCGATAGAACGATCGTTAGCGGCGCGTCACCTGCGGGATGGTATTGATTGACCGCCGCATATCCCGGTTTTTCGGCGTGGATCAGCACCTGCTGCCCTTTGGCGGCGTGCGCCGCCACGACGAACGCGCCGTCCTTGCCAGTCTTGATCGACACGGGGTAGCCTGCGACGCTGACAGAGACGCCGTCGACGAGACGATTGGCTTTATCAAGCACGATTCCGCGGATGTTTGCCGAGGCGTCGGAGGTGAGGCGAATCGTCAGCGCAGGATTGGGATCGTTTTGCAGGCGCACCGTCTCCTGGCCAAAGAGAAACTCCGGTGCGAGTTTCGCGAACACGGTCAGCGCGCCTGTTGTCGGGATCGCGCTCTTTGGAATGTCGAATTGCCATCCCCCCTGGACGGCTTTCGGCTCGCCTCCGAGGGATGACCAAACTCTCGCATCGTCGCGGGGAGTGCCGTCCGGACCGACGACGGTAACGCGCACGCGATAGATCTGGCTCTGTTCGGCCGCTTTTACGTAGAGCGATCCGGCGATCGGGAAGAGTCCGAGCAGGACGATGGCGCCGATGGCAGCGAACAAGGGGGCGCTCTGTCTCTTTCGCGTCGCGATGTAGAGGATGGCGGCGATGGAGAACGCGGCGAGACTCCACATCGTCGAGACTTTCGCAGCGGCTGTGATAAATGCTTTGATCACCGATCGAGCTCCGTTGTCATCTCGATTATCGTCTAGCGGAACCCGAAGCGATGGAAGAGCGCCTGCTCGGGAACGTCGAGCGCGGCGCTCCAGAAAGCATCGAGCATGCTTCCGAGGAACGAGGCGTTGCCGCGCTCAGATGCCTCGCTCGGCGCGAGGAAGCGACGCCTATCAACGCGTAGTAACTCTACAAGCATAAGCATGGTGCCGAGTCGAACCGGCGACCTCCTGAAAGATGTAGATCAAAACCGAGTGTAAGTCGGCGTAAGTGACTGAAACATCACGAGGCGGCTCACGCAAACTAGACGCGAAGTTAGACCACTTGCACTTTTCCGTGCAAGTAGTGCGACGTCTAAGTTGTTGATTTGTTTGGTGGAGCTGAACGGGATCGAACCGATGACCTCCTGAGTGCGATTCGGGTTCCGATCTCCAGATGTGTCGAGGCACCTCCTGTTTCCAAGTAGTTGCACGTATCGGGACGCGTCTGGATATGTCTGTACCGTGCAGAATCGACGGCGAATCGACACTTCCAGCTCCATGGATAGCATTGTCGCAGAGTCGTTCAACCGCTCTCCATCCGTGAGACTTCGGGCAAGCGAAGGAGGCTGCACCCGCAACCTCCAACGTCATCTTCCTACCCCACGCGCGCGAGCGATTTCACCGCCGTCAGCGGATCGGCGACCGCGCGCCGCGCGTCACGGGACTCCACGATGTCGGTCAGCAAATGAAACGCCGGAAGGAGCGCGCGCTGCGTGTCTTCCGGGAGCGCCATGAACCGGTCAAAGAACCGGAATGCAGGGCCGTCTTCCGCATTCATCGCTACCGTCTCCCGCTCCTCGTCCACGCTCATGAAGAACACCGGCAGCGACATGCCGATCACGGCAAGCATCTTCACCAAGTGCTCAATCTTCATGCGTCCGATACGCCGACCAGACTCGTAGGAACTGATCGTTTTTTCATGGACGCCGGAGAGCCGCGCCAGCTCCTTTTCGCTGAGTCCTGCGCCTTTGCGCACGTCCTTCAACCGCGATGCGATACTCATCGCCGGTCTCCTTTCAGATGTCGGGGGGTTGCAGCCGGGAACCGGCTGGTTAGCGGCGCTGCTCGATGAGCTTCGCCATGCTGACTGCGGGGTCTTCGCGCCGGGAGCGCACGTCAGGATCGTCCGCCGTCGCTTCGGCGAAGACGCTGAAGTCGCCGTAGAACGCGCCGTCATAGGCGACGCAATCGTTCGTGAACGTCAGGTCGAAGTCCGCGCCGTCGAAGCTGATGTGGATGTACGAGTTGTACGTGACGTGCACGTACTTGAGCGGGCCGAGGATCGGTCCTAGCTCACCCCAGTCTTCCATCTCTGCGTACGGATCGCTCCGCCCATGGAAGAGGTTTAGAAACACATGCTGTGCTTGCATCGCTCCTCCTTTAGAAGTGCCCGTGCTTGGCCATGGAGTAGTACCGACGCTTCGCCACGATCACGTGGTCGATGAAGTCGATGTCCATGTTCTTGGCTGCGTTCCGCAGCTTCATCGTCACGGTGAGATCTTCGACTGATGGTGACGGGTCGCCGCTTGGATGGTTGTGGTACGCGATGATCCCTGCGGCATGGAGTTCGAGCGCGCTCCGCAAGACCTCACGTGGAGAGACCAGCGCGGAGTTCAGCGTCCCGACGCACAGTTCTCGGAGTGCGATCATCCCCCGGCGCGCATTGAGAAATGCGGCGCCGAAGTGCTCTTGCACCGCATCACCGTAGCGGGTTGCGAGGAACGGCCCCAAGTCCTCAACACATACGGTGTCGCCAAACTCGATGGTCGCCATCGCCACGCGCCGCCCAAGCTCCAAGCTCGCGGCGATCCGCACAGCGACCGTCCTCCCGATCTGGTGCCGCCGGCCCGCACCCCATGGACGTCGCGCAAACGACGGCAGGCCGTCTCGAAGGAACATCCGTGCTTCCTCTACAGGCCGACCGGTCACAAGCGCGACGAGTTCCGAATCGGAGAGCGTTGCGCTGCCGTGCTCGAATAGCCGATACGACGGCTCCTCGTCACGCAGGATCGCCCCCTGCGCTTCGTTCATCTGGTCGAAGAGATACCGCTGCGTGGGCATATCGCCTCCTCGTGCCTTGCCGGTGCGGTAGTAGGGTTCCTGGTTGGAAAAGGGCCGCACTCCCACCGTAGCCGTCCCGGGACTCCCCGCCAATCGCCTCCCTTCGACGTGCTTCGACAGCCACCGCCGCTCGTCCTGCACGCTTCCTTCACGCTCCCGTCGCATATCGCGTTCGGGACAACCGAAAGGAACGCCAGATGAGCAAGCCCCTCTCCGTCATCATTGAAGGCCCCGACTTCAGTTACTCCGACGCGCGCACGATTGAAGACACCGCTGCCTCCACTGAAGCGGCCCGCAAGATCGCGCAGTACGCCATGGGCCAATTCGCCACCCTGACGAAGCGCCCCAAGTCCGCTGAACCCGCCGAGCGCCCCGCGAGCGCATGATGGCCGCCCGCACTCGTCCGTCGCCTGTCACGTCGCGGCTCGCCGGCTATCTCGCCCGCGTTCACGACCGGAGTGTGCTTCCGATGCTTCTTCGGAACGTGCTTGTCCTGACTCCCGTTTGGCCGCGTCGGGCTCCTCCGGCCGGAAGAATCACCCGGCCTCCGGTTCCCGACTTCGATCCGACGCCCGTGGCAACAAGCGCCACGGCTATCGCCCCATCGCTGGTGCTCCGGGGTCATCGGATCGAAGTCGGGCATGCGCCCGACGCGGCGTCCTTATCCGTGGCGGCGCAGGTGCGACGCGTGCTCGGGTGCCTCGCGCTGCTGATGACCCTCGGCTTCATGCGCGGTCTGTCGGGCGATCCGCTTGCCGGGTTCTCGATTCCTGGAGAGCACCTCCACGATCGGGCGTTTCCGCACATCGTGACACCCGTGGCCTGGAACGGAGCGACGGTGGTTGATCCGGCGTTCGCGCCTGCGCCGGTCATCGGGGTGCTGGTGTCCTCGGATGACGCGGCCGATCTGTACCTCTTCGACCCGAGTACACATCTCCATATGCACGACGGAGGATTCATCCCCGCTCGCGGGGATTACCACTGGATCGGAACCGCGCTCGGTGCGCCGCTCCTCGGCGAAGAGTACGGGCCGGATGCCAACGCTGCGCGGCTGCTCCGCCGTGCATACGCGGATCGCTGCGAGCAGGCCGGGAGGCCGGTTCCACCGCTCTTCACGAAGCCGTTTTGGAACGCGGAGACGCGGGCGTTCGCGTGGTGTCTCGGAGGCTTCGCCGGCCTGCTCGTCACGGGGTTCCTGGTGGCCTCGGTGCTCGCGTGGAAGGAGCGGCAACGACAACGGCAGGTGGCCCACGCGCGCGAGCTTGCGCGCCGTCCATGGGACGAGGTGCGCGAGCGCGAAGCGCTCCTCCACAGGCGACAAGACTACGCCGCGCAACTCGACAAGGAACTGCGTCGACTCCTCGGTGATGCCTACGTTGACCCGACGTCCTTCTCGCCTCAAGGAAAGCGGTGATGGACGCCGATCTCCTTCAGCGGCGGGCCACCGTGGAACTGGAACTCATCCGCACGGATGCCCTCATCGAGTACCGAGAACGGGCGCTTGAAGGCGCACGACGGCTCGCGCCCATCCTCACGAACCTCGCGAACGAACGGCTCACGACCATGATCGAGGAGGAGCACGCGAAGCAGGCAGAAGCCAAGGCGCGCGTGAGGCTCGCCGAGCTTGCTGTTGAACAGCGCGAACGTGCGCTCGACGCGCCGCTTGAAGCCACGCTTGCCCGCGTCGCCCAACGGTCAGAACTCGACCGGCTCAAACGCCAGCTCGCGGAATCCGAAGCTTCCAACACGAGACTCCGGCAGCAGTTGATGGAGGAGGACGAGGAGCTATGACCGCGCTTGCCCTTGGCGAAACGCCGTCCCATCGCATCTACGCGCGTTCGCCCGAACACCTGTTGCGGCACCACCTCTTCGAGGGCGCGAGCGGCTCCGGAAAGACCTCTGTGGCGCGCGAGTGCTTGGCCTACCTGTTCCGCAAGCGCCCCGAGGTTCCGATGCTCGTCCTCGATGGCATCGGTACGCTCGCCGCCGATCTCGCCGCCCGGCTCTACGGCTGGATCGAGCGGCGCGAGGAGGCGGGCGCCGACATGCGACGCATGCGTTCGCGCATCCTGCATCTTCGCGTCCAGCCGGAGAACGAGAGCGGGCTGTCCTTCGACCTCGCGAAGCTGCGCCCCAAGATCGACGCCCACGGGTTCCCTCGGTTTGAAACCGTGCATGAACGCGTCTCCGCGATCATGGCGACCCTCGCGCATACGACGGAAGGCAGCGAGGACTACCGCCTTGTCCACACGTACGGATCGGCCGCCTTCGCTGCTTTGGTTGCCGGGCACCGCCCCGTCACCGAGCTTGCGTCAGTGCTCACGCATGGAGATGAGGCGTACCGCGTCCAGCTTTGGATCGACATCGACCGTCACGGTCACCGTGATGCCTATGTCCGGGCGCAACTCGATGTCCTCAATGAGCTGTACTACACCACGCAGCGAAGCCCCGTGCAGTTCAATGTCCTCACGGGTTCGACGCGGAGAAACTTCGCGTGGCTCACGCTGGAGTACGCGTCCTTCTTCCGGCGGGACAGCATCGACTACGGCGCGTTCCACTCCCGAGGCGGTGTACTCCTCGTCGATCCAGCGGATGCAAACCCCACCACCGCAGGCATCTTCCGCCGTGCGCTCTACGGCATCAGGAACGCGTTCCTTGCCTCACGCGCATCGAATCGTCCGTCCCTCGTCGTCGTCGATGAGCAGCAAGGGATGAACGCTGATCTCTACGCCCTTCATGTCGCGATGGCGCGCAACCGCTCCGATTACCACTGGTTCCTCTTCCAGACCGGACGACAGATTGGAGATCGCGGCGCGCACTACGACGAGATTCTCTCCGCCATGCAGCACTTGGTGTTCTTCCGCCCTGGCACCTTTGAGTCCGCGCGCCAGATCGCGACGCACCTTCGGCGTGTCTCTCTGACCGCAGCCCGGCTACCGACCCTCACAAAGACCACCTCCGCAACCTGGGCGGCCGGCATGAGTGGCGACAACGACATGTCCTCGGATGGCGGAGCCGCAGGAACGGTGACTGGCGAGGAGCGCGTCCGGATTACTGAAGCGCTTGATGCCCACGCGCTCCGCCTCCTCGAGCTTCCCATCGGAACGGCGTACCACATCGATCCGTCCGCCCGTGCGATCCGCGTTCGGCATCGTTACAAGACCATCAATCCGGAGCACCGGGATCTCGCGCGAGAGGCCCACCGCATTCAGTTTGTGCGGCTGCATGTCGAAGAACGCTTCACACCGCCCGTGCACGCGGAGACTGCACCTCCACCCGTGACCGACGCCCCGCAACTCCCGAAGACGCGGAAAGACCGGGGAAGGAAAGACCCGAAGCGACGTACCGCCGTTGACGAAGGAGGCGAGACGCCCGCATGACTAGCGCTGATCCCCTCGCGTCTCCACGCATGTCTCTCCCCACGCGCCGATCCCGCTACCACCCGTCCGCGCCGCGCTCGCTCGTCCTCCAGGCGCGTGATATTGCGGTGCTGGTCGATCTCTTCCACCTGCGATTTGCGAAGGCGCAAGCGCTCTACCTCTCCGCGTATGCCAGCGGGGAACTCGGCATGGTGAACTGGATCAAGCGCCTCACGGCACTCTTCAATGCGCGCTGGCTCTCCCGCTTCGACCCGAAGTTCGGGCGCTACCTCCCCGGCTCCCGGCATTTCTATTACACGCTCGAAACGGGGCGCGCCCAAGAAGTCGCCCGCCTCCGGATGCACTACCTCGCGCTTCCAGACGAACAAGCCGAGGCGGTGGCGAAGACCGCAGCCCCGCTTCGCAAGCGGCTCCTTGAGATGCTCACGGAACAAGGACTCCCTGCGGATCGCGTGGACGCCATGCTCCAATACAACACCGACCTCGCCTTGAAGTTCATCAGCGACGAGCCCTCCGATGTGCGCCACCGCATCCTCGCCTCCACAGTGCTCTCGATTCTTTGGTTCGGTGCCCGGCAGATGGGCGCGGCGGTCGAGAACATCCTTGGGGACGGTGCCGTGAACCTCTCCTTTGAGCATGACGGCAAGCGCCAGACCATCGAGCCGGACGGGTTCTTCACCATCGGAGAGTTCGGCTTCGCGCTGGAAGCAGAGACGGGAACATCCGCGCGACACAAGATCATCGAGAAGGTTGATCGGTACTTGCTCCTCAACCGCGAGAAAGGCGTTGAAAGCGTCGCGGCAATGACCGGCGCGCATGGGATGACCTCATTCCGCGTGCTCTTCCACTGTCAGACGGACGCGCACGCGCGGATGATTGAAGACGTGATTTCCGAAAAGCTTCCCAAGAAAGGAACGGGCCTCTTCCTCATGACCCGTTCCGCTGATCTCCACTTAGGAGACGAGCCCACCGGAGAGAAGTGGAGCCGCGATCATTTCCTGAAAGACCTGCCCGTTGCAGACGGGACGCCGATCTTTGCCCATCTCGCGTCTCGCATTACCGCGCCCGTGTTCTCACAAGTCACCGGCCGCAAAGACGACCGGCCGATGACGCTTCGCCTGCCCCTCTTCGTCGCGTGACCTCTACGATGGTGAGACGCGTGGAGCCGCCTGTGTAGCATCGGTGCATGCCGCTGACGCTTGCTGATGCACTCGCCGCTCATCGAGACGTTGTGTTCGCGCCGCTTCGCGCGGCTGATCCATCTTTTACCGTTCCGCCAGCTACACAAGCGGAAGCCGACGAAGCGTTCTTCATGGCGCTTGCGGACCACCTTCGCTCCCTCTCCGCTGATCTATGGGCCCAGTTTGTCACGCTGACGCTGGCAGACGACCTCCCTGCCCTTGATCGATTCCTCCGTCAGCACACCGAAGATGCCGATACCATTCTTCGCAAAACGCTCACACAACTCGCTCCGCGCAACATGACTTCCCACAGATAAGGGTCGAAAACACTCACCAGAATACATCCCAATTTTTGTGGAAAACTCGTGCATTCAGCACCTTCACAAATCCTGTCAGAAGCGTACAGTGAAAGTGTCTTCACCTCCCACCTCCGATGTCCGACGTCAACACCGCGACCAACATCCTCCACGATCTCTACCGCAAGGCCCTCGCCACTGACGACGCTTGGATGGCCGAGATCAAGCGCGCCTTCCCCTCCGAGCGCGCAGGCGACGTGCGCTACACCGAGAAGGGGCATGGCGAGCCGGGTACTCTTCTCGCGGACGCATACGCCGCATTCCGCGCCGCGTCAGACGCGCTGCATGTCGCCACGCGCAAGGCTCGCGCTGAAGCCACTTAGTCGCAAAAGTACTTCACCTCCTCACCACCACCCCTGTGTCACATCCCCAAGCTACGCACGACTCTGGCGAAGCCACGCTTCCCGATGACGCCGACTGCAAGCACGAGGATTTTGAGTGCGTCGATGAACTGAAACCCGGCTGGGGTGTCTTCTCCTGCAACGACTGTGGCCACGAGTGGCAGGCGTCAACCCTCGCAGACCTCGCGGACGCAGCCGAGCTGTCACGCTAACGGCACGCCCGATGCCTGACGTTCAACCCCTCCTCGTCCCCGCCACTCCGCCGCAAGTGACTTGGCGCTACGACGAATACAGCGACTGGTCGCGAGTCCTCGCATCAAATTACACACGGCGCGAGCTTGAACTCCGGCTCTCCGAGACTGCCGGAGAACTCAAGACGGCCGCTGCGTCCCACGAACGTGCGATTCGGCGCACGCACTCGATGACGTCCCAGTCCGCTGCCAGAGCGCATGGTCGCAATCGCGTAGCTGGCGCCTGGGAGCAGGAGAACGCGCTACGAAACGCACTTGAAATCTATGACTTCTACCCAGCACATACGAAAGAAGGCCTTAAGGGCTGCTCTAGGTGCGTTAACGCAGGTCGCGATGTCTGATGTGCAACTACTCCTCGGTGACTGCCTTGATCGGCTGCGGGACATTCCTTCCGGGTCGGTGCAGACATGCGTTACATCGCCGCCGTACTTCGGCCTCCGGGACTACGGTGTTCGGGGGCAGCTAGGCGCTGAAAACACCGCTGACTGCTTGGGGTGGGCCACTCGGGACTCCTGCCGCATCTGCTATGTCTGTCGGCTCGTCTCCGTCTTTCGAGATGTGCGGCGTGTCTTACGCGACGACGGCACCCTTTGGTTAAATCTCGGTGACTCGTACGCGAACACCACGACAGGCGGCAACGGGGCAACCGGAGGACGCGACAAATCGACACTTCGTTCTTCTATGCCGCCGATCAACACGAATCCCGTCAGACGTGGGAGGCAAGTCGGTTTGAAGCCGAAAGATTTGCTCGGAGTACCCTGGCGCGTTGCGCTTGCCCTACAAGCGGACGGCTGGCGCCTTCGCCAAGACATCATTTGGGCTAAGCCGAACCCGATGCCTGAAAGCGTGACAGACCGTTGCACGAAAGCGCACGAGTACATCTTCCTTCTCTCGAAGTCCCCGCGGTACTACTTCGACACTGCTTCCATGCAGGAACCCGCGTCGCGTGGCTCCGCTGGCAGCGAGTTCCACACTGGAAAGACAGGCGCACATCAACTAGGCAGAGCCTCGATGAAGCCTCGCATTTCTGGCAACAAGAGTCATAAGTACGTCAACGCGTACGACGCGTCGGCCACGGAAGAACATCGGACAAAGGCGGGGCTTCTCAAGGTAGCTAACGTCCCTTGGCTTACTCGAAATCGCCGCTCGGTTTGGTCGGTCGCCTCGCGGCCGTACAAAGGCGCGCACTTCGCCACGTACCCACCGGATTTGATTCGTCCGTGCATTCTCGCTGGTGCTCCGCGTGATGGCGTCGTAATCGATCCCTTCATGGGAAGCGGCACGACCGGCCAAGTTGCGCGCGAAGAAGGTCGTTCCTTCATCGGGATTGAGTTGAACCCCGATTACTTGCGACTCGCAGAACAGCGCATCGGCGTTGCATCCCCGCTGCCTCCGCGTTCGTCATTGCCTTCGTCTCCAAACTTTGAGCCCCACATCCAAGTCGTTCCGTATCAAATACCTCTCCTCGACGCCGCGTAACGCATTGACGCGCGTTTCGACGCGCCCCCACCTTTGGGGCTAGAGGCCGACGCCGCCTCGCCCCTTCACACCTGACGCATTCCGCGTCAGCCCACCTCACCACGCCCAAAAGGAGTGCCTACGATGCGTACCTTCGACATCGACGGGACGAAGTATGTCCAGATCAATGGCAAGTCGTTCTACCTGATCCGTGGCTACCGCGTTCGCTACGACAAGTGGGCGATGGTGCAAGTTTTCGGGACGGCACCGCTCACGAAAGATGATCTCCCTGAAAAGAACTGGGAACTGATCGTCGCAAAGGACGGCAACCGCCGCGTCTTCACCGCATGGAAGCCTGCGTACTTCGATGGCACGAACGACAAGCGCTTCTTCGTCGGCGCGACGAAAGAGGCGGGGTTGCGTCTGCTCTTTGAAGCCCACGGCATCCCCGCACCCGACATTGACCGGGCGATCCGCGCACTCTCCCACGAGTACCCGTCGTATCACTCGGCCGGCATCGACAAAACGGAAGACGACGGCAACTCCAGCGTCCCCGCCTACGCGCTCGACCGCCCAGCAGCCCTCACGTACTGGCTCCGCGATCTACAGAAGGAGAACGCATGACAGACCTTGCGCCTGATCTCGCGTTCTCTGGACGCGACTCGAATCACAACCTCGGCTTTCGTCGCTGGAACGCCAGCAGTCACGCGAGCTATTACACGAGCACCACGATCTGCCAGGTCATCGCGGACGCGGTGCTCGGGCATGTCACGCAGCCGCATCGCGGCTACAACGGCAACGGCCGCGCGACAGTGACGACACCCGCCGATCTCGTCGTCTTCGACCCGACGTGTGGCTCCGGCCGCCTGCTCTTGCCGTTCCGCGCGTCCGGCGCGCAGGTGCTCGGCGTCGAGATGGACGAAGACTCGGCGGCGGTTGCGAAACGCAACCTACTCTCGAAGAACGTCCGCGTCGGCGATCTCCTCTTGTACCGGAAGATCCTCAAGGGTCTGCCGTACGACGAGGGGGCGAACGTCATCGTCACGAATCCGCCCTTTGGCATCTGGTGGAACGTCCCCACCACCGAAGGCTGGGAGACAGTGAACCAGCACGGCTCCGTGGAGTCTCAAGCGTTCACGCTCGAACTCTGCGCGCGTGCGCTCACGCAGAACGGTCTGCTCGTTGCCATCATCCCGTCCTCGACGTTCGAGAACGGGAAAGATGCCGCGCTGCGGACCACGCTCTATAAGCAGTTCGACCTCCGCGCGCGCATCACGGTCGCCCACGCGTTTACCGAGGAATACGGCATCGACGTCTCCGTCGATCTCGTCGTCGCCACGAAAGCGGGACACCGCGAGTACGGGCGGGAGAGCCGCGAGCCGACGCTTCACGCGCTGGACGCGCTCACACACAACTTCTCTGACCGCTTGGGGGTCGTCATCAGTGACGCGATGCCGGACTACGGTGTTCCGCTCGTCACCGCGCTCGATCTGCCGCAAGTGAATCTCTTGGTCAGACTGCCGCAGACGAACGCCGTCACGCTGTCCGAGAAGGGCATCACCGCTGACCTCTCGGCTAAGGCGATGCTCGACTTCCTGAACGCCACCGTGCAGGTGTATTCACCCGTGCAAGGCGTCCGGGTCGGAGTTATCGATGCGTATTGTTCACCACCCGCGCTCATCAAGCGCGGAGCGGATGAAGCGCTCGCGGCACTCTCGAATCTCGGGTTTGAACCGGCCATCACGGAACGAGCGAAGGAGAAGATCGCGCGGCAACAGAAACGCTACACGCGTCTCTCGATCCCGCTCTACCGCCCGAAGCCGCATCAGCTCATCGGCTACTTCGACGACAAGCCGTACCCCGCAATCGCGGATGTCTCCATGGGTGTGCGCGCCACCGACACCGGCGTTGCCCTGATGCCGGGCGCCGAAGCATCCGTGCTCTGGCGCGAAGGCGTCTCGTATCGCATTCACCCGACGTGGATTCGCAAACGCGAGACCGCTGCGGAGGAGACGGTACGGAACGAATCGAAAGACCGTGACGAGCGGGTGATTACCCAGATCGACCGCGGCTACCTTCTCCTGCAGGTGGAAACGGACGCGGGCCTGCTCGATGTCGCGGAAGTCGATGAAACCGCCGTCTCGCTGTTCCTGCGCGCCTTCGCGCTCCCCGTCATCGAGGACGTAGATGACTTGCTCGCCGAGGAAGTAGAACGCAACCGCGACCTGCTCTCGCGACAAGCGCCGCATCTGTTCGACTACCAGAACGAAGACGGCGCGCGTCTCATCACGAAACCGCGCGCCTACATCGCTTGGGAAGTCGGGGGAGGCAAGACACCTGTTTCTACCGCCGTCGCCAAAGCCCGGCAGTACCAACGCACCCTCGTCATCTGCGAGTCACGTCTCGTGGAAAAGTGGCTCGAAGCCTGTCAGCAATTCGGCGTGGTCGGGCATCGGCTCGACACACACCGTGCCGTTTCAGACCTGCGTGAGCAGATTCGCTCCGGCTCGAAGCCAACGGGGTTCTGGATCACCAGCTATGAGTTCCTCGCGCTCGATGGCAGCAAGACGTTCGAGCCGTGGGACTGCGTGAAGTTCGATAAAGACGGTGCCGTACGTCACGAAGCGACGGGCATCACATCCGAAACCTGCGAGTGCGGCACCGAATATGAAGTCGCTGTCCGTTCCTGTCCAAAGTGCGAAGACGCGGAACAGTGGACGGGCCACGTCTGCCACGCCTGCGGCTTTGTGGCCTACAGCTACGACGGCGCACGCCGCCAGCGGCCGGCCTACAAATCCTTGTCCAAGCTCTTCTCGTGCGTCATCGCGGACGAGGCGCAAGTCGCCAAGTCCAAACTCTCGCTGCGAGGACAAGCCCTCCGCTCGTTCAAGTCCAAGGGTCGGTACGTCCTATCAGCCACGTTGTTCAAGGGTTACGTCACCGACGTGTTCTGGACGATCTCCTGGCTGCTCGGTTGGGATAACCCGCTGTTCCCGTACAGCTACAAAGGAGGATCAAAACGCTTTCTCGATTGCTACGCCACGTTCAAGTTCGTCACGCGCGAGTACGAGGAAACCTTGCACGTCGGCAAGGCATTGATGCTCCCCGAAGTCTCAAGCCTCAACCTCTTCTCTCGGATGATGGCGCCATTCATGGTTCGGCGCGTGGACGGCGAGATGGCAACGCTCCCGACGAAGCACCCGCCCCAGATCGCTCGCTGTGGGATGTTCTCGGATCAGGCGCAGCTTTACGCCGCCTACGAATCATGGTCAACGGATCGCATCAACCGCGAGCTCGCGCAGCATCAGAACGAAGACGTGAACATGGGCGTGATCTCACAGTGCTTGTGGTCACTCCGTTTCGCTGCTTCCGATCCCACGGCGCGAGAACATCTTGTCCGCGACCATCCCGAATGTCCGCAGATCGCGTTGCCGAGCGGCGCGACAACCGCAAAGATCGAGGAGACGTTGCGGCTCATCCGCGACATCCGATCTCGCGGCGACAAGGTGATCGTCACCTCGCCCCTTCGACCACTCCTCGCAGCGGTGGGTATTCGCCTCAAACGTGAGCGCATCGGCTTTACGCAGGTTACCGCTGGCGTGTCCATGAAGAAGCGCCACGAGCTGATTAAGGAGTTCAACCGCGACGAGACTCCGGTGCTCCTCGCGAGCATGGGAGCCATCGCGCGCGGGCTGGACATCATCGGCGCGAACCACATCATCGTGCTCGCGCTCGAGTGGTCGCCGGAGATTCTCAAACAGGTCTGCGGTCGCATCCACCGCCCCGGCCAGGTAAAGGAGTGCTACGAGTACATCCTGCTCTCGGGCGGCACGATTGATGAGGACATGCATAACCTATGCGGCGCGAAGTTCCAAGCGCTCCGAGAAGCCATCGACGGCACGGCGCGGTACGCCACCGTCGCAGACATCTTGGAACGCGCGACGAACGCCGCCCAACTCGAAGTCGCAAGGCGCATCACGAAGAAGCCCCGCGCCGTCTACGTTCCCGGGTCCGTTCTCCCGGTTGCCCTAGTCGTCGATCCCGAGCCGGCCATCATCCCGGTTCCGATCACGGCCGCAGCACAAATCTCATTGTTCTAACCGTTCCTGTTGAGGGGCGTTGGCTTTCCGGCCTTCGCCCCTCTTTGTTCTGTCCCGAACGGCGGTTCACCTTGCCTGACTTTTGCAGTATTCTTTTCTTAGCTGCCAAATATGGCATGGGTCGGCTGCGAGTGGCCGACAGTAGCGACCGACACTCAATCGTCTTGATGAGAAAAGGGAGTCGCTAGGACGCGTCGGAGGTCAGGCAGCCAGCGACCCACGACGCAACAGGTAGCTCATTGAACACGCCACCCGCCCGACGGGAACATCCAGCGCGACGCCCCTCCGTTAGCGAGCCCGCGTCACAGGCGTCTGACCCGCGGCTTACGGGCCTGTTCATGTAAGTAGAACCCCTGGTCTGCTCATCACTCGCCAATTCATCTCCGAGTCTTCGGCTCGGTAGGACATTGGAGCGGATCATGGCAGAACCGACGCGGACGCACCCGTTCAACCTCCTTCGGAGTGCTGTCCATCTCATCGAACGCGCGGGAGCCACGCTCTTCCTGCTCGTCGCGATCTACTGCGGCCTGACAGAAGCTGTTGCATTCACCGCCACGGTCGCAACCCACGCGCTCCGCTTCGCCCGAGAGCGCACCCACCATGCCGCGCAAGCCGTGGCCGGACTCACCGAGGAACTGCGAGCATGGCGTCCCTGACCGTTCGGAATAAACACTCGCCATTGCCCATTCCGATTTGCAGGTCGGTCGCGTGTAGTGGGTTGCGACTGACCGAGACGACGGTTGTGCTCTGGTACGCCGGAAACCAACCATCATCGTCTCGGATCGTGCGGCTACTGCTACGGTGGGATGCCGCGAGATGCATGGCTACTGGCAACCCCCTCGGGGGCGGCGCAGCTCTCTCGGGGGCAGGAAGGCGCCAGCTAAGGGCGATCGGTTCGCCGATTCCATCTTGATCCGCTCGTACCCACCAACTTCCGGACGGGTCTCTTATCCGTGCCGGTCTTTGGAGCGGAGCTATGGACACGGCGCAGATCGACACCACCATTACCTTCCTTACAGCGGTCGCTCATGCCCTTGAGTACGCGGGAGCGGCAACCTTCCTCATCGTCGCTGGGTACTGCGCCGGGATGCACGCGCTCGCACTCTTCTTCGTTCTTTTGTGTGCCGTGCTGAAGTTCGCGCGCCGGTGCACCGTACATATGCTCAAACACCTGCGGGCCGTCCTTGAGGAACTCCACAAATGGCCTTCCGATCTCCACGCGGCCTTGCATGCACCGCAAGAGAAGCCACGAACGACCCCGGAGGCCCCGAACGGGTGAGTGTCTCGACACCATCAGAATGTTCATAACTCGTGGATATGTGGTCTTGTAGTACCCGCTGGAAGGCGTATTGTTAGGTTGTTCTTCACCCACGCCTCACGTGCCGCAACCCACCCTCGAAGTCATCACCACTCGCGCCACCATTCGCATCTACGCTCAGATGGAGTGCCCGCAAGGACACACCTTCCTGGCGGAGCCGGGCGATACCACAGGGATCAACTGCCCGAAGTGTGAGGAGAACCGCAAGGCCGTGCATCAGCAGAAGAAGCTCGCGTCCTCGAATACCTAACCACAAAGAACATGAAGTTCATCGCCTCCCTAACAGACGAAGGCTTGGTGAAGCGCATCGCAGAGTGCCGCGACAATACGAGGACGTCTGCCAACCGTGCGCGTACCGGAGAAATCGGCTGGATGATCGCGCAGGCTGACAACAGCTCGTACATCGAGGCGCTTGAGGAACAGGTGACACGTCTCCAACGGCAAGTTGCAACCCTGCGCCTTACAGAGTTGCCTATCGGCTGGGTGGCCGCGCCGAAGGAGTATTACTTGTCCGTACCAGCTAGTCTCTCCAATAGCTAACCACCAGCACACGTGGCTAACCTCGACAACGCGGCGGAGTTTCTAACGCCGTTGTCTGACGAATATATCAAGGCCACGTTCGGCAACGAGGCCGACTGGAAAGCACAGGTCTCGCATGACCTGTCAATGCCCGCGCCTCCGCCGACTCTCCTCACGTACAGACTTCTCGCGCGCATCGCGCAGCAGCGCCGTGAGATTCAGATTCTCCGCTCTCCACGTCTCCTATAACGCCTCGCATATCCATGCGGACTTTCAACACTCGCACCCGCGACGACGCGCTCGCCAATGCACGTGGCGTGGTAGGTGAGGCGCACGCCTACCTGCAAGCGTCTTCGCAAGCCCCGCGAGGCCACGGTGCTGCACTCCTTGTCGCACGCCTAAAACTCGTTCTGTTGGAATGCTTGGCCCTTGAGGGCGACGCTTTCACCCAAGGCCGAAAGCAGGGATGGAAGGACGCCGGTCTCTCCCTCGACGCGCAAGAGACGCTCGCTCGATCCATCACGCCACACATGCATGTCGCTGGACACGCCTGACGACGCCGATGGTGACCGCCTGCTTGATGGCCCGTCACGTGGCCCACTCACCGAAGAGGACATTCTGTGGGCCGTGGAACTAGCCGCATCAAACATCGAGCATCGCAGCATCGAACGGGCGATCCGCGCGGCAGCAACAGACGCAGACGCTATCGCCCTTGCGAGAGGCCGCTGCCGCTGGTGGGGAGGCACACGCGAGCGCGCTATCTTCGAGGGATCAACGAAGGGGCTTTGGCTTCGCTACGAGGATCGAGAGGGTGTGATTCCCTGGTCAGAAGTCGCGGCCCGCATCCGTGGAACCCATACTCCTCCGGCGAAACCTAGCGCCATACAAGTTCCCCTCTTTTAGCACCCTCCGCATGAAGCCCTATATCGCTACATATCCAGACGGCACGACCATGTATCTCACCAAAGACGAAGCGGTGACGGTCGTCAGTAATGCCCGCTCCGCTACCGAGCCGAAAGGGATGCAGCGTTCACATGCCGAAGCTCGCGGACTCCTCACGCTGTTCGACGAAGGGCTGGATGGTCTCTACTTCGAGAACGTGACGATCATACCGACGCGCCGCGCTGCCATCCGTGACGCAGTACTACTCATCGCATACCTCACAGGACTCACAGCGCTGGCATTCGAAAGCCCGAAGGCCGCCGCTGCGTTGCTTGCGTTTTCCTGCTTCCTCTTGCTCCTCAACGCGGGCCCTGCCAGCCGCGAGTAGGGTCGATCATGCGGCGCAGCCATACCTCTCGTGGTATTCTTCATCCAAGTTTGCAGGAACGGGCCGCTTGGTTTCGAGTTCCAGGCGACCTCCGCTTGCAACGCATGTTCGCCTAGGGTTCCCTCTCCTCGTCGTTGTTGCCCTTGGGATGTCCGCAGCCTCGCTCAACTCGTTAGGTTCTCAAACGGAGGACGGAGCGCATGCGCGAACATCCATGGCTTACCAAACTCATTGAACACGCGTTCGCTCATCCTCTGCCCGCAGCCATCCTCGCGCTCTTCTTCATCTTGACCCTCGGTCTCGGCGTCCTTCACGACCTCCGGATTCTCGGTGATTGCTTCGTCGTCTTGCTCGACCACATCAAAGATGAGCTGACCGCCGGCCGCCAGACGCTCCGTCGCATCAAGCGTTCATTCACAACCTGGGATCGCGCCCGACGCATCTCCCATGCCTTTGTACTTTTCCCCAAGCCTCGAGGCCGCAGAAGGAACATGCTGCGTAAGCGCTACTCGGCCGCGCGGTTGCGCCAATGGAGCCTTGTGAACTCCCGCACTTTTTCGTCTTCGATGTCGCGCGGAAGATCCGAGCGTTCATCAATGCCGACTTCAGCGCAGTAGTGGCTAGCAAGCTCCATCGCCGCACCGCGCAGACTCGCGATATGCGAGGAACAACCGACCTCGCCAGCGAGCGTCAGCATCCGCAGCGCCTTCTCGCCGCAGAGGAAGAAGACCTTGCAGGACGCGAGCGTGACGATCCATTCAACATGGCCGCATCCGGCTTCGCAATCGTACATATTGGTGTTTGGTAGGAAGTGACGACACTCTTACAGTACGCCGCGTCGCCTGCGCCTACAAGTCAACTATGCACGAGTTATCCACAAAAGCGACTCTTGACCTTGCGCTGTCCAGCAGCCGGGGTATCGTGAAGGTGTCACCTCCTAACCGCAACACTCGTGCCCCGGAACAAACAACCCCGTATTCTCGTCATTGATCGCAACCGATCTCTCATCGCCAAGGTTTCCAAGGCGCTCAAATACCTTCCTCTCGATGTCCCGGTTGAGACGAAAACCGGGGACATCTTCTCCTTCGAAGGCGTCATTGCTTCTGCGTCCAACCCCAATTTCACCATGGGCGGCGGCCTCGACGCACAGATCGCCCATCGCTATCCGGATGTATGTGCGCGGATTGACCGGGAAGCCGGTAATCAGCGTATCGACGACATCATCTTTACCGTCACCGTTGATGCATCGCTGCGCTCCTCGCGCCCGCTCGTTGCGGGCGCGCTCGCCTTCGCGCTCAAGAGCATCAACCCCGGCGAAACGCTCCTCCTTTCTGGACTTGGGACTGGTATCGGCGGCCTCGATGAAGACGACTTCGTATGGCTGCTCCTTGTCGCGCTTTGCGAATGGCAGGGCATCAGGTACGGCTTCAAGTACACCGACGCCAAGGGACAGAGCTTCGCCACTTCCCGCGACACCGGCAAACATGCCCTGTACCGTGTCGGGAAGGTCACGCAGGAGCCGGCCGCGGAGAAGGATGGCAGCGAGTGTGGCACTGGTCTCCACCTCGGACACACCCTCGCCGGCGCCGGGAACTACAACGTTCCCGATCGCGTGTTCTTTTGCACCTACGAACAAGAAGACCGCTGCGGCATGGGCGACGATAAGGTGCGCGTCTCACGGCTCCGCACCGTTGCCGAGCTTCCCGTCTCTGTCGCGTGGGGGCCGCGCGGCAAGCAACTGCTCGCAAGCACCGATTCCTATAAGGCCGACCATCGGCTGATCGTTCACGCGACCGATCTACCCACGGCCAGCGAACTCGGGAGCAAACTCGGGAGCGAACTCGGGAGCAAACTCGGGAGCGAACTCTGGAGCAAACTCCGGAGCAAACTCCGGAGCGAACTCCGGAGCGAACTCCGGAGCGAACTCGGGAGCGAACTCGGGAGCGAACTCTGGAGCAAACTCCGGAGCAAACTCTGGAGCAAACTCCGGAGCAAACTCCGGAGCAAACTCTGGAGCAAACTCCGGAGCAAACTCCGGAGCGAACTCTGTTACCAGTACGACTGGCAGACCGACTGCTTGTTCTACCTCGAAATCGCAAAGGTCGCTGGAATCGAAGTCGCGCACTGGTACGCCGACTTCGCCAAGCTCGGCGTCCTCGTGTTCTTCGTTGATGACCGCGTGCTGTTCTACGGCCGCGACGCGAAGTTCCTCGGCGAGTCCCCGCTGTCGCAACTCCTCGATTCAAAGCAAGCCATATAGCCACCGCGTTTCATGGACTACTACAAACAGGTTTACGAACGCGACAACCCTCCCACAGCTACGGGCGGGTGGATTCAGTGGAAAGGCACCGATGTCTGTATGGATGTCCACTGCGTCTGCGGACATCATTCACACATCGACGCAGCCTTCTTTTACAACTTTGAGTGTGTTGCTTGCCACCGTAAGTACGCCGTCGGCCAGAACGTCAAGCTCATTGAACTGACACCAGCGGAGACATCCGAAGCCGGACACCGGTTCATCTTGGATGACGATGATATAGAAACGCCAGAGTAGTGGCTCGCCGTACCCCCAAAACAGACTTCGACCGGGAGACGTGGCTCGAGCAGAAGCAAGCGAAGCTCCGCGCCGCTCACGACATGCTAGAACGGGGCGTCGAATCGTTCCGCGACTCCGAGCAGTACCGCGCCTATCTGACATTCCTTGCGCAGCACACCCGAGCTTTTAGTTTCAAGAACACGCTCCTCATCTACTCACAGATGCCGAGTGCATCCCTCGTCATGGGATTCCGGCAATGGCAACAGCACAACCGCTCCGTAAAGAAGGGTGAGCACGGCCTGATGATTCTTGTCCCGAGCACGTACAAGAAGGGCAAGAACGCCGCCCAGGAAGAAACCACAGACGACACACCCGAGGAGAGTGGCGTCCGCTTCATCACCGGCTACGTCTTCGATGTCAGCCAAACCGAGGGCGATCCCGTCCCCGAGATCATCCACGAGCTACGCGGCACCTCCGAGGAGATTCAAGAACTGCGCGCCACGATCACCCGCGTCCTCGGGAGCGACGGCTATGAAGTCGGCGAAGAGCATCTTGTCGGCCGGCACTACGGCTACGTCTCGAAGGAGACCGGCAAGGTCGTCACCCGTGAAGGCGTGGACGACTTGCAAGCCGTGAAGACCCTTATCCACGAGAAGGCACACGTCGCCATGCACGTGGGGATCCCAACCGACGAGATCCCGAAGGAGCAACGCGAGCTAGAAGCGGAGTCCGTGGCCTTCGTCGTTCTGAACTACTACGGCCTGGACACCTCGGAATACACGTTTCCGTACGTATCGTCGTGGTCGGACGGCGACACGAAGAAGATTGCCGCTTCCGCTGACCGCATTCACCACGCAGCATCCTCGATCATTGACGCGATGGAACTACAGAGCACGACGCGCGAAGCGCTTGCATCAACCGTCGAATGATTTTCTGCCGAAGCTCGCCGCTTCAGCTTACTTCGCCATAATCGCCGCGTCCGGTGGCTTTCGAGTGCGGTCAACAATCAATGCTTGCAACTCTTCCTCAAGGATACGTTTGTAGAGTTGCTGTGCTTCGACGTGCGAGATTCTCTTCGCGCGCAGCTCGGAACGCACGAGCTTCAATCTCGTCTCCGCCGTCTTTGGAAGCGCATCTCCACGGATGAATCGCGGAAGGTTGAACAGGAACATGCCGGCGACAAGAAAAAGCATCGGATGCGCGGCGTTCAGATCGACTACGTGCTGCTGTGCCAGCGCGGGATGGAACACTCGCGTGAGCATGAGGATCGTCGCACCGAATGAGATGCCCATTGACGATGCGCGCCGGTCGTCCAGAAAGAGGTAATCGATCGCACGGCCGAGCAGCGATGTCAGCGCTTCGGCACTCACGGGGTGACCTCCGCTTCTCCGGGCGCTGCCCACAGCTTCGACTGTTCTTTGCGCTCCCCGATCTCGAACGCTGGCAGCAGTCCGCCACCGTCAAAGAAGTCTGTCGGCCGGGGGTGCTGCGAAGCGAAACGGAGCAATTCTCGCACTTCGTGTTCGCTACTCCCAAAATACCCACGCTCGATCCGCCAGCGCAACATTCCTTGTCGCGCATGCGCGACAAGGATCAACGCGCCAACACCACACGCCACCACGGTTAAGCTCCGATCACGCCAGAGAAGCCCAGCGAGCGTGAGCCCGAGCAGGACGCTTGAGAGCAGGAAAATGAGCCTGGAGACACTCGCTTCAAACTCCTCGGCCATCACCATTGCGAGCGTCGGTGCTTTCGTTCGTGGCTTCGGCTTATGCGCCGTTCGTGAAGCCTTTACGAACAAGTGCGCCAGCTTCTCCGCCAGCGCATTGCCTCGTCGAACGTATGCCGTCCACTCGTAGGCAAAGCTCGTGAGCCCGGCAAGGATGAATCCGACTTGCATATGCCCTAAGATGGACGTACCGAATCCCTGCAACCACGCGACCCTACCCATCTTAAGCATTTGCAATAACAGGATCGCCAAGGCGAGCGGCATCGCCATCTTCCACAGTGTCCAGCTCAACACGCGCCCTGTCGCCGTGCGTTCGCGTTCTTCCTTCACTTCCATACTCGTCTCTCCCAGCCGTCGCCCCGAGAATGGGCGCACCGTTTTCTGTTTCGTCCACAGCCCGCCCCTGCCATTGTCCACGCCGACACGCAGGTCACGAGTCCGATTCGGCGCATCTGCCGTTCAATTCAAGGAGTGACGCGGCGCGCCGCTTCCCTACCTACGCTTCCTGACCCGTACGCCGAACAACCCCGCCACATGGCGGGGCCTCGGTCATACAGACAGCTCGTTCACTCCGTCGGAGCGCCGAGTTGATACTGCCGCTCGACATGGGCGGCTCCGGCGACATCGAGCAGCGCGACCTGCGACTCCGCATGCCGCTTCTTCGGCGGCGTCTGCACGTGCAACATCGCGACCGAGCCATCAGGCGCGAGATCGAGCGCGAGCGTCACGGGACTCTCCGTCAGCGCGCAGGCGTGATCGGCGGTCGTCTTCCAGCGGCGTTCCTTCGGCGTGAAGTGCTCGTCCCCGTCCTCGTCGATGTAGAGGACGCACGCCTCGTCGCGGTAGCTGTAGGCCATCGAGCCGTCCGCCTGGCGTTCCGCCTGCACCATCTCATGCGCCGTGACAATCCAGCGATGAGCCCCCCCTACTTCGCGCGCGACGACGTACAGGATGTGATGCACCGGGTCTTCCGCATGCCCATGGACGACCCAGAACGGCTCGATGCGTTCGGCTGCGTACACGACAGGCAAGAAAACGAGGACAGCAAGGCACAGCATCAGCAGCTTCTTCATGGCGACGGCTCCTTTCCGAGTTATGAGGGAACACGTGTCCCTGTATGTCCTCGGCCTACGCCGCGCCGTCGAAGCTCGTCAAAGGGAGATCGTTCGTCCCTGACGGCATACACTCATGGGTTTCTTATGCCCTTGCAATGTGTCTGCGAGCGGGTATTGTGCATCTGACACTGACTTCGCCACACATGCCACCGAAGAAGAAACCGCATCCGAAGCGCGCACCGGTTGAGCAAGCCGTACAGCAAGCGCTTAACGCCGGACTTCGAGATATTGCAGAGGGGCGTCTCTTCACGCTGGAAGGTGGCGCGGCTCTGAAACGACCGAAAAGGAAGAACCACATCCCCAAACAACCCCGGATTGTCTATTCCGCTGGTAAGCTGCCGGACGCAACATCTTCGACAATCTTCACCAGCCAGCTTTCTTCGTATACATGGCCTGATACCCGCCGTCCGTTCACCGTCTCGGATGTCTTACCTACCTACGAGCCGTTGCTGACCTTCTCGACCGCTCTCCTTTGGGCAGCATGGGCCGGCTTCACGCTCCTCTGCCTCTTCTCCTTGGCTGCGCTCATCTCTGGATAAGTGGCGGATATTGCTTCCTAATCAACCATCGACTTGAACCTGCGCGAGATCGATCCTCCCGATTTCCAATTCGGCCTCATGCGCCAATGTCTCGACGATCCCGCAATCTCGGAGACAATCGACGTCCTCGCGTTGATCGGCGACGAATCCGTTGTTGAAGTTCATATCGAACAGGACGGCGAGCGCACGACGCAGAGCTGGTTCTTCCTGGCCGTACCCTCCTCGAAGCTCCCGTGAACCGTTTTGCTTCCTACATCATCGATGACACGATTCATTGGCTTGATCCCGCCGAACTGAAGCCGGCCGCGGATAACCCGCGTGTCCGATTGAAGACTGCATATCCCGGAGCCTTCGCCGCGCTCAGGGAGAGCATCAAGCGCGGAGACTTCAAGGCGATCCTCGTTGAGAAGAGTACATGCGAGATCGTCGGCGGCTGCCAGCGCCACGATGTCTATACGGATCTGAAGAGCAAGTGTCCTGTGATCTATCTCCGCGACCTCACGCCAGAGGAGAAAACCCGCATCCGGATTGCTGACAATGGCACCTTCGGCGCTTGGGACTTGCCGCAACTCTCAATCCAGATCGACACACTTCCGAAGGATGATCTTCCACTTCTCGGCTTGGACGCACTGACGCTCGACCTCGTTGCGCCGAATGACCAGAACGCGCAAGACGACCATCGAGATGATGAAAGCCAGACGTGGGCGACCCTGAAGTTCAAGATGGCAAAGGAAGCGGCCGAGATCGTTGACGACATCATCGGCGGCTTCTGTAAACGCGAACGGTGCAAGCCAGGGACTGCCCTTGAACGCATCGTTGTGGAGTGGGGCCAGTCGGACAACTCGCTTGCGGCGTAGCTCATTACTGCGGCGTACAAGGAACCGCGCCGGCGCTGTCCGAATCGGCGTGAAGCGGACACCACAACCGCGACTGCGTGAAGTTCACAAGGTTCAGCGGCGCTTGCACCTTCTGATACCCTTTGAGGGTGATCTTGTAGATGTAACGACCCCGGAAAATATCAGCCAAAGTCACGTTCGTTCCAACAGATGTACAGTCCGTAGGAACGAACTCGCGACAGAGTTCAAATGTCGCGCCCTTGGGCGCCGTGATGACGGTGATAGTGATACGGGAGGCGCTGCTCTTCGCCTGATCGAGAATCGAGAGAATGTCGTTCACGTAACTCTGGACAGCCTCGGGTGCAACGAGCCCGCCCTCCTGAATCGGCATCTGGTTGTTTCGGGTGCGCGAATCCACTTGGCTTTGTACAAAGGCCGCGACATCCTTCATCTGGGGGTCTTCCTTCCATTCCAGGCTGTCGAGCCGTCGATGTAAATCCTCGCCGGTACTTTCTACCCAGTCGTTTGCCACATTCGCCCGCACGCCTTTCACGACTCTCGGCGGAAAGCTCGTGAACGTGGCCTCGATGGGCAGCATACGTCCCTCAAGAACCTTCGCGCGGAAGGGTGCCAACTGCGCCTGAAGCTGTGCTTCTTGCGCGTCGGCGATTGCGCGTGACACCGGTGGCGCTTCGTCAGCCGCCCGAACGGTCTCCGGTACCTTCGTCACACCCCGCGTCGCCTTCGTTACGGTTGCGGCTGTGGAAGCAGCCACCGGTTGCGCCGCGCTCGCACACCCAGCGAGAGCGAGCATCGCTACGGCGAGGAGGTTCTTCATGGCTGCTGACCCTCCGTCGTGACTTGCTGGCCCTGCTGCTGGTGTTTTCGACGGGCAACCACGATCCCTACCATCAGGCCGAAGCAGGCCATGAACGCCAAATACGCCGCTTCCACACCAAGTTCCGCGTTTTCCAAGCAGCTGTCACCGAAGAACGATCGGATGTACGAAGGGTTGAATGTCAGCCGCTCGATGCACTCGGACTTCCCCACGCCGACGCACGGTGTCTTTTGCGGCACGGATAGACAGACGAGAAAAGTCACCCGCGTTCCTGGCGTGGTCTCGATGGGGACGACGAGCTTTGTCCGGACGACGACAAGCCCGATGAAGGCGGCGACTGTGAACGCTAGCGCAAACGCGAACAGCTTGTCCGTGTTTCCTTTGCGATCCGCGTAATACTGCACCACCACCGCGACTACACCCATGAGCGCAGATGAGAGCGGGATGAGTGTCGGCCGGAGTTCGTTCGGAATGATGTCGAGGAGAGGCGAAAACAGCGGTACGCCGACCTTACCAAGCCACACAGCGAGACCGATGCCGACAGCGGCGCCGAAGCCAACAACGTAGTACACCCAATCCTTGATGAGCTGCGTCGGTAGTTCTGGCTTGGTGACGGTCGGTGCGGCGGATGGCCCAGATACTGGGGTCGGTGGCTCGGTTGTCATCATGGCGGCGTAGACTCTCTCTTCTGTAGGAGTGCCAAAGCCGCGCATTTCCCTACCCGTCTACTCTCGCCAACGCGCCTCCCCTGTGCTAGACAGGAGAGGAACTTCCACTTCGCCGCATGTGACTCCGATTGAACGCGCCCAGCAGTCCATCCCCGGCATCAAAGCCGCTGGCCACGATCTCAAAGCGCATGTGGACGCGGCCGATGACCCGCTCGCCTGCGTCGCCACGCTGAGATGTACAGCCTGCGACGCCATCGCCAGCTACCGGAGTGACCGCCGGTGGATCATCACGTCCAACAACCTGATCGACAGCGTACCGTTCATCTTGGCGCAAGGAGAACACCACCTGCTCGCCCCGTGCGGCGCTCCCAAAGAAGCCGCATAGCATCTGCCAATACCTGCCGAGAATGTCACGTCGTCCACGCACGAAGAAACACCGCATCGTGAAGCGCTCCAAGGCCGCAACGTCTGTCTCGGTGAAGCTCGGCGACCAGGACAAGACCATCGAACGCCGACGCTACCTCCTCCAACTCATACGCCGCGGGATCACACAGCCGGACAAGGTGGTGGAGATGTACGCCAAACAGGGCTACGACATCTCCGAGCGCACGATCCGCGATGACCGGAAAGCGGTGCGGGAAGCGCTTCGAGCCGACGCCTCGATCGATGTTGAAGATACGCGGCTCGAACTCTCTGAACAGCTCGACGACCTCGCCCTGCAATTCCAGCAGATTTCGCAGCAAGCCCTCGCACCCGTGGAGAAGAAGAGCTACCACGCCGCCGTTCAAGCCCTCGGACAAAAGAAGGATGTCATCGTCGCAAAGGCCAAGCTCACCGGGGCATGGGTGGAGAAGCAAGAGGTCACGGGCGCCGTGACGAACATGAACTTGAATACCGAAGCCACGCCGGAAGAGATGAAGGCGTTCGTCGCTGCACTTAAGCAGGCCGGGTTCGATGGCGCATCAGTTGTGGAAGCCATACGCGACGCGGCGTGAAGGAACACGAGCACACAGAGCGATGCTGGTGTCGGCCCGCCATTTGGGTTATCCGAGACAACGCGGACGACATCATCGGCATTGTGACTGCCCACAACGTCGATGAGACCGTTCCCGTCCCCGTGCAACTTGATTCCGCGCAAGCGAACGAACAGGACACGCGCGAACACTATTGGACGTGCCGCTGCCGGCGTTGTTACCCGGAAGCTGCGTAGCCCAGACGACTACTCTTCGTCCAAGAACTCGATCTTGATGACCGGGTGCAGTTCGATGAAGTTTGGTGCCGCATTGGTGACCTTGTGCGGCGAGTCGAAGAACCCCACACCGGTGACACGCACGCGCTCGTTCACGACCTTCTTCGACTTCCGGACCCTCCCGTTCGTCTGCTTGAAGTGATCGTCGAACGCCTCCCGGACAGCGTGAATCTCGTCATGGAAGCGCGCCGAACTCGCCACGCAGCGTGGATCGGCGATCTCGGCGACCATGAACTTGCCGCGTGCCTTGAGCACGAGATGACGGTCTTGATCTGCCTCGGTGAAGAACGTCACCAGCACAGCATCCAGAACGTAGATCGTCTCCTCTGTCCCGCTCGTCCGCGGACTCTTGCGCTTCAAGTCCGCAGGACGATCCAGCGCGCGGAGCTGCGCGACGGTCGTGTCGATGTGCTTCTTCTTGATGTTCTCTGCGTCGTCGTCCGCCGTTGTTTTCACGTCCCATCGCTGCTTTCCGACGCATTCCGGGTAGGCCGAAAACGCGAGTAGCACGCTAACAAGCGCCAGTACGAACCTCTGCATGTGATCCTCCACTGGGCTGCTGGCTGTTGCGCTCATCGTCGCACGGTTCCTGGCATGCTCCCGCTCGTTTTCCGCATCTGGACGCCGCGACACGTGCTCTGGTACACACACGTCGGATGGCCACGGACCTCGGGTTACTCAAGAAAGACGCAGAGGTGCTTCTCCGCGCCCGAGGAGTATTCGACGTCGATCACTACGGCTGGCTGAACCTCGAGGAGATCGATCCCGAGTTCGTCGGCTACGTCATGTGGGTGCAAAACCCGCCCTATGACCACGACTTCATGGGCTGGCAGGACGACATCCCTCCGAAGCGCGCGCCAACGGCACAAGAGCAGCGCTTGATGGAGCTCGGCAGCGACTTCTTCGGCCTCATGAAGACTTCCCGGCACTTCGTCGGCCAGATGCTCCTCTATCAGCCGCACGTGCCGTGGCTCCGGGTCGAGCCCACCGAGTTTGACTTCAGCGAATTCGCGGCGCTCGTCGCCCTGACCGCTGCCGCGGATCGCCTCCGGGACTTTCTCATCACCGCTGTCCTTGGGCAGAAAAGTGAGCAAAAAGGTGAACTGAACGCATCGTACGATCTGCTTCTGGATGCCGGCCTCGACACGGAGGTTGCGCAGCTCCGAACTGGATTCACGGCTGCGCGCAAAGGTCGGGAGGCAAGGCACGTCGCGGCGCATGGGTTAGCCACCCAGCCGGCCCACGTCCAGCGTGATCTCATCGGTCGCGATCGGGCAGCCTATGAAGCGCAGTCGTGGGGGAAGCCAGAGGGCGAGAGCTACGAAGCAATGATCCGGAGCGGGAAGCTCCAAGAGGATGAGGAAAAGGCGAAGATCAACGCTCGAACGGCGCTCGTCTGTGAAACCTACATCGCGCTGGTGAAGCTCGGGGAAGTCGTTTTTCGCACCGAATACATGCTCCGGCAGCGTCGAGATGAAACGGGCGACTGACATCTTTCCGGAACGATCCGGGCTACACTAGCTTCACAACTAATGGCCAATCACGCGAAGCCGGCGGTGCCGGCCGCACCAGTGCTGCCAGCCCTACCGATCCCGTTCGGTGCGTTTCTTCGAAAGCTGGGCGACCGCTGTCTACGGGCGTTCGCGGAGTGGGTCGCGCACGCCATCCTTCTGTTTGGGATCTTCGCCGTGATCCAAGCCTTCCATTGGGGCCTCACGCACATCCTCGGTGTTCCGCAGAACAAGGTGTTCTTTCACCTCGTCGAGATGGAAGTCCTCTTCGACGGCGCGGACTTCGCCCTCCTCGTGGGCGTCGGTGTTGTCGGGGTCACTGCCGTCGTTCGCGCGTACCTCGGGAAGCACGGCGTATGAACCTCAGCGCAATTCAAATTGTCCGTCCAATCCCTGAGGACCGAAACCCGGTGGTTGTCGTGGCGTGGCGGATGGGTCGCCTCGCCTCTGTCTACCTCCTTGTAGCGACGACAGGTGCAGCGCTCGCCTTCATTCTCCCGCTCATCCGCTACCGCTCGTTCCTGCTCTCAGCGGCCGGAGGCACGGCTGGGCTATTTGCTGCGTATGCGGTGGTGACGGGCATCGTCGCGTACATCCAGTCGGCCGAGGCAAGCCGAGCGGCTCGACTCCACGAAGCACTGACCAAGCGGATCGAAGACATGGACACCGGTCTCTGGGAGTCCGATGGCGGCCGCATCGACGTGAAGCGCACGGTGATACGCCAAACGCGCTGGCTCTACGTTCTGCACTGGGTCCAAGGGCTGGGCGCACTCGCCTTCTCGCCAATCCTCGTGTTCCTGACGAGACTGCCGTTCGAGTTTCGCTGCGGCCTCGGGGTGGGGTTGGTCGTCGGTGGAACCCTGCTCGCCATCGCTCGCTTCGTGTTCCATATTGATCTACCGAAAGGCCCTAATCCCACGCGCGGCTGACCGCTCCGGCGCGTTGACCGCTCCCGTAAGCCATAGGCAGCGTAAGGGCAGCATTCACATTCGCCCCATACGTTCGTACCGAGGCTAGCGCGGAAGATTGCCCGCAATTCTCTTGCGGTCTTCGGCGCGTACTACTTCCCACACTACATCTCTGGCCCGATTCCGGACTTCCACCTGGAGATCATCAAGGAACTCCAAGGCGGCAATGGGCATCTCGTCGTCTACTGGCCGCGCGACCACGCGAAGACCACGTGGGTGTCGCTGATCTATCCACTCTGGAATCACGTCACAGCTAGGAAGCGCTACCAGATCCTCTTCTCCGAAACCGACAAGCAGGCCACGAAGATCTTGCGCAACATCCGCCGTGCGGCCACCAATAAGAACGGCCGATATGCGCGACTTCTCCGTGACTTCGGCCAAGAACTCAAGATCGAGACGGACAACGGGCACGAACTAGTCTTCGCCTCCGGTGGCCAGATTTCCTGTTCGTCGCACGGCTCCTCTGACCGTGGGTCTCGTGACGAGGAACAGCGTCCTGATCTCGTTCTCGGCGACGACATTGAGAACCTGAAGACCATCGCCACCACCGACCTGCGCGACAACACGCAAGAGTGGTGGGAAGCCGAGATCTTCCCGATGCGCGATCCGCACGTCGGACGCGTGATCTGGGTCGGAACGATGCTGCACGAAGACGCAGCGATGGCGCGCGTGGCCGCGTCTGGCGGCTACCAGGTCATCAAGAAGCAAGCGATTATCCGCGAGCCCACCAACCAAGCCCTCTGGGAGGAGTGCGCCGTCGTCTGGGCCCGAGCGCAGAACGACGGGGGCGTGGGTGTGGACGCCTCGCGCGCATTCTACGAAGCGCATCGGGATGCGATGGATACGGGTGCGGTGGTGCTGTGGCCGGCGCGCCACGACTACTTCGATCTCTGGAGCACCCGTCGCCTGATCGGATCGACACGGTTCGCGACCGAGTTCCAGAGCGAGCCGGTTGCATCGGGCAACCAGATTGTCACGCCCACGCAGATCCACGACTTCCGGCTGGAGACCGTGGTCGAAGATGGCAAAACAGAGACGTACCTCATCGGCCACAACGGCGTGGTCGTGAAGCTCTCGGAATGCCTGCTGTATGAAGCCATCGATCCGGCCATCTCGGAGAAGAACACGGCCGACTTCTTCGCCATGGGGGTCATGGCCGCGCACCCGAACGGGACGCGGTGGTTCCTCGACTTCATCCACGACCGGATGCCCTACGACCGCCAAGTGACGGGGGCAGTACAGAAGCACGTCGAATGGCGGCAGCGCGTCGGAGATCGCATCCAGACGCTCGGCATCGAGACTGTCATGTACCAGAAAGCGCTCAAGCAAGGCATCGACCGCGCCGCAACCGCCGCAGGCCTCTCAATCCCGACCCGCGAGCTACGCCCGGTCACCGACAAGATCTTCCGGCTCACCAGGCACCAGCCGACGTTCGAGCAAGGCCGCGTCTACATGCAGAAGCAAAAGCATGCCTTCGCGGTCGATGAGGTCTGCGGCTACACCCGAGACGGCAAGATCAAGCCGAAGCACGATGACGCGATGGATGTCGTCGTCTACTGCCTTATGCTCGCCGAGGAAGTCGGCCTCGCCTCCATGGTTTCCACCTTCACGTTCGACGGCTAAGGCTCGACGGCCTTCCGCAAGCACCGCTAGGGTTCCAGTGATTCCCCCGCACCACGCATGGCCGACAGCAGCATCGCTGCGCGTCTGAAGGAGACGCACCCTCTCTATCAGCAGCTTTCGCCCGATTGGGAGTTTTACGTGGACTCCTACCAAGGCGGCGACACGTACACCCGAAAGTCCGCCTACCTGTTCCGGCATGCCCGCGAAACCGAGCATGACTACGGGGATCGGCTGAACCGCGCGACCTTCACGAACCTCGTCCGCAAGCAGGTGGACATCTACTCGTCCTTCATCTTCAAGGAGCCCATCGAACGCCAGACTGACGACGCGCTCTTCCGGGAGTTTGAGAACGATGCCGACCGCAAGGGGACGCCGCTTTCACAGATCATGGCCGAGCAGGTGGGCAAGGTCGGCATGATCCAAGGCCACACGGTGACCATCGTTGACCTGCCGAGCGACGCAACGAAATCCAAGACCCGCCGCCAAGACCGCACCCTCGGCATACGTCCCTACCTGCGCGTCTACAGCCCCCTTGAGGTCGTGGACTGGGCAATCGACGCGAACGGCAGCTACCTCTGGGTTCGCGTCTGCGAGACGGCCGCAGATACCTCGGCGCCATTCGCCTCTCGGGTTACACCCACGAAGATTTACCGCACCTGGACGCGAACGGAGTTCATCGTCCACAACGAGGATGGCCAAGAACTCGACCGCGGCGATCATGGCCTCGGTGAAGTCCCTGCCGTGTTCACGCCGGCGAAGGAACACTTGCAGTACCTCGAAGTCGGCGAGTCGGTCGTCGTCGATACCTCGATCCTCAACCGGGCCATCTACAACTACCAATCGCTCCTGGACGAGTTTTTGTACCGCCAGGCATTCAATATCCTCGCGCTCCCGATCGACGGGGAGACGACCCCGGAAAAGATCAAATCGCTCACGCAAGCGCTCGGCACGCAGAAGGGGCTGTTCTTCCCTGCCGGCACGAGCCCGCCCTCCTACATCACACCGCCCTCGAATCCCGCCGAGATCATCATGCAGCGGATCGAGGACGCCCACCGTGAGCTGATCGAGATGGCGAAGCTCCAGGACCGAAAGAGCACCTCGTCCGAGAAATCCGGGATCGCCCATGCCTACGAGTTCCACGAGTCCAACAGCGCCTTCGCGAAGATCGCCAAGAACCTCGAAGACGGCGAGCGCAAGATCATCCGGCTTTTCTACAAGTGGATGAACAAGGACGAGGTGCCCGTCTCCATCACCTACCCAACGGATTTCAACGTCACGACGCTTGCGGACACCATCGACGAATCGCTGGGCCTCTTTAGTCTCAACGTCTCACCCACCTTCAATCGCTTGGTGAAGAAACGCGTTGTGGACGAGACCTTCCCTGGCCTCGACGAAGCGACCGACACCAAGATCGACGAAGAGATCGACACAACCCCAGACGATAACCAGCTCGAGCAAGCGCTGACGAAGAGCTTCTCCCAGGCATCGGAAGCCGTGGCAGGCCGCGATACCCAGGCGACTATCAGTCCTGCCGCGTAGCCCGTGCCGCAGCTTCCTCCCGCTGCGGCGCAGTACCGCCTGCAGCTCCTCCGTACCTACTTGCGGACGGAGCGCGGTGCTGTCCGGGTGGTCGCCTCGACACCTGGAGAGCTCGTCGATGCGATTCGAGAGCTTCAGCCCTCCGGCATCCGCAGCCTCGCGCCGCTCATGCGCGCCACCGATGGCGTCCTCGCGGCGCAACGCGCAGCACTCCGTTCACAGCTGGCGTCCGGGTACGAAGGGATTGCGGATGCCACGCTGCGCTATCAAGCCGCCCGCTCTGCTGTCCCCATCTTCTCCACGAAGACGATCCAACGGCTGACGCAGCAAGCCGAACGCGCCGTCATCGCAGGAAAGAACGTCGGGCAACGCATCTCGCTTCTGAGCGGAGCAGAACGCACGGCGCTTCGCCAGCGCTTCGTCTTGGGCTTGCGGCAGGGCGCGGCCCCAGAGCATCTCATCCACGCCGTCGAGCAGTATTACGTCGGAGTGTCCACCGGCGCCGCGGGCCCGGCCTACGCTGCGCGCCGTCTCGTCCAGTCCGAGCTCACGCGGCTCAACGGCCGCGTGGCCGAAGAAGCTGCCTACCTCATCCGCAAAGAGACCGGGATCATCACCGTCCTCATCTACCACACGCAGGGCGATGACCGGGTGAGAGACAGCCACGAAGCGTTAGAGGGCCAGTTCTTCGTCGAAGATGAAGTCGAAATCCAAATTTCCGAAGCGCGGCCCGTATCCGAAGCCTTGGATGCACTGTCTGACCCGAATTGCCGCTGCTGGCTCGACGTGGATCACTACGTCGAAGCTGCGTAGGGCGCCGATGCCGAATCGACCACAGCCGTGTGTCAATCCGGTGAAGTCCACCTGATCTTGGAAACGCAGTTGCCATTCTTGGCGGCTGCTGGGCTTGGTAGGCGTACCGATTGCCTTTGTCTGTCGTCGCAGTATGAAGGAGCAACCATGCGACGTACATGTATCGCCTTTCTCATTCTCTGCGTTGGCTTGCTACCGACGCACCTAGCGTTCGCGGAGCGTCTGGGCGGACCGTCTGTCCGCATGACGGGCGAAGGAGGCGGCGGTGGTTCAGCAGGCGGAGCGGGTGGCGGTGGTCATCAGGTCGATCCTAGTGTCGGGCACGTGGATCGCGAACAGCCAAGTCATAACACTCCGAGCGCGCCGAGCGTTCAGATGTCTGGAGAGCACCCAACATATACCGCGCCCGACCAGAAGCCGGACAAACCGAAGGAAAAGCCCAAACCTGACCCGAAGCCGAAGGCCACCGAGCGACCGACACCAGCGGTGATCGGGCGGACATCCACCGGCAGTTCGTCATCTGTCGCTAATGTGAACGGTCACGTTGACCACGGTGATGGTAGCAAGACAACCAAAAGTGACGCCGTAAAGGTCGGGAGTCACGCGTGCCCGAATTTGCCATCGCAAATGGCTGCGTCACACAAGCCATCTACCCTTACCTACGAGCAGCAACTCAAGGAACTTCAAGCAGCCGCCGTTGCGGTGAAGGCCCGCTATAAGAGCGGATGGCCGCGTCCGAAATGTCAGATTCCGAAGAAGGAGCTTTCACACAACCCGACGGACTGGCAGGAAGTTGTGGAAACCGTCATCGACATCCTGAAAGACCCGGAGGGTTCTCCAGTGAAGCTCGTCGTCGAGAAGGTTGTCATCCCAACGAAGACTGGAACATCTGCTGATCTGGTCTGGGTTGATGGACCGTACAAGGAAGAGGTTGAGTTGATGGCACGCGTGAAAGACCTCCTCGACGCGAAACCCGCCAGCCAGCGCAATGCCGAACTGCATCGGTGGATTGAGGAAAAGATGTGGGAGGCGACGCACAAGCCGTACATCGCCGCTCCCAAGCCCCTGTAGCCCACGAGTCTCGCGGAGCGCGGTATCTACCGCGCTCCGCGTCTGCATGCCGTTAACCGTCGTTTGACCGTCCGGCTCCGCGACACGCAACGTGAGGGGTGCCCCACTTCTTTCCCGACCCGGAGCGTGAACGTCATCCTCCAAGCTGGCCATGGCCTTCTACCATCGAAGCTCGAAGACATGGTGCGTCGGCCGGTCGTAGTCACCGTCAATGACTTTGATGAACCGAGCCTGGGGCGGTTTGGGGAAGAGATGTCCCGTGCCCACGAAACCGGGCAGCCCGTCATCCCTGTGGTCATCGATTCCTACGGCGGCGATGCCTACGCCCTTCTCGGAATGGTCGCGATCATCGACAGTGCGACGCTCCCCGTCATCACCATCTGCGAATCGAAAGCGATGAGCTGCGGCGCGCTCCTCTTTGCGCTCGGGCATCAACGCTACGCCGCGCCCTCCGCCACGTTCATGCTCCATGACATCTCTTCCGAGATCGGTGGCAAGACGGAGGACATGAAGGTGGACGTGAAGGAGCTTGAGCGACTGCAAGACGTGGTCTATTCGCGCGTCGCGAAGAGCTGCGGGAAGCCCGCCGGCTACTTCACGAAACTCATCGACCAGAACAAACATGCAGACCTGTACTGGAACGCCCGTGACGCGAAGAAGCACGGACTCGCAACCCACATTGGCGCGCCCCGGCTCATCACCTCCGTCTCTGTCTCTCATTCGTTCGAGTGTTGACGGCCCCCGCGCATCGACCGTGAAGTAAGCCTGACAGCGCATCCACACGCAGCGTCACAGCGATCCTTCACATCCAGTCCCGCCGAATTGAACGGCGGTTCCATCTAGCAATCAGACCTTACTGCTCGCAGGGCAGGCCCCTCCTGCGCGTGGACGCACGTACACACGGCATTTCATTCCTCACTACTCCTATGGCTGAAGAGCCAAACACTGCGACCCCTCCCGCAACGGAGCCGGTCACCACGCCCCCTGCCGCGGACCCAGCGCAGGCGCCCACGGATGGCGATAAACCGGAGACGAAAGCTCTTACCCAAGCCGAGATCGACGAGATGATCTCGAAGCGCGTCGCGCGAGAGAAGAAAGCGCGTGAAGACGCCGAAGCGAACTGGCAGACCCAGTTGAAAGAGCGCGACGACCTCCTGAAGTCCTACCGCGACAAAGAAGACGCGGTGAAACGGGAGCAGGAAGAGAAGGAGCGCAAGCGCCTCGAAGAGAAGGGCGAGTTTGAGAAGATCATCGCCCTCGATCGCGAGAAGGCCGAACGCGACCGGAAGACGCTTGAAGAAGCCAAGGCCGCAGCCGAGGCCGAACGCGACCAACTGAAGAAAGCGATCGAGACATCGAAGATCGACAACGCGCTGCTCGCCCTCTTCTCGGATACCGCCGAGAATGCGGAAGCGGCCGTCGTCCTCTTCAAGAATAAGCACACCGTCAGCGTCGATCCCGCGACCAAAGAGGTCGTCGTGGACGGCGACGTTGGCACCCCCCTCCACGCCAAAGTCCAGCAATTCCTCGCAGCGAACGACTACATCGCGAAGTCTCCCTTCTCCGGTAAAGCCGGAGCTGGATCGGCCGCGACAAGTCCCGCTGCGGTTGCAGGAGCAACGACGTTCAGCCGCCAGCAGATCGAGGACTTTGCCTTCTACAAGGCACATCAACCCGAGATCGACAAGGCGGTGAAGGAGGGGCGCATCACCACGTAATTACCCCCCTACGCCCCACATGGCGAACACCATTTCCGCGACGACTGCTGCGGCCAATATCCCGCAGATTTGGGCCAACAAAGCCCTCGTCGCCCTCTCAAACAACGTTGTCCTTCCGGGCATCGTGTCCCGCACTTGGGACTCCGAGTTCAAACAAAAGGGCAACACCGTCAACATCCTCAACTCGCTCACCATCGCGGCGAACGCCAAGGCGGTGCAGACCGAGATCACGCTTCAGACGCCGACGTTCTCGAACGTCCAAGTCGTGCTGAACAAGCACTACGAGTCGTCCGTCGCCACCGAGGATGTCGCGAAGACCCTGATGATCGACGACAAGATGCAGGCGTTCACGGACGCCGCAATGAAGTCGCTCGCGAACCAGATCGACGCCGATCTCATCGCCGAAGCCGCGAACTTCACCGGCACCGCCGTTGGCACGCAGGGCACCGCGATCGATCCCGCGGGGCTGCGGCTCGCGAACAAGCGCCTCATCGACGCGAAGTCGCCGACCGGCAATGTCCTCGTCATCGGCTCCCAGAGCCAGAGCGACCTGCTCGGCCAGAGCCTCTTCGTCCAGGCGAACACGGTGGGCTCGCCCTCGGCTGTCCAGAACGCGAAGCTCACCTCGCTCTTCGGCTTCGACATCTACGTGGACCAGAACATCTCGCGGACTGGTAGCCCCGCCGGTGACAAGAACCTCGCGTTCAACCCCGACGCGCTGGCCTTGGCCTCTGCGCCGCTCTACAGCCCGAGCAACGAGTTTTCCGGCGCTGTCATGAGCGCGGTGGCCTCCGACCCGCAGACGAAGATGGGCATCCGCTTCACCGCTTCGTGGAGCCACAAGGACCTCGCGACGATCATGACCTACGACGTCCTCTACGGCGTGAAGGTCGTGCGCCCGACGCTCGGTCTGTATGTGTACGGCGCCTAAATAGAGGTTCCTGGCGTGTACCGGAGGAGAATGCTACGTTCTCCTCCGTCACATCCCAATAACCTCTCCCCTAGTATGTTGAAGAAGCTCCGCAATCCAGGTGGCGTTGAATCGTGGTTCACCGATGAGGAAGCCGCCCAATTTATCGGGCAAGTAGGCTGGTCGGTCGTGGAAACGCGTTCCGAAGACGCCGAGGCCCCCGTCGCACCGAGGAAAGATGATCCGGAATCGCCCGTGGCCGTCGCCATCCCCGAACAGACGGCTGATGAAGAGTCGCCGTCTGCCCCTTCCGCTGCCGCGTCCGAAGAGGCGCAGTCCGAAGACGCTCCCGCCAAGAAGAGGAAGGGCCGCTAAGTCCTTCCTCTTTCCGTCTCCGGCAATGCCCGACCACAACAGCCGCACATTCACGGAGTACCTTCGCCGCATCGACAACCGCCTCTTTCTTGAAGCCGACGCGGACTCGCGCAACCGATCAAAGCGCGCCTACTGGATCAAGTACCAATTGTCCGGCCATCTTCCGCTGAAGCTCGCGGCCATCTCCGAATTAGACGAGTTTGCGGGCGGCCCCGGAGACTGGCTTCTTCTCCTGCTTCACCGCCTCAACTGGCGCTGGCTCGTTGAGTCGGCCAAGGTCTCGTTCTCCCGGCAGTATGACGAACGCCACGCGCTTGGAATCTCATCGGCACAACGCGTTCCGTTTGCATAGCTCGCAACCTCGTTGACCGCCATCGAATACGCGCCGTAGCGTTCGGGCAACAGCCATCTTCTTCCACACCCCATGTCCCTCAACCTTCCTCCGGTCCAAGCCGCAAACAAGTACATCACGACCGACGCCAACGGCCAGCCCGTGGCTGTCTATGACGTCGATCTCGCGATCACTGATGTCTCCGTCGTCGCGAACCAGGCCGCGCGCCTCGCACTCAGCGCCCAGAAGGGTGATGTCGCCATCCAGAGCGACACCGGCAAGACCTACATCCTCGCCACGAACAGCCCGACCACGAACGGCGACTGGAAAGAAGTGCTGGCTTTTGGTGCGCAGACTGCCGCGACTGTCGCATTCACCCCCGCCGGAACCATCGCCGCTTCGACCGTGCAGGCAGCCGTCGAAGAGGTCGCGACGGACGCAGCCGCGCTCGTGACCGACCACACCGGAGACGCTACGGCGGCGCACGCAGCGTCGGCCATCGCCTTCACTCCTGCTGGCACAATCGCTGCGACACAGGTACAGGCCGCGCTTGAAGAAGTCGCGTCCGATGCCGCGAACGCCGACAACCTCGCGAGTGGCACTGTCCCCGACGCTCGGATGCCTGCCGAATTGACTCCGCTTCTCACGCTCGGCTCGGCGCTTCAGCAGATTCGCGTAAACGCGGGCGGCACCGCCTTGGAGTTCTTCACTCCGTAGTTTCAAAAAACTCACCTCGACCTCGACGCGAAGAGGACGCCGTTGGAACGGCGTCCTCTTCGATTGACCGCGTTCCGCTCCGCGCCGTAGCGTCGAGACGAATCCTCCCACCAGCCCAGCATGGCGAACAGCCTTACGAACCCGAACGACACCACGGAACAAGAAGTCCTCGGCCGCCAGTACGACGGCTCCTTCACCTCGACCTTGCGTGCGGGTTCAAAGACGGTTGCCGCAGCCGCAACACCTGAAACGCTCGTCGCCACAAGCACGAAGGCCCGCAACGTCATCATCCGCGCCAAAAGCGGCAACACGCTCGCTGTCTTGATCGGCCCTGTGGGGAGTGAATACTTCCCGCTCTACACCAAGGACGCGGTGTCGCTCGACATCGATGACCTCGTGAAAATCTCTGTCAAGGCAGGCGCAGACGGTGAAGGTGTTGACTACCTCGCGAACGCTGCGTGACGACCATCGACTTCCTCGCCCGACAGCGGATCGACGCTAACGACGCTGGATCGCCCGCGGTCTTCGCAGATGCTGTCTACAACGCGTGGCGGGACGATGCGCTCGCATCCATATCCCGTGCGTCGCCGATGCCGACATCGGCCAGCCTCTCCGTGACGAGCGGAACGCGTACGTATCCCGTTCCCGCCGACTGGATCACTTCGACCTCGAGCATCGTGGAGCCGAGCACGGTTGTTGACTACTCCCCCTTCTATAACGCGCCCGTCTACCGCATCGAGGACGCCGCTGGCGGGTTCCTGTACCTCGATACGCACTTCACCATCTTTGGCCGCACGATCACCCTCGTTAGCGCGCCGACCGCAAGCGGAACATGGACGATCCGCTACGGCGGAACGTGGACGATCCCCCTCCTCCCTGCTGAATGGATCAAGATTGCCCTCGACTACTCCTCCGCGCGCTCCTTTGAGCAGCGCGCCACCGTCGCCGCCTCCTACTTCGACTACTCGCTCGGCGGCGGCTCCGTCAGCATCACGAAGAGTGGTGAGTCGAAGCGATGGCTTTCCCTTGCCGAAGAGCGGATGGAGTGCTTCGAAGAGAGCCTCAAAGAGATTGCGACCAACGCATCCTCCTTCGGTACGTTCAGCTTCCAGCGCGGCTGATGGCGGGCATGCTCACGAGCGCGGACAAAGCCTGGATGCAGGCCGTGAATCTCGATGCGATCGCCGATTTCGGCACCACCGCTTCGATCCAACGGCTCATCCGGAATAACACCACCGGCCAAATGGCTCCAGCCGCGGCGCATCTTACGGGGATCCCCATGTTCATTACGCAGGCGCGGATGGCCGATACCAGCGTCGAAGGCGCGCCGCTCCGGGACTTCTACCACGGCATCCTGAACCACCTCACCGTCCCCACGCAGATTCAGGTGAGCGACCTCGTTACTGCTGCTGGCGTGACGTACTCCGTCGTCGATGTCGTCGATATGCCGACGCACCTCGAACTCCTCCTCCAGCACGCCGTCGCTGACCTCAACACCACATCCTGATGTCGCTGTCGCTCCATAGAGACGGCTTGTACACCGTCATGAACTCGATCACCGGGGCGACGGCTGGCACCTTCGCCCAGGGCTACAAGTGGGGCTACCGCGACTTCGGAAACCTCGCCTTGAAGTGGCCCTTCTGGACGGTCGAACCGGCCACCAACCGCTCCACCGACCAGATGACCGTGGTTGGCGCCGGTGGCCTTAACCGGCAGCTCGTCACGTCGCGCGTCACTATCTTCGACAAGTTCTCGGATACCGAGGCCAATGAGACGGCCTTCGTGACGATGGTGGACACCGCGTTGACCGCGCTGCGGAAGGACGCGAACATCAGTCTAGGCCAGCAGTCGAGCGGCTGCGTGGTAAACCGCATCCTCTCCTACATGCTCACGTACGACACGAAGAGCAGCCCGCCGCTCCGCATCGCGATCATCGACTGTCAGGGCGAGTACCTCGTCCAGCGCACCTAAGCCCCTCCCCGCACCGTTCCATGCCCCTCATCAAGAATCCCAACCCGGACGGGCGCATCGTCGAAGGTCTCGGCCTCGTCGGGCCTGGCGAATCCCGCGAGGTCTCCGAAGCGATGGCCGCCGATCTCTGCGACGGCGTGAACTTCGTCCGCAACGACGCCCCGGCAGCGAAGACCGAGGACGCACCCGCCAAGCCTTCGCGCCCCAAGCCCTCTAACGACGACTGACCGTGGCGACCACCCCTTTCTACGCCTACGGCAAGCGCGGCTACCTCGCGGTCGTGAAGGAAACGACCGCAGGGACGGCTGTGAAGCCGACGAACTACGGCTACTTCGATGCTGAAAGCATCGTGACCGGCTACGAGTCCGATGTCCTCGGCCCGGCAGCCAATACCCGCTCCAAGAACTACTTCATGGTGCCGGGCAAGAACGCCGCGCCCGCCGGCCAACTTTCGATGCAGATGCAGCCGGCGATCCTCGGCCATTTCCTCTCTGGTTGCTTCGGTTCCCCTTCGACGAGCGGCCCCACCGACACCGCCGCCTACACGCATACGTTCGCATCCACGGCGTCCGGCAGCATTCCGACCTACACGCTCGACATCGGGAACACCGATTCGACGTACGTGAAGCGCTACGTCGGCTGTCAGTTCGGCAACTACAAGCCCTATATCAAGGGCAACGTCTGGATGACCGACTTCAGCGTGATGGCGCGCTATAGCTTCACGAAAGCGAAGGTCGCGACCACCGCAAGCTCCGGCACCACGCTCGTCCTCGACTCGAACCACGGCCTCACCACCTCGGATACGATCTACGTCTCGTTCAAGGACTCAACGAACCAGGCCGAATACACGATTGCGGCCGTGAATACGAACGGCACAACGCTCACGCTCGGCAGCGCGATTACCGGAGTGACGCATACGGCAGGTGATCTTGTCGTCATCAAGAAGAGCACCCCGTCGTACTCCTCGGCATCGCCGTACATGCAATGGATGGGCGGCACGACGACTTCCATCGGCACGACGGTCTCCGGTGCCAGCGCGGTACAGCGGCTGGAGGACTTCACCATCGACTTCAATCAGGACTTGGAGGCGCGCTACGCCCCGAATGGCACCGGTGACTTCTCCCGCTTCCCGGCCACGATCCTCGTGAAGGGCTACGGAGCCACGATGACCACCAAGTTCTACCACCAAGACCTCACGTACCTGTCGTACCTGCGGGATCGGCAAGACATCGCCTTCGTCGTCACCACCAGCGGCAACCTGATCTCCGGCGCGGCAACGACAAAAGACTCCGTGACGCACAAGATCGCAGCGGCTCGGATCAATCCCTACGATGTGAACCTTGGGAGCGACGGCATCATCGAGGAGGCCATCACCGCCGTCTGCGCGACCTCCACAAGCGACGGCTACGATGTCCAGGTGGTACTTGTAAACGGCACCTCGGCGTACTAAGAAGAGAGGGTGCAGGGGCGGATGCGCCGCCCCGCGCCCGGCCTCGGTCTACCACCAACCCTTCCTCCGCATGGACTCTCCTACGACCGTCCACCTCGACGATGCCAACACGGATGTTGCCCTCGCGCTCTCCTACGGCGACATGCTCGCGATTGAGGATGCCGGCAACGCCGCGATCCAGTTCGACCCCGAGACGAGTGAGCGGAAGATCGACGGCAGCTACATCACCGCGCGCAGGAACGCCATGCTTTCCGTGATCCCCAAGGGCATCAGCCTCGACGCGATCAAACAGCTCTCGCCGAAGGACGGAAAGCGGCTTGAGGAAGCCGTTGCCGCGCTCTACAGCGCCGCGAATGCCGCGAACGATCCAGAAAGCCCAAAAGGAGAGACCTCGAAGAAGCGGTAAGGCGCGGCCACGGCCATCCGGCCATCGACGAACTCCGCATGGTGCGCGAGTTCGGCGTGGGCATCTACCAGCTCCCGGCCGAGAAGGTGCAGATGTTCCGTCGCATCCTGATTGCCGAGGCGGAGAACACGCCGCAAGCTAAGGCTAGAGCGCGATCCCCCGAAGCCGAGCTCGAAGCGCTCGAACGGAAGTCCCGCCGAGCGAAGCGCTAATCCCTCCCTTGTGCCCTCGACCGACTACATCTCGGTGAACGTCCAGGGGGTCGCCGAAGCAGCGGCCGGGTTGGAAGCTCTTGGCGGTGAACTGCTCGACTTCGGCTCCTCTACCTTCATCGGTCTCAATGTCCGTCGCGCCCTCTATGACGCAGCGGATGACGCGGTGCTCGCTGCCAGGCATGCAGCGCCCGTCGCGACCGGGCAACTGCGATCATCCATCGGCGTTGACCCGAGCACGAACGCGGATGGCCTCTCCGCGCGGTTCTCCGCCGACCCCCGCAATGCGCGCGCGCAGGTCGCCTTTGAAGCAGAGCAACTGTTCAGCCGCCGCAAGGTACGTCGCGCCAAAGTGAACTACGGATGGTTCACGGAACGCGGCACGACGCGCATCCAAGCGAAGCACTGGTTTGAGCAGTCGGTCGCTCCCGTCCTGAAGCTCGGTGAAGAACGCGTCCTCGAGGCCCTTCGCATCGGCGTTCAGCAAGCGCTTCACGCCAAGAGCTATTTCCTCCCGACCCTCTAAGTGCCGGACTTCAACGACGCGATCTCCGCGTCGATCAACATTTCGGCCAATGTCGCGGGTGCCGGCAACGTCAAAGCGCTCGGCACCGACATCGACGCGCTGAACGTCAACACGAAAGAGTCAGCCGCCGCCTTCCGAGACTGGTCGAAGGCGACTACCGATCACGGCGCGGCGCTCGGCAACCTCGGTGGACAACTCCGCACCGTCGCGGCGCAGTTCTTGTCGGTCTACGCGGCCGTCCGTCTCATCACCGATGCATTCAAGGCCGCCTCGGGCTTCGATCAGATGCTCGACAAGCTCGCGGTCTCCTCTGGGAAGACCGGAGCCGCCTTCCAGCAGGCATCCGAAGGCATCCATCAACTCGTCCTCGGCCTCTCGCAGGGCACGATCTTCTCGGAAGACAAAGTTCTCGGCGGCCTGACGAAGTTCCGCGATGCGGGCTTCGACGTGTTCTCCATGACGAAGGAGCAGTTGCAGCCCGTCTTGGATGCTGCGACCGCCACGATGCAAGACCTCGGCGACGTGGCCGACGCCACCGCCGTGACGCTGCGCCAGTTCAACCTGAACCTTGAGGACACCGGCCATGTGGCGAACCTCATGTACGAGGCGTTCAAGCTCGCCGGCACCACCGCCGAGGGCTTCCAACAGCAGATCACCGCCGCCGGTGCAGCTGCGGCAACGGCGGGCGTCTCGCTGGAGTCATACCTTGCGGTCACCACGCGCCTGAAGCAGCTCGGATTCTCCGATGCACAGGCGGCCCAGTTCCAAAAGCTCTTCTTCTCCGCAGGCGAGGCGCCGAGCGCGAAGCAGCTCCAAGGGATGCGGGACGCCGGGGTGGACTTCTACCGCACGCCCGCCTCCTTCCAAGGCGACATCGATCGCGAACATGCCTTCACCGCCGCAGGTGGTGTCGGCCCGACACGTGCGGGACTCTTCGAGCAGCAAAAGCAGCAAGCCTCCGCCTTCGATGACGCACGTACCAAGCTTCTCGCGCTCCAAGACGCCGAGGACAAGAACAACGTCGCCATCGCGTCCTACAGCGAACTTGCCGATACGCTCAAGTCGCGCATCTCCGCCTTGAGCGACGAGCAAGACGGCTGGAAAGAGAAGCTCGATGCGACGAAGCAGGCGATCACGGCGACAACGGACGAGCTTGCGAAGACCAAGACGCAACTCGAGCAGCTCAGCGACCCGCAGATCACGGGCATGTCGGCATTTGATAGCCAGATTGAGAAGGCGCAGCTTGCCGCGCAGAAGCAGGAACTCGCGAACCTCCGGCTGACGCAGCAAACCGAGGACTTCAAGACCGCGCTCGCCGGCACGACCGACGAGATGGGCAACCACGAATCAGCGAGCGAACGCCTCGTCCGGCAGTACGGGGAGATGGGCGATGCTGCAGCCAAGGCGCGGGGCCACGTGAAAGACCTGGAGAAGGAACTCGCCGACCTTCGCAACGAGGAGTTGAAGGGCGAGGAGGCGTTCAGCGACACCTCCTTCAAGATCGGGCAGCAGATCAAGGAACTGCAACTCCGCAAGGTCAACCTCTCGCCAGCTGATCTCTTCGGCGGGAATCAACTGGACAAGGAGATCGCCAGGCTGACGCGCGAGAAAGAGCAAGTCGATCTCCGCGACTCTCTGCAATTCGATCCTGCGAAGCGCGCGATTCAGAAGGCAGCAAACGCCGCGGACATCGCCGCAGGAAGGAAGCTCGGCCCGGATACTGCGCAAAACATCCTCGCTGGTATCCAGGGCGTCACCGGGCAGCTTGGCGCGAAGAAGCAGGGCGACGACACCTTGAAGTCGCTCCAGGACGAGGTGCAAGCGCTCCAGTTGGAGAAGGCGGTGCAGTTCGGGAATCAAGTCTTCCAGATCAAGGAGCGGGCCAAGGAACTGAAGGAGCAGTTGGGCCTCGTCGCGGAGGAGCAGCCCTTCGGGAAGATCATGGCCGAGCTACCCACGGTCGCCCATCAGTACGGCGACCTCTCGTCCAAACTCGCCGCGCTGAAGACCGCCCGCGATGCCGAACAAGGTCAGGTCGATACCTACGACGCGCAGATCAAGGGCAACCAGAAGACACTGGAGACCTACACCGGCAAGATCGATGATCTCAAGAAGGCGAACGAGCAGCTGAAGCCCGCGATCGCCAGCGCAGAAGAGCAAATCGGCGGCATGACGAAGCCGCTGAAAGACGAAGCTGCACTCATCGACGAGCTGAAGAACTCCGCCATGGGCGCAGGCGCCGCGTACGACTTCCTCGGAAAGCGCGGCGGCGCAATGATGGTCGCGCTCCTCGGCGACAAGGGCCAGAACCTCGGCATCCTTGAACGCATCCGTGACACGTTGAAGACCGCGACCGGTGCCGCGACGGGCGCTGCGGACGTGAACAATGATGTCTACGGCGCCATGGAGAAGGTTGCCGCCGCGACAAAGAACCTTGAGATCGAACTCGGGACGAGCCTCGCCGGATCAATGACGGGACTCATGGGCGCGGTCGTACAGCTTACGAATGCCATTCTTACGAGTCCGCTCCTCCATCCCATCAAGGCACTCCAGGATGGCGCGGTCGCCGGCAGCGGTCTCGACACCGCAACGAACGTGCTCACGGGTGGCCTTGCCGGATACATTGCGCGCCGCGTCGCCGAGAAGAACATTGGTGAACGGGCGCAGCTCGTACCCCGGTTCGCGAGCGGCGGCATCGTTCCTGGCTCTGGATGGGGCGACACTGTTCCCGCGATGCTCACGCCCGGAGAAGAGGTGATCCCCCGCAGCGACCCGCGCCACCGAATGAATGGCGGCGGCGTGGTCGTGAACGTCCACGGAGACGTGCATGTCCGGAACGATGCGGACATCGACCGCCTCGCCACGAAGATTTCCGAGAAGCTCCACCACGAATACCGCCGCGTCGCATCCGGCATGCCCGCCTAACGCCTTCCTATGAGCCAGCACTACTACTACAACGGGACGCAGCTCGACGACTTCAACGGCTCGACGGGAACCCTCATCGAGATCGTGCGGCATGACAGCTCGCCGTCCGTCCAACTCACCGAGACCGACGTTGCCCGCGGCTCGGGGCGAGTCTTCCGCGAGCTTCAGACGCGCGCGAAGTCCATCACGATCCAGGGAGCGATCGTCGCATCCAGCCAAGCGGACTTCGAGGACAAACTCGACACGTTGAAGGCGCTTCTCACGCGGCCTGGGAAGCTCAAGATCACGAACTACGGCACGACCGAGTGTCACGTCTCGACGTTCGAGGAAGGCGAGGTGTGGACGGGCGCAAGCTCGTGGGACTTCACGAACTACAAGATCGGTCGTCGCGCGATGAAGCTTACCTCCACGAACGCGGTCGCGACTGTCGCAACCTCCGACATGAGCTACGACCTCTCCGCGTTCGCGGATACGGACACGGTGAAGCTGTGGGCGTACATCGACGACGCGACGAAGCTCGACACGGTCTCGCTCCGCTTCGAGACCACCGTAGGCACGGACTACTACGTGAAGACCATCTCCTCCGGCTTCGCGAACGGCTGGAACGAGTTCTCCATCCTCCGGAGCGCCTTCACCACCACCGGATCGCCAACGTGGGCGTCGATCAGCCGCGTCCGGCTTACCGCGCTGTCTCTGGCCGCGGTCACGGTCAACGTGTCCTTCGATGATCTTCGCCTCTCGACCACTACCGATAGCCGCATGTACGACGTCGCGCTCGCCTCTGACATCAGTTACCCGCGCGAGCACTACAACGTGACGTGGGTGCCGTTCTCGGTCACGTTCTCCTGCTCGGAGGGGAGCGCACAGTCCGCGATCACGGTCACCCGCACGACGCCGACCGACGCGAACGCACAGCGGTTCGTCCCGCTCGCGTTCGACGGGTCAGGCAGTCAGCCCGTGAGCGTGAACGTCGGCATCGGCTCGATCCTCCCATCGCGCGTGGTCGTCGCCGATCACTTCCTCGACACCTTCGGCTCCTACGCAAATGCCACCGCCGCGGCAGCCGTCTACACCCTGACCGGCACATGGACCATCGGGGCGCACCAGGCGTACCTCAAGACGCTCCGCGAATCGACCGCAACCGGCACCGTTACGGCGGCCATCCGGAACCTGCAAGTCCAAGACGGGGAGATCATCGCCTTCCTCTACCGGCCGACCAGCTCAACCCTCGGCGTCTTCGCCCGCGCGCCATCCGAAGCGCCGACGCTCCGGCAGTCTGGCGTCATCTCCGGTGAGTTTGGCGCGTTCCCCGGCATCTTCGACGGCCAGTTGCAAGCGGCCGGTCGTACAGGCGCGTACTTCGATCGCTGGTGGTGGGTGAAGCTCGTGTGCAAAGGACAGACAGCCGAGCTTTGGTACAAGTTCGACTACTCCGACGATTGGGTGCGGTTCTTCTCCGGCAACGTCAAGACGACGGGGGCGGGCGCGTGGGGCATCTACGCCAACAACACCGCGATCCGCTGCGCCTACCTCGAAGTCACCGACTATGCGACGGGGCAGACGAACACGCTGACCTATCGAAACTCGAACATCACCACGGATCAGGTGTACCTGAACACGCGGACGCTGCTCGCGGACAGCATCAGCAACACGGTGCAAATCTCCGGCAGCTTCCCGAAGCTCCTGCCCGGCTTCAATCAACTCTCAGTTGCCTTCCCGTCGTCGCAGCTCGGCGCCGCGAGCTTCTACGACATCTCCTCGCGGTTCGGTGACTACCTCAACTTCGGGGGAGGAACCGGGGGGGCCAACGGCGTTCGTCGCGCGCTCACGTTCTCATCCGGCACGAACACCCACATCCGGCAGCGCGGTACGTGGGTCTACATCGGACAGCAATCGAGCACCGCTGACCACGGCGACATCGTGATCCGCTTGGAGACGACGAGCGCCGGCCTCCCGACCGGAACGGCCGTGAACGACGTGAACGGCAACGCCGCGCAGGTCACGATCAGCAAGTACGACAACACCTCGTACGTCGTCACGAGCCCCGCTGCGTACAACGCCTCCCTCATCCCAATCGAAGTCGTGTGGGCGGCCGACATCCCCGTGAGCGCCTCGACGACTTACGCGCTCGTCTTCTCCACTTCGACAGGCACCTTGCCGCAGTCCTGGTACATCCCCGTGGACACCACCTCGAGCACGGGGTTGCTCTCACTCTGCACCGCCCCGGCTGGAGGCGCGTGGGCTTCCACCGCGAGCAAGTACGGCTTCGCCATTCTTGAGGGGAACGACCCGGTTGGCGCAGGCGTCTCGCCATCCTCCGTGGTCGTCTCTCATCGCGCGACATTCCTGTGAAGCGCTATCTCTACCGTGTCCGGTCGGGCGGGACGCTCCTCGGCACATGGGGAGGAGATTCGGGTGCGCTCGTCTCGGTGGCGAGCGACCCGGCCTTCTCCAAGGAGGTGGACTCCGGCCTTGGTCCGCTCTCGATCTCGCTCAACGTCCCCTTCGACTACGCAGGGAGCGATCTCGCGAACGGCAACACCGTCGAGACGTACTGCGTCCGCGACACCGGGACAGTGCTCATTCACGCCGGCGTCATCGAGACCATCGACCGCTCCATCACGGCTGCAGGCGACCAGGTGATAGTCACTGTCTCGCCATACGTGAAGCAGCTTTCCGATGACTATTTCCGCGATAGCAACGCCTTCGGTGCCGACATTGCGAAGACGTGGAGCTCGACCGAGATCGCCACGATCCTCAAATACATCCTCGACCGTGCAAAGCTCTCGGCGGGCGCGTTCGGGAACGTCCACTACACCGCATCGTCCGTCCTCACCACCGGCAAGACCATCTCCATCCAGGTAGGCTCCGAGACGTACTTGGATGCTATCCGACGCATCAAAGGTCTCGGCCCCGGCGACTGGTATTGGTACGTCGATGCGGCGGGGGTCTTCTCGTACCGCAACTTTGACTCCGGCACGAAACATCTCTTCACGCTCGGCCGCGATCTCGTCTCGCTCCACGAAACCGAGAGCATCGTGGATCTCAAGAACACGGTCTACTTCTGGAACAAGAGTGACGCCGATGGTTTGGTGATCGCGTTGGAGCGGCCGTTGTCCACGACCACCTCGCAATCGACGTACGGACGCCGGACGCAGATTGTCACGGACTCGCATATCGACGACTCGGCCACCGCTGTCTCCATCGCCGAGCGCTACATCCAAGAGCACAACACCCCGATCCAGACCTATGAGGTGGACATCCTCGATGCGAGCACGGACGCCCGTGGCTACGACATCGAGACGATCCAGCCTGGCGACACCTGCGAACTGCGGAACATCCCTTCACTCTCCGGCACCACGTTCTCGATCACCCGCGTCGAGTACAAGCCCGATGGCGTCCATCTCACGCTCGGCATCGGCCCAGTTCGACGGAGCTTCCGGCTTGGGATGACGCTGGAGCAGATCGCCGATTACATGCGTGTCGTCACCGATGGCGCGCTCCCCACTGTCCCCATCGAGTAAATGCCGAAGTCCAACGTTCGCCGCGTAAATGGCGTGGAGATCACCGGAACCCCTACCGCAGGCCAAGTCCCTGTCGCCATCGACGGCACCTCCGCAGCGTGGGATGACGCACCGGTTGACGTGTCCTCAGCCGTCATTCTTGCGCCGGCAAGTGCGGCGCGGAACACCGTTACGCCCACGGGGGACTTCGCAGCGATCACACTCAAGGGGCAAGCCGGCCAAACAAACCCGATTGCGCAAGTCAAAGACTCCACGTCCCAAGTCCTTCTCAACATCGGCGTCGTCGATACTGGAACGAGAATCTCCGCTGCCACGGCCGGCTCTGGGGGCACAGCAGCCATCGAAGGCTCGGCGAACATCTCGCCGTTCGGCGGGACTGGTGGTGTCGGCATCCGTGGCTCCGGCAAGGACGGCTATGGCGGCTTCTTCACCGCATCGACGACCGGTAACGGCGTGGGGGCCCAAAGCGCCGGGGGAAACTCCGCTTGGTTTAAGTCTTCGGATGCGTCGAACGCTGCACCAACAGTTCAGATTGATGCGAACGGCGCGAGCACCGCTGATTTGCTCTCTGTCGCGGGTGGTGCTGGTGGATTCGACAAAGACGGCAACCTATTCGCGGCCAATTTCAGTGGGGGAGGAGGAGGAGTTGGCACCGTCACCTCCGTTGCCCTCACCGTTCCATCGGAGTTCAGCGTCAGCGGTTCTCCCGTCACCACGTCCGGCACGCTCGCTGTCTCCAAAGCGAACCAGAGCGCCAACGGCGTCTTTGCTGGCCCAACCTCGGGTGGCGCTGCGGCGCCGACCTTCCGCGCGCTCGTCTCTGCGGACATCCCGAACAACGCGGCCGACACCACCGGCACAGCATCGAACGTCACCGGCACCGTCGCTGCGGCAAATGGCGGAACGGGCCAAACGACCTACACGAAGGGCGATCTCTTAACCTCCCCTGGAGGCGCATCGCTCAATAAGCTCGGCGTGGGCTCGGATGGCCAAGTCCTCACCGCCGACGCAGCCTCAACCAACGGCGTGAAGTGGGCTGCTGCCGCAGGGGGAACGGAGACAGTGAACATCGAGACGATCACTGGGACGCGCACCCTTACTGTTGGCACGGACTCGACCTACCAAGTCCTCCTCCCAAGCGGTGCATCGCGCACCGTAAACATGGTGACGACTGGGCCGCCTGCTACGGGCAGTAAGTTCACAATCCGCAATTCCTCGGCAACGAACGCGGTGCGTGACCTCACCATTCAAAGTGGTGGAACGACAATCGACTTCATAGGGCGCGGAGGAAAGAAGACGTATATATTCGACGGCACGAACTGGGTTGGCTATTCGCTCGGCGCAGGGGAAGGGACTAGCGACATTGGGACAACTCTCGGGCGTAAGAGTAGCGTTGCCTACGTCCAAGCAGTCGCCATCGGGGATCGAACAAGCACATCCGCTGACTCGTCTACCGCTGTTGGAGCACTAGCTACTGTCGCTGGCACTGGTGGTTCAGCGTTTGGTGCCGGTGCGAATGTCTCAAGCGGAACAGACAGCACGGCGATTGGCTCTGCTGCTGCGGTGAGCGCGAATGATGCAACGGCACTTGGGGGATCAACCAGCGTTACCGCGGCACAAGGCATCGCCATCGGCCGGAGCGCGGTCGTTTCCGCAGTCGGTGGCATTGCAAAAGGGTTCAACCTCACCGTAGCTCGCGCCTTCGAAGAGGCGGCATCCGCCTCAAGCGGACTAACAAATGCTAGGTACTCGGATTACCCCTACTCGAAGCAGACAACGAATGCGACGGTTACTGAAGTGTTCTTGGGGAATGTCGCCTCCAATAGACTTACGCTTGCATCCGGGAAGGCCATTGGATTCCGTATGAATGTCGTTGCTTATTCCACAACCGATAACATCGGGCGCGTCTGGCGCATTGAGGGTGGGTTAAAGAATGTCGGTGGGACAACCTCGCTCATCGGAACCGTCCTGAAAACCAGTATCGCAGATGACGGCGGCGACTCGCTTAACTGGGATGTCACCGTCACGGCGAACGATACGAACGATGCCCTCAAGGTAGAAGTCACTGGCTCTACGGGAAAGACGATTAACTGGACAGTGCGCGTCGATGCCGTTGAAACGCAATAGCACAACTGCACGCGTTGACCGCTTCCATAGCCCGCCCCTACGCTTCATCTGATTCCCCACCTGCCCTGCCATGGCTATCAATCTCTCCCAGGCCCCATCGAGCGGAGGTGGTGGCTCGACCGACGCCTCTGACCTGACATCCGGGACACTGGGCGATGCTCGGCTCTCCGCAAACGTCACGGTTCAAGGCAATACCTTCAATGGCTCTGGAGATCTCGTACAGCTCACCGAGGCAATCGCGGCGGCAGGTGCCTTCGGTGTCAATGGCCTTCCGCTTGTCGATGAGACGTTTGTTGTCGATACGCAAACCTTCATCTTCAAGGAACTTCGGTCAGGGGTAGGAGAGGTCACCATTGGGCCTGATGCCGCAGAGACGAGGGCGAATATCGCTGATGCCATCAACACTGATCTTGCAAGCGTCGTTGCCGTCGTGAACGACATCGGCCAAGTAGTCAATATCACGGCTGTCACAGCCGGTGCCGCAGGTAACAGCATCGTCTTCACCGAGTCGGTCACCAACGCTTCGATGGGCGGATCAGGCACCCTGTACGGTGGTCGTGACCCTGCGCTTCCTGACGTGGATGCGGCAAATGTAACTGCCATCAACGCCGCGCAGATCACAGGACTCGGAACGGCTGCGCTTCTTGATGTTGGGACTGCTGGCGATCAGATTGTCCAGCTTTCGCCGTCCGCGCAGGCGATGGGACTCATCACGATGTCTGGATTGGCGGAAGCGGATGAGACATTCGTAGTAGACACGCAGACGTTCACGTGGAAGGCCACGCGTACAGGAACCGGCGAAGTCACCATCGGCTCCAGCGCTGCGGAGGCCGGAGGGAACATTGCCGCTGCGATCAACGCCGATCTGGTGACCGTTGCCGCCTTCGATCAGGCTGATGGCAATGTCGCCGTGCAAGCAGTCGCCGCTGGCTCCGCAGGGAACTCCATCGTCTTCACGGAGTCGTCCACCAATATGACCATGGACGGCGGGGGGACGCTCGGTGGGCAAATCTACGGACTCAACCCGCAGCTGCCGGCCGTCGATGCTTCCGCGCTCGTCTTCGCATCCCCCTTGAGCGTTTACTTCGGGGGTACTGGCCTCAGTGGTCTCGGCTCACCGCTGCAACAAATCCGTGTGAACGCCGAGGGCACGGCGCTTGAGTTCTTCGACCCGTAGTCTGTCGTATCAAGACACGCGTGTAGTCGAGTTGGTCGTCGTTACTCGTTGTCGCCATACGTGTGCTTGTAGGCCTCGATCAGCACATCGTCGCAGCGGGCCCACGCCGGGTTTGCTGTCATCAAGTTCACCACCCACTTCGTGATGATGCCCTCGTGCCCATATCCCGTGGTTTTCACGCCCACCTTGCCGTCTTTGAGCACGATCTCGCGGATGACCTGCCCCGGCCAGAACACATGCCCTGGCAGCGTGTAGTTGGTGATGCGGTGGTGCTCCTCGTCGATGTCCACCTTGATGAGATTGTCGTCCTCTGCGCGCTCTTCCTCCTTCGGTCTCAGGAGATTCTTAAACGAGTCGAGCACGAGGACACCGCAGTCTTCGACGGTCTGCGTCTCGGGGTCTTTCGCTGGCCCGATCGCGGCTGGGTTTTCAACTAGCAGCCGGAACACGTTTTCAACCGTGCAGTTCTGATCGCCCTTCACCTCACACACCGTATGGGGAAACAGGGTGAGATACGTCGGCCACTGACCGGCAGATTTCATGGCCGGTCGAAGTTGCTCGTCATCGCATGGCGGCGGTTCTTCTGCCACCTCCGCAGGACGCTCGCCCCGGAAGTACCCCACACATCCGTTCAGCCACCGCTCATCGCGCTTGATGATCTCCGGACTCTGCTTGATCCAGCCGACGTAATATTCCGGGAACGTCTCAAGCACGTCCGTCATGCGAAACTCGCGAAGATCTGGCTTCTCATCATCGCGAAGCGGGATGAAGTGATACTTTCCTGTTTGGCTGCCATGGGTGTCGTACTCGTCTTCCCAGGACACGGCATCTGCGACGTGGATGATGTTTCCCTCCGCCGTCCCCGTAAAGCAGTAGACATTGGCGTTGTCGGCCGTGAAGCCTACGACGTTCGTTCCGTGCTTCTGAAACGTCACTCCCCGGTACAAGAACTGTCGATACCAACCGTTCGCGGTGTATGCGCCGTCTTTCGTGGTGTGCGCCAGGTCTTTCTTCGCTTCGGGCTTTGGCGGCGTCTTGGCCGGCTTCTTCTTCGTCGCAGCATCAGCGGCAAGCGTCACCATGACAATGAACATCGCAGCCACAAGGCGCAGCACGGGTTTCGTTGCCATCATCCATCCTTCAGATCCGCTATTTTTTATGCGTCGGCTTCTTCTTCGGCTTCGCCTGCGGCGCGTACTTCGCAAAGAACGCGTCCCGAAGCGCTTGGTTCGGCCGCTTCCAGATGAACAGCGCGAACGCCTCGTTCACGCTTTTCTTCAGCAGGTTCTCTGTCCCGAGGCCCTCGGTATTGATGTCCACGCGATTGTTGATGTCGACGACGAACCGGATGACGCTGCCGGGATAAAAGATGTGACCGGGGAGTGTGTAGTTTCGGATGAGGTGGTGCCGTTCGTCGATCTCCGTTCTGATCCGGTTGTCGGCCCCAATCGATTCAAGAAGCAGCATCCCGCAATCCTCGACGACCTGCGGCTGCCCGACATCCTTCCTAAGTGGGCCGATGGCGGCCGGCGTCGCGAGGAGGACGGCGAATACATTCTCGACCGTGCATGCATGCGTCTGATACCACGTGCATACAGGCTCCGAGTCGAAGTACTTCATCGACCCTTCATTCAGCTCCGTGCCACGGAGGGACGGGTCGCCGCACGGGGCAGGCGGTTCTTCCGGCTCCCCGTAATGCTTCGAGCACTCATTCAGCCACCCGGTATCTCTCGCGATAAGAGCAGGTGGCGTCGCGAGCAACGCATAGGGGTTCGGGAACAGCTCAACCGGAGTTCCGAAGCGCAGCGGCGTGAAGTGGTCGCGGTCGCTCTCGTAGACGGGCACAAACCGCGCGGCGTTGGTCGTCGCATCGTGTTCGAGCCGGATAACGTCCGCGACCTGGATTTCCCCGATACCCCGGTTCGTCTCCCTTGAGAGCGTTCCTTGGTAGCACATCAATCCATACGGTGTCGCAAACATCCCCACCGCATGCTCCCCGCGCTTCCGAAACGTAATCGTCCCGCCGTACATCGGGTGATCCGCTTCGTGTGCTTGGTACGTTCCATCATGACGCGGCATCTGCTGTGCGAGCACCGGGTCATCCTGCGCCAGTGCCGGCACAACAACGGCGCAAAGCGCCACCACCGCGAAGAGCCAGTTCCGGCGCCGACCGTCTCCCTTACTTCCGACGCGCATTACGCATCTCCTTGATCGCCGCCTCGCGACCCTTCTCCTTCGCTGTCTTCGCGTACTGCGCGCGCTTCTGTGCGGGAATCTGCCGGATGAGCGCCAAATACCGACCTTGGAGCTGCCGGGAGGCCAGTGTTTCAGCGCTCACGCCCATAGCTGGCTTCTTCGATGGCGGTTGTTTCTCTTTTCGTGGTTCCGGGGGTGTCGGACGCTCCGGCAAACTTGCTGGCGGCACGACGCTCCCAGCGCGCAGCGGAGCACGACGACGCCGGCGCTTGCGTGGCGTTGGTGGTGGTGGCGGCGGGAGTTCGCGACGCACCCCTTGGGGAGCATGCGCCGTGCGCAAGGAATCAAGTCGGCGTTGGAGTTCGTCGATCTCCTTCCCCATGTCCGCGACGTAGCGCTGGATGTCGTACGGCGTGATGCGCTTGTCCTTGATGAGCCGATCCAGCACATAGCTGGCTTGTCCCGGACGTATCTCGGCGGCGGTCGTTCCCGGCTTCCGTGAACGCGGCATGCGTGACTCCTTCTTTCCGGTGATCCATCTATCATACCGCTATGGCTTCACCTGACCCCGTCCACGGCGGGTGCGCTTCTGCCTACTGCGCCGCCTGCGGTCACAGCATCCCGCTCTGGTTTACATCTGACATGACCGATCAGGAAGACGATGCGGCCTACGAACGCTGGCTGGATACGCCGTGCTCAAACTGCGGGGCAAAGCCACGCGCCGCGCTTCCCGTCCGACGAGAAACCGTCCACTAACGACGCTCTATTTTGTGGATAAGTCGTGCATAAGCACTCTGGACATCCAGTAGGAGAGGCGTAGTCTTAGATTGTTCTTCACCTCCTCACCCTCAACACAAATGACGCCCCGCTACACCATCCGTCGGTATACGAAGAACTCCCTGCCTGGCTACGAGCAATACTTTGTCGATACCGGCCTCCAAGATGTCCGTGGCAACCCGGTCATCTTCAATGCAGTCTCGGGGATTTCAGAACGTCCCCGTATCGCCACCTCGCCAGCGGCGAGCAACACGTGGTTCGTCGATGACTGTCCGACAGTCGCGTGGGAGGATGTGCCGAAGTCTTGGCAGGGTGCCATTTCGCGCGCCGTTCCGCAGTTTCGCACCACGGGTCGCCGGTCACCCTGCGATCTCTCCGGCCCCTGTCCCGTGTCATGCCCCGGCCACCAGGTCTCGTTTTCACACGCGCTGCTGTGACGACCGTAGGCACCCTCACGAACGCGGACATCTACGACCTCGCATTGAAGTACATCCCATTGGATGAATACTGCAATCTCCGAGAACAGAGCTACCGCGAGGCCGATAGCCGCCATATCTCGCATCGAGCCATCTTCCCAGGCCTTCTCCTCAAGGCCCTCCAAGAGCGCGGCATCCTTCCCATCGACGAAGATGCCGCTGCGTGAGACCCCCGACGACACACCGGAGCCACGCTACGCCCTGACCCGCAGCAATGATCTCGTCGAGATCGGGGACGCAGTGACGGAAGACGCCTGTGAAGTGCGCTACCCAGGAAGCGACGCCCCGAATCCGCGTCCGCCGATAGCCACGACCTCGACGCTCTACTTCCTCCCTGAAGGCACGAGCTACCGAGAGGCGGTGCGGATGAAACTCGCTCGAGCCGGCATGCCCATCCCGTCGTCATCCTAACCGCTCCACACTATGTCGCTCTCCAATCTCACCCTCGGGCTCTACCTCATCCTCATTGGATGCATCGAGCTATTCCATATCTCCGTGCCGTCGATCTTCCTCGGCGTCCTCGCGCTCATTGCCGGCATCGTCGTCCTTGTTGGCGGCGGGTGGTCGCGCGGCTAACACCTCCACCTCCCATGGAACCAGCACCAGAACACATCGAGACTCGCCTCGAACGGATCGAGTTTTGGGCGCAACACAACGACGCAGATCTCGGCAACCCTGATGTTCGGTGGCTCTGCGAGGTCATCCGTCAGTTCCAGCGAGAGAAGCAGGAACTCGTAGAGGAGTGCGCTAAACACGTCGCCACCATCGAGCGCATGAACCAGATCAATCGGCGGATCGCGGCACAGGCAATCTCCTAACCACCCATCCCCCTATGTCACAGGAGAGCGTGAATAGCACGGGCCTCTACGACAAGAACGGTATCGAGATCACAGTAGGTGACATTCTGCGCGTCGATGCCAGCAACGATTACCCGCATAGTCCGACAGGCGAGCGCACCGGTACATTCGTTGTCCGCCGTGAACTCGGCGGCTGGGGCTGGGAGTACAACTGGGAGCACCAGAGCGGCTATGAATGCTCTACCCATATCATGGGCCGCACGGACGATGAAGGGTGCATGCCCAACGTCGAGATCATTGGTCGCGCAAACTAACCACCGGCCCCTATGTCGCAGACGATTACACCAGAAGAGCGTAGAGCAGAGGATCAACTTGTTGCGAGCCTCTACAACCAACGGAACTCTGCTATTTATCCTAGGGTTATCCGGAATGTATTGCGCCGTGTGAAGAAAGAAGCACTCGCGCAGGGATGGGACGAAGCGGCAGACTACGTCAAAGAATATCTCGGTTTGAGTAAATCGGATGTTTTCGTCTTGGCCGAATGTAACCCTCATAGAAATGCCTAAGAAGTTTCGTCTCCTCAAAGACCTCCCTGGATGCCCGGCTGCTGGAACAGGCAAAATCTTTGAGCCTTCCCGTGTTGATAATGGTGTGTACGTTGCGTACTGGCTTGAAGGAGGGAGGGACTGCGAGTGTCGCCAACTGGCGTATCCAGTGGAAAACAACCCGGAGTGGTTCGCCCCCATCCCTGACGAGCCAGAGCGCCCGTACCCGTGGGAGCCAGCAAACAATGAGCACTTCTTCTTTGTCAGTCCGTTCGACCGTGATAGGCCATCGCAAGATACCCACACGCCCGGAGACATAGACGCGCGGCTGTTTGCAAACTGTGGCGCTTACCGCATCAAGGAAGACGCAGAACTCCGTCTCAAGGTAGAACCGCTCGTGAATAGGGCGGTACAGGCACTCATCAACCGAAACGGCTGGGAGCCGCAGGGCGGCGACCACGTGTGGGGAGTCGCTATTCAGAATGGTCGTTTTGAGCCACGCCTCTACACGTATGCCACAGGGAAGTATCCGCACGTCGATGTAGCCGATCGGCAAGACTTTGAGGATGGTTTACTTTGGCCGCTCGAAGACAATGACGCCTCAAAACACAACGCTGATATCCAGGCGGTATCGGCCCTCTTCAACTTCTTCCTGACCACTCCCCATGAGCAATGAAGTGAAGCCGTACACGGACGAGGAGCTAGACCGGATTGAGGTAATCCTTACTCAGCTAGAGCTTGGGGCAGTGACTATCGACCCGCTGCGTTTCCTCGCCACGATTCAGGAAGACCGCCGCAAGCTCGCCATTGCAGAGAAGGCACTACGATCTTTGCGTCGCTACGCTCCACAAGGCGTCTGTCCCAAAGATCAAGGCCACGTCTGCATGGAGACGATCATCCGTGACGCCCTCGCCGCCATCACTACCACTAACCCACCCTCCGATGCCTGAAGGTTTAACGCTGCCACACGGCTCATGTCTGATATGCGCATATGACAAGCCATATGCGGCGTGGCACACGGAGGAGGCTAAGACGGGAGTTTGTGAAGATTGCTGGATTGCTCCCCTCAAAGTCGTCCGGGCACTTGAAGCACTTCGCGAGATACGAGACGCAGATGACAGAACACTCGTGCGTTCCATCGCTCGTTTGGCGATAAGCGATCTCTCTAAGAGCCGCACGGACATCGAGAACCAAGTTATAGGAGCCATCTACTGTAAAGATAACTCTGTTGCTGATGCCAAGTAACGACACCACCCCCAAAGAACAAGACCGGATTACTGCGCTGCGTGACATCGCCGCTGACCTTACTACCTCCCCGAAAGAATCTCTGGCTGACCTCGGGCGCGAGATGCTCTTCCTACTTTCGATCATCGATCACCGTGAGCAGGAGCACCAGGAGGAGGTTGAGAAGCTGAGAAACGAGGTGTTACAAGCTGAGGATGGTATCCGCATTGAACGCCGCTCCACATGATGCTCATCCCGCTAACTCAGGATATGTTCGCGTTCGTAGACGACGCTGGTTACGAACGTCTTTCTGCTTACAAGTGGTTCGCTGAAAAGAACAGGGATCGGACGTTCTATGCTCGCCGCGTGGCAGGCGGGAAGCGCGTCCACATGCACCGCGAGGTCTTGCCGCCGCCATCTGGAATGTTCACAGACCATATCGACGGCAACGGTCTAAACAACCAAAGGTCGAACCTCCGCGTGGCAACGCTGGCGCAGAACAACGCGAATAGGCGAAAGCTACGTGGGGCGTCCCGGCATCTCGGGGTGAGTCCGACGAAGCGCGGGAAATGGAGGATGCAGATTCGTACGCCGTATGGCCGTATCACGGAGTACCACAACACGGAGGATGCGGCGGCACTCTCCTACAACGTCTTCGCCAGCAAGGTTCACGGTGAGTTCGCGAAGCTTAATCAGATCACTAACCACTGAGCCGATGTCGCATGAGGAACATAAGGACTGTAACGATTGTGCCGAGGAGATCAGGAAGGCGAGGGAAGAGGCGACGCGCCTCTACTGGCACTTGCACGGCATCGTCTATGACGCGAAGGAGATTGCCCGCCTAGCGGAAGATGAGCCACGAGTGCGTGACACAGCGGAGCGGTACTGGCGCATGGCTTATGCGGCATGGACGAGTGATGCATTCCCACCCCAAGGAGACAAAGTGCGCGACCTTCCCCCCTCTCCTCCTCCCGAAGAAGCAGCATGACCAATAGAGAATACGTCCTCTACATTGTCGCTCTGGCCACCGCCGCCATCGTAACAACAATTCTTATATTTACATCGCCATGACTGAACCATCAGAGACACCACGGACGCTCGCGGATTGTCATACACCAGAAGAGTACGCGGACTACTATTGCAACGTTGTGGATGACCTAAGTGAAATCGCTGTGGAGAACCTTACGGTTGTGATCCGTGACGCGATGGAACAGGGCTACCACCGGTGCGTCCAGATCGCAGAGGAAAGCACGGGCATCACACACGGTGCCGCCGACATGCTTGCTGCTCGGAATCCTTATAGCGTCTTCTCACTACCTACACAACAGCTAAGTGAGTGAAACCGCATATGAGATCGAGTTACGGTATTTGGATGACCGTATTTCCAAGCTTGAACAAGAGATCGAACGGAAGGACGAAGCGCTACGCCCATTCGTTGCCGTCTGTGACGCCATCGCGCAGCTAGAGCCACCATTCCGTGCCGACATTGCTCCGATTCGCGTGAAAGCTACCGATGGCACTGTTACCGAGGTCACGCTTGCGGATGTAGCTCGGGCGCGAGCGGCCCTGTCCCCTGCCGGCCATAACGCTGCGCGCTGACTGGTGGCAGCCTACGGATTCGCTGCCGTACCGAACATGTTGTCGAGCAAGTCCGCGAGCCGGTAGCCGCCAAGCGCAATCGCCTCGTCAGCAACCGTAAATACCGCCTTGCGATACTCGTCGCTCGGGGTTTCGCCACGCTGCAACGCTTTCGGATACCCCATCCGCTCCGCCGTCGCGAGTCCTTCTGCCGACCACGCGCCAACATCCCCTGATTGCATGCGCGCCGCGAGCGATGCCTTGGGGTGATCCGCTTGGATCTGCTTGATGACCCGGTTGATGTACACCATCTCCGCTTCGCCATTTCGCGGGATGGACTCGTCGATGATCTCGTCCCAGAAGCTGTGGAGGTTGTCTGGAATCGTGCCTTTCTTCAAGAGGAAGAGGTTTCCTCCGTGGTCACCCTCCTTCTCCTTCGGTTCCGTGGTAACGCGCGCCGCGTTGTGCAACGGCTGGTGGATGTCCCCGACGAGATGGAGCATCCATGCGAGGTCATGCGCACGATCAGCCGGCGTTCCACAGCACGGCGTTTTCTTGCACGCCACCAGCGGACGAAACTCGTAGACCCGTTCGATTGCGTTCGTCGTAGGCCTCTTCTTGGGGACAATGATTAGCGCCTTCGGAGCTTCGTCGTCCTTGCCGCCCGAGACTCCTGACCAAAAGTGATCGAAGAAGTGTGCGTCTCGATCATGGAACTTCGTGCACGGCCGCGTGTCGTTATCGCCCGGCCGGACGACGTCGGGCCACGTCGCGGCTTTGATAAAGAACGTTCGTGCATCAAATCCCGTCCCGAGCTCGTGCAGGCAGTCCCCCGCCTTCGCCGCGTTCAGGATTTCCGTGACCTTCTTTTGCGTCGCCGGCTGCATGTTGTCCCATGCGATCGCCGCGACCGCCTCATGTCCTCTGGCATTCCACCCGAAGACAGGTGAGGTGGAGAGCAACGCAGCGGCCAAGACCAGGAGAAGCGCTTTTGATTTCTTCATACCCTAGGAGTGTCCGGTGCCTGCGCTTTCCCTACCCAGCATGCACACGATCGGTGAGTCCTGACATCGTAAAACCCGCTCCCATCAGTGCGCTGTCGCTGGCCCGCTTTATGCTTCGGTTGTACTCGCCACAGAACACGGCCTGCTTACGGAGGTTTCACTCCTCCGCCCACGGGTACAGTTCGACTCCGAGAGCGTGACGCCCTCGGTTCCTGCGCGCGAGCCGCAGGAGGCTATGGTGTGACACCGAACGTGTAACGGTCGGGGACCGGAAGTATCCGCTGTAGTATCGCGGAAGAAGCAAATGTCCCGATCCGCTCTGCTCGCGACAATCCCGGTGGGAAACCACCGCGAGCTTGGAGCGGACTATGGGAACGTTCGACATCGCGACTTCGGACCTCTTCACTTCACACCCAATCCTCGTCGTCCTCGCATGCCTTGTTCTCGCAGTAGCACTTCTGCTCGGCCTGCTGCACGAACTGGCGCTTGGCTTAGAGATCGCGCGCTTTCTCGTCATTCGCGTCAAGGAGCATCTTCATCACGTGGGACGTGCAACGCGACTGCTCTGGATCGAACTCACCACGTGGCGCGCGAACAATAGGGCATCGGCACCCCCAACCGACACGCCTCCCGATCGTGGTTACGGCTGATGCACTAGAGGTCTTTGCTGGACTTGAAGCGCGGAGGTTCCCGCATGCCGCACCTTCGTCATTGGCGATCCATGCGGGCAACGCCGGGGCAATGAACCCCCGATCCACGCTTATCTAGCACCAGGAGGCGGCGCCCCGGCTTCATGCTCACCACCAGCACCGGTCGCAACTTCTTGCTCGACCGCAGATTTCATGTTTGCTGGCAATACAGTATCGGTTTGACTCGCCTGCTTCGGTAGCTCTGGTCTCTGGCGCAGCATCGAGGACACCGGACTGACTCCATACGATGTGGTCAGTAATGTGATGATTCGATCTATCAGGCTCACGTCACCACTCCGACTCCGGACTCACTATCTCGTTGAGCAAGCGTCGTCGGTCACCTTCTGCTCCTCGGTCCCGACGCCAGTGATGTCCCCAACGTCGCCGGTAATCTCCGCTCCGACATGAACGTGGATGATCGCCGGGATCTTTTCCTTCCGCTTCAGAAGCTTCGGAAATCCTGCCAGCAATGCCCGTACTGGAGAAGTGGCCGTCGTGATCAAGGCAAAAATACTCACCGTCGTATCTTCCCTCTATTTCGACGCTGCACCGCCGCTGACACTTCCGGGAGACGGCACTGGAGCTGCCGGAGCGGGAGTACTCGCCGGCGATGCTGGTGGTTGCGGTATCGGAGCTAGCAGCGCTTGGATCGGCGCTTCCCCGAATTGACCCAACTTGGACGGCTGTTCGACCATATGCGTTTCGTTTGGCACGGTGGCTCCTACTTCTTCGTCGTCGGCGCGGGCGCGGGTGTCGGTACAACGGGCTTTGGTGCTTGCGGCAGCATTGCCGGTGTCGGCGTGTTGCCCTTCTTCACCTCGATGACAGCTCCGGGCCTTGTGATTACGTTCATCTTGTCGGGCATCATTTCTCCGGTGATCTCAATTTTGATCGGTGTTCCTCGTAGTGTACTCGCCTCTTTTTTCGCGGGCCAGTTACAGACCCCGAAGAGCACGAAGAACACGATGCCGCACACGAACATCCCTCCGGAAACGAGATTAAGCTTGTCGGTGTGCTCCGTATACCTGTTTGCTCGCTTCTCTGGCGGGTCAGTCTGTCCCACAACCGCCGCCCACGATGCGTCCACGTACGTAATCTCGTTGTCGAACGCCATCTGGCTGACGACGAATGAAACAACAACCGAGAGTACCGCGAGGCCGAAGCATGTCCACGATCCGTAGAGTAGCCATGGCGCGAACGGGTTCGGCGCGATCTTCTCAACGAACGTAATCGAGAGACCAATCGCACCGGCCGAGAAGGTGAGGATGGTTTGGTCGTAGGTCTTCGATTGCTCGGCCCTCCCTTCGATGAACCGGCTACGCTCCTTCGTGAGGGATTCAAAGAAGGCCGCTTTTTCCTGCTTGTACTTCTCCTCTGCGGCCTTATTCGCCGCTGCCTCTTCCGCCGCAGCATCGGGAGGTTCTGGAGGTGCCTCAACGAGAACGGCGTTTCGGAGGAGGAGCCGACGCCCCGCCGCCAAGGAGACTCGCCTGTTCAGGGACGGCGGTCGCAAGCTGCGCCTGTTTTGCGTAGGCAATGACGTTGGGGAGGTTGGGTCGTTTTCCATCGAGCAACTCCGCGACCGTGAGTATTTGGATCACGGGGAACTTCTGATTGTTCATCTTGTACGTGAAAGTGCCGGCCTCCGTCGCCTCTTGCACCATCGGTTTTGTGGGCGGCTCCATGGTGATGAACACGCCGCCGAGCGCGTGTTCTCTATCGATCGTGCCGCGGAAGTCCCGAAGGTGCGGCGACGAAATGTGTCCGCCCTTCACCTGGACGATCACCTTGCGGTACTGGACTCCACCATTCGCCGCGGGCTCAACGATGGTGATGATGCCGTCGATCCCCCTATCGGCACCCTTCATCTTGCCTTGGCGCTTGTCGCCTGCTGGCTGCGCGTTCACAAGGTCGCAACACCAATACTCGAATTGGTAGGGGTCCTGGTCGAAGAGTTCCCGCGCGCCGGCGAGATCGGCCGGGTAGCCGTCCACCGTCATGTCGAGCGCCTTGTCGGGATACGCCTTCTCAATCCGTCGCTTCACGAGATTGATCGAAAGCGTCGTGATGTCGATGATGACCCAGTTTCGATCGAGCGCTTCTGCTGCTGCGACTGTCGTTCCACACCCGCCGAACGGATCGAGCACCCAGTCACCGACGTTCGAGCTGCATGTGACGATCCGTTCGAGGAGTGCCTGCGGCTTCTGCGTTGGGTAGCCAAGCCGTTCCGCAGCGACGTTGTTCAGGGGGCTAATATCCGTGATGGTGTCCAGCGGCGGGATGCCCTTGGCCTCTTCAAGATACCGCTTCAACATCGGCACGCCGCCCGTGGACTTTGGCCAGAAGATTCTTCCTGCCGCGTCGAGAGCATCCAGCGCGGCCTGCGTCTCCAATCCCGCCACAACGTCCTTCACGAACCCAGGGATCGCCCAATGCCGTCCTTTCGAGGTCGGGTCAATCCCTCGCCACGGCGCGCCGGAGGGACCTGTGCGTGTTCCCGCTGCGGTGAGATCGGCTCGGTTGAAGCGCCGACCAGTATCTGCTTCGACGTTGTTATACCAAGCATCTGCCGTCTCCTGCGGGAGTGGCGTATAGATGTTGTTCCAGGTGTAGTCGTCACTCTTCGTGTAGAAGAGGATCGTGTCGTGGACCGGCGAGTATCGCTTTGAACTGCTGTGCGCGCTGCTCCGCTTCCACACGACTTCATTCCGAAAGTACTTCGGTCCGAATACGGCATCGAGTACGACTTTCAGGTAATGACTTGCACTCGGGTCGCAATGCAGATAGAGCGAGCCGTTCTCCTTCAAGACGCGGTGGAGCTCGACGAGCCGGACAGCCATCATCGTGAGGTACGCCAGGACATCGTTGTGGCCGATGACCTTCTCGAGCCCCTGCATCACCTCCGAGACTTTCTGTGTGTAGCGAGGTTCGGATGCTAGTTCAGTGAAGAGCGCCTGCGTCTCGGGCGTCCAGTGCCATGTGTCTTCAAAGGCATGGACTTGGGCGGGGCTATCCACAAGTCCTTCGCGGAAGAGGATGTTGTAGTTCGCCTGCGAGTTGAACGGCGGATCGAGATAGATGAGGTCGAAGTACCCCTCGTTGGAAGGGAACTTCTCTCGGAGGATTCTGAGGTTGTCGCCGAAGAACAGCGTCCGGTTCTTCACCTGTATCGGATCACTCGCTTTCGAGATGATGGCCGAACGGACGCCCACACCGCCTCCGAACCCCACAACGTACGTGTCGGCGACAGGCGACGAACGCCCCTCGACAAAAATCGTAGCCAGTATAGCCGTCACGCGCGAGATTGGATCGGCGCGTTCACAATGGCGACCACGACACCGACAACCTTCCACGTCCCTTTGGCTGTCAGATCCACCGATGCGTACGCGGGATTCGCCTTGTCGAGCATGGGCTTCTTTCCGCCCTGCCAGTACCCCACCATCCCGCCCTCGCCATCGATGTATACCGCCGTAACATCCCCCGGCTGCGGGAGCTTGGACGTGTCGATACGCACGACCCACCCCGATTCCAGCACGGGGGACATGGAGTCACCGATGATCGTACAGAACCGGGCCGTCGGTGCCAGATTCTCCGCCGTCGCGAGGACGTTCACGAACCTTCGTTGGCTCACAGCAGTCCAGCGCGAAGTTCACGGCATCGCAGATGGCTTGCGCCATCGCGGTGTCGTTCGCGCCCCCGAGGTAATACTGCTCGCCCGAGGGTGTGCGGATGAAGAGCATGCCTTGGTTGCCGCCCTCTCCACCGACTGTGAGCCGTCCATAACGGAACGCAGCGAGCAGCGGGCGAAGCTCCGTGCGTCTTCGGGCGTACTCCTCTCGGGTCATCCAGCGGGACGCTAGCATGCGCGCGGGCATCTCGCCTCTTCATTGCTATCCCTCCCTCTGCCGCCTGTTCCCATTTCCACGCTTCGTAGACCGCGCATGCCCTTCCCATCGCATATGCAAGCCTCGCAGAGCGAGCGCCGTGATGTCCCCAGTCGCGCCCTCCTCGCGATACAGCCCGGAAAGGATGTCCATGAGGCACTGTTGGAATCGGCGCTTGCCGAGCTTCATCACGCACTCGCCATCCGTGCCTTCGTAGTCGTACATCCCTGCCCAGAGATCGAACGTTCCGAGTTCGCCTTCGGTGACACCCGCAGCGGCGTAGTGTTCTCGGAGCCTGCGTAGCAGTTCTCCCTCGAACCACTCCACGTCGTATCCGTCCAGCGAACGCACCATGCTCAACTCGAGGATGAGCAGACAGCTCGCGAGCTTCGTCCCGAGGCGCGGCGCGTGGCGATCTCGCGCCGCCACGATCCGAAATGATGGACGTTCCTCCACCTGTGCGTTGAGACTCTTGCGCGCCTGCTGTCGGTCGTACGCAGGGATACTTCTCGAGGCCGGCATACGTCGCTTATCCAAAGAGCTGCCGGACACGAACATCCTCACGCGTCAGGCGTCGGCATGCTTTCGTGACTTCGACCATGCAGCGCCACGTCGGGCGTATCTGTCCCCTCCGAACGCCAAGGAGGTACTGACGGCTGTACCCCGCCTCGCGCGCGAGGCGGCTTGGCTTGATGCCGCGACTCCGCACGAAGGCTTCGATTCTCGTCGTCGCGCCCTGCACACGCGGCGCAGGGACATCCGTGCACTTCTTCCGTTCCGATTCCACACGTTCCTTGGTCACCTGTGGCAACTGCGCGATCGCCGCGACACCACCGGCGAGCGCTGCGATCGCCTGCACAAATCTTCTTCGGGTTGTTTCCATCGGCATCCTCCATCGGTCGCAAGGTGTGTGCGGCCGGTCACGCCGGGATGCCGGTCGTGCTGACCCCCGCCTTAGTCGGCGGGATCATCAAGGTGGTGCGGAAAGATGAGGGCGAAGCTGGCTCCGGGGGTTGCCCTCTCCACCACCGCTTCATCAATGAGCCCGAGCAGTTGCTCGGTCACATACAGTTCAACGCTCGCTGTGAGTTGATCGCCCCGCGCCGCTGCTTCCCGTGCTTGGGCCTCCAATGCACGAATCAGGAAGGTCGGGAGCGAGATCGTCAGAGCTTCGATTCGCACCACGTCAGGGAGGAGAGTCACGTCCTCGCCAAGCGCCCGTTCGATTTCGGATTGAGGGAAATGATCGAGGAGGACGCAAAACACATCGTCTGCGGGAACCGCGTCTTCCCACCACTCCCCTCCATGTGTTGCGAGTTGCTCTCGTACCCATGCCGCGTCCTGATCGACGAGCCGTGCGATTTCTTGCACGGTCAGGGTGCCCGTGCAGCGCGCCACCCGTACGAGCAGCGCACGATCCGCCAGCGGAGCCATCCGCTGCATCGGCATCCTCCTGTATTTCTGGTGTTCATCGTGGCCTTTTGTGCGATCTAGGCAACAGCAAGCCAGACAAGTTTAGGTTCCAATGGCGTTTAGCGCAACTCTTTGATGCGACCGCTGGAACAACTTGGCCGGACGATCCGCAGCGAACGGAAGAAGCGGAAGCTCTCGCAAGAGGCGCTCGCCGACCGCGCGAAGCTCAATCGCTCCTACCTCTCCCATGTCGAGAACGGCACGGCAAACGTGACGCTGCTCGCCGTCTTCCGCATCGCCCGTGCGCTTGAAATCCCGTTAGACACCCTCCTCTCCGACTTCACGCTCTCGAAGTTGAAGCGGATGCGCTTGCACTAGCTCCCGCCCTGATCCTTGACCAAGGCAACGCGCGCTCCGTAGCGTTTGGTGTGTCACTTCACCGTTCACGGGTCTTCCTATGGCCGAACACGACGACGGGCGCTCGACCAGTCATCCAGGGCGTACACACATCCTCCCGAAGGGCGGCGACTCACTGAGCTATTGGCTCAAAGCCATCCTTGGCGTCGTCTCGCTCATCACCGTCGTTGTGGGCGTGACGCTCTTCGTGGTCACACTTCCGACCAGCGCTGAACGTGCGATCGCCGCGCTCCAGAACCAGTTCCAAGCCAACGCCACGTACAACGCGCAGACGTTCCAGACCAAAGAGGAAGCGGACGCGCGACAGGCAAAGCTCGATGCGCGCCTCGACCGCATTGAGGCCGGCGTGAATGAAGCTGCCAAGAACACCGCCCTCATCATGGGCGCCCTCGGAATCAAACCCCTGAAGTAGTGCCTTCCCTCATCGACTCCCTGCATCCAGCGGTTCGAGACCTCGCGCACTTTGTCGAGAACGAGGCGGATCGGATCGCCTTCCAGCATGGGAAGCGTTGCCGCATCACGCAAGCGCTCCGGACGAAAGCGCAACAGGACGCGCTGTACGCCAAAGGAAGGACGAAGCCCGGCAGCATCGTGACCTACGTTCAAGGCGGATACTCGGAACACAACTACGGCACGGCATGGGATCTCGGCGTCTTCACCGAGGACTTCGCGCACTATGTCGGCAGCGCTGCGCTCTACGAGACCATCGGAGAAGCGATCCGAGCGCTCAACATCGCGGGCCTGATCTGGGGCGGCGACTTCCCGAAGTATTTTGACGGCACCTTCCGGGACTTGCCACATTTCGAATACCACGTCCCGTATCCTCCAGGCGTCCGCGCAGATCGGCTGCCGTTTGCGTCACATCCGTACGACCTGAAACTGACTCCGCCGCTGCTGCCGACACCCTCCATGGAAGGAGCAGACACCTTCACGCCAGAACCCGAACAAGATCGCGCGTTCAGCGACATGTTGGGCCAAGGAGTCTTCACCTCCGACACACCGAAAACCGAGGAGATGTACCGGCTCGCGCTCATTCTCAAGCTCTACGCGCATTTCGGTGACCGCAGGTGGGTACGGCGTGATGGCACGTAGGAGCCGTCTTTGACCCGCACGGTGGCACCACGTAGGGTCGAGATGCATCCCGTTCCGTCCACTCTCCGTGGCAGACGACACAACTCCGGCACAGTTCCTCGCCCTCGTCGATGCGGCGGCGCAAGAGAAAGCCAAGCTCCTCTTCGAGACGGCGATGTACCGCATCCTGATCTCGATTGAGCAAGAGGCGAAGGCCGCACGCGCCACGGCGGAAGAAGCGCTCGACAACGTCATCGGCCTTGCTATGAGTCTCCTTCCTGATGGAGACGACGATGATGACGACGAAGACGACGCGACGTTCATGAAGAAGCCCGAGGACGACGCAGACGCCGTTTGACCGCTCCTCGCTGCACCCGTAGCGTTCGAGCGAAGCATCACCCCGCATCCTATGTGGCAGTACGTCCTTGATCTCGTAAACAGTCCGTCGTTCCCTGCCGCCGTGCTTGGGGCCGCCGTTCCGTTCGTCTTTGCATTCGTCGCCAAGGAGGGCGTCGAGCTTTCAACGCGGGTGAAGTACGGCATCAACGTCTTCCTCTGCACCGCCGTGGCCATGATCCCGATGCTCGTCCGCTGGAAGGTCAGTGGGTTGCCGCCTGCGGAAGACTTCTGGCATTCCATCATCGCAAGCCTCACGGTCTCGCAGAGCCTGTTCCTGCTCTACGTGAAGCCCCGCCAAGACGCCGCAGCCGGATCATCGACTGCCCCACCGCCGAACGCCTGACTCTCCGCATGACAACAGACGACCTGGCCGCACATCGCAGTCAGGTCGTTGTTTGTTACTTCTTCGTCATCGCGTCCTCCTTTTCACCGCGCCACGGCCCGTGACGTGAAGGGTTGGCGGGCATGCCGGCGAAGCGCCGACTGCACCACCGTCTCCGCCTCACGTGCGATCCCTGCACGGGCGCAGAACATCCAGACGACCTCGCGCACCTCCTCAGCCTCGAAGCCTCTCCCCAGCCCTTCTGCGGCGATCACGAAGGCGTTATGGTTCCTGCCGCCCTCGCTCGTGCTCCGGCACATCGCCCATGACCGGAAGGATCGGAGCGAGTCGGAGGACGGGTGCCGCCAGCGCGCGACCCTCGGCACGGCCGGCGTTCGCTCAACCGGGTGCGCTTCCAGGACATCCCGCAGCCGATATCGAAGCTCCGGCGCACAGTGGTACATCACCACGCGGATCGGCGCGGCCTTCATATGGAAGAATCCGGGCAGCCGCATCGTCCGCGTGATGTCACACACTTGGGGATCAGCGCCATAGAACGCCGCGAGCTGCCGCTGCGCGTCCGGGATCACTCGCAGGTTCTTCGCGTGCTCCAAGAGCCAGTACGCATGCATGCCGCGCGCGGTGAAGGAGCAAATGGATGGCGGCAGACCAAAGCGGTTCAGCATCATCGAATCGTGATCGATGAAGACCGCCCGCGGCCGGATGACGTGTTCCACTGTCCTCCCTTGGAGATCGGTTTCCTGCACCGTCACGCACACCGCTGCGCCGCGTCGATTCAGCTCCGTCAGGATGTCCTCATGCTCGGCAAGCGACCCGTGCAGAATCCGCGCGAGATACCGCCGTTTCGCGGGCGAATCGTCAAGCGTTTGCAGCGTCACCCGCGCCGTGAGTCCGTCTCCGCCGGTCAATGCTCCAATGAATGCTGCGGCCTGCTGCAAATCCGGGTAGAGCAGTCCTCGCATGGTGTCGCCTCCTTGTGAAAGGTCGCGTTCTTGCGTCCTCCCCTTAGAGCTACACCCGCACCCCTATGCCGTCATCGAAAGGCGTCGAAGGGCGTTATGGCTCGTACTCAATGTCGATCCCGCTCTCCTCCGCTTGATCGTGCTCCCGGACAGCACCCAGACTCTGTTCCCACCCCGAGAGCATGTAGATGCCGTCGCATCGAGTGAGAATCTCCAAGTCCTCGCGAAGACAGAACTCGTAGCTCATCTCGCCATCGGGCTTCCCGCCATTGCGATGCGGGACGATGACTGCGTAGCCGCGCCGGCGCAGCATGATTCCGGCATCCTCGGCGCGTTGTGCGTTCCGCTCTGCTTCCGCAAGCGTCGGCGCCGTGTACGGCCCGGAGACATACCAGACGGGCATTGGAACGCGCGCCTCCTCTATCTCTTTCATGCAGGCGGGGTCGGGTCACTGATCTCCATACCAGCCGCTCGTACTTGTGCCATCTGCAAGGCATCCATCGTGAAGCGGAACTCCTCTCCGAAGATGCGGACACGGAGCTCGTCGTGCTTGCAGACGATGATCACCTTGTGTCCATCGTCCGTCGTAGCCTCGAAGACGAAGGGGTACGTATTCACCGCGTGGACGCGCAATGATTCCTTACGCATCTGCGAGCACGGCAAGGTCTTCATGCGGTTCAGACACGAGCGCGATGTCGGTGTCGGCCTCCGCATCCGTCGGCTGCGCCTTCTCCACCGTGATCTTGGTCACCAGCTCCACGTTCACCTTGCGACCGTCACCCGCGAACAAGGAAAGCTGGACGGCTCCGCTCGACGCAATGCTCTCCGCTGACGCATGGACGTAGAGTTGATCGAAGAGCGCTTTGGCTTCCTGCTCTGCCGTCTTCGCTTCCTCGAGCTTCTCGAAGAGGGACGCATGCTTGCCTTGGAACTGCTCGGCTTCCGCACGGTACTCGCCGGCCGCTTGTTTCTTCGCCGCCTCAAGCTCCGTCAGCGTGTCATCGGTCGCCTTCGTGTCCTTGATGGTCTTCGCAATCTCGCGGCGCGCTTTCTTGGCCGCTTCGTACTCGCGGTACGCCTGTTGGGTCTTCTCGGTGAGCTGCATGGGGAGGGAGGTGGAAGATTGGTGATAAGGGTGAGTACAACGCGTACCTACCCTTCGTGGGTAAGGGTACGGACAGATTGTCCGTACCCTTGGCGCTATGGCGACTCGACGTGAAACGTGTTGAGCACCGGGCGCGCGTTCTGTGCCGCGACCTTCGCGGGAATCTTGCTGTTCGCCGGCTTGGGCTTCGCCTTGAGCGCGGCGGACTTGGCCTTCATCTTCGAGAGCGGGGATCCCCCGGCCTTCTTTTTGTCGCGTTGGTACTTCGCGCGCCGTGTCTTCTTCCGATTTTCAGCGCGCACGGGTGCCTCGTCCGCTTCCGCTGCCATCGCCGCAAGGTACTCGGGCGTTTCCTTCCCCTCGAATTGCGTGACGTACAGAGTCGCGATTCTTCGCGCTCGGCCTTTGTGGATGCCCTGGTCTTTTTCTAGGTGACACGTCATACAGAGCGTCCAGACCATGTGCCACCGTTCATCGGGCAAACCGTTCCATGTGGTCGCACGGCCCCAGATGTGATCCACCGTGAGCCGCGACATCGGGTGCTGCCTCTTTTCCCACTCAAAGTAGTTGTCCTTGGGGTATTGCTTCTGGCATTCACAGCATTTGTATCCATCGCGCTCAATGATGAGTTCTCGCTGGCGGGCGTTCATCCTTTCTTGCGTGACTTCTTCGGTGCCGGCTCCGCTGCTCCAAGCTTGCTCACGATGCACGTCCAGCCGATCGCGATCGCATCCGTCACGTCCTCGCGCTCGGACTTCGTCAGCTCTCGTGCTGCGGGCGACAGGTACTTCTCCATCGCGGCGTAGACCTGTGGCTTCTTTGCGTTGCCGTTGTTCGTCGCTATCCGCTTCACGGTGGAGTTCGCGTACTTGCGGAACGAGATGTCCTTGCCCTCGCACCATGCTTCGATCTCATCAGGGATGCAGTTCAGGACACGTGCGCTGTTCCCGCCACGCCGAGCGTCAACGAACATGGACTCGCAGGCGATGTAGTCGATCCCACCGATCTCACGCTCTTTGCCAGCGATGAATCGGACGATGCGGATCAGGCATTCACTCGGAGCGTTCCAGTCGCCCGGATGAAAGACGCCGTTGTCGACGCACTTGCCATCCTTGAACACAGCCCAGCCAAGGCTTCTCGTTCCGGGATCGACGCTGAGCAGGGTCACGCAGATTGTTTTGGTGATCGTCCCCGGCGATGGCCGCACCTTCGGTGTAGTGCGGCCGTCTCGCTCGGGTGAGTCCTGATTTCGCGAGCGCGTACGCTGGCTCCGTGCGGGCCTACGCGCCGTCTCTCAAGACTGGGGAATGAGTGCGGGTGTTCGTCACCCGGCCAGAGGAGCCATCCTGCGCGTGTGCCCCGGTTCTTCACCTCCATGAGCAAACAGGCAATGGCGTCCTCTGGCCGACCGATGAACGGTCAGCCCCTTGGGTTCATTGTGGTCGCGGAGAGGACTCGAACCTCCGCCTCTGGCGTTGCTGCCAGCGCTCTTCCAACTGAGCTACGGCGACCTCACCTTCTCGAATCCAGGAGGCACCATCCGTCTGCCTCACCTCTACGACTGATACGTTTGTACCGTCATCAACGCGGCGTACCGGACACCTCGACGGGGTGCTGGTGAGCGTACGGTTCTTCACCGGACGCCTAGGCCGTCTCGCTCGAAAGCAGACGACACACGGCACGATGCCTGCTGCGCGAGCACCGGGAAACCCCAATACACACAGGCGGGCCGACTTTCAGCGCCGGATGACAGATGGTGCATCCTAGACTCGATCCATCCCGGCAGCATCCCCGAGGAGGACAACCGCACCACGCCCTGCTGTTGATGCGGAGTCTACAACGGCCTCCACGAGAGGATGCTGTCAGGTGATCTGATCCAGGGTGCGCCGCACGTCCCCGTGCTCGCTGCCCGATATTTGTACAGCGCCCTCGTCCATGAGAGAGCGTCGGTCGCCAACATGGACAGGTGATTCGGCACGAGCATACGTCTCCTCGGTTGGCGCGGCACAGCCTAGATCAGATCAATTGAACCCAAGGATGTGAAAGAGCAGCGCGCCGCCGCTAGAACGGCAATTCTGATGGGTCGAAGTCTTGCTCTCGTGTCGTCAGAGAAGAGGCGGCAGCACTCATTGAGCGCGCGTCCGCCCACGAATCAAACTTCACTTGGTACATGTCCGCAGGCGCAGCGTCCTTCGTAAAGGTGAGGACATACCGCGCTTCCAGCGGGTCGCGGCCGCCCATCTTTGCCGCGCTCTCCATCTGCTCCCGAAGCTTCCTGTAGGCCGTGAGCTTCATCCAGACATCCCATACACGCGCCGTACCGCAGGACTCCCCGGCGTGCTTGCCACCGGTGCGCTTGAACTCTGTCTCCTCGCCGAAGTCCGCTTCGATCACGACGAACCACTCGATCTTCGACGTGCTCTTGACTTTCCCCGTGTCCGGCCATCGTTCGACTTCGCCGGTCTTCCAGTCTTTCTTCGGCACGCGGAAGGGCCCATTGCCGCTCTCGTCCGCGACGAGGTACTCACCGCAGAGACGCCAGCCCTGTTCTCCTTCGCTGCGAATCTCGACGTTTCCCGGAACCCGATCGTCCTCCATGAGGTTCTTGAGTCGTAGTTTCGCGCCGCCAAGAAACTTGTCTACCCCGAACCGCTCTCGCCCCATACTGCGCGGTTCCTTGGCCGTCAGCTGGAACGGATGCCCGGAGATGTCCTTGCAGTCGAAGACTGTTGGATTGTAGTCAGGCATCGGTACGGGGCTTATGGGCAGCGTCGTGCTGACTCTTGTATTCGCGTCCTACATCAAGCAACGCGGCTACGGCTTCCTTCGCCACGTCCTTGCGCGCCTCTTCAACCTTCACGCTGTCCGGGAACTCCTTGCCGTAGTACACGGAGAACTCTTGAAAACCGTACGGCTCGGGCCCCGGCTTCCGCACGGTCACCGACGCCGTGATCTTCACCGAACGACCAACGACTTCCTGTGTCACATGGACGACTTGTGGGGTTTCTTCCGATGGCACGGCGGGAGGGAGGTGAAGTGGTGTGTTCGCTCTTTACACTACTCTCCGTAGCGTCATCGTTCAAGTGGAAGTCAAGTCGTTACGCGACGAGGGCGAGTTGATCCGCAATCGGCGCGCGAAGGTCACATCGGTAGCGCACCTCGTCAGCAGCATTGATGTGTTTCGCGTTCAACGACAACTCCCAGGACTTGCCGTACTTCTCGTGGACACCGAACAGAAGCTGAATCGGATCGCCGTAGAGTCCGAGACCGATCGCGTACTCGTCGCCGCCCTTCAAGCTCGCGTTCATAATCATCTCGCCGATGCCTGATTGCAGGATCGCTTTTGTATGGAAGTGGCTCGTCACGAAGTACCGCACGATCCGGTTCTGTACCGCGTGAATCTCGGCCCACTTTCCGACCTCCCGCTTGAAGCCGTAGAACGGGATTCCGAGCGAGCCCCGAACGGTGTCGCCGTGCTGCACTTGGAAGAGATGCCCCTGGACATCGACGACCGCCCAATACGACTTCGGGATGATGAACTCGATGTTGCTCTGGTTCTTCAGCAGCATCGCCAACGTATTGTAAAAAACGTAGTCCCACGACTTCGTCCCCTTGTTCTTGAAGGTCTTTTCTTTCTGCGTCCGCCCGTGGTTCCCAACGACGCAGGTGACGATGACCTTCGGGAACTGCCGCGCGAGGTCTTGAAGCGCCTGTGCGGTCACGAGCGCGCCCATGAGGGCCTGATCGACGATGTGCAGCTCGTTCGATTCGATCAGCTCCTCATGGATGATGCCGGACACCATATCGCCCGTGAGGAAGACGTGAAGATCCTCAAAGATATGGTTCGACATGTTGCCCTGCGTGAACGAGATCGTCTTCTCGACGATGTGCTGCAGGCGCCTCGTGAAGATGTCGAAGTTGTACTCGTTCAGTCCGCCCATCTCCTCTGCGTCGATCTTCTCGCCGATGTGCCAGCATGAACCAACGAGTACCGCCGACTCCTTCACCGCATCCTTGCTGACGATGTAGGGCTTTGGCGCCTTCACCGAAGGGAGCGCCTTCACCACCTCGCTCAGCCGCAGCATCAGCCGCTCGACCGCGTTCGCCTGCGAGACGGCGATCTCATACTTCTTCTTCAACTCTTCGTACGCTGCCTTCGTCTCGATCTCCTCGCGATCCCGAAGGACGGACTCGCTGAGGTATTCATGCGTTGGCTCATCTGCCACCGGCGAAGGAGCCGCTCCTCCGGCCACGCTGCGGGCGAGGTGGCCCGTCACGGCGTCTGCCGTCAGTCGCACCCGAAACTTCTTGTTCGCAGCCTCGGCGATGTCTCTTGGTAGTTTCCCCTTCTTCTTCAGGGCTACGGCGTAGTCATGGAGTCCTGGCTTGCGCCAGATGCTCGTCGTTTGATTCGGCATGGAGATGTGAGGTGGATGACGAGTGCGTTCTAGTCCTTCGTCGCTGCTGTGAGCCGTTGCCACGCGACCGCGATCTCATCCCCGCCAGCGGCCAAGGTGAAGGTGATGTCGGGGCTGTCGCCTTCGGTGTTCAGCAGGACGGTGCGGATGTCAGGGAAGCCAGCCGTCCAGAGTTCCTTCGTCCGGACGTTCACGCTATCGATCGACATGGGATCGATGACTTGCTTGAACCAATGCTCCATGCGCGAGTAGAAGACGTTGGCGGGCGTGATGAGGAGGAACTCTCTACTGATCGCCATGTAGCCGATCCAGATGAACTTGAGGAGAAGCAGGAGCGCGATGCCGCCGGCGAGGATCGCGCCCTGCGAGTGGAAATCAACCTGGAAGAGCTGCGCCACGATGACCGCAACAGCGAGCAGACAGGCCAGCATGAGCATCTCGACCGTGAACCCGACCCACGCCATCCAGTGCTTGCGGATGATGTAGCCGTAGCCTCCTTCACGGAAGTCCTCGTCGGCGAGGTACAGCTTCTTCCCCCGATAGGTATGGAGGTTCACGTACGGCATCAGCGGCGCAGGTACGAGAGCAGTAGCTTCACCGCCCACGCGACGAGCGCCAACACTACGAGCACGATGACGAAGCGCCCCAGGAACATGAGGAGCAAGGCGAGCAACAGCAAGCCGACCGCCGTTGCGAAGGGAGAGCTAATCGTCGGCATCCGCATACGAAGGGTCGGTTACAAGCGCCGTGAGGGTGGCGAACATCCGCTCCCGATCTTCCGGCGTGTCGTTCTCGATCAACACGTCATGGACGATCTGCGTCATCTCGGTCTCGGAGGGGTGCTCAAACACGGAGGGATCGAAGGTTCCGTCATCAATCTGCGCGCGCGCTTCCTGTGTCTCGCGCGATGCCGCGATCCGCACGATGAGGAACCCACACTTCCGTAGCAACTCTGCTTCATTCCTGTACCGGACATCGGAGCAGGCGAACCCACTTCCCTGATGCTCGTCCTCGAGCCTGTAGCGTCGAATCACCGACCCGACCCAAAGTTCTGGATCAACGCCTCTTCCGGCGAGTCCGCCATCTTGCAGCGGTGCCCGCATGAATCCCTTGTTCGTCGTGTCGAAGCCGGCCGCTTGGAACGCCGCATTGACCGTCGCTTTCACCGTCTCCGAGATGGAGATGCGGCGGAAGCCAAAGGACGCGACGAGAAAGTTTGCTGCCGTGTCCTTCCCGGTGCGGAGTCCACCGACAAAAGCGATACGTTGATGCGCCATCAGCCTCTGGCGGGAGGAAGCCCGAACAGATGCCGGTTCCGCACGATGTAGCGCCGCAGTCGTACATCGAGCGCCGCCCATGCCTCTTCCGTGAATGCGCGCCGCACGAAGATCGACTCCTCATCCGTCCACACATAGAGGAGCTGCGGCCAGCCGATGATGCGAGCGAGCCGCCGATACGCTGACGCGAACGGCACCACGTTCCCAAGCTCCCGCGCCGCCAAGCGAAGATTCGTGAACTCCTCCGGCCGTGAGTACGGAGTGAAGGTCTTGAAGTACGCCTCGCCGCGCGGCCGAATCTTCATGACTAGGTTATCCGTGTCGATGCGTGAGGTCTGCTCGAAGAGCCACAGGCCATCATGCTTCGTCGGCCGCACTTCACCCGCTGCGATGCATCGTTCCACCATCGCCACGGGCAGCACCGCATGGATGGCGGATGCAGCGACGAAGACGCCGCGCTGTGTGATGTCATGTGGTTGTACCGCTTCATCCTCCACCGCTTCGGGAGCGGCGCTCATCTCGTCCGGCATTGAGGGGTGTGTAGATCGACTTCGTTCTACCAAACGCCGACGCGAACACAAGACCCGCAGCATGCAATCGTCTAGACAAGCATTGTGGATTACAGCAAAACCAGCCGCCCCGGTGAGAGGGACGACTGGTCTGCTTTGTAGGTTCTAGTTTGCGTAGTAGCGGTCCGCGCCGCTCATCACGGTGCGCATGTATTTGTCAGCGCGAGGCCCGGAACCGTTATGCCGCTTGATCGCCTGCGCGATCGTGCGGCCACCGTCGAGCATCTTGCGCCAACTGTCCGCAGTCGTGCGGATGTTCTTTTCCGCGTTGTGACAATCTGCAAGCCCACCAGCGAACCAACCCTTCCACGTGCGCTTGCTGTCATGCATTTGGTGGATGCCACACGACGTGCCTCCATCCCCAATCGCCTTCTCACGGAAATGCGTCTCATATGACCCGTCCGCGACGAGGTAGCGTACGGGCACACGGTAATCACGGCACGCACGTTCATAGATCGCAACAAGGTACTTCGGCACTTTCGAGAAGCGCGAGCTCGGCGGCGAGAACGGCTCGATGCTATCGGTCGAAGATACGGCCGCCACAGGAAGGGTGCAGTCATCGCCCGACCGAACTGCGGGGTTGGCCTTCGGAGAAGGCGCAGTTTCGGGCGGCGCCTTGTCGGTCTCTGCTTCAACCGGAGCGACGGGGGGTTCATCGGCCGGAGGTGATGCCGGAAGCTCCGCAGCTGACATCTTGATGCGCTCTACTTCGTACACATCTCGATACTCCTTATGGATCGCCCCCGAGTTATCGACGCGGAGCGTGAAGTTGTCGCCAGGATACGTACGCGGCGCACTCGCGAACGCGAAGCCCGCACCGCCGACGATGGCGAGTGCAGCAAGCCCCGCAATGAAGGTTCGCATGATGTTGGTGTTCAGGGATGTTGGACGAGGGGAAGCCGGGAGGCTCACGACGTTTGGGTTGGAGTTTGGGAATCGCGAAGCGTGACCGTGAGGGGGATTGTCTCGGCTCCGCAGTTCTCACCGTACAGGATCACGGCTCGGCGGACAACCACGGATTCGGCGTGTTCCAGACGCGCTCTCCATCGATGAGCGTGACGTAGTTGAGCGTGCCGCCGTGCGGGAGATAGACGCTCTCGAAGACTTGGTAGAGATGCCCGCAGGCCCACGCACTGTATACGCGGTATGCCCATGCATCGTCTTCATATACAGTAATCGGCGCGAACATCGGCACGCATGGCTTTGCCCAAAGCGTGATGAACGCAAACAACATGGGTGTCACAAGGAGAGGGGGTAAGAGGTTACGCAGGCCGGCAGTTCGTCACGTCGCCTCAGTCCAGGTATTCGATGGTGCGCCGGTCAATGCTGGACGGGGTGGCTATTTCGCCACCCCGTCCCTACAAAAGTTTGTGTGCACGTAGTCTTCAGCGCCGTCGAGATACTCCTGTCGCCGGCGTAGTGCGTGACTGACCTCCAACCGTGTCGTCCGTCACCTGTCCCCGTTGAAGTCCGCGATGAGGCACTACCGTGACGATCTCCGAGCGTCCCATCGCGCCGAGATCGGCCAATGACATCGTGTTCTTGGCCTCCGGCGTCTTTCCGTCCGACGCATCTTTCGGAGACACCACGATCGCGGCCAGCGAGATCTTGGCGGTACTCCCGCTCGTAACGGTACGTGACCGATCACTTGAAACGGTGCCCACGACAGACCACGAGCCGGACGGGTCGAGCCGCCCCTCGCCGATCTTGGTCCACGGGCCCGTGTTGTGGACGTCATCACCGAGGCCGAGCGCATACACGAAGACCATGCAGTCAGCCCCCGGCGTAGTGTCGCCCCCAACGTGGGCGATGGAGTCAGTAGAGACACCGCCCGTACGCAGCTTGAGACGCGCGGCCACGAGATTAGCCGGAGACTCCGAACCGAACAAGGCATCGTTGGCGTTGCAGCCGGTTCCGCACAACTCCTTGAGATTGGATACCCACGTGAAGTCCGAGCGCTCGCTGGGCGTCGCGGGAATGGAGGAGAGTGTTGCCAGCGTCCCATCCCACGTCCCGTTCACCCGGATCACGATGTAGTCACGCCCGCCAGAGACGACGGTGCCGGCCGGGTCGTACTCGGAGATAAACGCACGTGCATCAGTGATGACCGGCGCGATGTGAACGGGTACGCGTTCAACATGCGATGTGCGCTGCATATCGAAGAGGGCAAAGAGGAGCACCACGATAATCGCGAGCGGGGTGAACGTACTCGTGGCCCACCGCGGGAGCTTCGTTACTGTTCCTTGGGGCGCATAGATCGTCCCGGATGGCGATCCGGGGTTCGCCATCATGTCGTGCGGAACTGCATTGCTCACGTAGAGCAACGTCGCGAGGCCGCCGCCAGCGCTTCCTCGCACAACAGCGGCGGGCGCGATTTCCGCCCGTGCCCGACGTCTGAACCGTAGCACCCCGAAGAGTGTCACAAGCGACGCGATCATGGCACTAACCGCGTTTGTCGAATCGGTAAGCACGGTGACGTAGCTAGAGATGTCTGCACCCATGCCACCAGTGTCGATCCAACGGCAATCGTGCACCACATCACTTTTGGTAACCCGAGAGGCATACCTATTACGAACCAGTGACAAGCCGGCTCATGCCACTACATTTGGCAAGTTCAGCAGCAGGCGCGCTACAACTCCGGCGCAGGTTGCGGCTTCATCGCGCCCTCGTCGTCATACATGGAGTGACCGGACGGCTAGAGGCCGGCGACATCGCATGCGTCGCAGACGCGCTGGGTTGGTTCGAGTGCTACGCCGCAGCCCACACAGCGTCCGGGTTCAAGCGCCGGGAACGGCTCGTACGGTTCGGCGCGATCCGGCGTCACAGCTGCGCTATCTCCCGGCGCACCCACGGCGTCTTGGACTGCGAGTCGTACGGGACTCGCATGCGCGAAAGCCACACGTACCTTCTGCACAGGTGGCCGTATGCACCAGCGGCGGATCGCAACTCGGTTCCTTTGGAGCACGCCCCGGATGATTTGTCGGCTGGTGTTCCACTTCCGCGCAATCTGCGGCATCGTCACCGCCGCGTCGCTCGAATACGCATCACAGATTGCCCGCTCTTGTTCAAGTGTGAACCGGAAACGCCGCTTGCTTGTCCCGTGCGCCACCAGTTTCTTCCCGATGATCTTCTGTGCGCTCGCGGTCGTGTAGCCGCGCGCAACAAAAGTGCTGCATACGTCGCTGCATAGCACCATTCCATCATGCAAGACGCCGCGTCCCGTGATCTGTCCGCCACATGCATCACAGCATGGATCGCTGGTGGTCATAGAGAGAGGCAGGAAGCGTATGTACGAAGCCTCGCCCGCAGCCACGCGAGCGCACCGGCCTTCGGGGGCCTCCCGACATCCACCGTATCAACCGGCCCACAGTTCGGGCACTCGTTCCAGATCGTCGCGCCCCGCATGTCCCGCCTGAATCGCCCTGCGCCGATGCCGACCATGCCGTTACAGGTCGGACACTTCGGAAAGTGACGCCGCTTCATACGGCCGCAGGTTTGCTGGCGAGCCGATACCAGAACAAGTTCATCTTCTCCGCATCCCGCTTCACCGAGAAGCCATAACCGAACCCGCGCAATTCGTTGAGCCGTGCTCCGTACCGGTAGCCTCCCGCTTTGAGCAGTTCCCGTGCGCTGTGGTAGCGCCGATCTCGGAGCAGCTCGAGGAGCTTCGCCTTCCTGCTTGAACGTGTGAAAGGTGTCATGCCGATGGTGGGTAGAGGAATGTGGTGACGGATGCCGGCGAAATGTTCGATTCGCGCGTGACCGTGTGATGCTTTGGATAGTTCGACTCGATGATGTCGAACGTGCCGTCCTGGTGGACCGCGGTGACGACCGCGACGTGCCCCCAGGTGGAGAACACGCCCGTCGTGAAGACGGCGACCGCATTTACTTGAGGATCGGAACCGGAGTGGACACCTGCGCCCTTCGCGAGTTGCGGCCATGTCTTCGCGTGGCGCGGAGGCTCGCCAGCCAACCGCGGGAAGTAGAACCCCGCGAAACCCGTCTGCTCGCGAACGAACTTTGCAGCAAACCACGTGCATTCCCCTTCGGGATAGTCAGGACCGCTGGTGTTGCTGGTGGTCGCCGGCACTTCGTCCGCGCGCCAGTCGTCAACGCGCTCCACGTCGTAGGGCTTACGGGAAGCGGCGAGTGCTACTTCCCCGCCGACTGAAAAGCCTCGGTGATGGCCGGATCAATCTTGATCGGGCGCGTGTCTTTCACGCCCCGATTCGCCGCCTCGATCTTGCGTTTCTCGATCTCCGCGCGCTCCGATTGCAGCGCGGCGAGTTCGCTTTCTGCCTGCTTGAGCCGCTGCTCGTTCTGCTCAATTGTGAGCTTCTTCTCGTTGATCTTCCGCAGGACGACTGCCTCTTCGCGGGTCGCGACGTTGAGCGGATCGTTGTACAACCGCACCGCGAGGAACGCGCCAGCGAAGAGAAGGAGAATGAGCGCGGCAACCATGCCTGTCTTCCATGTGAGGACGTGCCGCTGGGGAACATAGACCACGACGCCGCCCTCCGGCGTCTCGTTGTGAGCTTTCATAAGTCTTGTCTGTTACCAAGAAGTACCACCGCCGCCTCCGTGTCCGCAGCCGACCGCGCCGAGTTCCTGGTACATGGCATCAGCGCCAACGCCGAACCCGCGCTCAACGCCTTTGGTATATGCCAGATACGCGACCGCTACGATCACGAGGAGAAGGGTGATGAACTTCATGGATGTTGATGTTAGGGACGAAGGGAGATGACGTGCGGGTGATCTTGCGTACCGACATCGAAGCTCCTCAGGTTCGCGACCATATAGAGCAGGCCAAAGAGCGCGACTGCGATCACCACGTACGCCGACGCTTTGTTGTGTTTCATGTCAGCCGGCGTTACTCGTATCCTGCTGCGCGATCGCGGAGTAGAGGACGTCGGCGACGCAGGCGATAAACAATACGACCCACACCACGACCGTCGTTACAAATGCCTCTGTACGCAGGTTGATGAACCACGATCGAAAATTGAGGATGCTGACGATACCGTAGAGGGCTGTCACGCCTATCCAAAGAAGACGCATGGCAAGTCGTCTCGCGAGCACCATCGCCCCGACGAAGGCCACGGCCCCCAGCGTCGCCCACGCAAGGAGGACGCCGACCCATACCGAGAACAAATATCCAAGGAACTGCATGTGAAGTTGATGTTACTTAAGAGAGAATCTCCGCGACCTCGCGGGCATCGTTCAATCGTTTGATGCGCTGCACGACCCGGCGTTCGGCGGCGCGCTCGCTCCGCAGCTCCAGAACGCGCCAGGTGAAGATGGCGGCGCAGGTTGCCACGATGAACGCGAAGCCGATCTTCGGAAGACCGACTCCGTAGAGGAGCACGGAGATGACGAGCAGCACTTTGGCTGCGATGGATGCGAGTCGCATTCGGCTGCTGATTACAGGATGGTGTTCTTACACCCCTTGCACACGATGGCGTGACAGAGCGTGCACTGGTCGATGTCATGGACTCCCAGTTCTTCGAGCGAACAGATGCAGAGCGCCGCGTGATGGTTGGGGTAATCGGGTGACGGACAAGGATGCGCGCCGTTGCACGTCTCGCCACGTTTCCATTGCTTCCATTGCTTCGGCTCTTTCCGCCGCTTGGGTTGCTTCATATGAGTGCCGTGGAACTCCGCATGACGTTCACTTGAAGGGTCACTCCCGTGTTGGCCGGTGGTTCGAGACCCGTCAACCGTGGCATCTCGGTTTCGTGCTGGAACCCGGCCGGCGCGAGATCGACGGACGGAGAAGGAACGACAACGGCGTTCACCCGTTCCACCCGCACGACCGGATGGAGATGGACGAGCGCCGTTCCTGCGACAAGTCCCAAGACTCCGAAGAACCCGGTGAGCGCGAGCGCAATAACCTTGTCCCGCGCAACGAGTACCGCCGCCGCCCATACGCAGCCGAGCACGACGAGGATGATTCCGGGAAGCGTCATGGGGTTACGAGAGGAACAGGCTGGATGCGACCGCTGCGCTGATCCCCGCCACCGCGAAGAACAGCAGGGACGCGAAGATACCGATGACAACGTTCGTGTAGTCGCGCTGTACGAACGCAGCGAGCGTGGCGGAGATCGAGAGACCGCCGAGCACGATCATTCCAACGGCGACGACAACTGCTTCGGTCAGCATGGAAGTTGGTGTTAGAGGATGCGGTACGCGCGTTTCTCTTCGCCGCTATGCCGCCGCATGATGGCGTCGATCTCTGCCTCGTCGTCCGTGCTGAACGCGATCTGCGTCCGCTTGAACGTCGGGTGCGGCTCGAGTACGACGTACCGGGAAGGCCATTGTTGGAGATATGCCACCTGGCCTTCAAGGAGCGGCATTTCTATCCGCGAGCCGAGTGCTAAGCGCTCGAACGTCACGATGTGGAGATTATCCATAGAACCAGTGTGAAGAATTGAGAGGTGCTCGTGCCTGCGAACCCACACGCCGCCTTAGCCAGAACATCGTGCGGAGGGGCGAGGCACCGGGCCTGCGTTGTAAACGAACTTCCTGTTTGTGGACAGTTCTACTGTACGCCTGATTCCGCGCCGTTTCAACGCTCGTGTCTAGTCCTTGTCCGTAATACGCCAACAGAGCGCGCGTATTGGCGCATCCATATGCCAATACCTACGCATCATCTCTTGAACAAAGATTCTGCCCACTACCCTCTTGACACGCTCCTCTTACTGCTTGTCCTTTCCGGTGATCGCTTTCAGGATGTCTGAAATGAACGTTCGATCTCCACGAGCGATCCGGTTATCCACGTCGAGCATGCGGCGGTAGCCCCACACGATCAGCGCAATGAGACCGATGACAACGATGAGGCCGAAGACTGCTTCCATAGTGGTATCAGTGAATCGTTTCTCACCATAGCGTCTACAAAACGCTGCCGGCAACCCGCATTGACCCCTCACCCGCTGCGCCCGTACGCATAAGACGACCGCCGCAGCCCTTTCGCAGTCCATCCAGCAGCAACCCAATAGAAGAGAGGGGGACATGCCCCATGTCCGAGTTGAAGATGCCGTACATCAATCAGGTGCTGATCGCAGGTCGCCTTGTCGCCGACCCGCACCCGCTTACCGCCGATGGTGGCAGACCTGGCGCCGCACTCACCGTCGCCTCGAATCGCTACGCCAAAGGCAGAACACCGTTCACCACGTTCGCCGATGTCGTCTGTTGGGGCGACCTCGCCACCGCCGTCGTGAACCATCTCGCCAAGGGGAGCGCCGTGCTCGTCTCGGGGTCGCTCGCCCAGTACGAGAAGAAGCAGACGAAGGGGCCGAAGCTCAAGGTGCTCCAGGTCTCGGCCAGCCAGATTCAATTCCTCGATAAGCCGGACGCCTCACCCGCGCCCGACGAAGAAGAACAAGCCGTGTAACTCCTGTTGCTGCGTCCCGGTCACGAGAAGCGCCCCTCCAGTTGTTGGAGATCAGGCGCTTCTTCGCTGAAGCTCGGGGGTAGACACCGTTCCGCAGCCGCCAGCACACGCTGGTGTTTCGTTCCTCTGGGGTTTAGAGAGGAGTTCCTGCCGTAACCCCCGGAGCTGACCCCGCGCCGGGGGCCTTCTACGTTTCCGTGGGTCGAGTCCCGTAGTGTCCGTGCCGCCTTCCTAGGGCGATAGCCTACCCCCACGCGCCATCGTGCGAGAGGGCGCTCTTTCTCGTCACTTCGACGGCCTTCGATGCGCGCTCGGTCTGCGGTGCCACGCTCGCTCCGGCGAGTGGACTTCCACAGCATGGCTGCCTGGCTTGCCGGCGCATGCACGACTCACCACGCACGGGGCGAACACCCACCGCGTTCTTTGAATCTTTCACCACCACTCCCATGCATCTCCATGGATGGACACATGCCGTGCTCGACGCCACGACTGGCGCGCCGCTCGGTGTCGCGAAAGACATCGAACAGATCGACGATTGGGGCGAGATGGGAACGACGCTCTTCTTCGGAGACGACGAGACGCCGCAGTTCAACCTCCTTGGCGGCTACGACGTGCTCCCGATGGAACATCTCGATCCACGCATCCGCGCCGAGATCGCCCTGCTCCTGACCTACGTACCGGCATGACGCACCTTGCAGGACAGTTCTCGGAACTTCGACTGAACACGCGCTGCGCGCGCTGCAAAGACGAACGGAACTGGCTCTCCGTCCTCACCGGTGTAGACGGGGCGAAATCGCTCCAAGTGGCATTGTGCCGCACCCCAAGCTGTCACTTCTTCGAGGTTCGCAGCATGGCGGACGGTGCATCGGACACGCTGCGCCGAAGCCAGCGTGACCTCAAAGCCATGCGTCTCTGGCGCAATACGGCCTTTATCGCGCTTCTCGGCTGGCCGATCCTCGCGATGCTCCTGATCCTCATGTGGTAAACACCAACGGTGCGCGGGAGATGTGGAAGTCCACCGCGCACCACCTCTCTCCCCTGTAGCCAGAGTGCAGACTCGTGGCATGGCACAACCGAATACCGCTGCCCAAGAGATCGCCGCACTCATGCTTGCGCTCGCGCCGGAACTTGCGCTCGCCCGAGACGAGAACCGACAACAGCGCCTCCGCGCCGCAGCCGCAATGATCCGCAGCACCGACGACCTCACACAACGCCGCTTAGTCTCGGTCGTGTGCGCGGTCATGCGCATCAGCACAACCGTCTTCCGCCAGATCATGAGCGAGGTCTAGCGTGCTTCGCACCAGACTCACCGTCCGTCCACCGCGCGCCGGCACGCGGCGGCTCATGGAGAAGTTTGGCGACCGCTTGGTCTGCGTCCGCTATCGCTACGACGACGAACGCCATATCCGTCTCAAGACGATTGAACTCATTATTGCGGAAGTCCCGTGGCCACGGGCCAAAGAAGAACCGCCCATCTGCCCGTGTTGCAAGAAGCCGCACGATCCAAAAGACTCCTAAGACAGCAATCCCCGCCGAAGCGGGGACGCCGTGCTAATCCTTGCGAGACCGAGCACTTTCATCCTACAGGAAGCCATTGCTGCGTCAAGGCTTGACCCGATTTTCTGGAGGAGTAGTGTGAAAGCTGAACACTCATCCTTGCGACCGATGCATTTCCCTTTGCACAGGTGCGGATCATCCGTAACGATCACGCCTGCATGAACAGCCATCTGAACAACAACACCACGCAGCCATGCGTGGTGTGAAGGGAACCCAAGGCATTGCGTGGCACTGGAAGGACAAGGCGCGCGTGAGGCTGATCGCAGCGTCCGTCCCGCGCCGACAGATTGCCTACGTCATGGCCGTCTACGATGTGCTTGTCCTCCTCTGTAACGATTACGGGGACAAGATTTTCAAGGAGCACGTCTCAACCATCTGCCAACTCACCGGGATGTCCTACAAGGGTGTCGCCCGTGCGCTGGAGATACTCTCGACACTCGGCTTGGTTACCGTCTCCGCCGTTGGCCGCGAAACGACGGGCGTTTTCTCCCAACGCACCTTTGAAATCGCAAAAGGCCCATTGGCACTTTCGACTAGCGAAAGTCCTACTGGTTCCGACGACCACCAAGAATCCATGCCCTCTGCTTATACAAGCCAGTCATCCGCATCTACAAGCTCCATTCAGCCAGTGGAACTCTTGTATAGCGAAAGTCCTAATAAGGAAAGAACAGAAGAACAAGAACGAAAGAACGATGATGATGACGCGCGCGAGCCAGAGGGGACGTACGTTGCGTCTCCCCAGCTTGAGAAGGCCCTCGCGTCGCATCTCGGGCCGTTCTTCTGGAACCAAGAAATCCTTGAGCTCGTCGAGTCGTACGTTCGCGAGCACAGCGAAATACAACTCCTCAAGGCCCTTCAGGTCGCCGCAACTTCGTTTGTCGAGCGCAAGTCCCTGTTCTCATGGCTCTCGACGACGCTCACGTCGCAGAAGGCACAGGGCTACACATGGACTGGCCCTCCCTCGAAGGAAGATCGCCAAAAGGCAGCACGTCAGCGGCGCGACCCCGAAGCCGCATTCTTCGAGAAACAGACCCTCTACCGGCAGCTTGAGAGCGATCTTTCCTTCGGTGCCACGCATGCGTGGGAACGCATTCGCTCCGTCGCTCCTCGCTTCGGCGTCGATCCCGCTCCGTTTTCCCGGCTCGACGCATCCCCGTCCCCTCCAAAGCGCGAACAGGTCACGTTGATCCGTGGTTTCGTCCGCGCCGTCCTCCTCGTCTCATCACCTCCCGAACAACCCCATGCAGTCGAAGGTGCCACCGCATGACGTTACGGCCGAGAAGAGTGTCCTCGGATCAATCCTGCTCGATCAGGAAGCGATCATTCGCGTCTCGGAACTTCTCGCAAAGGACGACTTCTACTTCGACGCGCACCGGATCACGTACGCCGCGATGCTCGACCTGTACCGCGCCCGGCGCCCCATCGATCTCACGACGCTCCAAGCGCGCCTCATCGAGCGTGATGAACTTACACTTGCCGGTGGCATCGCGGAACTCGCCGCGCTCACCGAGTTTGTTCCCACCGCGTCCAACGCCGAGGAGTACGCGCGGATCGTGCACGACCACGCGACGAGGCGGCGCATCATCGAGGCGGGGTACGAGATCCAGCGGCTTGCCTTCGATCTTGAGGCAGAACCGCAGATCGTCCGCGACCGATCCGAACAGCTGCTGACGGACATCCGGCGCTCGCATGCGCGAACCAAGATCGACTCGCTCCGTGACCTCTTCGACGCGCAGTACGAGCGCATGGCGGCGGCGATGGAAGGCGAGGCGAAGTCCCGCTTCATCTACACCGGGTTGGGGGAGCTGGATCGCATGCTCTCGGGCATCGAGCCGTCCGATCTCCTCATCTTGGCCGCCCGGCCTGCAATGGGAAAGACGAGTTGCGCGCTGACCATCGCGAAGAACATCGCGTCGAAGGGAAAGAACGTCGGCATCTTCTCGCTCGAGATGTCGAAGGAGCAGCTGACCAATCGCATCTTGAGCGGCCTCTCCGGGGTGGACGGCTGGAAGATTCGCGCCGGCAAGCTCACGTCGAGCGAAGGTGATCTGGTCGCGGCGGCGATGGACAAATGGAAAGACCTGCCGCTCTACATCGTGGACACCGCTGGGCTCACCGCCCTCGAACTCCGTAGCCGCGCACGACGGCTCCAGGCCGAACATGGTCTCGACTTCATCGTGGTGGATTACCTGCAACTCATGGCAGGGACGAATCCCAACAACCGGACGCAGGAAGTCTCCGAGATCAGCCGCAGCCTCAAGGCGCTTGCGCGCGAGCTGACCGTGCCGATCCTCTGTCTCTCGCAGTTGTCCCGTGCGGTGGAGGGCCGCGACAGCAAAGTCCCGAACCTCTCCGATCTCCGCGAGTCCGGCCAGATCGAAGCGGACGCCGATGTGGTGATGATGCTGTACCGCGACGACTACTACCGGCCGGAGGAGTCCGACCGTCCCGGCGAGGTGGAGCTGCACATCAAGAAGCACCGCAACGGCCCGACCGGGAAGGTGCTCCTCATGTTCGACGCGAAGACCACCACCTTCCGCTCCCTCGATAGCTTCCATGGTGGCGTGGATGAGCACTTCCCGCTCACCGCGTGAGGAACGACTACGACCTCATTCTCAACTTTGATGGTGCCTGCATCGCGAACTGCGCGCCGAGCCATCCGAACTGGCAACAGACGAAGGGCGCATGGGCGTTCGTCGCGGTCGGGAAGGGCGGTCAGACGCTCAAGGAGGCCGCAGGAACCGTCGAGCCGTGTAGCTCCAACATGGCGGAACTGCACGGCTGCCTCGAAGGGCTGCGCTGGGCGTCTGGCCGCGGTGTCCGGCACGTGCTCCTTCGCGGTGACTCCCAGTTCGTCATCAAGTTCCTGATAGGCCAGAACCGGATTTCCCAGCTTCCGCACATCGCACCGCTCCAACGGCAGATTGCTGGCTTCATCGCGCATGCCGTTGTGGGCCTCCCTGATGGACGGAGACGCGTCCAACTCCTTCCGGACGGCCAAGGACTCATCCTGACCCCGGAACACGTCCCCAGATCGAAAAACAGGCGTGCTGACCTTCTCGCCGGCCAATTAATCGGCAGTAGGCCGCCCAAACGCGGCTAAGTGGGCATATGGGGTCTAGTTACGCACGATACTCATTCGACCATCACGCGTTCTATCGCGTCGTCGGCATCATCAACACCGAAGACTTTTTCACAGACGCCCACCGCACGATCTTCGCGACGATCCGCGCGCTCTCGGGGCAGAGCCGCAAGTTTCCGAGGCGGCAGTAACCTCAATCGCATCAACAGATTCGCGCAGCTCGCGCCGCAACACACGGAGCCCTTGCTATACCGGCACGGCAGAGGGCAAACATCACCCGCTCGCGGCGCAAGCGCAACTCCATCAGACAGATAGCCCGTTCCACGGCTTCCTCTCCACTGTCACGCCGCTCGGCCCTTCCATGCTTCGCGCGAAGCGCGGGCCTGGAAAGGAATCGACTCCATGCATCAGGTAAAGAGCTACACCCTACCTACGACTGTTACCCATCGCCTGCCATCCCACGACACCGCGTTCGAGGAACAGCTGCGACTCGCTGACGATCTCGCACGGATGGGGGTGAATCCGCTGGATGACGACGCGATTACCCACCCGGCCGTCCGCGATACGCTCTCTGCCTCGCGGGAGTATGTGGAGTCGCAACATGCCGGGCGCAAAGCGCGGGGCCGCGCCGATCTGCGGAAGTGTGTGAACCCCTTCCTCCCGAGGCATGTCCTGGAGCATGACCTTGTCGATGAAGTCCTCTGGGGTTATCCGATGCTTGTGCCACGGCGCGCCAACGCCATCGCTGCGACAGGCAGGCGTCCGGGTGTCTTTCTCCTCCATGACGAGATGGATTACCACGTGCTCGCGCTCGTACCGCCGTCCGAGACGTGCCTCTATGAACTCCCGCTGAAGCGGCTCGGGACGCATCGAGACATCCGGGCGCTCGGGAGGTTCACCGCCGCCTGGCTCGACAAGCATGGACCGCATGCGGTTCCCGGTCGGATGGCGGGATTCGCGTCGCGGTGGGATCTCCACGTCTTCTGTCTGGAGCATCTCTATCTGCCGATGCTCGAACGCGACGATCGCCGATGACGACACGAAGATGGGGCGGCATCCGCCGCCCCATCGCTTCATTGATCCAACGCCTCGACCACGGCACCGAGCACCGCGTCCCCCGCACGGGCGTAGCGCTCCGTCATCCGCACCGAGGAATGCGCCATGACGGTGCTCACGAACTTGATGTTCACACCTCTACGAAGCAGCTTGCTCCCGAACGTGTGCCGTACATCATGGATGCGGAACTTCCGCTTCTGCATGCCGGCGATCCACTTTGCGATAGCGAAGTAGCGGCGGATCGTCTTGATAGCCGGGACGCAGCCATCGTCGTCGACAAACACGTTGCCCGTGCCGTTGCTCCGCGCCTTGCACTGGGCGAGGGCCTCCCAACACCGTTTGGAAATCGGGATCACCACATCGCGCCCGGTCTTTCCGGTCGTCGTGCGAATGACTCCCGCCGCCTCGTCGATGTTCGCTTCCCACTGGAGCGGCAGCAAGTCCGTGATCCACCGCAGCCCAGTTTCGAGCGCCACGATGAAGAACGGCTTCCCGAAGGACTGGAATCGGCGGAAGTACGCGCCCGTCGCCGAGCTCTCCGGGTGGAGTGCCGCGCCCACGACCCGCTTCGTCCCGAACACCTTCGCGTCCGCGCGATCCTTGGGGATGAGACGCACGGTGCCCCGCGGCATCGTGGCCGCGATGTAGTCGCGGAAGCCGCGTTCATCATCGAAGGCCGCGAGGAATCGTGCTTCCTCCGCATCCGACAGCTCGTTCTGCGGTTTGTTCGCCCGGTACTTCTTCACTTCCTTTTTGAGCGGAGATTCCTCGATGGCGTCCAGTTCCACCGCGTACGTCATGAGCGAACACATTGTGTTCACGTAGTTGTTCACCGTGGCGCCGGCGTAGCCGAGCGCGATCAGCCCTGCCGACCACTTGTTGATCTTCCCGGAGGTGATCTCGGTGAGACGCATCTCGCCGAAGACCATGAGGAGCGTTGGCCGTCTCGCTGCCTTCTTACGCCGACGTGTCCCTTCAACCCCGACTACGTACCGGTACTCGCGCGCGGTCTTTGGTTTCAGTTGCGCGCAGATCGTGTCGAAGCTGTCGTTGATGAACTCCTCGAACGTGGGCGGAAGCATCAAGGTGCGGTCGCTTCCCCCTTTCACCTTCTGCCGGTACTGCTTCCAGAGCGTGACCGCTTCCTCTTGCGTTGCGGCCGGGACGCTGATGCGGTGCCGCTTCTGCCCTGCTGCCTTCCGCCCCCACACGTCGAAGTGCGCTTCCTTGGTGACCGAGTTGTAGCTGAATCCTGGGAGGCGATCTCGCACCCCCCGCTTGTTGGTTCGCTTCACGCCGTTCTCCTCTGCGGGGGAGTCCGCGCGCGGCGCATGGCCGCCCTGTTTCGGATCGCGTCTTCCACGGCGTCAACGTCGTAGAGGATCACGCGTTCCGAAATCCATTCCGCCGGTTCGGGCCATTTCCCTTGGCGCTCCCACGCCGCGATCGTCTGCGTTTGCACGCCGAGCCGCTGGGCAATGGCCTTCCGTGAGATCAGCTTCCGCTCTACCATCGTGAGCCTCCGCCGCGATCCTCGCGCGCGTGAGACACACCCCGTCGAATGGCATCGAAGGACGCCTAGATATGCAGAATCGACACTTCGATAGACACTCCGGCCAGAAACAGCCGTGTGGCGTTCAGAAGTGGTTTGCCTAAGTTGTACGGGGAGAGATGGTTAGAGGTGGTGGAGCTGAACGGGATCGAACCGATGACCTCCTGAGTGCGATTCAGGCGCTCTCCCAACTGAGCTACAGCCCCACATATCCTGGAAGGTATTCGCCGTAACTTGCTCTGCCGGGCGAACATTCCTGCGGAAGAGGTCGCGGATTATAGGGGGCGCGGCACGTCGAAGCAAGCGAAGTCGCTCGCCGCTTCGGTGTTCGGAAACGTCGCCTGAGCCTCGGCGATCAGCGGCTCGGCCGACTCGTAGCGCGGCGAGATGTGCGTGAGGATGAGACGGCCGGCGTTCGCGTCGCGGGCGACGGTCGCCGCCTCCATCGCCGTGGAGTGATCTCTTGCGATGGCCTCGGCGGAGAGCGACGCGTCGTACGTCGATTCGTGAATGAGGACGTCGACGTCGCGGGCGAGCGACACAGCGGACTCGCACGGCCGCGTGTCGGTGCAGTAGACGATGCTCCGGCCGGGACGCGACGGGCCGACGACGTCGGCACTGCGCACGCCGTCGACATCCTCCCCGCGCTGCAACGCGCCGAACAACGGGCCGGGCGGGACGCCGAGGGCGCGCGCTTTGTCGGCGTCGAACTTGCCGGGACGCTCGTCTTCATCGACGCGATACGCGAAGCACGGCGCGTGATGAACGACCGGCGCGGCGCGGACGCGATAGCCGTGGCCGCGGCGCACCTCCCCTGCCTCAATTTCCACCACGCTCAATTCGTACGCCATACCGAAGTAGGGAATCGATTTCAGATACGCGGCGATGCCGTGCGGTCCGTACACGACGAGCGGCTCGCGGCGGCCGCCGAGGCCGAGCGAGCCGAGGAGGCCCGGCAGGCCGAAGAGGTGATCGCCGTGGAGATGGGTGATGAAGATCGCCTCGATGCCGCCGCTCCGCACATGCTCGCTGCGCATCAATTGATGTTGCGTCCCCTCGCCGCAATCGAAGAGCAGCACACGGCCGTCCATGACCACGGCCACCGAGGCGACGTTGCGCGAGCGGGAGGGCATCCCGGCGCTGGTGCCGAGGAAGACGATGCGGATCTGATCCATCACCTGACCGCGGCGTGCTGCCCGCTGAGCGACCGCGCGACCTCCGCGTCGCCGGTGCGCAGCTGCTCCTGGGGGTGCGCGATGTAGTAGCCCTGCATCAGGTCGATGCCGAGGTCGCGGCAGGTCTCGTATTCCTCCTGCGTCTCGATCCCCTCGGCGATGGTCTTCGCGCCGATCTTCCCCGCCAGCTCGACGAGCATCTTCACCAGGTCCTGCTTGATCGGCTCCGCGGCCAGCGTGGAGACGAGCGCCTTCGTGACCTTGAGATAGTCGGGGGCCAGCGCGGCGATCGCTTCGAGTGACGCGTATCCCGAGCCGGCGTCGTCGATGGCCACTTCGATGTCCTTGCCGCGGAACTCGTCGAGAATCTTGCGGAATCCGGCGTAATCCTCGATCGCCGCGCGCTCCGTCAGCTCGAGCACGAAGTGGCCACGATGCTCGGCGAAGAACTGGGAGACCTCGTGGATGTGGAACTCCGACTGCGAGAACATCTCCGCCTCGAGGTTGATCAGGAACTTGCGGTCGAGCAGATCGACTTCGCGCAGCCGCTTGAGCGCCACTTCGAGCGCGATCGCCTCCAGCGCCCAGGCCAGCTTCGATTCGCGCGCGAACGAGAAGAGCATGTCGGAATTGCGGAACGACGAATGCGCCGGGCCGCGCGTGAGGACCTCGTAGCCGAAGACCGTGCCGTCCTTCGCGCGCGTGATCGGCTGAAAGAGCGTGGTGATCCGCTTGCGGCGGATGATGTCGCGCAGCTCGCGGGTGAGCTGCTTCTTGCGCTGCACCTCGGCGTCGCGCACCACGTCGGCCGCGACCTGCATGCCGTGATAGACCTGCCGCTCCAGGCGGATCTGCGGGCGGTACTCGACGCGCGTGGCTCCGACGAAGAAACCGATCTGCTCCTGGGTCATCTTCGGGAACTGCAGGCGCAGCGCGTTGACCAGCGTCTCGCGCAGCTCGTTGGCCATCGTTTCGAACGCGTGCTCCTGCCCCTTGGTCTGAAAGAAAACGTAGAAGCTCGATCCCGCCACGCGATGCGCCGCGAGCGTGGCGTTCGGGAAGCGCTTCTTCATCTCCCCGGCCACGACCTCCGCGACCCGGCGCAGGAACTCGTCGAAGAACGCCCAGCCGTACTCCGCTTCGATCGATTCGTACTGCTCGATGTCGATGAAGACGATGCCGATCTCGCCCTGCTCGATGAGCAACTCCTTCACCCGATCGAGGAGCATGGCCACGGTCGGCAGGCCGGTGGCGCGATCGATGAGGAGGTTCTCCAGCGCGTTGCGTCCCGGCGTTTCGGCGGCGGACTTGCGCGCGTTGCTCTTCTCCAGCAGCGCCTTGCAGCGCTTCACCACCTCGTCGCGATTGAACGGCTTGACGAGGTAGTCGTCGGCGCCGACCTGCAGGCCGGTGAGGCGATCCTTGACCTCGCCGCGGCCGGTGACGAGCACGACGCAGATGCCCGCCGTGCGCTGCACGCCTTTGAGCGCCTGGCAGACTTCCCAGCCGCTCCGCTTCGGCATCATCACGTCGAGCAGGACGATGTCGGGGAGACGGCTCTGGGCGATGGCCAGCGCGTCTTCGCCGTCGCGGGCGCTGATGAAATCGCAGTCCAGCGGCCGGAGATAGCTCTTCAGCAGCATCACTACGTCGTCGTTGTCGTCAGCGATCAGGACGACCGGTCGCTCGGCCATGTATCTGCGGATGATTGCGGAAAACAGGCCAGATGGATAGTTGACAGTTGGCCGTTGGCCGTTGGCCGACCCCTCCTGCCAACGGTCAACGGTCCACTGCCAACGACACCGTGCTAACCTTCCGACCCCGCGGGAGAGCTCATGATCAAGTTCGGTACCTCCGGTTGGCGCGGCATCATCGGCGAGGACTTCACGTTCGACAACGTCCGGATCGCCACGCAGGGAATCGCCAACTACCTCAGGAAATCGCAGCAGAAGGGATCGGGCGTGATCGTCGCGTACGACACGCGCTTCCTCTCGGAGAAGTTCGCGGCCGAGTGCGCGAAGCTGCTCGCCTTCAACGGCATCCAGGCGTATCTCTGCACGCGCGACGTGCCGACGCCGACGGTCTCGTACGAAACGGTGCGGCGCAAGGCCATGGGGGCGATCAATTTCACCGCCTCGCACAATCCGCCGGAGTACAACGGCCTGAAGTTCTCCACGTCGAACGGCGCGCCGGCGCTGCCGGAGATCACGAAGGCGATCGAGCAGGAGATCCACCAGGTGGCGGAGAAGAAGGAGAAGCTCGACGTCTACGAGAAGACGGAGCTGATCGAGACGATCGATCCGAAGGACCGCTACCTCAATGAGCTGAAGCAGAAGATCGACGTCGACGTGATCCGCAAGTCGGGACTGCGCATCGCCATCGACTCGCTGTACGGCACGTCGCGCGATTACCTCGACTACTTCCTGCTCGAGGCGGGCGTCGAGGTGCGCATCATCCACAACTTCCGCGATCCGTACTTCGGCGGCTTCTCCCCCGAGTGCAACGAGAAGAACCTGGCCGAGCTGCGCAACCTGATCACGCACGAGAAGTTCGACCTCGGGCTGGCCACGGACGGCGACGCCGACCGCTTCGGCATCGTCGACGACCGCAATCGCTTCGTCTCGCCGAACATCGTGCTGGCGCTCGTGGCGCTTTACCTGAAGCGCTATCGCGAGATCCCGGGCGGACTGGCCCGCTCGGTGGCTACGACGCACCTGATCGATTCGATCGCGAAGAAGCTGAACATCCCGATCTACGAGACGCCGGTCGGCTTCAAGTACATCGGCGAGCTGATTCTGGAGGACAAGATCGCCATGGGCGGCGAAGAGAGCGCCGGCATGTCGATGTATCACCACCTGCCGGAGAAGGACGGCATCCTCGCCTGCCTGCTCGTGGCGGAGATGGTGGCGCGCACAGGCAAGAAGCTCGCGCAGCTGACGGAAGAGGTCTACCAGGAATTCGGCTACTTCTACTCGAAGCGCGCCGACATGAAGCTGACGCCGCAATTGAAGGACGCGCTGGCCGCGCGCCTGAAGAATCCGCCCGCGGAGCTCGGCGGTTTGAAGGTGGACCGCGTCAATACGACCGACGGCGTGAAGCTGATCTTCGACGATTCGACGTGGCTCCTCTTCCGGTTGTCGGGCACGGAGCCGGTGGCGCGCATCTACGCCGAGGCGTGCACGCCGAAGGATCTCAAGAACCTTCTGGATGCAGGGAAGAAGTTTGTGGCGTGAAAGTGCTGGGAGTGCTTAGTGCTCAGTGCTTCGAAGCACTCAGGACTCAGCACCCAGGACTCAGGACTCAGGACTCAGGACGGACATTGAAATACCCCTTCCAGAAGCACTTCCTCGTCTGCACCGGCGATCGCTGCGGCAATCCCGATCGCGGCGAGGAGCGCGGCGAGTGCATCCAGGCGGACCTCAAGCACTACAACAAGAAGCTCGGCCGCAAGCCGACGGTGCGGGTCTGCAGCGTCTCGTGCCTCGACCTCTGCGACCACGGCCCGAACATGATCGTCGACGGAACGGTCTACTCACACCTGACGCGCGAGCTCGCGCGGGCGGTGTACGACGGTGTGATGGGGGATGGTCCGGCGCGCGGGGATCTGGAGCTGGATGTGCGGGAGTTCCTCGCGGGCGGGAGTGCGGCGGCGAAGAAGTCCTAGCTTCGCCAGTTCTCCACACGCAATCCGTGAACACGGCGGAACTCGCGCTCGTTGTTTGTCACGAGCGTCAGATCGCGAGCGACGGCTTGCGCGGCGATGATCGTGTCGTGCGGTCCGATCGGCGTGCCGGCACGTTCGAGTCTCGCGCGAATGTGAGCGTAGACGATCGCGTCCTGCGAGGTGAACTCGAGGATCTTCAACGGCCGTAGAAAATTCTCGACCAGAAGCTGGTTCTTCACGGGCGAAGCGCTCTTCACGGCACCGGTGCGAAGTTCGGCCTCCGTGATTACGCTGATAGCCAGATCGTCGCGGCCCTGCGCGAGCACTGCGTCGAGGACATCGCGATATTCCTTGATCGCATAGACACAGGTGTCCGTGTCCAGCAGAAACACTACAGTTTCCTGCGCTTGTCGGGCTTCCCCTGTGGCGGCCGCTCGAAATCATCCGATATGCCACGGAACGATTCGACCCACCCCTCCGGCCATCCGCGGTTCGGCTCGAGAATCACCGCGTTCCCCTCGCGCCGAACGAGGACGCTGTCGCCCTCGAACCGGAACTCTTTCGGCAGACGGACGGCCTGGCTTCGGCCGGTCCAGAACAGGCTCGCTTTTTTCGGTTTCGTCGTTTTTTCGCTCATGGTACCTACCCGTGATAGCTACCATTTTATTACTACTCGAACAACGTATCCACGTACGCCGCGGGATCGAACGGGATCAGGTCATCCGCCCCCTCCCCCACCCCGATGAACTTCACCGGGATGTCGAACTGGCGCATGATCGAGAGGATCACGCCGCCTTTGGCCGTGCCGTCGAGTTTGGTCACCACCATGCCGGTGATTTTCGCGGCGTCGAGGAAGGCGGCGGCCTGGCTGACGCCGTTCTGGCCGGTGGTGCCGTCGATGATGAGCAGGGTCTCGTGGGGCGCGCCGGGCATTTCTTTTTCCACCACGCGGCGGATCTTCGACAGCTCCTGCATCAGGTGCGACTTGTTGTGCAGGCGGCCGGCGGTGTCGATGAGGACGACGTCGGCGCCGCGGGCGCGGGCGGCGGTGATGGTGTCGTGGGCCACGGCGCCGGGATCGGAGCCGGCCTTGTGCTTCACCATCTCGACGCCGACGCGCTGGGCCCACAACTCGAGCTGCTCGATGGCCGCGGCGCGAAAGGTATCGGCGGCGCCGAGGATCACTTTCTTCCCCTCGGACGTCCAGCGCTGCGCGAGCTTGGCGATGGTGGTCGTCTTCCCCGCGCCGTTCACGCCGACGATGAGGATGACGAACGGCTTGGCCTTCGAGACGTCGATGGTCTGCGCCTCGCGACGCGGGATCAGCGACCGCGTCTCTTCGCGCAGCACCTCGGTGAGGCGGTCCATCCTCGAGATCTTTTCGTTGCGCACGCGGTCTTCGATGCGGTCGATGAGGGCCATGGTCAGCTCCGCGCCGACGTCGGCGCCGAGGAGCCCTTCTTCCAATCCGTCGATGGCGTGCTTGTCGATCGGAAGGTCGGGAGTCATCGACTCCTTCACCTTCTCGATGATCTCCGTGTGGGTCATGAACAACCCACGCTTGAGTTTTGCGAAGAATGTCTTTTCAGTCATAACGATGAACGATGAACGATGAACGATGAACGAAGCGCTTCATCGTTCATCGTTCTGCGTTCATCGTTTTGCCTTACTCACCATCTCCTCATCAATGGTCAACGTCCCTCCCTCGCTCGGCTCGAACTCCAGGCCGCGCACGACGCGCCTGTAGGTCTCGCGCAGCGCGCGCGCGCCGAGGCGCTTCTGGCGCGACGCTTCCCAGGCGATCGACATCAGCGCGCCGCGGGTGATCTGCAGGTCGATGCCGAAGCGGCGGAAGTAGTCGCGCGAGTCGCGGAAGATCGAATGCTCGGGCTCGACGAAGATGCGCGCCAGCTCCGACTCGCCGAGGTCGTTGAGCACGACGATCGACTCGAAGCGCGACACGAACTGCGGCGTCATGCCGTAGCGGAAAAGGTCGTCGTATTTCAGGTAGTCGCGGAGGTGGAACGGCAGCTCCTCGCGCACCTCGCCGGTCGCCGAGACGACGACCACCGGCTTCATCGGCGCGACGTCCTGGCCGATGGTGGCGCGCCGCAGCACGGCGTCGTAGAGCTCCTCGAACGCGCCGCCGGCGACGAAGAGGATGTTCGACGAATTCACGTTGACGGCGCGTCCGTCGACTTCGAACGTCACGTTTTCGTTCTCCATCAGCGTCAGCAGCGCTTCCTGCGCCACGATGCCGCGGACGTTCGGCACGCCGCTGACCTGCGCGCGGATCTTGTCGACTTCATCGATGAAGACGATGCCGTGCTCGACGGACTGCAGCAGCTCCTGCTGCGTGGCGCTCTCGCCGAGGAACCGGCGCGCGTTCGTGTAGAGCCGTCCGAGGACCGCCTTGCCGTAGCCCTGATGCTCCTCGGCCAGGACGTTCGCGTTGATGCGGACCACGTTCGCGAAATGCGAGCGCAGCTCCGGCTTCGAGACGAGGAACTGCTCCACCGCGCGCATGAGGGTGGTCTTGCCCGATCCCGAGTTGCCGATCATCAGGATGTTCGGCGCGGGGTGTCCGACGAGGTGCTTGACCAGCGCCACGGCGATCTCGCGGATCGCCTCGTCCTGGCCGACGACGGTCTTGCGAAGCTCCTCGAAGACGTCGCGGGGGCGGAGGGGGAAGGAATCCATGGCTCGGGGAAGATAGCAGAAGGGAGTTGGCAGTTGATCGTTGGCTGTTGGCGGGAGAGGCCGGACTGCCGAACGGCCAACGGCCCACTGTCAACTGCCAACGATTCAGGTAGGGAAACCCCTCCCAAAAGTCACTCCTTCTGTAAACTGAAGTCTCACCGAAAGGAGATTCCATGACCAGCCTGCCCGAGCAGCAGACGGCGAACGCTGCGCGTCCGCCGATAACGTCAGCCACCGAATGGCCGAAGGGCTGTCCGCATCCACCGCGTACCTGGAAGGAAGTCGACCTCGAATTCGAGCGGAAGCCGATGGTCGGCTGGTTCGATCCCGGCCAGCTCGCGCGCACCGGCGTCCAGGCGGTCCTCTCCGCGGTGTTCGGTTCGTACGCCGACCGCCGCGAGGTGCAGGCCGCGTTCGGTCCGCCGGAGCTCTTCGACTACTCCGCCGCCGACGATCTCTGGTTCGACTACATCGCCGACCTGGGCGACGGCTTCGACTCGACGTACGCGATGGCCCGCCTGCTGGCGAAGCCGACGCTGCGCGTGGCGTCGGAATCGAAATCGGTCGAGACGCAGCGCGGGAAGTTCTGCGTCCTCGGCGGCGACCAGGTCTATCCGACCGCCAGCCGCCAGGAGTACCAGGACCGCCTGGTCGGCCCTTACCGCGCCGCGCTGCCGTATTCGGACAGCCCGCTGCACATGTACGCCATCCCCGGCAACCACGACTGGTATGACGGCCTGACCAGCTTCGCCCGTCTCTTCTGCCAGGGACGCTGGATCGGCGGCTGGAAGACGCGGCAGTCGCACAGCTACTTCGCGATCAAGCTGCCGCACAACTGGTGGCTCTGGGCCGTCGACGTGCAACTCGAATCGGACATCGATCATCCGCAGATCGAGTACTTCAAGAAACTCGGCAGCGAGATGCCGGAGGGCTCGAAGATCATCCTCTGCACCGCGGAGCCGAGCTGGACCTACCTGCCGATGAAAGGCGAGAGCGCCTACGAGAACGTGCGCGTGCTGGAGAAGACGGCGATCGATCCGTACAACCACACGCACAAGGTCGGCCTGGCGGGCGACCTCCACACGTACGCGCGCTACGAGAGCCACGAGGCGGGCCAGGCACGGCACCGCTTCATCTCGGGCGGCGGCGGCGCGTACCTCTATCCGACGCACAGCCTTCCGGAGCGCTTCGACCTGCCGGAGCAGGAGCGCCCGGTGCGCTACGGCCGCAAGTCGGTCTTCCCCAGCCTGCGCGATTCGAAGTTCCTGTCGTGGCGCGCGCTGCTCTTCCCGTTCATGAACCGCGCGTTCGCGTTCTTCATCGGCGCGTTGTATCTCGTCGTCGCCTGGTCGCTGCAGCAGACGAGCATCGTGCTGGAAGGGATCACGGCGTTCGACACCGATCCGGACAAGAAGACGTACATCCAGGCCATCGGCGGATGGTCGTTCGACAAGTGGCGCATGGTGCTGGACAAGACCTGGCACTTCGCCACCGTCAGTCCGTCGACGTTGATCATCCTCGGTCTGCTGATTTTCGGCATGATCGGATTCGCGGACGTGAAATCGAAGCCTGCGAAGATCGCGGTGGGACTCTTCCACGGGCTGATGCACGTCGCGGCGCTGATCGCCATCGCCTGGGCGTCCGCGTGGTTCGTGATGAACGTGTGGCCGAGGAACACGCTGCACGTCGCGTTCGCGGCCACCTTCGGCGCGGGGATGGTCCTCCTCGGCGGATCGATCGGCGCGGTGATCATGGGCCTCTATCTCTGGCTCTCGAACCGCATCCTCGGCGCGCACACGAATGAGATCTTCTCCTGTCAGGGAATCCCCGATTACAAGCACTTCCTCCGCTTCCACGTGACGAAAGAGGGCGTGACGATCTATCCGATCGGCGTGAAGAAAGTGCCGCGCAGCTGGGAGCTGTGGATGGACCAGAACGCCGGCAACACGGCCGAGCCGGGGACGGAGTGGATCGTGCCGAAGCGCGAAGGGTCGGAGAACCGGCCGTTCCTGATCGAGGATCCGGTGGAGGTCAAATGAGCCAACCGAAAGCGCGCCGTCCGGTCGACGAACTGAAGAATGTCGTCGCGAAGCCCGAGGAAATCCCCGAATTTCCGAGCGACGGAAAGGTGGGGTTCACTCCCCGGCCGATGGTGCGCTGGCTCGACCCGGTGCAGCTGGCGGATACGGGGAAGAAGGCGGTCCTCTCCCAGCTCTTCGCCACCTACGCCGACCAGCGCGAGGTGCAGGTGGCGCTGGCGCCGGAGGCCGAGTATTACGACTACTCCGACGCGGGCGACGGAGACTTCTGGTTCGACTACATCGCCGACGTCGGCGACGGGTTCGATCCGACCTACGGGATGGCGCACCTGCTCGCGGCGCCGGCGCTGACTGTCGACAACGTCGAGACGCGGCGCGGCCGCTTCGTGATCCTCGGCGGCGACGAGGTCTACCCGACCGCCAGCCGCGACGAATATCGCGACCGCCTCGCCGGTCCGTACGCGGCCGCCCTGCCGTACGCGCCGCCGCCGGACGCGCCGCATCTCTACGCCATTCCCGGGAATCACGACTGGTACGACGGGCTGACCAGCTTCACCCGCCAGTTCTGCCAGCAACGCTGGATCGGCGGTTGGAGGACCTGGCAGCGGCGGAGCTATTTCGCGATCAAGCTGCCTCACGACTGGTGGCTGTTTGCGATCGACGTGCAACTGCAGTCCGACGTCGATCAACCGCAGATCGACTACTTCTGCCAGATCGCGGACGTCATGAAGAAAGAAGGGGCAAAGCACGTCATCCTCTGCTCGGCCGAGCCGACGTGGGTCTACAACGAGACGAAGGGCAAGGACGCGTACCAGACCTTTCGCTTCTTCGAGGAGACGCTGATCGAGAAAAACGGATTCGAGCATGCCATCGGCCTCGCCGGCGATGTGCACTGCTACGCGCGCTATCAGAGCGCGGATGGACGGCAGCGTTTCGTGGCCGGCGGCGGCGGGGCGTACCTCGCGGCGACGCATGACCTGCCGGACGAGCTCGATCTGCCGCGCGACAAGACGACGGAACGCTTCGAGGAAAAGGCGATCTATCCGTCGCGCGCCCGATCGGCGGCGCTGGCGGCGGGCGCGATCGGCTTCGCGCTCTGGAACCGCTACTTCGCGGTGCTGATGGGGGCGCTCTATCTCGCGTTCATCACGTCGGTGGAGTCGACGAGTCTTCTGCAGGTGGGCTGGAACAATTACGAGCGCTCCGTTGCCTACAAGATGTCAGGCCCGTTTGGTCAGGCGCTGAAGAATTTCGCGCAGGTCTCACTGGTGAGCTCCACGACGATGCTCCTCGTCTTCATCCTGCTGTTCGGCCTGATCGGATACGCCGACTTCAAGAACAAGCTGGCGCAGATCGCCGTCGGCGGGACGCACACGGCGGCGCACATCTTCGCCATCATCATGCTCACGCGCTGGCTGGGAGCGCTGAACTCGGGACTACCCGCCGCGTGGCATTGGCGCATCGTCCTCATCTTCGCCGCGGAGATGTTCGTTGCCGGTGGCATCGCCGGCTCGATCCTCTTCGGCCTCTACTACTTCATCACCGCCGTCTGCTTCCGCCGCCACCTGGAGCACGCGTTCTCGTCGCAGGCGCTGACGCTGCACAAGCAGTTCCTCCGCTTCCGCCTGAACGCCGACGGCATCGACTTCTACTCGATCGGCGTCGATTCGATGCCCGACTGGAAGCTGAAGCAACAGCCGGCGTACGACAACGGTCAGCACCGGCCGTGGTACGACGGCGACATCGAACCGCGGATCATCGATCGCGGTCAGTACACGAAGGAAAGGCCGATCGCGATGAGCAGCAGGATGACCACGGCGACCGAGATGTAGAACGCCTGCACCGTCATGCGGTGCATGTTCACCGGCTCGCGCCGTTCGCCGAGGAGGTACTGCAGGTACTGCACCCGGGGGCGGATCGAGCCGACTTTTTCTTCCAGCACCGGGTAGAGCACTTCGTTGATGTCGGGGACGATGACGACGGGGATGAAGGTCGCGCCGCCGATGCGGGTGATGTACGGATTCAGCGTCTCGTTGTGCGGCTGATCGCTCTGCGAGACGAGGCAGTGGTAGACGGTGGTGGACTGCAGCACCGACAGCGCCTTCTGCGACACGCTGCGCGCGCTGTACGAGTTCACCACCGCCTGCGAGGTCTGGCGGAGGATGCGCTCGTTGATCTCCGGGACGCGGGTGAAGATGAAGATGGTCTCGCCGTCGGCGAACGAGATCTGCTCGGCGCGCCGGAAGATGATCTCGCCGAACTCCGCCCACTCCTGCTCGGACTGATCGGTGGTGAATCCTTCTTCGGCGAGCCGCTTCATCAGCCGCGTGACAGGGTCATCGTCGGCACATTCAATCGGTGGTTCCGCTTTGAGTTGCATAGTCAGTTCGTCATCCCGAGCGTAGTCGAGGGATCCGGCGGCACGGGCGGCGCGCCTCCGCCCGCCCAGGTTCCTCGACTACGCTCGGGATGACGGATCCATGTATTTGTTCACGAGTCGCAGTAAGTCATCGAATTCAAAAGGTTTGCCCATGTAGTCGTCGGCGCCGCAATCACGCGCTTTTTCCGCCAGATCGCGGTCGCCGGAGACGATCACGTACGGGATCATCCGCGTCGCGTCGTCGTTCTTCAGCGTCGTGCAGAGCGCTTCGCCGGAAAGTCCCTTGAGGCCGAGGTCGGCGAAGATGATGGCCGGCCGCAGCGCGCGCGCCCGCTCCACCGCCGCCTCGCCGTCGGCCACGACCTCGGAGGTATGGCCGCCGCGCTGCAGCACCAGCCCGATCAGTCGGGCGACATGCGGGTCATCCTCGACGATCAGGATCACGGCCATGGCTCTAATCGAATCGAATGTGCACGGTGCGGCGCAAGTGCCCGAGGGACGCGCCGAGAAGCGCACCGGCGAGATTGAAGATCGTGTCGCCGAACGTCGTCACGCGCGTCGGCAGCAGTGCGTACTGCCACAACACCAGCGCCAGCGCGAACGCCACGGCCGCGGCGCAGGTCAGCAGATAGGAACGGAACCGCGGACGCCCCTTCGCGTCGAGCGCGATGAAGGCCAGGAAGCCCCACGGCAGGAAGGCGATGACGTCGGCGAGCAGCGGCATCACGGCGGCGATGAGATGAACGTCGGGCGCCGAGCGCCACTGCATCAGCGCCACGACCTCCTCGGCCGGGCCGCGCAGTTCGCTGCTGTAGGCCTTCCCGGAGAGAAAGCCGATCAGCGACAGCATGGCCACGGAGACGAGGACGAGCAGCGCCACGGTGACGCGCTTGCGGATCATGATCACCCGCACGTCGCGCTTGCCCATGGCCGGGCATTATGCCGTGAGTCGCGTTCGGGTCGTCGTGCATGGACGAGTCGGGTTCGTTGCGCGAATCGTGCCGACGCGCCGTCGGCTACAATTCCAATAACTAATGCCCCATTCGTCCCTCCGCAGCGCCAGCTACCGAGAGATTGCCACGCAAGTCGCCGCCCGCCTCGCGCAGACGCGCGCGGAAGCCGATCCTCTCGCGCCGTGGCCCGAGGAAGTGGTGGTCGCCTCGGGCGGCCTGGCGAACGCGATCACGCGCGAGCTGCTGAAACTTCTTCCGAACGGCATCGCCGGACTGCAACTGCAGACGCTCGAGTCGCTCGCCCGCCGCATCGTCAACGCCGCGGGCGAATACCCGCGCGTGGCGAGCGAGGGGGAGCGCCGCCTGGCGATGCGCACGGCGGTGCGGCGCGTCGACGACGCGATGCTGGAGAGCCGCGGCATCGCCGCGATGCTGGAGCGCTCGTACCGCGACGTGCGCGACAGCGGCTTCACGCTGCGCGCCTTCGAGCGCCGCGTCCACTCGGCGGAGCGCTCGCTGCGCAACGCGCGCCGCACCCGGACGATCATCGAGGTCTGGTATTCGTACGAGCGCCTGATCTCGCGCCTCGGCGCGATCGATCCCGCCGACCTGCTGGAGCGCGCCGCCGTCCTCCCGAAAACGAGACCGCAGATCGTCGCCGGCTTTTATGACATGACCGGCGTGCAGCGAAAATTGATCGAGGCACTCGCGCCGCCGATCCAGTTCATTCCGGTCGTGGGGGGACAGGCGCCCTCGCCTCTTCTCACCGAATACGAATCGAAGCACGCCGAGCTCGAATCGATCTGCGACGAGGTCCGCAAACTGCTCGACTCCGGCGTGAAGCCCGACGCGATCGGCATCACGGCGCGCTCGATCGATCCGTACGACGCGCGGCTGGTGAATCGCTTCGCCGCCGCGCGCGGCTTCGGAACGACGTTCGCCGAGGAGACGCCGCTGATCGCGCATCGCATCGGACGCGCGCTGGTGAGCCTGCTGCGCATCCGGGAGCGCGGCTACCCGCGCGCCGAGGTGCTGGAGCTCGTGCGCGACGGCGTGCGGACGAAGACGCGCATCGACGTCGACAAAGCGGACGCCGACACGCGCCGCTCCCGCATCGCCGCCGGCACCGCGGCGGAGCTGCGGCTGATTCGCAGGAACAGCCGCACGATCGATGACTACATCAACGTAGTGGCGGAGATCGAAACGCTTACGGAGATCGCGCCGGTTGATCTGCTTTCGACGCAGCTCTTTGCCATCGAGACCGAAGCCGATCTCGCCGCGCTCGATGAGATCGCGGCAGTGGCCGAGATCTTCCGCCGCGCGAGCGCGTGGAACATCCGCTTCGACAACGCGGCGGTGATCGACGCGCTGGAGCAGCGGACCATCACGACAGGCGGGGGCGCCTGTCCCACACGCGTCTTCCTCGGCGACGTGATGAAGTTCCGCGGCCGCTCGTTCGACCACCTCTTCCTCGTCCGCGCGCAGGACGACCTCTTCCCGCAGCGCCGCAACGAAGACCCGCTCATCCCCGACAGCGACCGCCGCGCGCTCTCCCTCCGCGAGATCGGCACCGGCCGCGATGAAGAGCAGCTGCTGTTCGATCTCGTTCTGGATGGGACGTCGGTTCGGGTTTCTTACGCGAGCAGTGATGGGTTTGGAAAGGTTCTCCGGAAATCGCGGTTCGTGAAGGGGTTGCCGGTTACCAGTTACCGGTTACCGGCAACCGGCAACCGGCAACTCGCAACTCCGCGACAAACCCAACTCCTGGTCCGTTCCGGCACCAACTCCGTCTTCGACGGCTACATCCCGAGCCTCGCCGAACACTTCCAGAAAACGCTGCAGGCGGTCTCGCCCACTCAACTCGAAGACTTCGGCGAGTGTCCGCAGAAGTTTCTGCTCAAGCACATCCTCGGCGTGGTCGACATCGACGATCCGGAGCGGGAGCTGCAGATCAATCACCGCGAGAAGGGCTCGCTCGACCATCGCATCCTGGAGCGCTTCTATCGCACTCTGAGCGCGAACGACATCATGGACGGGGCGGCGTCGCTGCCGCTGCTGCCGGCGTCGATCACGTCGCGGCTGGAGTCGCTGATCGACGCGGAGTTCGACCAGCTCGAGCAGCAGGCGCCGCCGTTCAATCGCACGATGCGCGACATCGAGCGCACCGCCACCAAGCGCATCCTGCGCGACTTCGTGGCCACGGACTTCGGCGACCTCGCGAACAGGCAGCTCCTGCCGAAGTACTTCGAGTATCGCTTCGGCGCGAAATACGTGGCGCGCGGGCAGGTCGATCATCCGGAGCCGTTCACGATCAACGCGGCGGGGATGCCGATCCGGGTCGAGGGACAGATCGACCGCATCGACGTCGGCGCCGATCGTCTGCGGATCGTCGATTACAAATCGGGCAAGGCGCTGCGGCATCAGAAGCTCGGCGACAAGATCGATCGCGGCGTGCGCCTGCAGCTGGCGATGTACGCGATGGCGGCCTCGCGTTTTCTCGATTCGGACGAAGTGAGCGGCGCGATCAAGCCGCTGGTGGCCGGCCCCAAAGCCTCCCTCTTCGAGTTCAACCTCGGCGAGAAATACCACGGCATCGTCGAGACGCTCGGCATCTTCGCCGCCGCCATCGCCGCCGGACGATTCCCCGCCTTTCCGAACGAGCGCGATGAGGACTTCAACTCCTGCAAGTACTGCCCGGTGAATCACTCCTGCCGGACGAAGCACGAGCCGGACGAGCGCTACGCGATCGGACAGAAGAAGGATCCGCGCACGTTGCTGCAGGAGCGGCCGTGACCTCGCAGCTCCCCCTCTTCGGTGTAGCACAAAGACCGCCGTCCGAGCCGCGCCGGAACCTCGTGATCGAGGCGGGCGCCGGCACCGGCAAGACCACCGCGATCGTCGCCGAGGTTTTGCAGCTGATGCTGGAGAACGAGGAGCTCGCGCCGGAGCGGATCGTGCTCGTCACGTTCACGGAGAAAGCGGCGGGCGAGATCGCCGACCGCATTCACGAGGCGCTGAACGAGCTCGAAACGCGCTTCGACGACGAGCGCGTCGTCTGGCCGATCGGCTCGCCGAATCCGCTGCTGGTCATGCCGGAGGAGAAGCGCGCGGCGTGGCGCCGCGCCTGCGGCAAGCAGCTGACGCGCATCGATTCGCTCCGCTCGCAGACCATCCATTCGTTCTGCCAGTCGCTGCTGCGGCAGTATCCGATCGAGGCGGGACTCGATCCGCAATTCAAGATCATCGAAGGCTTCGAGCGCTCGCTGCTGCACGGACAGCTGTACGACGCCTGGGTGGACGAGGAAACGCGTCTCCATCCGACGCCGGAGAAGGTCGAGGAGTGGACGTTCCTCCTGCGCCACACCGGCTACCTCTTCATGATCCGCAACGCGATCTTCGAGCTCGTCGATCGCCGCGACCTCCTCGCCGAGACCGGCTACGACACCGGCGACATGGGCGACCTCGAAGATAAGCTGATCGTCGCGTTGCGCAACGTCGGCGACGGCGCGATCGCGCGGTGGGTCGACGCCCATCCGCCGCGGCGTGGCACGCTCGACGAATGGGTCGAATACCTCGAGCCGATCGCCGGCGAGATCCGCTCGCGCGACCTGCCGCGCGGCCGCGCCGGCGAAGTGACGGCCGCCGCGCTGAAGATCCTGCGCGGCACGGAGAAGAAGGGCGACTCGATCTACGACACGCTGGTCAGCCATCGCGCGGCGCTGGCGCTGCTCTCGCTGGCGCGCCGCTTCGTCGCGTTTCTCGACGTCGAGAAGCGGAAGCTCGGCGTGGTCGACTTCGACGACCTGCTTTTGCGCACGCTGGCGATGCTCGACGACACGGCGGTGCTGGAGCGGATCCGGCGGCAGATCGATTACCTCTTCGTCGACGAGTTCCAGGACACCGACCGGACCCAGGCGCGGATCATCGATCGCCTGGCGCGCGACCGCGACGGCGCGTTCGTGGCCGGAAAGACGATCGTGGTCGGCGATCCGAAGCAGTCGATCTACGGCTTCCGCCGCGCCGATCCGGAGACGTACGACCGGATGACGCGGCAGCTGATCGACGCCGGCGCGGAACATCGCGTGATCGCCGATCAGTACCGCAGCGATCCGCCGCTGCTCGACGACATCAATGCGCTCTTCGCCATCCTCTTCCCCCCGACCGAGCGCGACGTGAATGTCTTCCGTCCGCGCTATCACCCGCTGCGCGCCGGACGGCGCGGCAACGCGCGCGAGCTCGACGCCCGGATCACGTTCCTGCACGCGGAGCACGACGAGAAGACCGACCAGTTCTTCTGCGAGGCGGAGGCGATCGCGGAGTGGATCAAGTCGCGCGGCGACGACCTGCGGCGCTTCGCCATCCTCTTCCGCCGCCTGACCAAGATCGACGACTACCTCGACACGTTCGATCGCCACGGCATCGATTACGTCCTGCCGCCGACGCGCCTCTTCCTCGACCGCCGCGCGCCGGTCGACCTGATCGCCGTGCTGCGCGCGATCGCGTATCCGTTCGATCGGGGCGCGGAGATCTCGGCGGCAAGAACGCCGTATTTCGCGTTGACGGATGAGGAGGTCGTGGGCGGGTTGCTGAATGAAGGCGACGCCTGGCGCTCGTATCGCGAGACCCTCGACGCCTACCGCGCGCAATCGCACCACCTCACGGTCTCCCAGCTCATCGACCGCGTCATCGCCACGACGAACATCGAAGCGGTCTACGACGCGGCGGCGGACGGCGTCCGCTCGAAGCGGCATCTCGAGCATGTGCGGGCCATCGCCTTCGAATACGACCGCAAGATCGGCGGCTCGGTGCGGCAGTTCGTCGACGAGATCGAACGGCGGCGCGCCGATCCGGATGAAGTCGAGCCGTCGCTGCTCGACGATTCGCGCAACGCGGTGCGCATCCTCACCGTGCACGGCGCCAAGGGGCTGGAGTTCGACACCGTCATCCTCCCCGACCTCGTCTTTCCGATCAAAGGACCGGAGATCTTCATCACCGAGGAGCCGAAGGCGCTGGTGATGCGCGGCCAGCACGAGACGCTCAACGCGCGCACGCTCGGCGACATCGGCAGCGAGCGCGAGTCTGCGGAGATGCGGCGCCTGTTCTACGTCGCGGTGACGCGGGCGAAGTGCGATGTCGCCTTCGTCTGCAACACGAGCGCGTTCGCCAAGATGGGATTCTTCAGCTGCCTCACCGAAGCGTTCGGCTTCGCGAAGGACGGCTTCGCCACACTGTGGGAAAACGGCCGGACGCTGCGCACCCTCAACGGCATGACCGTCGCCTTCGAGCGGATGCGCCCGAGGGGAGCGGACGTCTCGTCCGCTCAACGCCGGCGCCTGAACGATCCAGCATTGGAGTCAGAGCTCGCAACCGGCGAGATCGTGCCCCTCTCCATCGCCGTCCCCCCACCCGTCGAGAACGCCCAGATTCCCGTGCGCCGCGATCGCGGCCCCGGCATCCTCCTGCATCGCGTGCTGGAGCTATCGGACGGCGATCCGCTGGCGACGCTCGACGCAGCCGCCGCGGAGCTCGGTGCGAGCGCGGAAGCCGTCGCGCAGGTGAAGAAACGCCTCCGCGCGATCACCAGCTCGGAGACGTTCCGCCGCATCGCGCGCGCGGAGACGCTCGGCCGCGAGCTGCCGTTGCGCATCGAGGAGAACGGCGCGATCACCGACCGGCGCATCGATCGCCTCATCCGCGAGAAGGGGCGCGAGATCGTGATCGATTACAAGAGCGGCGCGCCCTCCGCGGAGCACGAGCTGCAGGTGCGGCGCTACTGCGAGGCGATCGCGCGCGTCACCGGACGGCCGTGCGAGGGGCTGATCTGGTATATCGATATCGATAGTGATCGAGCTGTTGAGCTGTTGAGCGATTAAGCTGTTGAGGAGCGCTTAACAGCTCAAGCGCTCGAGAGCTCAACCGCTAAAAAATATGCCGTTGTCGAAAGTCGTCATCCTCTCCTTCGTCGCCATCATCACGATGGTGAATCCGCTGGCGGTGATCCCCTCGTTCGTGGCGCTCACCGGAGGGATCTCGCGCCGCACGCGGGCGAACGTGGCGTTCGTCGCCGGCATCGCCTGCATCGTCGTGCTGACGGTCTTCCTCCTCGCCGGAAACTACGTCTTCCGCTTCTTCGGCATCACGGTGCCGGCGTTTCAGATCATGGGAGGGGTGATCTTCCTGACCAACGCGATGCGCACACTGGTCGACGACGACCGGCGGACGTTCGACGCCGGCGGCGAGAAGCGGATGGAGGATCGCGACAAGGAGAAGGCGGAGATCGATCCGTCGTCGATCGCCATCGTCCCCATCGCCGTGCCGATGCTCTCCGGCCCCGGCGCGATCACGTCGGTCATGGTGCTGGTGAACCTCTACCCGGGGGTGGAGGCGAAGCTCGCGGTGATCGTGTCGATCGTCGCCGTCGGCGCGGTGTCGTACATCGTGCTGCTCTCCGCCGATCCGATCTCGCGCGTGATCGGCAGCCGTGGACGGCTCGTGTTCGCCAAGATCATGTCGCTGCTCCTCGGCGCGATCGGCATCCAGTTCATCATCAACGGGGTGAAGCCGGTGATGCTGGAGATCATGCGCGCGGGCTAAACGAACGGCGATCCACCGAGAGCGTTGAGGAGGCGCGAGGCGAGCTCGCGCTGTTCGCGGATGCGCGGCAGATACTGCCTGGCGAACGCCGCCAGCTCGCGATCGCTGGAGCGCGCGGCCTTGTCGAATGACGCGGACATCGCGTTGAGGTCCTGCAGCATGGCCAGCGCGTAGCCGCGATCGAAGACCTCGCCCGGCAGGACTTCGAGGTTCTCGCGCAGCGCGAGCTTGCGCGGCTCGGGGACGTCGGTGACCGGGATCGCCTTCCTCTGCGCGACGGCGAGCAGCGCGTGCCGCAGGTCGTTCTGCTGCCGGTGCATGATCGAGCCGAGCTGCCGCGTCTCCGGCCGGCGTCCACGGCGCGCGGCCATCAGCCCGAGGTCGACGCCGGCGATCGTCGACTGGTTCGTGGTCAGGACGAAGCGCCGTGCGTCGAACGGTACATCCGCACGCGCTCCGCCGCGCGAGCAGCCGGCCGCGAGCGCGGAGACGAGCACCAGGGTGGCGATACGCATGACCCATCTCTCATTTCGCAAATCCGGCGCCAACGGCACGTCATAAACTGCGACCATGTTCATCGGCCACGACGCCTGCTCCCTCGCCGCGAAGCGCGTCGTGCCGCGCATGTCGCTCGGCCTGCTCATCGCGGCGCCGAATCTGCTCGATCTCCTCTGGCCGGTCTTTCTACTCCTCGGCGTCGAGCATGTGCGCGTCCAGCACGGCCCCACGCCGTTCCTCAATCTCGACTTCTACGACTACCCGTGGTCGCACAGCCTCGCCATGTCGATCGTCTGGGGCGTCGTCTTCGCGATCGGCTACCGGCTCCTCACGCGCGACGGACGCGGCGCGATCATCGGCGGCCTGCTCGTCGTCAGCCACTGGCTGCTCGACTTCGTCACGCACGTCCCCGATCTCCCGCTCTGGCCGGGCGGTCCGAAATACGGACTTGGTCTCTGGAACCACACGGCGGCGGCGATCGTCGTCGAGTCGCTGATGTTCGCCGCCGGACTGGCGATCTACCTCCGCGCCACGCGCGCCCGCGATCGCGTCGGATCGATCGCGTTCTGGTCGCTAATCATCTTTCTCGCCGTCATCTACGTCGCCAGTCTCCTCGGGCCGCCGCCGCCGAACGAGCGGATCGTCGCCTGGTCCGCGCTGTTGCTCTGGCTTCTCCCCTTCTGGGGCGCGTGGATCGATCGCCATCGCGAGGCGCGCGTTTGAAGACGCTCTTCCTCATCAACACGCGCTCCGGCACGGCGCGCAAATACGACATCGGCGCGCTGATCCGCGAGACGTGCGCCGACTGGAAAACTGCGTTCGAGATCGCGCCGTGCGAACGGAAAGAAGATCTCGACGCGATCATCGACGGCGCGGAGCGCGACGGCTACGACGTCGTCTACGCGGTCGGCGGCGACGGCACGGTGCACGAGATCGCGAAGCGGCTCGCCGGGCGCGACCTCGCGCTCGGCATTCTCCCCATCGGCTCGGGCAACGGCTTCGCGCGGCATATCGGACTGCCGATGGACGCGCGGGCGTCGCTGCGCGCGTGCGGCGCGCGGCGCATCGTGACCATCGACACCGCCGAGGTGAACGGGATTCGTTTTCTCGGCGTGATGGGGATCGGGTTCGACGCCTGGATCGCCGATCGATTCGCCGTGGCCGGATCGCGCGGCTTCATGACCTACGTGAGGGTCGGCGTGCGCGAAGTGCTGAAGTATCGCGCCGAGGAGTACGACATCGACATCGACGGACAAGCGCGGCGGATGAAGGCGAAGGTGATCACCATCGCCAACTCCAGCCAGTACGGCAACGACGCGAAGATAGCACCGCACGCCTCGGCGCAGGACGGCCTGCTCGACGTCGTCACCATCGCCGACGTCTCGCTCCTTGCGGCGCCGATGATCGCGTGGCGGCTCTTCCGCGGCACGATCGATCGCTCGTCCGCGGTGACGACGGTGCGCGGCCGCGAGATCGTCATCCGCCGCGAGCGTCCCGGTCCGGTTCACCTCGACGGCGAGCCGTTCACCATGGCCGGGACTTTGAATGTGCGAATCCGTCCCGCGTCGCTGAAGGTGCTGTTGCCGGATGTCACCGCTCACGTCTAAGACTCACCCGCTCCGCGCGCTGCGGCACCGCAACTTCCGCCTCTTCTTCGCCGGGCAGCTGATCTCGCTGATCGGCACCTGGATGCAGCAGGTCGCGCAGTCGTGGCTGATCTATCGCCTGACGCACTCCGCGCTGCTCCTCGGCGCGGTCGGCTTCGCCGGACAGATCCCGTCGCTGATCTTCGGACCGTTCGGCGGGCATGTCGCCGACCGGCACGACCGCCGGCGCGTGCTGGTCATGACGCAGAGCGCGTCGATGGTGCTGGCGTTCGTCCTCGCCGGGCTCACGCTCGGCGGCGTGATTCACGAATGGCACATCTTCGTCCTCGCCGCGCTCCTCGGCGTGGTCAACGCGTTCGACGTGCCGGTGCGGCAGGCGTTCCTGGTGCAGATGGTGGAGCGCGAAGACCTGATGAACGCCATCGCCCTGAACTCGTCGATGTTCAACGGCGCGCGCATCGTCGGACCGGCCATCGCCGGCCTGCTCGTCGCGGCCATCGGCGAAGGATGGTGCTTCTTCGCCAACGCCGTCAGCTACGTCGCCGTCATCGCCGGACTGCTGCTGATGTCGCTGCCGCGGCTGGCGCCGCAGTCGGTCAGCGCGTCGCCCTGGGCGAACATCGTCGAAGGATTCCGCTACGTCGCCACGACCGCGCCGATCCGCGCGCTGCTGCTGCTCATCGGATTGATCAGCTTCGCCGGCATGCCGTACACCGTGCTCATGCCGTTGTTCGCCGACGAGATCTTTCATCGCGGCGCGCGCGGCCTCGGCATCCTGATGGGCGCGTCCGGCGCCGGCGCGCTGATCGGCTCCGTGATGCTGGCGATGCGATCGAGCGTGCGCGGACTGGGACGCTGGGTAGCCATTGCCGCGATGTGCTTCGGCGCCTCGGCGCTGGCGTTCGCCTTCTCGCGATCGTTCATCCTCGCCGCGATTTTCCTCGTACCGCTCGGCATGTCGATGATGGTGCAGATGGCGTCGTCGAACACGCTCATCCAGTCGATGGTGCGCGACGAGCTGCGCGGCCGCGTGATGGCCGTCTACACGATGATGTTCGTCGGCTTCGGCCCGATCGGAGCGCTGGTCGCCGGGTCGCTGGCCGAACACATCGGCGCGCCGCTCACTGTCGCGGCAGGCGCCGTGCTGACGATTCTCGGGGCCATCGTGTTCGCGCTTCGGTTGCCGTCCCTGCGAGGCGAGGCGCGAAAGTTGATCATCGCGCAGCAGGCGGGGGCGGGAGAACCGGCGGAGCAGACGACGGCGACGGGGGCGGAAACCTAACCGAGCAACTCGTCGATCCGTTGCTTCAACTCATCCCGCGTCTTCGCGAAGCGCTCCTCCACACTCCCCTCCCCCCACGTCGGGTCCTCGATGGGCCAGTGCTCGAGGCGTTTGGCGCCGGGCCACAGGGGGCAGTCGGCGGCGGCGGAGTCGCAGACGGTGATGACGATGTCGAAGTCGTCGTCGAGAAACTGGGCGGCGGACTTGGACTGGGCGTCGCGGATGTCGATGCCGATCTCAGCGAGGGCCTGGATGGCGTTCGGATGGACCCAGCCGGCGGGGCGGGAGCCGGCGGAGACGACGTCGTATTCGTCGCCGCGGAAGGCGCGCGCCAGGCCCTCGGCCATCTGGCTGCGGGCGGCGTTGCCGGTGCAGAGGAACAGGATCTTCTTCTTCACGGGGCGATGCGCTCGATGACCCAGTCCTTCGCCTCGCGCAGGCGATAGGTGAAGCGGTCGTGCAGACGGTCGGCGCGGCCCTGCCAGAACTCGAACATCACCGGGATGACGCGATAGCCGCCCCAATGCGGCGGCCGAGGGACGGCGAGGTCGCGGTAGGTGGCCTCGAGCTGGCGGAAACGCTCGTCGAGATCGCCGCGGCCGACGATGACCTTCGATTGATCCGAGGCCCAGGCGCCGAGCTGACTGCCGCGGGGACGGGTGGCGAAGTAAGCTTCCGACTCTTCTTCCGTCGTCCGCACGACCGCCCCTTCGACGCGCACCTGGCGCCCGAGGACCGGCCACCACCAGCAGAGGGCGGCGCGCGGATTCTCGTGCAGCTGCGCGCCCTTGCGGCTGCTGTAGTTCGTGTAGAAGACGAAGCCGCGGGCGTCGTATCCCTTCAGCAGACAGACGCGCGCGGAGACGCATCCCTCCGCCGACGAGGTGGCCACGGTCATCGCCTCGGGCAGATCGGGCTGGCGCTGCTGCGCCTCGTCGAACCATTTGCCGAACTGCGTAAATGGATTCGCATCGAGGTCGTTCTCCAGCAGTTGTCCGACGTATTCAGCCAAGCATGACTCCTAACTTGCGGATCACCCGACTCGACTCCGGCGCGTTCATCAATTCCTCGGCGCGCTCGAGCGTGACCCAGGCAAGGTCGTTCGATTCATCGGGATGAATGGTGACCGAATGCGGCGCCGCGGTGCGTGCGATGTAACGCACGTCGAAGTGATGGTGTAGCGGGTCACCTTTCGAGGAGGGAATGGCGTGCACGTCGACGTCGAGGATGCCGCCGTCCAGCGTCAGATCGCCGAGACCCGACTCCTCGCGCCCCTCGCGCAGCGCGGCCGCGGAGGTCACCTCGTCTGCCTCGACGTGTCCTCCCATCTGCAGCCAGCGCTCCAGGCGGCGGTGGTGATGCAGCAGGAGGCGGCCGCCGGAATCGACGATGTAGCAGCTGGCGGTGACGTGTCCGGGGGCGAACTGGGCGCGGGAAAAGGGGGCCGCGGAGGTGGTCAACAGGTTGACGACCGCCTCGACGTTCTGCGTCTCCGTGGCGTCGGCGGGGGCGTACCCGCGGAGCTCATCGAGGAGAAGTTGACGGCGTGACATCGCCGTTCATGCTACCGCGAGGGGAACCACTGGTAGAGGAAAAAGTAGACCAGGACGCCGGTCACCGAGACGTACATCCAGAGAGGGAACGTGACCTTCGCGAAACGGCGGTGCGTCGGCACGCGCATCTTCAATCCATTGAAAACGGAGATGACGGCCAGCGGCACGATGACGACCGCGAGGACGGTGTGCGTGAGAAGGAGGGTGAAGTAAACCGGACGGCTCCAGCCCACACCGGCGAAGCGCGTGGCTCCGGCGCTGTAGTGATACGCGAGATAGCTGGCGAGGAAGACGAGCGAGCTGGCGCAGGCCGCGAGCATGAAGCGCTTGTGAGGCTGAATGCGCTTCCGACGGATGAGCAGGAACGCGATGAGGAGAAAGACGCCGCTCAGGGCGTTGAGGGAGGCGTTGATGGCGGGCCAGATGTGGGTCATGGCTGAAATAAGCGGTTGAGCTGTTTAGCGGTTGAGCTTAAACGCTGAAGAGCTAAATAGCTCAATAGCTTAATAGCTCAACAGCTCAATAGCTCTCCACCAGCTCCTTCACCGTCGCCGCCACATGATCGACGGCATCATCCTCGGACGAATCGTAGTACTCGCGGATCCAGCCGTCCTTGTCGGCGACGGCGAACTTCGAGCTGTGCAGGAGCGGCTCGGCGCCCGGTTGCGGGGTGCCGCCGGCGGCGAGCTTGAAGCCGTCGACGGAGAGTTTGACGATCGAGTCGCGCTCGCCGGTGAGGAAGGTCCAGCGGTCGTCGTTGCGCACTTTCTTCGCGTAGTCGGCGAGCACCGCGGGGGTGTCGCGCGTGGGGTCGACGCTGATGGAGACGAAGCGGACCGGCGCGTCTTTCGGCACCTTCGCCGTGATCTTGCGCAGCGTGCCGGTCATCACCGGACAGGAGGCGGCGCAGTTGGTGAAGATGAAGTCGTAGACCGTGACGTAGCCCTTGTTCGCACCGAGGTTCACCGGCTTGCCGGTTTCGGCGACGAGGCGCGCGTTAGGAACCTCGAAGAGTCGGGGCAGGTCGGATTGGTGGTGGCAACCGAGGAAGAGAGCGGAGAGCAGACAGCAGACAGCGATTCGAAGGGTCATGTACGGGCGGAGACGACGAGCATCGTCATGACGACGATCAGGTAGAAGTTCGACGTCATGAAGAGCTTCATGGCGGTCTTGTTGGAGCGGTCGAAGTAGAAACGGACGGACATGGCCAGCATGGCCAGCGACGCGGCGATGGCGCCGACGAGATAGACGGTGCCGCTCATGCCGCTGAAGGACGGCGCGACGCTGACGGCGAAGAGGGCGAGCGCCCAGATCACGGCCTGGCGGGCGGTGGCGAGACCGTTCTCGTCGCGCACGGAGGTCATCACGAATCCGGCGCGGCCGTAGTCCTCGCGGTAGATCCAGCTGATGGCCATGAAGTGCGGGAGCTGCCAGAAGAAGAGGATGCCGAAGAGGATCCAGCCGTTGAGGGCGAGCGATCCGGTGGCGGCGGTCCAGCCCATGAGCGGCGGGATCGCGCCCGGGACGGCTCCGATGATGGTGCAGGCGGTGGAGAGCCGCTTGAGCGGCGTGTAGACGAAGATGTAGCTGGTGAGGGTGAAGGCGCCGAGGAAGGCAGTCAACCAGTTGACCATCAGGCCGAGGTAGATCGTGCCGGCGACGGCGATGGCGGCGGAGAAGAAAAGCGCGTTGCGCGGCGTGATGCGGCCGTCGGGAAGCGGACGGAGGCGCGTGCGGCGCATCTTCGCATCGTGCTCGCGCTCGACGTACTGGTTGAGGGCGTTCGTGCCGGCGGCGACGAGCGCGGTGCCGAGCAGCACATTGATCAGGGCGAGGGCGTCGACGCGCGGCGCGCCGATGAGATAGCCGGCGGCCGTGGTGATGAGGACCATCATCACGATGCGCGCCTTGGAGAGCTCGAGGTAGTCGCGGGAGACGGCGAGGACGGCGCTCATGCGGCGAGCTCCTGGGCCATCACGGGAGCGACAACCTGAGAGGTTGTCCTACGTTCGCTTCGGGCGGTGAGGGCGAGGAGGAGCGAGGTGGCGAGCGTGGCGCCGCCGGTGACGACGTGCATGCTGGTGATCGACGCGTGGTGCAGCGCGGCCTGGCCGACGAGCGAGTGGTAGAGCGCCTTGTTGTCGGCGTAGTCGAAGACCACGCGCATGCCGAGGTAGATCTGGCAGCCGACGAGGGCGACGAGCGCGGCGGCGAAACCGCGGAACTGCTTCGCGCGGAAGCAGGCGCGGGCCACGGCGAGGATGGCGATGGTGACGGCGAGCGCGCCGGCGCGGTGGGCGAAATTGGCGACGATCGCGCCGCTGGTGAAGTCGGGGATGACCTTCCCGTTCGAGAGGGGGAAGTCGGGGAAGACGACGCCGGCGTTCATGTGGCGGACGATGGCGCCGAGGAGGATCTGGGCGTAGACGATGGGAACGAGCATCGTGGATGCGCGGAGGACCCCCTCATCCGCCGGAGCGTGCCCTGAGCGAAGCCGAAGGGGCACCTTCTCCCCCGCTGCGGCGGTGGAGAAGGCTATGGAAACGTTGAGGCAGAGCAGGATCTCGGCGACGGCGCCGTGGGCGACGGAGAGGGCGTGGGGCTGGAGGAAGAGGACCGTGAGGCCGCCGAGGAGGCCCTGCACGAGGACGCAGCCGAGGGAGAGCCAGCCGAGCTTGCGAACGAATTTCTTTGGCTCGAAGAACTGGAGCGCGAGGGCTTGGAGGAGGATCAGGAATCCGACGGAGCCGGCGATGAGGCGATGGCCGGTCTCGTAGAGGATTCCGCCGATCATCGGCGGAAGGAACATGCCGTAGGAGAGCGGCCAGTCGGGGACGGCGAGGCCGGAGCCGGTCGACGTGACCATCGCTCCGGCGAAGATCAGGAAGAGAGTAGAGACCGCGACAACCTTCGTGAAGCGTCGTAGCCAGACGGGGGTCGGGAGAACTGAGATCATCCGAGGGCTTTATACCTCAACTTCCGGGTACGGTCGGGACCTGCGATTTCATCCATTTGACGAACTCTTCGTGGGTGTCGACGAACAGCTGCCCGCGCATGCGGTAGTGGCTGTTGCCGCAGAGCTGGGCGCAGGCGATCTCCCACGTCTGGCCGTCGTTCGACTTGATCGGCGTGAAGTGGACCGGGACGTCCATCCCCGGGATGGCGTCCTGCTTCACGCGCATGACCGGGAGGGAGAAGCTGTGGATGACGTCCTTCGAGGTGATGTGGATGATGACCGGCCGCCCCTTCTCCACGTGCAGCTGGTTGATCATCACGATGTCGTCCTTGGCGGCGGGATCGTTCGCGTCGAGGCCGACCGTGTTGGTCGACGAAACGAACTTCGCGTCGCGATGTCCGAAGACGCCGTCGGGACCGGGATAGTGGAGGTTCCAGGCGAACTGCTCGGCCACGGCGCGGATCTCCAGCGGGTTCGTCTCCGGCTTCGGCTTCGATGTCCACTCCCCCCACAGCGGGATGGAGAAGACGAGGAGGAGCACCGCCTCGACCACGGCAACGCCGACTTCGCCGTACGTCGACCAGTGCGACTGCATGCCGGCATGGTTGGCGCGCGGGTTCTTCTTCGCGCTGAAGCGCCAGAGGACGAAAAGGAAGTACGCGCCCCAGAAGACGAAGAGCACGAGCATGAGCACGTGCACCCACGCGTTCAGGCGGTCGAGCGCCGCGCCATGTTGGGACGCGATGGGCGGCATGTATTGAGCGAGGAAATCCTGCATGTCAGTGTGCTCCCCCTTCGATGAGGTGGAATGACTCGCGGCGGCGGCGAAGGGCACGCGCGCGGCGCCAGAAGGTGACGAAGAGTGCGACGAATCCGATCTGCACGATGCCGATCACGCTGAGAAGGAAAAGAATGCCGTTGCTGGTGCCCTTGGTCAGCGGCGAGGCGGGATTGCCGAAGCAGACGGGGCAGGCCTGGAGGCAGTTGGCAGTCAGCAGTTGGCAGATGGCAACAGCCATGATCGCGTAGCTCCGGCCAACTGCGAACGGCGAACGGCGAACGGGCGTCATGGCAAATCCCTCAGCTTCGCGTACACCTTCGTTCCGTAGTACACGAGGACGGCGCCGCTGATGAAGAAGACGACCGCCAGCAGGGTCGCGCCGTTGCGGATCCCCCACACGCCGACCCAGATGGAGAGGGCGACGCAGACCATCACGAAGATGATGTGGAAGATCCGAAGGGACATTCACTTGTATCCGAATTTGTCGAGGATGTCGTGTACCGGCAGCCACATCAGCACGGCGAAGAAGATGACGGTGAGCACGAGCACGCTGTAGATCAGCTTCTTTTCCGACAGCAGGTGCATGAAGAAGGCGGCGACGAGCGAGCCTTTGACGGTGGCGATGATGAGCGCGACGATGATGGCCTGCTTCTCCGGCAGGTCGAGCGAGAAGCGCACCCACACCGTCAGCCCGGTCAGCGCTCCGAGGGCGAGGAAGACGCCGATGTAGCGCGTCATCTCCTTCCTGATGTTCTCCGGAGAATCGTGCGAGTCGTGCGCGTCGTGATGCGATTCGGCTACGTGTTCGGTCATCAGTAGCTCCTACAGCAGATAGAGCGTCGGGAAGAGGAAGATCCAGACGAGATCGACGAAGTGCCAGTAGAGGCCGACGATCTCGATGCGATTGGTGAAGCGCCGCGGCTCGTGGTCGTACATCGACCACCCCCTGGTCAGGAAGTAGGTGAAGACCACCATGCCGCCCAGGACATGCAGGCCGTGCAGCCCGGTCATCGTGAAGTAGATCGCGAAGAAGTTGCTGGTCTTCGGATAGTGATGATGGTGGAAGCTGAGGCCGTACTCGTAGGCCTTGATGCCCATGAAGGCGAAGCCGCAGAGGAGCGTCGCCGCGATCCACATGCGCGCCACCTGCGGCTTGCGCAGGCGAAGGTTGGCCCAGGCCATGACCACGAAGACCGACGAGGCGATGAGGACGAAGGTGTTGATGGTGGCCGGAATGACGTGCAGCTCTTTCCAGCCCTGCGGCCACTCGGCCGCGCCGGTGCGGATCAGGATCAGCGACGAGAAGAGGGCGCCGAAGAGCATGACCTCCGAGGCCAGGAACAACCAGACGCCGAGCTTCCCGTTGTAAAGGCCGGTGTCGGGCCGGGGGTCGACGTTGTACGGAATCTCCAGGTGTGCAGACATTCGCTCTCGCTCTCCTTACGCCACCACCGGCGCATGCGGCGGCGCGACGACCGGCGCAGGGAGCGCGCCGCTGTCATCCGCGTTCTGCGGCAGGTAATCGTCGGTCATCCCCGGAAGGCTGTACTCGTACGGCCCGCGGTACACGACCGGCGGGACGGCGAAGTTGCCGTGGCCGATCGGAGGGGAGCTCGCCGCCGCCCATTCGAGCGTCGTGGCCTGCCACGGATTGGCGCCGACTTTCTCGCCCCACTTGATGCTCTTGAAGAAGTTGTAGATGAACGGCAGCTGGAAGATGAAGAGTCCGATGGCCGCCTGCGACATGAACGGATTGGTCGCCGCGGCCGCGGCCTTGGCGTGCGAGTACTGCAGTCCGCCGTCCCAGAGGCGCCGCGAGACACCGGCCAGGCCCTGGTAGAACATCGGCATGAAGATGCCGTTGATGCAGACGAACGAGCCCCAGAAGTGGATCCGGCCGAGGCGATCGTTCAGCTTGCGGCCGGTGATCTTCGGGAACCAGTAGTAGATGCCGGCGAACATCGCGAAGATCGTTCCCGGCGCCACGACGTAGTGGAAGTGGCCGATGACGTAGTAGGTGTCGTGCAGGTGGATGTCGGTGGTCGACAGGCCGAGCGGCAGTCCGGTCAATCCGCCGATGCCGAACATCGGCAGGAAGGCGAGCGCGAAGAGCATCGGCGTGGTGAAGCGGATCGACGCGCCCCACAAGGTGATGAAGAGCGCGCTGAGGATGATGACCGACGGAATGGAGATGATCATCGTGGTCGTCTGGAAGAATGCGCTGATGACCGTGCCCATGCCGGTCATGAACATGTGGTGAGCCCAGACGACGAAGGACATGAATCCGAGGAAGACCGAGGCGCCGACCATGGAGCGATAGCCCCACAGCGACTTGCGCGTGTTGTTGGCGATGACCTCCGCCACGATGCCCATCGCCGGCAGGATCAACACATAAACCTCGGGGTGCGCGAGGAACCAGAAGAGATGCTGCCAGAGCAGTGGGTTGCCGCCGCCGGCGTTTTTCAGCACTTCACCGCTGACGACGAGACCGCTCGGCAGGAAGAAGCTGGTGCCGGCCACGCGGTCCATCAGCTGCAACACGCCCGCGGCCTCGAGCGGCGGGAAGGCGAGCAGCAGCAGGAACGAGGTGACGAACTGGGCCCAGACGAAGAACGGCAGGCGGTCCCAGGTCATCCCCCTGGCCCGCAGCTGAATGATGGTGACGATGAAGTTGACGGAGCCGAGGAGCGATGAGGTGATCAGGAAGATCATCCCGACCAGCCACCACGTCTGCCCTTCCGAGGCGATGACGGAGAGCGGCGGATAGGAGGTCCAGCCCGACTGCGCAGCGCCTCCCCTGGTGCTGAGGAGGAACATGCTGGCCAGCATGATGATGCCGCCCGGCAGGTAGCACCAGTAGCTGGCCATGTTCAGTTTCGGGAAGGCCATGTCGGGCGCGCCGATCTGCAGCGGCACGACGTAATTGCCGAAGGCGCCGACGGCCAGCGGCACGATGGCCAGGAAGACCATGATCGTGCCGTGCATCGCGCCGAGCTGGTTGTACTGCTCGGGGAGCAGTCCGCCGTCGCCGCGGAAGAACCAGGCGATGATCTTGAAGTGCTCACTCGGCCATCCGAGCTGGAGTCGCATCATCAGCATCAGGAAGAAGCCGAAGAGAAGGAAGCAGAGGGCGGTGAAGCCGTACTGCACGCCGATCCACTTGTGGTCCTGCGAGAAGACGTACTTCTTGATGAAGGACTCCTCGTGGTGTCCGTGCCCGGCTTCTTCTTCCTTCATCACGCGCAGTGCTTCGCCGAGCGCCTTCTCGGCGTCGCGCGCGTACATCCACTGCGATCCAACTCTGACCTGTCGTTTCTGAGCCATGCGACTCCTTCGGGTTGCCGGTTACCCGTTGCCGGTCACCGGCAACCGGTAACTATCCTTTGAAGCTGAAGGTGACCTGCTTCGACTCCTTCGGTCCGACGGTGATGCTCTGCTCCTGCTGGCCGTACTTCTCGTGCCACGCGACGAGGGTGTAGGTGCCGGGAGGGAGGTTCGGAATCGTGAACTGGCCGTTCATGGCCGAGACGGCGTAGAACGGGTGGGGCATGACCGCCATGTACGACTTCATCCAGCCGTGGACGTCGCACTTGATCTTGAAGGGCGTCATCTCCGGCTTGTCGAGCGTCTTGGTGGCGACCATTCCCTTGACCGGCTGCCCTTCGTTGAACTGGCTGTTGACGGCCGGGAGGGCGTGCACGTTGTGCAGGGTGTCGTCGTCATTCCGGATGTCGAGCTTCTGGCCGACCTGGATGCCGCTGACGTGCGGCGTGTACTTGCAGCCCTGCTGATCGAGCATGTGCGGGGCGGCGGGCGCCGGGTAGTTCCCGGCGGGCGGGTTCTTGATGTAGACGAAGACGTTGGCCAGCTCACCGGCCGGACCGACGACCACTTCCTCGTCCTGCACCGGATCCTTGTGCTGCGACTGGCAGTACGGATCGGCGCCCATCTGGATGGTGGCCATCTTCGGCGCGACGCCTTCGAGCTTGATGGCGCCGGCGACGGTGGCGGCATCGGCGGAGACGACGGGAGCGGCGGCAGCTGCGGCCGGCGCGCCCGACTCCGTGGTCGTGGCGCTCGCGGTCTGCGGCGCCTGGTCGTCTTCCCCTTCGTCCTTGGACTCCGCCTCTTTCCCCTTGCCGCATGCGACGGCGAGGACGAGGACGGCGGCGAATAACAGCGTGAGGAACTTCTTCATGCTCATTTGCTTGCGATCTCCTTAGGTTTCGACGTGGTCGGCTGCGCCGGCATGGCCGGCAGCGGAGCCACGGTGACTCCGCCCTCCCCCGCCGGCCGCATCTGGGTGATGCCGATGGACCAGATGTAGTCGCGGAGGTAGTCGGTGAGCGCCACGGCGTCGCTCATCGTGCGACGCAATTCTTTCTCGTCATTGTGGAAGTACGGCAGGAGCGCCGACTTGTGGCCGGCGAAGGCCGGGGTATCGATGGCCATCGCCAGCGGCGACTGGAAGCCGCCGGTCACCGCGTCGTGCGGGAAGTTGGCCGGCATGCGGGTGGTGGGGATCATCTCGCCGGGACGGCGGATCCAGTCGGGGATCCACTCGTGGCGCAGGCGGACGCGTGACAGCGTGAGGTTCGGCGCGAGCGACTGCGCGTTGGTGATGTCGGGCACCGGAGGATTCTCGGGATTGACCGGCGTGACGGAGTGACACTGCGCGCAGCGGAGCATGCCGAAGACTTCGCGTCCGACGGCGACGTTGCCGGCCGGCGGATTGGAGACGCGCGTGGTGTCGAACTGCTGCGCCTTCCCCTCGCCGGCGAAGAAGGTGACGAGGGTGTTCGCCTCCTGATCGTCGAAGTGGAAGGTCGGCATCCGGACGTTGAGCCACGGCCGGATCTTCATGGTGGTCGGATCTTTGAGGAAGTTGAAGAGGAACGGCGACTGAGCGCGCGCCCCCTCGGGTGTGAGGTCGGGGGGGAGGAAGTTCGTGTCGGCGATGAGCGCGCCGATGGCGCGGCCGGTGCGGTCGACGACGTGGCACGCGCGGCAGTTGTGCTGCGAGACGCGCTTGCGTCCTTCCTCGATCAGGCGGCTCTGCGGATCGGTCGCCGCCATCCGGTTCGGCGCCACCATGTCCTTGGTCAGACCGGTGACGACCATGGTGATGAGCCGCGCTTCCTCCGGGCTGAGGTGGAAGTTCGGCATCTTCAGCTTGTCGTTGTAGCCCTTCTCCCGGCGGTCGTCGTACACGCGCGGGCTGCGGACCTTGTTGTAGATCCACGACGGCACGTTGTGCTGGACGTGCTCCTTCGTCCCCGACTCGTGCGTGTACTCGTGCACGAAGCCGAAGTCGAAGAGATGAAGGGCCTTCGATCCTTCGATGGTCAGCTCGGTACCGATCGGCTTCAGTCCTTCGAAGCCGTTGATGTTGTGGCAGGAGTAGCAGCCGTATTTTTCGATCGAGCGCTGCCCGAGGTAGACCAGCTGATCGTTCAGCTGCATCGTCCGCAGCCTGGCCTCGGCGTCGCGGTCGGACAGCGTGTTGATCATGTAGCCCTTGGCCAGGTCGTGGACGGCCTTGACGTCGGGCGCGTCGACCCGCTTCGTCATGAACTGCGGCTTCTGCAGCGTCATGAGGTAGGCGGTGACGTCGGACGCTTCCTGATCGGTGAGCCGCAGCGACGGCATCGGCGCTTCGGCGTAGTAGGCCTTCGGGTTCTTCACCCAGTTGTAGATCCACGCCGGATGCGTCTTCGTGCCGAGGCCGACGAGGTTGAAGCCGTAGTTGCGCTCGAGCGGGACGTCGTCGCGTTTGGCGAGTCGGATATCGCCCGTCTTCTCGTCCTTGATCTGCTCCGAGTTCACGTGGCAGCCGAGACAGCCGATGTTCTCGACCAGCGCCTTCCCGCGCGCGGCGTCGCCCGCCGCCGCCGGCGCCTGCCAGGCGCGATGCGTCGACTTGGCGAAGAGATACGCGACGATTGCGTGGATCTCCGCGTTCTGGTTCCTGATGTTCTGGGCTTTCTCCGAGGCCGGGACAAACGGGCCGATCATGTTCCGCTGGTAGAAGAACGACGGCATGCGCGTCGTGGAGCGGAAGTCGTGCGGCTCGCTGATCCAGCGCAGCGCCCACTCGGGAGTGGTCTTCTCGGCGATGCCGGTGAGGTCGGGGCCCGGCTTGCGCAGATCGGTGAAGCGCCAGTTGTTGATCTTGTGGCAGGCGTAGCAGCCGTACAGCTCGACCGTCTGCATCGCCTTCGTGATGTTCTCGCCGCCGTCGACCGTGACCTGGCCGGAGTGGCACTTGATGCAGCCGGCCTCGTAGTACTGGCGCGGGAACATCGGCGTGTCGTTGAACGGATTCTCTTCCCACTGCCACTGCCGCTTGGCGTAGTCCCACGGACCGGGCAGGAGGCTGACCACCGCGCCCGACCAGCGGCGCTCCATCTTCGGATTCGGCGGGACGTGTCCGGCGCGGCCGAATTCCGTGGCCCGGTCCTGGCCGTGATGGCAGGAGGTGCATCCGAACTCGAGGAGCGGATGCTTCGAGGCGGAGCCGACGAAGAGGTCGAGGCGCGGGTGGGTGCGCCACGGATTGAGGATGTCCTGCGGCGCGTCCTGAATCCGCTTGAGCTGCGCGATGCGCGACTCGACGTCTTTCCGCTTGTCGGCCGCGACCTGGAACGAATCGAGGCTCTTCTGCAACTCGGTCGAGAGCCGGGCCGCTTCCTTCTTCGACTCGAAGCCGGGCGAATCGATCGCCCTGTGGCACGTCATGCAGCGATCGACGCGCGGGATGTGCATGTAGTTGACGTCGACGAAGAGGTCGGGCAGGACGACCTGATCGATCTTCAGCGTCGGGCTGATGAAGTCGAGCAGCGGACTGTTGAGCAGCAGGTTCTGGCCGCGCGTGATGTCGACGGTCTCGAGCTGCTTGTTCATCAGGTCGATCGACGCGGTGAGCTCTTTCTTCTTCGATTCGGCGTCGTCGATCTTCTTCAGCCAGACGTTGACGCGCTCCCTGGCGGCGTCGCGGTCGCGCGTGACCTGCTGCAGGCGCAGTTGCAGGTCGTTGACGCGCTTGACGTGGTCGAGGTAGTCGCGCATGCGCTGGGCGCGGTCCCTGGTTTTCTGCAGGTTCGCCGTTTCGGCGTCGTAGCGCTTGGCGTCGAGAACGGCCTTGGCGAAGCGGTAGTCCTCGTCGGCGGCGTAGTGCTTCCCTTCCCACACGTCGAGGTCTTTCTGGGCCTGGAGGTACTGGTCGCGCTGCCGGGCGATGACGAGGTTCTGCTGCTTGATCTGATCGTCGAGGGCCTTGAGCTGTTCCTTGTTCGCCGACTTCTGCGCCGCCTTGAGATCGGACTCGATCCGCTCCTGCTGGATGCGCATGAACTCGCGCTGGAACCACTTCCATCCGCGCACGTAGTCGTAGCCGACGATCAGCGCCGTCGACGCGAGAAGGACGAGGGAAGACCACGCGAAGATCGCGTTCAGGCTTCCCATCGAGTAGTTGTGCGGGATCGGCTCCTGTGGTTTCAAGTGATGTTAGCCCTTTAGCTGTTTAGCTTTTCAGCTGTTCCGCTCAACTGCTCAAACGCTGAACCGCTCAACAGCTGTCCCCTCATATGTTGAAGAAGATCTCCTGGATGTGAACGATGTACTTCAGGTTGAACAGCCACCGCAGAACCATCTTGATCGGCAGCGACATCATGAACAGGAAGAGGAACGTCCCGACGTAATAGCGGGGCGGTCCCATCTTCAGGTAGAAGCGGCGGAATGGTCCGGCCGCCAGCAGCGGCGGCAGGCCGAGATAGGCCAGCACGAAGATGATGCCGAACATCTCGCGGATCACCCACAGCTTGGGCAGGGCCATGCCGAGGGTCTTGACCCAGATGATCTCCGACAGATCGACGTTGACCAGCGGAACGAGCTTGTTCGGATCCCAGTACTCGTAGGGCCCGAAGAAGTTCCAGTTTGGACCGCGGAGGAACGTGCCGGTGATGATGAGGAACGACCAGAGCACGAGGAAGCCGTAGAGGAAGATCCCGAGCTCCCACTTCCGCTCGCGGAAGGAGTAGTAGCCGTTCCCCTTCGGATTGGTGTCGATGTACGGGACGGCCATCAGCCCGACGATGATCAGCGTCGGCAGGACGACGCCCGCCAGCCACGGATCGAAGTAGACGAGCATCTCCTGCAATCCGAGGAAGTACCACGGCGCCTTGGCCGGGTTGGGTGACGACGTCGGATTGGCCGGCTCCTCCAGCGGGGCGCGCAGCGCGATGCTCCAGATGATCATGACGATGGTCAGCAGGATCATGCAGAGCATCTCGGTGTAGACGAGGTCGGGCCAGGTGAAGAGCTTCTCATCCGACTCCGTCTTCTCCCAGGGGATGCCGCCGGCGAGGATCTGCTTGTCGTTCAGGTAGGCCTTGCGCAGCGCGACCCAGGTGAAGAAACCGAGGAGGAAGATCATCGCCGCGATGGGGACGTTGTCCGGCTTCGCGGCGATCAGGTAGAAGTTCTCGTCGAAGAACGACAGCACGAACGCGCCGCCGCCGAGGATCAGCATCCAGAGGCCGGTCTTGCTGTCCCACAGCCGGCCGCCGAGGTTCGCCAGGACCAGCATGATCGCCAGGTAGGCGACGCCGCAGTAGAGGAGCGGCAGGATGAAGAAGCCGGCGAGGAGCAGCACCACGCCGAAGACGAAGAAACCGGCGCCCGCTTTCGACTTCAGCTTCCCGTCGTAGAGGTTGAAAAAGATGATGAAACCGAAGGTGGCCGAAAGAAGAATGAACGAGATCGACGCACCGGAGAGAACGTTGATGAAGTCCTTGATGAACGTCATCGTCTCACCTCACATCGGCCCGGAGATGCCGCCATCTTTTCGCACTCGCCAGAAGTGGATGGCCATCAGAAATCCTGCGGCCAGGGGGATGGCCATGCAGTGGAGGACGTAGAAGCGCAGCAGCGTCGACGGTCCGATCGACCGTCCGCCGATGAGGGCGAAGCGGGCGTCGTCCCCGGCGTGGATCAGCCGGATGTCGCCCAGTTTTATCAGGCCCGACATCGGGCCCTCGTTTCCGGCGCCGGGTGTGGCGCGCGCCATGTTCGATCCGACGGTGATGGCCCAGATCGCCAGCTGGTCCCACGGCAGCAGATAGCCGGTGAACGAGAGCAGCAGCGTGAGCACGAGGAGGACGACTCCGACGTTCCAGTTGAACTCGCGCGGCGGCTTGTACGAGCCGGTCATGAAGACGCGGAACATGTGCAGCCAGACCGCGATGACCATGGCGTGCGCGCCCCAGCGGTGCATCTCGCGCATGATCCCGAACGGCGCCTGCTCGCGCAGGTCCATGATGTCCGGATAGGCGTACTCGATGGTCGGCCGGTAGTAGAACATCAGCAGCAGGCCGGTGACGGTCTCCACGAGGAAGAGGAAGAACGACGTGCCGCCCATGCACCAGGTGTAGCTCATGCGCACGCCGGAGCGGCGCACCTTGACCGGATGCAGGTGAAGGATGAGCGAGCCGAGGACTGCGAGGACCCGTTTGCGGTTGGTGTTGGGGACGCCGACGCGGAAGATCGACTTCCAGATCTGTGAGTTGACGATGCCTTCCTGTAGTTGTCGTAGGTTCGCCATTCTCTCCCCGGTTACTGGTTGCCAGTTGCCAGTTGCCGGTTTCGTGAGGCAACCGGTAACTGGTAACCGGCAACTACACTTTCAGGAACGAATCAGGATTCGTCCACTCCCCACGTTCCTGGTGGAACTGCACGGACTTGTCGACCACGATCTGTCCATCCGCGGGGTCGACATAGATCTTGGCCCGCTCCAGGGGACGCGGCGCGGGACCTTCGAAGTTCACTCCGGTCCGGTAGTAGCCGCTGCCGTGGCACGGACATTTAAATTTGTTCTGCGAGGGAAGCCAGTTCGGCGTGCATCCGAGATGCGTACAGACGGTGATCAGGGCGTACATCGAGTCTTCGGTGCGGACGACCCAGATGCCGTACTTGTCCTTCCACCGTTCGTCGACTTCGCCGACCGAGTAGTCGGCGGGCGGACCGGCCTTGAATTTCTGCACCGGCTCGAAGAGGACGTTGGGGAAAAGGAAGCGTCCGAGGATGCTGGCCAGACCGCCCAGCGCGGCCGCGAGCGTGGTCCAGGCGATGGTCAGGACCCACGGAAAATTGCGGCGGGAAATCTCACCCTGATCGCGAATGTCCGCCGCCGCGCTCCCGGCGAGGGGCGTCTTTGGAACCACCTGATATGGCGTGATTTCTTCAGACATCGGAGCCGTGAGTAGTTGCTTCCGGTGGAGGCCTACTATCGCTCGATGAGTGACGCGTGTCAACGAAAAAGGTGACAGAAATCACGCCCGCGCGTGCCCCTCTCAGCGATTGAAGCGGAACGTGTCGACGATGCCGTTCAGCTCGGCGTCAAATCGTTCCGCGACTTGCGTTTCGATGAAGACGGAGCGCGTTCAGCGCAGTTGCTGCAAGGCTGTCTTCGCGGCATCGCGCACGCGCAGGCTGGCGTCGCTGTTGGCGAGCTTCTGCAGGTCGGCCGCGGCGTCATGTCCGGCGAGCTTCACGTATGGCTCCATGGCCATGATCATGGTGTCTTCGGCCTGGTCCTCGCGCATGCGGGCGGCGGCGAGGCGCTGGCGGTCGAGCATGTCGTGCAGCGTGTTGACGGCGCGCTTGTCGCCGAAGCGTGAGAGGGCGATGGCGGCGTTGAAGCGGACGTCGGGGGCGGGATCCTCGAGCAGCGCCGCGAGCGCGGGAACAGCGCCCGGATCACCGATCGAGCCGAGGGCGAAGGCGGCGGTCTTGCGGACATCCTTGTCGTCGTCGCGCGTCGTCTCGACGATGTTCGCCACCGCTCCCCGATCGTGCAATTCGCCGAGGGCGACGATGGCGTAGAGCCGCGACTCGGCGTCGCTGTCTTTCAGTCCTTCGATCAGCGTCGGCGTCGCACGTTGATCGCCGAGCTTGCCGAGGACGAGCGCGAGGTAGCGGCGGATGCGCGGATCGTCGTTCTTCGACTGCGTGTAGATCGTCGCCACCTGCTGCTCGAGGTTCGGGTACTTCTTCGCCTCGCCGCGGTTGATGGAGCGCGAGAGCTGATACGCGGCGTGCCCGCGTTCGTGCGCGCTGCCGGAGCGGATCTCGTTCAGGTAGTCGGGGATGGAGCTCTTCTCCGAGGCGAGAAGACCGAAGAGGAGGAACACGCCGACGCCGATCGCCACGATCCCCAGCGGGAAGATGACGAACTGAAAGAGGATCGTGCGGGGAGATTCTTTGGGGAGATCGTCCGTCATCGACCCGTGCCCGAGACGATGAAGTCCGGCAGGTAGCCCTTCAGCTGCGTCGGCGCCTCCGGAACCACGATGGCGTCCTTGTCACATACCGACTCGCAGAGGCGGCAGGCGACGCATTTGTTCTTCTCGACGAACGCGATCTTGTAGTGGTTGGCCAGCGTCTCGTCCTGCGGCTCGATCATGTGGATGCATTCGAACGGGCAGATGTCGACGCAGAACTCGCATCCCGTGCAGAGCTCCTTGATGACCTCGGCTTTGGGAATGTCCTTCGGCTTCACGCGGGGGATGAAATCACCATGCTGATTCTGGATGGCGTCGACCGGACAGTAGATGCCGCAGACCGAGCAATCGATGCAGCGCGTGGGGTGGATGTAGAACTGGCCCTTCTGCGCGCCCCAGATGGTGTTGGTGGGGCATTTGATCTCGCAGACGCCACACCCGATGCATAAGTCAGTGATGAAATGAGGCATGCCGAATTGGGAGAACAGTGTACCGCACCCAGCGATTTCGGCAACGCGGCATCCGAGGGGTGCGGACGTCTCGTCCGCTCATCTGCGCGGCCGAGGAGCCGGCGCGGCGCCGGCTGTGCGGACGAGACGTCCGCACCCCTCCTGGGCGATGTCGTAAACATCCGGCTGGTCGCGATTCGTGAGCATGATCACGGACGTTCTTTCCGCCGGCCGGCGAATGATGACGTTGCGGAAGCTGACGGTCTCTCCCTCGTGCCAGATGGTGCCGTCGCCGAAGCGCCAGCCGAACTCGAGTTTGCGGTTCGCGAGCGACGCGTCCCACTTCTGCATGTCGTCGATCGAGCTGTAGATCCCGCCGTCGCCGCGCGTGGCGCTTGTCGGGCTTTGATCGCGGCGGACCCAGCAGCCGTTCTCGAACGTGTAGCCGTACGCGCGATTCGTCACGCTGCGCGTTCCGAGGACGGTGCCGCTCATGCCGAGCGGCGCGAAGATCTCGTCGTGCAGGAATTGCTCGAGCGGAACGCCTGACACGCGCTCGATGAGCAATCCAAGAAGGACGTAGCCGCCGTTGCTGTACCGATACTGGCTGCCGGGCGGAAAGTATGTGCGGTCGGTCTGCTCGAGCAGACGCAGAACGTCGTGATCGGAGAGCTGCGCGTCGCCGGTGATCAGATCTTCGTAGTCGATGAGACCCGAGGTATGCGAGAGCAGCTGACGAACGGTGATGTCGCGAAAAACCGGTTCGCCGTGGGGAACGCCGAGGATCTCGATCGCCCGCGCGATGAACTGCTTCGTCATCGACGCCAGGCGGAAATTCGTCGACGGCGTGACCGGGATGCCGTTCTCCAGATCGGCCATGCCGGCGCATCGGCGAAAGATGACATCCCCCTCGCGAATCACGACGACAGCCGCTCCCGGAACGTCACCTTCGTACTGTTCGATCACTCATACAATCTTGCCTCATGCGACTGATCGCCGCCGCTCTCTTCCTCTGCCTCGCCGTTCCGACGCTCTATGCCGACATCGATCTCGACAAGCTGACGAAGAACCAGGAGCTCGACGGCTTCCGCGTCAACGCGATCTACCTCAACGACGCGAACAAGCCGATGGGCGCGCAGTTCATCCATCGCCGATCCGGCTTCACGCTCGACCTTCTGCGCATCGAGTCGGTGCCGCAGGCGTACACGTGGGTGAACTCGTTTCCCGTCTCACCGCAGGGCGAGCCGCACACGCAGGAGCACCTGCTCCTCGGCAAGGGCACGGTCGGCCGCGCCTACTCCGCGGCGCTGACGATGTCCCTCGGCGAGATGAACGCCTTCACGCAGCAGTGGCGGACGAGCTATCACTTCGGCACGCCGGCGGGACCGGACGTCTTCTTCGATCTCTACCGCTCGCAGCTCAACGCGCTGCTCCATCCGAACTACAGCGACGAGGAGATCCGCCGCGAGGTGCGCAACTTCGGCGTGACGGAGAATCCCGACAAGACGCTGCGGCTGGAGGAAAAGGGCTCGGTCTACAACGAGATGATGTCGTCGATGCCGACGCCGTTCTTCACGCTGTTCCTGCGGACGTTCCAGACGCTCTACGGGCCGGCGCACCCGCTCTCGTTCGAGTCGGGCGGCGAGCCGTCGGGCATCCGGACGATGAAGCCGGAGGACATCCGCCGCTTTCACGACGAGAACTACTATCTGGCGAACATGGGCTCGATCGTCGCGTTTCCGAACAGCGTCTCGATCGAAGAGGTGCTGAAGCGGACCGACGCCATCCTGCGCGCGGTGGAACCGGAAGCGTCGACGCGCAAGGCGAAGTCGTTCGCCACGCTGCCGAAACCGCAGCCCGCGCCCGCCGGGAAGATCGACATCGTCGAATATCCGCAGAAGAACGAGCAGCAGCCGAGTCCGATCGTGCTCGCCTGGCCGGCCACGCGCGAGCTGGCGCCGAAAGACGTCCTGCTGCTGCAGCTCTTCCTCGACAACATCGCCGGCGACCCGACATCGAACCTGTACAAGCTCTTCATCGACAGCAAGACGCGGGTGATGGACATCGGCGCGCGCTCGGTGTTCAACGACTACGAAGAGCAGCCGGGCGAGCCGGTGGCGATCGCGTTCACCGACGTGGCGGTCGCGAACTTCACGCCGGAAAAACTGGCGGAGATCCGCGGCAAGGTGATGGCGGAGATCGATCGCATCGCCGCCCTTCCCGACGATTCGCCGGAACTGAAGCAGTTCAACGAGCGCCTCGACAACCGCCTCGTGGAGCGGGAGCGCGACCTGGCGAAGTTCGTCAACACGCCGCCGCGCTTCGGCGCGCGCAACACGTTCTCCTCCTGGATGGATCACCTGATGGAGCTCGGACGCGACGCCGCGTTCCGCAAGTCGGTGACGATGAAGCCGGAAACGGAGTACGCCCGCAAGCAGCTCTCGCCGGCGAAGAACGTCTGGCGCGAGCTCCTGACGCGCGCGCAGATCGCGAAGACGACGCCGTACCTGATCGCCGTGAAGCCGAGCCCCGCGCTCGCGGCGCGCGAGGAGACGGAGCGCGTCGCGCGCGCGAACGCCGAGGCGGGGCGGCTGGCGAAGCAGTACGGCGTGACCGATCCGCAGGAGGCGATCCGCCGCTACAGCCAGGACTACGACGTCGCCTCGGCGAAGATCGACGAGGAGGCAAAGAACGTCGCCCGCACGCCGTTCGTGAAGTCGCCGCCGATGACGCTCGACGATCAGCTGCGCTACGAGGCGACGGCGATCGACTCCGTTCCGATGGTGGCTTCGAAGTTCGAGAACATGACCAGCGCGCAGGTCGGCCTCGCCCTTCGCGCCAACACCATCCCGCAGGACCGCCTGATGTTCGTCTCGCTCCTGCCGCTACTGCTGACGCAGGTCGGCGTGATCGAGAACGGCAAGCCGGTGTCATTCGACGAGATGAGCGAGCGGCTGCGGAAGGAGATCCTCTCGCTCGACGCGAACTATTCGACGAACGCGCGGACGAACCGCGTGGAGCTGGTGATCCGCGGCGCAGGCATCGGCGAGAACGAGGTGACGCGGGCGCTCGACTGGATGTCGCTGACGCTGAACCATCCCGACTGGCGGCCGGAGAACCTGCCGCGCATCCGCGACGTGGTCGATCAGGAGCTCTCCCGCCTCCGCAACGTGCCGCTCGGCTCCGAGGAGTCGTGGGTGCAGAACCCGTTCAACGCCTACCGGATGCAGACGAATCCGTTGTTCCTGGCGGCCGATTCGGTCTTCACGCGCGAGCACAACGCACTGCGGCTGAAGTGGATGTTGAAGGATGTCTCCCCCGCCGACCGCGACACGCTGACGGCGTTCCTCGGCTCGCTGACACGGTCGCGCAACATGAAGGCGCCGGACGACGCGCCGGCGATCGTGCAGGAGGCGATGAAGGACCTCAACCTCGCGCTGAGCGAGATCCCCGACGCCACGCTCGCCGGCGACATCGAGTACCTCGGCAAGGCGATGCGCGCCGGCATCGCGGTCGGTCCCGCGGAGACTCTCCGGCAACTCGACGAGACGCGGCGCGCAATTCTTCACGCCGGCAATGCCCGGATGTGGCAGGTCGGCTCGACGTCGATGCAGAAGAGCATCGCGCCGAAGATCGCCGCGCTGATTGGCACGCTCGATAAGAGCGCCGCGGCGCCGATCGCATACACGAGCGCGCGTGCCGTGGACGTGCGGCTCGCGCAGCACGACACCGGCACGCCGTACTACGTCGGCCTCTTCGCGCCGAACATGAAGGGCGGCGTGATCATCACCGGCGTCCCCTCGGCGCAGTACGCCGACTTCGGCGACAAGAGCAAACAGATCGACTACCTCGCCTCGCGGCTCTCCGGCGGAGGCGGACCGCACGGCATCTTCATCAGGACCATCGGCGCCGGCCTGGCGTACAGCAACGGCATCCGCGGAAGCGTCTCCGCCGGCCGCCTCGGCTACTACGCCGAGCGCACTCCGGAGATCCCGCAGACGCTGAAGTTCGTCATCGACACGATCAGGAGAAAAACGCCGCGCGACACCAGCCTCGTCGACTACACCATCGCGCAGGCGTTCGGCGAGTTCCGCTCGTCGCAGACGTACGAGACGCGCGCCGAGGCCATGGCCGCCGATCTCGCCGACGGCCAGTCGCCGGACCAGGTGCGCAAGTTCCGCGAATCGATCCTCGAACTGCGCAAGGACCCGGCCCTCGGCGACAAGCTGTTCCTGCGGAGGGATGACGTGTACGCCCGCGCCATCCCCGGCTACGGCATGGTGCGCGGACGCGACGTCGCGGAAGGGGTCTACTTCGCGATCGGACCGGACAAGCAGCTCGACGCGCTCGACCAGTACATCAAGGAGAAGGAGAGCGACACGAAGCTGTTCCGGCTGTACGCGCGGGATTTCTGGATGCGGTGAATCATGTGCTTAGTGCTGAGTGCTTAGTGCTGGCACGCAGCACTCAGCACTCAGGACTACGCTTTTAGACCGCGAGCAGCTCGGAGATCGTCTTGATCAGGTGGGACGACTGGATCGGCTTGCTGATGTAGGCGTTCGCGCCGAGGGCCAGGCCTCGCTCGCGGTCCTCTTCGGCCCCTTCCGTCGTGATGATGATGATCGGGATGTTCTTCAGCTGCGCGTTCTGGCGGACCAGCGACACGAGCTTGAGGCCGTCCATCACCGGCATGTTGATGTCGGTGAGGATCAGGTCGATCTTGTCGGGGCCGGAAAGTTTCTTCAGCGCGTCGACGCCGTCGACGGCCTCGATGATCTTCGCGTTCTTGAATCGCTTCAACGAAAACGAGATCAACTGACGCATGGTCGGCGAGTCTTCGACGACCAGGAAGTTCGCGTTCTCCATCCCCAAAGTTCGGCCTCTTCCCCTAACTGGTGGTGGTGAGCAGATCGAGGAAGCTCTGGATCGTGTTCAGCTTGCGCTCGGACTGCGAATAGAGCTTCGACGAGAAAATCGCCGTCGCGGCATGCGCGGCGAGCAGGGAGAAGAGCTCGTAGTCGACGGCCGAGAACGAATCCTTCTGCTGCAGAAGTTTGTAAATGGCGATGAGCCCGATGACGTGCTCTTTGATCTTCAGCGGCACGGCCGCCAGCGGCTTGTCGATGGTGATGGCGCCGCTCTCGGCGTCGATGTCCTGGTTGATGTAGTAGCTCTCGCCGGTCTTGGCCACCTGCCCCATCACGCCGTCGCCGAGGCGGATGGAGATCTGGTCGACGTTGGGCATCACGTCGTCGCCTTCGGAGGCGATGGTCTTCAGCTCGTTCGTCTTCTCGTCGAGCAGGAGGATGGCGAAGGCCTCGGCACCGATGAGGTTGATGACGATTTCCTGGACGATCTGGATGACTTCGCGGAAGTCGAGAGTGGAGTGGAGCTGGTAGCTGGCGACGTAAAGGTTCGCCAGGTTGTTGTTCTGCTCTTCGATCTCGATGTAGCGGTTGGCGAAGTCTTTGTTCTCTTCCTCGATGGCGGAGAAGCGCTCGTGGATGCGGCGGTTTTCTTCGGTCAGCTGCGTGATCTGGTCGCGCAGTTTCTGGACTTCTTCGGAGGACCCGGCGGCCTGATGCTCCGTCTCCGCCGAGGCGAGGCGATAGCGCAGACGCTGGTTCTCACGGAGCAGTTCTTCCGTGAATTCCTTCCCTTTGTTGAACAGCTCGAGGAACTTCTCGGCTTTCGATTCTTCGCTCATGAATTGCCTCGGACGCGGCGAGGTGAGACTAACATAGCCGGGCAGTTTGCAGATAGCAGTTGCCGTTGGCAGTTGGCAGTTGGCAGAAGAACCGGCTGCTGCGAACGGTCAACGGCCAACTGTCAACTCTTTCATCCCGTGCATAGCTTCCGAATGGCCGTCGGAATGTCGTGCAAGGGGACGACGTCATCGATCGCGCCGGTCTTGATCGCCTCTCCCGGCATGCCGAAGATGATGGCCGTTTCGGCCGACTCGGCGATCGTCTTTCCTCCCCGCTCGTGCACCTTCCGGATCGATTCCGCGCCGTCGTCGCCCATCCCGGTCATGATCACCGCGACGATCCGGTTGCCGCATGCGTCGCTCGCCGTCTCGAAGAGGCGATCGACGGACGGCGCGTAGAGATCGCTGAGTCCGGCCGGATAGACGCGCACCTGCAGCCCTTCCGACAGCCGCCGCACTTCGGTCTGCATCCCTCCCGGCGCGACGTACGCACATCCCGGCTTCAGCATGTCGCCGTCGCTCGCTTCCCTCACGTTGTACGGCGAGAGGCGGTTGACGCGGTCGGCGAAGAGGCGGGTGAAGGTCGGCGGCATGTGCTGCGCAACGACGATCGGCACCGGCAGCAGCGGCAGATGTTGAAAGACATGCTGCAGCGCGGGAGGCCCGCCGGTGGAGCAGCCGATGGCGATCAGCTCGATCCCCTTGGCGCACGCCTCGGGCATCACGCCGGGCGCTTCGGACGCCGATTCCTCTTCCTGGATGCGGCGCCGGAGGTTGTCCATCCGCAGCTCGCCGACCTGCAGCACTTTCGAGACGAGGTCCTTCTGGATCTCTTCCAGCCGCGGCGAGACGCGACCGCCCGGCTTGGCGATGAAGTCGATGGCCCCGAGCTCGAGGGCCTTGAAGACGCTGCGATCGCTGGAGCGCGAGGAGACGGCGATGACCGCGGTCGGCAGGTTCGCCATCAGCCAGCGGAGGAAGGCGAAGCCGTCCATGATTGGCATCTCCAGGTCGAGGGTGATGACGTCCGGCCGGAGCTTCATCACCTGCTTGATGCCGTCCTCGCCGTTGACGGCCGTGCCGGCGACCTTGATTCCGGAATGGGACTCCAGCATCCGCGCAAGCGTCACGCGGTTGTACGCGGAGTCGTCGATGACGAGGGCGCGGACCGGCATCCGGGAGGGATTGTATCGGTAATGGAGTGCGGCTACCGCTGATACACCATGTCGTTCTTCAAATGTCGCAACTTGAACTGCGTCGACAGCGAGATGAGCGACTCGGAATGCCCGAGGAGGAGATAGCCGCCGTCGATCAGGCGGTTGTAGAAGTTCGAGACCACGACGCGCTTCGACGAGTCATCGAAATAGATGATGACGTTGCGGCAGAAGATGATGTCGAGGTGGCCGAGGAGCGAGACGCGCGCCTCGTCGTAGAGATTGAGGCGGCCGAAGGAGACGCGGTTGCGCACCTCGTCCTTGATCTTCCACGAGCCGTCCGCCTCCCGCACGAAGTACTTGTCGCGCAGCGTGGCCTCCGTCGAGCGGAACGCGCTCTCGCGATACTGCCCGCGCCGCGCCTTCTGCAGCACCTGCTGATTGATGTCGCTGGCGAAGATCTCGAACGCCGCGCGCTCGTACCAGCCCGCCTCCTGCAGCAGGATGGCGATGGAGTACGGCTCCTCGCCCGAGGAGCATCCCGCCGACCAGACGCGCACTTTCTTGATCGGCTTCTTCGACAGGATGTCGGGAACGATCTCCTCGATGAACGCCGTCAGCTGCGCCGGCTCGCGGAAGAAGTAGGTCTCGTTCGTGGTGACGAGGTCGTAGATCTGATCGAACTCCGACTCCGCGCGCGGGTCGTACTGCAGGAAGTAGAAGTACTTCTGGAAGGAGTCGAAGTTGAGCTCCCGGGCGCGGGGGGAGAGGCGTTTCTGCAGCAGGTACTTCGAGGTGTCGTTGAACCACATCCCCGTCCGCTTGTAAATCTGGTCCCGCAGCAGCCGGAAGACGTCGTCCGGCAGCTCGAGATGATGATTCAGCGACAGGTTGAACGTGGACATAACGATGAACGATGAACGATGAACGATGAACGAAAACCCCCGTCAGGATTCATCGTTCATCGTTCATCGTTCATCGTTGGTTCATGGTTTTTCTCTCATTGCCTGGAGGATCGCTGCAATTACGACTTCCCTCCTGCTATCCGCCGTCCGCCACGCCTCTTCCAGCAGGTCGCGATAAAGCTGTTTGTGTCTGACGAAAACTTCGGAGACGTCATCGAGGATCGCGGTGTTCTCCAGCGCCTTGAAGAGGAAGGGGAACGATTCGCGATCCGGGATCTTGTCCAGGGCCAGCACCGCCGACTGCTGCACGTAGGTGTCGGGGTCCTCGAGCGCGCGATGCAGCGACTGCAGCGCGTAACGGTCGCCGCGATTGCCGAGCGCCGTCGCCGCCGCGGCGCGGATGCGCCAGTCGTCGTCGCTCAACGCCTCGATCAATCGATTGAAGACTTCCTGCCCCGGGATGCGGGCCAGCGCCAGGATGGCGGCGCGGCGGATCTCGAGGTCGGACTCGGTCAGCGCGTTGAAGAGGATCTCCCGAACATTCGCGTTCTCCGATTTTCCGAGCGCTTCGATGGTGGCGATGCGCACCGGCGGCAGGTCGTGCTCGAGGTGCCGCATCAGCGGCGCCAGCGCCTCCGGATGCCGGTACTCGCCGAGCGCCTGCGCCGCGGCGGTGCGGATCCAGATGTCGCTGTCCTCCAGTGAGCTGATGAGCGGCTCGATCCCCTTCTCCGGCCGCAGCCGCACGATGGCGTTGATCGCCGCGAGCCGCACGGCGGTCGACTCGTCCGCGAGCGACAACACCAGTTGATCGGCGAAACGCTCCTCGCCGAACTTGCCCATCAGCGAGATCGCTTTCTGGCGGATGACCGGATCGCTGTCCTTCGACGCCAGCAGCAGCTCGTCGTGGTAGCCCTCGCCCTGGATGTTGACGAAGACCGAGAGGGAGTTGAGCTTCATCGGGATCGACGGCGACTGCAGCAGCCGCTTGATCTTGCCGAGGACGTCCTGCTTGATCTCCGGGAACGCCGTGACCAGCGCGGAGATGGAGTTGACCGCCGCCTGCTGCGAGGCGACGTCGAAGTCGTCGAGCTTGGCCAGCAGGTAATCGATCGATCCCGGATCGGCGATCTCGCCGAGGGTCTCGATCGCCAGGCGCCGGATCATCGGATTGTCGTGGTCGAGGAACGGCAGGATGTGCGGGATCGCCTCCGGCACGCCGACGACGTTGATCACGCGCAGCAGCAGCGCCACGATCTCGTCCTCGTCCGCGTTGCGCAGCGTCTCCAGGATCGCGGGCATGGCGCCGGAGCCGAAGTCGATCAGTCCCTGGGCCGCCACTTCCGCGGTGTCGGGCTGTTCGAGGAAGGTCATCAGCACCGGCAGTGCGTGCTGATCGGCCGACCATCCGAGGAACTTGAGGATGAAGTTCTTGACGTCGCGCTTCGGCGTGGTGTGCAGGTGATCGATGAGCGGCGCGATCTTCGACTTCGGGAACGACTCGCGGAACTTGCGCTGAATGAGCGTCCGCTCCGCCTGCTCCACGATGCGCGGTTTCGAAGCCTCGGCGATCCGCACCAGCGCGCGCAGGGCGGTGAGGTTCAGTTTCTCTTCGTCGGCGATGATGCGCAGCAGGAAGCTGACGGTGCCGACGTCCGCCACTTTGCCCACCGCCTCGAGCACCGGCTTGCGCAGCGACTTCTCGGCGTAGAGCGGAAGGATCGCCGGCAGCGCGGCGCGATCGCCGATCTCGCCGAGCGCTTCGATGATGTGGAACTTGAGCCAGAGGTCTTCGCGCGCACTGAGCATGCGCATCAGCAGCGGGAGGGCCGAGGCGTCGCGATACTTGCCGAGCGACGAGACGACGGAGGAGGCGACGTTGATGTCGCGCTCCGGCTCGAGCATGTTCATCAGCATGCGGAAGCCGTCGGGGCTGCGCAGGTCGCCGAGGAGATTGACCAGCGAGAGGCGGACGTCGACGTCGGGCTCCACCGCGAGCCGCCGCACGATCGAGCCGATGGCCGGATCGCCGATGCGGATCAGCGCTTCGGTTGCGGAGTTGCGTTTGCCGGCGTTCTCCGAGTCGGCCAGCGAATCGAGCAGGCCGTTGACGACCGTCGGCCGCGCGTCGCGCACGAAGCCGTCGACGATGGTCTTGCGCACGCGCCAGTCCTTGTCGCCGAGGAGCTCGAACATCAGCGGCAGGTCGTTGTCGTCGGTGGAGTGGGAAACGAGGTACGCCGCCTTCTGGCGCGCGTCGGGATCCGACGAGCGGGCCTGCTCGATCAATTGGGGATCAGCGCTCATCGTGATTCCGTCCGTATCCGCTCCAGGTCCTCGCGCTTCATCTGCACGAACTGCTGGAGCGTTTCGTTGAAGATCTCCGTGTCGCGGCGGACGCGAAACGGAACGCGCGAATCGAAGTACGAGCGCCCTTCCTCGATCTCGTCCTTCAGCACGTCGAAGAAGTTGTTCTCGCGCAGGCCGCGCTCGACCTTGTCGGCGTTGTAGATGACGATGTCGGAGAGGATGAGGCGGGCCAGGCGGCGGGCCTCGTCGTACTCCCGCGGCTCGATGGGGAACTCGCTCGTGGTGCCGACCTGCGGGAAGAGCTTGCGGATGATCTGCTTGAGCTCTTTCTCCGGGATCTGCTCCTCGATGTATTCGTCGGCGCCGTAGAGGCTGGTCGGATTGGCGCGGAAGCGGTTGGCGCGGAAGAGCGCGCCGATGAGGATCACGCGCGTCTTCGACAGCGTCGGATCGGCCTTGATCTCCTCCGACACTTCGACGCCCAGCTTGCCCTTGAGGTAGACGTTGACGATGACCAGATCGGCGCTGGTGCGGCGGACGAACTCCAGCGTCGGGTCGCCGGTCTCGAAGAACTCGACGTCGAAACCGAGGCGGCGGAGGTGCTCGCCGAGGAAGGTGCGGAAGGGGCGCGGCTCATCGGCGATGGCGCAGATACGGCGCGTGTGGTGGTGTAGGACAGGCGCCCCCGCCTGTCTTGCCGCGTCCGCCGGGACAGGCGGGGGCGCCTGTCCTACGCCGGCGCCGGGCGTCGGCTTCAGCACCATCTGCGTGCGGCACGAGGGACAGGCCACGCGCACGGGTGCGGTCAGCGGCAATTGCAGCGCCGCGCGAAATTTCGAGCCGCAGTTCTTACAGGTGAGTTCCATAGTTCGGGACGTAAGGGAATGCGTCCGCGATCAGCGACGCGCTGCGATTGTCTCCTGCGTTGCGGCGTGACCTCGGCTGCCCAACAGCTTGTCTAAATCGAGGAGGATCGTCAACGCATTCGCCTGCCGGAAGACGCCGCGGATGGCGTCATCGAGCTCGCTCGAGTGCACGACGGGGTGTGGCTCGATCGCCCCGGCGTCGGTTTTCACCACCCGCAGAACGCGATCGACTTCGAATCCCACCGTCTCCCCCCGGTGCTCGAGCACGACGATGCGCGTGTCGGCTCCGGCGGCGGAGGCAGGCGGGTGGCGCAGCTTGCGGCGGACGTCGAGCAGCGTGACGATCGTGCCGCGAAGGGAAATGATGCCGACGATCGATTCGTCGGCGTTCGGGATCCGCGTCACCGGCCGCGGCGTGACGATCTCCACGATGTTCTCGATGGCCACGGCGTAATTCTCGCCGGCGATGACGAAGGTGAGGAGCTCGACGTGCTCGCTCGGCGCCGCCTCGCTCGCGGTCTGCGTAACGACACCTGCGCGTTGCTGACCCGCGCTCTCCATGAAGCGGTCGAGCTTCGATTCGGCGATGGTTGGTGGTTGCTCGTTGCTGGTTGCTGGTTGCTCGGCGGTTGCCGGTTCTGCGAGGGGTGCGGACGTCTCGTCCGCACTGAGCGGACGGGACGTCCGCTCCCCTCCATCAGCCTGCTTCTTCGCCTTCTTCCGAATCTTCACCAGATCAACCATGGCTCTCCATTCGGTGCTCGCGGGCGGCGGAGGCGATGCGGTTGGGGTCGATGGTGGCGGCGTCTTCGCCGAAAGCGTCGAGCAGCGCGGTGGTGGCCAGGGTGTTGATCAGGCGGGGGATGCCGCCGCTCACGGTGTGGATCTCTTCCATTGCTTCACGGGAGAACGGATTGCGCGCGCCGCCGGCGACGCGGATGCGGTGATCGATGTAGCGGATGGTTTCCTCGAGCGACAGAGGCCCGAGAGAATAACGCAGCCCGATGCGCTGGCGCAGCGGCGCGTAGGCATCGCGGGCCAGGCGCGTGTCGAGCTCGGGCTGGCCGATGAGCACCACCGACAGCAGGTTCTGGTCGTCGAGCTGGAAATTCGTCAGCAGGCGGATCTCGTCGAACGTCGCCTTCGTCGGGATCAGCTGCGCCTCGTCGATCATCAGCACCGGCTCGCGCTTCTGCTCGTACAGCTCGAACAGTTTCGTGTGCAGCGCGTCGAGCAGGTCGTTGCGGAAGCGCGGCGGCTCGATGTCCAGACCGCGGGCGATCGCGCGGAGCAGTTGCGTCGGCGTGAGGCGCGGATTGATCAGCAGCACCACGGGGCGTGCGTCGCCGATGCGATCGATCAGCGCGCGGGAGAGCGTCGTTTTCCCCGAGCCGATGTCTCCGACCAGGAGCGCCAGCTCTTTCTCCTCCACCGCGTACTCCAGCCGCGCCAGCGCCTCTTTGTGCTGCGGCGATTCGTAGAGGTACGACGGATCGGGAGTCTTGCCGAACGGTTTCGCCAGGAGGCCGAAGTGCTCCTCAAACATTGGCCATCGCGCGCGTCTCGCGGGCGCGGCCTCCGAAGTGATCGATCAGCGTTCCGACGTCGATCACCAGGACGATGTCGCTCTCGCCGATGTCGGTCGCGCCGGCGATGCCGGGGATCGTCTTCAGCCGCTCGCCGATCGACTTGATCACCACTTCCTGCTGCCGCACGAGTGCGTCCACGAGCAGTCCGACGGTCTTCTCCCCCGCCCGCGTGACGACGACGAACCACTTGGTGTCGGGGCCGTGATCGTGATCGTCGCTCAGGCCGAAGGCATCGGCGAGGCGGAGCAGCGGCAGCGTGTAATCGCGCAGCGTGAAGACCTCGCGGCGCTCGACGGTGCGGATGTCGCGCGAGTAGATGCGCAGCGACTCCTCGACCGAGGTCAGCGGAATGGCGAACTGCTCGCCGCCGGCGCGCACCACCAGCGCCTGGATGATGGCCAGCGTGATCGGCAGCGAGATGCGGAATGTCGAGCCCTGTCCCGGCGTGGAGACGACGTCGATCGTCCCCTTCAGGTCCTGAATGTTCTTCTTCACCACGTCGAGGCCGACGCCGCGGCCGGAGATCTCGCTCACCTGCGCGGCGGTGGAGAAGCCGGGAGCGAAGATCACTTCCAGCGCCCGCGACAGGTCGAACGCCTCTTTCTCGCCGACGATGCCGCGGCTGACGGCGATCTTCCGGATGTGCTCCGGATCGATGCCGCGGCCGTCGTCTTTGACATCGAGGACGACGGAGTTCCCTTGCTGATACGCGTTGAGGATGACTTTTCCTTCGGGCGCTTTCCCCGCCGCGACGCGCTCCGCCGCCGACTCGATGCCGTGATCGATGGCGTTGCGGATGATGTGCATCAGCGGATCGGTCAGCTCCTCGACCATCATCTTGTCGAGCTCCGTGTCCTCGCCCCGCAGCACGAGATCGATCTCCTTGCGCAGCTCGCGCGCGACCTTGCGCACCGTGCGCGAGAGCTTCGAGTAGATCTGCCCCACCGGCACCATGCGCGTCTCGATGACCGATTTCTGCAGCTCGCTCAGCTTGCGATCGAGGTTGCGCGCGATCTTCCCCAGCTCGTGCGCGGCCATGCGCGCCTGCTGCGCGACGAGCTGCCGCGTGAGCGATTCGAGCTGCGTCTTCTCGATGATCAGCTCGCCGACGATGTTCATCACGTGATCGAGCTTGGCGATGTCGACGCGCACGGTCTGCGACATCGAGCGCAATGAAAGGTCTTCCTCCGGCGCCGACTCGGGCAGGGCGATGCCGCCTTCGAGCACGGTGGTCGGCGGCGACGTCAGTTTGCGCAGCGATCCGACCTTGGCCTCGGGCGCGAGCGCCGCGACCGCCGCGTCATTCAGCGTCGATCCATACAGCAGGCGGAACGCGATGCCGGTGCCGCCGCTGCTGTCGATGGCCGGCAGAGTGGAAATGACCTCGCCCGCCTCGTTCAACACGGTCGTCAGCGCGCGCAGCTTCTCGTCGAAGTCGGAGAAGTCGAAGGTCTGCTCGACGGAGAGGATGTACTTGCCGGCGCGGACGTTCTCCAGCAGCCGGTGCTCTTCATATTCGGTGAGCGACTTCTTCGTCTGTTCGTCGAGGGTCAGCTCCGAGAACGGATCCTCGACTTTTTTCTCCGGCTGGTTCGTGACCGTGCGATGGATGCGCGTGGCCAGGTTCGTGACGTCGACCAGGCCTGCGAGCGAGGGATCGTTGATGGCGATGACCAGCCGGTTCAGGCCGTCGACGGAGTCGTAGAGAAGGTCGATCAGGTCCTTGGCGATGGGGATCTTCCCCATGCGCAGCTTGTCGAGCATGTCCTCGAGGTTGTGCGAGAGCTCGGCGATCTCGACGAAGCCGAGCATGCCGGCCAGACCCTTGAGCGAGTGCACCTCGCGGAAGATCTTGTTGACGACCTCGGGGCGGACGTTTTTCCCCTGCGCCTCGAACTCGACGAGATCGCGCGACAGCGTGTCGAGCAGTTCCTCGGCTTCGCTGGTGAACTCCTCCCGTGCGCGATCGTCCTCTTTCGTCATCGGACCGGCATGATTCTACCCTGCGCGCAGACCAATCTTTACCCTGCGCGCAGACGCAGGGTCTCCGGTCATACCGCGATGAGGTGGCCTACGAAGCGGCACGTAGGCAATCGCCTGCCGGTGTGACCGGAGACCCTGCGTCTGCGCGCAGGGTTGATAGAGGCCTCACGCCACCTTCAGCAGCCTGCGCAACTTCTCGATCAGCTCCCCCGCCTGGAACGGCTTGACGAGGTACTCCTCGGCGCCGAGGGCGGCGGCGCGCTTGCGGTCTTCATCGCTCGACTCGGTGGAGATCACCATGATCGGGATGGTGCGGTAGACGGGATGGTTCTTGAGGAAGCTGACCAGCTCCAGCCCGTTGATGTCGGGCATGTTGATGTCCGTCAGGATGGCGTCGAACTTGTGATGGGGGAGGGTCTTCAGCGCTTCGAATCCGCTCGCCGCCTCGACGATCTCGAGGTCGTAGCTCTCGGTGCCGCCTTCGATGATGGTCGTCAGATACGCGCGCATCGACGAGGAGTCTTCGACGACGAGCACCTTCATCGCTTCCCCTCGGCTTTTTCCGAGGCGAAAACGGCGTTACTGAACGCGTAGCCTGCTTGCGAGAGGAAGATCTCGAGTCCGGTCATGCTGTCGATCGGTGCACGATGTTCGGCGTTGTCACCATAAAGGATACCAATCGTCCGGTCGCCGTGCATGATCGGAAGCGCAACGACTTCGGTCGGCAGCAATCCGCCGAGGCGTTCGATGAGCTCCACGTTGGCGGCCGTTCGCTTCATCTTGCCGCGATGCGCCTCGTTGCTGGCGGTCACATCGTTCAGCACGGAAGGTTGTTCCCGCGGGATGCGCAGATGTTTCACCCGCGTGTCCATATCCTCGCCGCTGCCCGTGACGCCGAAGCCACCGAGGCCGACGAACGCGCCGTCCGCGGCGCGGAAAAGTACGCCGCGCTCGAGGTACTCCGCCGAAAGCCGGAGGATCGTCTGCGAGACTTCGCTGATGTCGTTCGGATCGGAAAGCTCGTTGATCAATTGCTTCAGCAGATTGAAGCTGCGATCGAGGCTGTCCTTTCCGGCGAGCTCGTAAAAGCGCCGCGCCGCTTCGGCGCCGAAGCCGCCGGTCATCTGCTCCCACTGCTGGAACGAGCGCTCGGCGAAGAGCACCAGCTCGTCGGCGAAGAGCGAGAGCTCCTCTTCCGCCAGTCCCGGCTGCAGGCGCGCCGGCGACGGCTTGGTGAGATAGAGATCGGCCCCCGCGCGCAACAGATCGTGCCGGCGGCGCAGGTCGGCCTCGACGTCGATGAGCACGACCGGCAGGCGGGGATTCTTCCGCTTGAGCTGCGCCATCAGGCGCGTCGACTGTTCGTCGAGCTCGAGAAAGGTGACGAAGAAACTGTTCGAGCGAAAGAGATCGCTCATCGAATTGCGCACGTCGTCGAGCGATCCGTACTGGAAGATCTTCACGTTCTTCTTTGTGAAGGCGCGCTTCGCCGCGACGCGCACGAGCGGGTTGCGCTCGTACAGTACGACGTTGCGGAAGATCGCGTCGGGCGACTCGACTTCGATCAATCCGCCGGAGACTTTGAACTGCCCGGAGCGTTGCGCCGTCGTGGTGACGCGCGCCGGCGGCTCGTCGGGGATGTCGGGGAACGGCTCGTCGTCGGGGACGGGCGAGAAGTCGCGCGGCGGCGGCGCGGGCGGCGCGGCCTCGGGCGCGGGGAACGGGAGGACGTTGTCGGTCGGCGACGGCGCGGTGCCGGGGAGCCGCGCGGAATCGGGCGGCGCGAGCGGCTGGCCGAGTCCGAGGTTGAGCGAGGCCGGCGTCGTCTCGGCGGAGGCGGAACCGCGCAGCAGCGCCTTGCCCGCCTTCAGCGACTCTTCCAGTCCGCGCAGAGGCTTGATCTTCTCGCCGTCGGCCGCGCCGAGGAGCTTCGGCGGCGCGATGCCGCCTTCCTTGAACAGCGCGTCGGGGTCGTACTCGGTGTCGAGCGGCGAGACCTGCTCGCTGAGGATGAAGTTGAATTCACCCTCCCGGCTCTGCAGCAGCGGCGTCACGACGTCGATGATCCGCAGCCGGATCGCCTCGGCCAGATCGGTCTTCGACATCAGGTTCATCTCCACCACCGCGGTGCCGCACGGAATGCCGCCTTCTTCCATGTGCCGGATGGTCCGCACCATGTCGTTGGCCACCGAGCCGTGCTTCGTCAGCCAGGTGACGAGGTCCTGATGTTCGGGCGCAGAGGCATTGACCACCAGCCCCTGCCGGAACAGCACGGTGTGTCTCCCGCCGTGATCGATGATCTCGAGCACGCCGGTGCGGCGGCTCAGAAAAACGATCTGGATGATGTCGGTGAGGGAGAGGTCTTCGAGTCTTCCAAGAAGGCTCATCTCCGGCTCTCCGTAAACCAGAAATCAGAAATCAGAAACCAGAAGGAGTTCGGCGTCCCTTTCTGATTTCTGGTTTCCGGTTTCTGGTTTCGCGTCACGACGCCAGATTGTACCGTTTCAAAATCCCGTCGAGGATGCCGTTGATGAACTGCGACGACTTCTGCGTGCCGAACTTCTTGGCGATCTCGATGGCCTCGTCGATGATCACGAGCTTCGGCGTGTCGGTCTCGTGCATGAATTCGTAGATCGACATGCGGATGATGTTGCGGTCGACCACGGCCATGCGCGAGAGGCGCCAGTTGTCGGCCTGCTGCTGGATCATGTCGTCGATCTCCGTGAGGTGATCGACCGTGCCGCGGAAGATCTTCACCGCGAACTCGCGCGTGTTCGGCTTCGATTTCTGCAGGTCCTCGAACGTGGCGACGATGGTGTCGGGCGGATTGCCGGCCATGTCGAACTGGAAGAGCATCTGCAACGCGAGCTCGCGTGCTTTGCGGCGGGCACCCATGATCGATTACGCCATATCCTTTCTTCGTGCCAGGAAACGATGAACGATGAACGATGAACGATGAGCGTCAGTGAGGTTCTTGTTCATCGTTCATCGTTCCGCGTTCATCGTTTTGAACAGGTTGGCCATCTCGATCGCCGCGAGCGCCGCTTCCCAGCCCTTGTTTCCGGCGCCGGCGGACGAACGCTGCACGGCCTGCTCGTACGTGTTGCAGGTGATGACGCCGAACGCGACCGGCAGCCGGCCGTCGACCGCCACGCGCGACAGCTCGATCGTCACCTGCTGGGAGATGAAATCGAAGTGTGGCGTGTCGCCGCGCAGGAGACAGCCGAGGGCGATGATGGAGTTGAAGCCGGTGAGTTTTGCCGCGAGGACCGGCAACTCGAACGCGCCCGGGACGCGGAACACCGAGATCGAATCGTCGGCCACGCCGTGGCGCTTCAGGCAGTCGAGCGCTCCGTCCAGGAGTCCCGACACGATCTCATCGTTGAAACGGCTGGCGATCACGGCGATCCGCAGACCTTCAGCGTTGAGATCACCTTCAAAAGAACGAGTCATTGCCGGGGGAAGATAGCAGATAGCAGATAGCGGATAGCAAAAAGCAGATGGATCTCTTTGCTATCCGCTATCTGCTATCTGCTATCCGCTATCTCGTCTCAGCTGTCTTCGCGGCAGGCCGGCTATCCGTATCGCGGTAGAAGCCGACGATCCCGTCATAGAGCGCCTGCGCGACCTTCTGCCGGTAGCCGCGCGTCTGCATGAGCGCGCGGTCGCGGGGGTTGCCGAGATTGCACAGCTCGACCAGGACGCGCGTCGGCACGACGTTGTAGCGGATCACGGCCGGCACCCACTCGCGGCCGTTGCGCACGACGTTGTCGCGCACCGGATCGAAGGGATGCACTTTGAGGTCGGCGCTCTCGAAGGAGTCGATAATCGATTCGCCGAGGCCGCGCGAGAGGCCCTCGGCCTGCAGCGATTCCTCTTCCGAGTGCGTCACCACGGGGCGCTCGCGCACCTCGGCGCGCGCGAGGTAGACCTTGTCCGATTTCCTGAACGAACCCTGCACGTAACGCTCGCCGGGGATGTAGACCATCGCGCCGCGCAGCGACGGATGGAGCGAATCGGCGTGCAGCGAGACAAAAACGACCTTCTCTCTGGTCAGCCCTTCGCGGATGGCGTGGCGGAAGATCGAGTTCGCCAGATACCAGCGGAGATGCACGCCGATCACCGGATCGCCGAGCTCGTAGCGCGGCGTGGTCAGAACCAGCTGATCGTTCGGCGCGTCGTCGAGCGCGTCGTCCTCGGCCACTTCGTAACCGGCGTTCGCCGACTTCGTCGTCGTCAGCACGGTGGCGGCGCTCTTCTTCTCGATGATCCGTTTCAGCCGGCACATCACGTCGTACACGTACGTCGACTCGTACACGCCGTCGTGTTCCGTGCCGACGTCGCGGCCGCCGTGACCGGCGTCGAGGATCACCCTCACGCCGTTCAACCCCTTGGCGCGCGTGCGGCGGGCCAGCTTCGCGCTCTCGCGTTTCTGCTGCTCGCGCGCCACGCGCGTGGGGTCGTTTTCAGGGAGGTACTCCGGCAGGAGGAGGCTCATCGGGATCCTCACCGGATAGCCGACCGGAATCTTCGCCACGTCCTCGATCCCGTTGAACTTCACCAGGCGATCGAGCACGTCGCCGACGTCCTTGGCGTAGACGCGGCCGGTGAAGCGGATGGCCACCGACGAGTAGAGGGCCTCCCCTTTCTGCAGCCGATAAACGGCAAAGGGTTCGGAGCCCGAGCGGTCATAACTCAGCGACGGTGATGATCCCCCGGCCACCGCCTCCACAGCAGTCGCCGATGCATGATCATTCTCTGACGTACGCTCAACCGGATCGTCCTCGGGTTTCCGAATCTCCGTTGCCGTCGATGCATTCTGTCCCTCCGAGCTCCCGCCGAACACGGCGGCGAGCAGTTGTGTTGGAACGACGATGACGTCACCAGGGCGGGTCGACAGACCCTGCGCGGGATTGGCTTTGCGGATCGCCGGATAGTTCGCTCCCTCGCCGGTGAACCATTCGGCGATGTTCCAGAGCGTCTCCCCTTCGATGCCGCTTCCTCCGGCGATGACATGTCGCCAGCCGGAGTCGGTCAGACGGTCCTGCGGAAACAACGTTTCGAGGATCCGGCGCTGCAGCTCGGGGCGGAGCAGCCGCAGCGGAACGTGGACACCTTTCTCGGTATTGAGTCGCTCGCCGGATCCATTGGCCTCGGCGATCTGTCTCCACTTCATCCCGTCGCCGGTCACGCGCTTCGCAAGACGCGACCAGGCGTCGCCCTCATGCGGCTTCACGATCACGTCGATCGTGTAGTCGCGCAGCAGCGACGCGCGGAGCTCGGAATTGATGGAGGTGGTGGAGAGCGGAGCAGGCTCGGATGCCGCCGGGATGGCGACCAGGAATAACAACGCCCACCACTTACGCACGATGCAAATGGTAGCACGCTGGTACTCTGTATCGATGACACATGCACTGCGCGCCTCGGTCCTCGCCGCGTGTCTGTTCGTGACGGTCGTAATCAATGCGCGCGATCGCGCGATTCTTCATCCTCCACCTCCCGCGCCGCTCGACTCCGCAACCCTCTATGCCGTATCCCTCGAATTCGGGAGCGTCGGCATCGCCCCCGGCGCAGGCCGGACGTTGCGGCTGTACATGTGGCAATGCTGCGTGTGGGCCCAGGAAGTGAAAGCCGACATACGGTTTTCCATGGATCCGCGCATGGGCGCGACGCTCGATCCCGACACCGGCTACCTGCAGATCGCATCCGATATGGCCCCCGGAACGACGTTCCGCGTCTATGCCGAGATCGAGCATGGGCGGCGACTGCTTTCGGCGGATGTCTACGTCGACAGCCCGGCGTCCAATCCACTCCTCGGTGCGTGGCGCCAGACAGGCGAGATTGCGTGCCCGGGCGCGCCGGTTTCCCCGGGCGTGCCCATCGAGCTATTGGTCTTCAGTGCGGATCGGACGTTCAGCGTCACGTGGTTTCCGTTCGAGGTTTACCACGACTATTGGGGCTTCTATACCTTCAACCGGCCGGCAGGTCATCTGAACATGGGGATTCGTAACGGGAACTATGTACCTCCGGTGTTCGGCGGCGACGGGACATACAGCGTGACGGAAGCGAATGGAGTCCGAACGCTCACGTTGCGCGGCGTGAACCTCGGACGCGAGCGCAGCGACACGGCCCGCGGGCCGAATTGCGGCGCCATCTTCACGTCCGATCGTCAATGACCCTTCGTGCTAGTCTGGGTCTGGCGTGGTCGGTATTTCCATCGGTATTGCTCTTGCTCTTGCGGTCACGTTCTTCGTGCTTCGGAACGGGCGCCGCACAATGCCGAAGATCGGCGTCCGGCCGACGGTCACCAACCTCAATTCATTAGGGAAGGACGAGTCGCCGCTGGCGATCAGCAACCGCGGCCGCTCCGGCGCGCATCAGGTCGTGGTGTCGATGCGCATCCGCAATACGACGTTCGAGTTCGACGAGATCGACTCCCTCGCGCCGGAGAACGAGTCGTCACTCACCTGGCGGGCCCGGGTCGGGCACTTCAAGCTGGAGGAGCTCGGCATCACGGCGAACTGGCTGCGCACCGCGGTGCGGACGGCCGTCCTCGACGGGCGGGGCGAGCTGCGCATTCCGCTCGCCATCCACTATCACGACGACAGCGGCGTGGAGCGGACCGCCTTCCAGGTGTTGCATTGTGATGAACAAATGAGAATCCGCATCACAGATAGTTAAGCTTGGGGCATGAAGCCCTTCGCCTGTCTGCTTCTCATCGCCCTCCCCCTCCTCGCGCAGGACGAACCGAAGAATCTCAAGGTGCTCAAGGAGCTGCCGAAGGATCAGCTCCTCCCCGTCATGGTCTTCATGTCGAACTCCCTCGGCGTGCGCTGCGATCACTGCCACACGGACAAATGGGAGTCGGACGAAAAGGAAGCGAAAGGCGTCGCGCGCACGATGATCGTGATGGTGCGCGACATCAACGACCGCCATTTCGGCGGCGAGCAGGCGGTCACCTGCAACAGCTGCCATCGCGGCCAGATCCGTCCCATCACCACGCCGCGCATCGCCAACGCGTACTACAACGCGCCGCCCGCTCCGCCGAAGTCGGCGACGCCGCTTCCGCCGGCCGCGCAGATCGTCGATAAATACCTGAAGGCCGCGCATCCGCTGACCGACGCGCACGGCACGATGACCCGCGTCGACGGCGTGAGCGCGCCATTCACGCTGCACGACGGCGTGGTGAAGACGACGCTCGAATATCCACCCGAGGCCAACGACGCGCTGAAGCCGCCGCCGCTCAATCGCGAGCGGCTCGCGGCCATCGGCGTGGAGACGATCCGCGGACATGAGACGTACGTGCTGGAGCAGCGACGCGACCGGCTCTACATCGACACGCAATCAGGCGCGCTCGTGCGATGGCATCGCGAGACGACCACGGACCTCGGCAACCTGCCGGACGAGACGGATTACGACGGCAACACGATCGTGTGGTCGCGGGGGGATGTGAAGGTGACGTTCAAGACGGAGTAGGCGATTTGCGCCAGAACTCAGTCTCCCTTTCATACGCCGCGGCGGCGCGGAACATCGCCCGCTCGGCGAAATGCGGCGCGGTGATCTGCAGCGACAGCGGCAGGCCGGAGCGCGAGAAGCCCGACGGTACGGCGATGGCGGGGACGCCGATCAGGTTCGCCGGCGCGGTGAAGATGTCGGAGAGGTACATCGACAGCGGATCGTCGGTCTTCGCGCCGATCGGAAACGCCGGCTCCGGCGTGGTCGGCGTGATGAGGAAATCGAATTTCGCGAACGCCTGCGCGAAGTCGTGGCGCAGCCGGGCACGAACGCTCTGCGCGCGCCCGTAGTACGCGTCGTAGTAGCCGGACGACAGCGCGAACGTGCCGAGCATGATCCGCCGCTTCACCTCGGCGCCGAATCCTTCGCCGCGCGAATCGGAGTAGACCTCGTCGAGCGTCCGCGCGCCGGGGCTGCGCCGCCCGTAGCGAATGCCGTCGAAGCGCGAGAGGTTCGCGCTGGCCTCGGCGTTGGCGACGATGTAGTAGACGGCGATGGCGTAGCCGATCGTCGGCACGCTCACCTCCTCGACGACCGCGCCCGCGCCGCGCAGCGTGGCGATCGCGGCGTCGAAGTTCTCGCGCACCTCGCCGGTCAGCTGCTCGACCGCCTCGCGCACCACGCCGAAGCGCAGGCCGCGCACGCCGGCGTCGAGATCGGCGCCGTAGTCGTCGACCGGATGCGCGCTGGAGGTCGAATCCATCTCGTCGTGGCCCGCGATCACGCCGAGCACCTCGGCCGCCTCGCGAACGGTCTTCGTCACCACACCGATCTGATCGAGTCCCGAGGCGAACGCGACGAGTCCCCAGCGGCTCACGCGTCCGTACGTCGGCTTCACGCCGACCACGCCGCAGAGCGCGGCCGGCTGCCGCACCGAGCCGCCGGTCTCCGATCCCAGCGCCGCCGGCACCATGCGCGCGGCGACCGCCGCGGCCGAGCCGCCGGACGATCCGCCGGCCACGCAGTTCGGGTTCCACGGATTGCGCGTCGGGCCGAACGCCGAGTGCTCGGTCGACGAGCCCATGGCGAACTCGTCGAGGTTCGTCTTGCCGACGAGCGCCGCGCCGCGCGCACGCAGGCGGGCGATCACCGTCGCGTCGAAGGGCGAGACGAAATCGCCGAGGATGCGCGAGGCGCAGGTCGTCGGCATGTCGGTCGTGACGATGTTGTCCTTGATCGCGATCGGCAGGCCGTCGCCCGCCGCGTCGCGATTCACGTGCAGGAACGCGTGCAGCTGCGGATCGCGCGCCTCGATCGCGGCGAGACAGGCGTCGAGATACTCGCGCGGCGACGCCTGCGTCCGCGCCTCGTGCCACGGCAGCGCGAGCAGATCACTCACCGCCGATCACCCCATCGATCGTCATCGACCGCGCATTCTACAAGCCGCTCTACCTCAGTACACGATCGGCGTGCTCACGTCGATCTGAAGATCCGAAGTCTTCTGCGGCAGGAAGACGCGCGGATCGTTCGAGGTGTTGTCGGTGACGGTGTAGTAGACGTACGCCGACGACGTGAAATCGTTGATGTACTGCAGGAAGATCGACACCGGCTGGCCGTCGGGCGGGACGAAGCCGAGGAGCGACTCGAGGCTGACCTGGCGGAACGAATTGCCCGGGATGAACAGTGAATTCTGCGGCATGCCCTGCGTCGACACGAACAGGCGCGCCGGACTCGGACCAACCGTGCGGACACCGACGCTCATCCGCGACCTGCCGTTGTCGGTCGCGACGGGGAAGTGAACCCCGAACGGCACGCCGAAGTGGAAGAGATCGCTCGCCTTGAGCACCGGCACGGTACCGCCGTTGATCAAGCCGTGGATGTCGTTCCATGCGCGCGCGTCGATCTCCGGCGTGCGCTCGTCGTTCGGCACGATGTCGATGGATCCGAGGCCGCTGGCCCCCATCGCGGCGACGACATCCTCCCAGTACTGGCTCACGCCCGGCTGATCGCCCACCGGCTGAAGCTGGTACGCGATCGACGGATCGTTGTCGCTGTGAATCGCGCCCTGCGGATGAAAGATGATGCGGCCCGACGTCTTGACACGGTCCGGAAGCGCGAGGCGCAGCGAGGTGTGGAACTTCGAGCCGTCGGCCGCGACGAGCGAGCCGGCGACCGGCACGATCGCGCGCCGGAGGAGGTTCCGGATCGCGGGATCGGCCTGAATCTTCAGCGCCATCTTCGTGGAACAAAAGACCGCGCCGTCGCTCCCGATCGCCGTGATCGCGTATCCGATGTAGCTGTCCGCGCTGGCGAAGTGCTTGGTGTCGAATCGCAGCGGCGGGAGCGCCTGGATGGTCGGGCCGTCCGAAGAGCCCACCGCGGCGTCGGCAGCCAGTTGCGGCGTGGGATACCCGCGGGCCTCGGTGACGCGGTAGGCGATCGCACCTGCGATCGGCGTCCAGGTCAGCGAGTACGGCTGACCCGACCGCACGGCCAGATGATCGGTTCCTTCGAAGCTCGCGTTGAACTGGCACTGCGCATACGTCAGACCGGCGTAGGAAAGCAGAACGACTGCGAAAGCGATCACTCGACGCATTCAAGTCTCCTTTCAAAACAAAAAGGCAGAGCCGAGGCTCTGCCGTCGTTTCAAAATCGAAGTAAGTGCGGAAAGAATAATCCCCGCGCGCCGGATGTGCAAGACGATCACTCGCCGCCGATCACCTTCGGCACGACGAAGAATCCATCGGCCCATGCCGGAGCGTTACGTACGACAAGCTCTCCAGCTTGTCCGGACAAGCTGAGAGCTTGTCCTGCGTTGTCTTCGCGGAACGGCGTGGCCTGCGACGCGGCGTGCTCTTCGAAGCCCTCGACGTCGACCTCGCGCAGCTGGTCGATGTACGTGAGAATCTTCGTCATCTCGCCGGCCAGACGCACGAGCGCCGCGTCGTCGAGCTCGAGATGAGCAAGGCCGGCGATGCGGCGCGCTTCTTCGCGATCGATCTTCATCGACCACGCATTGTATGACCGTCTAATGCAGGTGGCGTCGTGTCATCCTGAGCCGCGTAGACGGCGAAGGACCCGTGACTTGAAACCTCCGCGCCTGAAGCCACGGATCCTTCGCCGTCGTCGCGCCTCAGGATGACACCTGCCGGCCGTGCCGGCTATTGCGTGGTGGGCTCGATCCTCGGCGTCACCGTCATGAATCGCGAGCCGCACGCGGTCACCGTTCAAGCACCGAAACCGCCCGCGGATGAACGATGAGTTCGAACGTTGCAATACACATCGTCGAATGCTGCCGTCGCTCATCGTGCTTGCCTGCCTGTCCGCGCTTCTCGGGTATGTCGTCTGGGTGAAGAGCCTCCGCACGCGCGTCGAGCTCGTGCTCCCGGACGACGCGAACCTCGGCCAGACGTTCCGCGCCATCGCCGCGCTCACCTGGAGCACGGTCACGGACGGAAATCGCGTGACGATCATTCAGAACGGCGCGTTCTTCGACGCCCTGCTCGACGACGTGGCGGCGGCGACGCACAGCATCCATCTCGAAACGTTTCTATGGCGCGACGGCGCGGTGTCGGATCGCGTGGGCGACGCGCTCGCGGCCTGCGCGCAGCGCCGCGTCAGCGTTCGCGTGCTGGTCGATCAACGCGGAGCGAAGCGGACCTCGCCCCAGGTGTGGGCGCGACTGCGCAGGGCGGGCGTCGACTTCCGCGTCCATCACCGGCTGCGCTTCCGCGAGTTCGCCTGGTACAACCATCGCGACCATCGCAAGATCGCCGTCATCGACGGCCGGATTGGCTACACGTTCGGACACGGCGTCGCCGACATGTGGACCGCGCTGTCGGGCTGGCGCGACACCGCGGCGCGATTCGAAGGGCCGGTGGTCAATCAACTGCAGGCGGCGTTCTTCGACAACTGGTCGATCATCACCGGCCAGACGTTCGGCGACGGCGGCTACTTCCCCCGGCTGCGCGGCGACGGCACGACGCCGGCGCACGTCTCGTATCTCGCGTCGCGCCAGACCAGCAGCGCGCCGCAGCGGCTCTACTACTTCGCCATCGCCGCGGCCCGCGACGAGATCATCCTGCAGAACCCGTACTTCCTCCCCGACCGCACGGCGATGGAGCTGCTGCGGCGGGCGCGCGACCGCGGCGTGCGGATCAGCGTGATGCTGCCGAACGCGGAGACGAGCGACTTCGCCATCGTGCAGCACGCCAGCCACTATTTCTACGGCGAGCTGCTGCGCCGCGGCGCGCGGGTGTTCGAGTACGCGCTCAGTGGATTGCACCAGAAGGTGATGATCGTCGACGGCGAATGGTGCTCCATCGGCTCGACGAATTTCGATCCCCGCTCCTTCCGGCTCAACGACGAGATCAGCGTCGCCATGTACGACCGCGACGTCGCCGCCGCGCTGCGCCGGGCGTTCGACGACGACCTCGGGCACGCGCACGAATGGACGTATCAGCAGTGGCGCGATCGAGGCATGCGCCACAAGCTTCGCGACTGGTACTCGACGATGTTCAGGAAGTGGTTGTGACGGTGACGCCGGTTTACGTCCTCATCATGTCGATGAACTTCTTCGTCAGCGCGTCGTCGAACTGCGAGCCGGCGGCGGTGGAGATGATCGACAGCGCCTGTTCCACCGTCTGCGGCGGCTGGTAGGTGTCGGGGTCGGTGATGGCGACGAAGGCGTCGCAGATCTGCACCAGGCGCGAGAGCTGCGGGATCTCGTCGCCGTGCAACTCGTTCGGGTAGCCGCGGCCGTCGACGCGCTCGTGATGACAGAGCACGGCGCGGGCGATCTCGGTCCCGAGGAGCGGCTCGACCATCGCGGCGCCGACGCTGACGTGCTCGCGCAGGATGTGGACCTCGTCGGTGGAGATGTCCTTCTTGCGATAGAGGTGGTCGTAATCGAGCAGGCGCATGCCGCAGTCGTGGACCATCGCCGTGAGCCGCACGTTGTCGACTTCCGACGGCGTCATGCCGAGGAACTGGGCGAAGGCGACGGCGCGGGCGCAGACGGCGTCGGTGTGCCGGCGCAGCTCGGGATAGCGCGAAAAGTCGGGCTCCACCAGCCGCTCCGCCGCGCGGTTCCGCAGCGTCTGCAACGACGACTTCTGCATCGAATGCTCGATCGCCACCTGCAGCTGCTGCAGCAGCGCGGCGAGGATCTCGTGCGTCGTGCGATCGGGCGGCGCGGCGAAGCCGACCGTCAGGTAGAGGCCGCGCATCGCTCCGACCACCACCGGCGCGGTGAAGACTTTCTGCAGTTGCGCGGCGCTGATCGGCGAGGCGGAAGTCCCGAGCGGCGTCTGGGCGGCGGTGCGCACATAGCCGCCAGCCTCGCCGCGGCGCGTCAGCCAGATGTTCAGCTTCGATTGCAGCAGCGTCGACGCTTCTTCCGACATCGCCGACTTCGACGCGATCTCCTGCACGCCGCCCATGTGTCCGAACGCGGAGAACGCGGCGACGACGGCGCCCGGAATCATCAGGATGGCGCGCAGGATCTCGCGCGTGGCGGCGAGCTCCGCCTCGGAGATGGATAGCGGCGCAGGCTCCACGACGATGGGACCCGACACGGTGCGCGCGTCGATCACGAGCGTCGCCAGACGCGGTACATGAACGCGCGACGACTCCGCCTCGCGCGTCTTCGCGATCTGCGGAAGCGGCGGTGCGGCGACCGGAGGCGCGGCCGGAGCGCGAGGGCGAACGACCTGCGGCGCGATGACCGGCGCGGCGGCGACGGCGGCGGCCGATCGAGTGGTCACCGGCTCGCCGGCGGCGGGGGCCGCGGGCGCGGCTTCATCGACGTCCGACAGGGCGATGAAGCGCTGGCCGAAGACGTTCTTGTTGGTGAAGAGATTGCCGAGGCGGTCGGCGATGGCCTGCGCCTTCGCCACGTCGGTCTGTTCGAACGGCTGCTTGCTCGCCTTGTCGCGCATGTCGATGGCGCCGACGAGCTGGCCGCGGAGATAGACCGGCGCCGCGAGAAGACGATCGGTGGCCGAGGCGTACAGCAGCTCCGAGAAACGCGGATCGGCCGCCAGACCGTTCAGGTAGAACGGCGTGCGGCCACGTCCGCAGCGGTCGATCACCGGATCGTTGAAGTCGGCGAACTGGCGCACCGAGCCGCGAAATCCGTATTCCGTGACGAGCTCGAAATTGCGCGTCACGCCGTCAAAGAGATAGAGCGCTGCCTTCGTCGCCTTGAGGTCGACGGCGCAGTCGTAAAGGATCTCCTTAAGCTTGGGGCGAAGCTCATCCACCTCGGGATGCACGGGCGCAGTTTAGCTGGTAATCAATGGGCGCCGCTTGCGTCTTCAGTTCTGTAACTTGTCTTCAATCCATAGTTCAGGCAGACTCCGCCGCCTTGGCAAAACGCAAGAAAATACGACCGGAAATTGCAGAGCCCGCAAATGTGCCGGAGCGGCCGGCGGTGTCGGTTCCGTATCCGCAATTGAGCGCCATCGCGCTGTTCGTATTGATCGCCATCTTCGCCATGCTGCGCCTGCGGCTGCTCGATCTGCCGCTGGAGCGCGATGAAGGCGAGTACGCGTACGCGGGCCAGCTGCTCCTGCACGGTTTCCCGCCGTACAGGCTCCTCTACAACATGAAGTGGCCCGGGACGTACGCGGCGTATGCGGCGATCATGGGCGTCTTCGGCGAGACCATCACCGGCATCCGCATCGGCCTGGTCCTGGTCACGAGCGCGACGGCGATCTGCGTCTACCTGCTGACCCGCCGCCTCTTCGGCCGCACCGCCGGCGTGGTCGCCGCGGCCACGCAGCTGCTGCTCTCCATCACGCTCGCGGCGATGGGTCCGTACGGACACGCGACGCATTTCGTGGCGCTGGCGGCGGTGGCGGGCATGCTTTTCCTTCTCCCCGCGCGCGGGGAGAAGGTGCCGCAGGCGGATGAGGGGCCGCGTTGGCCGCAGCTCGCCGTCTCCGGCGCGTTGTTCGCCCTCGCGGCGCTGATGAAACAGCCGGGGATGATGTTCGGCTTCTTCGCCGTGGCCTGGCTGCTGACGTCAAAACGGATACGCGACGCGGCGATCCTCATCGGCGGTGCGCTGCTCGTCGGGGCGTTGACTCTGGCCAGCCTCTTCATCGCCGGCGTCTTCGCTCGCTTCAAGCTCTGGACGATCGATTACGCGCGGCAGTACGTCTCGCAGATCACGCTCGAGCAGGGTCTCGAGACGTTCGGGCGCAACTTCGGCGCGATCTTCAGTTACACGTCGCTCCTGTGGTGGATCGCGCTCGCCGGACTGGTGCTGCTGTTCGTCGACGCGGAGTCGCGGAAGCATTGGCGATTCGTGATCGGATTCCTCATCGCCGGCTTCGCGGCGACGGTGCCGGGACTCTACTTCCGGCCGCATTACTTCATCGTTCTCTTCCCCGCCGTGGCGATGCTCACCGGCATCGCGGTGAAAGCGACGTCGCGGCTCCGGTCGTGGCGCGCGTTACCCGCGATCGCGTACGCAGTCGCGTTCCTCATCACCCTCGGGCAGCAATGGCCGACGCTCGTCGGCATGAGCACGATGGCCATCACGCGGATGCGCTATGGCGAGAATCCCTTTCCCGAAGCGATCGACGTCGCGGCCTACATCAAGGAGCACACCGGTCCCGAAGATCGCGTGGCGGTGCTCGGCTCGGAGCCGGAGATCTACTTCTACTCCGGACGGAAATCGGCGACCGGCTACATCTACACCTACCCGCTGATGGAGAAGCAGAAGTTCGCCCATCACATGCAGGAGGAGATGATCGCCGAGATCGAGAGCGCGAAGCCGAAGTACATCGTGACGGTGAGCGTGCCGATGTCGTGGCTCTCCCGCCCCGACTCCGACCGCACGATCTTCGAATGGTCGGAGAAATACGTGACCGCCAACTACGTGCTCGACGGAATCGCCGACATCACGCCGGGGACGACTCAGTACGTCTGGGGGCCGGACGCGCTGCGCTACACGCCGAAGACGCACGACGTGCTGATGGTGTTCCGGCGGAAGTGATCACAAGGAAGAGGGGAGCGGACGTCTCGTCCGCTCATGTCGGCGCCACGAAGAAACCGGCGAACTGCGCCGGCCGTGCGGACGAGACGCCGGCAAGAGTGCGATCGCCGATCGCATTCACTGTCCTCCAGCCGAGACTCCGCGCGTGGCGCGATCGCATGCAAGCGATCACGTACCGCATTCATCCCACACGGCATGGAAAGCATCCGACCCGGGATCGAATTCATTTGTCTCCTGGACGAGATTCACCCCATGCTGCGTGGCATCAATGCGACGGCGCGGCGCTTTCAAACGATCGGCGCTCGCATGAATGCGACGGCCCGACAGCTGCGTCCATCTCGCGCGACGCATCGCCGGCGAGCGCGAGCACAAGAAATCCGTACTGATACAACCACCAGCCGGACATGCACAGATACTGGACCGCCGCGCACCGCCCGAATCCATCACGCACGATGCGGAACAGCGTGGTGAGCGCAAACGCGCGGAGGCGCGGCTGGCTGTCATGTGGCGCACTCGTTTCATGATGCGGGTCGTTCATCGTGTTGCCCTCCCCTGCCGCATGCATCATCAGCAATCCCGCTGCGCGCAGATCCCGCCCCACATCTTCGGCCCCGAGATGGCGATGCTCGCCCGATCTGGGAGCAGAACGAGAACTCGGGCACGCAGTTCTATCGCAACGTGGCGGATTGGCTGGCAAGGTGTCTGAAGCCAGGACTAATGTGACGCGGATGCACGGTGGACGGTGCCAAAAACCTGTCTCCTTCGACCAGCCGAGGTATGGATTTGGCTTTCGGCGTCACTCCTGAGTAGTGGAGACACCGAAGCATGTCAGCGTCGTCCTCGGCGGCGGCGGGGCAAAGGGTTTCGTTCACCTCGGCGTATTGCAGGCGATCTTGAATCGCGGCTACGACATCCGTGCCATTTTCGGAACGAGCATCGGCTCAATCATCGGCGCGCTCTTCGCGTATCACTTCGCCTTTCTGCATCTGCCGCGAATGCCGCGAGCCGAGGCGCAGCAGGAAGCCGCGCGCTCCGTATCAAAGCTGTTGTTGAAAACCAATTTTATCCACTTCGCAGACATCAGCTTCTCGCCGTTTCGCCGCGGCTTCATGAAAGGTGCGCGGTTTCGCCGATTTCTCGAGACTCAATTGCTCGATCCGCGCGAAGGGATCATGTCGGGGATTCGATTCAGCGACCTCAAGAAGGCGATCGATCTGCACGTAACCATCACCGATGCCATGACTGGCAATTCCGTGCTTTGTGGGCCCGCGGATGATGAATCGCCGAATACGTTCGTCGCGGCCGCGGTGCGCGCGAGCATGTCCATCCAAGGTCTTTTCCTCGAAGACAAAATTGACTACAACGGACAAGAGATTCTTTGCTGGGACGGCGGCGTCACGGGCAACTGCAGATTCGACCTGTCGTGCGCGAAATACCCCGAAGCGCTTACGGTCGCATCATCCGTCACGTATCGCGGCGATCCGCAGGCGTTGCCGAACAGTTTGCTCATGGCCGCGTTTCGCCCGCTCCGCGTCGCCGATCGGAGCGCGGATTTCTGGTTGCGGCAGATCGAGAGCCTCACCGAGACGCTACTGCCGGCAGCCGCGCGAGAACGTCTCGTCATCGTGCGGCCCGATTTGGCGGGCGTGCGCACGACTTCGTTCCTGATTTCGAAAGCGAAACGGCAAACTCTGGTCCGGAACGGTTGCGTCGCGGCTGACCGAGAACTGCGAAAGTACGAGGGGAACGATGCGGTGGCCATGGACCAGAAGTGTTGAGAGTGACCGGCTCCTGCTCAAGCGATGTAACAATGGCGATCTTGAAGCGCAGCGAGAATTCGCCGCTCATTCGTACCGCAACGAGGTGCTCCTTGCGGTTCGCAACGAGCTCCTGGGCGATTATGAACCGTCCAAAACTGACCTGATCGCCATCGTTTGCATCGGACGCATCTACAAATCGTGGGAGGCGTTGCCGATCCCGCTCGTGAGTCTACGCTGGCGCATTCGGAGGGCGGCAATCGCCTTCGCGTGCAAATGGCGCGAACGTGACGCGACGCGGTGATGACGAAGATCAAGGAACGCTTGGCAAGGCTGGACGACGAGCTGCGGGATCAAATCAACGAGATCGTTCCTCGTGTTCTGCTCTATCTCGCACATCGATATCACCTCGACGGGGACACTGCTCGAGATGTGCTGCACGATGCGCTGGTAGCCATTCTCGAGGGGCGTCGCGTGCGAAAAGAAGGCATGTCGCTGTTCCTGTTCGTTATCGGGACAGCCTCATCCGTCGCGTCGCATCGACTCGAACGCGCACGACTGCTCGTGCACGAAGAAGTTTCGGAGAGTGCCCCAACGTCCGACCCCAATCCCGAGGAGATCGCGATCGCAGAATTCCAAAAAGAGCGCTTCACTCGAGCCATCGCGCAGTTGAAGGAGCCATACCGCTCGATCTTCACGCTCCGGCTGCAGGAAGACCTCACTCTCGCGGAGATCGCTGGGAGGTTACAGATCAGCATCGGTTCGGTTTACACGCAGTACCGGCGCGGCCTCGAGCAGCTCAAAATAATCCTCAGGGAGCGTAAGGAAACGCCGTCCTGACCGGTATTAATAGTAGGTAACACAAATGATCTTTCGAAAGAAGGTACCCGGGCCGGTCACTGCCGCTGATGTCGAAGCTGCGAAGCGCCTCCTGCAGCCGCACACAAACTTCAATATCGACGAGTTTCTTGAGGAGATGACGACCGAAGTTCTCTTCAGCGCTCCTTTGGGTTCAACCACGGAGTGTCTAAACATCGATGACATCGCCAACGCAGCGGACGAAACGCTCAACGATGCCTCACGGATGCATCTCGATCAGTGCGTCGAATGTGCGCAGCACGTCCGCAGATACGAGGCGCTGAAGAAAGCGAATCAGAATTGGGGCGCGGCGGCTGGGGAAGTCGAGATTTTCAACACCATCCGCGTTCCTCCCGGCAAAAATTTGTACGTCGTGCTCTTCAACCGCGGTGAAATGCCGGTGCTCTCGAAGCTTGAACCGGGGCTTGTTCAAGTCAGCGGAGCGATCCAAGGCAAAGTGAAATCGGTCTCGATGATCGATCCGAAGAGATACGAAGCGAAAGAAGCGGTGGAGTTGCACTTCCATGACGCGTTCCAACTGAACGTTCCGGAAACCGGTGCAGGTGAAGAGGTGCTTGTCGTCGATGCTGTGACGGAGATGGGACGGTTTTGCAAGAAGCAGCGCGTATACGTGATCGACGAAGAGAAGGTGCAAAACGCGGCCAGCACCGGCGTCGCGATCTGATGTCTACCGACTCGTCACCGACTCATACAGCCCGCACTTTCGGCAGCAACTAGGATCACGTCATGGCACCGCGCATGGTCGCTGTTGTTCGGCGGCTCTACGTCCATGTCAACCGGCGCAACCTACGATCCCTCGTCCCGCCCAGCAAATAACACATCGGCGCGGCGTGTCATGAGCGCGAGAACACGCGGAATGAGAGTGCCTTCGCCCTCTCGTTAGGGGCTCGTCAAGAAGTAAGTGTCTCATTTTCGCCAGAGCGACCTCTTGCTCCTACGAGCTTGCTGTTGCACCACTTAATTCGAGACAGGCCCTCAGCTTCCGCGCCGCACGTCTGACACCAGTGACTTGAAACGATGGGACGGTGTTTCGTCACTACCTTCATGAAGGAGTGACCGATGAAACTCGCCTCTCTGCTTTTCCTGTCTGCCGCCGTGCTTCTGAGCGCGGCATGCAGTTCCACGACCGTGCTGCTAGCCAACTTCAACGCGGAGCCATTGGGTGGACCTCCCGCGGCCATCCAGCCGACCGGCACACTCGAATTCAAGAACGGCGCAGGCAGCGTCCGTGTCGTGTCGCCCCCCACCGGCGACAACGTGGGGCAGCAGTGGCTGCGCATCAGCCACCCCACTGCGGGCCCCACGTCGGAGGAGACGGTGATGCGCGCGCGGTTCGACACGTTCCACGGCGCGGGCAAGTACAACCTCGTGGTCGCCCTCTTCATCCCGACGGGCACGGGCTCCGTGTCGCTCGACCTCGAGACGATCAACGGCAGCCTAGCCTCCTCGCCGAACTTTCTCCACCTCGACTTCACGCACGAGAATGACGTGCGCCTCAACGACAACGACGAACGCTTCGGCAGTTTCCCGCGCGACACGAGCTTCGTCCTCTCCATCCTCGTCGACAGCACCGTCGCGCCGCCCACCGCGCGCATCAGCCTTCTCGGCGGAGGCAGCGCGACGGGACAGCGCGACGTCGTCCTGCCGCCGATCGCCGCCAGCTTCGGAGCCGTCCGCTGGTGGATGGGCTTTCAGTGGAAGGGAGAATTCTTCATCGACGACCTGCTTGTGACGAAGCAGAGCTCGTGATGGCAGCAACACTTCCCTTATGTACCCTCGACCTCCGCCCTGTCACGCCGGAGGTCGCGGGCACGACCCCCGTCGGCCCCGCCAAAGTAGGTGGCATCCACCTGCAGCCGACCGCCGATGATGATGATCACGCCGGAGGGTTGCCGCTTACGGCAGCGGTTCGTATTCACGAATTCGGTTGATCGACACGATCCACAACCGCCCAACCACGCTTCTCGTCTCCGCCAGATCCGCGACTCTCATCAACGCATTCAAGATCATCGGCAGCGTCACCGGTTCCAGAAGCCGTAGCACGATGACTCCGCGATAGCGAACCGGCGGAAAATGAACGACGTCGGCGAAGTCTTTGTCGAACGAAACCAGCGCCCGATCTTCGACGCGGCAGATCTCGATCAGCGTCTCATCCGTTACGGACGATAGGTCCTGCCCGTCGACAGTCGCCACATCCCACCCGCGTTCGCGCAACAGAACCTCTCCGCGGACGCCCAAGTTCTCGTCGAGCTTCGCGCGCAGAGCTCACCCCACCTGAACGGTGCGCTCGCGCGTCATCTCGGACGCGTACGCGAGGCACGCGCGAATATCCTCGACCGTGAGTTGCGGATACTCCACGAGTATGTCTTCCACGCTCATACCCGACGCGAGGAAGTCGACGATGAGCGAGACCCAGATACGATGTCCGCGGATGCACGGCTTGCCGCCGCAGATCGCGGGATCGATCGAGATCCGTTGAAGCAACTCCTCGTGAGTCATCATTCGAGAGTGTACGCCGGAACCGTGCGCCCCGTCGCACGCCTTCCTCACGAGCGATCTCCAGTCGCGCGAAGAGATCGTGAGGAGATTCACGGAACGAGTGTACGCAGGCACGACCGCTCCGCTCCCGCCATCAGGCGATACCGAACCGGCGGCTGAAAAGCATGCAGCGCATCCACTCGTCTCGTCCGCTCATCTCAGCGCCACGGAAAAAGCCGGCGAACTGCGCCGGCCGTGCGGACGAGACGTCCGCTCCCCTCTTCCCTCACGCCCGCGCGCGGAGTGCTTCGATGATCTCGCGCTCGGTGGGGAAACGTCCTTCCTCTTTTTTGGAGAAGATCCTCTGATCGTCGACGGTCACGACGAAGATGCCGCCGCTGCCGCGGACGAGCTGACTGTCGACTCCGAGCTCTTTCTTGATTTCAGCCGCCAGACTGGAGGCTCGAGGGAGGTAGTTTCAAACGCCGCAGTAGTCGATCCGAACGTTCACGATTTTCAAACCGCCTTGACCAGGATGGCGGTCACGTTGTCGAGGCCGCCGCGCTCATTCGCTTCTTCAATCAACTTCTGACAGGCCTTCTCCAGGTCGCCGTTCGACTGCGTGACGACCTTCAGGATCTCGTCTTCCGGAACCATGCCGGTGAGTCCGTCGGAACAGAGGAGGAAAACGTCTCCCTCCTTCACTTCGATCTCCGAGGCGTCGGGAGTGACCTGCAACGCGCCGCCGAGGGCGCGGGTGATCACGTTGCGCAGCGGATGCTTCTCCGCCTCCGCCTCGGTGAGCATGCCGGCCTGCACCTGCTCGAAGACCCAGGAGTGATCGTTCGTGATCCGCTGCAGCTGGTTGTTGCGGATCATGTAGGCGCGCGAGTCGCCGACATGGGCCACCGACATCGTCTCGCCGTCCGCGAGGCAGGCCACGACCGTCGTGCCCATGCCGCGCAGGCGGGCGTCCTTGCGCATCGCCTCGAGCACGCGCGTGTTCGCCAGGCGCACCGCGGCCATCAGGCGGTTCGTCGAGCGCTTGAAGTGCTCGTCGTACGCGTGCGGCCAGGTGCCGTCGTCTTCTTTCGTATGGAGGATGAACTCGGAGATGGAGTCGACGGCGATGCGGGAGGCGATCTCCCCGGCCGCGTGGCCGCCCATGCCGTCGGCGACGAGGAACAGCTTCGCCTCGTCAGCCACGAGGTAGGAGTCCTCGTTGTGCTGGCGCTGTCGCCCGACGTGGGTCAGTCCGTATGCTTTGATCTCCATCCTCACTAGCTCTTCCTGAACAGGCCGAAGCCGCTCTTGACCGGCTCTTTCGAGCCGCGGAGCTCGGACAGAGCTCCTTGTACTTCGAGATTCGACGGGTCCCACTTCAATGCCTCCTCGAAGTAACGCTCCGCTTTGGCCACGAGACCGGCGCGCCGGCAGAGCATACCGGCGTCCTTGAGATAGACGAAGTTGACAGGCTCGCGCTGGACCGCCGTCTCGATGGCCTGCACGGCCTGCTTGTTCATGCCGGGGATGCGGGCGGCGGCGAGGGCGAGGTTGTGATACGCCTTCGCGTCCTGCGGGTTGTGCTTGACCGCCATGTCGAAATTCTCGTACGCGGTCTTCACGTCGCCTTCCTTGTAGGCCTTGACGCCCTTGGAGAGGTAGGCCTTGGCGATCTGGGCGAAGTCGACGCCCGCCTTGCTCCCGAAGGTGCCGAGCTCGTTGTCATGCTGCTTGCGGCGCGCGGAGTTCGTCAGCACGTTGACGGCTTCGGTCAACGTCTGGAACTTTCTTTCGGCGTCGGCCTTGTCCGGGCCGCGGTAGCGATCCGGATGCTGTTCGCGCGCGAGCTTGCGAAACTGATCGCGGATCTCCTGCTCGGTCGCGCTCCGCTCGACGCCCAGCACCTCGTAATAGTTGATCTTCATTCAGATCAGGACTTCTGGGTCCGTGCGAGGTAGATCCGTTTCGCCGTGGTGCGGACCACTTCCGCGACGCCGCGATCGTCCCTCAGGAATTTCAAATCTCGTAAGGCTAACCGATTGATCAACGGGAGGACAACCCCTATCGGCGCCTTCGGGTTCTTGCAGAGCGCCAGCATGATCGGATACTTCGCCATGAAGTCTCTCTTGGTGGAGAGGATGCGCAGAACCTCGTCGTCGACGTTCCGCATGCCGGCGATCATCTCCGCTTCGTTCTCCGTCATGCGCGCGTTGCGCATGACCGCGGAACAGACCAGCTTGTTGCGATCGCGCACCAGGAGCAGGCGCACCGTCTTGTCGCCGCGGAAGGCCAGCATCACCTTCTGGGCCACGGTCATGCTCTGGATCTGCACCCAGACCGCGATCTTCTTTTCGTCCTTGTCGTCGGGCGCGGGAGTGGGAAGCGCCGATTGCTGGACGTCCGGATCGACCGCTTTTTCCAGCAGATCGGCGATCTCGTCGGCGGACGCGTCGAGGAGATCGGGCTCCAGCGGCAGCCCGGGCGGAAGCTCGATGTGCGCGATGCGCGCTTTCTTGTCGAAAAACTCCTCGCGCGTCTCCGCCACCCGGCGCCGCACGTCGGGCGTGATCTTCGGATTGGCCAGCAGCGCGTCGAGGATCTCCGGCGTCCGGAGGATGCGCGCCTGGTTGATGACGATGACGTCCATCACGGCCGGCTCGGCGCGGCCCGCCAGCTCGACCACCGCCGCGTCGGGCACGGCCCTGTTCCGGATCAGCGCACCGAGCACCGCGGTCTCGTCGCTCGACAGCATCAAGCGCGAAAGATGTTCGGGATTGCCTTCTTCGTTCGTCGTGAACGCCGTGAGGACGTTCGGCGGCAGGTCGGCGATCGAGTTCCGCGCCGCACCGGCGATCTCCGCGTCGTCCGAGCCGCTGAGATACGCCAGCACGGAGACGAGCTCCTCCTGCGGAAGCGGAAGGAAGCCGCGGGCGATGGTGACGACGACGTCGCGCTGATACGCGCCCGATTCGATCAGGCCGATGAGCGAGGTGGCGTTGAGCTCCGTGGGAATGCTGGTCATGTGTGATTCTGCTCGCCCGACGCATGCGCCCGCAGCCACTCACGATCGAAGGTCCGGTCGTGGACGACCTGCCGCTCGCGTCCGAGTGCCGGCACGCGAACGTCGTTGAGTGTGACAACCACGCCGCCGGCATTGCCGATGGTCTTGAAGCGGAAGCGATCCTTCGCTTCGTACGTGTGATGCTCCCCCGCCTTCATCTCGTCGCTGATCACGACCTTGCCGTCGGCTTCGAGCGTGATCCACGAGTCGTCGTTGACGTCGAGCGTGAGGCGGAGCGTGTCGGTGTTCTGGACGGGCGGCGGGGCGGGTTGCGGCCTCGGGGCGACGGCGCTGGTGGAGGCGACGACGACCGGCCGCGTTTCGGCCTGCTCCGTCGCCGCGCGCTGTTGCTTGAGCCGGAACGCCCACCAGCCGACCAGCGCCAGCGCGATGACGATGGCGATGGTGATGTAGACGTTCCGGTCGACGCGCGCATACACCGGCGGGATGCCTTTGCGCACCAGCGGCTCGGGAACGACCGGTTGCACCAGCCGCTCGAGATGCGCGCTCTTCTCGATCCGGTCGTCGCCCGCCGCCGCGTAGTTGTATCGATTCACCATCTCCTCGGCGTTCAACCCGAGGTAACGGGCGTACTGGCGGACGAAACCCCGGGTGAAGACCGGCGCGGGCAGCGTTTTATGGTCGTTCCGCTCGATGGCTTCCAGAAATCGCTTGCTGATTTTCGTGTCGTCAGCGATCTCTTTGAGGGAGATTCCGCGGATCTCCCGCTCACGCTTCAGCTCCTCGCCGAAGGTGGCGAGCTCCGAATGCGCCTGGGGATCCTGGTCAGCCATCGGCCCGGGCATTTTATTCAATTCGCTCGACATGCGCCGAGAAATCGTTGGCTTGCATGCGCTCGATGCAGCGGCGGAGATAGGTCGATGTGGATGGATTGGAATGGATCAGCCGGCGGTCTTTCGGCGTGAGGAAGCGGAGCTGTGACGCGGCCGCGAAGCGGGGGGTCGCGGGGTTCAGCACGAGCGCCTTCCGCACGGCGTATCGGTAGGACCATTTCTGGTCGTTGGCGATCAGCTGCAGCTGCTCGGGCGTGGTCTGGCGCGACGCGATGACGGCCAGGATGTCGTCCTCGCGAACGCGCGTGTTGGAAAGGACGATGCCGAACACGCGCGGATCGGGATCGGCGAGAAACACTTTGACCAGCGCGTGGCTGCAGCGGCGCGCGCTGGCGATCCGTTCGCCGAGGGTCAGCCTTTCGAGTCGGAGGAGGAGCTGCGTGTCGATCGCGCGGCGCACCGGCGCCGGCACGGTCACCTCGATCGACAGGCGGACGAGATCGTGCCAGTAGAGGTAGTGGATCAGCTTCACCGATTGCGCCTGCGGCGTCTGGCGATGCGCGACGAGACGGACGCGGACGGCGTAGAAGCCGGCGAGCCGCGGACTCTGCGCGATGGCCAGCAGCATGGCCGGCGTGACGAAGGGATTCTCGATGACGGCAATCGCCTCGTCTTCACCGAGGACTTTGATGTTCTCGGCGACGAACAGCTTGAGCTCGTCGCGCGAGAGCTTCTTGATCTGGTGATAGGCGCGCGGGAGCGTCATCTCCGGGAGAGAACGCGCTCGATGGTGAGCGCTATGCCGTCCGCGTCGAGCCCGAATTCGCGCCGCAGGTAGTCCTGATCGCCGACCTTCGAGGAGAACTGTTCGCCCGGCAAACCGATGCGCTTGAAGAGCGTTGGGCGGGTTCCTGCCTCCATCAGCGTCTCTGCGACGACCCCTCCGAGGCCACCGATGATGCTGTGCTCCTCGATTGTGAAGAGAGCGGTCGAGCCGTCGAGCGATTGAGCGTCGAAGGGCTTGAGGCACGGCATGCTGACGACTGCCGCCTGGATGCCCTTCCCTGCCAGCAGCTCCGCCGCTTCGAGCGCGTTCTGCAGCAGGCCGCCGGTGACGAGCAGCGTCGCGTCGCCGCCCTCCCGCATGCGGATCGACTTGCCGATGCGGAAGTCGGGATCGGTGGCATGAACGCGCTTCTCGCCCTGCTTGCCGAGGCGGAGGTAGACCGGGCCGCGATGTTCGATCGCGGCGCGCGTCGCGAGCCTCGCCTCGACCGGATCGTTCGGCGCGAGCACGACCATGTTCGGCATCGCGCGCATGATCGCCAGGTCTTCCGTGGCGTGATGGGTCATGCCGAGCGATCCGTACGCCATGCCGCCGCCGACGGCGACGATCTTCACGTTCGCGTCGTGATAGCAGACGTCGTTGCGGATCTGCTCGAGGCAGCGGATGACCGGGAAGTTCGCGATCGAGTACGTGAGCACGGTGCGGCCGCTGAGCGCCATGCCGGCGGCCAGCCCGGTCATGTTCTGTTCGGCGACGCCGGCGTTGACGAATTGCGCCGGCAGCTCCTCGGCGAATTTGCCGACCACGCCGAATCCGAGATCGCCGACGACGAGGACGATGTTGCGGTCGAGGCGCGCGAGCCGCGCCAGTTCTTCGATGAACGCGCTTCTCATTCGTTCTCGCCAAGCTCCCGCATCGCGATGGCGCGGTCGTCGCCGAGCGGCGCGCGGTAGTGCCACAGCAGCTTGTCTTCCATGAAGCTCACGCCCTTCCCCTTCACCGTGTGGGCGATGACGCAGCTCGGCCTCCCGGTCTCGAACGGCACCGCGGTGAGCGCGTCGCGGACGGCGTCGACGTCGTGTCCGTCGATTTCGCGCACGGCCCAGCGGAAGGAGCGCCATTTGTCGGCGAAGGGATCGAGGTCGAGCACTTCCTTCACCGTCCCGAGGCTCTGGATCTTGTTGTAGTCGACGATGACGACGAGGTTGTCGAGCCGGTGCTGCGGAGCGAAGAGCGCCGCCTCCCACACCGAGCCTTCGTCGCATTCGCCGTCGCTCAGGAGCACGAAGACGCGATGCGCTTCGCCGGCGCGCTTTGCGGCGAGCGCCATGCCGGTGCCGACCGGCAGGCCGTGTCCGAGGGACCCGGTCGACAACTCGACTCCGGGCACGGTCGTCGTGGCGTGACCGGCCAGCCTCGTGCCGTTCAAATAAAACGTGTCGAGCTCCGGAAGGGGGAAGAATCCCGCCTCGGCCAGCGCGGCGTAGAGGCCTGCGCAGCCGTGGCCTTTGCTGAGGATGAAACGATCGCGCTCCGGCCAGTCGGGACATGCCGGATCGACGCGAAGCACGCCGCCGCCGTAAAGAACGGCCAGCAGCTCGCTCATCGAAAACGAAGAGCCGATGTGTGAGCTGTTTGCGCGCGAGGTCATGCGCACGACGTGCACGCGGATGCGGCGGGCGAGGCCGGAAAGATGTGTTACGTCAGGTGAAAAACCGACAGGCTCAGCCATTACGAATAATTGCTCCGGACGTCCGTCAGGATACAATGGCGGACCAACGTATTATTCTGACTTTCGTCGCGCTCTGAATCGGCAGGAGTGCGCGGGTCGAACCCAGGTGAAAAACGCGTGAGTGACCAGAAGTCGTCCCTGCTCGACAACATTCTCGGACAGACCGCCTCGGCGCGTACGTTCCTTCTGTTCCTGTTTCATCTCGCCGTCTTCGTCGTCTGTTTCGCGCTGGCGAATCTCGTCCGCTACGACTTCAAGCTCGATCCCGACGGCATCCTCCTGGCCCGTTCCGGAATCACGGTCGTCGTTCTCCTGCAGATCGTATTCGGCGGACTGTTCGGCTTTTACCGCGGCTGGTGGCGCTACGTCGGGATCTCCGACGTCATCCGCCTGGTCTTCGGACTGACCGCGGCGGCAGCGGTGCAGAACCTCCTCTGGTTCGCCGGCAACGTCTTTCCCGCACAGGCCCGCTTCATCCAGATGCCGCGCGGCGTGATCCTGATCGACTGGGCGCTGGCGCTGCTGACGCTTTTCGGAGCCCGGCTCGTGGTGCGCGTGGGGCGCGATCGCTTCCGCCCGCGCGACGAACAGGGGGCGCGCAACGAGAGCCGCCTGCTGATCGTCGGCGCCGGCGACGCGGGCGAGACGCTGGCGCGGGAGATCGAGCATCGCCGCCAGCTCGGCAAAGTGGTGGCGTTCGTCGACGACCAGCGCGTCAAGTGGGGCTCGAGCATCCGGGGCATCGAAGTGCGCGGCCCGATCTCCACCATCGGCGAGATCGCCGAGGAGCTGGGGGCGGCGGAAGTACTGATCGCCATTCCGAGCGCCTCGGGCAAGCGGCTGCGCGAGGTCGTGAAGCACGTCTCCGCGGCCGGATTGCAGTTCAAGATCCTCCCCGGAATCGACCATCTGGTCACCGGCAAGGTGCACATCACGCAGCTCCGTCCGGTGAACGTAGAGGATCTTCTGCGCCGCAAACCGATCGAGCTGCCGGGCGATCCGGTGCGTGCGCTCTTCCGCGGCAAGCGGGTGCTGGTGACCGGCGCGGGCGGTACGATCGGCGCGGAGCTGACCAGTCAGATCCTGCAGCTGGAACCGAGCCGCCTGGTGCTGGTCGAGCGTTCGGAGTTCGCGCTGTACGAGGTGCGCAAGCGCCTCTCACGCGAGACCACGCTTTCGCAATCGACGGTTTTCAGCTGCCTCGCCGACATCTGCGACGAACCGGTGATGGACGAGTTGATCGCCCGCGAGCGGCCGCAGATCGTGCTGCACGCGGCGGCGCACAAGCACGTGCCGATCGGCGAGGAAAACCCGGCCGAGTATCTCCGCAACAACGCGCTGGCGGCGCGGCGCGTGGCGCAGATGAGCGTGGCGCACGGCGTCGAACGCTTCGTCTTCATCTCCACCGACAAGGCGATCAATCCGACCAGCGTGATGGGCTCGACCAAGCGCGCGGCCGAGGTGCTGCTGCTCGACGCGGCACGCGGCAGCAGCATGCAGCTGACCATCGTCCGCTTCGGCAACGTCATCGGATCGTCCGGCAGCGTGATCCCGCTGTTCATGGAGCAGATCGCGGCCGGCGGTCCGATCACCGTCACGCATCCCGACGTGACGCGCTACTTCATCCGCACCTCGGAGGCGGTGTCGCTCGTGCTGCAGGCGGCGACGCTGGAGGAAAACGCCGGCATCTTCATGCTCGACATGGGTGAGCCGGTGAAGATCGTCGAGCTGGCGCGCGACCTCCTCCGCCTCTCGAACCACACCGAGGAAGAGATTCCGATCGTCTTCACCGGCCTGCGTCCGGGCGAGAAGCTGTTCGAGGAGATCCGCCTGCGCGGCGAATCGATCCGCCCGACGGTGCATCCGCAGATCGTCATCAGCGACACGCCGCAGGTGGAGCCGGCGGTGATCGGCGGCATGCTGCAGAAGGTGAGCTCCGGATGCACGGCGCCGCAGGCCATCGACTTCCTCGAGCGGCTCGTCCCGGAATATCGCCGCGACGTCGCTCCGCGCTCGAACACCCAGCAGCCGCGCGCTCTCCCCGAGCGGCGCGTCACTCCGCTGATGGTGGCGAACGCGGAGCTCAGTCGATGATTCGCAACGGCGCCGCAGTCCGGGCGCCGCATCGCAAGGAGCCGCTTTTCGCTCTTCTCTGGCTCCTGGTCGCGTTCGGGACGTCGCTGGTGGGACTGGCCTTCGGCCGCAACCGGCTCGATTCGTTCCGCATCCCGAAGCAGTCGCTGTATCAGGCGGAGGCGATCGTCAGCCTGGCGCTGCTGCTGATCCTCCTGTTGTGGCGGCGGCGCGAAGTGATCGCCGCGCTGCGGACGCACCGCCTGACGCTCGGCATCGTCGCGGCGGCGGTGCTGTGGACCGCGCTCAGCTCACTGACCTCCACCAATCGCACGCTGAGCATGCCGGCCATGCTGTGGGTGGCGAGCTGCGCGACGGTGTTCGTGGCCACGCTCCTGGTGGCCTGCCGCGGCAAGGGGCTGGCCATGCTCTGGCTGCCGCTGCTCGCCGCGTTCGTCAACGCGGTGATCGTCGTCGGCCAGCGCGCCGGCTGGAGCCCGACCGTCTTCTCGGCCCAGATCGAGGAGCGCTATCGCGTCAGCGGGTTGATCGGAAACGCGAACGACGTCGGCGTCTATTTTTTCTTCTGCACCATCGCCGCCGTGGCGCTCGCGCTGGCGTACCGCGGCCGGAAGACGCTGTACAACGTTCTGGCGCTGTCGTTGTTCGCCGCGCTCCTGGCCTGTCAGACGGTGAGCGCGTTGATCGCGTTCGCCTGCGCCGCGCTGCTGCTGATCGTCCTCTTCACCGGCCGCGTGAAATTCGGCGCGGCGTTCGTCGCCGCCGGCATCGTGCTCGTGCTCATCGTTTCGCCGCTGCGCCACCGCGCCGCGGCCATCGGACAGGACCTGCGCGCCGGATCATTCACCGCCGCCACGTCGCTCCGGCTGCCGGCGTACGCCGTCGCGTGGCGGCTCTTTCTCGATCATCCGATCGTCGGCGCAGGCCCCGGAACGTACGGCTGGTGGTATCTGCCCTACAAACTGCGGCTCGACGGCGCCTATCCGACCTTCCATCTTTCGACGGAGAATTTCGGCGAGGCGCACAACGATCATCTGCAGACGCTCGCCGTGAGCGGTCTTCCGGGCTACGCGATCTTCGCGGCCGCGCTGGTCTCGCTCGGCGCGCTGTCGTTCCGGAAGACGGAGGCGAATGACGCGCGATCGCGTTTCGCGCGCCTGCTGGCCCTCCCGCTGGCGGGCGGCTTCGCCGTGGTGGCGCTCGCGCAGTTCCCGCTGGAGATCGCGTCGGCAAGCAGCGTCGCCATCCACTACGCGGCGCTCTGCTGCGCATGGGCGGCACGCGAATGAAGTGGCTCAAAGGCGCGCTGACGGGCGTCATCCTGGCCGCCGCGGTGGTCGCCGTCCGCTACGTGTCGTACCGGCCGCTGCGCTGCAACGACGTGGCGATGCTGGTCACCGGAAACATGCAGAACATCTATCAAATCGCCGACCAGAGCCTGCTCACCATCCTCACCCGCGAGAACCTCGAGAAGCTCGAGCCGTGCCGCCGCGAAGTGCCGTGGAACGTGAACCTGCATATGCTGGCGGGCGCGAACTACGCGATACGCGAGCAGCACGAGGACGCGGTCCGCATGTACGAAGAGGCGCTTCGCTACGATCACCGTCCGGAGATCTACTTCAACCTCGGCGTGGAGCTGCTGAAGCTGGGCCGCACCGAGGAGTCGATCGAACCGCTGACCATCGCCTGCGGCGTCAAGTCGTCGATGGTCAATGAGATCCCCGATCCGATCCGCAGCCAGATCATCGCGCGTGTGGCGGACCACGCGAATGGAGGGCCGTTGCCTCTCTCGCCGGCTACACGCTATTCTGCCGCGCCGCCCCCATGAATCTCCCTCTCCACTCCTTCTACGCGCGGTTCGGCAAGCGGCTCTTCGACCTCGCCGCCGGCTCGCTTGCGCTGGCCGTGACCTGGCCGCTGCTCCTGCTCATCGCCATCGCCATCCGCGCCACCTCGCGCGGACCGGCGTTCTTCCGCCAGGGCCGCCTCGGCCGCGACGCGAGCGAGTTCGAGGCGTGGAAGTTCCGGACCATGACCGACAAGCCGCGCGTCCCCGACACGCTCTACTACACCGGCGATCCGAACGAGGTCACCGCGATCGGCCGCGTCCTGCGGCGGACGAAGCTCGACGAGCTGCCGCAGATCTTCAACGTGCTGAAGGGCGACATGTCGCTCGTCGGCCCGCGCCCGCAACTGCCGGTGCAGTTGAAGGACTTCGATGAAAACGCGAAGCTCCGCCTCCTGGTGAGGCCCGGTCTGACCGGCATGGCCCAGACGCACGGCGGCGTGGTGCTGAACTGGACGGAGCGCTGGGCCTACGACGCGGAGTACGTACGCCGGCTGTCGTTCGCGCTCGATCTCCGGCTCATCATGCGCACGTTCGGCGTCCTGCTGCACGGCGAGGAGAAGTACGTGGTCCGCCGCGAGGAATCAGCCTAAGAGGCCGGCGATCCGCTCCGCCGCCCGCCCATCCCACAACGGCGGCACTCCGCCGCGTTTCCCGCGGCCCCCGGCGATGGCCCGGACTTCGTCGCGCAGCCTTCCGAGATCGCCGCCGATCAGCATGTTCGTACCGATCGACACCGTCACCGGCCGCTCCGTGTTCTCCCGCATGGTGAGACACGGCACGCCGAGGAACGTCGTCTCTTCCTGAATACCGCCGGAGTCGGTGATCACGCCCGCCGCATGCGCCTGCAGGGCCAGGAAGTCGATGTAGGCGAGCGGCTCGAGGAAGACGAGCGATGACGGCGGCGTGAACCGGAGCGACGCCAGCGCCTCGCGCGTCCGCGGATGAACGGGAAACAACACACGCAGCTCGCGGCTGATCTCCGTCAGCGTCTCGATGATCGGAAGGAGCTTCTTCGGATCATCGACGTTCGACGGACGGTGCAGCGTGAGGAGGAGATAGCGATCGAGCTGATACCGATCGCGCAGCCGCGGCCAGGCGTCCTCCGCGGACGGCCGCAGGCGAACGAGCGTATCGATCATCACGTTGCCGACGAATCGGATGCGCTCGCGCGGAATCCCCTCCGCCAGCAGGTTCGCGTCGCCGTCCTCGCTGGGCGTGAGGAGCAGATCGGCGAGTTGATCGGTGACCAGGCGGTTGATCTCCTCGGGCATGGAGCGGTCGCGGGAGCGGAGGCCCGCCTCGACGTGCGCCACCGGCACGCGCAGCTTCGCGCAGACCAGCGCCGCGGCGACGGTGGAGTTGACGTCGCCATAGACCAGGACCCAGTCCGGCCGGCGCTCGACGATCACCGGCTCGAGCCGCTTCATCACTTCCGCCGTCTGCGCCGAGTGCGTGCCCGATCCGACGCCGAGGTTCACATCCGGCTGCGGAATCCCGAGCTGCTCGAAGAAGACGTCCGACATCGACGCGTCGTAGTGCTGGCCGGTGTGGACCAGCGTCTGCCGCGCGCCGCGGTTCGCCAGCGCGGCGTGCACGGGCGCGACCTTCATGAAATTCGGCCGCGCGCCCACGACGTGCAGCACCTGCATTTACGCCCCTGCCTCGACCGGCGCGCCGCTGCGCAGGCTGTCGTACGCGGCGAGCGTGACGCGCGCCGAATGCAGCAGCTCCTCGAGCTCGATCGGCGCCGGGCCGCGATTGGTCAAGTGGTTGACGATCGCCTCCCACTCCGCGCGATGGCCCTTGTCCTGGCGCAGGCGGGAGCGCTCGTGCTCCGCGCCGGACGCGCGCTGGATGCGCAGATCGCGGTAGTCGTCGATCCGCGCGGAGACACCGCCGCCGAACGCTTCGATCAATTCCTTGCCGAACGATTTCGCGCCGTTCGCGACATAGACCAGCGTCCCGATCGAGCCGTTCTCGAATTCCAGCGACACCTCGAAGTTGTCCTGGCGATAGCGTCCCGAGTCGGGAAGCGCGCGCGCGGTCACCCGCCGCACGCGCGAGCCGGCGAGATCGATCAGCAGGTCGATGAAGTGACATCCCTCGCCGCGCAGCCGTCCCCCGCCCTGCTCCGGATCGTGCGTCCAGTGCTCGGGCGCGATGTAGCCGGCGTTCACGCGCATGGTGAGCATGAGCGGCTCGCGCACCTCGCGCAGCGCCCGGCGAAGGCGGACGACGAACGGCGCGAAGCGGCGGTTGTAGCCCGCCATCAGCATCCGTCCGGCGTCGCGCGCGGCGCTTTCGATCTCCCGCAGCTCGTCGAACGTCAGGCAGAGCGGCTTCTCGACGAATACATGCTTCCCGGCCCGCAAGGCCGCGACGACCTGCCGCGCATGAAGGTCATGGCGGGTGAGAATGGCCACGGTGTTGACGCGCGCGTCGGCGAGCATCTCGTCGAAGCTGGTCGAGGCGGAGGCGAAGCCGAACTTCTGCGCGGCGCTGCGCGCGCTGACGCCGGCGGCGCTGCTGACCGAGATCAGATCCACGCCCGCCGTTTTCTTCAGCGCCGGCAGGAGAACCGCGTTGGCGAAGAGTCCCGCGCCGGCCACTCCGACCGAGACGGTTGCCGGTTGCCGGTTACCGGTGCCCGGCAACCGGGAACCGATGACCGGCAATTCGACCGTTCGCGCGAGCGACGGCTCCGCCGCATATCCGAGCACCACGCCGAGGAACGGCTCCTCGGTGCGCCCCATGATCAGGTCATAGGCGCGCTCCGCCTGTTCGATGTCGAAACGATGCGTGATCAGGGCGTCGACGTCGACCGCGCCGGCCGCCATCAGATCGACGAAGCCGCGCATGTTGCGGTTCTCCGTCCAGCGGACGTACTCGTAGGGATAGTCGTGGCCCTTCTGCTCGTACTCCGCGTCGTAGCGTCCCGGTCCGTACGAGCGGGAGATCCGGAAGTCGAGCTCCTTCTCGAAGTACGGCTTGCGCGGGATCTGCGTGCCGACGGCGCCGACGGAGATCACCACGCCGCGTTTGCGGGAGATCTCCGCCGCGAGCTCCACCGGCTGATTGCTGGGCGTGTCGGCGGTGATCAGAACGGCGTCGGCGCCCTGTCCCGAGGAGGCCGCGGCGACGCGGGTAGCGAGCTCCGCCGGATCGGTACCGGCCCAATGCGCGCCTAGGGTCCGCGCCAGCGCGGCGCGCGATTCGTTCGGATCGAGCCCGAGCACGACACAACCGGCGGCGCGGAGCATCTGTACGGTCATCAGGCCGAGCAGACCGCAGCCGATGACGGCGACGGTTTCGCCCAGCTGCACGCCGGCGAGCCGGATGCCGTGCATGGCGATGGCGCCGAGCGTGGTAAACGCCGCCTGCTCGAATGAGACGGCGTCGGGGATGGGGACCGCCAGGTTGCGCGGGACGGCGATGATCTGGGCATGGACGGCGTAGCCTCCACCGGCGCAGGCCACCCGGTCGCCGGTTTTGAATCCGCCCGCATCTGCCCCCGCCTCAATGACTTCGCCTGCCGCCGAGTAGCCGAGAGGCATCGGCTGATCGAGGCGATTGCGCACCGCGTCGATCGTGTCGAGGATGCCGTCGCGGCGCGCCTTTTCTACGGTCTGACGCACCAGATCGGGGCGGGAACGCGCCTTCTGAAGGAGGTTGGCCTGAGCGAAGGAGGCCATCGTCCGCTCCGTTCCGGCCGAAACGAGGGAAGCCCGGGTCCGGACCAGGATCCCGCCCCGCGGCACCTGCGGCGCCGGGACGTCGAGCACGGCCAGTTCGCCCGTGCCGACGGACTGAATCAGCTGTTTCATCGAGGGGGGAGTCTATGCGATAGTTACCGTAATCGGTCCCATATATCGGTCTTTACGAACGGCGGTTGCGAATTTTGTGATCTACCGCACAGCCCCTGCCGTAAAGACGCTTATAATGCTCGCATCCCATCGGGAAAGTTCCCAATCACCATTGATCCGCGCGCTGCAGGGCGTCGCGACAACAGGAGGAGAGTTTTCATGAAAAAGATTCAAGGAATTCTATTGGCTCTGACGCTCGGCATCGCTTCGATGGCTCATGCGCAGGCTACTCGTACATGGGTCTCCGGCGTCGGTGACGACGTGAACCCGTGCAGCCGCACGGCGCCCTGTAAGACGTTCGCGGGCGCGATCAGCAAGACCGCGACCGGCGGCATCATCAACGCCATCGACTCGGCAGGCTTCGGCGCGGTGACGATCACCAAGTCGATCACCATCGACGCGTCGCCGTTCATGGGCGGCGTGCTGCAGTCCGGCGCCGGCGCGTCGGGCATCGTCATCAACGCACTCTCCAGCTCGGTGATCTCCCTGCGCGGCCTCGACATCGAGGGCGTCAGCGGAGCGGCCAACGGCGTGCGTATCCTCGTAGCGGGCAGCGTCAGCGTCGAGAACACCTCGATCTACGGGTTCGTGCGCGGTATCTCGGCCGAGGGAAGCGTCGCCATGAAGATCAACGTCTTCAACACGACGATCCGCAACAACAGCTCGCACGGCATCGGCGTCTTCCCGACGGGCGGCACGGCGACCCAGATCAACCTCGACAACGTCCGCTCGGTCAATAACGCCGGCAACGGTATCGAGGTCGGCACGAACAGCAACGCGTTCATCACGCGCTCGAACCTGAGCTTCAACGGCTCCGGCGGCGTGGTCGCCGACCAGAGCAGCACGTTCATCTCGGTCGAGTCGTCGACGATGTCGGGCAACGTGTTCGGCGTCTTCTCCGGCACGGCGGGCGGCGCGACCTCGATCATCGTCCTCTCGCGCTGCATCATCACCAAGAACACCTCGCAGGGTGTGGCCAAGGCCGGCGACGGCAGCGGCGCAAACGGCAGCGTAGCCGGCTTCCAGAGCAACGTCGTCACCGGCAACGCCGGCGACCAGACGCTCAGCTCGAGCACCCTCGGTCAGTAACTCTCTCTCCCAACGCTTCAATGAGACGGCGGGCGGCAACGCCCGCCGTTTTCATTTTCGGCGCAGGCCCAGCGCCTCGAGCTCGCGGGCGATCCCCTCTTCGAAGGCCATCGGCGAGAAGCCGAGGTCGCGGGCGGCGGCGGAGTAGTCGAATGCCTTGTCCTCATTCAGCCGGCGAATCTGCTCGGCCTTGACCGGCAGCCGGATCCCGACGCGCTCCGCGAGCGCGAGCCCCGCCGCGACCGGCGTGACCGGCAGATGCAGCTTCCTGACACGCCGGCCGAGCTGCCCGGCGACCGTATCGATCACCTGATTGAACGTCAGCGGCGCCTTCCCCGCGATGTTGTACTCGCGGCCGATCGATACATCGTGCTCGAGCGCGAGCAGCACCGCGCCGGCGACGTCCTCGACATGGACCGGCTGCAGCAGATGCGTTCCCCCGCCGCCCACCGGCATTACCGGCCAGCGCGAGAGATAGCGGATCAGGCGCGCCATGTTCCGGTCGCGCGCCGTGCCGTAGATCATCGTCGGACGGACGATCGTCCACTGCAGGCCGCTGTTCCGTATCGCCTCCTCCGCCGCCATCCGCACCGACTTCGTCTTCGCGTTGAGCGTGGTGAAGATGGCGGTGGTGCTGATGAAAACGGCACGCGTGATCCCGGCGCGCCGCGCCGCCGCGACGATCCCCGGCCCGTGGCCGAAGCCGATCGACGCGGTGTTGAGCAGCACGTTCGCCCCCTCGAATGCGCGAGCGAGCGAGGCTTCGTCGCCCAGGTCGCCTTCGACGATCTGCACGCCGGCGCGGCGGAGGTCGGCGGTATTGCTCGTGGGACGCACGAGGCAGCGGGGGCGGATGCCGCGGGCGAGGAGTTGCGCGAGGAGATGCGATCCCGTGAAGCCGGTCGCGCCGGTCAGGACGACGTTCATCTCCGTCCCGCCGCGAAATCGGCGATCGCGTCGGACATCACGCCGCGATACGTCGCGGCCAGCGCGGCGCGGGAGTAGTGCGCGGCCACGTATGCCCGGCCCTGCGCCCCCATCGCGGCGCGCGCGCCGGCGCCGCTCTCGCGCATGCGGACGATCGCGCCGGCCAGCGCCTCGTCGTCCTCGGGCGGGACGATGAGCGCGCCGCCCGACTTCTCCAGGATCTCCGCCGCCTCGCCGCGCAGCGAACCGATGATCGGCCGCTGCATCGACAGAATCTCGAACATCTTCGACGGGATGAACGTGCCGAACAGCGGGATGTCGCGCAGCGGCACGAGGCAGACATCGGCCAGCGAGTACCAGGCGCGCACTTCGTCCTTGCCCACCGGATCGACGAACGTGACGTTGGAGAGTTTCTCGCGGCCGGCGAAGTCGAGCAGCTTCTCCTTCTCCGCCCCTTCGCCGACGAAGACGAAGCGGATGTCGCGCCGGTCGCGCAGCCGCGCAGTTGCCCGGAGCACGCTGGTCAGCGCCTGGGAGATGCCGTGAGCCCCGATGTAGAGCACGACCAGCTCATCGCCGATCCCGAGACGCGTCCGCAGCGCGGTTCCTTCGCCGCGATCGGTCCAGAAGTCGATGTCCGCTCCGTTCGGAATGGTCTTCACTTTCCAGTCCGGCACGCCGCGGCGCACGAGGTCCTGGCGGAATGATTCGGTCACCGTGACGACGCGCGTCGCATGGCGGTAGAGCGACAGCTCGAGCTTCTCCAGCATGGCGATCATCGTCCGGTTCTTCAGCACGCCGAGCTCGATGAAGAGCGCGGGCCAGAGGTCGCGCACTTCCATGATGAACGGCCGCCTGCGGACGCGCGCCACGTGGTCCGCGGCCATCGCGGCGAAAAAGGTCGGCGAGGTGCCGATGAGGACGTCGGGCGTTTCGCGCAGGTGTCTGCGGCTGGCCATGATCGCGGAGGGCCAGAACGAGACATGGCCGATGCTCTTCTTCAGAAAACCTTTGTTCGGCGTGACGTACGTCCAGACGCGGTGCACGCCGGCGCCGCCGAGCGTCTCGTGCTGATACCAGCGTTTCCGATAACCGGGATAGACCACGCCGGCCGGATGATTCGGCACGCAGGTGACGACCTCCACGGAATCGCCGCCGCCGATCCATTCGCGGGTCAGGTCCTGAAATCGCGCCGAGGGAGCGCCGATCTCCGGCGAGTAGTAATGCGAGTAGACGGCGATCTTCATGGAATCGTGTTTCGAAGGGCGATCGTATACGTGATGCGGAACGGCATCGCCCCCTTGTGCCGGAGAACGAGCACGCGGTTGCGCCGCTTCTCGCCGAATCGCTCGGAGTACCACCCTTGGCTCTCTTCGACCGGGTGTTCGGTGACGAGGCGCCACGGCTCCCAGTTCGCGTCGGGATGCAGATGGATGTAGCTCTTCGCTTCGGTCACTCCGGTTCCGAGGATCTCGTCGGTGATGATGAACGCGGTGTCGGGCAGATGCTCGATCGTGCGCCGGTGAATGGCAGGCGGACGCAGGCGGAGATAGCCGTCGTGCTCGCCCGTGAGGCTTGTGCCGGTGAGCATCGTACCGGTGAATCGCACGCCTCGCGGCACGGCCCGGCGCGCCACGCGGAAGCTCCCCCACACCTCGCTCTGATTCTCTCCCGCGATCTCGACGGTGTTGTGCGCGGCGGTGGAGCGGAACCAGTCGCGCCATTCGCCCGCGGCGTATTCGTAAACGCCGGAGTCGACGATCAGCGGCGCGCCGTCGACGGTGAGCTCGTACGAGAACATGTCGGCGTGCGCATGCGCCGGGAGGTACGAGGGACAGGGCACGCCGAAGTCGGCCACGAGGAATGCGTGCCGATCGCGGAAGACGTAGTAACCGGTTGACAGTTGGCAGTTGGCAGTTGGCTGAGGTTCGGTGCTTCTGCCAACTGCCAACTGCCAACTGCCAACCATGGTGTCCAACGTCGTGTCCTTGAAGAGCGGCAACCGTCCCCCCGGGCCGGTGATCGCGTCGAGAAAGCCGTTCATCCGCGCCACCGCCTCGTCGAGCCACGCGGGAGAGGCGCGATTGTTCCGCAGCCACTCCGCGGTCTCGCTCAGGTCGCGCAGTACGACCGCGTGATACGCCGGCACGCGCTCGAAATGGCAGCCGTCGGCGAGCAGCTGCTCATCGACTTCGATCCGCAGCAGGCGCATCCCTTCCTCGAACCAGCGCCGCGCCTCCTCTCCTTCGAACATCACCCCCGACCAGATCAGCGCGCGGATGTTCTTCAGCAGGTGATTGCCGCGGACGTCGTGCTCGAGGTTGGAGAAGAGGAAGCGCGTCTGTCCGTAAATGCTGCGCGCCAGCTCCGCCGCGAATTCCGCGTCGAGGGGAAAGAAGTCGAGAGCGCGCGACCAGTTCACGACGCGGAGCGAGAGCGGATACGGATGCCAGCCGTCGCCGGCCATGACGACGTTCTCACGCATCCACGACCGCGCCAGACGGATGAACGCGTCGCGGTCGAGATCGAGGGCGTAATCGAAGTAGTGGAGATGAAAGCGCCAGAGCCGCGGCGCGTCCGGCTCGTTCCAGCGCGGATCGCGGATCTCCTGCGCCAGAAAGCGGAACGTCACGCCGTCGTGCGGCTCCGTCCGCATCGCCGCGATCGGCACATGCGGCGCGACGCGCACGTCCCGCGGCGGCGTGAAGCGCGTCCGCAGGACACGACGGATCGTGCGCGAGACCATCGCCCGCAGGCGCGCCCTGCGCTGCGACGGAGTGACGTATCGCACGGTGTCGAGGAGAAGCCGGAGCCGGTGAAAATCGATCACGCCTGAAGGTCCGGGATCGTAGCAGATCCGGCTCAGCCATCCGGAAGATGGCTTGTGCGTTGCTTTTCGGCAGGACAGAGATTCAAGACCATGATCCAGCTCAACCGTGTCGTTCAGTTCAGTCTGCTGTTTCTGTTCACACTCTCTCTCGCCGGCATCGCGCAAGCCGCCACGTTCGTCGTGCCGCCCGATCGCGAGCTCGTGCAACGCGCTGATGCCATCGTCATCGGCACCGCGGTCCTCTCCTTTGGTCAGTTCACCAAAGAGGGCGGCATCGAAACGGTTACGAAACTCTCGGTCGAGGACGTCATCAAAGGCGCCCCCTCCGACACGCTCAATGTCGTCGAACCGGGCGGCGTCGTCGGTAACGTGGCGTCGTACATCGCCGGCTCCCCTCGCTTCGAGGACGGCCAGCGGCTCCTGCTGTTCCTGAAAAAAACCGGCGAAGATCGCTGGTCGGTGACCGACCTCGTGCTCGGGAAGTTCACGTTCACCACCGACGCCTCGGGACAACATCCTCTCCTCGCGCGCGACGCGGAGGAGATCGTCGGCTGGGATCCCGATCTGAAGGCTCATCGCGAGCACGCGCGCGCGGCGGAAAAGTTCCTGCAGTTCATTCGCGCTGCGGTGGCGTCGCGTCCGGCGAGCGAGGACTACTTCCTCGAATTCGCGGAGCCGCGGCCGGCGCGCACGACGCGTTCCTTCTCTGCGGTGGTGAACGCGACGTACACCGCCACCTCCTACACGATGTTCATCAGCGGCAGCCAGGGCGCGCGCTGGAGCGTCTTTCCCAACGCCGTCACGTTCCTCAGCGGAGCGACGGCGGAGCCGGGGGCGCCGGGCGGCGGCAGCACGGCCGTGCAGGCGGGCCTCAGCGCCTGGGACAACGATCCGAATTCGAACGTGAACTACGTCTACGGCGGCACCGACAACGGATCGCATACCCAGGGCCTGCACGCGGCCGACGGCGCGAACACGGTCCTCTTCGAGCGCGACCTCAGTTCGTGGGGCGTGACTCCGTTCAGCTGCACGTCGAACAGTTACAGCGGCACGCTCGGTCTGGGCGGCGTCACCTCGGCGTCAGGAACACACACGCTCAACGGCGAGACCTTCGTCACCACGAAGGAAGGCGACGTGGAGATGAACCGCGGCCTGGCGAACTGCACGCTGCTGTTCAACAACGGCGACTTCAACAGCGCGGTGGCGCACGAGCTGGGACACACGCTCGGCTTTCGCCACTCCGACCAGACGCGCGACTCGAACGGCTCCTGCTCGAGCGATCCGTCCCTGGAGTGCTCGAACCAGGCGATCATGAAGTCGTTCGTCAGCCAGGGATTGAACGCCACGCTGCAGGCGTGGGACCAGCACGCCGTCGATGCCGTCTATCCATCGACGGCGACGCCTCCGCCGACCTGCACCGGTCCGACCATCACCTCACCACCGCAGTCGAGGACGATCACGCAGGGACAGTCGGTGACGCTGTCGGTGACGGCGACCGGACCATCGCTGGTGTATCAGTGGTACGTCGGGACCAGTCCGAGCACGGCCTCGCCGATCAGCGGCGCGAACGCCTCGACACTCACCGTCGCGCCGCTGAGCACGACGAGCTACTGGGTGCGCGTCGGAAACTCGTGCGCCATCGTGAACAGCGCGACCGCCACGATCACGGTCAACGCGCCACCGGCCGCCACCCGCCGAGTGCGCGGCGATTTCAACGGCGACGGCAATCCCGACATCCTCTGGCGGAACACGTCGAGCGGCGCAAACCGCATCTGGCTGATGTCGAACACCGGCACGCTGCTCAGCACCGTCTCGCTGCAGTCGGAGCCCGACCTGAACTGGCAGATCGCCGGAGCGGGGGACTTCAACAACGACGGAATGCAGGACATCGTCTGGCGCAACTACAGCACGGGACAGAACGTCGTCTGGCTGATGAGCAACACGAGCAAGAGCGGCGCGGTGAATCTGCAGACGGTGAGCGACGTCCGCTGGCGGATCGAGTCGGTCAACGACTTCAACGCCGACAACCAGTACGACCTGCTGTGGCGCAACTACGGCACCGGCGAGATCGCCATGTGGCTGATGTCGGGAACGACCGTCTCCAGCACGCCGTCGATCAAGACGGTGACCGACTTCAACTGGCACATCGCGGGCACCGGCGACACGAACGGCGACTCGGCGCAGGACTTCGTCTGGCGCAACACGGCGACCGGCGAGGTGGTGATCTGGTTCATGGCCGGCCCCACGTCGTCGACTCTGCAGTCGTCGGCGCCGTTGCCGACCGTGGCCGATCAGAACTGGCACCTCGACGCGGTCTCCAGCTACAACGGCGACCGGATCGCCGACCTGGTGTGGAGGCGCTACACCGACGGCCAGGACGTGCTGTGGACGTTGAGCGCGGGACAGCTGGCGGGATCGAGGAACCTGCAGTCCGAGCCGACGCTGAGCTGGCACATCGCGGGACCGCGTTGAGAACGTAGTCTCAGCGATCGATGAACGCGCGCAGCCAGAGCTCGAAGGTGAGGAACTGCCAGATCTGCAGCGACCAGTCGGCGCGGCCGCGGCGCTGCTCGTCGATCATGCGGCGCACCGGCGCGGGATCGAAATACCCGCGCCGGCGGATGGCGCTCTCGCTCAACAGGTCGTCCACCATCTCGCGCAGCTCGTTCGCCAGCCAGTAGTCGGCCGGCCCGCCGAACCCCGCTTTCTTCTGCCGCAGCACTTCTCCCGGCAGCACGCCGCGCATCGCCTCGCGCAGGATGTGCTTCGTCGTTCCGCCGCGCAGCTTCAGCCGCGGATCGACGTTCCGCGCCACCCACTCCGCGAACTGCCAGTCGAGGAACGGCACGCGCGTCTCGACCGACGACGCCATGCTCATCTTGTCGTTGTAATTGAGGTTCAGGCTGACCATGAACGTCTTCGTGTCGACGTACAGCATCTGGTTGACGAAGGCGGCGTCGCTCACGGCGTCGAAGTGGCCGCGATGCTCGACGAATGAATCGCCGAGGGGGAGGAGCGCCGGCGCGAGCTCGCGCTGCATGTCGTCGGTGAGATAGACGCTGTCCATCAGGAAGCGATCGACGGGCGGCAGCGATCCACTGCGCACCATCTTCCTGGCCAGCCGCACGTAACCCTTGAAGCGGCTGCCGCGCATCGACGGCAACGCCTCGACGGCCCGGCGGATGATCTGCTCGCGCACGAAACGCGGCACGCGGCGATACGTCTCCGCAAGCGGGTGCGCGCGGTACTTGCGGTAGCCGCCGAACAGCTCGTCGCCCCCGATTCCGGAGAGGAGCACCGTCACGTCGCGCCGCGCCTCGCGGCTGACGAGGTAGGCCATGATGATGGCCGGATCGGCGGTCGGTTCGTCCATGTGCCAGACGAGCTTCGGCAGCAGATCGACCACGTCCGGCTCGACCACGATGTTCGTGTGCGCGCAGCCGAAGTGCTTCGCCGTTCGGGCCGCGACATCGGTGTCGTCGAGGTGCACCTCGCCGCGCCGGTACTTCTCCGGAAACGCGATGGTGAACGTCCGTACCGGGAGCGGACTGGCCGCGGCCATGGCCGCGACGATCGCGCTCGAGTCGATGCCCGCGCTGAGGAACGCGCCGAGCGGCACGTCGCTGATCATCTGGCTGCGCACGACGGCACCGAAGCGCTCCCGCAGCTCGTACGCGACGTCGCGCTCGTCGCCGGTGAAGCGATGATCGGCGGACGGATACTTCAGGTCCCAGTACTGTTCGGTGGAAAGCGCGCCGTGGCGAAAGACCGCGAAGTGTCCGGCCGGCAGCTTCTCGATCCCGCGGAACATGGTCCGCGGATCGGGCGTCCAGAGGAGCGTGAGGTATTGCCGCAGCGCGAAGGGATCGACCTCGCGCGGCACATCCGGCAGTTCGAGCAGCGCCTTCACTTCCGAGGCGAAGGCGAGGCGGCCGTCGCGCGTGGTGTAGTAGAGCGGCTTGATGCCGAAGTGATCGCGCGCCAGGACGAGAGAGTCGTTCCGCCGGTCCCAGATGGCGAGCGCGAACATGCCGTTGAGCCGCCGGAAGCAATCGGTTCCGTGCCGCTCGTACAGATAGAGAATGGCCTCCGTGTCGCTGTTGGAGCGGAACCGGTAACCGGCGGCCTCCAGCTCGCGCCGCAACGCGGGGAAGTTGTAGATCTCGCCGTTGTAGGCCACGGTGATCATGCCGTCAGGCGTCGACATCGGCATGTGTCCCGCTGGCGAAAGATCGAGGATGGCCAGACGCCGCGACCCGAGTCCGACCCAGTCGCCCGACGGCGTGGTGTGGGTCCACGTGCCGCCATCGTCGGGACCGCGATGATGCTGCGCCTCGTTCATCCGGGCGAGCGTCGTCTCGTCGCCCCAGTTCACCGCTCCGGCGATGCCGCACATCAGGCGCGCTCCTCCGCCACGCTCGCCAGAAACGCGAACGTCTCGCGCGCGCAGCGCTCCCACGAATACGCGCGGGCATGCTCGAACGCTCCCGCCGCCAGCCGCGCACGTCTCTCCGGATCGGCGATGAGCTCGCGCAGCGCGCGGCTGATGTCATCGACGCGCAGCGGATCGAAATAGACGCCGTCGCCGCCGAGGAGCTGCGGCATCGGAGGCTTCGAAGAGCAGGCGATTGGCAGGCCCGCCGCCATCGCCTCGAGCAGGATGTTCGGCATGTTCTCGCAGGTCGAGGCGAAGACGAACGCGTCGGCCTCGTGATACAGGCGCGCGACGTCCGCGTGCGGAACTTCACCGAGGAGTGTGACCGCGTTTTCGCGATCGCGCGCGAGGACGCGCTGCAGGCGCTTCATCGACGGCGGATACGCGCCGCCCGCGAGCATGAGCCGCACCGGCACTCCCTCGGCGCGCAGCCGGAGCACGCTCTCCGCGACGTTCCACTGATGTTTGTAGACGTCGATGATCGACGTGTAGAGGATCGTGAACGGACGTTCGAACGAACAGTCGCCGATCGCGCGCTGCGGTTTCGGCGGGCGAAAAAATCGCTCGCTGATCCCGTGCGCGATCACGGCGGTGCGGCGGCCGGAGCCGATCCACGAGCGCGCGTGATCGGTGAGATAGACCATGCCGTCGGCGCGCTGGAACGAGCGCCGCTGCGCGACGCGCAAGAGCAGCAGGCGAAGCAGCATCCACGACAGGCCGTAGCGCGCGCTCTCGCGCAGATCGAACGGCAGCATGTTCTGCGACATCGTCACGTACGGATGGAAATCGCCGCCATAGGTCCCGCCGGGAACGAAGAGGACGTCACACGATTCGCGCGCCAGGGCGGAGAGCCGATGCCGCTGCCACGCGACGCGGCCGCGCAGACCACCTTCCAGCTCCGGATCGCCGGCGAGCGTCAGCCACGGACGCGGAGGCAGGAGCCGCAGCGTCGGCGCGCCGCTCCACACCGTCACCCGCTCGAAGCCGGCGGCCCGCGGGTCGGCGTGCGCGAGCAGCTCGCTCAGATGCGTGACGCCGCCTCCGCCGCGGAGGTTCGACGCGTCGATGCCGAGCCTCACCCGCTCACCGTCGTCCGCCCGCCGCGCCGCATGCCGCGCTCGATCAGCTCCGCCCCCTGCCGCATGCGCAGCGGAAAGCGATGGTCGCGCATCACGCGGCGATATCCGTTCAGCGCGATGTGCTTCCGTTCTTCGTCGTGCGCGAGGTAGTGGCGGATCCTGTCGATCAGATCGTCCACTCCGCGATAACCGACGATCTCGTTGCCGACGTCGAAGAACGAGGAGAGGTATTCGCCGCCGTCGGAGATCTGCATCACGCCGTTGCCCGGCAGCTCGAAGAGGCGATAGCTGCCGACGGTGTAATCGCCGCGGTTGTGAACGTTGAAGCCGATCTTCGCGCGCTGATACAGCGGCACGTATCCGGTGAACGGAATGGGACGGATCCAGCCGGGAAACCGGTACTTCGCGTTGAAGTAGAGGTTCCACTTCAGGGAGGAGTTGCCGCGGATCACGACGCGGCTGCCGAGCGCCTTCCGCACGCGCGCCAGCAGCGGCATCTTGTTCGGATAGGCGGTGCCGACGAACAGCACGTCGATGTCGCGCTCGTGGGCGAGGATCGTCTCCTCGGTCTTTGACGCGTCGTAGAACGCGTCGTGCAGCGAGAGCGGCCAGAAGTCGGCGTTGCGCGCGCCGCAGTAGCGAAGCTTCTCCTCCATCGTCAGGTCGCGGCTGTACGCCGGCGAGTGATAGAGGACGTGATCGTACGCGTGGAGATAGGCGAAGTCGCGGTCGTACGCGGCGAGCGGACCGTCGGTGGCGCGCATGACCTTGTACACGTTCAACGTGCGCAGGTACTCGGGGTGATACGGGAAGGCGTTGTCGACGACGATCGCGTCGGCGCGCTCGCGCTCGATCAGCTCGCGGAACTCTCCGTACAGACGCGTCAGTCCCGGGTCCTGATTGAAATACAGGTTGTCGAGCAGCTGCGCGCGGAGGTAGCGCGAGACGTCGACGTACGGATCGTGATTGAACGGCACGAACGTGACGCGCTCGTTCGACGCGGCGGCGATCTCGCGATGCCAGTAGTCCGCTTCGAACCCTTTCTTGTTGTACGAGTAGATGATCTTCATCGCGCCTCGAGCACCGCCGAATAAAGACTGAGAAAGTCTTCCGCCACCGCGGCCGGACTCCATTGCGCGACGAGCGCCGTGGCCAGCTCGGCGTGACGCCGCGCGCGCTCCCGGTCGCGAAGCGCGTCACAGATCGCCGCCGCGACGCTCTCCGGCGACTTCGGATCGGCGAAGAAGGCGGAGCCGTCGCTGAACAGGTTGCGATGCGCCGGGATGTCGGACACGACGACCGGAACGCGCAACGTCATCGCCTCGATCACGCTGTTCGGCGAGCCTTCGTACGTCGACACGGAGACGAGGACGTCGGCGCGCCGGATCCAGGACCAGACGTCGCCGCAGAAACCGGCGACGGCGAGCTGACGTTTCGCGATCAGCGGTCCGGCGCGGGCCCGCGTCTCCGCCAGCAGCGGACCGTCGCCGCAGAGAATCGCCGCCGCCGGCACGGCCGGCAGCACCCGCTCCAGCGCCTCCACGAGGACGCCGACGTTCTTCTCCGGACTCATGCGGCCGGCGAAGACGATGAGCGGGAGCGCCGGATCGAGACCGATCGACGCCGGGTCGGCGGGAGCGACGGACGTCAGCTCCGGCGCCACAGCGTTCGGAATGATCTTCCGGATGCTCTTCTGCCCGTGCGCTCGCCAGTAGTCGTCGCCGCCGGCGGAGTTCGACGTGACGGCGGACGCGCGGCGTCCGAGGAACGTGCGGAGGCTGTTCTTGAGCGACCGCGGATAACCGAGAGCCGAGCTGCGCTCGCTGATCACCCACGGAATCCGGGCCAGCAGCGCGGCCATGCCGCCGAAGACGTCCATCTGCGTGAGCCAGGTCTGAATCACGTCGGGACGGATGCGGCGCGCCAGCCGCACGAGGCGCGGAATCAACAACGGATCGTGGTTCCCATACGCCGCCACGCGATGCACCGTCACGCCGCCGGCGACGAGGCGGTCGAGAAAGACGCCGCCCCGCAGCGAAGCGACGTGGATGTCGTGACCCATCGATGCGATCAGCGGCGCGATGATGGAGAGCTGACGTTCCGCCCCCCCTCCCTCCATCGTCGGAATGCAGTGCAGCACGCGCATGGCTACGCCGCCGCTCCCCGTCCGAGCTGGCGGAGGTGCGCCGAGCCGCGCTGCAGGATGAAGGTCAGCAACTCGACGCCCGCCATCGCCGGCAGGAACCAGTAGACGACGAAGTAGAGCTGACTGAACGCCGTCTGCCGCAGGCTGTAGTAGGCGGTCACGGTCACGAACAGGTAGAGCAGCGTCGGCCAGAAATGCGCGGCGCGGCGCACGTACCAGCGATGCAGCGCGGCGGCGGCCAGGCCGACCACGATTCCGCGCAGGGCGATGTCGGGCCAGTCCAGCCCGAGGACCGATTGGCCGAGCGCGCCGAACATCAGGCCGATCCCTTCGATCCCCGCCTGGCGCAGATACCACTCCGACGGATCGATCTTCTGGAACGGCAGCAGCTGGCTCGGTACGAGGTAATAGAAATCGCTGACGAAGATCTGCCACGGCACCCGCGTGATCGTGCCGTCGCGGCGCATGCTCCAGAGGTCGAACGAGGTGCCGAAGACGGCCGAAAATTCGTTGGCGCCGGAGAGGGCGGGAGAGTCGAGGGAGCGGAACGAGTCATAGCCGGCGAAGTCGCGCACGATGCCGAGAGCCAGGAAGCTGCCGAGAGCCAGCGCGGCGACCGGAATCATCACCGCGACCCGGAATGGACGGACGAAGCGGTGATAGAGGAATACCGCCGTGAATACCAGCAGCACGACCTCGGTGCGCGCCCCGCCGTGCGCCGCGGTGTAGACGAGATAGATCGAGAGAAACGCGATCAGAAACCAGCGCCAGGCCCGCCGACGCCAGCGGATGATGATGATCAGCAGGATGATCTGCTCGAGGAAAAAGCGGATCGAAGAGAGGTTGTGGACGATCTGCAGCAGCCAGTACGGCAGCGTCACGATGGTCTGCGTCTGCCCCGCCATCATCTGCGCGTATGACGGGTCGTAATCGATGCCGTACACGCGGCCGATGACCATCAACGTACCGAGGATGCCGACGAACATCAGCAGCACGGAGGTCATCCGCGCCCGTCCCGGCGGATCGAGAGGGACGTGGCGCACGAAACGGCGTCCGCGATACGCGAGGTACGCGACGGTGAAACAGCCGAAGTACACCACGTAGCGCGACGCAAACTCCGCGAGCAGCTCCGGTGAAGTCGCCTTCTGCAGCAGCCGGAAGTCGGCGGCCGGCGTCCACGCCCAGCCGCCGGCGACGTAGTTCACCAGCGGATAGAACGCATACATGAACGCCGCGGCGGCCCAGACACTCCCGATCTCGAACACCGGCAGGACGCGGTCGCGCCGATAGAGCGTGGTGACGAAAAGGGTGGCGAGGTCGATGAGCGCGGCCATCACCAGGGCCACGGCGCGATTCGGCCACGGCACGGTCGCAGACCAGATCAGTCCGGCCACGACGACGGTGACGAAGAAGAAGTTCGGCGGATCGAACAGGTACCAGCCGCGGCGGCGGCTGCGCGCGCGGGCGCGAAGCAGGGTGCCCGCCGTGATGGAGCTCATGAAGGGTGGTTCACCGCCGCGAGCACGTTGAACGACGTCGTCATCCGCTCGTCGTTCCGCGGGAGCATGTCGCGCATCTCTTCGACCGTCACTTCCCGTCCGCCCTTGAGCAGCCAGAAGCGATAGCCGATGTCGCGCAGAATGCGATACGGGTTGCGCGAGTCGTCGTCGAAATGAGGACCGACCGCTTCCATCAGCATCAGCGGCCGGTCGCGCTCGATCATCCGGCGTCCGCCGACCATCAGCCGGAACTCGTTGCCGTCGACGTCGATCTTGATCAGGTCGACGCGTCCGATTCCCATCCTCTCCAGGCGATCGTCGAGCCGCTCGAACGCGACGCGCGTGATGCCGTCCTTGCGCGAGCCGTCAGTCTGCCAGCTGGCGCGGAAGTTCACGTCCTGCGGCGGGAGCTCCTCGTCGGACAACGCCACCTGCACCGGAGAGACCTGCGGAAAGTCGTTGAGCGCGAGATTGCGGCGCAGCTTGGCGAAGGCGAAATCGGTCGGCTCGAAGGCGATGACCCGCCCTCCCCTGCCGACGATCTTCGCGAAGCGCAGCGTGTGCGCTCCGATATTCGCGCCGATGTCGAGCACGATCATGCCGGGACGGGTGTAGCTGTTGATGGCGTTCGTCACGTCGGGCTCGTACTGCTGCAGGTAGAGGCTGAGATCGATGACCTCGCTCAGATCGAGATCGAGCGTGACGCCGTCGATGGTCGTGGTGGCGCGCCTGCCGCGGACGAGCGCGGCGTAGGTGCCGTAGATGACCCGCCGCAGCGGCTGCAGCGGAATGGCGCGGTAAAGCGTGCGCGCGGCGGAGATGAACGGCCGGCTCATTCGCTCACCCGCGTCTTCCGCAACATGTGCACGCCGCCCCGCCCGAGCAGAGCCAGCGCCGCGATGCGGGGAAACGCGCGCAGCGCGGCGGAAGGATGGCAGCGCAGCGCGCGCAGCCAGGCCCTCGCGGCGCTCGGCCGGTTGTGCACTGCATGAAATCTCGAGATGTGAAGCATCACGGCTCCGTAAGTCTCCCGCACGCCCCGGTCGTCCCAGGCTGCCGGTTCCGACCGCAGGAAGCGGTCGCGAAGTGTATCGACGATTGCGATGGCGCGGGACGCGTTCGCCGGCGGCGGGAAGGCGTGCGTGTTCACGAGCGCGATCCAGAGCGGCGACCATTCGTCCGCCAGGGCCGCCTCGCCGCTCAGGCGTTCGGTGTTGCGCCGCAGCACGGCGTCGAGGCGCATCAGGTTTTCTTTCGAATACGTCGTGGAGCTGACCGACGACGGGTGGACGCGGAAGTCGAGCAGCACGCGGTCGACGTTCGCGATCTGCCAGCGCTCCGCGATGCGCGACCAGAGCTGCACGTCCTGGCTGGTGCGGAACGACTCGTCGTATCCGTGCAGTTCGTCCCACACCACGGCGCGGCGGAACATGGCGGCGCCATGAACCATCGGCGCGATGAACATCAACGAAAACTGCACGGCCAGCGGCGAAACGGGCCGCCGCGCGTCGAGACGCCGCTGCCGCCTTCCCGACGCGTCGATCACCTGCGCCTGCGTCCCGACGGCCGCGACTTCGGGATGGGCATCGAGAAACGCGACCTGTTCCTCGAGCCGCCGCGGACGCGAGCGGTCGTCGGCGTCGTGCCGCGCGATCAGCTCTCCGCGCGCGGCTCCGAGGCCGATGTTGAGCGACACGGTCAGCCCGCGATTCGTGTCGTTGCGCAATACACGGATGCGCTCATCGTGATACTTCGCCAGGATCTCCGCGGTGCGATCGCTCGAGGCGTCGTCGATCACCAGCAATTCGAAATCGCGATACGTCTGCGCCAGGATCGAGTCGATCGCCTCGGCGAGGTATCGCTCCCCGTTGTAAACCGCCATCACGACCGTGACGCGCGGCGTCATGAGAGCGACGCCTCGTGCGCTTCGAGCCACAGTCCGAGGGTGAGCAGCGTCCACGTCTGGTAATTCAGGCCGTGCCGCTCGTTTTCGCGGATGCCGGGAAGCAGCTGCCGCAGCGGCGAATCGCTCCGGAACACGCGGTCGAGCAGCGGCTGCATCGCCGGCAGCCTCAGCCAGCGCGTGATCGGGGAGCCGAAGCCCTGCTTCGGCCGGTTCCAGAGCGACTGCGGCCAGAACTGCTGACACGCCTCGCGCAGCACGACCTTCGTCTCCGTGCCGCGCACTTTCAACTCCGCCGGGATCGTCAGCGCGAACTCGACGAGATCGCGGTCGAGGAACGGCGCGCGCGTCTCGAGGCCGTGGGCCATCGCCGCGCGATCGACCTTCACCAGAATGTCGCCCGGCAGGAAGGACGTCAGATCGAAATAGAACGCGCGATTCAATCCGGTGGTCTGCGGCGAGGGACGGAAGTAGCCTCCCGGCTCGAACGATTCCACGCGGCGATCGCCCCACATCCGCCGGCGGTCGTGCGCGCGGAACACGGTCTGGCTCATGATGTCGCGCGTCCAGACGTCGTCCCACCGCGCGGCCAGTCCCGCCGCGTGCGAGCGCGCGGTCAGCGGCCGGTAGCGATGGCGCAACGCGAGGCTCATCGTCCGCAGCACGGCCCACTGCACCAGCGCGAGCGACACATGCTCCGACATGGCCAGCGGCGCGTACCACCAGTAGCCGCCGAACAGCTCGTCGCCGCCGTCGCCGCTCAGGACGACCTTCACGTGGCGGCGCGCGAACTCGGAGACGAGGAAGGTCGGAATGTGCGAGGTGTCGGCGAACGGTTCGTCGTAGACCTTCACCATCCGCTCGATCAGCGAGACGACGTCGGGCTCGCCAAGGTCGATCTCGTGATGCTCCGTGCCGTAACGCTCGGCGACGGCGCGCGCGTACGGCAGCTCGTTGATCATCGTTCCGAATCCGACGGAGAACGTCTTCACCGGCGCGCGCGACTGCTCCTGCATCATCGCCACGACGCTGCTCGAGTCGAGGCCGCCGCTGAGGAACGCGCCGACCGGAACGTCGGCGATCATCTGCCGCTTCACCGCCTGCCGCAGCAGCGCGCGGACGCGATCGGCGGCGTCCGGCAACGACATCCGATGCGGCTCCAGGTTCGGAGTCCAGTAGCGCGTCACGCGCGCCGCGCCGTCTTTCCAGAGGAGGTAGTGCGCGGGCGGCAGCGTCTGGACGTGGCGGTAGATGGTGCGATCGGGCGGTACGTAGCCGAGGGTGAGAAACGCGTCGATCGATTCCGGATCGGCCACCAGCGGCACGAGCCCGGAGGCGACGATGGCCTTCATCTCCGAGGCGAGCACGATGCCGTCGCCGCTCTGCTCTCGCACAGACAAGCCTGTCGGTGCGAGCGAGGCATAGTAGAGCGGCTTCTCGCCGAAGAGATCGCGCGCGGCGAAGAGCTCGTGCTCCTCGCGGTCCCAGATGGCGAAGGCGAACATTCCGCGCAGCCGGTCGAGCAGCGCCGGACCCCATTCCTGATAGCCGAGCAGCACGACCTCGGTGTCGGAATGCGTCCGGAACGAATGGCCGCGCCGCGCCAGCTCCTCGCGCACTTCGGGGAAGTTGTAGATCTCGCCGTTGAAGGCGATCCACCAGCGGCCGCTCGCGTCGCTCATCGGCTGATCGCCGGTGCTGAGATCGATGATCGACAGCCGCGCGTGGCCGAGCGCGCAGCCGTCGCCGGAATGCGACGACGTGGCGTCAGGGCCGCGATGCTCGATGGCCCGCACCATCGCCTCGATCGCGCCGGGCTTCGTCACGCCGGCGATCGCGCTGATTCCGCACATCGTTATTCTTTTTCCGCCGTTATTCTTTTTCCGCCACCAGCGCGCCGGAATACTGGCGAAGCACGCGCGCGCCGCCGGCGTCTTTGAAGTACGAGGCGAACGTCTCGTTGGTGATGAATCGCTGGAAGGCGTGCGCGCCGTAGAAGTCGTACGTGTTCATCCACGTCGTCTGAAAGTCCGACTGGATGTCGTAATAAAGCGCCGTTCCGGTGCGGCGCACCAGCCATCCGATCAACGGTACATACGCCAGCGCGGCGAAGAGGCCGGTGGTGAAGAGCAGCGGGAAGCGCTTCATCGACGAAAGACGGCGGCGGAGAAATTCGTAGTAGCCGACGGTCATGCGCCGCACCATCCGCCGGAAGAGCGAGCGCGGCTCGTTCCGCGTGTAGTGGCTGGCGATGATCTGTCCCTTCGCTTTCGCCACCCGCACCAGCTCCCGCACGGTCATCACCGAATCGCGGGTGTGCTGAATGACCCCTTCGCAGTAGACGACGTCGAACTGACCGCTGGTGAACGGCAGCATGGTGATGTCGCCCTGCACGCCGACCCAGGAGGAGGACATGCGCAGCTTCGAGGCCACGACGTCGATGGCGTTGGAGAGATCGATGGAAACGACCTTCGCCCCCTGCTCGACCAGAAATCGCGATTGATCGCCGGCGCCGGCCCCGGAATCGAGCACCAGCTTGCCGGAGAAGAACCGCTTGTCGACCCCGAAGCGATCGGCGACGCGCATCTGCAGGTCGGCCTCGGTGCGCATGTCGCCCACCCACGCCCACTGGAAGCCGAAGCTGTCGACGGTCTCCTGCGGTTGAAACGCGCCGTCCGCCGGCGGCGGCGGAACGAGCCCGTACGGCTCGAGCCACTGGCGGTGGCGGTTTGCCGCGTCGGCGGTGAGGCGAACGACGCAGTCGACGATCGGATAGCCGACGTTCGTTCCCGCGACGCGCATGGCGCCGCACACCGGCAGGCCGTTCGGAGTGCGTGCGGCGATGATCGGCTCGAGCGGCGCGCCGCTCAGCGGATCGCGCCAGGAGATGGTGTCGAACAGAGGTGTTTCGCTCATGAGATGCGGTACCCCGTGTGGCGCACGAACGCGTCCGCGTCGCGCAGGGCGATGAGGTTCTCGATCTGGCGTGATTCGTAATGGTCGGGAAGGCGCTCCAGCTCCGGCTCCTCGCCTACCCGGAAGATGGTGAAGCCGGCGCCGCGCAGCAGCGCGTAGACGTCGCGGCAGGTGTAGCCATAGCGATCGAAGAGAACGTCGGACGACTCGAAGTACACCGCCTCGACCGTCGGAATGAGCGCGCGCGCGCCGTCGAGCACCATCTTCTCGTAGCCTTCGACGTCGAGCTTGAGCAGCCGCACCGGCGTCCCCGCCGGCACGATGGCGTCGAGCGGTTTCATCGGAACGGCGATCCCCGTGCCGGCCGGCACGACGTGATTCCCGTCGTCCGCCCCCTGGTCGGAAAAATCGACCGTCCCTTCCTTCTCGCCGACCGCGAAGTGAAAGACCTTCACGTTCGACGCGGAATTCAGCGCCACGTTCGCACGGAGGTAGCCGACGATCTTCGGATGCGCTTCGATGGCGTAAACGGTCCCCGACGGCCCGATGGACGAAGCGCTGACCAGCGTCAGCAGACCGACGTTCGCGCCGCAGTCGATGACCGTATCGCCGGGCCGCAGCCAGCGCCGGAAGAGTCGCGTATCGCGCCGGAAGAAGTCGGGATTCTCCCAGAGGTTCTGCGTCCAGACGGCGTTGAAGAAGCGGAGGCGGATGCCGCTCGTGCGGATGGTGAAATGGTGCGAGAGACGAAGGCGGCGGAGGATGACGGAGGAGAGCCGCCGCGGCCTCCGCAGACCCCACACGCGGCTGAGGAAGGAGTGTCGTGTCATTCGTTTTTGCTTTCAGGTTTTCGCGTCCCGACCACGCGCGCCGGCACGCCGACGGCGATGGCATAGGGCGGGATGTCGGAAGTGACGACGGCGCCCGCGCCGATGACCGCGCCGCGTCCGATGCGAACGCCGTCGAGCACGGTGACGCGCGCGGCGAGCCAGACGTCGTCTTCGATGACGATTCCCTTCATCGTCACCCCCTGCGAGTGCATCGGGATCGTCACATCGGCGATGTTGTGATTGGCCGGAATGATGACGCAGCCGGTGGCGATCATCACGTCGTTGCCGATGGTCAAGCCGCCGTGGCCGTAGAGGACGCAGTAGGGATTGATGCCGACGTTGTTGCCGATGACGATGCGGCCGCCGTACGGATAGAGCAGCGCGCCGCGCATGACGAGGCAGTGGTCGCCGAGGACGATTTCTTCGTCGCGTGAGGCGACGAGCTCGGCGCCGGAGGCGATGAACGTCCGCTTCCCGAGCTTCACGTTCCCGCGCACACGCGCGCCGCGCTCGATGCAGCCGCGTCCGAGCCTGAGGGCCAGTTTTCCGCGCAGCGTGAACATCACACCACTCCCTTCGGCGACATCCGCAGCCGCCGTGCGACGAGGAACAACTGCTCGCGCGTGGCCGGCTCGACGGCCGCCACCGCCGCCGTCGCCAGGGCCCAGGTCGTCCCGAGCACGGCGAGCATGGCGATCGGATTGGCGATCGATCCGACCAGCAGACGCATCCCGCCGCAGACGGTCATGGCGGCGATGGAAGGAAACAGGAACGCGTGCCGCAGCCACTGCATCCCGCCGCCGCGGATGTACCGCCGGTGGAGGATCGGGACGAGGAGCAGGTAGGCCGCGTTCTGCAGACACCACACCGTGGCCGCTCCCATCGTTCCCCACCAGCGCGACATGTACCAGAAGAACGGCGCCGAGATGAGCGCCGTCCCCCAGGTGAATCCGAGAGTGAGCCGGAACCAGCCGTAGCTGAGCGCGACGTGAAGGGCGACGTTGACCAGCGCGATGAGCGTCATGCCGATGACGAACAGCATGACCAGGTGCTCGGTCGCGGCGGCGATCGCCGGCTTGCGCGTCCACACCGTGATGACGTCGCGGGTGAAGAAGAGGAGCACACCGCAGACCGGCACGATGATGGTGGCGAGGAGCTGATTGGCCCGGTCGTACTCCGCCGCCAGGCCCGCTTCATCGCCCACCGCGATGCGCTGCACGAAACGCGGAAACGCGGCGGCGGCGACGGGAGCGACGAGCGACCAGAGCAGCGCGGCGACGGTTCCCGCGAGCGTGTAGTAGCCGAACTGCTCGAGCGAGAGCGTCTTGCTGAGGATGACCTTGTCGGACTGCTGCGCGATGGCGATGCCGACGGTGTTCCCCGCCCACCCCGCCGCGTAGCCCCACTGCTGCGCGAGCAGCGGCATGCGGAACTTCGCGCGCGTCTCGCCGCGCGGAAGCACGCGATCGAGGGCGATCCAGTTGGCCAGGACGGCGAGGAGGGTCAGGATCGCCTGCCAGATGAAGAAGCACTGGATGGTCGGCGAGATGTACCAGAGCGCGATCATCACGCCGAAGCTGCGCACCGTGCTGGTGCCGATGAGAATCGCGTTGTATTCGACCTGCCGCTGCAGGCCGAGCAAGCCACCCTGATAGAGGCCGGTCGGAAACTGAAACGCGATCGCCGCGCCCATCAGGCGCACGGAGATGATGATGGCATCGATGGAGAGCTTGCTGGGATGGACCCACTTCGTGGCGATGACGGGAGCGAGCAGCCAGATGGCGGCGCCGACGATCAGCGCCAGCATCCAGTAGATCGCGTTGAAGGTGGCGAAGAGATCGCGCTGTTCCTGCTCTTTTCCCTCGATGGCGGAGAGATGCGCCACCGCGCGGGCGAACGCGGCGCCGAGACCGAAATCGATGATGCCGAAGATCGACTGCAGCGTGGCGTAGAAGCCGACCAGCGCGTACGACTCCATCCCCAGCACGTTGACGTACAGCGGAATGAGGATGATGCCGAGCGCCGCGGTCCAGACCCGGCCGACGATGTTCGCCGCGGCGTTGCGGTTCAGGCTCAATCGATGAACTCCCGGAACCAGAGCTCCAGAAAGAGCAGAGCCCACAGCCGGCTGCTCCAGTCGCGCGTCCCCGCGATGTGCTCGCCCACCATCCGCCGGATGAACTCCGGCTGGAAGAGGCCGCGGCGCTGCGCCTTCTCATCGAGCAGGTTTGCCTGCAGCAGCGGCGCGAGCTCGTTGCGGAACCATCTCGCCACCGGCAGCGAGAACCCGCTCTTCTTCTTCGTCAGGATCTCCGGCGGAAGGAGCGGCGCCACGGCGCGCTTGAAGATCCGCTTCCCTCCCTGCCCGTCGCGTTTCATCGCGCTGGGGATGGTCGCCGTGAACTCGATGAACTCGTGATCGAGCAACGGGCAACGGACCTCCAGGCTGTTCGCCATCGCGGCGATGTCGACCTTCACGTTGAGGCAATCGGCCAGATAGAAGCTCTGGTCGTGCCGCATCATCCAGTCGAGCGGATCCATGTCGTCGGACCATTCGAGCGCCACCGGCGAGCGTTGCGCGCCGGCGATGGCGCGGAACTGCGCGGTGTACGCCGCCGCTTTTTCCTGCGGCTTGAGGATGGAGGTCTGCAGCAGGAAGCGCCGCGGCACGTCGGCCGCGAGCATGCTCAGCGCGCGGCTGGCGCGCGCCAGCGTCGTGGTGTGCGGCAGCGCGTCGAGCACCGCCCCGGCCGTGCGCGCGGCGGTCCTGCGAACCGGCCCCGGGATGGCGTCGCCGCGGCTCCAGGCCATGACCACCGCGTAGTTTTCGTAGCCGGCGAAATTCTCGTCGCCGCCGTCGCCGCTCAACGCCACGGTGACGTGCTGCCGCGTCATCTGCGCCACGCAATACGTCGGCAGCGCGGACGAATCGGCGAACGGCTCGTTGTAGTGATGCACGAGCTTCGGCAGCAATTCGGCGGCGTTCGGCCGGACGATCATCTCGTGATGGTCGGTGCCATACCGCTCGGCCACCAGCCGCGCGTAGGGCAGCTCATCGAATCCCGCTTCTTCGAATCCGATGGAGAAGGTCTTCACCGGCGCGCTGCCGGCCTCGGCCATCATCGCCACGATCGTCGCCGAGTCGATGCCGCCGCTCAGGAACGCGCCCAGCGGAACGTCCGACACGAGACGCATCCGCACCGCCTCGCGCAGCCGCTCCACGATCTCGTGCTCCAGCTCTTCTTCACTTGCGCGGGAGGGCGGACGCGCCGACGCCGACCAGTAACGCTCCACGCGCACGTCGCCGTTTTCCGCGATGAGGTAATGCGCCGGCGGCAGCTTGGCGATCCCTTCGAACGCAGTCATGGGACTCGGCACGTACTGGTACGTGAGATAGGCGTCGATGGCGCGCAGGTTCGGCGCGACCGTCACGCTCGGATCGGCCGTCACCGCCTTGATCTCCGATCCGAACACCAGACCGTCGGCCGTCCTGGCATAGACGAACGGCTTCTTTCCGAGGCGATCGCGCGCGGCGAACAGCCGCTTGCGCGGCGCGTCCCACAACGCGAACGAGAACATGCCGCGGAAGCGCGCCAGGCAGTCGATGCCGTGCTCTTCGTACGCGTGCACGATGACCTCGGTGTCGGTGCCGCTCCGGAACGTATGGCCTTTCCGCTCCAGCTCTTCGCGCAGCTCGCGGAAGTTGTAGATCTCGCCGTTGAAGGTGACCCAGATCGAGCCGTCCTCGTTCGCCAGCGGAGCCGCGGCGCGGTGATCGAGGTCGATGATCGCCAGCCGGCGCTGCCCGAGGCCGATGCCCGGCGCGACGTAGATCTTCTCGTCGTCCGGACCGCGATGGACGATCGTCGCGCACATCCGCTCGATCAGCGAGCGCTCCACGGGCGCGCCGCGGAAATCGATTTTTCCGGCAATGCCGCACATCGGATTGGTTGGAACCGGCTTACGCCAGCATCGGAACGCGGGCCGGCCGCGGCGCGGTCATCCGACGCGCGAAGCGGGACGGTCGTTTACATACCACGCGATCGTTTTCGCCAAACCGTCCGCGAACGACGTGGTGGCACGAAACGCAAACTCTCTTTCCGCGCGGGACGTGTCGAGCATTCGCCGCGGCTGACCGTTCGGCTTGCTCGCGTCCCAGACGATCCGGCCTTCGAAACCGGTATGCGTGCGGATGATCGCGGCGAGATCGCGGATGGAGATCTCTTCGCCCCGGCCGAGATTCACCGGCTCTTCTTTTTCATAGCGCTCGGCAGCGAGCACGATGCCGTCCGCGGCGTCTTCGACATACAGAAACTCGCGCGTCGGCGAGCCGTCGCCCCACAGCACGACCTCGCGGTCATCCCGCTGCCGCGCTTCGACGAACTTGCGGATCATCGCCGGGATGACGTGACTGCTTTCCAGATCGAAGTTGTCGCGCGGACCATAGAGATTCACCGGCAGGAGAAAAATACCGTTGAACCCGTACTCCTGCCGGTACGACTGCAACTGCACGAGCAGCGCTTTCTTGGCCACGCCGTACGGCGCGTTGGTCTCTTCCGGATAGCCGTTCCAGAGGTCGTCCTCGCGGAACGGAACCGGCGCGAACTTCGGATAGGCGCAGATCGTTCCGAGCTGCACGAATTTCTCCACGCCCGCCAGCCGCGCTTCCTCGATGAGCTGAATGCCCATGATCGCGTTGTCGTAGAAGAACCGGCCGGGATGCAGCCGGTTGGCGCCGATTCCGCCCACCACCGCGGCGGCATGGATGATGAGGTCCGGCCGGTTGGCGGCGAGATAGGCGCGGATGGCGCCCGCGTCGCGGAGGTCGAGCTCCGACGCGCGCGGCGCCAGGATGGCGGCCGGACGCTCGCGCTCCAGACGTTCGCGAATGAAGCCGCCGAGGAATCCGCCTCCACCGGTGAGAAGAACGCGTCGGGAGATCCAGAAGTCGCTCATCGTTGTTTGAGGTGTGCTTCGTCCGCCGCGAGCCGCAGGTCGGATTCGGTCATCAGCTCGACCAGTTGCTGGAAATCGGTGCGCGGCGTCCAGCCCAGCAGCTCTCGTGCCTTCGTCGCGTTGCCGAGCAGCAGGTCGACCTCCGTCGGACGGAGATAGCGTTCATCGACGCGGACGCGAACCGCGCCGTCGGCTTTGTCGACGCCGCGCTCGTCCTTCCCCTCGCCCACCCATTCGAGCTCGATGCCGGCCGCGCGGAACGCGCGCGTGCAGAAATCGCGGACCGTATGCGTCTGGCCGGAGGCGATGACGAAGTCCTGCGGCTCGCCGTGCTGCAGCATCAGCCACATCGCTTCGACATAGTCCTTCGCGTAACCCCAGTCGCGCTTCGCGTCGAGGTTGCCGAGGTAGAGCGTGTCGAGCAATCCGTACCTGATGCGGCCGACCGCGCGGGTGATCTTGCGCGACACGAACGTCTCACCGCGCCGCGGCGATTCGTGATTGAAGAGGATGCCGTTCACCGCGAAGAGGTCGTAGGCCTCGCGATAGTTGACGGTCATCCAGTACGCGTACACCTTGGCCACGCCGTACGGACTGCGCGGATAGAACGGCGTCCGCTCGCTCTGCGGCGTCTCGCGCACCAGGCCGAACATCTCGCTCGACGACGCCTGGTAGATGCGCGGGCGGGCCTGCATCTCGCGGATCGCCTCCAGCAGGCGCGTCGCGCCGAGGCCGGTGATCTCGCCGGTGTACTCGGGGGTGTCGAACGAGACTTTGACGTGACTCTGCGCGCCGAGGTTGTAGATCTCGTCGGGATTGACGACGCGGAGGATGCGATTCAGCGACGAGGCGTCGTTGAGATCGCCGTAGTGCAGCACGAGGCGGCGGTTCTCCTCATGCGGATCCTGGTAGATCGCGTCGATGCGCGCGGTGTTGAAGGACGACGAGCGGCGCATGACGCCATGGACCTCGTAGTCCTTCTCGATCAGCAGTTCGGCCAGATACGAGCCGTCCTGCCCCGTGATGCCCGTGATCAATGCCCGTTTCTTTGTCATGGCGTCAGACCGCGTAAAAGTGGCGATACCAGTCGACGAAGCGCCGCACGCCTTCGCGCACCGACGTCGTCGGCCGGAAGCCGACCGTTCGTTCCAGCTCGCTCACGTCGGCCATTGTCGACGGCACGTCGCCCGGCTGCATCGGCAGCAGGTCGAGCTTCGCTTTTTTCCCCAGACACTCTTCGATCACGCTGATGTATTCGAGCAGCTCGATCGGCTGGTTGTTGCCGATATTGAAGACCCGCCACGGCGCGTAGCTGCGCGCGGGATCGGGATCGTCGCCCCTCCACTCCGGATCGGCGGCCGCGGTGTGATCGAGCACGCGGATCACCCCTTCGACGATGTCGTCGACGTAGGTGAAGTCGCGGATCATCTTTCCTTCGTTGAACACCGGGATCGGCTCCCCCGAGAGGATGCCGCGCGTGAATTTGAACAACGCCATGTCGGGGCGTCCCCACGGTCCGTACACCGTGAAGAAGCGCAGTCCCGTCGACGGAACACCGAAGAGGCTGGAGTAGGTGTGCGCCATCAGCTCGTTCGCCTTCTTCGTCGCGGCGTAGAGCGAGACCGGATGATCGACATTGTCGTGCTCCGAGAACGGCTGCCGGGTGTTCGCGCCGTACACCGAGCTCGAAGAGGCGAAGACGAGATGCTCGACGCCGTGATGGCGGCAACCCTCGAGGATGGTGAGAAACCCGTCGATGTTGCTGCGCGTGTAGGCGAACGGATTGGTCAGCGAATAGCGCACGCCGGCCTGCGCCGCGAGGTGCACGACGCGCGTTGGACGATGCTCCGCGAAGAGCGCCGCCATCGCCTCCTGATCCCCGATGTCGGCGCGGACGAAGCGGAAGCGCTGATCCTGCTCCAGCATCCGCAGCCGCGCCTCTTTGAGCGCCGGGTCGTAGTAGTCGTTGAGGTTGTCGACGCCGATCACATCGTCGCCGCGCTCCAGCAGCCGGCGCGACACGTGGTAGCCGATGAAGCCGGCTGCGCCCGTCACGAGAATCATCAGTTCATCCTCGACACACAGACAGGAACGTCTGTGCTACATCATCCGAGCGGGCTCCGCCCCCTTCGGTGTACACACCGACCGATGCTGCCCGTCGTTCCGTTGTCGCAGCCACGCGATTCGTCCGCGTTACCCGCCGTTCGTCTGCCGCCGCGCGTCGAGCTCATCGACCTCGGCGGACAGACGCTCAATCTCCACTTTCAGGTTGTCGTACTCGGCCATCTTCCGGCGCAAAAAGGCGTATGTGACGTTGATCTTTTCCTCGATGCCTTTCGGCGTCAGGACGTAGACGTACGCTCCCTTGTTCCGGCTGTTGCGGAAGTTCCGCATCTTGACGAGGCCGCGCCGCATCAGGGCGTTCAGGCAGTAGTGCGCCTTACCGAGACTGACGTCGAGCGCGTCCGCCAGGGCCCGCTGCGTGGTGTCCGGATGCTCGGCCAGATAGGTGAGCAGACGGTAGCGAACCTCGTCGGTGATTGCGTGCGTGCCGGGTACGTTGTTCAACGGTTGAACAGGATATCATCACCGGCCGCGCGCCAGCAGCCGGCGCTCGAATTCCACCGCCACCGCCTTGTGAATCAGCGACACGCGGACGACCAGGCGATCGTGTCCCTTCTGCCGCTCCACCACGCCCCTGTAACCGGCGAAGGCGCCGGCGCTGACGCGCACCACGTCGCCGGCCACGAGCTCTTCGACCACCTTCAGCGACGCGCCGGCGAGCTGCAGCGCGCGCAACTGCGCCAGCTCTTCGCCGAGACGCTCCTGATCTTCGACGTCGATCACCGACGCCGCGACGTTGCTCCGCCAGACCAGATCGCGCGCCGCCGCGCCGCCGCGAAAGAAGACGTATCCCGGAAACAGCGGCAGATGGGAAACGAAGTCACGCCCGCTTCGCCTGCGGCGGTTCTCGAGCTGCGGCAGATAGAACGGCACATCCCGCTGCGCCAGGAAGCGGGCGAGCGATTTCTCCTGCCGGCTGCGGACGTGCGCGACGCCCCACGGGTACGCCGCCGGCTCGAGCTCGAAGAGCGCGGCGGGAAAAACCTCCATCTCCTTCGGCAGCAGCGGCACGGGCAACGCTACCGGCCGCTCCTATCCGTTTATTCCAATGGCGACGGCGGCTTGACGTCCATAAAGTACGCTGAGATCCTTGCCCGCACCTGATGTCCCGATCGGAGGAGTGACGATGGATTCCCGCGTAACAATTGACCATGCCGGCGGTGAGCCCGCGGATCCTCCGATCTCGGTGGCGCATCTGATGCGTACGCTGCGCGGCTATCTGCCGGTCATCGTCATGACGCTCCTCTCCGTCACCATCGTCTATTCGCTAATCACCGTCGCCTACATGCTCATGCGGCCGTCGCAGAGCGTGACGTCGGTCCGCTTTCGCCTCAACTTCAGCAACGCCGAAAAAGGGATGTATCCGAACGGAGCGCGGTTCAACGCGTCGACGATCATCTCCACGCCGGTCCTGCTGAAGGTCTATCACGCAAACGATCTCGGCCGCTTCTGCTCGTTCACGCTCTTCACGCAATCGGTCGTCGTGCTGGAAGCGAATCCGGCGCTGGAGCGGCTCAACGCCGAATACCAGGCCCGCATGGCCGACCCCAAGCTGACGCCGATCGACCGCGACCGCCTGGCCCGGGAGTTCGACGCCAAGCGCGACAGCCTCGGGAAGAACGAATACGCCCTCACCTATCTGCGCCGCACCGGCTCCATCCCCGAGGACCTGGTCCGCAAGACACTCTCCGACATCCTCGTGACGTGGGCCAACGACGCGGAAAACGAACAGCGCCTGCTCGACTATCCGATGGCCGTGCTCTCGCCCGACATCCTGAAAGTCTCATCGGCCGAAACGACCGATCCGATGATCTCGCTCCTCATCCTTCGATCCAACATCGACCGGATCCTGCTCAACGTCAACGACCTGGAGCTGGTTCCGGGCGCGTCGGTCATCCGCACTCCGACGCAGCACATGTCGCTGCTCGAGATCCGGCTGCGGCTCGAGGACATGCTCCGCTTCCGCATCGAGCCGCTGCTCACCGTCATCCGCTCCAGCGGCCTGATTCGCAATCGGGCCGCCATGATCCAGTTCCTCGAGAGCCAGGTCGTGTACGACGAACGCCGCCTGCACGACCTGCAGCAGCGGAGCGAAGCGATCCGCGGCGCGCTCTCGGTCTACACCAACACCGCGCCTCGCGTGGAAGAGACGCGCGCCGCGACCTCGCCGGCTCAGGGCACTGTGCGTGAGAGCCAGCCTGCACGCGACTCGCTCTCGCCCATCCTCAATGATTCCTTCCTCGATCGCCTCGTCTCGATGTCGACGCAGCCCGACGAGGTCCGTTACCGCCAGAAGGCGGCGGACGATTATCAGCGCGCGACGGTGGCCGTCATTCCGGCGGAGCAGGCGGTGACGTACGACAAGGAGCTGCTCGATCTGGTGAAGCGCGGGGCCACCGGCGGCGTTTCCGCCACGACGCCTCAGATCGGAACGGACCTCGAGGCGATCCGCGGCGAGAGCCGCGCGCTCGTGGCGCAGGTCAACGAGATCTACCAGATCCTCTCGCGCACCATGAACCCGGCCTCGCAGGTCTACTCGGTGACGCAGGCTCCGACGACCATGATCCAGCGCACCGGCGATCTGCGGCGCAGCTTCCTCGGCCTGCTGCTGGTGCTGCTGCTCACCCTTCCGGTCACCATCATCGTCTGCCTCGTGCACAACCGCGTGCGGGAAGAGGAAACGCAAGAAGAGCTCGCCGAAGCGGTGTAGCACAGACACTCCTGTCTGTGCCCCCGTGTCTTTACGCCCGCACGACCACTCGCGCCGCATCCGCCGGAACGACGTTCCGCGTATCGACCACGAGCTTCGTGTCGCGATACAGCGTTGCGTCCTTGAACGCCGTGTGCGGGGTGGAGATCAGCACGGCGTCGTACTTCGCCAGTTCCTCGGTGGTGCATGGAACGGAGCGCAGCCCGAGGTCGTGCTTCCGTCCGCGCCGGGCCTCGGGGACGAACGGATCGCAGTACGAGACGATCGCGCCGCGCTCCTGCAACAGCTCGATCAGCTCGAACGACGGCGACTCGCGATCGTCGTCGATGTCGGGCTTGTACGAGAGTCCCATCACCACGACCGTCGCGCCGACGACGCTCTTCCCCGTCCGGTTGATCGCCTCGACCGTCCGGTCGATGACGTAACGCGGCATCGACGTGTTGATCTCGCCGGCCAGCTCGATGAAACGCGCCCACGTCCCGTACTCCGCCGCCTTCCAGGTCAGGTAGAACGGATCGAGCGGGATGCAGTGACCGCCGAGTCCCGGTCCGGGATAGAACGGCATGAAGCCGAACGGCTTCGTCTTCGCCGCTTCGATCACTTCCCAGACGTTGATGCCCATGCGATCGAAGACGACCTTCATCTCGTTGACCAGGGCGATGTTCACGGCGCGGAAGATGTTCTCCAGCAGCTTCGCCGACTCCGCCACTTCGGGCGACGCCACCGGCACGATGCGATCGATGATCGAGCCGTAAAGCGCGTGCGCCACGCGCGACGACGGCGCGTCGACGCCGCCGACGACTTTCGGGATGTTGCGGGTGTTGAAGTGCTCGTTCCCCGGATCCTCGCGCTCGGGCGAGAAGGCGAGGAAGTAGTCGCTGCCGCATTTCAGGCCGGTCGCCTCGAAACGCGTCAGCAGCTCCTCGCGCGTCGTGCCGGGATAGGTCGTCGATTCGAGCACCACGAGCTGGCCGGCGCGCAGGCTTCCGGCGATCGTCTCGGCCGTGATGCGGATGTACTTGAGATCGGGCTCGCGGTGCGCGCCGAGCGGCGTCGGGACGCAGATGATGATCGCGTCGCATTCCTTGAGCCGCGAGAAGTCGGTCGTGGCCCGCGCGCGGCGGCGGAACGAAGCGGCGATGCGCTCCACGCCGATGTGCCGGATGTACGACTGCCCGTCATTCAGCTTCTGCGTCTTCACGGCGTCGACGTCGAAGCCGAGGACTTCGAAGCCCCCCTCCTCGAAAAGGAGCACCAGCGGGAGTCCGACGTAGCCGAGACCGATCACCCCGACGCGCGCGGTGCGCTCTTCGATCGCTTTCAGGAGGAGTTGTTCGCCGGAGAGGTCGTTCACGAGGCCGCGGATTCAACCACAAGTGACGGCACGAAACCAATCGACCGTCTGCCGCAAACCGTCGCTCAACGCCACCGGTTGCGGCAGGCCGGCGATGGCGCGCAGCCTCGTGCCGTCGAGCACGCTGCGGCGCTGCTCCCCCGCCTTGGCCGCTCCGTGGCGCGCGTCGCGCGCGACGCCGGCCGCCGCGGCGAGGTGGCGATAGAGCTCGTTGACGGAGCTCTCGATGCCGGTGCCGACGTTGAACGGACCGGCGAGCGAGAGGTCGTCGCACACCGCCATGTTCGCCCGCACGACGTCGGCGACGAAGACGTAGTCGCGCGTCTGTTCGCCGTCGCCGTTGATCGTGACGTCGTCGCCGCGGAGCAGGCGATCGGCAAAGATCGCGATCACGCCCGCCTCCCCTTTCGAGTTCTGCCGCGGCCCGTAGATGTTCGCGTATCTCAGGGCAATCGCCGACAGGCCGTGGATCTCGCGGAAATAGTGCATGTAGTGCTCGACCGCCAGCTTCGCGCAGCCGTACGGCGAGAGCGGATGCGCGGGATGCTCTTCGTTCTGCGGCGTGGTGATCGGCTCGCCGTAGATCGCCCCGCCGGTGGAGGCGAAGACGAAGCGCTTCACGCCGCAATCGAGCGACGCCTGCAGCAGGCGGATGGTGGCGACGATGTTGATCTCGGCGTCGATGGCCGGATCGGCGACCGAATGCCGCACGTCGATCTGCGCCGCGTGGTGCGAGATGAGGTCGGGCTTCAGGGAGCGAACCAGCTCGATGGTCCGCTCTTCGCGCAGGTCGGCTTCATGGAACTCCGCCTTCGGATTGAGGTTGCGCAGGTCGCCGGTGGAGAGGTTGTCGATGATGCTGACCCGATCGCCGCGCTCGAGGAATGCGTCGACGAGATGCGATCCGATGAAGCCCGCGCCGCCGGTGACCAGTACGTGTCTGCTCATGCGACGCGCATTCTCGCCCTTTTTCGCGCCCCTCGATAGATCACCGCGGTCAACGCACCGAACAGAAATCCGCCGACGTGCGCCCACCACGCCACGCCGGCCACCTCCTGCGTCCGCGCCGCCGAGGCCAGGGAGAGGAAGCCGTTGAAGAACTGCATCAGGAACCAGACCGGCAGAAAGAGCGTCGCCCGCACCTCGGCCATGGCCCAGTAAACCACCAGCGGAAAGAGCGTGACGATCCGCGCCCGCGGCCGCAGCACGAGGAACGCGCCGAGGACGCCGGCGATGCTTCCCGACGCCCCGATCGACGGCACCACCGACAGCGGGAAGATCGTCGTGTGCAGCAGGCTGCCGATCGCGCCGCAGGCGATGTAGAAGAAGAAGTAGCGCAGATGTCCGAGCGCGTCCTCGACCGCGCCGCCGAACACCCAGAGGTAGACCAGGTTGCCCGCCAGGTGAACAAATCCGCCGTGCAGAAAGAGCGAGGTGACGAGCGTGATCGCCACTTCCCACCACGAGTACTGCCACGCCGACGGATGAACGAGCCTCGCCGGAATATAGCCGAAGGTCTGGATCACCTGCTCCGCGCGCGAGCCGAGCACGATCTGCATCACGAACGTGGTGACGTTCGTGAAGACGATCGCCCGATTGATGATCGGCGTCGTGCGCAGCGGGAGCGTGTGGCGGATGGGGATCACGGCAGTGCCGCGGAAATCTCCTTCACGATCTCTTCCAACTGGCTCTCGGTCAGCTCCGGATAAACCGGAATCGCCAGCGTCTGGTCGGCCGCGGCGTCGGAATTCGGATACGACCCCTCGGCCACGTCCGCGAAGCACTTCTGCTGCGGCAAAGTGAGCGGGTAGTACACCTCGCAGCCGATCGACCTGCTCTTCAGATGCTCCACCACGCGGTCGCGGGTGGCGCGGCCTTCGGGGAAGCGGACGATGTATTGATTGAAGACGTGACGGCGCCCTTCGCGCTCGGCCGGCAGCACCAGGCGCTCGCCCACCTTCGCCTCGGCGAACAGGCGGGCGTACGTCTGCGCGTTGCGGCGCCGTCCCTCGGTCCACGATTCGAGGTGCGGCAGCTTCACGTGAAGGATCGCCGCCTGCAGCGCGTCGATGCGGAAGTTGCCGCCGACGTAGTGGTGGAAGTACTTCGGCCGCATGCCGTGCACGCGGAAGTCGACGAGCTTCTCGTGCAGCGCGGCGTCGTTCGTGGTGATGGCGCCGGCGTCGCCGAATCCGCCGAGGTTCTTCGAGGGGAAGAAGGAGAAGCAGCCGATCGTGCCGAGCGCGCCGGCGCGCTTCCCGTGAAATTCGGCGCCGACCGCCTGCGCCGCGTCCTCCACCACCGGAATGCCGCGCCGTTGCGCGACCGCGTTGATGGCGTCCATGTCGGCGCACTGGCCGTAGAGATGGACCGGCATGATGGCCCGGGTGCGATCGCTGATCTTCTCCTCCATGCGCGCGACGTCGATGTTGTAGTCGGCGAGGTCGATGTCGACGAACACCGGCCGCGCGCCGAGGCGATGCACGACGCCGGCGGTGGCGAAGAACGAGTACGCCGGGACGATGACCTCGTCCCCCTGGCCAACGCCGAGGACCATCAACGCCTCGAGCAGCGCGTCGGTGCCGGAGGAGACGCCGACGGCGTAGGTGCTGTGACAGTAGGCGGCGAAATCGCGCTCGAAGGCGTCGACGCGCGGACCGAGGATGAAGTACTGCGACTCGTAGACCTCGCCGGTCACGCGGAGCACTTCGTCGCGAATCGTTTTGTATTGCGCTTTCAGGTCGAGAAGAGGGATCGGCATGGCGCGCGCAAGATAGCAGATAGCGGATAGCAGATAGCAAACGCTCCGCGCCGCCTTTTTGCTATCTGCTATCCGCTATCTGCTATCTCGTATAGACGATTCACCTCCGCCATCCGTACAAACAGCGCCGCCGCACACTCATTTTTCGTACATCATTTTCATGCTGTGAGCGCATAAACTTTTTGGACACTCCTTTTCGTCAGCCCGTATCACCGGGCAACAACTGAGCGGCTCCACCCGAGCCGCAGACGAAATAAGGAGAATCCCCCATGAATGTGAAGTCCCTCATCACCGCCGCCTCGCTGGCACTGCTTCCCCTCACCGCCGGCGCCGCGAGCCTCATCATCCCGGCCGCCGGTACCGGCCCGGGAGCCAACGGCAGCCAGTGGCAGAGCGAAGTCACGCTGCACAACACCAGCTCCGTCGCCACCACGGCGACGCTGACCTTCCACGACGGCGCCGGCGCCTCCGGTCCCGTGGCCGTCGCCCTCCCGTCGCGCTCGACGACCTCCATCGACGACATCGTGAAGACGAAGTTCGGCCGCCAGACCGCCACCGGCGCCATCGAAGTGGCGATCCCCGATGCCGACTTTGCGCGCATCGCCGTCACCTCGCGCACCTTCAACGTCTCCCCGAGCGGCGAGTTCGGCCAGGACATCCCCGCCGTCAAGGCCAGCGAAGCGGCCGCCGCGGGCGACCTCGCGATCCTCACCGCTCCTTCCTCGGTCGACACCTATCGCTTCAACTTCGGTCTCTATGCCGTCGCCGACGCGGACGTGACGTGGGAGCTCGTTCGCGCCGACGGCGCCATCGCCGCCACGAAAACAGTCTCGTACACCGGCGGCACGCAGCTGCAGTACGGGAGCGGCGTCAGCTCGCTCTTCGGGGCCGAAGCGAAGAACGACGACGTCGTTCAGGCCAGCGTGACGAAGGGCTCGGCGATCTTCTACGGCAGCGCGGTCAACAACGCCAGCGGCGACCCGACCTTCGTGCCGGGCGTGAAGACGCGTCCCGAGATCCGGATGAACTTCCAGGGCGTCGACCTCGACGAGAACGGCAGCGTCGACATCCACGACGCCGATCGTGACGGCGTGCTCGACGCGGCCATCGACATCCACACCGACCAGGGTTTCCCGAACTACTTCCGCCTCGTCGCCACCGGCGAGCATGGCGAGCCGGCCACGTTCGAGCTCATCGACGCCGGCGCCGACGCCCAGCTGATCGACTCCATCGGCACCGTCGCCATGGCCCCCGGAATCGCCCTGCACGGCCAGAGCGGTTCGCTCAAAGTCCGAATCACCGCCGGCGGATCCGCCGCCGTCGTGACGCTCCCGCTGAACTTCCGTTAAGCGGGTTCCCGCTCCTCCTCGCTGCAGGGTCCGGCCGCGTCGCAACGACGCGGCCGGACATTTTTTTGCATCTCGTGAGTTGCAAAAGAAAAACAGGAGGAACAATGCGCCGCAGTAGCCTCGCTCTCGGGTTAGCGCTCGCCCTCGTACTGCTCTCCACCACCGCCTCCGCGCAAACTTTCGGTGCCGTTTTGACCGGGTCGCAGGAGTCGCCGCCGACGACCTCGCCAGGCTTCGGCAACTTCACCGGAACCTTCGACTCCACGCGCTCGAACATCACCATCACGCTCACCGTCTCGAACCTCGGCGCGCCGATCAGCGGCTATCACATCCATGAAAAAGCGGCCGGCTCGCCGAACGGCGCGATCGTGATCAACTTCCAGGGACTGGGCGGAACGTTCGTCAACAACAAGCTGACCGGGACGTTCCCCGTCGCGGCCGACGTCGCCGCGCGGATGGTCGCCAATCCGTCGAACTTCTACGTCAACGTCCACACGACGCAGTTCCCCGGCGGCGCGATCCGCGGAGACCTCTCCATCACCAGCGGCGGCGTGATCAGCTACGCGGCCGACCTCCGCGGCACAAACGAAGTGCCGCCCAACGGCTCGAATGGGTTCGGCTCCGCGTACGTGGCCATCGACCCGGCGACGAACACGCTCTTCTGGGACGTGGTCACGTCGGGCGTGACGCCGACGCTGTCGCACATCCACGGCCCGGCGCCCGCCGGCTCGAACGCCTCGGTGCTGATCAACTTCGCCACGTCCGCGGCGGCGTTCACCAACGGCCGCACCAGCGGCTCGATCTCCATCGCCTCATTGCCGGCGGAGACGTTGACCGCATTGCTCACCAACCCGGCCAACTTCTACGTCAACGTCCACTCCGCGACCTTCCCCGGCGGCGAGATCCGCGGGCAGCTCACCGCGGCGAACGAGTACGACATCCCGGTCGCCGGCCACGTGACGAACGGCCTCGGGCAGACGTTCGTCACCGACGTGCGCCTCTTCAACCCGTCGTACGACACGGCCGCGGCGGCTGCGGTCGAATACTTCCAGTCCGGCACGACGCCGAACACCAACGCCACGCAGGCGATCGCCGTGAACATCCCGCCGCGCGGAACGGCGACACTCGACGACGTCGCGGGTGCGTCAGGACTCAACGTCCCCGACACCATCGGTGCGATCCGTGTGTCGAGCGCGGAGAAGCTCGCCGCGACTTCGCGCATCTACGCCGACCTCCGCTCCAGCGGCAAGGGAACGTTCGGGCAGTTCGCCGCCGGACAGCCGCGCGCGAACGCATTGCGCCGCGGCGTGCTGCCGCAGCTGTCGAATCACGTAACGGAATTCACCAGCGGCTTCCGGACGAACGTCGGCTTCTTCAATCCGAACAACGCCCCGGTGACCGTGCGGCTCGAACTGCGCAATCCCGCCGGAGCGCTGAGCGCGTCGTCGCTCGTCACGCTGCAGGCACTCACGCAGCAGCAGAATCCGCTCGCGTCGTACTTCAGCGGCGTCGACCTCACCGACGCGGCGAACCTCACCCTCTCCTTCGACGCCTCGGCGCCGGTGGTGGCGTATGCCTCGGTGGTCGACAACGTCTCGGCGGATCAGATCTTCGTCTCAGCGCAGGACGACTCGGGGGTGGCGACGACGCCGTAAATCACGAAAACGTGATCTTCGCGAAGCGCCGCTTTCCGACCTTCAACATGTACGTCGTTCCCGCCGTGGCTTGCAGAGCACGGCGGGAATCGTCCACCTTCTCCTCGTCCACCAGCACGCCCCCCTGCCCGATCAGCCGCTGCGCTTCCTTGTTCGTCGGCGCGAGGCCGGCCGCGACGATGATCTTCGACAGCAGCTGCGGTTCGGCCGACGCCGGCAGCGTCGCCTCCTCCAGGTCGGTCGGCACCTGGCGCTCGCTGAAGACGCGGCGGAACTCCGCCTCCGCTTCCGTCGCCGCCTCGGCGCTGTGGAAGTCGGCGATGATGACCCGCGCCAGCTCGCGCTTGGCGTCCATCGGATGCATCGACTCCTTCCGCGCGTTGATGTCGGCCGGCTTGAGATCGGTGCAGAGCAGGTAGTACTTCCACATCAGCTCATCGGAGATCGACATCACCTTGCCGAAGATCGAGTCGGGTGACTCGTTGATGCCGATGTAGTTGCCGAGGGACTTCGACATCTTCTCCACGCCGTCGAGCCCTTCGAGCAGCGGCGTCGTCAGCACGACCTGCGGTTCGAGTCCGTACTCGCGCATCAGGTCGCGGCCGACGAGGAGATTGAAGAGCTGGTCGGTGCCGCCCATCTCCACGTCGCACTTCAGCGCAACGGAGTCGTAGGCCTGGGCCAGCGGGTAGAGCAGCTCGTGGATGGCGATCGGCTGGTGATTGTCGAAGCGCTTGCGGAAGTCGTCGCGCTCCAGGATGCGGGCCAGCGTGTACTTCGCCGCCAGGCGGATCATCCCTTCCGATCCGAGCGCGCCGAGCCACTCGGAATTGAAGCGGATCTCGGTCGTCACCGGATCGAGGATCTTGTAGACCTGCTGCTTGTACGTCTCGGCGTTGAGCAGGATCTCTTCTTTCGAGAGCGCGGGGCGTGTCGCCTTCTTGCCGGTGGGGTCGCCGATCATCCCGGTGAAGTCGCCGATCAGGAAGATCACCCGGTGGCCGAGCTGCTGGAAGTGCTTCATCTTCCGGATCAGCACCGTGTGCCCGAGGTGAATGTCGGGGGCCGTCGGGTCGAAGCCGACCTTGATGGTCAGCGGTTTCCCACGCTGCAGCTTCGCCTTCAGGTCGTTGCGCTCGACCAGATTCACGGCGCCTTTTCCGAGAAATTCGAGTTGTTCGTCGATGGTCATGCGGCCCGGATTGTAAGTGAAACGTTCATCGCCGTTCCGTCACTACTGAGGAAAAGGAAGAGAGGTCGTCCGATGAATCAACTCATTGTGCTTACTGCCATCGTCATGCTGCCGCTCGTCCCGGCGTTTCTGTTGTTCAAACTGCTGCCGTCGCGCGCGGTGGTCAAAGGGCCGCTGGCGGGACTGAACGTCTCCCTCGGCGGCGCGTTCGGCGGGTACGTCGCGCTCACCGTATTCGTGGCGACGTTCTTCGCCCAGAGCATCGACAAGCCGAAGGCGCTGCACGTGCACGGATCGCTGCAGTTCCCCGACGGCGAGCGGCCGCCCGTCGTCACGTGCGACGTCCACCCGCCGGCGTTCCGCACGGTCGGCGCGCGCGACTTCGAGCTCGATATGGATGACGGAAGGCTGCCCGTTCTCGTCTTCTCCGCCGAGGGCTATGACCCGGTTCCGGTCTATCTCGACACGGTGGAGACACACGACAAGAACGGCCGCCTCGAAATCAAGCCGCCGGTCGTCTTCAAGAAGTCGCCGGCCTACAACCCACCGAAACAGATTGCCGAAGGAGGACAATCATGAAACGCAAACTCGCATGGTCACTGCTCACGTTGACGCTCATCACAAACGCGGCGATGGCCGCCGCGACGAACGTTCGCGGCCGCGTCGTCGGAGCGGACGGAGCGACGCCCTACCCGAGCGTCAGCGTCACGCTCGTAACCGCTGACGGCAAAGGACCTGTGGTCTACACCGACCGCCAGGGGATGTTCCGCATCGACTCCGTCGCGCCCGGCGCGTACAGCCTGCAGGTGACGTCGCCTCGTACGACGAAGACCTTCCGGATCACGGCCGAGGCGAAGGAATACACCGACCTCGCCCCGGTTTCCGTTCCGTGATAGCCTGCTTCAGATTTATGAACGCCACTGGCAACGTCCGCACCCTGCATCACCACCATCACCACGTGATGTAGGGGCGAACTACGCGCCCCGATCGGAAAGGGGCGCCGCCAGACAGACCAACGACTGACTCGACCTCCTCTCCGATCCCGGGGAGGAGGTTTTTTGTTGGTCGAAAAGAAATTGCGATACCCGACGGGCGTGAGGCCGCTGCTGGTCGAAGAGACCGCGCGGCGCAAGCGCATCGAGTCGCGGTTCGTGAACATCCTCGAGGACGCCGGCTTCGCCGAGGTCGTCCTGCCGATCATCGATTACGTCGATCCGTACGCGTCGATCCTCTCGCGCGACAACACGCGTCTCAGCTATCGCTTCGTCGACCGCGAGGGCGACCTCGTCGCCATCCGCTCCGACTTCACGCCGATGGTGGCGCGCGCGCTGGCGCCGGCGCTCGACCCGTCGCAACTGCCGCTGCGCGTCTTCTACCGCGGCGACGTCATCCGCTGCGACGCCTCGCGCCTCGGCGTGAATCGCGAGCTCTTCCAGATCGGCGCGGAGATCGTCGGCCAGCCGTCGCTCGACGCGGACATCGAGGTGATGAACCTCGCGGTCAGGATCGCGCGCGAGTTCGGCATCGAGCCGCGCGTCGTCTACAACGACACCTCGATCGCCGCGCTGCTGACCGATGACGAGCGGCGCGCGGTGGTGACAAAGCGCGCGCTGACGCCGTCGGACATCGCGCGGCGGCTCACGCCGGAGATCGCCGCGCGCCTGGAGACGATCGCCGCGGCGCTCGATCCCACGACCTTCGCGCTCCACCTCGACGACCTCGACGAAGAGAACGGCTACTACAGCGGCATCCGCTTCCGGCTCTTCGGCCCCGACTCCCGCAAAGCGATCGCCCAGGGCGGGCGATACGACGACGTCTACCAACGCTTCGGCACGCCGGCCGCCGCCGCCGGCTTCACCTTCACCATCGACGACCTGGATTGAACACATGCGCATCGCGATACCCAAAGGACGTTTGCAGGACCGCACGCTCGAGCTCTTCGCGGCGGCGGGATACGACACGCCGTCGGAGAGCGACCTCCGCACCCGCCGCCTCGTGTTTCAGCGCGGCGACATCGAATGGATTTTCGTCAAGGACTGCGACGTGCCGGTCTACGTCGAGCACGGCGCCGCCGACGCCGGCGTGGCCGGATTCGACCAGATCCTGGAGCATGGTTGCGGCGCGTACGAGCCCCTCGAGCTCGACTTCGGACGCTGCCGCATGATGCTCATCGCCGCTCCCGGCGCCCCGCCGCTGACGAGCGTCGCCACGAAGTACCCGAACATCGCGCGCCAGTGGCTGGATCAGCGCGGCGTCCGCGCCGAGGTCATCCCGCTCGGCGGATCGGTCGAGCTGTCGGCCGTGCTCGAGCTGACGTCGCACGTCATCGATCTCGTCGAGACCGGCGAGACAGCGCGCGTGCACAAGCTCGAATTACAGGACCTGCTTTACGACATATCCCCGCGCCTGATCATCGGCAAGAACGCCTTTCGCACCGAAACCACCCGGATCCGCGAGCTGATCGCGAGGATTGAGGAAGCACAAAAGAGGGGAGCGGACGTCTCGTCCGCTCTCAACCGTGCGGACGAGACGTCCGCACCCCTCACTCGGAAGGAGACTGCAGCATGAACGCACTGACACTCGGATCGCCTGAAGCCGAAGCCGCGCTCCGCGAGCTCGAATCGCGTCGAGGCGAGAGCAACGAGCGCGCGCTGCGCGTGGCCGACGAAACCATCGCCGGCGTCCGCGCGCGCGGCGACGCGTACGTCGCCGCGCAGATCGCGAAATTCGACGGCGTGACGCTCGCGCCTGACGAAATCAAAATGGTCCCGAACGATCTGCCGGTCGATCCGGAGATCGCCGCGGCCATCGACACCGCCATCGCGCGCGTCGCCTCGTTCCACCTCGACCAGCTGCCGAAGACGTATCGCTGGACGTCGGACGATACCGAAGTGCTGCACCGCGTCCGCGCGCTGCGCCGCGTCGGCGTCTACGTGCCGGGCGGACGGGCGGTCTACGTGTCGACGCTGATCATGACCGCAGTGCCGGCGCGCATCGCCGGCGTGCCGCAGATCGTCGTGGCCACGACGGCGGCCGCCGCGGAGCGCGCGGAGCTGCAGTACGCCTGCCGCCGCCTCGGCATCCGCGAGATCTACCGCTCCGGCGGCGCAAGCGCGGTCGCCGCCCTGGCCCTCGGCACCGAGTCGCTCGAGCGCGTCGACAAGATCGTCGGTCCCGGCAACCAGTACGTCACCGCGGCGAAGGCGCGACTCATCGGCGAGGTCGGCATCGACATGACCGCCGGTCCGACCGAGCTCGTCGTCGTGGCCGATGAGACGAGCGATCCCGAACTGATCGCCGCCGATCTCGCGGCGCAGGCCGAGCACGGCCCCGACTCCGCCGTCGTCTGCATCCTCCTCGGCGACGCGAAGGTGCCGGCCGTCCCGGAAAAACAATCGCTCGTCCTCCGCACGCGCTCCATCGACGACGCCATCGCCGTGGTCAATCGCATCGCACCGGAGCATCTCTCGATCGTCGCCCGCGACGCGCTGGCCATCGCCGAGCGTGCGGACAACTGCGGCGCGATCTACATCGGCTCGACCTCCGCCCCGGCGCTCGGCGACTACATCGTCGGATCGAATCACGTCCTCCCCACCGCCGGCAGCGCGCGCTTCTTCTCCCCGCTCGGCGTCTACGACTTCGTCAAGCGCTCGAACATCGTCTTCGTCGGCGAGCGCGACCTGGAGACGATCGGCGCGAAGGCCGTGGCCCTGGCGAATTTCGAAGGGCTGCCGAATCACGCGCGATCGGTCGCCCTCCGCTGCGGGGTGACGGCATGAGCGTGCGCAGCGATGTGGCCCGCATGACGGCGTACACGCTCGAGCTCCGCGCCGCGGAGGTGAAACTCAACCAGAACGAGTCGCCGTTCGATTTCCCGCCCGAGCTGAAGCAGCAGGTGCTCGACCGCGTGGCGAAGCGGCCGTGGAACATCTACCCCGATTTCGAATCGATCTCGCTCCGAACGGCGCTGGCGAACGCCTACGGCTTCGAGCCGGACAACATCCTCGTCGGCAACGGCTCGAATGAATTGCTCGCCGCCGCGATCGGCGCGTTCGTCGGTCCCGGCACGCCGGTCGTCTTTCCGCGGCCGACGTTCACGCTGTACGAGAAGCTCGTCACCATCGCCGGCGGATTGCCGGTGCCGATCGAGTTCGATCCCGACTCCGGCCTCCTGCCGCTCGACGCCATGCTGAACGCGATCAGCGACTATCCGGGCGCGATCGTGATCGTCTGTTCTCCGAACAATCCGACCGGCGGCGTGCTCCCCCGCGGCGGCCTGGAAAAACTTCTGAGCACCGGCGCGACGGTGCTCTTCGATCGCGCATACGGCGACTTTGCGGACGATCAACTGCCGCCGCTCGACGATCGCCTCGTCACCTTCTCGACCTTCTCCAAAGCGTGGGGCCTCGCCGCGCTGCGCGTCGGCTGGCTGGCGTCGACCGCGGCGAACTGCCGCGAGATCCGCAAAGTAAAGCTGCCGTACAGCCTGAACATCATCAGCGAAGCGATCGCCGAGATCGCGCTGGAGAATCGCGACGTGCGCGACCGCAACGTGACGAGGATCGCCGGCGAACGGCAGCGCGTTACCGCCGCGCTTCGCGACGTCGCGAGCATCACCGTCTTCCCCACCTCCGCGAATTTCGTGACCTTCCGGACGGCGCGCCCGTGCAAGGAAGTCTTCGAGGAGCTCTACGCGCGCGGCATTCTCGTGCGCGACGTCTCGGCGTATCCGCGACTGGCGAACTGCCTCCGCGTGTCGATCGGATCGGCCGCGCAGAACGACCGTTTCCTCGAAGCGCTGCGCGCGGTTACCGGTGACCAGTTGCCGGTTACCGCGTCAGGCGACCGTCAACCGGCAACCGGGAACCCATCATGAGCCGCACCGCAACGCTCAGCCGCTCCACGAAAGAGACCTCCGTCAGCGTCGAGGTGAATCTCGACGGCACCGGCGCGTCGAAGATCGACACGCCGATCGGCTTCCTCTCGCACATGCTCGACGCCATCGCCCGCCACGCGCGCGTCGACCTCAACATCGTCGCCGCCGGCGACACGCACATCGACTATCACCACACGGTCGAAGACGTCGGCCTCGTCCTCGGCGAAGCGTTCGCCACCGCCCTCGGCGACAAGCGCGGCATCCGCCGCTTCGGCCACGCCTACGTGCCGCTCGACGAAGCGCTGGCGCGCGTGGTGGTCGATTTCTCCGGACGTCCGTTCCTCGTCTTCGAAGTGCCGCTGGACCGCGAAATGCTGCTGATCCACAAAGATTTTCCGTTCGCCCTGGTCGAGGAGTTCTTCAAGTCGTTCGCGAACAAATGCGCCTGCAACCTGCACATCGACCTGATCCGCGGGAAGAACGGGCATCACGCCGCCGAGGCGATCTTCAAGGCGTTCGCGATTGCGGTGCGGGAGGCGAAGGCGATCGTGTCGAGCGACATCCCGAGCACGAAGGGGGTCATCTGATCCTCATCGATTCTCCCGTGGCCAACACCGCGAACATCGCGCGTGCGCTCCGCGCGGCGGGCGCGGAGCTGGAGATCACGAAAGATCCCGACGCCATCGCGCGCGCCGGAAAGCTCGTGCTCCCCGGCGTCGGCAGTTTCGCCGCGGCGATGCGCTGGTTGATCGAGACACGCATCGATGCCGCGATCCGCGACGCCGTCAACGGCGGCGCGTCGCTCCTCGGGATCTGCGTCGGACATCAACTCCTCTTCGACGTATCGCACGAGATGGGCACCACGCGCGGCCTCGGCCTGATCCGCGGCGACGTGCAGAAATTCGAAGGACGGCTCCCCGTCCCGCAGATCGGCTGGAATCGCGTCACCGCGCGTGGTCCCCTGTTCGACGGCGTCGAGAACGGCGTCTTCTACTTCGTCAATTCGTACGCCGCGTCGAATGCTGCGGATGAGATCGCGCGCGCCGATTACGGCGGCCCGTTCACCGCCGCCGTGCAGAACGGACGCGTGTTCGGTGTGCAGTTTCATCCGGAGAAATCATCGACCGCCGGCCTGCGGGTGCTGAGGAACTACGTCGCATGGAAGTGATCCCCTCACTCGATCTCCTCGGCGGCCTCGTGGTCCGCCTGACGCACGGCGACTTCAACACCGCCCGCGTCTACGGCGAGCCCGAAGCGGTGCTCGCCTCGCTCGATGTGCCGCGCGGCACGCGGCTGCACGTCGTCGACCTCGAGGCGTCGCGCAGCGGCAGGCCGGTCGAAACGCGCATCGTGGAGCGGCTCGCGCAACGCGATCTCGTCGTGCAGGTCGGCGGAGGGATCCGCTCCATCGACGACGCGCGCCAATGGTTCGACTGCGGCGCCGATCGCATCGTCGTCGGCACCGTCGCCGCCGATTCTCCGGAGTTGCTTGCGCAACTGGTCGAGACGTTCGGCGCACAACGGATCGTCCCCGCGGTCGATATCCGCAACGGCGTGATCCGCGTGTCGGGATGGGAACGCGAATCGACGACATCGATCGAAGAAGTCTTCGCCCGGCTCGAAGCGCTCGGCATCCCCGAAACGCTCGTCACCGAAATCTCGCACGACGGCGCGCTGCGCGGACCATCGTTCAGCTTGTATCGCAAGCTGTGTAGGGCAGGCGCCCCCGCCTGCCCCAACGGCGAAACGACAGGCGAGGGCGCCTGTCCTACACACATCCGCATCATCGCCTCGGGCGGCGTGTCGACCGTCAGCGACGTCGTTTCGCTGGCCCGCCATCGCAACATCAGCGGCTGCGTGATCGGCAAGGCGCTGCTCGAGCGGCGGATCGATCTCGCCGACGCCCTCGCGCGCGTGGCCATGCCGAACGCGATCCCGGAGCGCGTCATCCCCTGCCTCGACGTTCGCGACGGCCGCGTGGTCAAGGGCGTGAACTTCGTCAACATCCGCGATGCCGGCGACCCGGTCGAATGCGCGCGGCGGTACGAAGATGAAGGGGCCGACGAGATCGTGATCCTCGACATCTCGGCCACCGACGCGAACCGGCAGACCGCGCTCGACACCGTCCGCCGCGTCGCCGGCTCGCTCTTCATCCCGCTGACCGTCGGCGGCGGCGTGCGGACGATCGAGGACTTCCGGGCCATGCTGCGCGCCGGCGCCGATCGCGTCGCCATCAACACCGCGGCGCTGCGCAACCCGCAGCTGATCGCCGACTGCGCGAGCGAGTTCGGCGTGCAGGCGGTCGTGCTGTCGTGCGACGCGAAGGATGGGCAGGTCGTGGTCCGCAGCGGCAAAGAGGACGCAGCAATCGACGCCGTGGAGTGGTGCCGTCGCGCGGAGACGCTCGGCGCGGGCGAGGTTCTCCTCACCTCGGTCAATCGCGACGGCACCGGCGCCGGTTTCGACATCCCGCTGCTGCGCGCGGTGACGAGTGTGCTGAAGATCGGCGTCATCGCCTCCGGCGGCGCGGGGCGTCTGGAAGATTTTCGCGACGCGATCGAGAGCGGCGGCGCGCGCGCGGTGCTCGCGGCATCGCTCTTTCACGATCGCGTGCTGACCGTCGGCGACGTCAAACGATACCTGGCCGAGGAAGGGATTCCGGTGCGATGAACGACCTGAAATTCACGGATGGTTTGATTCCCGCGATCGTACGCGACGCGAAGTCGGGCGCGGTGCTTACGCTGGCGTACATGAACGAGGAGTCGCTGCGGCGCACGATCGAAAGCGGCGAGACGTGGTTCTGGTCGCGCTCGCGCCGGGAGCTGTGGCACAAGGGAGCGACGTCCGGCAACACGCAGCGCGTCGTCAACATCGCCCCCGACTGCGACCGCGACGCGCTCGTCGTCACCGTCGAACCTGCCGGTCCCGCATGCCACACCGGCGCCGCGTCATGCTTCGCCGGCGTGCCGCCCCCCGCCCTCGACCTCGACGCCCTGATGCGCGTGCTGCGCTCGCGCTACGACGAGCGCCCCGAAGGCTCGTACAGCGCGTACCTCTTCAACGAAGGCCGCGACAAGATCCTGAAGAAGATCGGCGAAGAGGCCACCGAGGTCGTCATCGCCGCGAAGGGCCAGGGACGCGAGCGCATCGTCAGCGAGATCGCCGACCTGGTGTATCACCTGTCAGTGCTGATGGTGGACGAAGGGATCGGGTGGGAGGAAGTGGGGGCGGAGTTACGGAGCAGGCGGTGAGCCCCAGATCGAGCGCAAGTCGATCTCGATTTCGGAGAACGGCTCGGCGCGGAATAGTTCATGTTAACGTACCCCTTCCCATGATCGACAACACACTGATCCAGGAAGCGATTAAGGCTCGCGAGAACGCGGTAGCTCCCTTCTCCAAATTCAAAGTCGGGGCGGCGCTGCGGACGAAAGCAGGCAAGGTTTTTCATGGCTGCAATGTGGAGAACTGTACCTACGGTCTCACGGTCTGCGCCGAGCGCGTGGCGCTCCTTTCCGCGCTGGCCGCGGGGGAGCGCGAGTTCGACGCCATCGTCGTGGTCACGCAGAGCGAGGAGCCGGGGACGCCGTGCGGTCCGTGCCGCCAGCTGATGTGGGAGTACTGCGGCGACATCGAGGTCACGCTGGCCGGACTCAAAGGTCAACGTGTTGACTACAAGCTGGCCGAGCTCTTCCCCCATCCGTTCTATTTCTCACTGGAGGAATAACCCTTGCGACGCGGTCTGATCGCGCTCCTTCTCGCCCTTCTCTCCACCACCCTCCTCGCCGCCCCGAAACAGGTCGACATCGTGGTGACCGGCGGCACGGTCCTGACCATGGCCGGCCCGAACATCGATCACGGCGCGGTGGCCATCGACGGCGGAAAGATCGTCGCCGTCGGCAAGGCCGCCGACATCACCGCGAAGTACAGCGGCAAGTCGACCATCCGCACCACCGGCGCGATCCTCCCCGGCTTCGTCAACGCGCACACGCACGTGCCGATGACGCTCTTCCGCGGCATCGCCGACGACCTCGACCTGATGGACTGGCTGCAGCACTACATCTTCCCGACCGAGGCCAAGAACGTGACCGCCGACTTCGTGACGTGGGGAACGCGCCTCGCGGCGGCGGAGATGATCGAGTCGGGGACGACGACGTTCGCCGACATGTACTACTTCGAGTCCGACATCGCCCGCGAGACGAAAAAGGCCGGCCTGCGCGGCGTCCTCGGCGAGACGGTCATCGACTTCCCCGTCCCCGACAACAAGACGTGGCCCGAGGCGATGGCCTACGTGCGGAAATACGCGAAGGAATGGAAGGGCGATCCGATGATCACGCCCGCCATCGCGCCGCATGCGCCGTACACGGTCTCGCGCGAGCATCTGATCGAAGTGCGCAAGCTCGCCACGGAGCTCGGCATCCCGATCCTCATTCACGTCAGCGAGACGAAGAACGAGCTGGCGGACGTGGCGAAGAAGGCCGACGGCATGACGCCCGGCCAGTACCTCGATTCCATCGGCTTCCTCGGCAAGGACGTCGTCGCCGCGCACGGCGTCTGGCTGACCGCCGACGAGATCAAAACCTTCGCCCAGCGCGGCACCGGTGTGGCGCACTGCCCGGAGAGCAACTCGATGCTCGCCTCCGGCATCGCGCCGATCGTCGACATGCGCAAAGGCGGCATGAACGTCGGACTCGGCACCGACGGCCCCGCCGGCTCGAACAACAACCTCGACATGGTGGAAGAGGCGGCGTCCGCGGCGCGGCTGCAGAAGATCGGCAGGATGGATCCGAAGGCCCTGACCGCGCGCGACGTGCTGGAGATGGCGACCATCGGCGGCGCGCGCGTCCTCGGCCTCGGCGACAAGATCGGCACGCTCGAGACGGGCAAGCGCGCCGACGTGATCGTCATCGATCTGAGCCAGCCGAAATCGCAGCCGGTCTACGCCGTCGAATCGGCGATCGTCTACGCCGCCTCGGGAAGCTCCGTGACGGCGACGATCTGCGACGGGAAGATCCTGATGAAGGACCGCCACGTGCGCACGGTCGACGTCGCGGCAGCGATCGCGAAGGCGAAGGAGTACCGCGACCGCGTGCTCAAGTCCCTCGGCAAATGAAGCGATTTCTCCTGCTGGCGCTGCTGTGCGGATGCGCGGCAGCGCCAAACCCCGCACCGAAAACTCCACCCGCACCCCCGCCCGAGCCGCGCACAATTGCCGCGGCGGCGCGCGTGATTCTCGTCTCGTTCGACGGCCTCGGCGCGGACGACGTCGAGGCGCAGCGGCCGGCGGCGATCACGCATCTCGCGGCGGAGGGGACCTACGCGCGCGTCGTGCCGATGACGCCGAGCGTCACGTCGACCACGCACGCCACGATCCTCACCGGCGCCGATCGCGATCACACCGGCATCCTCTCGAATTCGTTTCACGAGCCCGGCACGCCGGCCGGCCAGGCGACGAAGGGAATGGACGCCGAGATCAAGGCGCCGACGCTGATCGACAACGCGCGCGCCGCCGGCAAGCGCGTCGGATCGGTTCTCTTTCCGACGGTCGACGCGAAGTCGCCGCGCCGCACGCCCGACTGGGGTCTGATCTGGACCACACACGTCATGCCCGCGCGCGTCGTGCAGCTCACGAAGAACGACTTTCATCCCGAGTGGCTGCCGCCCGGCTGGGGCGCGCCGCAACTCCGCCACACCTCCTTCAGTCCGGTGATGCGGACGCGCATCGAAGAGGAGATCCCGAAGGCCGGACGCGAGCACTTCGATCTCGTCGCCTACGACACGACCGACGATCGCGTCCGCAACTACGACGCGTTCTTCGTCGAGCACGCCGGCAGCGAGACCGCGCTCGACGCGCAACGCTGGTTCTCCGTCTCGACGCGATTCAGCGATGGCCTGTACGGCTCGTGGTCGAAGCTCCTCAGCTTCGATCCGGCGTTGAACAGCGCGACGCTCTACCTCGGCGCCATCAATCGCAACGAAGGATTGCCGGCGAGCTACGTGCGGATGATCGACGACCAGGTCGGATTCTGGCCCGGCACGCCGGACGATCGGCTCACCGACCGCCAGGCCTACCTCGAGCAGATCGATCGCCTCTCGTCGTTCCTCACGCAAGCGACGACGCTTTCGATCCGCCGGATGCCGTTCGATCTGCTGCTCGCCTATCAGCCGATCGTCGACGCCACCGAGCATCACCTGCGCGGCGTCGATGAGCCGGCGGTGGCGCTGGCCATCAGCGACGCGGACCGCGCCATCGCGGCGATGTCGAACGCCATCGATCCGGCGCGCGACGCGCTGGTCATCGTCGGCGACCATGGCGTGGCGCGCATCGACACCGACGTGCACATCAATCGCATCCTGGCCAACGGCGGCTTCGCGCCGCGCTGGAGCGCGTTTCCGAGCGGTAACGTCGTGATGTTCTCGCACGCCGACGACACCGACGACACGGCGGCGTTGATCTCGTTTCTGCAGAACCTCACCACGCCCGACGGATCGCATGTGTTCGAGCAGGTCACACGCGACGCGAAACGCGACGACGTCACGGCGTTCGCCTTTCCACACTTCGCGGTCACATCACGCGAGGGGGAGCCGTTCACGGCGTCCGATGTTCGCGGCCAGCACGGCGGCCTGACGACGCATCGCGAATTCGACACCGTGCTGATCGCCTGGGGCCGCGGCACGGCGCGCGAGACGCTGGAGTCGCTGCCGCAAACGGCCATCGCGAATTTCGTGATGCGGCTGCTCGGGATCCGATGAAGGTAGATAGCAGTAAGCAGATAGCAGATAGCAGGACCTCGAACACCTGCTATCTGCTATCCGCTATCTGCTATCTGGCGTTAGCCATCGCGCTCACCTGGCCGCTGGCCATCCAGCTCGACACCGCCGTCGCCGATCACGGCGATCCTTTGCTCAACGCCTGGATCATCGACTGGAACTGCCACGCGCTGACGCATGCGCCGTTGCGTCTCTTCGACGCGCCGATCTTTCATCCGGCGAAGTTTCCGCTGGCGTTCAGCGAGCACATGACCGGCGTCGCGCTGCTCGTGCTGCCGTTTCACCTTGCCGGACTCGGCGCGGTGGCGGTGTACAACATCGCGATCCTCCTGTCGTTCGCGCTGGCGGGCTTCGGCGCGTTCGTGCTGGCGCGCGTGGTCACGGGCGACACCATCGCATCGCTGATCGCCGGCGTCTTCTTCGCGTTCGTCTCGTTCAAGTTCGATCACCTCTCGCACGTGCAGATCATCGCCAGCGGCTGGATCCCGTTGACCCTCGCCGCGTTGCTGCTGTTTCGGCGGAGCGGATCGGTCAAACACGCGACGCTGTTCGCGGCGGCGTTCGTGATGAACGGGCTGACCAACATCTACTGGCTGATGTTCACCGCGTTCGCGGTCGCGGTGACGATCGCGTTTCTGCGCATCCTCAACCGCCGCCTGGTGATCGCGCTCGTCGTCGCGCTGCTCGTGCTGCTGCCGTTCCTCATCCCGTATCAGGTCGTGTCGAAGACGTACCGGATGAGCCGGACGTCATCGCAGTCGCTGGGTGGGTCGGCGACGTGGAGCGACTGGGTGACGGCTTCGCCCGCGAGCTTGTTGTACGGGTGGCGGGCGGGGCATCAGGAGAGGCATCTGTTTCCGGGGATACTGGCCATCGCGCTGTTCGCGTTCGCGGCTCTGAGAGGAGGGCGGACGTCTCGTCCGCCCTTGAGCGGACGAGACGTCCGCTCCCCTCTTTTCATTGCCGCCGTTGCGTGCGCGATCGTGGGGTGCGTACTCGTGCGATGGCACAAATCGGATGTGCCGTTCATGCTCGCGGTGGTGTTCCTGATCGCGGCATTGCCGTGGCGCGATCACATCGTGCATCCGGAACGCTGGGTGGCCTCGATCTGGATCGCCATCGGCTTCATCGGCTCGTTCGGTGAGCACTCGTTCCTGCATTCGTTCCTCTTTCGCGTGATCGAGCCGTTCCGCGCGACACGCACGCCGGCGCGGTGGGCGATCATCGCCTACTGCGGCCTGGCGATCTGGATGGCCATCGGCGCGAGCCTGTTGCCGCGGCTGCGCGTCGCGTTGCTCGCGCTGAGCATCATCGAAGTGATCCCGCGCTTCACCTGGCAGCACGTGCCGGCGCAATTTCCGCCCGTCTACGCGTGGCTGGCGAAGACCCGCCCGGCGTGCGCGATCGAGCTGCCGATCGGCTGGAACGAGACTGAGGCCGGGTACGTGCTCGCGTCGACGACGCATCGCGTCCCGATCATGAACGGCGTCTCCGGATTCGATCCACCGCTTCACGATCAGCTCTCGAAACATCCGTACGACGACGCGATGCTCGACCTCATCGCACGGAATGGCGCGACGGTCGTTGTCGTGCATCCCGAGGCCGCGGAACGGGTGCGGGGGTGGAAATTGAAAGAGCTCGTGCGCTTCGCGGACGGCGACGCCGTCTACGCCGTCACGCCTCGAGCACCTGCGGGAACTGCCAGCGCGCCTCGCGGATGATCCCGTCGATGGCGTCGCGCTCCGGCGCGCCGGCGAGCTGCGGCACGTCCCAGTTCGCCAGCCACATCGGATTCACATACGGCAGCACGGCAATGGACTCGACGCGATGCGGCAGCTTCGCCTTTTCGAATTCGGCGTTGAGAAATGCGACGACGTCAGCCGAAGTCGGGATCAATGCCGTGCTCCTTCAACTTCGACGCGAGCGTTCGCGCCGCGATGCCGAGCATCTCCGCCGCCTCGGCCCGCGAGCTCGTCCGCTGCAGCGCGTCGATCAACTTCAGCCGCTCCACTTTCCGCGCCACACGCTCGCCGGCCTCGGACAGCGTCCCGCTGAGATCGAGCGCGTCGCGCAGCAGGTCGTCCGACGGCGCGCCGACGGCGAGGTCGCGCGGCTCGATCGTGTTGCGCTCGCAGAGGATCGCCGCGCGCTCCAGCGCGTTCTCCAGCTCGCGGATGTTGCCCGGCCAGTCGTGATCGCGCAGAGTCGCGCGCGCGTCGTCGCTCACGCGCAGCGACGGCTTGCCGAGGTCGCGCGAGAGGCGCTGCAGGAAAAAACTCGTCAGCGCGTCGAGATCGTCCTTGCGCGCGCGAAGCGGCGGCAGTGTGATCGGGAAGACGTTGACGCGGAAAAACAGATCCTCGCGGAACCGTCCCTGCTTCACCTCCTCGGCCAGGTTGCGATTCGTGGCCAGGACGATGCGGACGTCGACGTCGATCGTGATCGTGCCGCCGATCCGCTCGAAGCGGCGCTCCTGCAGCACGCGCAGCACCTTCGACTGCACGCCGGGCGCGAGCTCGCCGATCTCGTCGAGGAAGATCGTGCCGCCGTCCGCCATCTCGAACTTGCCGATCTGCCGCGACGTGGCGCTGGTGAACGCTCCCTTCTCGTGGCCGAACAGCTCGTTCTCGATCAACGTGTCGGGGATCGCCGCGCAGTTGATGGCCACGAACGGTTTGTCGCGGCGGGGCGACAGCTGGTGGATGGCGCGGGCGAAGAGCTCCTTGCCCGTCCCCGATTCGCCTTGCAGCATCACCGTCGAATCCGTCGGCGCCACGCGCTGGATCGCCTGCGAGACCTCGACGATGCGCGGCGAGTCGCCGATGATCGCCGGCAGTCCGTGCCGCGTGCGGAACTCTTCCTTCAGCAGCAGGTTCTCGAAGCGCAGCTCGCGATGCTCCTGGCAGCGGCGCAGGAGGACGAGGAGGTGATCGATGTCGATCGGCTTCTGGATGAAATCGAACGCGCCGAGCTTCATCGCTTCCACCGCGTTCTCGATCGTGCCGAAGGCGGTCATCACGATCACCGGACACTCCGGGTCGGAGTCGCGCGACTGGCGGAGCACGGCGATGCCGTCGGCGCCGGGAAGACGAAGGTCGGTCAGCACGGCGACGTAGCGATGACCTTCCGCCAGGCGGCGAATGGCGCCGTTGCCGCTCGCCTCGACGTCCGCCTCGAACCCGTCCGACTCCACGGCCTCGCGCAGCATCTGCGCGAGCGAGGCCTTGTCCTCGACGATGAGAAGGCGCTTCATAGTCCGAAGTAATTGCGGATGCGGGAGAGCAGCGTCTGCTCCTCTTCCTCGACGTTCGCGTTGCGCAGCTCGTCGAGGCGGTCGCGGCGCTCCATCACTTTTGCGGAGATCGACTTCGCCAGCTCGGGATGATCGCGGAGGATCGGCCCGAGGGCGTCCTTGCTGATCTCGAACGAGACGACGTCGGTGAGTGCGGCGACGTCGGCGGCGCGCGCCTCGCCCGTCAGCAGGGCCATCTCGCCGAAGACCGATCCGGGACCGAGCTGCGCCACCTCGTGCCAGCCGAGCGGCGAGTCGTCGGCGATGCGCACCGACACCGTCCCTTCGTGGACGACGAACATCGAGTCGCCGGCGGCGCCGTGGCGGAGGATCGACTCCCCTTTCGAGTAGGTGTGGACGCGCGCCGTCGTCGCCAGCACCTGACGCGCTTCATCCGAAAGCGGATCGAAGATCGAGACCTCGCGGAGGCGATCGAGCGCCTGCTCCGGCGTCACGTGCACCTGCGCCTTCGGCGGCGTGTACGGCGCATAGGCGCGGATCGGCGTGGCGAACGAGATGTCGTTGCGCTGGAACGCGTACCAGACCGCCTTGCGGATCTCGGCGTCGATGCGGTCGCGCATGGAGTAATCGCGGGTGAAGTACTTCAGCTCGTAGGTGACCGAGGAGTCGGCGAAGCCCGCGACGCGGCCGATCACCGGCATCTCCCGGGCGATGCCGTCGATGTGGGCCGCCGCCTGCGTCAGGACGTCCATCACCGTCGCCGGCTGCACGTGGTAATCGACGCCGAACTGCAGCACGCGCGCGTTGAGGTTGTTGCGCGGAAAGACCTCCAGCCGGTCCTTCGCCATCTGCGAGTTCGGCAGGATGATCATCTGGTTGTTGAACCCTCGTATTCGCGTCGCCCGCCAGCTGACCCCTTCCACCACGCCGGTGAACTCGCCGGAGTGGAGCACGTCGCCGACTTCGAACGCGTCCTCGAGGTGAATGGCGATCCCGGAAAAGAGATTGCCGAGCGTGTCCTGCAGCGCGAGACCGATGACGGCGGCGAGGACCGTGGTGGTGGTGAGCCACGCCGTGAGCGAGGTGTGGTAGATCGCCGAGACCGTCCAGCCGAACAGCAGGAAGTAGCCGACGATGGCGACCATCTGCCGCAGCAGCAGAGGCGCGGTCAGGTTGCGCCGGCGGGCGATGAAGAGGTCGAAGACCAGCTTGTCGATCACCCGCACGATGACGAAGATCAGCGGAATCCAGGCGACGAACAGCAGCCCGTTGAGCTCCGGTCCGAAGATGACAAAGCGGAAGTCGGGATGGCGGAAGAAGACACCCGGCTCGAGCTTCACGAACCAGTAGAGGACGAACAGCGCCGCGCTCAGCAGCAGCGGCGCCAGGATGCGCGAGGTGCGGACCGGCTCCCGCCTCACGGTTCCGCCTCCTCTTTCCGCGCCCGGTTGATGCGGACGATGTCCTTGGCGCCGATGAGGATGTGGATCACGCCGAGCCCCGACACGAAGCCGCGCACGAAGGGGTTATCGACCCACATCGCCAGCGCCAGGTTGTGGTGCAGGATCGGATTGATCGTCCACACCCGCGTCCACGGCACGATCACGAAGAAGACCCCCGCCTCGAGGCAGTAGAGGGCAAAGAAAAGGGCAACAGACACGGGGGGGAAGATAGCAGATGGCAGATGGCAGTTGGCAGATGGCAGAGGCGAGAGGGGCAGACCGTTTCCGGCCTGCCCCCTCTGAACTGCCAACTGTCGACGACTCAGTCGTTGTGATTCCGATGAACCTGGCCGCTGCTGCCGCTGTTGTGATTCCCGCTGCTGTGATTTCCGCTGTTGCTGCTGCCGCTGTTGTTGCTGCGGGAGCCGCCGTCGTTGTGCGACTGCGGCGGCGGGCTGCTCTGCCGCTCGGGCGGCGGCGAGGAGCGCTCGACCTTCGGAGGAGGAGTCGAGCTGCCGGAGCTGCCGCTGTTGCCGGAGCTGCCGCGATCGCCCGAGAAGATGCGTGCGCCGCCGATGCGGTCGATCACGCGGCGCGGGACGTCGCTGCCGCTGCGTGACGACGGCTCGTCGCCGCTGCGGGGAGTGGGCGTTGCGTTCGGCGCCGGCGTCGAGGCCGGCGGCGGAGTGTCGGTCCCGCCGCCGCCGCGGACCGCGCGGCCGCGCCAGCTGCTGCCGTCGTCGCGCGGGCGATCGTTGGTCGAAGGCGTGGTCGTCACAGCGGGCTCCGGCGTCGTCGGAGCGATCGTGCGCTCGCGCCAGTTGCCGCTCGGCTGGTCCGAGCCGCCGCGATGGATCGTGGTCCGCTCGCCGCCATTGCCGCGCGGCGTGTTGCCGCCCGTCGCCGGCGCGGGGGTGCTGGAGCCGGTGCCGGCGTCGCGGCCGATGCGGCCGGAGACGTCGCGGCCGCCGCCGATGGGCGCCACGCTGCCGCCGCCGATCGGGGCCACACTGCCGCCGCCAATCGGAGCGACGCTCCCGCCGCCGACGGGCGCCACGCTGCCGCGTCCGATCGGGGCGACGCTGCCGCCGGCCGCTTCGACCGGGCGGTTGCGCGTGATGCGGTCGCGAACGGGATTCGAAAGATCCGGGTCTCGGCGGAAGAACGGAGTTACATCCGCCGAGGACCCGGAGCCTTCGTTGCCGGTACCACCAACCGTGCCGCGACGGAGAACGTTGTTCACCGCAGTGGCCGGATCCCTCAACTGATCACGAGTGAAGCGCGCGCCGGTGTTCGACACCGTCGCGATGCCGCCGTTGTCGCGCGACAGACGCCCGCGCACGGCGTCGATGGTCAACGCGGCGCGATCGACGCGGCGCGAGACCAGGCCGTCCGGCGTGATGAACGTCCACGGCCGGAGGTCGAGCTCATGGACGCGGACGCGTCCGAAGAAGCCGAATCCGAAATCGAGTCCTGCCCGCGCGTACGGGCGATAGCACCAGTTGTAGTACGGGCGATAGCAATCCCACCACCCGGCGGGCGCCCAGCCGACGTAGCCGTCGCCATACATCCAGTAGACCCACGCCGGCGCGTAGCCGGTGCCGGGCAGCCAGACCCAGCCGTAGCCCGGGTCATACGCCCAGCGGCCGTAGTGGTACGGCACCCAACCCCATGATTCGTCCGACACCCACACCAGGCAGCCCGAAGGTCCATGGACCCAGCTGCCGTGGTAGTACGGACGCCAGCCGACCGCCACGTACGGACGCCAGGCCCAGCCGCCGTAATTGCCGACGTAAATCCAGGAGCCGTTCGTATCGAGGTCGGAGTCGGCGTACGCGAGCGAGCCGTCGAGGTATTTGCTGTTGCCGCGGTCGTAACGCTCCGCGCGGCGGACGAACCAGCGCTCGAACTCGTCGGCGACCACGCGGTCATTCGCGACCAGGCCGTAGACGCCCTGATCGTCGACATGCGCCTCTTCGCCGGCGCGGATGCGCGAGCGGCGCGTCGGCGTGCGTACTTCGACCGAGCCGTCGAAGACCGTCACGCGGTCCTTCCCGGCGTCGGTGTCGACCGCGTACACGGCCGATTCGGCGGCGACGTAGCTGGCGTTGTCGGTGTCGAGGCGGACGTAATCGCCGCCCACTTCCGTCCGGTGCACGATCACGTGTCCGTACTTCAGTTCGACGGTCGTCTGCGAGGCATCGCCGTCGTAGCTGTCGAGGATCGATTTGAAATGGATGGCCGTGGCGCGGTCGAGGCCGAGCACGTTGCCGTCCGAGAGCCTGATCTCAGAGCGGCCGCGCCGTCCGGTGACGACTTCGTCGCCCGGGAAAACCGGCATGTTCACCCGCGCTTCGACTTCGCGGTTGTCGTCACCCTGATGGATGATCGTGCCGCCGTCGTCGTAGGTGAAGTAGGACTGCCCGCGCCCCTGCGCCGCCGAAAGCGGAAGGGCGATTGCGGCAATCGCGAGGGTGAAGAGGAAGGCCAGTTTTCGCATTGAGGTTCTCCTGCCAGCTGTGGCTACCTGAAGCGGCCCACGTGCCATTCCCGGATGAGTATTCCTCTCTTATTTTTCAATGACTTAGCTAAAAGCCACAATCACGATAATCCTGAATTGAGGACAGCGGCGTCACCGGGGCGAGACACCGGAATGCCAGATAGCGGGAGAGCAGATAGCAGATAGCAGATAGCAGATAGCGGATAGCAGATAGCAAGAGGCTCTGCTTCCGATTGCTATCTGCTATCCGCTATCCGCTATCTAACGGGTCACGTTCCGATCGCCAGGCGGTCGGCCAGGATCCGCGGCAATCCCGCCGCCTTGATCGACGCCTGCGTCTTCTGCACGTCGTACTCGACGCGGAAGAACTGCACGGTGAAGGCCTTCGAGTCGAAGATGGCGAACGAGGCCTCGGGGTTGCGGTCGCGCGGCTGGCCCACCGAGCCGGGATTGATCAGGTAGCGATATCCGGGCGAGAGGCGGAGCGTCGCGTCGCCGCGGATCGCGGCGCCTTCCACGTAGCCGTTCTCGTCGAGCGCGAAGATGACCGGCATGTGCGTGTGGCCGTAGAGGATGAAGCGCGCGTCGCTGGTGCCGAAGACGGCGGCGGCGTGATGGCCGTTGAAGACGTATTCGTCCTCGTCGTGCGGCGAGCCGTGGCAGACCTGCACGCCGTCGCGCGTCAGCGGTCCGAGCGGAAGGTCGCGGAGGAAGCGGCGATTCGGCGCGCTGAGATGCTCGCGCGTCCAGATCGCCGCGTGTTTGGCGGCGGCGTTGAAGCCCTCGGCGTCATCGAGTCCCGCCGCCACGCGATCGTGATTGCCGCGGATGTAGACCTTCTTCGCCCCCTTGAACGTGCGCATCGAATCGAGCACCTGATTCGGCTGCGCGCCGTAGCCGACGAAGTCGCCGAGGCAGATGATGTGATCGAATTTCTTGCGGCGGACGCGGGTCATGACCGCGCGCAACGCCTCGGCGTTGGAGTGCAGGTCGCTGACCACGAGCGCCCTCACGCGCGCCTCCACGCCGTCGTGCGCGATGTCTCGTGGAACGACTTCGGCAGCTCCAGCAGCAGCCGCTCGACGATCTCCGCCGGCGTCTCGTCCTCGCGGATCTCGATCGTGATGTCCGACATCCGGTAGTACTTGATGCGGTTGGCGTAGAGCTCGTGCGTGGCAAGATCGTCGCGGAAGAGCGGCCGCTCCCCCGCCTTGTCGTTGATCCGGCTGCGCAGCAACGTGTAGGGGGCGGAGAGGTAGACCGACAGCCCCTCGGACTGGATGAACTGGATGTTCTCGTCGAAGGTGAACGTGCCTCCGCCGGTGGCGACGACGCCGAACTCGAGGTTGCGCGTGGAGCGGAGGAGGTCGCGCTCGCGCTTGCGGAAGTACGGCTCGCCGTGATGGGCGAAGATGTCCTTGATCGACATCTTCTCCGACCCCTCGATCAGATCATCGAGATCGAAGAACGGCGCGTCGACGCGCGCGGCAAGCTCGCGCCCGACGGTGGTTTTACCCGCCCCCATGAAACCGACAAGGTAGATCTTCATCGCTGGAGCTATTGAGCCGTTGAGCTATTGAGCCGTCAAGCTTAACAGCTCAACGCCTGAACCGCTCAATGCCTATCCCCGCAGGAAGGTATCCATGAACTTCGTCGAGAAGTCGCCGGCGATGAACTTTTCGTTCGCGACGATCTGACGATGCAGCGGGATGGAGGTCTTTACCCCTTCGACGACGAACTGCTCCAGCGCGCGGCGGGCGCGGGCGAGCGTCTCGGCGCGGTCCTTCCCGCGGACGATCAGCTTGGCGATGAGCGAGTCGTAGTGCGGGGGGATCACGTAGTCGCGATACGCGGCGGTGTCGACACGCACACCAGGTCCGCCCGGGAGGTGGAACTCCTTGATTTTCCCCGGGTGCGGCGCGAAGGTCACCGGGTCTTCGGCGTTGATACGGAACTCCATCGCATGTCCGCGCAGGTGGAATTTGCCCTGCGGAACGGAGAGGTGCTCGCCGCCGGCGACGCGGATCTGCTCTTTCACCAGATCGATGCCGGTCACCTCTTCGGTCACCGGATGCTCGACCTGGATGCGGGTGTTCATCTCCATGAAATAGAACTCGCCGTCCTGGAAGAGGAACTCGATCGTGCCGGCGTTGACGTAGTTGACGGCCTGGCACAGCTTGATCGCCGCCTCGCTCATGCGGGCGCGGATCTCTTCGGTGATGGCAGGCGACGGAGACTCCTCGATGAGCTTCTGATGCCGGCGCTGGATCGAGCAATCGCGCTCGCCGAGGGCCACGATGCGGCCGTGCGTGTCGCCGAAGACCTGGATCTCGATGTGCCGCGGGTGCTCGAGGTATTTCTCGAGGTAGACGTCGGCGACGCCGAAGGCGCGCTCCGCTTCGTTGCGCGCGGTTTCGTAGGCGCTCTGCAGCTCGCCCTCGTCGCCGCAGATGCGCATGCCGCGTCCGCCGCCTCCGGCCGAGGCCTTGAGGATGACGGGGAATCCGATCGACTGCGCCACTTCGCGCGCCTCGTCGAGGGAATTCAGCGGACCGTCGCTGCCGGGCAGGATCGGCACGCCCGCCGCTTTCGCCGTCTCGCGCGCCTTCGCCTTGTCGCCCATGCGGCGGATGGCGTCGGGCGTCGGACCGATGAACGTGATGCGGCACTCGCCGACGATCTCGGCGAAGGTGGCGTTCTCGGCGAGGAACCCGTAGCCGGGATGGATGGCGTCCGCGCCGGTGATCTCGGCGGCGGAGATGATGCTCGACATGTTGAGATACGACTGCTTCGAGGCCGCGGGACCGATGCAGACGTCGTCATCGGCGTAGCGGACGTGCAGCGCGTCGCGGTCGGCCATCGAATGGACGGCCACCGTCTTCAGCCCCATCTCCTTGCAGGCCAGGATGATGCGAAGGGCGATCTCGCCGCGGTTGGCGATCAGAACTTTCGAGATCATCGGCCGGTCAGACCTCGATGCCGAAGAGCGGTTCGCCGAATTCGACGGCCTGTGCGTTCTGCGGATAGATCTCGCGGATCACGCCGTCGACGTCCGACTCGATCTCGTTCATCAGCTTCATCGCCTCGATGATGCAGAGCACCTGCCCTTTTTTCACCCGATCGCCGACCTGCACGAACGGATCGCTGTCCGGCGCGGGCTGGCGATAGAACGTGCCGACGATCGGCGACGTCATGACGTGCTGATTGGAAGGCGCGGCGGCCGCCGCTTTCGGCGCCTCGGACTGTCCCGAGGCGGGCGGCAGGGCGTGCATCGGAATCGCCGGCCGGAGCTGCGAATCCGGGTTCGTGTCCGTGCCGACGAACGAGTGGATGACCTGCGGCTGCGTGGTCTTCCCTTCGATGCGAACCTTCGTGCCGGCCTGTTCGATCTCCACACCCGCGATTCCGCGGTCGGCGACCTTGTCGATGAGCTCCAGGATTTCCTTCAGATTCAATTGATGCCCCTCAGATCAATTCGTCACGAAGGAGAGTTTTCGCTTTGGCCAGCTCGAACCGCGCGCGCCCGTAGTTGCCATCGGGCCGGAGGACGAGAAGGAGGAAGTACTCCGGCGTGACGGCGGAGAGAAACGTGATGTATTTCTCCGTGACAAGGGAGAACTGTAGCACTTCTCCGGTGTCGAGCTCCGCGTTCGGACGGATCGATTTGATGAAGCCTCCGAACTCGGCGCCGAGGACGTCGAGCGGCACCCGACCTTCGTTCAGCGAATCGATGGCGATGCCGTCGAGGCCGATCAGGCTGACGGCGAGCGTCCCTTCGACCCGGTCGCGGATTCCGGCGAGAACTTGCCTAAACGCCGCCACTGTCTCTCCTCCCCACCCTGGCCAGCCATCCTTCGAGGCGTGCGATCTTCATGTGGGACACAGACACTCCTGTCTGCGTCTCTTCAGCTTCTTCGAAGGCGGAAGCCGGGGCCTCCGGCACATGCACCATCGTCTGCGCGTCTTCGTATCCCGGCGGAAGCTCCGGCACGGAGAGGAACGGCTGTTCGGCGTCGCCACTCAACGCTTCGAGCTTTGCGCGGACGCCTTCGTTGTTCGGATCGCGCGCGAGGATGTCTTCGTAGATGTCGCGCGCTTCATCGGCCAACCCCTGGTTCGCGTAGAGGTCGGCCATGGTGATGGTCTTCGAGAAATCGTCGGGCGCCGGCGCGGGAAGCTCGGCCGTGACCGGGAACGGCAGCGGCTCCGGCTCGAGCTCCGGTTCCGCTTCGAACGCCGGTTCCGCGAAAAGCTCCGGTTCCGGCTCGAATTCCGGTTCCATCGGAACGACTTCGCTCGGCAGCTCCGCGCTCACCGGCATCGGCTCGACGTGCATCGCCTCCGGCTGTTCGATGGAGAAGGCGTCGGCGCCGTAGCCGAAATCGGCGGCCGGTTCCTCGAACGGGCTCTCGCTGTGGGTGGCGGCCATCGGGACCGCGTCACCGGTCTCCTGTTCATCGGCCCACGGCGTTTCCTCGAGCACCGGCGGTTGTTCGGACGGTTGCTCGGGCGCGGCTTCCGGAATGGCGATCGATTCGACCGGCGCCGGCGCGGGAGGGTGCAGCTCTTTCTCCAGCCGTTCGATGGTCGCCTCGAGCTCTTCGTCGGACGGCAGCAAGGCGTGAACGAGCTTGTACTTCTTGATCGCTTCGACTTTTTCGCCGAGGGCGAGATAGGCGTCGGCGAGGATGCGCGCGGCGACGACGTTGCCGGGATCGAGTTGCAGCGCCCTGGTCAGCGCTTCGACCGCTTCGTCGTTCCGGCCCAGCTCGCGAAGCACGCGCCCCAGGCTGACCCAGGCGGAGAGGTAGGTCGGATGATTGGCCAGGCCGGTGTGCAACACCTGCTCCGACTCGGCGAACTGCGAGACCTTCCGCAGCTCCTCGGCAAGCGGATAGAAGATACGGCTCTTCGGATCGGCCTTGAGCCGGCCCCGGAGCTCTTCGATCTTCGGATTGCTTACCGGTTGTGCCATGTTCCTCGCGGTGCGAATTCCTGACCAGTTGTTCCGCGGTAGCAATAACCGCAGATGCGACCGCCCCCTTCGTCAGGGGGCGGTCGAGGTTACGGATCGAATGATCAAAGTCCTGCCTAAGGCGCCGCCGTACCGCTGACGCAGCCCGACAGGCCGGTGGCGTTGTTGCTGGTGAAGTTCACGGTCGCGCTGAACGGGCCGGCGGCCGTCGGATCGACGGTCACGGTGAAGTTCTGACTGCCGCCCGGCTGAATGGTGGCGGCGGTCGGACTGACCGTGAAGTTGCCGTTGACCGGTGTGGCGATCGTGGCGTTGGTGACCGTCAGCGGCTGCGATCCGGCAGCGGCGGTGTTGAGCACGGTGATGGTCGCCGTACCGGTCGCCGTTCCGGTGGCTACCGGTGACGTCGGGTTCGTCGTGGCACAGGTCGGCGATGCCGGGCTGACCACTCCATTGGGCGGCGGCGGAATGGTGCACGCGACGCTCGGCGGGTTGATCTGGAGAATGCCCGTCGCGGTATCGGTGCAGCCGGATTGCACGTTCAGGTACGTCACGTTGACCGTCAGCGGCACCGGCTGCGTACCGGTCACGCCGCCCGACACGCAGGGCTGCGTGGCGAACGTGAAGTTCGACGGAACCGTGACGGTGAATGAGGTCACGTTCGTCGCCGTGTTGGTCGACGCCGAGGTGACGAATCCTGTCTTGTCTCCGATCGTGATCTTCGTCGTTCCCGGAATTGCGTTCACCACCTGGACGGTGATGCTGCCGCCCGGGGCGACGGCGGTCGGGGAGACGCTGATGATCGTCGGTTTCGGAACCCTGAAGATGAACGCGGGTCCCGCGGCGGAATCGCCATTGTCGATATTCGTCACGCTGATCGGGCCGCTGACGTCGCCGCATGCCGCCGGAATGATGGCCGGAGTCACCGCCGTGACCTGCGTTCCCGTCACCTTGATCGGCAGCGCGGCAAAGCCGGCGATCGTGACGGCCACCGGATCGTTGAATCCGACGCCGTCGATGACGACCTTGGTGCCGCCGGAGATCGGACCCTCGGTCGGGCCGGCGGCGGTGATCTGCATCTTCGCCGTGTAGCGGAAGATGACCGGCTTGATCACTTCCTTGTCTGAATTGATGTTGCGGACGCGCAGGTCGACCGCGCCTGTCAACGTACCGGATCCGTTGGGATTCACCTCTCGCGCTGTCGGCGTGATGGCGACGATCTGACTGAATCCGACGCTCACGACCTGAATGGCCGTCCAGCCGCTCGAACCGCCGGTCGCGCCGGGGGCGAACGACACCTGCACCGGAGCCTGGAAGCCGCTGCCGAAGATGGTGATGCGTGTGCCGCCGTCGATCGGACCGGAGTCGGGACTGACGGTCGAAACGGTTGGAGTCAGCACTTCCGCCTGGAAGACGAACGGCGTGCCGGAAGCCACCCGTGCCTCGCTGGTCGTTCCGGCCTGCGTCAGCACGACGATGTTGGCGGTCTTGGTCTGGCCCGTGCCGAGGTCGACCGCGGGCGTCACCACGACGATCTGGGTCTCGGTGGCGGAGACGACGAACGCTTCCTTCGGCGTCGTACCGGGACCAAAGTCGAAGAGGACGCGCACGGGGCCCTTGAGACGCGTGCCGTTGATGGTCACCGTCTCCCCACCGCCCGGCGAACCGAAGGTCGGAGAGATCGAAGTGATCGCAGGAGGCGGCTCGGGGCAGTTGGGGTCGGGCGGCACACACGGCGGCACGATGATGGTGTTGAACGTCACCTTCGTCGTCTTCGAGACGTTGTTGACCACCGCCTGAATCGTCGCGGTGCCGGGTGTGGGCGAGGTGATCGTCACCGTGGCCACGCCGTTGGTGGTCGTGCGGAGAGCGCTCTTCGTGCCGGTTTCGACGAACGTGCCGAAGTCGGTCGTGAACTCGACGGCCGTGCCGTTCGGGACTGGCTGGCCGTTGAGCGTGACGGTCGCGGCGACGACGCTGTCCGAGGTGACGTTCGGATTCGGCGGCGTCACCGTCAGCGTAACCACGGAGCTGGTCGGTGGCGTGACCGTGCCGCCGCCTCCCGACGTCGAGGTCGGCGCCGTCGGCGACTCTCCCTTACAGGCCGCGAACACTGCCAGAAGCATCAGCAGCGCGAACAGGTACTTTTGCTGTCTCATGATTTTCATCTGGGCCCCCTGCTACACGCACCCCTGGCAGCTGTAACAGAAGTCGAGCGGGAAACGGGTGCTCCCGGCGACGTTCTCGCCCGCCAGCGTTTGCCCGAAGACTTCCAGGATCACTTCCATTTTCACCACCGGACGTCCCGTTTCCGGATCGCGGCCGCCGTTGATCGGCAGCAGCGAGGCGAACGGAGCCTGGTTGATGGCGTCCGATTCGACGACCAGGAACTTCGACAGCGAGGTGCTTCCGCCGTTCGCCGTGAGCAGCGTGTCGATCGAGCGGACGAAGGTGGCCGGAACGGCGTGGCCGCCGTCGGTGCGGACGTACGAGACGCGATAGCGCGTGATGCGGACGTCGTTGAAGCGGTTGTCCGCCGTCGACGAGTTCTTCACGATCGCCTGCATCAACACGGTGCCGACGTCCTGGTTGCAGTTCGTCGCGCCCGGCTGCAGGTCGATCTGGTTCAGGTTCTGCGTGTTCGTCACCACCAGCTCGACCGGTGAAGAGCTGCGGTTGATGTCGCCACTACACCCGAACACCAGCGCGGCGGCGGCAAAGATCCATGTTTTCGAGAGTCTCTTCATACGTCCTCCAGCCCCTCTACCCTCGCCGCATCTCATGACCGCACGATGCGCGGCGTTATGAAGATCAGAAGCTCGTCATGCGTCGACGAGACGTTGTGTTCCTTGAACAGATTGCCGATGACCGGGATCTGATGCAGGAAGGGCAGACGGCTTTGCGCGTTGTTCTCCTTCACCTGATAGATACCGGCGATGACCGACGTGCCGCCGTCACGCACCATAAGCTTGGTCTTGGCCTGGCGCGTCGACAGCGGCGTTCCGGCGCCACCTTCGACGGCGAGACCGGTGGCCGGCTCGTTCTTCTGCACCTGGATGTCCATGATCACCGTTCCCGCTTCCGTGATCTGCGGAGTGACGGAGAGCCGGAGAGTGGCATCGACGTACGTGACGGTGGTCGTGAAGTTGACGCGGGTCTGATACGGGATCTGGAAACCGCTCTGGATTTCCGCCGACGTGTTGTTCTGCGTCGTCACCTTCGGCGCCGACACGACCTTGACCAGACCTTCGGCCTCCGCCGCGTTGAGCGCGAAGTCGAGGTTGAACGTGCCGAGCACGTCGCTCAGCGACAAGGAGAGAACGGGGTTGCCGGGCGCGAACGAGAACGGACCGCCGACGATGCCGACACGGTTCGGGAACACCAGACCGGTGCCGGTGCCGAGGGCCGGATCGAGCGAGCCGCGGAATCCCCAGACGAAGCCGTACTGCTGCAGGAAGTTCTTCGTCGTCTCCACGATGCGCGCTTCGATGACCACCTGCTTGGTCGGCACGTCGATGGAGTCGATGAGATTCCGCATCAGCTGCAGGTACTGCGGGATCTCGCTGATGATCAGCTGGTTGGTGCGGGCGTCGACGATGACGCGCGCGCGGGGCGACGCGATCTGCTGCAGGAGGCTCCTGACTTCCGTCGCCTTCGCGTACGAGAGCAGGAAGCTGACGGTCTGCAGCGGGACGTTCAGACGCTCTTCTTCCGCCAGCCGGCGGGTCGATGCCGTCTCTTCGGCCAGACGGTTGACCGTGCCGACGCGCATCACGTTCCCTTCGAGAACGTAGGTCAGGCCGTTCTGGCGGAGGATCAGGTCGAGCGCCTGGTCCCACGGCACATCGACGAAGTCGACCGTGACCTGGCCGCCGACGCCGGGATCGACCGCGATGTTCAACCCGGTGAGCTGGGCGAACGTCCGCAGCACGTCCTTCATGTCGGCGTCTTTGAGATTCAGCGAGATCGGCTCGCCGGTGTAGACGCGGCCGGCGGCGCTGAGCGTCCGTCCGCCCGGAGCGGTGATGTTGCCGTTGGTGAGCACCGCCTCGCGTCCGCCGCTGGCGGTCGTCTGCGGCTCATTGAAGACATCCTCGGCCTGCCCCGCCGGCGTACCGCCCGGCGAGTTCGTGCTCAGCGTGCGCGATGACGTCGTCTTCTTCGGCGCCGGCGCGGACTGCCCGGCGGTGATGACCGACTTCGCCCCCTTCGAGGCGTTCTCCGGCATCTTCCAGGTCGGCGCGTTGTCGGCGACCACCGGCACCTGCGTGCGGATGTCGGCCGGAGCCGGCGTGCCCGGCGCGACCGCGGCCGGCGCGACATGCACCGGCTCGGGAGCCGGCGTGTCGTGCGCCACGGCGACCTGCTGCGGCATCGCCGGAGCCGGCGCGCCGCCGAACGTGACGACCAGGCTTTCGCCCTGGCGTGCCACGTCGTACGTCGTCTTCGAATCGAGATCGAGGACGACGCGGATCACGTCGGGCGAGAACTGTCCGATGCGGACACGCTTCACGACCGAGTCGTTGACGGTGATGTTCTTCTGCGCGACGCCGTTGCGGACGCCGCTGATGTCGAGGACCACGCGATCGGGTCCCGTCAGTTGGAAAGCCTTGTAAGTCAGCTCGCCGTCGCCGGTGATGCGGATGGCCGATCCGGCCGCCGCCACGTTCTTCAGTTTTCTGGCCTTCGCCAGCGGGAGCACTTCGGCCACCGGAGTGTGTTCGAGAGGCATCGACTGCACGACCGGCTCCGCGACCCGAGTCGCATTTTCTGCCACCGGCTCGATGTGCGGAGCCTCGGGCTCCGGAGCCTTCACCGCCATCTGCGGGGTGGGCGCCGGCTCTTCGATTTTCGCGTCGGTGATCGGCAGCGTGACGACGACGGCGTTCTCCCCCGCCGACGCGGTGGGATTCATCGGCTGGGTGAAGCGGAAGGTCACGCGCGTCAGGCGGGTCCCCATCTCGACTGCGTTCTCGGCGGCGATCGACGTGACGCCGGAAGGAAACGCCGAGGGCATCTTCAGTTCGGCGGCTTTGCCGGTCGCGGCGAGGTCGACGACGAAGACGTCGGGAGACGGGCTGTACGAGGTGTACGCGGGAGTGCCGGTGGTGTGCAGCACCACGCGCGCGCCGTCGAGGTCGACCGCCGTCAGCGACATGGCCGCAGGATCGGCGCTGACCGCCTTCGCTGAGTCGGCCGGAGCCGGCGCATCATTCTTGTGACGGCGCCACAGCGAGGCGTCCGCACCGCTCGCGACAACCGCGAGGATGCCCGCCATCAGCAGGAATCGGTTCGCTCTTCTCATACGTCCCACCTTCACCATCTCACCCTCCACGCAGCCCCTTGACCGTCGCCCGTCCTACTTCTTCGCCGGTTCGGGCGAGAGATCTTTGACCACCTCGCGGTAGCGCTCGATTCGAGTCGGATCATTGACCTCCTGCCGAAAAACCACGGAGGAGGGGGTAACGCGAATCACTTCACCATCGAGGACTTTGTCGCCGACGTGAACGAGATATCCCTTGTTGTCCGGCCCGTTGACCATGCCGACGGGCCCTTGCTTCGTCTTGATCACACCCTGGAGCTTCATTTCATCGATCAGGAATCCGGCCGGACCCGGCGGGCGGACACCCTGCTGGATCTTCGGCGCCGGACCGACCAGCGAGCGGAACGGATCGCGGCGTCCCTGCGGATCGTAGTGATACGTCTCGCCGGTGGCCGGCTCCTCGAGGATTTCCTGCAGGCTCTGCTGCACGTTCCCCGTTCCGGTCGTCCCGCTCGTCGCCGTGGTTCCCGAGGTTCCCGACGTGCCGGTCGCCGTCGTCTCGCCGCCCGGCCTGGCGGTCTGCGCCACGACGGTGGCGACGACGGCCAGCATCACGATCGTGAGCGAGAGGCTGAAGCGAAGTCTCTTCATCGTTGCGCTCATTTCTTCGCTCCCGGCTTCGCGGGCTTCACCGCTTCCTTCGGCTCGACGTAGACGAACGTCTTGGCCACGAAGTCGACGGCGATCGTTTTCTCGATCTGGCGACCGAGCGCGACGATCGAAACCTGTTCCACGTTCACGATGCGGGAGAAGTTGCTCAGCCGGTTGAAGAGCTGCGCGAGGTTGTGATACCCGCCGTCGACGGAGATCGTGATCGGCCACTCCGCGTACGGCTCGGCTCCCGCCGCCGTTCCGAGTTTCGGGAACGAAAGGCGGCGGAGGTTGAAGTCGCCCTGATCGACGAGCGACTTGATCTTCTTGATGATTTCTTCCGTGTTGCGGGTCGAGGGAAGAATGCGGCGCAGCTTCTCCAGCTCGAGCTCCAGGCGTTTCACTTCCTCGCGGAACTGCGGGAGCTTCCGCTCGGCCGCGCGGCCCTGTTCGATCTTCTTGTCGAGCTCGGCGATCTTCGACTCCGCGTCGCGGATCTTCTCGTCGATCGGATCGATCAGGTAAGACTTCACGCCGTAGAGGATGGCGCCGAAGAGGACGACGCCGACGAGCGCGCCGACCCACCACGGTTTGTCATCCAGTGTGAGCGTTGCCATCGACTCCTCCTACGGCTTCCTGCCGCCCGGCGTGGCGCTCGTTGTCGTCGCGCCGGCGGTCGTGGTCGCGCCCGCCGTGCCCCCCGCCTCTCCCGGTTTCGGAGCGTACGTGAAGTGGAACGACATATCGAACGTATAGATGAGCGGCGTGACACTGACCAGGGTGACGCTGCCGAGCTCCGGCTCTTCGAACATCGGATCGTTCTTGATGTTGTCGACGAAGTTGGCGATGGCGTTCGGGTTGAGACCGCGTCCGGTGAGCGAGACCGCACCACCACCCATGGACATGCGGTCGAGCCAGACGAGGTCGGGCAGATCCTGGCTGATGCGGTCCATCACGCGCACCGGCCCCTTCTGGTTCTGCTTGAGCTGGTTGATGAGGTCGATGCGCTTCTGGAGGCTGTCCTTCCGCTTCTGATACGCCTCGACGTCCTTGATGATCGCTTCGAGCTTCTGCGCCTCTGACTGCTTGCTCGCGACCTGTTCCTGCCGGTCGGTGAGCTTGCCGTTCATGATGAACCACCAGGCACCACCGGCGACGGCCGCCGCGATCAGGAAGGCGATGATGATGATGTTGTTCACATTGGCGGCAGCCGAAGCCTGCGCCGCGGCCACAGACGGCACCGCCGCCGCCGCGGCGCCACCGCCGCGAACCGCACGCCCTTCCCGCACTAAGTTGATCTTGATCAAGCGTCCCCCACCCTCCGGATGGCGAGGCCCACAGCGATCGCCATACTCGGAGCAATCTCGGCCAGCTCCTCGGGGTTGAATTGACTCTCGTCAACGGTGATACGTCGGAACGGGTCCATGATCGAGACCGGGATGCCGAACTTGTCGCGCAGGATGGCGTCGAGGTTCAGCACGCCGGAGCCGCCGCCGGCGAGGACGATCTCGTCCACGCGGTCGGCTCCCGAGGTCGCGGTGAAGAAGTCGAGCGTCTTGCGCAGCTCGCCCGCGAAATCCTCCGAGACCGAGTTGAGGATGGGGATGACCTGCTGGATGGTGTAGTCGGCGACCGCGTTCCCGCGCTTCAGCTCCTCGGCCTGCTCGAACGAGAGGGAGAGCTCGCGCTGGATCGCGTCGGTGTACTGGTTTCCGCCGAAGGTGATGTCGCGCCAGAAGAGCGACTGCGACCCCGACATCACGTTCACGTTCGTCACCGAGGCGCCGACGTTGCAGAGCGCCAGGACCTTCCCCTCTTCGACGTCGTTGCTCATCTCGTACGCGTTCTGGAGGGCGAAGGCGTCGACGTCGACCAGCACCGGCAGCTTCCCGGTCTGGCTGATGACGGAGGTATAGTCGTTGATCTTTTCCTTCTTCACCGCGACGAGGATCACCTCGACGTTGTCGCCCGAGCCCGGCTGGGTCAGCGGCACGTAGTCGAGGTTGACGTCGTTGATGTCGAAGGGGATGTATTGCTCAGCTTCCCACTGGATCGACTCGGCCAGTTCCTCGGGGGACATCGAGGGAAGACTGATCTTTTTGATGATGACCGAATGCCCGGAGAGCGAGGTCGCGTAATTGGAATTCTTGACGCTCTGCTCGGCGTTCAGCCGCTGGATCGTCTCGACGACCATGGACGAGTCCATGATCGAGCCGTCGACGATCGCCTCGGGGGACAGTCGCTCGATGCCGAGTTTCACGAGCGAGAACTGCCCGCCCTTTTTCTCCTTCAGCTCGACGAGTTTGATTGCTGAGGAGCCAATATCAAGGCCGACAACATTTTTGCTCTTTGAGAAGAACACCGCTCACCCCATCCATCTCACTCACTTCTCGCTGGCTCCGGAGTTTTGAAAGGTGGACCGAAATTACAACGTTTAAATGGCGGTGTCAACTCTACGAGAAATAGATAAGTGGAACGATCACGCGTATTTGCCCGAAGCGGGCTCGCGTGGAGGTTGCACAGGAATCAGAGCACGGTTACAATCCACGCCTTTCCGTTATTTGAGGAGTTTTCCATGGCCAAGATGTGTGAAGTCTGCGGTAAAGCCCCGGTGTTCGGGAACCGAGTCAGCCACGCCCACAACGTGTCGAGCCGTCGCTGGCTGCCGAATCTCCAGCGCGTCCGCGTCAAACTCGGCAATGCCGTCCGCCGCATGCAGGTCTGCACCCGCTGCATCCGGACCGGCAAGATCCAGAAGGCCGCCCGCTAACTGCAGTGCTGGGTGCTGAGTGCTCAGTGCTGACTCCTCAGCACGAAGCACCCAGCACTCAGCACTACAGCACTCCGTACTAAGCGGTGGCGTGCCGCCCCGTGTTGTATCTCCGCTCCACCCGCGTCACCCCATCCACCACCGCGATCGACTTCGTCACCTTCTCCAGGTGCTTGAGGTCGGCGATCTCCAGGCTCAGCTCGATCGTGGCCCGTCCCTCCCCCGTCTTCGTCTCGAGGTGACGGATGTTCGTCTTCAGGTTCGAGATCGTCGAGATGACCCGCGCCAGGATTCCCTGACGGTCCTCCGCCACCACCTCCAGATCGACCTGGAACTGGCTCTGCCGCTGATCGGCCCACTCGACCTCGATCGCGCGGTCGGGGTTGAACATCAGGTTGGTGACGTTCGGACAGTTCGCGCTGTGCACCGCCACACCCTTGCCGCGGGTGACGAAGCCGACGATCGGCTCCCCGGGCAGCGGGTTGCAGCACTTCGCCAGGTAGGTCAACAGGTCGTCATAGCCGCGCACCTTGATGGCCTGGGATGACGAGGTGAAGGGGAAGATCTTCCGGACGGCCTGCTGCAGCACGCCCGGCTCGGCCGGAGGCTTCTCCTTCTGCTCGTCGGTCGCGAAGCGCTCGACCACCGACCGCGCCGACACCTTGCCGTAGCCGACGTCGGCGTACAGCTCGTCGAGGCGCGCCAGGCCGTGCTCCGACAGCACGCCGTCGAGCGCGTTCTCGGCGACGAGCTTCCGCCACTGGACCTTGTACCGCTTCGCCTCTTTCTCGATCAGCTTCCGTCCGACCTCGATCGACCGGTGCTTCTGCTCGGTGTTCAGCCAGTGCCGGATCTTGTGCCGCGCCCGCGAGGTGACGGCGATGTTCAGCCACTCGCGGCTCGGCGTCTGCGTCGCGCCGCTGAGGATCTCCACGATGTCGCCGTTCTTCAGCACGGTCCGCAGCGGGACGAGCTTTCCGTTGACCCGCGCGCCGACGCAGCGATGCCCGACGTCGGTGTGGATGCGATACGCGAAGTCGAGCGGCGTGGCGCCGCGGGGAAAGGCGAAGACGTCGCCCTTCGGCGTGAAGGTGTAGACCTCGTCCGGATAGAGATCGATCTTCAGCGAATGGAGGAAGAGCCGCGGATCCTTGATCTCCTGCTGCTGCTCGACGAGCTGCCGCAGCCAGAGGAAGTTCTTGTCGTCGTCGCGCGCGCCGACCCGTCCTTCTTTGTACTTCCAGTGCGCGGCGATGCCCTGCTCGGCGATGAGGTCCATCTCCCGCGTCCGGATCTGCACCTCGAACGGCTGCCCCTTCTCCGCCACCACCGTGGTGTGCAGCGACTGGTAGAAGTTCGGCTTCGGCATGGCGATGTAGTCCTTGATCCGGCCGGGGACCGGACGCCACATCTGATGCACGAACCCGAGCGCTCCGTAACAGTCTTTGACCGACTGCGTGATGATTCGGAACGCGAGGTAGTCGTAGACCTGACCGATGTCGGTTTCCTGCCGCCGCAGCTTCGCCCAGATGGAGAACATCGACTTCACCCGGCCATAGACGTCGACCTCGATGCCGTTCTCGCGCAGCCGATCCATCAGCGTCGTGCGGATGCGGTCGACGAGATCGCCCGACACCGACACCTTCTCCGCGACGGTCTTCGACAGTTCGTCGTACTCGCGCGGATGGAGGTGCTGCAGCGACAGGTCCTCCAGCTCCGCCTTGACCTTTCCCATGCCGAGACGGTTGGCGATCGGCGCGTAGATCTCGAGTGTCTCCTTGGCGATGGCGTGCCGCCGCTCCTCGGGGAGGAACTGCAGCGTGCGCATGTTGTGCAGCCGGTCGGCGAGCTTCACCAGCACCACGCGCAGGTCGCCGACCATCGCCAGAAGCATCTTGCGGAACGTCTCGGCCTGCTGCTCTTCCTTCGAGACATAGGCGTAGCGGGAGATCTTCGTCACGCCGTCGACCAGTTCCGCGACGTCGGGACCGAACGTTTCCTGAAGTTTTTCCTTCGTCGTCAGCGTGTCTTCGAGGACGTCGTGCAGCAGGCCGACGGCGATGGACGTCTCGTCGAGCCGCATGTCGGCGAGGATGTAGGCGACGTTGAGCGGGTGGACGAGATACGGCTCCCCCGAGCTCCGGACCTGGCCGCGATGCTCGCGCGCCGAGAAGATGTAGGCGCGCTGCAGCAGCTCTTCGTCGTAATCCGGCTTGTAGCTCTCGATCTTGTCGAGAATGTCTTCGAAGCGGATCATGGGAAAAGACACGATAGCAGTTGGCAGTTCGTAGTGGGCAGTTGTCCGTAAAACGAAAAATCCATCCCGTCTCTTCTGCCCACTGCCAACGACCAACTGCCAACTGGTCCATTCCTTGCTCATCCGTTCAGACGAATCGGCGGTCCGCGTGGGACGCCGCTAATAAGGAGGTTGACGTGAAGAAATCGTTGTTCGTTATTTTCATCCTCGTCGCGATCGCGGCGGTCCCGGCGTTCGCGGGCCCGATGCCGTCGAAAACCGCAGCGAATCAGAGTCTCGATTCGCGTGCTGCGGATCTCGCTCTGATCCGTGACGTCGCTGCCAATCAGCAGGTGGCGACGGTCCTGGCGGAGCACGGCTTCAACCAGGCGCAGGTCAATGAGCGTCTGGCTCAGCTCTCGCCGCAGGACGTTCACCAGCTCGCCCGGAATCTCGACCAGCTGCAGGCCGCCGGCCTGACACAGCAGGAGTGGATCTGGGTCGGCATCGGCGCGCTCGCCGCGCTCGTGCTGGTCATCGCTCTATCGTGATCGAACCGCGGTACATGAATCGGGCGAGCGCGAAGCTCGCCCGACTCTTTTTCTGCCTTCTCTTCGCGTCGTGCGTCTCCGTCACCCCGCGCTCGCAGCGCCCCAGCCCCACCGCGCAGGTGATCCCCGATATGCCGCTCCTTAAGTGGGGTGTCGTCTCCTGCGGCGCCGGCTCGCTGTCCACCGTCCTGCAGCACTACGGCGATACGACGACGTTTCAATCGTGGGACGCCACCCTGCCGAAGATGCGCGGCGGCGTGCTGACCATCGACATGCTGCTCGCCGCGCGGAGCAAAGGCTTCGACGCCCAGCTGATCACCGGCGATCGCGAGACGATCACGCGCGAGCTGCGCGACGGTCATCCCGCCATCCTGATGCTGAAGGTGATCGACACCCTCGGCCGCCAGTACGACTTCTTCCACTACATCGTGGTCGACGGCATCGATGCCGACCGCGGCCTGATCCGGACGCAGTTCGGCGATCAGTCGCCGCGCTGGACATCCTTCCAGCGGCTGGAGAAAGCGTGGGCGGGCGGCGGTCATGCCGCGATCACGATCCATCCGCGCGATCCGGTCGCCGGCTCGATCCGCGCCGCTGTGGCGCTGGAAGAAAAAGGCGACTACACCGCGGCCGCGACGGAGTACCGCAAACTTCTCGCCGCGCATCCCGATTCTCTCCTCGCCTGGACGAACCTCGGCAACGCCGAGATGCAGCAGAGCCATCGCAAGGAATCGGAGGAGGCGTTCCGCCACGCGCTCACGCTCGACGCCAACTCGCGCGACGCGCTGAACAACCTCGCCTGGCTCCTGCTGCAGGAGAAGCGTTTCGATGAAGCGGAGTCGTTCGCCCGCCGCGCCGTCGCGCAGAAGGGCCCCGACTCATACGTCGTCCTCGACACGCTCGCCCGCGTGCTCGCGGCGAGAGGCGATTGCGCCGAGGCGGAGAAGACGATGACGCAGGCGCGCGAGTACGATGCGGCTCATGTTCTCCCGGCGGGCGCACTGGAATGCGCCGCAGAATCGCCTCACGCTGGCGCGGCAGTCTCGCCCGGACCTCCTCGATCTCACTGAATCGAATCCGACGAAGGCGGGCATCACCTACCCGGTCGATGAGCTGAGTGAGATCTTCGCCCGCGCCGCGCGCGCGACCTACGACCCCGAGCCGCTCGGCCTGCGCTCCGCGCGCGAGGCGCTCGGCGATCCGGAGCGCTTCGTCATCACCGCCAGCACCAGCGAGGCGTACGCGTACCTCTTCAAGCTCCTCACCGACCCCGGCGACGCCGTCCTCACCGCGACGCCGACGTATCCGTTGCTCGAGCATCTCGCCGCGCTCGAGTTGATCGAGCTGCATTCGTTCCCGCTCGAGTTTCACAAACGGTGGGAGATCGACCGGTCGCGCGTCGCGCAGGCGCTCACGCCGCGTACACGCGCGATCGTGGTCGTGAATCCGAACAATCCGACCGGCTCATATGTCACGCCGCGCGAGCAGGACGATCTCGCCTCGTTCGGGATTCCGATCATTTCGGACGAGGTCTTCTTCGACTACCGTGTAGGACAGGCGCCCTCGCCTGTCCAGGCAGGCGGGGGCGCCTGCCCCACACTCACCTTCACCCTCGGTGGCCTCTCCAAATCCGCGGGACTGCCGCACTACAAGCTCGGCTGGATCGAGGTCAACGGACCGGGCGCGCGCGAAGCGATCGCCGCGCTCGAACTGATCGCCGACAACTACCTATCCGTCGCTACCCCGGTGCAGCACGCGCTGCCCGAGTTGCTGCGCATCGCACCGCAAATCCGCGACGCGATCCGCGCCCGCACCCGCGAGAACCTCGACATCCTCACCCGCGCCATCGAGCGCGCGCCCAGCGCGCGGCTGCTGCCGGTGGAGGGCGGGTGGTCGGCGGTGGTGCGCGTTCCGAGCATCGAATCGGATGAAGAGCTGGCGCTCCGTTTCATCGAACAATGCGGCGTCGTCGTCCATCCCGGATATTTTTTCGACTTCGGCAGCGATGGCTATTTCGTCGTGTCGCTCCTCACGCGCTCCGACGTCTTCGCCGAAGGAATCAGACGGGTCGTGGGTATGATCCCGGCGTGAAGCACCACTGGCTGCTCGACCCCGACATCACGTTTCTGAACCACGGCTCGTACGGCGCCACGCCGATCGCGGTGCTGGCGAAGCAGGACGAGCTCCGCACGCAGCTGGAACGCGAGCCGGTGCGCTTCATGAATCGCGAGCTCGAGCCGCTGCTCGACGCGGCGCGCGCCGAGGTCGCGCAATTCGTCGGCGCGGAGCCGGCCGATCTCGCCTTCGTGCCGAACGCCACGGCCGGCGTGAACGCCGTCCTCCGCTCGCTCGATCTCGACAAGCACGACGAGCTGCTGGTCACCGATCAGGAGTACAACGCCTCGCGCAACGCGCTCGACTATGTCGCGGGCCTCGAAGGAGCGAAGATCGTCGTCGCCGAGATCCCGTTTCCCATCGCCTCGCCCGACGTCGTCGTCGAGCGGCTGCTGGAGAAGGTCACGGAGCGGACGCGCCTCGTGGTGATCGATCACATCGTCAGCCAGACCGCGTTGATCTTTCCGGCCGCGCGGATCATCGCCGAGATGCGCGCGCGGAACATCGACGTGCTCGTCGACGGCGCCCACGCTCCCGGCCAGGTGCCGCTCAACCTGCGCGAGCTCGGCGCGACGTACTACGCGGCGAATCTGCACAAATGGATCTGCGCGCCGAAAGGGGCGGCGTTCCTCTACGCGCGGACGAACCGGCGGATGGGGCTGCGGCCGATCTCCATCAGTCACGGCGCGAACGCGACGCGCACCGATCGCAGCCGCTTTCACCTCGAGTTCGACTGGACCGGCACGTTCGATCCCTCGGCCTGGCTCTGCGCCGCGGAATCGATCCGCTACGTCGGCTCGCTCGTCGACGGAGGCTGGCCCGAGGTCATGCGGCGCAATCGCGAGCTCGCCCTCCGCGCGCGCGACCTGCTCTGCTCACGCTTGCAGATCGCGCATCCCGCTCCCGACGAGATGGTCGGATCGATGGCCGCGTTCCCGGTGCCCGACGGCGACTGGAACGCGCTTCAGGACGAGCTTTTCGCGCAAGGGATCGAAGTGCCGATCATGCCGTGGCCGCAGCCGCCGAAGCGCCTGGTGCGGATCTCGGCGCAGCTGTACAACACGATCGACGATTACGAGAGGTTGGCGAACGCTCTCGCCAGCGCCTTCTCCAGATCCTCGTGACGCGTCGGCTTCGACAGGTAATCGTCCATCCCCGCCGACAGGCACTTCTCGCGATCGCCTTCCAGCGCGTTCGCGGTCATGGCGATGATGCGGCCGCGCTTTCCACCCGCCGCCTCGCGCCGCCGGATCTCCATCGTCGCCTCGTAGCCGTCCATCACCGGCATCTGGCAATCCATCAGGATGACGTCGTACGGCTCGCGCATCACCGCCTCGAGCGCTTCCTTCCCGTTGCCGACCGAATCGGCGACGTAGCCAAGCTTCTCCAGCTGGCTCATCGTCAGTTTGCGATTGAGGAAGTTGTCTTCGGCCAGCAGCACGCGGATCGATTTCCGCTGTTCGGGCGTGACCACCGCCGGCTCGGGACGCGAGTCATACGGCTGCAGCGTTGAATAAGGTGACTGCGTCACGGCTCGCGACAACGGAATCGCGTCATGCGCGAGCGCCAGGGTCATGGCGTCGAACAACTCTCCCTGGCCCACCGGCTTGGCCACGAACGAATGCACGCCGGCGGCGCGCAGCCGCTCCTGATTTACGTCGCGCGAATTCGCCGCGAGGTAGATCAGGCTCGTGCCGGAGATCTCCTCGCGCGCCCGCACTTCGCGCGCGAACGCCAGCGGCTCCATGTCCGGCATGGCGTCGAACAGCACGGCGCGGAACGGATCGCCGCTGGCGAGCTCGCGCCGCAGCATCGTGAGCACCTCGTCCGCCGTCTCGGCGACCTCCACCCGCATCTCCCACGAGGTCTGCAGGTAATGCCGCACGATCTGCCGGCTGGTCGGATAGTGATCCACGAGCAGCACGCGCTTGCCGCGGAACTCGAGATCGGATGACGCGATCGGTTTGCGCGAGCCGTGCTGCTTGGGGAACGGCACGGTGAACCAGAACGTCGAGCCGACGCCCGGCGTCGAATCGACGTCGATCAGGCCGCCCATCGTCTCCACCAGCTGCCGCGCCGTCGCCAGCCCGAGGCCCACGCCGCCGAAGCGCCGCGTCGACGACGCCTCGATCTGCGAGAAGCGCTCGAACAGCAGCAGCCGGTCCTCTGCCGCGATCCCCGGTCCCGTGTCGCGGATCTCGAAGCGGATCACGCGATGCGTCTCCGTCTCGGTCTGCTGCGAGACGTTGAGCGTGACCGTTCCTTCCTCCGTGAACTTCACGGCGTTCTCCATCAGGTTCGTCACCGCCTGGCGGATGCGCGCCTGATTGCCGCGCACGATCGGCGGCATGTGCTTGTCGTACACCAGCGCGACCTCGAGATCCTTGCCCAGGGCGGCGATCTTCATCACCTCGACGATCCGCTGCAGCGTGCGCGAGAGATCGAAGTCGACGTTCGCCGGCGTGAGTCCGCCGGCCTCGAGGTGCGAGACGTACAGGATGTTGTTGACGATCGACAGCAGCTGCTCGGCGCCGGTGCGCGCCTGGTGCGCGAAGTCCTGCTGCTCGGCGTTGAGCTGCGTCGAGAGCAGCAGGTCGATCATGCCGACGATGCCGTTCATCGGCGTGCGGATCTCGTGACTGACGTTGGTCAGGAACTGCGTCTTCAGCCGCGCCGCCTCGAGCGCCGCGTCGCGCGCGCTCCCGAGGTCGGCCTCGAATTGCTTGCGCTCGCTGATGTCGCGGAAGATCACGCGGGCGAGCATCGGCGTGCCGTCGATGAGCTTCGGGTAGAGCGAGCCTTCGACGTCGAGCTTGTGCCCCATGGCGGTGACGAATACGGTCTCCACGGTCTGCGCCTCGCCGCTGGAGAAGACCTCGGTGAACGCGCGGCGGAACGCGTCGCGCGCCTCGGGCTCGATGACGCGGACGAGCGGCGTCTTCGTCAGCTCCTCGCGCGTGAATCCGAGGACGTCGAGCGTGGCCTGATTGGCGTGCATCAAACGGCCGTCCACGCCGAGGCTCATCACGAACTCCGGGATGCGCTCGAAGAAATCGCGGAAACGCTCGTCGCTTTCGTGCAGCGCGTCCTCGAACGCCAGCTCGCGCGCCACGCGTCGCGCCAGGAGCCTCAGCAACGCGGCCTGCTCGGCGCTGACGATGTGCGGCGCCCGGTCGAGGACGGAGAGCGCGCCGAGGAAACGTCCCGATTCATCGACGATCGGAGCGCCGGCGTAGAAGCTGACGTGCGGCGCGTCGACCACCATCGGATGCGAAGCGAGACGGGGATCGGCCGGCGCGTCGCCGATGACCACGAGGTCGCGGGCCTCGGCGATCCGAGCCGCGAACGACGCGGCCATCGGAAGCGAGACGAGGTTCCAGCCGACGATCGATCTGACGATCTCCTTGTCGCCGTTCAGCAGTCCGACCATCGCCACCGGCGCGAAAAGCGCACGAGCGGCCTCGGCTGCAATCGCCTGGAGCTCCGCCTCGCTGGACATTTCGTTACTTAAGGACCGGCGTCAATCATACCTGAACGGCTGTCTGGAGCGGTTCATGCAGCAGTTTTGCGCGGCCCGTAAACACTTTTCTGGAGGAGCAATGAGACAACGTTGTTTGGTTCTATTCGCAGCATTTCTCGTCACGGCAGCGCTCGCCTGCAAGAAGAACGAGTCCTACACCTCGGACACCTCGAGCACGAGCACCACGGTCGGTGAGACATCGGGCACCACATCGACCTATGACACCAGCGGCACCGGCGCGGCCACCGGCACGACCGGCACCGCCGCGATGACATCCACCATGGATCCGGCCGACTCCGACTTCATGATGAAGGCCGCCCAGGGCGGCATGGCGGAAGTCGACATGGGCAACATGGCGTCATCGAAAGCGACGAACGCCGATGTCAAGAAATTCGGCGACCGCATGGTGACCGATCACTCGAAGGCGAACGACGAGCTGAAACAGCTCGCCGCGACCAAGGGCGTCACGCTCCCGACCGCGGTCAGCGCCGAAGAGCAGAAAGATATGGACGCCCTGTCGGCAAAGAGCGGCAAGGACTTCGACAAGGCCTACATCGACGACATGGTCAAAGACCACGAGAAGGACGTCGCCGAGTTCGAGAAGGCGTCGAAGGACGCCAAGGACGCCGACCTGAAAGCGTGGGTCACGAAGACGCTCCCGACGCTGCAGGGGCATCTGAAGATGGCGAAGGAAACGCAGAAGAAGGTGAAGTGAGCGTCAGAGTTGCCGGTCGATCGCAGCCGCGAACTCGGCGACCGGCACTCGTTTCTGTCCGACGTCCTCCACCCGGATGAACGTGCTGTCGCGCACGAAGAACACCTTGTCGGGGTCCTGCCCGAAACTGCAGAAGCAGACATCCCCGGCCCGGAAGCCATTCTCCTCGCACGACGGCAGCCGCAGCGCCATGCTCCGGGCGAGGAAGCCGATCAGCGCCTCGTGTGCGTCGGCGGCGGATTCGTATCCGTCGATCGTCACCGCGACGCGCGCCTCTCCCCCTTCACGCTCGTAAAAGTCGGTGTACATCCGCGCCTTTCCTTCGTAGGCGGCGCGCCGCTCGAACTGCCATCCTTCGATCCCGTCCAGGCGGGGAAAGGCGTCGCGGGGCACGTCGCTGCCGCGTTGCCAGTTCGTGAAGGAATAGCGCTCTTTCACACCGTCGAAGAATCTGTCGTCGACTTCCATTTCGTCATTCTCACTGATTGCGGCGGCGGCCGCCGTTGGTCAAGGGCCATGGCCCTTGCGGGACACACGCGTTGATCCCGTCCGCGTTGTTCGTGCAGAGACGCTCGCGATAGGACGAGCTCGTGAACGGCGTTGCGATCGGCAGACTGGGACTGATCCCCTGTGTCGTGAACTGCATCGGATCGGGCAGATCGGCAATGTGCGGCGAGACCGGCGGCGTGCTCCAGTTCCACGGATTGTTTCCCCCGTCGACCTGCAGGCAGGCGTCGTTGAGCGGGTCGGTGTAGCTCAACGCCCCCAGCCACGCCACCTCGTGATAGCTGAAGACGCCCTGTGACGGAGTGCCCGGGAATGGATATCCCCACGTCGTGCCGCCGATGGCGATCATCTGATTCGTGGCAAATCCGCCCGAGGAAGCGGGATACATCGTCGAGGAGGCGAGATTGCAGCCGAGGATGTTGGCGAACGCGGAAACGATGGCGGCGCAGTCGGTGCAGTTCACCTTGTTGCCCTTGCCTCGCCCCGTGCGCAGATAGTCGACGAACATGGTGCAGAGAAACGACTGACTGTTGTTGGCGGTGTACGCGCTCGCTCCGTTCCGCTGGTCGTACGTCAGGCCGATCGTCCCGTAGACCTTCTGTGTGACCGCCGTCGCCGCGGCCCCGGCGCTGGTGGTGCCGGCCGCCCAGACACACGCGTAGTCGAGGACGTCGGTCCACGGCAGTTGCGTGTCGGAGCGGCCGCTCTGCGTCCATGGTCCGTTCGGTACGGTCAGCACGCTGTAGATGCGATGCGACGTCGTCGCCATGCTCCCCGACGGACCGGAGGCGATCGAGTACGACCACGCCCACTGGATGTTCTGCACCTGAACGCCGTTGCTGGCGATCCGGTGGTTCGGCACCGCGATGGTGACGTATTCCGGTACCGAGACGCCGTTGCGGAAGTTCACCGTGAAGCTCGGGATCGCGCCGAGGATCCCGCCGCCCGACGCGCTGATCGTCGCCGTGGCCGCATCCCGCGTCGTGATCGTGAACCTCGCCTGGATGGTGATCGTCTTCCCCGACACCTTCGCGATCGAGTACGCCGCCGGCGAGTCCGCGGGAAGAGTCTTTCCCTTCACCCATTCGGGCACCGGGACGTCGTTGCGGTAATCGCGGCGGATGGTCAGCGCTTCGATCGCGCTGTTGGTCGGGTCGTAGTCGAATTTGATTGCCGCGATCTCCACGTTCGGCGGCGGATCGCAGGCGCTCGGACGCTGACTCCAGACGAGGATGAACGTCGCGATGGTGGCGGTGAGCGAGGCGATGAGATCGACATAGCCGACGCCGAGGAGCGTCAGCACGAGCTTCGTCACGACGCGGACGATCGTCCAGAAGCCGACGTCGAGAAGGAGCGAGATGAGGATCTTGAGGTATCCCTGCTTGTAGAGCGCGACGGCCGCTTCGACCATCTGCGGGCCGGTGATCGCCGTGCCGGCCGCCAGAATGACGGCCAGGCGGGGGTTCCTCAGGATGTTGATGATGTAGGTGATCGCTTTCGGCGAGAGACGGGCGCTGAGCCCGAATACCGCATCGAGAATGCCGGCGACGATCACGAATACGAGCTGCACCTTCCAGAGCAGGCAATCGTCGACGCTTCCGGCCGCGGCGCGATAGACGACCTCGGTGCCGCGGCGCGTGTGGGAGAGCAGGATGTCTTCGCCATTGATGCGATGCCGGGTGACGAGGAACGGCAGCGACAAAGGATCGCGGCGCAGCTTCTCGATCGTGTCGTTCCACGCCTTGCGAATCCGCTCCGCCCGCTCCCGGTCCGCGCCGGCGGCCGCGATGTCCGCCGCGGTCACGCGCGCGAAGTCGCCCGCCAGCCGCTCCACTTCGGCGCTGAAATCGATCGAACGCCTGATCTCTTCGATCGTCGCCGCGTCCAGCTGTTCGTAGCGTTCGGCGGACTCCGGCTTCGTCTCTTTCGATCCCGGAATCGCCGTCGACGTCTGCGACGCGATCGCCGCTCCGGCCGCGAGAGCGACCGGATGTCCGTTCACGAGATTGGCCGGCGCGTACGAGCTGAAGTCGTAGAGCGCGGCGAGGTCCGGCAGCTGCGGATCGGGATACGTATCGACGAACGCGGCGATCTGCGCGGCGTCGAGCGCGACCCTCCACACCTCCACGTCGCTGATGAATCCCTGCAGCGACGTGCCGCCCGACGGTTGTCCGTCGACGTACGCCGCGCCGACCAGCGGCAGGCCGTCGTTGCGCGATTGGGCGATCGGTCCGAACGGTCCGGACGAGTCGAGCGCGCCGTTGAGGTAGAGCGACAGCGTCGTTCCGTCGAACGTCGTGGCGACGTTGACCCAGCGGTTCAGCGGCACCGTTCCGGTCGAGACGAGCGCGTTCCGCGCGACGTTGTTCGAGCCGCGCACGGAGACGGCACGGAAGGCCGACACCGTCTCGTCGTAGGCGAGATAGAGCGACATTCCGCTGTCGCCCGCCAGGTCGCTGTTGACGAAGATCGCCTGCAGCGGCACTTCATCCGACGAGATGTAGATCGACGACTGCACGGTGTAGGGATCGACCTGCGCGCCGCCCGGATTGACCTCTTCGTCGCGTAGCGGCTGCGCGAATGCTGTACCGCCCATCCCCAGCGCCGGCGTGTAGGTGATCATCCGCGCGCCGCCCGAGAGCGTGATCGGCAGATGGCCGCCGCCGTTGTCGACCGGCGGGCTCTGTGTGAAATCGAAATCGGCGACGATCGTCGACGCCGCCGGAGGGTTGTACATGTTGTCGAGAACGGTGTCCGGGTCGAGCGCCAGGTTGTAGACGCGCACGCCGCGGATCTCGGACTGCAGTTCGTTGCCGATCAGGAACGGATTGGCGTTCGTCGATCCGTTCCCGGCGACCGAGGTGAACGAGTTGAACTGGCCGTCGATGTAGAACCGCACCTGGCCGGCCTGGTAGGTGACGCAGACGTACTGCCACCCGCCTTCCTGAAGCGGCTGCACCCTCGGACTCGACGTGGCCATCGGATAACCCGGGATCTGCAGGGCGAGCGAGTCGCCGATGATGCCGAAGGTGAACGAATCGGACTGCGAGAGGATCCCGGCGCCGGCGCAAAGTCCGTCGAATTTCACCCACGCGTCGACGGAGAACGGCACGGTGCCGTTGAGCGCGATGCCGAGGCTCGACGCCGTTCGCACCGAAGCCAGGGCCGACTGCTTGAGCGCGGTGTAGTCGTATGGATCGCTCACCGGTCACACTCCCGTGGAGAAGTAGGTGCCGGTGCTGCCGAGCAACACGAGGACTCCGGTCCTCGGCATGCCCGGCATTTCCCCCGGCTGCATGCGCACGTGCTCCCACGGCGCGGCATAGGCGGCGGCGGGATCACCGACGTCGCGGCCGATGTAGGTCTCGTTGTTGATCCGCACGCCGTTCGGCCACTGGCTCTGTCCGCTCGGCAGCGAGCCCCACGTCGTGACGTAGCCGTCGAAATGGGGCGGCATCATCCCCGACGCCGTCTGCACCGGGCCCTGGCTGATGTTCCAGCTGCTGTTCACGTTGATCGGAGCGCAGGTGACGCCGAACGTCGATCCGGCCGGCAGCGTACCGACGACGCTGATCACGAAGAGCACCGGAACGTAGTCGTTCTCCGGGTTGGAGAGCGAGTCGATTCGCGAGTACTGCTGCGTGGCGAAGTTCCGCGCGATCGTCAGGTTGTTCCCGCAGACATTCTGGTTCATCCGCACCCACAGGATGTAGTCGCTGTATGACGTGAACGGCGGCGGGATGACCGGCGGCTGTTGAGGCGTGGCCATGCCGATCAGGCAGAAGAGATTGCTGGTCACCGCGTCGAGAAAGAGAACGTCGTTGCCGACGGCGATCCCCTGCGTTGGAGTCGTGTTCAGCGTCACGAAGCTCTTGCCGCTCGCGGTGAGGAGCGGGTTCTGACTCCACAGATTCGTGTTGAGAAAGAGCGAGGAGCTCGACCGGTAGACCGAGATCGACCATCCGCTCAGCGATGTGGTGGCGAGGTTCCTGGCCCGCGTGTAGATGTAGTTCGTCTGGCTTCCGAGCTCTGCCGGCTGGTTGGGATTGGTGTTGTAGTTCTGCACGAAGTAGGTCTGCGGATTTGCGACCTGCTCGTGACAGATGACGTCGGGCGAGTAGTAGGGATATCCGGGAGAAGGAATCTCTCCGGTGTCGCTGAGGGAGTCGCGCATGAAGAAGCCGTTGTAGGTGGCCACACGAACCTCCAGTCCGGGCCGGATGACGCCTCCGGCCGGATTGACCTGCTGACTTATGGATTAGAACCGGGACATCAATATGGACCCGGGATGTCCTGGTGTCAATGGATGAGGCCGCTCGAGGGCGGGTTGGAGAAACCCGCCCTGTTTCAGCGCTTGAACTTCGCCACGATGTAATCGCGATTCATGCGGGCGATGAAATCGGTGGAGATCCCTTTCGGGCAGACCGCCTCGCATTCACGGAACATCGTGCAGGAGCCGAACATCGACTCCATCGTCTCCACCATGCTCACCACGCGCGAGTAGCGCTCCGGCTGGCCCTGGGGCAGGAGTCCGAGGTGGGAGATCTTGGCGGCGGTGAAGAGCTGCGCGGCGCCGTTCGGGCACTGCGCGACGCACGCGCCGCACTGGATGCACTCCGCGGCGTCCATCGACTGCTCCTGCACCGGCTTCGGAATCGGCAGCGAGTTCGCCTCGATCGCGCTGCCGGTGTTGACGGAGATGTAGCCGCCGGCCTGGATGATCCTGTCCAGGCCGCTGCGGTCGACGATCAGGTCCTTGATCACCGGGAAGGCGCGCGCGCGCCACGGCTCGATCCAGACGTCGTCGCCATCCTTGAACTTGCGCATGTGCAGCTGGCAGGTGGCGGTCGCGCCGATCGGACCGTGGGCCGTACCGTTGATCATCATTCCGCACGAGCCGCAGATCCCTTCGCGGCAGTCGTGCTCGAAGTGGATCGGATCTTCGTTCCGGGCGATCAGCGCCTCGTTGACGACGTCGAGCATCTCCAGGAACGACGCGTCGGGCGAAATGTTTTCGGCTTGATACGTGACGAACCTGCCGTTCTCGGAACGGGCCGGCTGCCGCCACACGTGCAGAGTCAGATTCATTTGTAGGACCTCGTGGCCAGCTTCACTTCCTCGTACACCAGCGGCTCTTTGTGCAGCTTCGGCTCGGCGTTGTCGCCCGCGTACTCCCAGGCTCCGACGTACGTGTAGTCCTCGTCGTTGCGCAGCGCCTCGCCCTCTTCGGTCTGGAACTCGCTGCGGAAGTGGCCGCCCGCGGATTCGTTCCGGTGCAGCGCGTCGACGCACATCAATTCGGCCAGCTCGAAGAAGTCGGCCACGCGGCCCGCCTTCTCCAGCGACTGGTTCGGCTCTTCGTCGACGCCGAGCACGCGCACTTCCTTCCAGTAGCGGTCGCGCAGCTCGCGGATCATCGGAATCGCCTTCTTCAGCCCTTCCGCCGTGCGGGCCATGCCGCAGTAGTCCCACATGATCGTGCCGAGCTCTTTGTGGAACGAGTCGACGCTGCGCGTTCCCTTCGCGCCGAGGAGGCGGTTGATGCGGTCGCTCGTCTCGGCGATGGCCTGCTTGAACTCCGGGCGATCGGCCGCCACCTTCTTTCCCATCTGCGTGGCGAGGTAGTCGCCGATGGTGACGGGGACGACGAAGTAGCCGTCGGCCAGGCCCTGCATCAGCGCGCTCGCGCCGAGGCGGTTCGCGCCGTGGTCGGAGAAATTCGCTTCGCCGATGACGTAGAGGCCGGGGATGTTCGACATCAGGTTGTAGTCGACCCACAGCCCGCCCATGGTGTAGTGCGGCGCGGGGTAGATGCGCATCGGCACCGTGTAAGGATCTTCGGCCGTGATGTCGTGGTACATCTCGAAGAGGTTGCCGTAGCGCTCTTCGATCGTGGCCCGGCCGAGGCGCTTGATGGCGTCGGCGAAATCGAGATAGACGCCGCGTCCGCTGGGGCCGATGCCGCAGCCGGCGTCGCATGCTTCCTTCGCCGCGCGCGAGGCGATGTCGCGCGGCGCGAGGTTGCCGTACGACGGGTATTTGCGCTCCAGGTAGTAATCGCGCTCGTTCTCCGGGATCTCCGCCGGGTTGCGCTTGTCGCCCTGCTTCTTCGGCACCCAGATGCGGCCGTCGTTGCGCAGCGACTCCGACATCAGCGTCAGCTTCGACTGGAATTCGCCCGACTGCGGAATGCAGGTGGGATGGATCTGCGTGTAGCAGGGGTTCGCGAAGGCCGCCCCTTTCCTGTACGCGCGCCAGATGGCGGTGGCGTTGCTGGCCTTGGCGTTGGTCGAGAGATAGAAGACGTTGGAGTAGCCGCCCGTGCCGAGGACCACGGCGTCGGCGGCGTGCGCCTCGACCGCGCCGGTCACCATGTTGCGGGTGATGATCCCCTTGGCGTGGCCGTCGACGACGACCAGCTCCAGCATGTCGTGGCGGTTGTACATCTTCACGCGGCCCAGCGCGATCTGCCGCTCCAAAGCCTGGAACGCGCCGAGGAGGAGCTGCTGGCCGGTCTGTCCGCGGGCGTAGAAGGTGCGCGACACCTGCACGCCGCCGAACGAGCGATTCTCCAGCGTCCCGCCGTACTCGCGCGCGAACGGCACGCCCTGCGCGACGGCCTGGTCGATGATGTTCAGCGAGAGCTCGGCCAGGCGATGGACGTTCGACTCGCGGGAGCGGTAGTCGCCCCCTTTGATCGTGTCGTAGAAGAGCCGGAAGATCGAGTCGCCGTCGTTCTGGTAGTTCTTCGCGGCGTTGATGCCGCCCTGCGCGGCGATGGAGTGCGCGCGCCGCGGCGAGTCGTGGTAGACGAAGCATTTGACGTTGTAGCCCAGCTCCGCCATGGTCGCCGCCGCCGCGCCGCCGGCCAGTCCCGCGCCGACCACGATGATGTCGTACTTCCGTTTGTTGGCGGGGTTGACCAGTTTGTAGTGGGACTTCGCGTAGGCCCACTTCTGCGCGAGCGGGCCGGGAGGATTCTTGCTGTCCAGTTCCATTGCGGCGATTACCTCACGATTCCGATCAGCACCGCGATCGGGAACGACAGATTGCCGATCGTGATCACCAGCGCGAATGCGGTCGCGAAGACTTTCTTCCAGTTGTTGAACTTCGGATTGTTCCATCCGACCGAATTGAACATGCTCCAGAGGCCGTGGTAGAGGTGCAGCCCGAGCGCGAGGTTGGCGATGATGTAGAACGCGCTCACCCACCACACCTGAAACCCGGTCACCACGTTGTGGTAGACGTCGTGCTCGATGAAGTTCGGGTGCACGGTGCCGGTCGTGAAGTGCAGCAGGTGGTAGATGACGAAGAGGAGGATGATCACCCCTCCCCAGCGCATCGTCCGCGCCGCGTACGTGCCGACCACGTACTCCCGGTCGCGATAGCCGACCGGCCGCGCCGCGCTGTTCATCAGCGTCAGCTGCGTGGCCGCCACGATGTGCAGGATGACCGCGATCAGCAGCAGCGCGCGGGAGACCCAGAGCGCGGCGTAATCGGGCAGGGCGGGGGCGCCCATGGTGATCAGGAACTTCGCGTACGCGTTCAGGTGCTCGGCCCCGAGGTAGAGCTTCAGGTTGCCGAGCATGTGCAGGAAGATCCAGCCGAAGAGGAAGGCGCCGGTCAGCGCCATCACCGCCTTCTTGCCGATGGCTGTCCCCCAGAAGGCTCCGAACCAGGTGCGCGATGTGTGGGGAGAGGAGTCGTCGAGTGTGATGCTCACGGAGGGACATCATATCCGGGGAGGGCGGGCGGTCAAGGTGGGGTGAGCGACCGCACGTGCCAATCCAGTTGCCTCCGCCGATCGCGCGGTCCACGTCACAACAGATTGCGCTGTTTCAACGACACGAACGTGCTCGACGTCACGATCAGATGATCCAGCACCTCCACTCCGAGCGGCTGGCCGATGGCGGCGAGTTTCGCCGTGAATGCGAGATCCTGAGGCGATGGTGACGCATCACCCGACGGGTGGTTGTGAAAGACGATCACCCCTGCGGCGTGGTCATTCAGTGCGAAGCGAAATACATCGCGCGGAGACACGGATGCGGAGGTCAGCGTTCCGACGAAGATCTCCCGCTCACTAATGATGCGGTGACGGGCATCGAGATAGATTCCGCCGAACGTCTCCTGAACGCGGCAACCGTAGTTCGCCATCAGTCTTCGCGCGACGATTTCCGGTTCGCTGATCGGTTCAGACGAGGTCACGGAAAAAGCCGCAATGCGCCGGCCGAGCTCGAGCGCGGCGCCGATGCGCGCGACGCGGCTGGCTCCGAGGCTGCCGACCGCTTTCCCCGGCACCCATTCGCGGCGCGCCAGCGCGAGCAGGCCATCCGCGACGAGCTCACGAGCGATGTCGACCGAGCTCTTACCTTTTCGCCCCGGTTCGATGAGCAGCGCCATCAGTTCCGCGTCGGACAGCGCGACGGCGCCGCCGCGGGCCATCCGTTCCCGCGGGCGTTCATCGACCGGCAGATCCGCGATGCTGGTGTGCGCCGTCTCCACGCACCCGAGGTTCCCTCGGTTGCGCGCGAAGTGCAACGTTTCTACCGAACGTGGAGGCGAACTATGCCGCCGCGGTATTCGTCACCGATCGCAGGATCGACACGATCTCCGCCGCATCCGTCGCGCCGAACACGCCGTCTACACCGCGGGGGCTGAAGTCGGTGTATGGCGATGCGTACAGCAGCGCCGGATCCATGGCGCCGTTCTCCGTGAGGTGATCGACGATCATGTTCACGAACTCGATCTGGTTCGCGGTGAAGCTCTTTCCCGAGAGAAACGCCGCAAATGCTTCTTTCGCGGCAGTGCGGTCAAGGCCGACCAGCGAGCGGACGAAGAGGCCCAATCCGTTCGTCAACTCCGCCGCGCGTTGCACGTCGCCGGCGGTCCCCACGCCGCTCTCGACCAGAATCCGCTCCAGCTCCTCGATATCCGTTGCGGTCAGCGGACGATTCGTCCGGACCTTGTGCACGGCGATCTGATCTTCGTGCTGGCGCAGGAACTGGCGCGCTTTGGTCCGGAACTTCTCGAAGTCGGCGGCGGAGACGAACGGCCCCAGCTCGACCGCAACTTCAGCGCCCATTTCGTCTTCAAAATCCGTGTAGACGATGCGGCGGTCTTTCTTCTCGATCAGGCAGATCAGTGAGCGAAGGCGCTTGCGCACGTTCTCGAACATCGCGACCGTGGTGTCCTGCCACCATTCATCCGTCTGCAGTTCCAGGATCAGCGGCAACTCGGCGCGAATCATGGGGATGTTCTTCTTCTCCTCCAGTAGTCCGGCGATGCTGCGCAGTTGCTCGGAGAGCGTCAGAAAGCGGTGATCGCCCTGCAGCCGCGCCAGTTGAAGCCGGAGGATCAGCGAATCGAAACGCTTCGCATCCTCCTCCTCACTGGGAAGCTCGTTCGGAAGCGACGCCAGCTCGCGTGCGAGCTCCTCGAGGTCCGCGCTGGTGAGGTTGGTCCAGACCTCCGGGCCGCGCCACTTTTCGACGTAACGGCGCTGCGGACGGACGACGAAGTTGTCGACGTTCATCGCGTCGACCTCACCGCGCAGGCGCTCCGCAACGTCCAGCCGCAGCCGGTACTCGTTGAGGAAGCCTTCATACGGTTCTGCCGCATCGCGTACTTCGTCCTCGGCCGTTGCGAAGCCGTGCTGATGGAACCGGCGGTCGAGCTCTTCGATGAGCTGGAGCCGGTACTTGAACAATCGCGTGCTCAAGGAGTCGGCAGTCTGACTCTCGATCCCCTGCGCGTTGGCGCCGAAGAACGCGAGGTTGTCGCAGTAATCGAAGATGTAGAAAAACTCCTTGTTCCGGCCCGGCCCGAAGAGATCCGGCGAGAGTCGCGTGCCGCGCCCGACCATCTGCCAGAACTTCGTCTTCGAGCGGACGATCTTGAAGAACACGAGGTTGACCACCTCGGGGATGTCGAGTCCGGTGTCGAGCATGTCGACGGAGATCGCAATGTGCGGTGCCTTCAACGCTTTTTCGAAGTCGCCGATGAGCGAATCTGCATACGTGATCTGGTTATCGATGACGCGCGCGAACTCGCCCCTGTACCGCGGATAGTTCGCATCGAACCGTTCCGCGATGTAGAGCGCGTGCGCGTGATTCTTGGCGAAGACGATCGTCTTGCCGAGGCGGTCGCCGCCGGCCACGTGAATCCCGCGCGTCATCAGATGGGCGAGCACCTTGTCGACCGTGTCCTCGTTCATCAGCCACTGATTGACCGCTCCCGCTTCCACCCGCACCGGGACCTGGCCGCTGTCGTCCCACTCGATCTCGTCCCACAGCTCTTTCTCTTCGTCCGGCAGCTCGTTGTAGGTAATGCCCTGCTGCACGAACTTGATCGGCACGGCGACCGGCTTCGCCGGAACGAGCACGCCGTCCGCCACCGCGGTGGCCAGATCGTAGGCATCGGTCGGGACGCCGCGCTCGAGGTCGAACAACTTGTAGGTGTCGCGATCGACTTCGTCTTTCGGAGTCGCGGTCAAGCCGACGAGCAGCGAGTCGAAGTAGTCGAAGATCGCCCCGTACTTCTTGTAAACCGAACGATGAGCTTCATCGATGACGATGAGGTCGAAATGCCCCGGTCCGAAACGACGAAAGCCATCCTGCGTCTCGTCGATCAGTCCCATCATCGTCGCGTAGGTCGATACGAAGACGCGTCCCTCGGTCTCTTTTTCGTTGAGCAGGTTCACCGGCGAGGAACTGGGAAGATGCCGTGCAAAGGCGCGCACCGCCTGCCGCACCAGCACCCGGCGGTCCGCCAGAAACAGCACGCGCTTGACCCAGTTGCAGCGCATCAGCAAGTCGGCCAGGGCGATCACCGTGCGCGTTTTCCCGGCGCCCGTAGCCATGACCAGAAGCGCCTTCCGCTCGTTGTCCTTTTCGAACGCCTCCCCGATCCGGCGGATCGCCCGCTTCTGGTAATAGCGTTCGACGATCGCTTCGTCGATTTCCGCGGCGCCGAGAGGCCGGCGCGTCGTGCGCCGCTGGATCAGCAGCTCCAGTTCATTCTTCTTGTAGAAGCCCTGCACCGGCCGCGGCGGATAGAACGCGTCGTCCCAGATCCAGTGCTCGTAACCGTTGGACGTGAAGATCACCGGACGCTGGCCGTAGCGCGTCTCCAGACAATCGGCGTAGAGCTTCGCCTGCTGCTGGCCGATGCGCGAGTCCTTGCGCGTTCGCTTCGCCTCGACCAATCCGAGCGGCTTGCCGTCATCGCCCCAGAGGAGGTAGTCGACGTATCCCGTTCCGTCGTTCCGGCCGTCGCTCGTCGGCATGCCGTGCACTTCGAACTCAACGTCATCCGGCCCGGCGAGCGACCAACCGGCTTCCTTGAGCAGAAGATCGATGAAGTAGTCGCGCGTCTCCGCCTCGGAGTAGTCGTGCGTGTCGGGCTTCGCGCTGTTCGCCGCCTTGACTGCCGCGATCTCCTCACGCAGGCGCTGCAGCTCGGCATCGATGTTCTGGCGATCGGCGATCAGCTCGAAGAGCTTCTCGTTTCGCGCCGCGAGCTCGTTCTCCAGCTTCTGAATCTGCGCAACGTTCTTCGGCGATACCACGTCGCGCGGAAGCTTCGACGCGTCGAACGACAGTGAATCGGGCGGCGCCGCGACGCGCGCATACGTACGCGCTAGCCAGAAGAGGAAATGAAAGAGATCTTCCGTCGCGCGGAGTGAATCCTTTTCCTGCAGCGGCTTCGGACTGTGCGCGGCCAGATTGCCGAGGTCCTTGATCAGACGCGCTTTCGCAAAGAGCGCCGGGCCGGCCGTCTGTTTGAACGTCGGATCGTGAATCAATGCGGAGAGCTGGTCCTGATACGGCAGCGCGACCGCCGGATCGTGCTTGTAGATCCAGACGACCGCCAGCTCGAGCGCGCGCCGCGCATAGAAACACGACGTGCGCGGATCGGGGCGCGTGGCATTTTCAGCGCGCGCCGCCGCGTCGAAAACGTCGGGCCATTCAGTGCGGACGAAGTCGAACTGGCTCACACCCTGCCTTCCACTCTACCGACGGTGGATTATTGAAGTCCCTCCCTATGATAGCCAGCCTTGCGTGAAACACCGGCGCCATGCGCGCGTGTTATCTTCAAACGGAGGCCTCGCCATCAGCGCCACCATCAAAGCATTGAAGAGACGGAAGGACATCTACGAGGGGCACGATCCACGAGCGATTCCCGCGTATCCGCTCGTGGAGGCGGCCCACTACCTCGGGCTGAATGCGTCGACGCTGGGGGCGTGGTTTCGGGAAGGCGCGCTCATCCCTGCCGATGCGAACGCGGGGCAGCTGTCGTTCTGGAATCTCGTCGAGACCTTCGTCCTGAAAGGACTCCGGGAGGAGCACAGGATGTCGCTACAGCGCATCCGGCGAGCGGTCATCGAGCTGCGCCGTCAGTATCCCGGCGTGCCGCACCCTCTCGCGCAACTCGATCTGGCGGTTCTGAATCGCGATCTGTACGCGGACCGTGAAGGCTTGCTCGTCGACGCCTCGCGCGGAGGACAGCTCGGAATTCGAGGTGTGCTCGAGCGCTACCTCTCCCGCATCGAAAAGGATGATCGCGGCGCCGCCCGCCTCTTCCCGTTCACCCGGCCGAACCTGGACGATGCGCCCCGTACGGTGGCCATCGATCCGGCCGTCTCCTTCGGCCGGCCGGTGATCGCCGGAACGTCGATCCCCACGGCCGTGCTGCACGAGCGCTGGAAGGCAGGCGACTCGATCGCCGGCCTGGCGGAGGACTACGATCGCCCCGTCGCGGAAATCGAAGAAGCGCTCCGGTACGAAGCGGCGTGAGCCGCCGCCGCTCGTCTTCTTCATCGACGCGTCAATGGGACGCGCGCTCGGTCGGAGGCTCGCCGAGGAAGGCGTTTCCGTCGAGCTCCACAACGATCATTTTGCGCAAGGCACACCGGACGCCGAATGGCTGCCAGTCGTTGGCCAGCGAGGCTGGGTCGTCCTGACGAAGGACACCCGCATCCGTTATCGACCACACGAGAAGCAGGCGCTGCTCGCCGCAGGAGTACGCGCGTTCGCGTTCACGAGCGGCAGTCTCTCCGGAGCGGAGATGAGCGAGGCGATCGTGAGGGCGTTACCTCGAATGCAGAAGTTACTGGCGGCACATCCGCGTGCGTTTGTGGCCCGTATTACGGCGACGTCGGATGTCGCGATCGTGTTGGAGGGGTAGCAACCGTCTACCGCTGAACGTCTAAGAAATTGGGTCGCCGCTTGAGTTCGTGAATTCGCATTCAGAGCTCACCGCGGAACGCACGGTGTTGGAGTGAGGCGAAGAGCGTATCGAGCATCGAGAGTGCAGATTCATGTCCAGCGGAAATCTTCTCCAAAAGACTAGCCTTGTGCGCGAAGATCTGCTGCAGATCATAGGGCGGGCAAGGGAACGTGAATGATTTCAGTTCGATCGGCGAGATGTGAGGAATCGTCGTTTCGGTCGGTCGACAATGGCTAGCGAAGAAGGGGTGACGAAGGAGATGGAAGAGGAATTCGTTACATATTCCGCTATTTCCTCTAATACGCGCTACACGCTGCACAAGCAGCGCCGGTATGTCGCTCGGCCGGATTCGAGCAATCTTGAATCCTCCAGCGATCCAAGGACGATCCATGGCGAGCACGATGTCGCCCGCGTCCAACCTGAACACGTCATACTTTGAAACGTCGTCGGCTGGCCAGCAAGCCAAGTCGCTCCAGTTTACGCGTCCCGGAAGTACATTGGCGCCTCGACAAAGACGAATGCCACGCGCCATGGACACGTAACGCACGCTCGGAAAAGGGAACCCGGTGATTACCTCGGCAACCTGTCCTAGTGTTACGCTTTGCCAATGTTTGGAATTACTCGCGGGATCACCGAACATCTCGAGAAAGATGGATCGGGTTAGGTCGTCGAGTTGAGCGAGCGCGGCGCGGCGCCTGTCCCGTAGCGCGTCCGCCTCATCCATGATCTCCGCGATCCGCCGTTGCTCTGTGATCGGCGGCAGCGGAAGCAGGAGTCTGAGGCAACGATCAATATTTAGATTCGAGATGTTTGTCGTCTGTTGTCCAAAGCTTCTGACAGTTGTTTGAATTCGATCTGAAGCGAACCATCGAAACAGATAGCGTGGATCTATCTTGCGACGGTCTGGCCGAAGCACCGAAACGAAGCCGCCAAATGTCGAACGCCACGGTAAAGTTGGAACTGCACAACATTTTCCCACCAAGTTCCAGCTATTCGCGCTCGATACAAGTACATCTCCATCGACCAAGTATTGATCATCTCTCTTCACCAAGTCTTCGGAGATGCCCCACACATCACTGATGTCAAGCTCGTGCTGGACATTCTTTGTCCGCATACAGGCGACTGCTCGTTCCATGTCCAATGAGACAACGTCATCGGGCTTGAACGTGACACCGCGAATGATTGATGCGACGTCGCCGAGAGGAACGAGGTCGTGCGTCACCTCAGCATCTCCTGCAGCTGCCGCATCCCTCGCTGAATCTCCTCCTCGATCTTCGCCAGTTCCGCGAGAATCTCCCCCGGAGGACGATGATCGACTCCCTCGTGCACAACCTCCTTATAGCGATTGAGCGAGAGGTCATACCCCTCTTCGGCGATGTCCGCCCTCGGAACGCAAAAGCTCTGTGCAGTCCGTCGCCGATCGCGCTCCGCACCGTCGCACTCGCGCCAACGCGTGAGCACATCCGGCAGATTGTTCTTCGCGTGTTCATCTTCACTGAGAGACTTCTTCGGAATGGCGCCGAGTTTCTCCTCGGCCAGTAGCGGCGTCCGCTTGTCGTCGAGACTCCAACCGTCGGCGTCGACGTCGTAGAACCATACCGAGTCCGTACCGCCGGAGTTCGTCTTTGTGAAAACGAGAATCGCCGTCGAGACGCCGGCGTAGGGTTTGAAGACGCCGCTCGGCAGCGAGATCACGGCATCGAGCTTCTGGTCCTCGACGAGCAACCGCCGCAGCTCCTTGTGCGCCTTGCTCGAGCCGAAGAGCACACCCTCGGGCACGATGACCGCCGCGCGGCCGCCCGGCTTCAGTAGCCGCAGAAAGAGGGCGAGGAAGAGAAGCTCAGTCTTCTTCGTCTTCACGATCGCCAGCAAATCCTTAGCCGTTCCTTCGTAGTCGAGCGAGCCGGCGAACGGCGGATTGGCCAGGACGAGCGTGTACTTTTCCTCCTCGCCGGCGTGGTCCTGTGAGAGGGAGTCGCGATAGGTGATATCGGGGCTCTCCACGCCGTGCAGGAGCATGTTCATGCTGCCGATGCGCAGCATGGTGTTGTCGAAGTCGAAGCCGTGGAAGAGGCCCTCGTGAAAGTGCCGGCGTTTCTTCTCGTGGCGGAAGATCTCCGGGTGGTTGTCGCGCAGATATTCGCCCACCGCGACGAGAAAGCCGGCCGTGCCGCATGCCGGATCGCAGACCACGTCGTCGGGCGTCGGCGCGACCAACTCGACCATCAGGCGAATGATGTGGCGCGGCGTGCGGAACTGGCCGTTCTGGCCCGCCTGGGCGATCTTGGCGAGCATGTACTCGTAGAGATCGCCCTTGGTGTCGCGCTCCTCCATCGGCACGTGGTCGAGCATGTCGACGACCTTGGCCAGCAGCGCCGGCGTGGGGATGGTGAAGCGGGCGTCCTTCATGTGCTTCGCGTACGTCGAGCCCTCGCCGCCGAGGTTGCGAAGAAAGAGGAAGACGTGATCGGCGACGATGTCGTACATCTCCTTCGGCGCAAGATTTTTGAAGCGCGACCAGCGGAGATCGTCGTACGGCCGGCCCTTCGGATCGTTGCCGGCGGGAAATACGACGCGCTCGACCGGCGTGCCGAGGGTCGCGGCTTTCGCCTCCGCGTTCTTCTGCAGGTCATCGAGGCGGCGGATGAAGAGCAGATAGGTAATCTGTTCGATGACTTCGAGCGGGTTGGAGATACCTCCGGACCAGAAGGCGTTCCAGATGGCATCGATCTGACTGCGAATCTCTCCGGTGAGCATCAGTCTCCTCTCCGCGAGTGCGGAGCGCGTCCGATCAGATGATGTGGTGCATTGGACCGGCGGAAGAGTAACAAGTTTCGCCGGATTGTGAAGCCGCGTGTCGTGGCTCGGCTTGCTTCGTTGCCGAATTACTTCGGTAGCAGCTTGCGCAGATCGGTCTTGTCAAATGCTCCGACCAGATCCATCACCTTGCAGTCGAGGGCGACGGCGATCCGGATGATGGTCGTGAGACTCGGGACTTTGATGCCGTGCTCCATGTTGCTGATGTAGGTGAGTGACATGCCGGCCGCTTCGGCAAGCGCCTGCTGAGTGACGTTACGCTTCAAGCGCACTTCGCGCAGACGTTCGCCGAACAGCTTCCCTTCCGGCTGAATATTTTTCGCGATCACGCGTCGCACCTCTTGCTTTTTAGAGGAAACGAATGCACTCTATTGAGCAAAGAGAAACGGAACCGCCGCATGCTCGACCAGGACGTCATCAACCGCATCCGCACCATCTTCCTACACCAGCGTCCGCACGTCACCATCACCGAAGCGGCCCTGCTCCTCGGGTGGTCCCGAGGCGAGATGTCGGGGGCGATTGCGGCGGGTGAGGTCGAGGTCAACACCACTTCGATCGCAAAGTGGATCTGGCGCGAGGAATTGATGGCCAAAGCGCTCGAGCTCTGGTCGCTGGAAGCCATCGAGGAGGCGCTCGGCGCGGATGCGGACGGCGTGCTTCCGGAGGGGCTGCGTCTTATCGAGCTGCACGTCCGGATTCCTCGCCACCATGTCGCCATGCTCCGGCTCTTTGCCGAGCGGAATCGCACGACGGTCGGCGATGCGCTCACGCGCGAGCTCGACGGCATCGCCAGCGCGCAGGCGAACGAGTTGTCGTCGGCCATCGCGGGCTTCGCGGACGTGTTCGCGTGGCCGGACGGCGAACGAATGCCGCTGCCCTGCTAGCCCGGCCGGGCGGCGGCCGGCGAATTCCGCGCCACCATCAATTCGCGCATCACCTCGGCGATATCGCCGCCGAGGACTTCGATTAATTCGAGCACCGTGGTCAGACTCGGGATGTTTCCGCCCTGCTCCACGATCGCCACGTACTGCGGCGTCAGGCCCGCGCGCTGCGAGAGTTTCTTCCGCGTCCAGCCGCGTGCGAGCCGCAGACGCTCGACGATGGCGCCGAAACGCACCGCATCTGAGCTGACCACACGTGAACGCGGCATGCCGACATGATATCGAAACCATGGATGAAGTGAATGACACGCGCGATCGCATTCACGAAACCATGGATGAGGTGATTAGCCTCAAGCGGCTCACGCATGCGACGCGCAATGGCGTAGATCCCACAAAATTGCGAGTCTTTGGGTCGAATGCTGACAAACATGCGCTCGATCGTCGCAAGCTCTTAAACCACGGATTCACACAGTCGCCTCAAAGGTCCGCCCGCTTCATCCATGGATTCAATCTGTCCAACTGCGAAGACATGAATCGGCCCGGTCACTCAATCATCGAGTCAAAACCTCTCATGAATCGCTCGCCAGGGATGCACTCTGACAAACGTCACGCTCTACTCCTGACCTTCTCCAGTATCCGCTTCCGCCTCCCGAGCGCATCTTGTCCCCCATGACGACGATCACTGCTCCACGGTCGCTCCACGAAGCTTTCACCCATCCCTCCCCCGCCCAGCTCGCGAACGTCACGAAGCGCTTCGGCACGACGACGGCGCTCGACGGCATGAGCTTCTCGATCGAGCCGGGCCAGCTGGTCGCGCTCCTCGGGCCGAACGGCGCCGGCAAGACGACGGCCGTCCGCCTCCTCCTCGGACTCTGCACGCCCGACTCCGGGATCGCCCGCGTGTTCGGCGCGAATCCGCGCGACGCCGCGAATCGCGTCCGCACCGGCGCGATGCTGCAGGTGGCGCGCGTGCCGGAGACGCTGCGCGTCCGCGAGCACCTCGAGCTCTTCTCCAGCTACTACCCCGATCCGATGGCGCTCGACGAAGTCATCGCCGCCGCCGGCCTGGAAGGAATCGAGAACAGGAATTTCGGCGACCTCTCCGGCGGCCAGAAGCAGCGCCTCCTCTTCGGCCTCGCCATCTGCGGCAATCCCGATTTCATCGCGCTCGACGAGCCGACCGTCGGACTCGACGTCGAAGCGCGCCGCGCGCTCTGGAAACAGATCCGCGCCTTCGTCGCCCGCGGCAAGTCGGTGCTGCTGACGACGCACTATCTCGACGAAGCCGACGCCCTCGCCGACCGCGTGATCGTGATCGACCACGGCCGCGTCGTGGCGGAGGGAACTCCGAGTGAGATCAAACATGGGTCTCGTTCACTCGAAGACGCATTTTTGACACTGCTCGGACGATAGGAATTGATAGCGATTGAGCTGTTGAGCCGTTGAGCTCTTCAGCTTTTGAGCTCAACCGCTTAACAGCTAAACCGCTCAACAGCTCTGAGAAGGAGTCCTCATGCTTCGCATCCATCTGCTCGAGATCAAATACGAATTTCTGAAAATGCTGCGCATGCCGCAGTACGCAGTGCCGACGCTGCTCTTTCCGATCATCTTCTACGTCTTCTTCGCCATCGTCTTCCACGGGCGGAGCGGACAGGGGATGTCGATGGCGACGTACATGCTGGCGACGTACGGCGCGTTCGGCGTGATCGGCGCGTCGCTGTTCGGATTCGGCGTCGGCGTGGCCATCGAGCGCGGCCAGGGATGGCTGCAGGTCAAGCGGACGACGCCGATGCCGTTCTCGGCGTACATCGTGGCCAAGATCTCGATGGCCCTCCTCTTCAGCACGATCATCGTCGTCGCCCTGCTGATCCTCGGCATTTCGTTCGGCGGCGTGCACATCACGTTCGGCCGCGCGCTGGCGCTCGTCGGCGTGCTCGTCTCCGGCGCCCTGACCTTCTGCGCGCTCGGACTGGCCATCGGCTATCACGCCGGCCCGAATTCCGCCGTGCCGATCGTCAACCTCATTTATCTGCCGATGTCGATCCTGTCGGGATTGTGGGTTCCGATCTGGGCCATGCCGCGCGGCCTGCAGCGCGTGGCGTTCTTTCTCCCGCCGTTCCATTTCTCGCAGCTGGCATTGAGGGTCATCGGCGGCGGCCGCGGATTACCGGCGTATGTACACGTCATTGCGATGATCGTCGCCACGGCGCTGTTCCTGTTCGTCGCGTACAAGGGGTATCAGCGGGATGAAGGGAAGATGTTTGGATAAACAGTTGCCGGTTGCCGGTTACCGGTTCCCATGGCAACCGGCAACTGGTAACCGGTAACTGGTAACCTGACTCATGCGCCTCATCCCAAGAAACGACGACCTCGGCTGGACGCCGTACGCATGGACGGTCTACGTCGTCTTCTACGCGATCTCGCCGATGTTCGCGCGCAACGCGACGCCGATCGACTGGCTCACGACGATCGGCACGACGCTGATTTTTCTGGCGCTCTATTTCCGCGGGTACTGGGTGCGCGGACCGCGCATCATTCCGATCATGGCGGCGCTCGTGCTTCTCGGGCTGCTGCTCTACCCGCACAATTCCGCGGCCGGCGTCTTCTTCATTTACGCCGCGTCATTTGCGTCGCGACTCGATCACGACCGCGCCGCGATCGCCACCATCGCCGGCATCGAGGTGATCGTCGGCGTCGAAGCGTTGTTGACGCAGATGCACCTCTTCACCATCGCCTGGGTCGTGGTGTTCGTGGCGCTGGTCGGCGCGATCAACGTGCACTTCGAAGGCGTCGGCCGCCAGCAGGCGAAGCTGCGTCTCGCGCACGACGAGATCGAGCACCTGGCGAAAGTGGCGGAGCGCGAGCGGATCGCGCGCGATCTGCACGACCTCCTCGGACATACGCTCTCCGTGATCATCCTGAAATCGGAACTGGCGTCGAAGCTCGCGGAACGCGATCCGGAACGGGCGCGCGAAGAGATCCGCGACGTGGAGCGCATTTCGCGCGACGCATTGACGCAGGTGCGCGCCGCGGTGCGCGGTTATCGCTCCGGCGGATTGCAGGCGGAGGTCGAATCGGCTCGCGACGCGCTCGACGCCGCGAACGTCACGCTGGAGTGCGATCTCGCCAGATTGCCATTGCCGCCCGCGCATGAGGCGGTGATCGCGCTGGCCATTCGCGAGGCGGTGACGAATATCGTCCGCCACGCGCACGCCACGCGCTGCCGCATCGTGCTCACGCCGCACGACGGTTCGTACGCATTGACGGTCATCGACAATGGCCGCGGCGGCGAAGCGGCGTTCGGCAGCGGATTGAACGGCATGCGCGAGCGGATCGAAGCGCTTGGCGGGACATTGACGCGCGACGGCTCGAATGGAACGACCGTGACGATCACAATGCCGGGTGTGGGACAGGCGCCCTCGCCTGTCCTTGTCGCGGTCGGGGAACGCGCTTGATCCGCGTCGTCATCGCCGAAGACCAGGCCATGGTCCTCGGCGCGCTCGCGGCCCTGCTCGAGATCGAAGGCGACATCGACGTCGTCGGCCGCGCGCAGAACGGCGAAGAAGCGCTGGCCATCTGCCAGCGCGAAAAACCCGACGTGTTGCTGACCGACGTTGAAATGCCGCGCATGACCGGCCTCGAGCTGGCGGCCGCGGTGCGCAAGACGACGCGCGTCATCATCCTGACGACCTTTGCGCGCGGCGGTTATCTCCGCCGCGCGCTCGAAGCCGGCGCATCCGGTTATCTATTGAAGGATTCGCCGGCCGAGCAGCTGGCGAACGCGGTGCGGCGCGTGGCGTTGGGCGGGCGGGTGATCGATCCGGAGCTGGCGGCCGAAGCGTGGGGCGAGCCCGATCCGCTCACCGATCGCGAGCGCCAGGTGTTGCGCATGGCGGGCGAAGGAGAGAGCAGCGCCGACATAGCGGCGACGCTGAATCTGTCCGAGGGGACGGTGCGCAATTACCTGTCGGAAGCGATCAACAAGCTCGGCGCCGCTAATCGCGTCGAGGCGGCGCGGATTGCGCGCGGAAAAGGGTGGCTTTAGTCACCTCGCGCACCCGCACGCCGCTCTTCTGCGCGTCGCACGTGAACGCGTCGCGATACGCGATGCGCGCGACGTAATCGGTCGTGGCGACGCGATAGGTCTTCGCCGGATCGATCGCTTCCGGCCGCGCGATGTAGCAGAACGAATCGCTCCCCTTGCGCCGCTGCACGGCGTCGAAGAGTTTCTGCAACGCGTCGCCGCGTAATTCGCACACCACGATCTCGTTGTCGTACGGCATTGCGGCGCGCAGGAGCTCGAGATTGATCGGCCCGGGCGGAAGCGGCTGGCGGAAACTGCTGACCGTCGACAACGCCACGTCGGCGTGCACGGCGACGCGCATTGCGTCGAGCGAGGCCGCCGCCAGCGCATCGACGCTCAGCGCCTTGTCGAGCGAGCCGATGTTCACGAAGAGCGACGCGTATTGCGGATCGCTTTCCAGCTCGCGTTCCATCGCCGCCACGCGGGCCTCGATGTTCCTGTCCGCTTTCATGCTCGTGTCGACCGGCACGAGCTCACCGCGGACGGACGACAACCGCCGGCCGTTGAAGACGAGCGACACGCGGCTGATGTACGTCAGGTATTGATACGGCGCGATGAACCAGGTCCGCGTGCCGTCGATCTGCGTCAGCTCGTGTTTCTCATGGCTGTGCGAGCCGAAGATCAGATCGATCCCCGGTACGGCGCGGGCCAGCGCGTAATCATCTGCGGTGTGCTCGTGCCCGATCATCACCACGGCGTCGACGCGCTCCTCCTCGCGCAGGACCCGCACCACGTCGCGCGCCGCGGCGATCGAATCGGCGAACGCCAGCTCCGGCACCTTCACCAGTGATTTGAAATCGGGACCGGCCAGGGCGAAGACGCCGATGCGTTTCCCATGACGCGTGAAGACCTCGTAATGTTGAAAACCGTTCGTATTCGCGCTGAGGATCGGATAACGCAGCTCGGCGCGGCATTTCGCGAACTCGGCGAAGCCGTAGTCGGGCTCGTGATTGCCGAGGGCCATGGCGTCGACGACGCCGTTGAGCCACGGCCATTCCGCGCAACCGTACTTGTCCGACCACGCCGGCGACCCTTTGTTGACCATGTCGCCGCCGCTGAACACCAGCGCGCCGCGCGCATGCTCGCGCTTCATGTAGCCGATGGCGCGGGCGACGCCGCCCTGCGACGCGCGGTCCTCCGAATAGAACGGCAGCGCGTGCGAGTGGTAGTCGGAGAAATGCAGCAGGGTGACGGTGGTCTCGGCGCAGGCGGCGCGGGCGAGGACGAGGATCAACAGGAGTTTGCGCATGTCTTTAAATACGAAAAAGGGCGCACCCCCTGTGCGCCCTTTCGTTCGATGCAGTATGCCTCGGATTTACTTCTTGATGGTGTCCTGCATCTCTTTGATCGCTGCTTCGCGGCCCTTGTCCTTGGCCGTCTTCGCATACTGAGCGCGGCGGCTAGCGGGAATCTGTCGGATCAGCGCGAGATAACGACCCTGGAGCTGGCGCGACGCGAGCTGTTCCGGCGTAATGGCGGAACGTTTCTTACGGCCCTTCTTTGCGGCTGCGGCGGCCGGAGCGGCGGCAGGTGCTGCTGCGGCGGCCGACGCAGGCGGACGTCCCGGCGGACGGCCAGGGCGACCGGGCGGGCGGCCGGGCGGACGTCCCGGCGGACGTCCCGGACGGCCGGGCGGGCGGCCCGGGCGGCCACGACGGCGGCCGGCCGGCGCTTTTGCGCCGGCGCCGGCGCCGCCGCCATGAGCCTGGCGCAGTGAATCCAGACGGCTCTGAAGCTCGTTGATCTCACGGCCCATGTCATTGACGTAGCGCTGCACGTCGTACTGTGAAATGTGGCGGTCACGAAGCAAACGATCGAGTACGTAACTGGCCTGTCCGTGTGACAGTGGGGAACCCGTAGAGGCATTTTTCTTTGGTCTCGGCACTTTTGGTCCTCCTCGCTTAAATGCGCGCAGGGTGCGCACACCTTCTTGTGCATCATAGCAAAACAGGCGGCATTGTAGCCGCCTGTTTTGACGAAAACACAATGAAATTGGCGTTTCAGTACCGATAGTGATCGGATTTGAACGGTCCGTCGGCCGGAATACCGAGGTAATTGGCCTGATCCGCCGTCAGCGTCGTCAGCTCCACGCCGAGGTGCGCCAGGTGCAGGCGGGCCACCTCTTCGTCCAGTCTCTTGGGGAGTACGTAGACCTCTTTCGCATACTCGCCCTTGTTCTGCCAGAGGGCCAGCTGCGCAAGGACCTGATTGGTAAATGAGGCCGACATGACGAACGACGGGTGGCCGGTCGCGCAGCCGAGATTGAGCAGGCGTCCCTCGGCCAGGATCAGCACACTGTGGCCGTCGGGAAAGGCCCACGCGTCGTATTGGGGCTTGATGTTGACCCGCTTGATCCCGGCGATCTTCTTGAGACCGGCCATGTCGATCTCGTTGTCGAAATGTCCGATGTTTCCGACGATCGCATTGTGTTTCATCCGCCCCATGTGCGCGGCCGTGATGATGTCCTTGTTGCCGGTGGCGGTGATGAAAATGTCCGCCTTCTCCACCACGTCCTCGAGCGTCCGGACTTCGTAACCTTCCATCGACGCCTGCAGCGCACAGATGGGATCGATTTCCGTGACCACCACGCGGGCGCCCTGTCCGCGCAACGCGTGCGCGCAGCCTTTGCCGACCTCGCCATAGCCACAGACCACGGCGAGCTTGCCGGCGATCATGACGTCCGTGGCGCGATTGAGGCCGTCGATGACGGAGTGGCGGCAACCATAGATATTGTCGAACTTCGACTTGGTCACCGAGTCATTGACGTTGATGGCGGGAAACATCAGCGTCCCCGCTTCCATCATCTGATAGAGGCGATGCACGCCGGTGGTCGTCTCTTCCGAAACGCCCTTGATGTCTTTCGCCACGCGCGTCCAGCGCTGCGGGTCGCGCGCGAGCTCGCGGCGCAGCAGGTCGAGGATCACGCCCCACTCTTCCGGCTCGTCCGCGGGGACGAAGTCGGGAACGTGTCCCTTTCCTTCGAACTCCACGCCCTTGTGCACGAGCAGCGTGGCGTCGCCGCCGTCATCGACGATGAGCGTCGGTCCGCCGCCGTCGGGCCACAACAGCGCCTCGGACGTGCACCACCAGTATTCGTCGAGCGTCTCGCCCTTCCACGCGTAGACCGGAATGCCGCGCGGATTCTCGATCGTGCCGCCCGTTTCCGGACGGCCTACGGCGACCGCGGCCGCGGCGTGGTCCTGCGTCGAAAAGATGTTGCACGAGACCCAGCGGACGTCGGCGCCGAGGATGTCGAGCGTCTCGATCAACACGGCGGTCTGGATGGTCATGTGCAGCGAGCCCATCACGCGCGCGCCGGCGAGCGGCTTCTCTTTGCCGTACTTCTCGCGCACGGCCATCAGGCCCGGCATCGCATGCTCAGCGAGGCGGATCTCGGCGCGGCCGAGCGTGGCCTCCTGAATGTTTTTCACCTTGAACGGCTCACGGCCGGCGGCCGCGGCGGCATCGAACGGATGCGTCACTTCGAGCGTAGCAGTCATCAAAACTCCTCGATTTTTTGGCGCGCCCCGGCTGGGGCGCGGCGTCGGAAAACGTGCATTCTACAACGTAATAAATGTAGCGAGGGGTGCGGACGTCTCGTCCGCACGGCCGGCGCCATGCGCCGGCTTTCCGCGAGATGGACATGAGCGGACGAGACGTCCGCTCCCCTCTATGTTTTTATTGCTGGGAGGTAATGTTCCCGCCCTCCCTCCGAATTTCAAATAAAATCTTCTCCAGCGTAAGGTCCCACACTAAAAAGGCAGGAAAAACAATGTTCGAAAGCGCCGCTGCACCTCCGCGCTTCAAGCCCCGCTTGTCGCTCAAGCTCCCCGCGGGCCTCTTCAAGGGAGGGCCGTTCATGCGGTTCCTCCTCCGCATCGCGCTCGTTCTCGCGCCGCTGCTCTTCTTCCGGGCCTGCTTCCTGACGTACATCCCGCCTGACCAGATCGGATTGCGCCAGGTCTCGTTCGGCATGAACAAGGGCCTGCAGAAAGAGCTGGTCTTTCCGGGCTATCGGCGCCAGGTCACCGGCTACGAGACGATCCAGACGTTCCCCCGCGACGTTCAGGCGGTGGAGTTCACGAACGATCCGAGCGAGCGCGGCGAGGACCATCGCACGATCGCCGCGATCAACGTGCCGACGGTCGACGGCTATCGCGTCGACGTCGACGTCACGGTGCAGTACCGGATCGCCGATCCGTTCCTGGTGGTGTCGAAGTTCGGGTTCGGCAAGGGCTACGAGGACAACGTCGTGATCCGCTTTACCGATCCGGCGCTCAAGCAGCACCTCGGTGAATTGCGGGCCGAGGAGTTCTATCGCGACCGGCGCGTGACGAAGATGCGCGACGTCAAGCAGGAGCTCGCCCAGCGCTTCAAGGAAAACGGCCTGATCCTGGCCGACGTGCTGATCCGGCAGTACGACTATCCGGCCACGTTCCAGCAGCTGACGGAACAGAAGAAGCTGCAGGACCAGTCGGTTCTGACGAACCGCGCGCTGGCCAAGCAGGCGGAGGTCGAGACCCGGCTCAAGCAGACCATGGCCGAGGGGCAGAACTTCATCAACGTGAAGAGCGCCGAGTTTCAGGCCCAGATCACCGACATCAACGCGCAGCGCGATCTGTACGAACGGTCGAGGCACGCCGAGGCCGACCTGCTGGTCAAGAGCGCGGAAGCGTCGGGAAATGAACAGATCAATCGGGCCATGGAAGGCGCCGGCTCCGACAAGCTGCTGAAGCTGCGCAAGGGACTGGCGCTGCTCAACGGCATCAAGGGACCGATTTACATCAACGAGGATCCGACCGACCTCGGCCACCTCTCGGCGAATCACTGAGGAATGACGATGAAACGCTTCATTTGTATTGTCGCCGCCACCGCCGCACTTTCACTGACCGCCTGTTCGCCCCATACGACGGGCGCGACGCAGGTCGGTGTCCGCTTCAACAAGATCACGCGCGGGACGGAGGTCGCCCCTCCCGGTGCGACGTACTTCTTCGCTCCGTTCATCAATGACTGGACGACGTTCGATACGTCGACGCAGAACCTGGTCATGTCGGCAAAGGTGGCGGAAGGCGATCGCAAGGAGAAGGACGACCTCCGCTTCAAGACGCGCGACGGAAACGACATCGAGACCGACGTCGTGGTCCGCTGGCGCATCGATCCGACGCGCGCGCCCGACATCTGGAAGCTCGTCGCGCCGACCACCGAGGCATTGAAGAACCGGGTGGTCCGGCCGCAGGCCCGCGCGTATGTGCGCGACGTCCTCAATCGCCTCGATTCCGAGGAGTACTACAACCCCGACCTGCGCTTCAAGGCGGCGTCGGACGCGACGATGGTGCTGGCCACGCAGCTGAAGCCCTACGGCATCATCGTCGAGCAGGTGATCCTCGGCGACTTCTCGTTCAAGAAGGATTACCAGGATCTGATCAATCGCCGCAAGGAAGCGGAGAAGCAGGCCGAGAAGCTGGAGGCCGAGATCCTGGCCACGCTGGAAGCGAACAAGGCGAACCTGCAGCACAAGGTCGCCGAGCTGACCGAGCTGCTGACGCGCTCGCAGGGCGAGCTGGAACAGGTCAAGCGCAACGCCGACGCGTATGTGGTGAAGCGCAAGCAGGAGGCCCAGGCCACGCTGGCGGAAAAAGGAGCGGTGGCCCAGGGCATCCGCAAGGAGCGGGCGGCGCTCAATGGCAGCGCCGGCGACGCGTACGTCAGCCTGCAGCTCATCGACGCACTATCGAAAAAGGAGATCCGTCAGATCCCGAAACTGCCCAACGGCAACGTGATCATCGACGGGAACAAGCTCCTGCAACAGCTGGGCGTGATCCAGTACCAGCAGCAAAAGCAGGAGACCGAGGAACAATAAATGCTCAACATCGCCGGTCCGGAGTTCGATTTTGGTCACGTCGTCTACGCCGTGCTGCAGGAATGCGAGCACCGGCGGCGCGGGCTCGATGCCGCGGATTTCGATGACGGGGTCGAGACGTGCGCGCGCGAGAAGCTGGGGCAGATCAAAGGCGCTTACGACGAGTTCAGCGGCTCGAAGATGTATTGGGACGCGCTGGAGAAAGAGGTGATGGAGACGGTGGTGCCGCAGTACATCGAACCGGCGCGCGTCATCACCACGCTGGAGCGCGGAATGTGGAACGTCTTCCGCGGAGGCGACATCGCGGCGCGCATCCTGTTCGCGTTGTGCGGGCTGATCATCGGCAGCCTGATCATCGCCACGCCCTGGATCCCGATCTTCGAGGACATGTTCGCCGTGGCCACGACCGCGGGCGGTTTCTTCTATCCCGACATCAAGCGCTACTACTACGAGCGCCAGTTCTCGAAGCTGCTGAACCGCCTGGTGACGGAGAGCGCTCTCTATCAGGAAAACGCGCGGTTGAATTACATGACGCGGAAGGAAATTCAGGAGTCGTTCGAGCCGGGCTCGCATCAGATCAGCGGGTGAACCTATGAAAAAACTGTTGATTCTCGTTTTCGCACTGGCGGTTGTTATGCCCACGCATGGCCAGACGTCCGATGAAGACAAACTCCGCGCGGCGGCGCTCGATTATGCCGAGAGCTGGTACACGGCGGACGCGGCGCGCATGACGCACGCGCTGCATCCCGATCTCGCCAAGCGGATCGTGGCCCCCGACGGCACGTTGAAAAGCATGACCGCCGCGCAGCTGATCGAAGGGGTCGGCAAGGGCTACGGCAAGAACGTGCCGAAAGAAAAGCAGCTGGCGGACGTCCGCATCCTCGATCGCTTCGGCAACGCGGCCGTGATCCGGCTGGAGATGGCCGGCTGGATCGATTACCTCGAGCTCGGCAAGTTCGACGACGACTGGAAGATCGTCAACGTGTTGTGGGAAAAGAAGCGCGTATAATCGCCGCCGCATGACCGCACACCGCTCCCTGAACGCGTTTCGATTTTTTGCGTTCCCACGCACAGGAGCGGGGTGTCTGATCGCGTAACACACGACAACGGCACAAATCAAAGGCCCGCTCCGATCTTCGGGGCGGGCCTTTTTGTTTTCGGAGGATTCGATGAGCATTCGAGTGGCGTATCAGGGCGAGCGCGGAGCATTCAGCGAACGGGCGGCGCACCGCCTGGCGGGCGACGACATCGAGACGGTGCCGTGCGTCTCGTTCGAGGAGATGTTCGAATCGGTCGGGCGCGACGACGCCGACTGCTGCGTGGCACCGATCGAGAACAGCCTGGCCGGCTCGATCCACCGCAATTACGACCTGCTGCTGGAATCGAACCTCACCATCGCCGGCGAGACGAACCTGCGCATCGTGCACAACCTGATCGCGCCGCCGGACGTTGCGCTGGCGGAGATCCGCCGCGTCTACTCCCATCCGGTGGCGCTCGCGCAGTGCACGCAGTTCCTGCGATCGAATCGCACCATGGCCTCCGAGGCGGTGCACGACACGGCCGGGGCGGTGCGGATGGTGATGGATCGCGGACGGCGCGACGAAGCGGCCATCGCTTCCGACGACGCCGCCGGCATCTACGGCGCGCGCATCCTCGCCCGCGGCATCGAGGACAACACGCAGAACTACACGCGCTTTCTCCTGCTCAAACAGCTCGACCGCACGCTCGCGTTGCGCGACACGGGACGCTGGAAGACCTCGATCGTCTTCCGCGTGCCGAACAAGCCGGGCGCCCTCTTCCGCGCCCTCGGCGCCTTCGCCCTCTTCGACATCGACCTCTCGAAAATCGAGTCCCGCCCCGTCGAAGGACGGCCCTGGGAGTACGCCTTCTACCTCGATCTCGTCGGCCGCTCCGACGACCCGGTCATCTCGCGCGCGCTGGCGAATCTCGCGGAGATGGCGGAGATGGTGAAGTTGTTGGGGTCTTATCCGTCGAGATGGTGAAACGTCAGCTGTTGAGCTGTTGAGCTATTGAGCTATTGAGCTGTTGAGCTCAACCGCTTAATCGCTTAACAGCTCAATCGCTCAATCGCCATGTTTTTCAACCGTATCGTCCGGCAACTTATCTTTCAGCCAGATCCGCTCGACGATCGGATACGCGGCGACGAACGGCAGGATCAACACGGCGCCCACAGGCCCCTGCAGCGCACCGCCGGCGGTGACGGCGAGGAGCACGGTCAGCGTCGAGAGCCGCATCTGCTTCCCGTAAACGCGCGGGATGATGAAGTAGCTCTCGATGAAGTGATAGGCCAGGTAGACGGCGAGCACGATCAGCGCGGCGGCGGGTGAGACGAGCAGCGCGAGCAGGACGGCCGGCACGGTCATGACGATCGTGCCGACGACCGGCACGAGGTCGCAGAGGAACGCCAGCACCGCGAGCGGCACGGCGGCCGGAACGCGCAGCAGCAGCAACGTCGTCAACGCGATCCCGCCGCAGAGGAAGCAGGTGATGGCCTGCCCGCGCATGTACGCAAGGATCACCTCGCCCGACTCGCACGCCGTCTCCCGGATGCGCTTCCGCTTCCTCGCCGGCGCGAACGCGATCAGCCATTCGAACATCTGCCGTCCTTCGACCAGCAGATAGATGGTGATCACGAAGATCAAAATGACGCCGACCAGCCCCTCGGCCGCATACAACCCGACCATCGGCGTCCGTGCCATCCACTGCTTCACCATCGGCGACGTCCGCGCGCCGCTCGTGACGGAGTCGATCGCCGATTTCAATCGCGGCGAGGTCGAATCGAGCCGCTGCACGATCTGCGGCAGGTCCTTCCCCAATTGCAGGATCTCTTTCGCCGTCAGCGGCAGGACCACGACCACGAAGGCGATCAGGAATCCGAACAGCAGCAGCGCGATCAGCGTGATGGCGATCCCGCGGCGCATGCCGTGACGCTCCAGCATCCCAGCCAGCGGATCGAGCATCACCGCCAGGAGCACCGCCACGGTGAACATCAGGATGACGGACCAGAGCTTGATGACGCAGACGACGAGCAGCGCGAAGAGCGCGATCTTCACGAGCGTCGGGAACGCAACGCGTACCTGAACGTTCTTCGCTCCGTTGCCGGCCCCATCCGCGCTGCTTCGCATGACGCGCTTATGCTCACGCAAAAAAGGAGCCGCGACGTGATCAGTCCAGCCTGAAGCCGACCTTCAGCTTCACCTGATACTGCACGACCTTGCCGTTCTCGACGCGGCCGCGCATCTCGACCACTTCGAACCAGTCGATGTGCCGGAGCGTCTGCGACGCGCGCTCCACGCCGGCGTCGGCCGCCCGGGCGAACGACTCGCTCGACGTGCCGACGATCTCCACCAGTTTGTAGATCTTGTTGTCGCTCATGAGGGAACTCTATCGCACCCGTTCTACAATGACCCAAACGGGCGAGCGGGCATGAGAGCGGGACACATCGATCGGGTGAAGCGCCGGGCACTGCGACAGGCGGTGACCGAAAACGTCGAAACGATCCGCGGCCTGCCTCCGCGGGGCGTGCGGCCGAACGTGCGCCTCGGCCGGCTCTGGCTCCGCCGCGTCTCGCTCATCGTCGTCCCGCTGACCCTCGCCGGCTCGACCTTCCTCCTCTCCAAGCCGGTCGTCGAGCCGATGTTCGTCATCCAGCGCGCCGTCCCCAGCAAGCCCGGCTCGCCGGTGGCGCAACAGCAGATGATGCAGTTCGAGAAAGTCGATCCCGCCGCGCTGCCGCTCTCCGTGCATCGCGTCGTCATCGACGCCGGTCACGGCGGCAGCGACCCCGGCGCGGCGCTGCCGACGCTCTCCGAAAAGGCGGTCACCCTCGACATCGCCACGCGCCTGCGCAAGCTCCTCCAGCAGAGCGGCTTCGAGGTGATCACCACGCGCGAAGACGATCACCTGATCCCGCTCCGCGCGCGGGCCCAGATCGCCAACGCCTCGGCCAGCGACATCTTCGTCTCCATCCACGTCAACTCGATCATCGATCACACGAACGAGCACGGCGTGGAGACCTACTACCTCGGGCCGACGCGCGACGCGAAGCTGACCAAGCTGGCGGCGGAGGAGAATCGCGAGTCGGGCTATTCGCTGGCGGACATGCGCAAGCTGCTCGACGGCATCTACGCCGACGCCCGCCGCGACGAGTCGCAGCGCCTCGCCGCGACCGTGCAGTCGCAGTTGTACGGCGGCCTGCGCAACGCCGACCCCGGCCTGCAGAACTGGGGCGTCAAGCGCGCGCCGTTCCTCGTGCTGGTGGCCACCGAAATGCCGGCCATCCTCGCCGAGGTCGGCTGCATGTCGAATGAAAAGGAAGTAGCCATGCTGCACAAACCGGAATACAGGGATCGCATCGCTCGTGCGCTGTTCGATGGCATCAGGGCATACGCGATCGAGAAGCGATGAAAGGATCAAAACAAATGGCGGATTCCGAAGTCCTGCACGTCGGCATCGACCTCGGCACCTCGCGGAGTGCGATCTCGGCCTCGAACGGCGAGCGCTTCGTCGTCGACAGCTTCGTCGGCTGGCCGGTCGACATGGTGGCGAAAAAAGTGCTGAAGCGGAACGTGATGATCGGCCACGAAGCGGTGGCGAATCGCACCATGCTCGACCTGCACCGCCCGCTCGAGCGCGGCCTGCTGAAGGAAGGGTCGGACAAAGACGTCGAGGCGGTGCGCGAGCTGCTGCGGCACCTGCTGCGGCTGGTCGGCGTCGACGGCACCGACGGCAAGCTCTCCACCTCCAACGTCCGCGCGGTGGTCGGCGTCCCGGCCGCGGCGCTGCGGACGAACAAGCAATACCTGCGCAACACGATGAAGGGGATCGTCGACAGCCTGATGATCGTCAGCGAGCCGTTCGCCGTGGCGTACGGGCTCGACGCCCTGCTGCACACGCTCATCATCGACATCGGCGCCGGCACCACCGACTTCTGCGTGATGAAGGGGCGCTATCCGACGGAAGAGGACCAGCGGACGCTGACCATCGCCGGCGATTCGATCGACGGCCATCTGCTGAAGATCATCTCCGAGCGCTATCCGCAGGCCAACGTGACGCTCTTCATGGCGCGCGACTGGAAGGAGAAGCACAGCTTCGTCAACACGCCGCCCGACAAGGTCGTGGTCACCGCGCCGGTGAACGGCGTGCCGACCCAGTTCGACATCACGAACGAGATGCGCGCGGCATGCGAGACGCTGCTGCCGCCGACGATCGAGACGATGCTCGACCTGCTCTCGCGCGTGGAGCCGGAGTTCCAGGAGCGGGTGCGGAACAACATCATTCTTTCGGGCGGCGGCGGCTTGATCCGGGGACTTCCGGAAGCGCTGCAGGACGCCCTGAAGCAGGTCGGCGGCGGCAAGGTGACGTACATGAGCGACCCGGTCTTCGTCGGCTCGGACGGCGGCCTGGCGCTGGCGCTCGACGCGCCGGACTCGGATTGGGAGAAATTGTCGTCGTAAGAAATGGGGTCGTATCTGGACAATTAACTTAACGTGCCCGTTAAGTTAATTGTCCAGATACGACCCCATATGTCCCAACTTCGAGCGTCTTTTCGAAGGACAATCGTGCTCGGAGGTCCTTCGTGAGGAAATTCGTCGTCGCGCTGCTTCTCGCTCTTCCTGCCTTTCCCCAACAGCAGCCGACGTTCTTCAGCGAGACGATCGAGGTCCGCGTCATCAACGTCGACGTCGTCGTCACCGGCAGGGACGGACGGCCGGTCACCGGGCTGACGAAAGAAGACTTCGAGCTGTTCGAGAACGGGAAGCCGCAACCGATCACGAACTTCCTCGAGATGCGCCCGGAGAATTCGCCGGTGCCGCCTCCTCCCGGCTCGCCGAAGCAGGCGCCGGCGGACACACCGCCACCGCCCGACACCCGCGCGCGCAACGTCGTGGTCTTTCTCGACACGACGACGATTCATCCCTTCACCCGCGACCGGATCTTCAAGCCGCTGGAGAAGTTCCTCCGCCGCGCGATGCGGGCCGGGGATCACGTGATGATCGTCTCGTGGAACCCGGGGCTGAAGGTCGACCTGGAGTTCACGAACGACGTGGCGGTGGCGACGAAGACGCTCGATCGCCTGATCGGCACGACGACGCAGGCGCTCAGCACGAGATTCGAGCTGGAGACGACGGAGAAACGGATCGCCGGCCTGCCGGCGGATTACGCGCTCAATGGTGAGAAGCCGGAAATCGGCGAAGCGGTCCGCGAAGCGGAGATCTATGCGCACAAGGTGACCTTCCAGCAGTCGCAGCGCGTCGAGGCGTTGAAGAGCGTGATGGCGTCGCTGCGCGGCATCGGCGGACGCAACGCGATGGTCATCTTCACCGATCAGCTGTCCATCAACCCCGCGCTTCCCATTTTCGAGTTCATCGACAGAATCAAAGAGCAGTTCACCAACGGGCAGAGTTACGTTCCGCGCGTCGCGGCGCAGCGTTATGACGAACCGGGGCTTCCGAAGCAGCTCGCCGACATCGCCAACAGCAGCGGCATCACTCTCTATCCGATCTCGGCCAGCGGCCTCGGCATCGACATGTCTTCGATCAGCGCCGAAAATCGCGGCACGTACAATGCCGTCTCATCCGAGATGTCGCACAGCGATGAGTCGCTGCTGGCGATGCACGAGATCGCCGAGGCCACGGGCGGCAAGGCGCTGACGAACTCGAACAATTTCGATCTCGCCTTCGACACGCTGACCCAGGACATGATCTCGTACTACTCCCTCGGCTATCACACCGAGGGGCAGCGGCAGGACGCCGTGCGCACCATCAACGTCAAGCTGCGCAGGAAGGGCTACACGCTCCGGGCGCGCGAGACGTTCATCGAGAAATCGCTGAAGTCGGAGATGCAGGACGCCGTGGCGGCGAACCTGCTCTATCCGATCGCGAAGAACGATCTCAACGTCAGCATGGCCAAAGCGGGCGAGCCGGCCGCGGCGTCCGATCAGCACGTCGTGGTGCCGGTGACGATCACCATCCCGACGGCCAGCCTGACCCTGATCCCCGACGGCACCGACCTGGTCGGACAGTTCTCCAGCTACACCGCGTTCATCCGCAACGATGGCAGGGTGTCCGAGGTGAAGCAGCAGCAGCATCAGCTGCGCTTCCCCGCCGACTCGCTCAAGCGGCGGAAGGCGATCACCGTGAAATACGACCTGACCATCGACGACAAGACCGAAGGCGTTTCCGTCGGCATCATGGACGACACGTCGCATGTGACGGGGTTCGCGACGTTGCCGATCAAGAGCTCGTAGCAAGGAGTCACGAATGCGCAGGTTCGCCGCAGCAGTGCTCGCGTCGCTCATCGCGGCGCCGGCCGTTCCGCAGCAACAACCGCAGCAGACGTTCTTCAGCGAGACGATCGAAGTCCGCGTGATCAACGTCGACGTGATCGTCACGAAGGACGGCCATCCGGTGACCGGCCTGACGAAGGACGATTTCCAACTGTTCGAGGATGGGAAGCCGCAGGAGATCACGAACTTCCTGGAGGCGCGCGGCGAGGAGCCGAAGGCCGCAGCTTCGCAGCAGCAGCCGGGCGTGGCGCCGCAAACGCCGCCCGCGGACCGGCGCGCGCGCAACGTCGTGATCTTCGTCGACAGCACCTCCATCACGCCGTTCACGCGCAACCGCGTCTTCGCTCCGATGGAGGAGTTCCTCCGCCGGACGATGCGCGACGGCGATCACGTGATGCTGATCACCTGGAACCCCGGGATCAAAGTGGAGCTGCCGTTCACGAATGACGTCGAGGAAGCGGCGAAGACGCTCGGCCGGCTGGTCGGGACGGTGACCACCGGCACGCTTGCCCAGACGCACGAAAAACTGGCGCAGGAGGAGATCACGAAGATGGTCGGCGACCGCGCGATGAACCGGGAGCGCGACATCGTCGAGCGGCCGAACATCCGCGACGGCATTCTCGCGGCGCAGAATCACGCCACGCAGCTGGCATTCGACCAGGCGCAGCGCGTGGAGGCGATCAAGAGCGTCCTCGCTTCGCTGCGCGGCCTCAACGGCCGCAACTCGATGGTCATGCTGACGAATGAGCTTTCCACGAATCCCGCGCTGCCGATCTTCATGTTCCTCGACGCCGTGAAGGAAAACTTCGACGAAGCCTACACCTACAACGCAAACAACGAGGCGAAGCGCTTCGAGCAGCCGGCGTTGGTGAAGGAGATCGCCGATGTCGCGAACAGCATCGGCGTCACGCTTTATCCGATCTCCCCCTCCGGCCTCGGCGGCGCCTTCGGTCCCGACGAGGTGGCGAAGAACGGAAGCGGACAGACTCGCCGGGATGCGCAGAAGGAAGAGGGCCTGCTCACACTCCGCCAGATCGCCATCGCGACCGGCGGCTCGGCGCTGACCAGCTCGAACAATTTCGACCTCGCCTTCAACACGCTCGCTCAGGACATGGCGTCGTACTACTCCCTCGGCTATCACACCGAAGGGCAGCGCAAGGACGCCGTCCGCTCGATCAGCGTCAAGCTGCGCAAGAAGGGATACGAGGTGCGGACGCGCGAGGCGTTCGTCGAGCGGTCGACGAATTCGGAGATGGAGGATGCGGTGGCGGCGAACCTTCTCTATCCGGTTTCGAAAAACGACCTGAGCGTCAGCCTGTCGAAGGCGGGAGCGCCGGCCACCTCCGATCAGCAGGTCGTCGTCCCGGTCTTCATCCACATCCCGACCAGCGGCCTGACGCTGATCCCCGACGGCAAGGATCTCGTCGGCCAGTTTTCCAGCTACACGGCGTTCATGCGCCGCGACGGAAAGGTGTCGGAGGTCAAGCACCAGCAGCACCAGCTCCGCTTCCCGGCCGACTCACTCAAGCGGCGGAAAGAGATCACGGTGAAGTACGACCTGGCCATCGACGACAAGACCGACGACGTGTCGGTCGGCATCATGGACGACACCTCACATGTGACCGGGTTCGCCCGCCTGCAGATCAAGGAAGCGTCGTAACCGCTTGAATAACAGCGGGCGTCGATCGTGACGCAAGTCACAAATAGGCGGCTTCGTCGACCGGGGTAAAGCCGCCGAAACCGAACGTTCCGAGCTCATCGCGGCGGATGGAGAGGAGCGTCGCGGCGACTTCGCGCTTCCGCTCTTCCGGAATCGCGGAGCGGATGATCGCCGGCTGGATGGCAAACGGTCCCCACGACTCGATGACGCGCAGGTCGTCGCGCGGATGGAGCGCCAGGACATTCGAATCGATCGCCGCCGCGTCGGCTCGCCCGCCGGCCACGGCGTCGAGCGACTGCAGATGCGAACCGGCGTGCAGCAGTGAGCCGAAGAATTCAGCGCCGCCGGCGCGCTCGATCATGCTGAACCAGCCGCTGCGCGAGTTGCGATCGTTGTACGCCCAGCGTCCGCCGCGCAGATCGTCGAACGACCTCACCCGCGAATCGCGGCGCACCACGACGTCGGCGAAGTAGACCGGCCGCCCTCCCGCCCGCGCATCGAGCGGCACCAGCGCCGGCAGCAGCTCCATCGTCCCGCGCAGCATCCGGTACGACGGCGCACAGATGAAGCCGATGTCGGCGTCGCCGCGCGAGAACGGCTCGTCGTCGCCGGCGAGCGGTCCGGAGATCCGTTCCTCGAACATCAGCTCCGCGCCGAGACGGCGGGCGATGGTTTCGAAGAGGGCGGCCGGGAGGCTGGGGGCGAGGTAGGAAATGATTCGCAAGCGCGGTTTTCAACAGCCGCGCCGCCGTGTCTCATCCCACAGGAGGCACACGATGCACACCGCGCGATCGACCGCCCTTCAGGCCGACATCAACGTCACTCCCCTCGTCGACGTCTGTCTCGTTCTGCTGATCATCTTCATGGTGGTCACGCCGATGATGATCCAGGGCGTGCCGGTCCACCTCCCGGCGGTGCGCAACGCCGCGAACGTCGGCGAAGCGACGCGCCAGCTGCCGGTCAGCGTCAACGCCGACGGCACGCTCTACGTCGACGCGGTGGTCATCCGCGCCGAACAGCTGACCGCAGTCCTGCGCGAGAGGCACAACGAGCATCCCGACCGCCCCGTCGCCGTCCGCGGCGACAAGTCGGTGAAGTACGGCGAGGTGATGATCGTGCTCTCCGCCTGCCGCGCGGCGGGGTTCAACGATGTGTCGTTGATCGCGGAACCGCGCAACCGCGAACCTAACTCTCCACCAGCGCCCGCAGCTGCCGTGACGCGACCGTCAGCATCGCCAGATCGACGGCGGGGGCGGCCTTGACGTCGGTCATGGTCTGATCGACGCGTTCGACGACGCGCGGCCGCTTGGCCAGCCAGGTCTCCACCGGCTCGCCGCCGTTGGCCTCGGAGATGACGCGCGAGGCGAGGACGCTCTGGTAATTGAAGAGGTCGTCGACCAGCGACGCGACTGCGGCCTTCTGCCACGGCGTCTCGGCGGCGATCGAGCCGCCGGCCTCGCGGAGACGGTCGAATCCGAAGCGGGCGCCGACGCCGAAGTAGACGCGCGCCGTCTCCTCCACCGCGCCGCCGCGCCTCGCGATGCGGATGATGTCCATGGCCGACGTCATCACGTCGAGCGACGCGATGCGCCGCGCCAGCGCTTCCGGAATCCCGTCCTCGACCAGCTCGGCCTCGCGGATCTTCACCGCGGTCAGCAGCGACGGCGGCAGGATCGAGTCGCGATGCTTCTCGATGGCCTCGACGCACGGCCGGAACTCGGCCACGCTGGCCGAGATGTCGAGCTTCTCGTAACCGCTGCGCAGCAGCCAGAGGATCGCCCGCTCCGTGAACGAGCCGGCGGCGATGAGCATCTCCGTCTGCGCCACGGCGGGCAGTTTGTTGTCGAGCGCCTCGATGCCCGACCAGATCGACGGCATGTCGAACGAGTCGCGGACGATGGCGAAGGCGCGCGCGACGTCGGCGGCCGGCTTCCCCGTCTCCTCCGACGCCTGGTACGCGAACGTCGGGCGAAGGCGGTTGAGCATGTTGTTCGTCACCGCCGTGGCGATGATCTCGCGGCGCAGGCGATGGCGTTCGATGGCCGGCTGGTAGCGATTGCGCAGCTCGTGCGGGAAGTAGAGCAGCAGGTCGTTCATCAGCAGCGCTTCATCCGGCAGATCGGACGCCAGCAGGTCGGAGTAGAGATTGATCTTGGCGTAGGCGAGGATGATGGCGATCTCGGGACGGGCCAGGCCGACGTGCGCGGCGTGCCGCTCGACGATGGTGTCGTCGTCCGGCAGCTGCTCGATGGTGCGATCGAGCTTGCCGGCGCGCTCGAGGGCGCGCATGAAGCGCGACTGCTCGTCGAGCACCGCCTCGCCGAGGGTGTGCGTGATCGAGATGGCCTGCGTCTGTTCGTAGTTGTCGCGCAGCACGAGGTGGCCGACCTCGTCGGTCATCTCCGCCAGCTGCTTGTTGCGCTGTTCGATGCCGGCCAGCTCGCCGCGGGCGATGGCGTCGTAGAGCAGGATCTTGATGTTGACCTCGTGGTCCGAGGTGTCGACGCCGGCGGAGTTGTCGATGGCGTCGGTGTTGATCTTTCCGCCGCCCAGATTGAATTCGATGCGTCCCTTCTGCGTGAAGCCGAGGTTCGCGCCCTCGCCCACCACGCGCACGCGCAGCTCGGTGGCGTCGATGCGGATCGGATCGTTGGCCCGGTCGCGCGCCGCGGCGTGGTCCTCGAACGACGCCTTGACGTACGTGCCGATGCCGCCGAGCCAGAGGAGGTCGGCGCTTGCGCGAAGGATGGCTTTCATCAGCTCCGCCGGCGCGACCGTCTTCTTCGGCAGCTGGAAGAGCGCCTGCACTTCATCCGAGACCGTGAGCGACTTCGCGCTCCGTTCGAAGACGCCGCCACCCTGCGACAGCAGCTCGGCGTTGTAGCCGTTCCAGTTCAGGCGCTGATCGAACATCCGCTGCCGCTCGACGAAGCTCTTCGCCGGATCGGGATTCGGGTCGAGAAAGATGTGCGAGTGATTGAACGCTGCGATCAACCGGATGTGCGGCGAGAGGAGCATGGCGTTGCCGAAGACGTCGCCCGACATGTCGCCGACGCCGACGACGGTGAAGTCCTGCTCCTGCGTGTTCATCCCCAGCTCGCGGAAGTGGCGCTTGACCGCCTCCCATCCGCCGCGCGCGGTGATGCCCATGGCCTTGTGGTCGTAGCCCGCGCTGCCGCCCGAGGCGAACGCGTCGCCCAGCCAGAAACCGTAGTCGGCGGAGATGCCGTTGGCGATGTCGGAGAACGTCGCCGTTCCCTTGTCCGCGGCGACGACGAGATACGGATCGTCGGGATCGCGGCGCACGACGTCATGCGGCGGGATGACGGATCCGTCGGGGCCGAGGTTGTCGGTGATGTCGAGCATCCCGCGCAGGAGGGTTTTGTAGCACTCGATCCCTTCCTGCTGGAACGAGGCGCGATCGGCCGACGGATTCTTGACCACGAATCCGCCCTTCGACCCCATCGGCACGATGACGACGTTCTTGACGTTCTGGGCCTTCATCAGGCCGAGGATCTCGGTGCGGAAATCCTCGCGCCGGTCGGACCAGCGGATGCCGCCGCGCGCGACCTTGCCGGCGCGCAGGTGGATGCCTTCCATCGACGGCGCGTAGACGAAGATCTCGAACATCGGGCGGGGCAGCGGAAGGTCGGGGACGGCGCGGGAGTCGAGCTTGAAGGAGAGGTAGGGCTTGCGATCGGTATCAGTGTGTAGGACAGGCGCCTCGCCTGTCCGGGTGACAGGCGAGGGCGCCTGTCCTACATGCTGAAAGTAATTCGTGCGCAGCGTGGCCTCGATGAGCGACACGTACAGACGCAGGATGCGATCCTCGTCCGGGTTCTTCACGTCTTCGAGGGCGTCCTCGATCTGGGCGCGGATGCCGAGGCCCGCGGCGTGACGGCCCATGCCGACGGCGGACGACGCCTTCGCGTCGCGCATCATCGCCGGCCCGAGCTCCGGATCGAAGTGATTGCGGAAGAGCTGCACGAGCAGCCGCGTGATCGACGGATTGTTCGCCAGTGTCTGCTGCACGTAGGCCTCGGACAGATTCACGCCGATCTGGCGCATGTACTTGGCGTAGGCGCGCAGCACGACCACTTCGTGCCACTCCAGCTCCGCGGCGAGGATGAGGCGGTTGAACCCGTCGTCTTCCGCGTCGCGGCGCCAGACGCGGATGAACGCGTCCTGGAACTTCTGCTGCACCGCCGTGAGGTCGTCCTGCATCCCCTGCGCGGAGAGGCTGAAGTCGCGGATGCGCACCGGCAGCGACGATCCGAGCGGCTGCACTTCGTACGGCACTTCGGCCAGCACTTTGAGGCCCATGTTCTCGAGCCGCGGCATGATCTCCGACAGCGGAACGGGCGCGCCGCCGTGCACGATCTTGCAGTGGAACTGCTGCTGCTCCTCGTCGCCGCGATGGCGGTAGAGATCGACCACCATGTTGCCGGTGTTGATCACTTCCTCCACGTGCGCGACGTCGTGCTCCGCGGTCTCGGCCTTGAAGCGCTCCGCGTACGCCATGGGGAACGCTTTCTTGTAGCGGCGATGCAGCTCGATGCCCGCTTCCTCGCCGTGCTCCTGCGTCAGCACGTCGAGCAGGCGATCGCTCCAGGTCCGCGCCGCGTCGGAAAGGATCGCCTCGAGGCGCTTGATGTCGACCTCGGGGATGCGCTGGCCCGGCTTCATCCAGATGATGAAGACGCCGCGCGCCAGCGGCGAATCGGTCACGTAGTCGTGGATCGTGGCGTCGCGGCCGTCGAAGGCTTCGATCAGGATCTGCTTCGCCCGCTCCTTGAACTCCGGCGTGTAGCGGTCGCGCGGGACGAAGACGAAGCAGGAGACGAAGCGCTCGAAGACGTCCTTGCGCGTGAAGAGCGCGAGACGCTGGCGTTCCTGCAGCAGCAGGATGCCGCGCGAGATTTCGAAGAGATCGGAGTCGGTGATCTGCAGGAACTCGTCGCGCGGGAAGGTTTCCAGGATGTCGACCAGCGCCTTGCCGTTGTGCGAGTGCGGATCGAGTCCGGAGCGCTCCATCACGCGGTTGAACTTCAGGCGCAGCATCGGGATCTCGCGGACGCTGCGGCTGTACGCGGCTGAGGTAAAGAGCCCGAGGAAGCGGTCCTCGCCGATCAGGTTGCCGTTCGCGTCGTAGCGCTTCACGCCGATGCGATCCAGCGGCACCGCCTTGTGAACCACGCTGCGGGTGTTGGCTTTGGTGATGATGAGGAGGTCTTTGCGGCGGGCGTACTCGCTGTCCTGATCCGACAACGGCTGCAGGCCGCGCTCGCGCGCCTCTTCGCGAATGTTCTTGAGGATTCCGAGGCCGGACTCGGATCGCGGCGGGAGGTAGTCCTTCCCGTCGTGCGTCTCGAATCCGTAGCGGCGGTAGCCGAGGAAGATGAAGTTGCCGTCGTCCAGCCATTCGAGGAAGCTGCGCGCCTCATTGATCTCCTCGGCCGGCATCGGCAGGGTGGAGGAAGCGATCTCGGCGATGTCTTCCGTCAGCTTCGCGCGCATCGTCCGCCAGTCGGTGACGGCGAGGCGCACCTGCTCGAGGACGAATTCGATCGAGCTCTTCAGGTTGTCGAGCTCCGACTGCTCGGTCTCCTGGTCGATCTCAATGTGCATGTACGACTCGACCATGACGTCGGTCGGGGCGTTGAGCGTGTCGGTGATCTCCACGCGCCGGCCGTCGTGATCGCGGCGGACGCGAAGCACGGGGTGAAGCAGCAGGTGGATGGTCCGGTCGCGGCGGTTGATCTCAGCGCTGACCGAGTCGACGAGGAACGGCATGTCGTCGTTCACAATCTCGATGACCGTGTGCTCCAGTCCCCAGCCGTTCTTCTCCACGTTCGGGTTGAAGAGCCGGACCGCGGCCTGTCCCGGCTGGCGCTCGGCGCCGAACTCGTAGAGCGAGAGGGCGCTGCCGAGAAGGGTGTCGACGGAGGTGTAGATGATGTCGTCGGCGGCGACGTGGGCGAAGAATCGCCGGACGAAGTGTTCGACGCTATCGGCGAGATTCGAGGCGACGCGTGCGCGGGCCTCACTCGCCAGCCGGTCGACGAGGTCGACCTTCCGTTGTTCAGCGGTCAATGCCATGGAAGCTCCTGCTTGGCGATAGGACGGACACGGGGGTCCGTCAGCGGAGGGTAATCATATCGAAAGCGAGAAAGCTGTTGAGCGTTTGAGCCGTTGAGCTCAAAGCTCAAAAGCTCAACCGCTTAAAAGCTCAACCGCTAACGACCCTCACTTCGCGAAGAAGTCTCCCGCGTTCCACCGCGGCCGCTGGTCGCGGTTCGCCACCATCTCCCCCGCCTTCAACGCCACCTTCGCCACCATCGCGCCGATGTTGAAGTCGAGAGTCTGTGACATGTCGTCCCTTGGTGAGTGATAGAGCGATCCGATCCACGCCAGCTGAAGCTTCTGGGCGTCGATTTTGGGATCGACGGCGTGATAGCCGGCGCCGATGTAGATCGAGGGGATGCCGCGGCGGACGAACGGGTATTGATCGCTGCGGACGAAGTTCGCTTCGTCGGGATACGGATCGGGACTCATGGTCACGCCGGCGCTCTTCGCCGCGCGCGCCACGATGTCGCCGAGGTCGCTGTGGTCGGCGCCGAGGGCCACGACGTCGGTGACCGGCGTGAGCATCAGGATCTCGTCGAGGTTGATGTCGGCGACGATCGAGCTCGCCGGCACGGTCGGGTTGTTCGCGAAGTAGTCGGCGCCGCGAAGGCCTTTCTCCTCGCCGGTCGTGGCGACGAAGAGGACGGAACGGCGCGGCTTCGACTGCGCCATCAGCCGCGCGACTTCGAGCATCGCGCCGATGCCGGAGGCGTTGTCGAGCGCGCCGTTGTTGATCGCGTCGCCGGCGACCGGCGTGGTGATGCCGAGGTGATCGAGGTGCGCGGAGTAGACGAGGTATTCGTCGCGCAGCTTCGGATCGGAGCCGCGCAGCACGCCGATGACGTTCGAGCTGACGACCTCGCCGTGGTTGCTGAGCACGCGAATGGTCGCCTTCAGCGGAAGATCGAACGCGCGCAGCGTGCCGTTCGAGTCCTGGGTGTGGAGGTCGGCGAGCGAGTAGGGACTGCCGGCGAACAGCGCCTCGGCGCCGGCCCGGCTGAGGACCACCGAGGCGAGAATCTCGCGCCGCGCGGCGTGCGGTGTGCCATCGGCTTCCACCCAGTTCATCTGCCCCTGCTCGGAGCGGCGGGTGACGAGGATCCACGGGATTCCCGCGTCGTACCGGCCGAAGATCGTGATCGTGCCGATGGCGCCATGCGCGACCGCGTTCTCCGTCTTGGTCAGCGACGACGAGTAGTGCGCGCGGATCTCGCTGGCGAACGATTTCGGCGCGCCGGTGAAATACGCGACGATCTTCCCCTTCGCGTCGATCGAGGCGTAGTCGTCGTAGTGCTGCCCGGGAGCCGTGACTCCGTAACCGGCGAACACGACGCGCCCGCTCGCCGTCGTGTCGGCGCGCAGGACGTCGCCGTAGGTGACGAACTCGTTCTCGAACGTCCAGGTCTGCGGCTGCCCACCGTCGCGCTCGACGACCATCGACGACGCGAGATGGCGCAGCGTCGTGCGGAACTTGATCGGCTGAAGCTGCGCCTCCAGTCCGTACGTGCGGAACTGCGCCGCCACGTACTCGGCGGCGACCGCGTAGCCGCGCGTGCCGGTGCCGCGCCCTTCGAGCATGTCGCTGGAGAGGAAGCGCATGTGCGCGCGGATGGCGTCAGGGGATTGTGCGAGCGCGGTGGTCGCGAGAAAAATCAGAACGATCAGTCTGCGCAAAATGTGCTCCTTCGGCGAGGGGAGCGGACGTCTCGTCCGCTCACGCGGACCGGGCGGACGAGACGTCCGCTCCCCTTGTCAGATTGGTGGCCCCGGCGGTACTTCAGGCAATTTCGGCGACGTGCGTGTTTCGGCGGGACGGGCGAGGAAGCGCTCGATGTCGTCGCGGATGGCGCGCGATTTCGCGTCGAGCTTCGCCGACATCCTGCGCAGCGCCTCGGTCGCCTCGGCGCGAACGTGCGCGTCGGCGTTCTGGTTCGACGCGAGCTCCATCAGGCGCTCGGCGAGCAGGGCGCGCACGCTGAACGTGACCGCCCCCTCCCGCATCGTGCTCTCGATCAATTTGTCCGCGACCTCGGACATCGCCGGGTTGTCCGCGTTCTCGTCGTGGAACGCGATCAATCGCGCGCAGCGCTTCGGATCGAGCAACGCGGAGATCGTGATGTCGGCCGAGGTGGTGGCGGCGGAGATCGGATCGAAGGCGGGTGTGGTGCGCTTCTCGAACAGCTCGGCGATCCCGCCTTCGAAGCCGAACGCGCGCGGCGGAATGAGATCGACGATGCGCTGTGGAATGGCCAGGAACTTCGGGTCGAGCGTGGAGACGATCAGCGCCAGCGCCTCGCGCTGCTTCGCCGCCGGCACGATCTGCCGCACCGGCTGCGGGACGATGGAATCCGATTCCTTCACCGCGTACGTGTAGTTCAATCCGCCGACCGACTTCGCCGCCGCCTCGAGTTGATAGCGATGATGGAGGTAGAGCGGCAGCAGCACTTCCTCCAGCGACGAGAGCGGCTCGCCGGTGCGCAGGATGTCGAGCCCGAAGTGTTCGAGGCCGATGCGCCGCACTTCGATCTCGTGCGCGAGCGTCTGCACCGGATCGGCGCCGTTGTCCCAGACCGAGCCGAGCGGATGCGCGGCGCCGACGCCACGCGCGTCGGCGTCCTTCACGAAGAGCGACGCTTCGCGCGCGGCGTTGTCGTCGTCGCCGTAGACGTAGCGGACCGCGGCGAGGTCGTACGCGCCGAGCCCTTTCGCGTATGCGTCGGAAAGATCGAGCCTGCCGTCGCTCGTGATCTTCACGTACGGCGCGGGATAGTCCATGACCGATGCGCGGCCCGAGCTCGACGCAGCCATGTTGTGATCGAACCCAAGGGTGTGACCGACCTCGTGCGCCGCAAGCTGGCGGATGCGCGCGAGGGCCATCTCGGACGCGGACTTGTCGTCGGCGCCGAGGCCGCGTGCAATCAGATAGTCCTGCCGGATGCGCAGCGATCCGAGGCGGACGTTGCCCTTGATGATCTCGCCGGTGCGAGGATCGACGACCGACTCGCCGTACGACCAGCCGCGCGTGGAGCGGTGCACCCAGTTGACCATGTTGTAGCGGACGTCCATCGGGTCGGCGTCGGGCGGCAGCACCTTCACCTGAAACGGCAATGCCTGGCCCCACCACGACACGCCTTCGATGATCGCGCTCCGGATCGGCTCGGGGACGCCGGGATCGACGTAGTAGACGATCGGCGCGTCCTTCTGCAGGCGGTGCCGCGTGGCCCAGCGATGCTCGAGCGGGCCGGTGAACGGCGTGGAGTAGTCGTAGACCTCGATGCCGATCGAGTTGATGCGCGGGTCGAGCTTGCGCGGCGTGTAGCCGGGCGGCGGCAACGCGACGAAGGAGTGATGCTCGCGCACGGTGACGATCTCGGGGACCGGCGCGACGCCGCTGACGAGGGCGCCGGGACGATCCGTCGTGGCGAACGTCAACGTCGCTTCGACCTCGGTGTTGCGCGGAAACGACTTCGTATGCGGCAGGTAGATCGCGCTGCGGTTTTTGTCGAGCGTGTAGGCGCCCTGTTGCGTGTCGCGCAGGCGGCGGATTACGCCGTGCGCGTCGGCGAGGAAGAAATCGGTGGCGTCGACGACGACGCGATCGCCGGCGACCGATTCGACTTTGAATCCGGCGAGGATCGATTGGGCGAACGAATCCTCGACCGCGCGGCGCTCCGGCTCGTCGTTCGTGATCGCCTTGAACTTCGTGTTCTCTTCCACGAGGAGCACGCGCGGGCCGACGCGCTCGAAGTGCACGAGGTGCGTGCCGCTCAGCTCACCGCGATCGAGTCCGATCGGATTCGAGCCGACGCCGGCGGGGAGCGACGTCTGGTAGATCATCGGCTCGTTGAAACGGGGCTCGAGGAGGAGCCTGCCGTTTTGCTCGTCCCACGTGATGGTGAGATAGCCGGGTTGGCGGTTGGCGGTTACCGGTTGCCGGGTTACCGGAGCGGACGCACATGAAGTGAGGACGAGAACGATCGCGGCTAGCGCGGCGCGGGACATCGCGCGATTCTAATGCGGGCCCCACGACAAATAGCGCATCTGCAACCCTAAATCCCGCGGATCGTCACCAGACTTTAAAACGCCGGTGGACTCGAGCTCGAGAACGTTGAGCGCGCCGTTCTGCGCGGGAGTGACTTTGTAATCGCGCTCGATGTGCGCGGCCGCGGGGAAGCGCTCGAGCACGGCGCCGTTGAGCTTCACGGTGACGAACGGCTTCTGCCCGATGATCTCGCCCGGCATGTCGAAGAGGAGACGCAGCCTGGTCGGTCCGGTCGCCGCAGGCAGCTCCGTCACCGAGCGGCGCCCCATCCAGCGCCATTCGTCGATGCCGTTGCGCTCCGCGAGATACCAGCCGGAGACGAATCGCGGCAGGCGTGACATCGGCTCGAATCCGCACTCGAAGTAGTGCCGCCGGGCGATGTTCCAGAGATGGCCGCGATCGCGGCGGAAGACGTATCCGCTGCGCGGCGTCGATTCATCCTCGGCGAGAAGAAAGGCGCGCTGGCCGGTGTGCGAAAGCGGCATGGCCCGATCGTCCATGACGCGCGTGAACGGCAGCGACGGCGCGAAGTACTCGACGAACGGCGTCATGTTGAAGGCGACGAAGAGGTGCTCCCGCGCCGGATCGAGATGCTGCTGCGCGGCGCGCACGGCGAGCACCGGGGGCGAGATCTCGTTGCGCACGGGCGTCAGCGCGGGCCACGTCCAGAGCAGAAACGCGAGCGTGAGCGCGCCGCCGGCGATGAGCGTGAGATCGACCCGATCGCGCGCCAGGCGGCGGATGCCGTCCGCGGCAAAGATCGCGAACATCGGGATGTAGCCGATGGAGAAGCGGCTGACGCTGAATCGATCCAGCATCAGCCAGGCCATGATGGCGAACGGCCCGAACGTCAGCGCGAGGACGCCGAGCGCGCGGTCGCGGCGGCGGATCGCGCCGATGATCGAGGCCAGCACGAAGAGCGACGTGAGCACGCTGAGCGGCGGCGACGCGTACTGCTTGATGAAGAAGCGGTCGAACAATCGCCACAGCGGCGGGCGGCCGGGGGCGCGGAAGGAATCGATGCGCGTGATGTAGTCACCGTGCTGGCGGATGCTGCCGGCGTATCGATCGAGGCCGCCGGTGGCCCACGCCGCCTCGCCGAACGCCAGGCCGACGACGGTCACGCCGAGGAGCGCGGCGAAGAGAACGTCGCGCCAGTTCGCGCGCAGACGATGCCAGGTGGCGATCGCGCCGGGGACGAGGCCGATGAGCAGGTTCTGCGGACGAATGCCGATGGCCAGCGCCAGCAGGAACGCCCCGACGAGATACGACTCGGCGTCGCGGCATCCGCGGAGCAGCATCGCCGCGGCAAAGACGACGAGGGTGAGCGACGGGATGTCGCTGAACGCGCCGCCGCCGAAGAACCAGACGTTGGGAAAGAAGACGAGGAGCGCGGCGGAGATCAGCGCGACGTCGAAGCGCAGCCGCAGCTCGCGCGCCAGGAGAAACATCGCCGGAAAGAGCAGCATCGCGGCGATGAGGTTGACCATCTGCAGGGCGCGGAAATCGCTGCGCGTGAAGAGATGCGCGATGTGTCCGAGGGCGATGTAGACCGGGAAACCGGGCGGGTGGGGATGATGGCTCGTGACGTCATACGAGCGCATGCCGAGGCAGAAGAGCGTCTCGTCCCAGTCCCACAGCGTGCGGGCCATGGCCAGGAAACGCGACGCGGCGCAGACGATCGCCGTGATCCAGAGGACGAGTCGTTGGCTGCGGGTGAGGGAAACGGGAGGCGTGAGATTCATCGAAGAGTTGCCGGTTGCCGGTTACCTGTTGCCTGCCTGGCAACCGGCAACTGGCAACCGCTACGCGCGCGCATACGCCTCGTAGAACTTCTTCCCGCTCTCCGCCAGCTTGCGCAGCGGCTCCGTGGCCACGAAGCGCGTGCCGAGCTTCGTCAGCTCGTCGAGCCGGGCGAGGATGTACGGCAGGCCGAGCGCGTCGGCATAGCGCAGCAGGCCGCCGCGGAACGGCGGGAAGCCGGTGCCCATGATCATGGCCAGATCGAGCTCGCCGGCCGTGGCGACGATCTTCTCGCTCAGGATCAGCGCCGCCTCGTTGATCATGGCCAGCGTCATCCGCTCGACCACCGCGCGGGCGTCGGCCGGATGCGGCGACGAGACGCCGATCACCTTGTAGACCGACGAATCGGGACCCTGCCGCCTGCCGTCCTTGTAAACGTAAAGTCCTTTGCCGTTTTTCTTGCCGTAGCGGCCGTCCTTGTACAGCTTCTCCACGACGCCCGAACGCTCCATGCGCGCGCCGAACGCGTCGCCGAGGATGACCGCGACCTTGGAGGCGACGTCGATGCCCACTTCGTCGAGCAGCGCCATCGGTCCCATCGGCATGCCGAAGTCGACCATCGCCTTGTCGAGCGATTCGATCGTGTTCCCCTCTTCGAGCAGGAACCCCGACTCGTTCATGTATGGCCCGAGGATGCGATTGACGACGAAGCCCGGCCCGTCGTTGCAGTAGACGACGGTCTTGCCGAGCTTGCGGGCGAAGTTCGCCACCGTGACCATCGCCGCGTCGGAGCTCTTCGCGCCGCGGATCACTTCGACCAGCGGCATGCGGTCGACCGGATTGAAGAAGTGCATCCCGACGACGTTCTCCGGATGCTTCGCCTCGGCCGCGATCTGGGTGATCGGAATGGTCGAGGTGTTCGTGGCGAAGATCGCTCCCGGCTTCTCGATCGCCTCGAACTCGGCCAGCACCTGGCGCTTGATGGCGACGCTCTCCACCACCGCTTCGACCACGACGTCCATGCGCGAGAAGCCGCTCCAGTCGGTGGCCGCGGTGATGCGCGAGAGCTTGCGCTGCATCTCGTTGCGTTTCATCCGCCGCGCGTCGACCTTGCGCTTCCACACTTTCGACGCGGCCTTCAGACCGCCGGCGATGGCCTGCCAGTTGATGTCGCGCATCCGCACGTTGGCGTCGGTCTTGTCGGCGATGATCTGGGCGATCCCGCCCCCCATCACGCCCGCGCCGAGGACGCCGGCCTGCTCGACCTCATGCGGCTTGGCCGTGAACGGGTCTTTCTTCGAATCCTCCATCAGGAAGAAGAGGCGCACGAGGTTCTGCGCCACGTCGCCGCTGACCAGCGGAATGACTTCATCGATTTCCTTCGCCAGGCCGCGGTCGACGCCGCCGGACATCCCTTCCTTCATCACTTCGATGACCTTGAGCGGCGCCGGATAGTTACCGTGCGTCAGCTTCATCACGGTCTTGCGGGCTTGGCCGAAGATGACGTTGCGGGCCAGCGGATTGCCTTCGACGTAGAACTTCATCGCCGTGCCGCCGCGCCGCTTGCCCCGTTTCGCAAAGTCCTTTGCAATGTCGAGCAGAATCGACGGAGGGACCGCCTCGTCGACGAGGTTCATCCGCTTGGCGCGCTTCGCGTCGACCGCCTTGCCGTTGAGGATCATGTCGAGCGCCGCGGGAAGGCCGATCAGGCGCGGCAGTTTGGTCGTGCCGCCCCACGCGGGGAAGATGCCGAGCTTCGTCTCCGGCAGGCCGATGGTCGCTTTCGGCGAGTCGGACATGACGCGGTAATCGCACGAGAGCGCGAGCTCGCATCCGCCGCCGAGACAGGCGCCGTTGATCGCGGCGACCGTGGTCTGCGGCAGTTTCGAGAAGCGGTGGAAGGCCTGCTGCCCGAGGCGGACGTACTCCTTCCCCTGCTCCGGCGAGACCATCTTCGTGAATTCGGTGATGTCGGCGCCGGCGATGAAGACCGACTTGCGCGAGGCGACGATGACGCTCTTGATGTCGGTCGCGCGCTCCAGCGTGTCGACGACGGCGGCGAACTCCTGGACCACGGTGGAGGAGAGCTTGTTGACCTTCTCGCCGGGGAGGTCGAACCAGAGGATTGCCAGGTCGCCTTCGCGCTCGATGGAGAATGCCTTGTTGCTCGTCGGGGTCTGCGACGGCGGGGCCTCGAGGACTGTCATACCCGTGCTCGTTCCTTCTCTTCGTCGACGTTCTCGTCGATGTACATCCCATCAATCACATCTTTGTACTTCTTGTCGATGACCTTGCGCTTGACCTTGAGTGACGGCGTGATCTCGTCGTTCTCGATGGTGAAATCGCTGGCCAGGAGGGCGAAGCGGCGGATCTTCTCCTGTCGGTCGAGGTTCTGGTTGAAACGATCGAGCTCACTCTGGAAGAGGGCCTTCACTTTGTCGTTGCTGACCAGCTCCTGCCGGTCGTTCCACTGGATGCCGAGGGCCGCGGCGTCGCGCTCCAGCTTCTCGAAGTTCGGGATGATGATCGCGGTCAGAAACTTGCGGCGGTCGCCGATGAGCACCGGCGTGCCGATGTAGGGCGAGCTCTTGAGCATCCCCTCCAGCGGCTGCGGCGCGATGTTCTTGCCGTAGGCGTTGATGATGATGTCTTTCTTGCGGTCGGTGATCTTGAGGAAGCCGTCGCGATCGAGCTCGCCGATGTCGCCGGTATGGAACCATCCCTCCGGATCGATGGCCTGCGCGGTGGCCTCGGGGTTGTTCCAGTAGCCCTGCATGATGTGCGGTCCGCGCGAGAGGATCTCGCCGTCATCGGCGATCTTCACCTGCACGCCGGGGATCAGCCGGCCGACCGTTCCGATGCGCCGGAACTCGGGGCTGTTCACCGTGATGACCGGCGAGGTCTCGGTGAGGCCGTAGCCCTCGAGGATCTCCAGCCCCGCGCCGATGAAGAACGCCGCGAGCTCGGCGGAGAGCGGCGCGCCGCCGGAGAGGACGTACTTCACGTTGCCGCCGAGGCGCGCGAGGATCTTGCGGAAGACGAGCTTGTCGGCGACGGCCGATTTCAGGGCCAGGCCGAGCGGCATCGACCTGCGCTCGACGCGATACGGCACGCGCTGCGCCGCGATTCCGAGCGCCCACTTGAAGATCTTCTGCTTCGACGCCGGCTGCGTGGCGACGTTATCGAGCACCTTCGCCCGCATCTTTTCGAAGAGTCGCGGCACGGCGGCGAAGACGTCGGGCTTCACTTCCTGCAGGTTCTCGCCCACTTTGTTCACGTTCTCGGCGTACGCGACGGTGCCGCCCTTCGCCAGGTACGAGAAGTCGGCGGTGCGCTCGAGGATGTGCGACAGCGGAAGGATCGAGAGCGCGACCCAGCCCTGCTGGAGCTTCAGGACCCCTGTCACCGCGGCGACGTTGCTGGCGATGTTGCCGTGCGACAGCATCGCCCCCTTCGGATTGCCGGTGGTGCCGGAGGTGTAGACGAGCGTGGCGAGGTCGTTCGGCTTGCGCGAGTTGCGCAGCTCGTCGAATCGCGCGCGGCCGTTGAGCTGCTCGTCCTTGCGGCCGTCCTCGACCATCTGCTGGAACGTCAGCACGCCCTCGGGCAGCGAGGCGGGCGGATCGCAGACGATGACGCTGTGGATCGACGGGCAGTGCGACTTCACCTCGACCACTTTCTTCAACTGCTCTTCGTCCGAGCAGATCACGGCGACGGCGCCGGAGTCGTTGAGGATGTACTCGATCTGCCAGGCCAGAAGCGTCGGGTAGACCGGAACGGTGACGCCGGCGGCGCAGAGGATGGCAAAGTCCGCGAATGTCCACTCCGGACGGTTTTCCGACAGGATCGCCACACGGTCGCCGGGCTTGACGCCGAGGTTGCGAAGAGCTGTCGAGAACCACCGTACCTTGTCGCGGAACTCGGGCACGCTGATCTTTTCCCAGCGATCACCCTTTTTGACCATCATCGCCGCGTCACGCTGCAGTTCGCACGTTTCGGCGTAGATGTCGTTGAGAGTCGTGATCTCCATCGATCCCCCTGTTTTGCTGATGGCCCGGATCATAGCTCACGGGCCGTCACGCCACCTTGAGCCACCGCCATAACTCCGGAATCGTCGGCCGTTTTCCGTACGACAAAATGCCCACGCGGAAGATCTTCGCCGTCACCTGGAAAAAGACGGCGATGGTGCAGATCGAAACGATTACCGAAAGAAGGATGTGCCACAGCGGCGGATCGGCGACCAGGGTGCGAAGGAACATGGTCATCGGTCCGAAGACCGGCGCAAGGGAGAAGCCGACCGCCAGAGTCGAATCGGGATTGGTGATCAGCACCGCGACCAGGAACCACGGCAGCATCATCAGCATGGTAATCGGCCCGATCAGCTGCTGTGCCTCCTTGTCCGAATTGCACGCCGCCCCGGCGATGGCGTAGACGCAGACGTAGGTCATGTAGGCCAGCAGGAAGAAGAGGACGAAGTAGAAGAACATCATCGGATGGAGGAAGCGAAGGACGTTCTCCCCTCCCAGCGCCGCCCCCGCGGCGAAGTAGCCCGCGCCGAGGGAAGCCATCAGCAGCCAGACCGTGACCTGCGTCAGTCCGATGAGCGCCGTGCCGAGGATCTTGCCGGTCAGCAGCTGCTTCGGCGACATCGACGAGACGAGGACCTCGACCACGCGATCGTTCTTCTCCTGGATGATGCCGCGCATGATCTCGAGCCCGTAGATGAACGACGGGAACATGAAGAGTCCGCAGAGGAGGAGGCCGGCGAGGAAGTTCGTCGTCCCTCCTTTTTTCTCTTCGCCCGTTTTCGAGAGCTGCACGCCCTGAACCTTCGCCGACGAGAGGAGATTGTTCGCCTCCTCTTCCTTGAAGCCGCGCAGCTCGAGGCGATGGGCGTGGATGCCGCGGTTGGTGATCGAGGCCAGACGCTCCTGCGTGATGATGTCGGCGGCGGAGCGGCTGTAGAACTTCAGCTTCGCGTCGCTGGAGTCGAGGGCGCTGGCAGGAACGACAAGCACGGCGTCGAGCTTGTGCGCGTTGCCGGCGTCGATGAGGCGATCGAGATACGGCTTGGCGAAGGCGTCGAGGTTCGTCTGCCCTTTTGCGTCGGCGTATTCGATCTGCATCGAGAGCGGTCCGCGGTCGCCGCTGACCTTCGTCAGGTCGTCCGACTTCGTGTAGGTCGCGCGGAGGCTGCCGGTGCCGTCGATGACGGCGATCGCTTTCTCGCCCAGCCCCTTGCTCATGATCATCATCGGGATGAAGAAGACGCCGCCGAGGAAAAGGGGGAAGACGAGCGTCATGACGATGAACATCTTCTTGCGCACGCCGGCGAGGTATTCGCGTTTGAGGACCGCGAGCATCTTGTCCATCACGCCACCTCCCGCAGCGACTCGTCGCCGACTTTCTGGATGAAGATCTCCTCGAGCGAGGGGGCGGCGAGCTCGAAGCGCCGGATGCGCAGGCGTCCGATCGACGCCTCGAGCACGCGCTGCGGGTCGGCGCCGTCGATCAGCGCGATCTCCGCCGAATTGCCGACGATCCTCGCCGCGCGGATGTCGGGGAGGTCGCGGAGGAACGCGCCGTCGCCTTCGAAGTCGATGTGCAGCGTGTTCTTCCCGAACGAACCGCGGACCTGCTCCAGCGTGCCGTCGAGGACGACCTTGCCGCGGTGAATGAGGACGATGTCGTCGGCCATCTTCTCCGCCTCTCCCATCATGTGCGTGGAGAGAAGGATGGTGCGCCCTTCGTTCTTGAGGTCGCGGAGGAGATTACGCACCAGGACCATGTTCACCGGATCGAGTCCCGACTGCGGCTCGTCGAGGATGATGAGCTCGGGGTCATGCAGCAGCGTGCCGATCAACTGCACCTTCTGCTGGTTTCCCTTCGACAGCTCTTCGACTTTCGACGCGCGCTTCTCGCCGAGCTCGAAGCGCTCCAGCCACCGATCGATGCTCTTCCGGACGTCGGGCCCCTTCCGCCCCTTGATCTCCGCAAGAAAAATGAGGAGCTCGACGACGTTCATCTGCTTGTAGAGCCCGCGCTCCTCAGGCAGATACCCGATGCGATCACGGAAGTCCCCCGCCCTCTCCCCGCCCCAGTCGATGGCGCCGGAGTCGGGGAAAAAGATCCCGGTGATCATGCGGATGGTGGTGGTCTTGCCCGCGCCGTTGCGCCCGAGCAGACCGGTGATCGTGCCGCTGCGGACGGTGAACGAGACGCCGTCCACCGCCCGCACGTCACCAAAGACCTTGACGACATCCCGGACCGAAAGAATCTCCACGCTGACCCGCCTTTGCCGAAGAAGTGGCGGGTAATTGTAGGGGATCAGGGGTGGGGGGGGACCGGCCAGTCGTGGGTGATGACCGTGAAGATCTTCTTCACATACTTCGCGAGGCGAACAATCGGATCTCGCGGGTCATCACCACGTTGGGCCGCATGCGCGGTGGAACTGCTCAGAAGGATGGCGGCGGAAAATAGACCTGCAGCGACTGCCTTACCAAAGCGGGAACTTGACATGAGCCCTCCAAGCCGACTGTTGAGTCGGTGTTTTTTTGAGGGCGCGCCCCTTTTATGAAGGAGTGTCTGGAGCGGAGATTTCCCTACCCGAGCGGGTGAAAATCGTCGGTAAGTAACAAAAGTGACTTATTGACTACAAAGGAGGCGGCGCGAAGAGGAGATTCGGTTGCTCCGGTAGGCGCTCAACATAATCTCTGACATGACGAACGAGCTTCGGTGTTGCGCTCCGAAGTGACAACGCTTCCTGAAGAAATGCCAGCGCCTGAATTGCGTGAGTTGTAGCAGAGAGGCCGTCACTACCGAACCGGCTGCACAGCTCTCGGCATAGCGCCTCGGCCGCCGAACCGCGGCCCTCGATGACGAGAAGCTCGGCAATCTCAAGACCGATCACGGTACTTTCCGATCGCATGTTAAGGCGTTCAAACTCTCTACGAACGACTGAGAGATGCGCAACAGCATCATCCAAACGACCACACCTACTCATTAATGTCGCGATGTTCCACCGCAGTCGGGCTGCCTCTGTGTTCGACCTGCTACTGGCGTAGGTGGACGCGAGTTCGAAATGACTGATCGCCTCCTCAAATCGGTTGAGCTCTCGGTAGCAAGACGCTAAGTTGCCGGCGACGGAGAATCGATTTTCATCGTCAAGTTCGTCCCAGTAGCGTCGCGTGATCTCTTGCAGGTGGTTCAGGGCGGTCTCGTAATCGTGGACTTTGAAATCCATGTGGACCGTAGCCACTGCGGCTTTCACGACACGCGCTGTGTCTCCGAATCGGTCAAACAGTCGCTCGGCGTCGGCAGTACCCTGCCGCGCTGCGCTCACCTCATCCAACGGCCTCAAACTCAGCGCCCGCACCACCGCCACCCTCGCCTTGTCATACTCATCGACCACGCAGCGCGACAACTCCGCGTCCGCGCGGTCGCATGCGGCGAGTGATTGCTTGAACTCACCGATGTAGAACAAGCCGTACGCGTGCTCGCGCCAGGCGTGGCCGCGGAGGCGCGCTACCGTGTCCTTTGCGTACGTCTCCTCGACCAGGTGATCGGCGATCTCGATCGCCAGCGACGTCATCTCGACGCCGTCGAGCGGGAGCTTGGTAAGGGCGGTGTATGCATCCCCCACCAACTTCCGCACCACCCCCGCGGTACGCCACTCAGGGTGCGCGCGTAGTCTCGGCATCCACGTCTCGCGCGCTCCTTCGAGCAACGCGGCGACGTACGTCTCCGCTTCCTCGTCTTGCTGCTGCATGGAGCTGGCGAAGGCGCGGAGGGTGGCGACCGTCGACGGGTCGGGCTCGTCCTTCAGCTCGCGGTAATCCCACGCCGCTTCGTTGCCGAGGACGTTCACGATGGAGCGGTACTGCTCGAGACCATCGCGGCAGGTGTGGCATGCGGCGAGATGCGGGTTGCGCGCGATGGCGTCTTCGTCACCCGCTTCGAGCATCGTGATCAGGTTCTCGTCGGTGTAGTGCACCTCGGCGATCATGGCTTCTTCACCGTCGTGATGCTGATGTAGACCTGCCGCACGCGCTGCAGGCAGTTGTGAATGAGCTTCTCCGCGTAGCGCGGCGTGGTGTCCATCACCGCCGCCACTTCCACCGCCGACCGCCCTTCGAAGTAATGAAGGTTGAGCGTCTCCCGGCACTTCGGCTGGAGATAGTTCAGCGCCTGATGAATCGTCATCTGCATGGCGAACGTATCGGCCAGCCCCTGCGAATTCGGGTCGAGGCGATCGGTGAAGTCGTCAGGCAGCGACTCGGTCCGCCCCTGCGCCCGCCAGTAGTGGCGGCTGGCGTTGCACATCGCCGCGACCAGCCACGCCCGCACGTTGTCGATCTTCGTGCCGGTCTGCAGGTAGGAGAGGAACACGTCCTGGATGAGGTTTTCGGAGTCGCAGTCGGGGATGCGGAACTTGCGGCAGGCGATGAAGAGCAGCAGCGTGCGGTGCTCGTTGTACAGCGATTCGACGTCGCCCGTCTGGGCCGGATCGCGGGCCGGCGCCGTCTTGCGCGACCGTTCCGAAGCAGTTCTGGCCTGCTTTTCGTCGGCCGCGGGCGGAACTTCGAGCGCGTTCTGTTCGAGCACGGCGTCGGTTTCCTGACTTTGGTACTGCTGAAAATTGGACCCGCGCCAAATTACCACGAATATCCCCGGCTAGGCGAATTTCCTTACAAATAGAAACGAGTCGCGGGACCCCGTTTTTCCTTCTGTATGGCGATTATCGCACCGACCTCATTTCGATGCTATCCTCCGCCGCTGCCATGAATTCTGACCAGACCCGCACCTTCGTCGACGGCCTCTGGGATTCGTCGATCCTGCCCACCCTTCACGACTACATCCGCATCCCCAACCAGTCTCCGCTGTTCGATCCCGACTGGAAGAGCCGCGGCCACATGCATGCGGCGGTGGCGCTCGCACGCGGATGGGCGGAGAAACAGGGAGTGGAGGGACTGAAGCTCGAAGTGCATGAGCTCGAGGGCAGGACGCCGCTGATCTTCATGGAGATCGACGGCGACGCGAGCTCGACGGTGCTGATGTACGGCCACCTCGACAAGCAGCCCGCGATGGTCGGCTGGGAGGAGGGCCTCGGTCCCTGGACGCCGGTGCAGCGGGACGGCCGCCTCTACGGCCGCGGCGGCGCCGACGACGGTTACGCCATCTTCGCCACGGTGACCGCCATCCGCACGCTGAAGGCGCAGAAACTGCCGCACTCCCGCATCGTCGTCATCATTGAATGTTGCGAGGAGAGCGGATCGGTCGACCTCCCCGCCTACATTGATTTACTGGCCGATCGTATCGGCACGCCGCGCCTGGTGGTCTGCCTCGACAGCGGCTGCGGCAACTACGACCAGCTCTGGACGACCTCCTCGCTGCGCGGCTCGATCGTCGGCAACCTCACCGTCGAGGTGTTGACGGAAGGCGTTCACTCCGGCGACGCGAGCGGCATCGTGCCGTCGTCGTTCCGCATCATCCGCATGCTGCTCGACCGCCTCGAGGACGCGAAGACCGGCCACGTCATCCCCGAGTGGCTGCACATCGAGATCCCGCCGGAGCGGATCGAGGAGGCCCGCGCCACGGCGCGTGTCCTCGGCGACGAGACGTGGAACAAGTTCCCCTGGATCAACGGCACGCAGCCGGTGACGAAGGACAACCTCGAGGTGCTGCTCAACCGCACCTGGCGTCCCGCGCTCGCCTACACCGGCCAGGCCGGATTTCCCGACCTCGTGCAGGGCGGCAACGTGCTGCGCCCCAAGACCTCGATCAAACTCTCGCTCAGACTCCCGCCGACGCTCGACGCGACGAACATCGACCGCCGGCTGAAGGAGCTTCTGGAAAGCGATCCTCCGTACGGCTCGCGCGTGACGTTCGAGCCGGAAAAGGGCGGCGCAGGCTGGGAAGCGCCGAAGGTCGCGCCGTGGCTCGAGGCCTCCGTCGACCGCGCATCGCAGACCTACTTCGGCAAGGGCGCGATGTCGCTCGGCGAAGGGGGCTCGATCCCGTTCATGGGGATGCTCGGCACGCGCTACCCCGAGGCCCAGTTCCTGATCACCGGCGTCCTCGGGCCGCACAGCAACGCGCACGGCCCGAACGAGTTCCTGCACATCAACGCGGCCAAGAACGTGACCGCGTGCGTGGCGCAGGTGCTGGCGGATTTCTCCAGTTTATCCCGAGCCTAGCGAGGGATCAGCGGAGGCACCGGGAGCCGTGGCCGATTGGTACGTCTACATCGTCAGTAACAACTCACACACGCTGTACACGGGCATGACGGACGATCTCGTTCGGTAGCACAAAGATCGGACGTACGAGAATGCATTCACCGCTCGATACACATTCGATCGGCTCGTGTGGTTCGAAACCCAGCCTTCGAAAAGTGCCGCGGCGAGGCGAGAGCGTCAGATCAAATCGTGGACACGCGCGAAACACATCGCGTTGATTCAGGCGATGAACCCGAACTGGATCGATCTGCACAAGACCTGGGCCGACGTTGCGCGCGAGATGCTCCGCTGATCCCTCGCTGCGCTCGGGATGAACTGCGAAGCTCAGGCATGACCCCGATACTTCTTCTCCCCCGCCTCCACCCGGAACGGCAGCTTGTTCTGCGGCGGCGGTAGCGGGCACGTCGCGTACGGCGTGAAGGTGCAGGGCGGGTTGTACGCCTTGTTGAAATCGAGGATCGTCGTGCCGTCGGGGCCGGGCGGCGAGGCGTAGACGTAGCGCGCGGCGGCGTACGTTTCCTTTCCCGCCGTCGCGTCCTTGAAGATGATGAACCAGTCCTTCTCCCCCTGCTCGAGGATCGGCTGGATGCGATACGTCTGGCCGTCGACGTCGAACACCAGCTGGCCCGGCGACGTCTCGTCGCTGGTCATGCCGAGGACGTTCACGATCGCGATTTTGTGCGGCGGGTTGTATGGCTCGAAGCGCGCCTTGAAGCGCCATTTCGAATTCACCGGAAAGTAGTCGAGCCCGAGAAAATGCGTGCGGGCGGAGCTGTTCTCGTCCTTGATGCGCAACCCGAACTTCTCGTTGCGCTTGATCACCGTGACGCGCTTCGTCCCCTGCTGGAGCAGCGTCGGGCCGTTCGGATCGGTGTCGTCGCGCAGCTCCGCCGGCGGGCCGCCGGCGGCGGGGACGTACGTGACCTTCCCTCCGTTCAGCGTGAACGTGCCGAAACCTTCGAGCTTGTTCTCACCTGCGCTGAGCCACTGCAATCCGACGAGTGACAGCCACCCGTCCGGCGCCTTCAGCCGCTCGGTCCGCTTCGCCTGCCACTGCTGAATCTCCTGCACGTAGGCCGAATCCTCGTGCCGTTGCTGACAACTCACCAGGGCAATCAGTGCGAAAAACGCGATTCGTTTCACACCCGGTAGCATAATCGAGCGGTCGAGTTTCTTTCTGAAACGAAGGAGTGTCCAACGGGCATGTCGAGGGTTGCGCCGTTTCCGGCCAGGGCGGCGGAGCAGGATGACGTGGCGGCTCCCTTCGGGGAAGAGAGACGTCTGCTCGCGGCAATCCGCGCCGGTGATCGCATGGCGGCGGAAGAGCTCGTCGAGCGGACCTACTCAGCCGTTTTCGCATCTCTTTTCCGCCTTTGTGGTGACGGCGACCTCGCTGCCGATTTGACGCAGGAGACGTATCAGAAAGCGTGGGCGGCGCTGCCGGGATTCGACGGCCGCTCGCAACTCTTCACATGGCTTTACCGTATCGCCTATACGACGTTTCTCAACCACATCCGCCGGCCGCGGCGGATGACGTCGCTCGACGAGCCGAACACCCTGGAGCCTTGCGATCCCAGGCCCTCGGCCGATCAGGTGCTGAGCGACGAGCAGGAGGCGGAGCGGCTTCGCGCCGCGGTGATGCAGTTACCCGAAGACCTGCGCTTCACGGTGACTGCGCACTTCTGGGGTGGTCTGGCGGTGAAAGAGGTCGCGGCGATCGAGGAGATCACGACCGTCGCCATCCGCAAGCGCCTGCACCGCGCGTTCACGATTCTCGAGGCGGCCCTCGGAGATGTAGAGGACAACGATGACTTCGAAGAAGAAAGCTGACCTGCAGCGGAAGTTGACGCTGGCCCAGGTCCCGAAACCTCCGGCCGACCTGGCCGAGCGCATCAAGCGCGATATCCCGCCGCACCTGGTGATGGGCGCCGGTGCGTCCGATCACAACCGCTTCACCCGTTCGATCTTTTTCGACATGCGCGTCGCGGCCTCGGTGCTGCTGGTCGTGACGTCCGCCTTTTTCGCGCTGCAGTTTTTCTCCTCGCACGCCGACCGCGACAAGCTCGCGCAGCTCGAGCCTCGCATGTCACGCCCGATGCCGGTGACGCAGACCGCGACCTTGACCGCCGAAAGGGCGAATACAGCCGGCGCGCCGGTGCAGGTCGCGCGACTCGAACCGATCGCCGCTCCTCCTCTCCCGCCCGCGATTACGGCCGTGAGGACCGAGCGCGCGAAACAGCGTCGCGATATTCCGGCGCCTCAGCCTCTCATGGTGGAGACGGCCGTGCAGGAAACGACGGCCATGGGCGCGCCGGCGGAAAGTTTCGGCTATGCCGCTCCTCCTCCCCCGGCACCAGCGCCCGCGGCTCCCGCAGCGATGGCTGCCGAAGCTCCGGTAGTCGCCGGCGGCGCCGGACGCTTCATGGCCGAAGCGAAAGCGGCCGACATGGTCAGCCTGTCGAAGCGGCCGGACGCGGTGTTCGGCATCTCCGTCGACGATCACGCCTTCGAGCGGATCAAGACCGCCATCGAGCGCGGCGAGCAGCCGGAGTCGGCGAGCATCGACGTCGCGGCGCTGGTCAACTACTTCGCCGGCTCCGCCAAGCGCGAGACGCACGACGTGCGACTCGAAGCGGAAGGCTCGCCCGCGCCGGTGGTGAGTCAGCCGGGACGCCGGATGATCCGCGTCACGATCGACACCGCGACCATCGAGCTCGCCCCGGGCGCTTCGGTGCCGCCGGTGGCGACCAACGCGAACATGGAAGTCGAGTTCGACAACGCGGCGGTGCTCGCGCATCACCTCGTCGGAGGCGACGGGTCGTTGCAGTCGACGATCGAGCCGACGCTGCTGAAGAACACGTCGGTCACGGCGCTGTGGGACATCGTGCTCGCGCCGCGCGGCGCGTCATGGCAGCGCGTCGCGCAGTTCCGGCTCAAGTACAAGTCGGTCGTCGATGGGAAGGAGTACACCGTCGAGCGGACGCTGCGCCGCCGCGACCTGGAGAAGACCTGGATCTCCGCCACGCGCCGTCATCGACTGGCGTCGCTCGGCGCCGTCTGGGGCGAGACGCTGAAAGGGATGGCGGGAGCGAATGACGTCGCACGCCGCGCCGAGGAGCTCGCGATGCAGGCGCCGGAAGACGCGAAGGCGCGGGAGCTGGCGGATGTGGCGAACGCGACGTCGCAGCTGCACGGAAGCGCGTCGGGCAGCGCGAGGTGAGTGGGGAGCGGACGTCTCGTCCGCCGGTCTCTGTGAGCGGACGAGGACATCCGCTCCCCTCACGGCTTCCGTCCGCCGCCGAAATTGCGGATCGACTGGAAGTGGACGTTGAAGTAATTCGCGGCGGCGCGTAATGCGCGCGACACGACGAACTCGTCCTTGGCCGGAATCGCTTCGAGGCTCGCGCGCATGTTCGCCGGCAGCTTGCTGCGGCAACTACGGCAGAGAGCGGCACCCACGGTCTTATTGAGGTCGCATCGAGGACACCGCGTCCGCTTCGCCAGTGTCACCAGCTGGTCCTTGGTCATCACCTCACCCACTATACGGGCCGCGACCTCCAAACGTCACACCCTCGTAATAGAATCGCCAGCCATGGGTCAGCGCAATGAATTTGGCTACTTCGCTACACCAAAATCGGGCCACGGTCCCGCGGTCGTCGTCATTCAGGAATGGTGGGGCCTGGTGCGGCACATCGAGGACGTCTGCGACCGCTTCGCGAATGAAGGCTTCCTCGCGTGTGCTCCCGATCTGTTTCACGGCAAGACCACGAAGTCGCCGGATGAAGCCGGCAAGCTGGTGATGGAGCTCGATGCCGAACGCGCGGCGAACGAGATCGCGGCGGCCGGCGCCTGGCTCCTGGCGCGTCCCGAGTGTTCGTCGAAGACGTACGGCGTGGTCGGCTTCTGCATGGGCGGCGGGCTGGCGAAGTTCGTGGCCACGCGCGACGCGAACGTCGGCGCCGCGGTCAGCTTCTACGGCGGCTTCAAGAAGGTCGACGCGAACTGGGAGAACGTCAACGCGCCGATGATCCTCATCGCGGGCGAGAAGGACAAAGGCCTTGCGGCGAGTGAGCGCGAGCTCGCGGAGAAGCTGCGGCAGCTCGGAAAGAACGTGACGTACAAGTTGTACCCGGACGTCGATCACGCGTTCTTCAACGACACGCGTCCCGAGGTCTACAACGCGGAGGCTGCGGCCGACGCCTGGCGCACGACGCTCGAATTCTTCCGCGCGAACGTGAAGTGACGCGCACCATCCTCGAGTTCCTCATCTCCCCTCCCGGCGCGCTCGCGCTCGGGATGCTGATCGCGCTGACGGTCGGCAACCCGTACGCCGCGAAGACCGCGAAGGCAACAAAGTACCTGCTGCAGGCCTCGGTCGTCGGCCTCGGTTTCGGCATGGACCTGCAGAAGGTCGTCGCCGCCGGCCGCACCGGCATCCTCTTCACCATCGCCACGATCGCCGGCACGCTGCTGCTCGGATTTCTGATCGGACGCGCGCTGAACATCGAGCGGACGACGGCGCACCTGATCTCGTCCGGCACCGCGATCTGCGGCGGCAGCGCAATCGCCGCGGTCGGCCCGGTGCTGAAGGCGAGCGACGAGCAGATGTCGGTCTCCCTCGGCACGGTCTTCATCCTCAACTCGATCGCGCTGTTCATCTTCCCGGTCATCGGCCACCGCCTCGCGCTTTCGCAGACGCAGTTCGGCGTCTGGGCGGCGATCGCCATTCACGACACGAGCTCCGTCGTCGGCGCGGCCGCGCGCTACGGCGCCGAGGCGCTGCAGATCGCGACGACGGTGAAGCTGACGCGCGCCCTCTGGATCGTTCCCCTGACCCTCGGCACGGCGTTCGCCTTTCACCGCAAGTCGTCGGCGAAGATTACGATCCCCTGGTTCATCCTCTGGTTTCTCGTCGCGTCGCTGATCCGGACCTACGTCGCCTCGCCGGCGTGGGCGATCATCGTGACGATCGCGAAGTACGGGTTGACGCTGACGCTCTTCCTCATCGGCGCCGGCCTCTCGCGCAAGAGCCTCGCCGCCGTCGGCGTGCGGCCGCTGATCCTCGGCGTGTTGTTGTGGATCGCGATCTCGAGCGTGTCGTTGTGGGCGGTGATGCACACGCTGACTTAATCGGTTTCCAACACCAGATCGCCCGAATGGAACGCCCGCCCCCGCTCCTCCCGCCCGAGCGAGAGCACGACCGTCAACACGAGCATCGTCACGATCTCGAATCCCGCCAGGGCCCACGAATAGCCGACGCGATCGCGCAGCGCGTGCTGGATCGAGTTCACCGGCGCGGCGATCAGGATGCCGAACTGATAGGCGAGACCGGGGACGAGTCCGCGCACCGAATCGGGCGCCATTTCGTTCAGATGCACCGGGATGATGCCCCACGCTCCCTGCACGCCGACCTGCATCGCGAACGCGGCGACCGCCAGCACGCCGAGCGACACGCCGAACGACCAGAACGGGATGGCCATCAGCGACACGCCGAGCGCGCAGAGCATGCTGTAGCGCCGTCCGATGTGCTGCGAGAGCTGGCCGAAGATGATCGCGCCGACGACCGCGCCGACGTTCATCAGGATGATCACCCAGGAGACCGTCGTGCCGGCGATGTGGCGCGACTCCTTGAGAAAATCGGGGTAGAGATCCTGCGTGCCGTGCGAGAGAAACATCATGAACGTCATCAGCAATACGAGATAGGCGAACGTCTTCGCGTGTCCGCGCACCGCCGTGAACATCTCGCCGAGCGTGCCGACGCGATGCTCTTCCCACGCCTTCGATTCCGGCACGCTGAAGCGGATGTAGAACGCCAGCAGCGCCGGCAGCGCGCCGAGCCAGAACATCCAGCGCCAGCCGAGATGCGGATTGGGCAGCACGAAACGCGAGGCGAGCGCCGCGAGGAGGTAGCCGCACGAATAGCCGCTCTGCAGGATCCCGCTCAGCACGCCGCGCCATTTCCGCGGCGCGTGCTCCATCGCCAGCGACGCGCCGACACCCCACTCGCCGCCCATGCCGATGCCGAAGAGCGCGCGCAGGATGAAGAACTGCGTGTAGGTCGTGGAGAAGCCGGTGAGCAATTCGATCAGCGAGAAGTAGATGACATTCGCCATCAGCGGCATGCGCCGGCCGAAGCGGTCGGCGAGCATGCCGAAGATGATGGCGCCGACGGGCCGGAAGAGCAGCGTGACGGTCAAGGTGTTGACGATCTGCCGCTTGGGCACGCCGAAGTGCGCCGCCAGGACGTCGAGCATGAAAACCACGACGAAGAAGTCGAAGGCGTCGAGAGTCCAGCCGAGAAATCCGGCCATGACGGCGTGGCGCGATTTGTTGGACGGCATGATGGGGCAGCATTGTAAACTCGGCAGATTGCACAATGGCCGATGCAGTCCTGAGTGGGAGTCTCGCCTCGTTCAAGCTCCCCGAGGTGCTGACGTTTCTGCACACCACGCGGAAGAGCGGCACGCTCGCGCTCTCCAACGACGCGCGTGAAGCGTGGGTCTTTTTCGACCAGGGTTCCCTCGTTTACGCCGGCTCGAACCAGGAGCAGTTCCGCCTCGGCAACATCCTCCTGCGCAAGAAAAAGATCAGCGCCGCGGAGTGCCAGCGCATCGATGACCTGATGCGCAGCGAAGGCGGGCGCTTCGGCCAGCTCGCCGTGCAGCAGGGGGTGCTCACCGATCCGCAGGTGCAGGATTTCCTCAAGATCCAGGTGTCCGAGATCATCTACGACTGCTTCGTCTGGACCGGCGGCACGTTCGCCTTCGCCGAGGAGATGCGCCTGCCGAATTACGCGGTGACGATCTCCATCGACCTGTCGAACCTGATCATGGAAGGGGCGCGGCGCATCGAGGAGTGGGAGCAGTGCGTGAAGCTCCTCCCCGACAAGCAGGCCGTCTTCCGCGTCGTCGCGAACCCGAGCGAAGAGAAGATCACGCTGAAGGCCGACGAGTGGCGGATTCTGTTTCTCATCAACGCCGCGCGGACGCTGGAGGACCTCTGCCACGACTCGGAAGAGGATCCGTTCAACGTCTATCGCATCGTCTATGGCCTGCTCGCGAACAAGCTGATCGAGCTGCTGCCGCAGGAAGCGCACGATCTGCACGCCGACGCGACGGTGCGGCACACCGGCCCGCTGCCGCCGATCCACGACGCGAATTCAACGGTGCTGGCCGAACCCGAACTGCCCGATGACACGAGCCTGCTGATCTCCGAGGAGGCGCACCTCTCGTATCACGACATGGTGCGGCCGACGATCGCGCAGCTGAACATCACCAACGGCGAGTCGGCGGGAACGGTGATCCCGCTCGCCGAGCCGGAGTATCTCGTCGGCCGCCACCGCGAGAACTCCATCCGCCTCACCGACCTCGGCGTCTCCGGCTTCCACGCCCGGATTTTCCGCGGACCGGACGGCTACGTGATCGAGGACCTGAAGAGCCGCAACGGCACGTGGGTGAACAACTCGCGCGTCTTCCACGCCGTGCTCAAGCACAACGACCGCCTGCGACTCGGAGCGACGGACCTCCAATACCAGATCCTCTACGACGCCCCGCCTTAGTTGGGGTCGCATCTGGAAAATCAACTTTACGTCGTAAAGTTGATTTTCCAGATGCGACCCCAACTTAAATCGAGGTGGCGCCTTTCATGTAGGGGCGCAGCGCCATCGGAATCTCGACCGAGCCATCCTCGCGCTGATAGTTCTCCAGCACCGCGATGAGCGTGCGCCCGAGGGGCAGTCCCGATCCGTTGAGCGTGTGCACGAATCCGATCTTCTTGTCGGCCGTGCGATAGCGGATATTCGCGCGACGCGCCTGGAAGTCGAGGAAGTTCGAGCAGGAGGAGATCTCGCGATACGCCTCCTGTCCCGGCAGCCACACTTCGATGTCGTACGTCTTCGCCGAGGTGAAGCCCATGTCGCCGCTGGACAGCGTGACGACGCGATAGTGGAGATTGAGCGCCTGCAGAATGGCCTCGGCGTCCGCGACCAGACGCTCATGCTCCTCCCGCGACTTCTCGGGCAGCGTGAACTTCACCAGTTCGACCTTCTCGAACTGATGCTGCCGGATCAGGCCGCGCGTGTCTTTGCCGTATGAGCCGGCCTCGCTGCGGAAGCAGGGTGAGTACGAACAGAACGCCTGCGTCAGCGTCGACGCGTCGAGGATCTCGTCGCGATAGAGGTTCGTCACCGGCACTTCCGCCGTCGGGATCAGGTAGTACTGCTTTTCGCCGGCGAGCTTGAAGAGATCCTCTTCGAACTTCGGCAGCTGACCGGTGCCGCGCATCGAGTCGGCGTTGACCATAAACGGCGTGAGGATCTCGCGATAGCCCTTCGCCGTATGGGTGTCGAGCATGAAGCTCATCAGCGCGCGGGAGAGCTGCGCGCCGGCGCCGGAGAGGATGGCGAAACGCGCGCCGGTGATCTTCGTGGCGCGATCGAAATCGATGATGCCGAGCGCTTCGCCGAGGTCCCAGTGCGCCTTTGCGGCGAACGTGAAGGATGGCTTGTCGCCCCACGTGCGCTCGACGCGGTTGTGCGTTTCGTCCGGGCCGACCGGCACGCTGGCATCCGGAACGTTCGGGAAGTAGAGCTCGAGGTTGTTCAGCTCTTCCTCGATCTGCGCGATGCGCGCGTCGAGCTCTTTGATCTCATCGCCGACGCGTTTCATCGCCTCGATCTGCGACGACGCGTCCTGCTTGTTCTTCTTGAGGGTGGCGATCTCCTGCGTCGCGACATTGCGCTGTGCCTTCAGCTGCTCGACCTGGGCGATCGTGCGGCGGCGCTCGGCGTCGAGCTCGAGGAATCGTTCGATGTCGACCGACGCGCCGCGGTTCTTCAGCGCGAGGCGATAGTCGTCGGCGTGTTCACGGAGGTAGTCTCGTGCAAGCATGGCGCGCGCATTCTAGCGCGCGCGCACCGCCCGCGAACGCAACGCCGGCGCGCTCGACACATCCCCCGTCACCACGAGCGCGTAGCTCTGCGTCGCCCCGAATCCGAGGCGCGCTCCCGTCACATCGATCGAAACAGTCCCCGACACCGGCGATGCGATGTTGATCACCTCGACGTTGTTGATGTGATCGGCCTGCGACGGCAACGAGCCGATGCGCAGATCGAGATCGTTGACGAGGTTCGATGACGTACCGGTGGTCACGTCTCCCGGAGGATCGGTCCACACCAGCACCGCGCGCAGCGGCGTTCCGGCGTTCACCTGCAGGCGGAGCGTGACCGTCTGCCCCAGCGCCACGTCCCCTTCCACAACCTTCACATGCGACTTGTCGCCGGGAAAGTAGAGCGCGTCGTCGAGCACCGGAAAGCCCCAGCCCTGTTCGATCGACGGCACCGGCAGCGCGGCCGTGTCGGCGCCGTTCAGCGTCGCGTGGATCGGTACGGCGCGCGTGGCGGCGATGATCGTCGCTTTCAACAGCGCGGCCGTCGGCGTGAAGCGATCGGCCGGCGTCGGATACCCGCTCGGGTAGTAGCCGTCGGTGTAGTACTGGCGCACGAGCGCCGCGGCGCCGGCGATGCTCGGCGATGCCCACGACGTACCGGGTTGATAGCTGAGATCGCACGTCTTCGTCCTGACGTCGAAGTCGCTGTCGCCGGCGAGCACGTACGACGGTCCGACCACGTCCGGCTTGATGCGGCCGTCGCGCGCCGGTCCGTAGAGCGTGTAGCTCGTCAGCACGCTGTCGTCGCGGAAGTCCTGGCGCGTGCCGCCGACCTGCAGCGAATTCTTCGCGCAGCCGGGCGAGGAGAGTGTGCTCGGCGGCGGCGTGCCAGGCGAGCCGAAGTTGCCGGTGTTGAAGACGACCAGCATGTCGGGATGCGAGTAGACGAAGGCGTCGAGATCGCGCGTGGCCTGCGAGTAGCTCGCCGTCGGCGCGCCGTGATCGCCCCACGAGTTCGAATGGATGCGCGCGCCCTGCTTGTAGGCCTGATCGAGGATCGGCGTCAGTTTCACCGGGCAGCCGATGCCGGGCCGCGAGGTGCACGAATCGAGCGGACTGAGGCCGGCGTCCTGAATCACGAGCTTCGCGCCCGACGCCAGGGCGTCGCCGTAATCGTGCGCCACCGGCGTGGCGCGATCGCCCGCCGCGGCCGCGGCGGCGTGCGTGCCGTGTCCCTGGTTGTCGTAAACCGTCTGGTCCGCGGGATTCTCGCAATACGGCGCGCCCGGGAACTGCGCGCACGAGTAGAGGAAGTCGTACGCGATCACCTTCCGCCGCGACGGCGCGATGTTGGTCCACGCAAACCCGCCGGCCGGCGTCCCGACGTTGATCGGCGGCGCGCTTCCATCGGCCTCGGCGAAGAAGCAGTTGTCGTAATCGAGGCCCGTATCGAGCACGGCGATGATCTGTCCCTCGCCGTGCAGGCCGTGATCGGTGAGCGGAGTCGCAGTCCCCACCCACCCGCTCTGCAGCGAGTGGAAGGAGACCTCATTCGCGGAAAGAGGGAGACCGAAGAGGAGAAGGACCGCAAATAACTTGCGCATCGGGCGGTCGTAACTGCGGACTCGGCTGCGGCATTCCGAGCAGCCGGGCAAAGAGGGGAGCCAGCACATCGACGCCGACTCCCCGACTCACCCCTAATGCGCGCTACAGGATGTTCCGAGGACGCCGGCGTAACAAACTGCGTCGCCCACGAGACAAACCGCGTTGCATTCATCCAGATTGCAGCAACCAACGCAGTACTGATTCCAGCACTGGACGTTCGCGTCATTACGCGCTTTGCTGCACGCAATGCTCTTCCAATCTGCGGCCCATGATCCCAAAACCTGTGGACCCGAACAGCCGGGCGACCATGCACCCCCTACGTCCGCCGGCTGATAATCATCGTGGTACGGCTGAACGGTCCCATCCGGAAAGTAGTAGGACGTGTGTGGCGCTGGAACGAATGCCGCCGCTGAAGCAGAAAGCTGAAGGCGATCCGCATCGCGAAGTACGGCGATCAGGCGTGCACACGCAAGACTGTTCAGCAGTTCGTCGGCATGCTCGGAACGGGCCCACTTTCGAGCTTTGAAATCGAACGTCATCACGACAGGCTGCAGATCGCTTTCCGTGGCAACCGTCGCGACACCGAGCGCAAGATTCCACCCTAACCGGAGCGTGTGCGCGTCCACTGCCACATATTCGGCGGCGCGCCCTTCACCGATAGGGGTAAGTCGAACCAAACCTTCTGATGTGCCTGATTCGTTCAGAAGCGCGATCTCAATCGAATCGCCGACTGTCCGGATTGAATAATTCACAATGCCGTGACGGCGTGCATCATCTCCTGCGCGCTTCGGTTGATCAGCGTTGAGAACAGATGCATAAGGGCAAAAATACACACAGGCATCCTGACTGACTTCACTAAACACCGCCTTATGTTTTTATCGGACGGCGCAGCGTAACGATGGGGCGTTGGCCGTGTCAATCCGTTTATCGCGCGCCGATTGCCACGCGCTGTTCCGGAAATCCGTCAATCCCGATCGTCACGCTCTCAATGCCGATCGCCCGCACCATGAATTTCCCGTCGATCACTTCGCCGGCCCGAACGTTGATGATCGCGCCGCCGCCGTCGAAGACCGCGAACGGATTCCCGTCCGGCCCGAATCTCCCGATGCAGCGATACGGAAACGGGGGCGGCTGGGGAATCACCTGCTTCTCGTGTTCCTCGGTCGGCTTCGCAATGATCACCGCAGGCACGGCCACCGCCTTCTGCTGCTTCACCACCACCGCCCGCTTCGGCGGCTCCACGTATTGAAACGGATTTCGATTACCGGCAAAGAGAAGGAGGACTGCCGCAATGGCCTGCATGTCTCTTGGACGGACGAGGGGGGCGGACGTCTCGTCCGCCCTCGAGCGGACGAGACGTCCGCTCCCCTCGTGATCAATGCACGAATTTGCGGCGGTTGCGGATGTAGTCGGCGAGGATGTACTCGCCCAGCCGATCGGGCGACGAATAGAACGCGCGGCCGCGGTTGATCTGGGAGAGCTGCTCGACGAAATTCACGAGCATCGGGTCGGTGGCCAGCATGAACGTCGTAATGGGGATGTTCGACCGGCGACAACGATCCGCTTCCTCGAGCGTGCGGTTCACGATCTTCATGTCCAGGCCGAACGAGTTCGTGTAGAGATGCCCGTTCTCGAACAGCGCCGACGGTTTGCCGTCGGTGATCATGAAAATCTGTTTGTTGTTGTGCTTACGCCGCCGGAGGATGCGCTGCGCCAGCTCCAGTCCCGCCTTCGTGTTCGTGTGGAACGGCCCCACCTTCACGTACGCGATCTCGCTGATCGGCACCTCGGTCGCCTCGTCGCCGAACAGCACGACGTCGATCGTGTCCTTCGGATACTTCGTCAGGATCAGCTCCGTCAGCGCCAGCGCCACCTTCTTCGCCGGCGTGATGCGGTCTTCGCCATACAGGATCATGGAGTGCGAGATGTCGATCATCACCACCGTCGCGCAACTCGAGTTGTGCTCCGTCTCGAACACCTCGAGGTCGTCCTCGGTGATGGAGATCGAGCCCGCCGGATCGTTGTGCTTCATCGCGTTCTGCAGCGAACGGATCGAATCGATCGACATCGGGTCGTCGCCGAACTGATACGGCCGCGTCTCCGTCAGCCGCTCGCTCCCCTGCCCCGCGGTCGGCACGGAGTGATACCCGCTCATCGACTTCTGCAGGCCGCCGAAGATCTCGTCCAGCGCGTCGCGGCGGATCTGCCGCTCGCCGCCGGCCGACAACGTCATGTTGCCGTTCGCGTCCTGCCCGATGACGTTCTCCTCGGTCAGCCGCGCGAAGAACGCGTCGAGGTCGACGTTCTCGTCGATGAAACCGCGCTGTTGCAGCAGCCGCATCCAGCGCATCGCCTCATCGACGTCGCCGCCGCTCTGCAGCAGCAGGTGATTGAACAACCGGCGCAGTCCCATCTCCGCCAGCAGACGGCGGATCAGATCGGGATCGAGATGGGAGTAGCGGTGGCGCATCGGTGACGATTGTAGACGCCTCGTCACGCTCAGCCGTATCGACGGTATGCAATCGCTGCTGATCGCCGCGCTTCTCCTGACGTCGTATATCGCGCCGCTCGCGCCGCTGAGCCGGCACGACGTGGCGATCGGCGGCGATGCATCGACCACGTTGGTCGCGTGGACGGACGTCGGCGACGGCACTGCGCGCATCCATGTGTCGGACGGGAAGAAGAACGTCGTGTTGCCGATGCACGGCCGGCTGCAGCTCGCGCCCGTCATCGGCTTCGACAGCGTGAACTTTCTCGTCGTGTGGCAGGAGATCGACGAGCGGCAGCGGACGACGACGTACGCGCAGCGCATGAGCACCACCGGCGCGTTCGTCGACGCCTCGCCGATCGCCCTCGGCGTCTCGATCGATCCCCCTCCGCCGCGCGTCGTCTGGAGCTCCGGCGTCTACCGCGTGACCGTCGGCAAGGCGGTCATCAACATGAACGCGGCCGCCGTCTTCAGCACCGCCGCATCGCTCGATACCGCGCTCGATCTCGCCGTCGCCGATGAGAAAACGGTCTTCACCCGATTCGTCCCCGGCTTCTGCAGCGGCTTCTCGATGATTCACTGCACTCCGTCGCAGAGCCTGCTGACGTTCGAGCCGGGCGGCAACGTGCAGCTGCCGGCCCGCGCGGCCTGGATCGAGGCAAGCGACGGCGTCGCCATCTGGAGCGACGGCGTCGCGCTCTACGTGGCGCGCGAGGGAGGCACGCGGCAGATCGCCGCACACGCGAAGAACGCCGCGATCGCCGGATCGTTCGTCGTCTACGAGAACGACGAGCGCCTCTACGCGATCGACGTCGACGCGGGAACCTCGACGCGGCTCACCGACGAAGGCTCGATCTCGCCCGCGTTGCTCGCGCGCGGCGACGGCCGGTACACGTTGCTGTACCGAACGACGACGCGGCCCGCGGCGCTGAAAACGCTGGAGCTTGGAGTGCAGCCTCCGGCGCGGCGCCGGACGTTCTGATCACGCCTCGCCGCGAGGCCGGGTCCGCATCAACTTCTCGATCCACTTGGCGATGGACGGATTGTTGGGCAGCACCTCGCGCGCTTCCTCCAGCGACGCGAGGGCGTCGCTCTCGTGCCCGAGGATGAGGAAGATCTGCACGCGGAGCTCGACGATCGCCTGGTAGAGCGCGAAGTCGGTGATGTGCTGATTGGCCAGCAGCGAGAGCGCGCGATTGGCGAACTTGAGCGCCACCTCCGGCTTCGACTCGTTCAACGCGTCGGCGGCAAAGCGGTGCAGCATGCGCGGCGAATCGCCGAGGAACGACTTCGCGTCGACGAACTGCTCGAGCGCCTCGCGGACGATCGTCTCCTGATCGGGGAACCAGCCGTCGCGGATGATGCGGTCGATGGAGCGGGAGAGCTCGGGGGGGACCTCGGCGTTGATCTTGACCATCATTTCACCGTCCGCAGCACATTGAACTTCATCAACTCGTGGAACGTGATCGTCGAGTCGAGGTCTTCGCGCGCCAGGCGGAGCGACTGATGCAGCGCCTCGAGGATCATCTCCATCCAGAACGCCAGCTCGAACTCGCTCGTCGGCTGCACGTACTTCTGCGCCGTCTCGCGCAGCTTCGGCACCTTGCCCAGCTCTCCGAAATAGTCGGCGAACGACAGCTCGTCCGAGACCGTGACGCGATTGCCCGACGCGAACCAGGCCAGGATCGTGTCGTAGTTCGGCTCCTTCGGCGCGGGACGTTCTTCCTCCCGCGGCGGCTGGGCCTTCGCTTTCGTCTTCGCGCCGCGGCCGGCGAACACGGCGTCGAAATCATCCTGATCGATCTCGCCGTACCCGCGGCGCTCCCGCTCCGCGTTGCGCGTGGCGCCGGCGCGCTCGACCGGCGGCAGCTTCGTCTCGTACAACTTCGACACCGCCTGCCCGATCAGCTTGCGCGCCACGACCTCCGCGCCCTGCTGCTCGCCCTCGTACACCATCTCCACTTTTCCCGTGATCGCCGGCAGCAGCATGGCCAGGTCGGAGAGCCGCGGGAACACACGCTTGTCGCCGGTGCGCGCCGCGCGGCGCTCCATGTTCGAGTGCAGCAGCTCCATCGCCGAGATGGTCAGGCGCGCGGAGACGCCGGACGATTGATCGACCAGCTCCGACTCGCGCGCCACGAAGGCGATGCTCTCGATCAGCTCTTTGATGTAGTCGGGGATCTCGATCTTCCCCTGCGCGTTGCGATCGAGCCACGCCTCCTGGCCGGTGATGCGCATCGCCGTCCCGACGTTCTGCGGATAGTGCGTCAGGATCTGCGAATCGATGCGGTCCTTGAGCGGCGTGATGATGTTGCCGCGGCTCGTGTAGTCCTCGGGGTTGGCGCTGAAGACGAGCACGATGTCCATCGGGATGCGCACCGGAAATCCGCGGATCTGCAGGTCGCGCTCCTCGAGGATGTTCAGCAGCGCCACCTGGATGCGCGGCGCGAGGTCGGGCACTTCATTGATGGCGAAGATGCCGCGATTGGTGCGCGGGATGATGCCGTAGTGGATCACTTCCTCGTCCGCGTACGTCAGGCGCTGATTCGCGGCCTTGATCGGATCGATATCGCCCACGAGGTCGGCCACCGTGACGTCGGGCGTCGCCAGCTTCTCGCGATACCGCTCGTCGCGATGCATCCACGACACCGGCAGCTCCTCCCCTTTTTCGATCGCCAGCCGGCGGCAGCGCTTGCAGGTCGGGGCGAACGGCGAGTCGTTGATCTCGCATCCTTCGATGATCGGGATGTGCTCGTCGAGGAGCATGGTCAGCGAGCGCAGCATGCGCGTCTTGGCCTGACCGCGCAGTCCGAGGAGGATGATGTCGTGACGGGAGAGGATGGCGTTGTGGATGGCGGGGATGACCGTCCGCTCGTAGCCGTGGATGCCGGGAAACGTGTTTTCGTCGCGCGCGATTTTCGCCAGGAGGTTCTCCCGCATTTCGTCCTTGACGGAGCGGACGCGATAGCCGGAACCGCGCAGTTCACCGAGGGTGTGGATGTTCATGATCTGCGGGCATTCTGCCACGCCATGGGAGAATGATCACATTCCAGCGAGGTGAACTTTGGCACACGATGAGTCGTTCGGAGGCCGGGCCGGTGACGTCGTCGCGCGCGCCCTCTCGCCTGCCGCGCTCATCACCGGACTCGTCGCCGGCGTCAGCGTCGGAGCGGTCGTCTGGCTCTGTTTCAAGGCCGGCGTGGCGCACTTCGCGCCGGGGCTGACGTCGATGCTCCTCGCCGGTTTCGTGGCCCGCGCGGCGGTCGAGCGCTACGACCGGCGCTGGCGCGGCGCGCGCAATGTGCCGTTCCTCGATTTCGCGCCGGTGGCGCTGCAGTACCTGCTCCTGAACGTCATCCTCATCCTGCCGGTGCTGATGATCGGCTGGCATCCCGACATCATCCCGGCGCTGGTCGAGCTTCGCGGCGACAGCGGACCGGCGCTCGCGCTGCTGCTGTTCTACGCCGCGGTCCTCCTCCTCGCGCCGCCGCTGCTCCTGATCGTCTCCGTCTCGGCGAAGGAGACGACACAGATCCTTTCGCCGTCGCACTGGGCGCGCTGCTTCTCCGGCCGCGGCACCGATCTCCTGCTGATCTACGTGCTCTACATCGGATCGCTGTTCGCCTCCGTGGCTCTCTGTCTTCCGGTGATCGTCACGCTGGCGATGATCACCGCGAAGACGATGCTGTTCACGGCGCCGCTCACCTTTTTCTTTTCCGTCGGCGTGGCGGTGCTGGTCCTCGGCGGATTGTGCGGCGAGTACGCGCGCGTTCCGGACGAAACCGTCGTGGAGCAGCAGGCGGCTCCGCCTGTTTTCGTCCGGACCGTCGAGACGCCTCTTCCTCCTCCGCCGACGTCGCGCAAGCCGCCGCTGCTCGACGCCGGCAAGCGCGTCGCCGAGACCAATCGCGACATCGCCACGCTCGAGGGTCTGCGCGAGAGTCACGCGCCGAACGCCACGGTGCTCCACGCCTTGTCGTTCGCGTACGCGGAGCAGGGCCGCCGCGACGTCGCCGTCGAACTGGTGCGCGAAGGAATCCCGCTGGCGATCCGGAGCGGCGGCGTGATCCTGGCGGCGGAGATGTTCGACGCCTTCCGCTCCGACGCCGACCTCGGCGTCCCGCGCGAGCAGGTGATCGCCTTCGCCGACGCGCTGCGCGTTTCGAAGCGCCTTGCGGCGTCGGCGCGGCTGTACATCGTGGCGATCGACTCGCAGCCGGCGGATGTGAAGGCGGCGAAAGGAGCGATCGCCGCGGCCGGCGACCTCCTCACCTCCGGCGACGCGAAAGGAGCCGTGGCGCTCTACGACTTTCTGCTCGATCGCTGCGGCGCGTCGCCGCTCATGGAGTTCGTCCGCGAACGGCGGGCGGAAGCGTCAAAGCGCCTCTGACGGATCGCGGTTGAACTCGTTCATCGCGCGTTTCAGATCGCCGCGCGCGAACAGCATCAGCGCGTCGACGGCGCGCTCGATCGTCTTCTCCACCACCGGCGCCTCCTCCGGCGTGAACTCGTCGAGGACGTAATCGCGCAATCGGTAATCGGTATGGCTCTCCCCGCGCACGCCGACGCGCAGCCGCGCGAAACGCTCCGTGCCGAGCGACTCGACGATCGAGCGCATCCCGTTATGCGTGCCGGCCGAGCCGCTCGGCTTGATGCGCAGCTTGCCGAGCGGAAGATCGATCTCGTCGAACACGACGATCAGATCGTCGGTCGAATCGAGATAGGCATTGACGAGAAGACGCACCGCGTCGCCGGAGAGATTCATGTACGTCAGCGGCTTCGCCACCTTCACCGAGCCCCCCGCCACCCGCCCCTCGCCCGTCATCGACTCCTTCTCGTGCCGCGTCACGTCGATGCGGAACTTCCTGGCGAACGCGTCGACGACCATCCACCCCGCGTTGTGGCGCGTTTTCGCGTAACCCTCTCCCGGATTGCCGAGGCCGACGATCAGTTTCATTCGGAGGCGAAGGGTACAATTTGCGGCATGGCGGCGCTACCTCGGGAGATCGAGGAGAAGCTCGACGCGGTGCGCGCACTGTGCGTGAAGTGGGGCATCAAACGACTTGCGCTCTTCGGCAGCGCCGCGCGCGGCGAATTCGATTCCGCGACGAGCGATTTCGATTTCTTTTATGAATTCCTGCCGGGTCGGACCCCGGGCCTGGCGTTTCTCACATTCGAGGAAGAGCTCGCGGCGGTTCTGGGGCGGCGCGTCGATCTCATGGATTACGACAGCATCAGCAACCCCTATCTGAAACGGCACATCGACTGTAATCCGGTCTATCCCGTCTATGAAGCCGCGTGAGACCGCAAATCTCACGCTCGAGCAATACGCGGCGCTGAAGGAGAAACGCGCTGCCGTTACGCATATGCTGAAGATCGTCGGCGAGGCGATGCGACGGGCGATTGAGATCGCTGCCACGATCGAAACCAGGATCACCAACGTCGCCGAGATCATTGGCACCCGCAATCGCATTGCGCACGGCTATGATCGGATCAATCACGAAGTCATCTGGAGAATCGTCCGCGACGACTTGCCGATCCTGATCCGCGAGCTCGAAGCGCTTCTCCCGGAGTAGCGAAGGGTACAATTTGCGGCATGGCGGCGCTACCTCGGGAGATCGAGGAGAAGCTCGACGCGGTGCGCGCACTGTGCGTGAAGTACGGCGTGAAGAAGCTGACGCTGTTCGGCAGCGCCGCGCGTGGGGAGTTCGATCCGAACAGGAGCGATGTCGATTTCCTGATCGAGTTCCCGGAGGACATGCCGACCCTCACGCGCGGACGAGCCCTCTGGAGATTGATGCGGGAGCTCGACGAGCTCTTCGGGAGCTACGTCGACCTGCTCGATCTCGGTGGCGTCCGCAACCCCTATCTGCGCCGATCGATTGAGAGTAATCCGCGCATCCCTATCTATGAAGCAGCCTGAGAGATGCGTTGCGCTCGGCGCGCGAGACGGAAGATGAGCTCTGCGGAAGTGTCATCCTGAGCCGCATCGACGGCTCAGGATGACACGAGACAACACGCTACAATCCGCCCCCGAATGAAGCCGACGCGCGCGCAGTTCGAGCAGGCCCTCAAAACGCTTCGCAATCCTGCGCTTCGGTATGCGGACATCCGCTGGACGGAGACGCATCAGCAGCATGTGCGGGTCCGCAACGGCGAGGTCGACGCGCTGGCCGCCACGGTCGATCGGGCCATCGGCGTGCGGGTGCTGGTGGGGAACGGGTGGGGGTTCGCGGCGACGTCGCACGTGAGCGAAGAGGCGATCCTGCAGACCGCGCAGCGGGCGCTCGAAGTCGCGGCAGCGAGCCACATCGCCACCTCCGGCGCGGTCGTGCTGAGCGATATCGAGCCGCATGTCGCGACGTGGGCGTCGGCCTTCGAGATCGATCCGTGGTCGATCGCGCTGGACAAAAAAATCGAGCACCTTCTCGCCGCGACCGAGCCGATGCGCGGCGACAAGCGGATCCATCAGGTCAGCGGCGATCTCTCCTGCTATCGCCAGGAAAAAATCTTCGCCTCGACCGCCGGCAGCTACATCGAGCAGACCACGACGGAGATGGGGGGCGGGATCGAGGCAGCGGCGCTGGAAGGCGGCGAGTTTCAGCGGCGCACCTATCCCAATCCGTTCGGCGGCGACTACCAGGCCGCGGGCTGGGAGTTCATCCAGCGGCTCGATCTGCCGAAGAAGGCGCCGCTCATCCGCGATGAAGCGATCGCGCTGCTCTCCGCGCCGAAGGCACCGGCCGGACGCTTCGACCTGATCGTCGGCTCGTCGCAGCTCGCGCTGCAGGTGCACGAGTCGTGCGGCCATCCGACCGAGCTCGATCGCGCCATGGGCCTGGAGATCTCGCTCGCCGGCGGATCGTTCCTCCAGCCGGAGATGCTCGGCACGTTCCGCTACGGCTCCGAGCTCGTCGACATCGTCGCCGACGCCACGATCGGCGGCTCCATCGGCTCGTTCGCCTTCGACGACGACGGCGTGCCGGCGCAGCGCTTTCACCTCATCGACAAGGGAATGTTCGTCGGCTACCTCACCGGACGCGACACCGCGCCGGCCATCGGCCGCAAGTCGAACGGCACGGTGCGCGCGGAGAGCGCGGCGCGCATCCCGATCATCCGCATGACCAACATCAACCTCGAGCCCGGAACGACGCCGCTCGAGGAGATCATCGCCGACACGAAGCACGGCATCTACGTCGACACGAACAAGTCGTGGTCGATCGACGACCTGCGGCTGAATTTCCAGTTCGGCTGCGAAGTGGCGTACGAGATCGAGAACGGGAAGCTCGGCCGCCTGCTGCGCAACCCGGTCTACACCGGCAGCACGCCGGAGTTCTGGCGCTCGTGCGACGCCGTCGGCGACCGCGCCAGCTGGCAGATCTGGGGCCTCCCGAATTGCGGCAAAGGCGATCCGCTGCAGACGATGCGCGTGGCGCACGGCGCGCCGGCGGCACGATTTCGAAACGTAGAGATGGCATGAGAAACGATGAACGCAGAACGATGAACGATGAACGGCTGCGCCCTCCCGTGTTCATCGTTCATCGTTCATCGTTCATCGTTGGGAGCGTCCGTGCTTAGCGAGCAACAGTCGCAGACCATCCTCACCCGCGCCCTCGCCGCCGCGAACGCCGACGAGTCCGACGCCGCGCTCCTCTCCATCGATCAGAACATCAGCCGCTTCGCGAACTCGAACCTGCACCAGAACATGTCGGAGATCAGCGCGGGGCTGACGCTGCGCGTGATCGTGAACGGCTCGATGGGTGTGGCGTCGACGAGCTCGTTCGATGACGAGGAGATCGCGCGCACCGCGGAGCTGGCGCGCGAGGCGGCGAAGCATTCCGATCCGCTGCAGAACTTCTCCGGCCTGTACAAGGATCACGAGCCGCTGCCGCAATTGGCGACGTTCGATCAGCAGACGGCGAGCCTCTCGCCGATGGAGAAGGCGCACGACCTGAAGGTGATGTTCGAGCGCGGACGCGAAGCCGGCGTGCAGTTCGCCGGCATGTATCTCTCGAGCGCCGTTTCGGTGGCGACGGCGAATTCGCACGGCGTGAATCGCTACGCGCAGCTCACGTTCGCCGACGCCACGGTCATCGCGCTGCGTGACGGCTCGTCCGGTTACGCCACCCGCTGCGCCCGCCGCGCCCGCGAGGTCAACATCCTCTCCCTCGGCGAGGAGGCGACGCAGAAGGCGACGCTGGCCCTCGGCCACAACGAAGAGCTCGAGCCGGGAGCGTTCGACGTCATCCTCGAGCCGCCCGCGCTGGCCGAGGTGCTCGAGTGGATGAACATGATCGCCTTCACCGGGCAGGCGTACGAGGACGGCTCGTCGTTCCTCGTCGACAACATCGGCAGGCAGCTCGCCGGCGGGAACATCACCATCGCCGATGACGCCACCGATCCCGACTTCCTCCCCTTCCCGTTCGACCTCGAGGGACTGCCGAAGCGCCGCGTGCCGCTCATCGAAAACGGCGTGGTGCGCGGTCCGGTGCTCGACAAGGCATGGGCCGATCGCCTGAACATGCAGCCGACGGCGAACGCCTGGCACCTCGGGTCGCCCGAGCATGGCAGCGCGTTCCACATCGACGTCGCCGCCGGCGACGCCACACGCGAGGAGCTCATCGCCTCGACGAGGCTCGGCATCTGGATCACGCGCTTCAACTACGTCAATGGATTGCTCGAGCCGAAGACCGCGCTGATGACCGGCACCACGCGCGACGGCACGTTCCTCATCCGCGACGGCCAGGTCGTGGCACGCCTCCCGAACCTCCGCTGGACGCAGTCGCTGGTCGAAGCGCTGGGGCGCGTCGAAGGGTTGACGAAGGAGCGCCGGCGAGTCGCGACGTGGTTCAACATGTTCGGCGGGACTATTGCACCGACCGTGAAAGTGCGCGGGTGGAACTTCACGGGAAAGCAGGTCGAAAGCTCTTGAGCTGTTGAGCGATTGAGCGATTGAGCCGCTCAATAGCTCAACGGCTCAATAGCTGAACAGCTCCAATCGCATGACCCAGTACATCATCCGGCGATTACTCCAGATGATCCCGATCACCTTCGGGATCCTGACGCTCGTCTTCTCGCTGATCCACCTCATCCCCGGCGATCCGGCGGCGCAGATCGCGGGCGAGGGGGCGCGGCCGGAGGACATCATCGCCGTGCGCAAGGCGCTCGGCCTCGACAAGCCGCTGGCGACGCAATATGTCAACTACCTCGTGCGCATCGCGCATGGCGACCTCGGCAAATCGTTCCACACCGGCGATCCGGTCGTGACGGCGATCGCGGAGCGTTATCCGGCGACGATGCAGCTGGCGTTCGGCGCCATGCTCGTCGCGCTGCTCGTCGCCTTCCCCCTCGGCATCATCTCGGCGATCTATCGCAACTCGTGGATCGACAACGTCGCGCGTTTCTTCGCACTGATCGGCGTTTCGATGCCGAGCTTCTGGTTCGGACCTCTGCTGATCATCGCCTTCGCCATCAAGCTCGAATGGTTCCCGGTGTCGGGACGCGAGGCGGGCTGGCGCTCACTGGTGCTGCCGTCAATGACGATGGGGCTCGCCCTCGCGGCGATCCTCACACGGATGATCCGCGTCTCGCTGGCCGAGGAGCTCAACCAGCTCTACGTCACGACGGCCATCGCGAAGGGCGTCACGCGGGCGAAAGCGATCTTCCGTCATGCGCTGAAGAACGCGCTGATCCCGGTCATCACCGTGATCGCGCTGCAGTTCGGATCGCTGCTCACCGGCGCGATCATCACCGAGCAGATCTTCTCCTGGCCTGGACTGGGGCGGCTGCTGATCCAGTCGATCAACACGCGCGATTATCCGCAGGTGCAGGCGTCGATCCTCGTCATCGCGCTGACCTACATCATCGTGAACTTCGCGTCGGATCTGCTTTATGGAGTCGTGGACCCGAGGATCAAGCTGGAATGAAGCGATTACTCCGCAACTTCGCCTTCACCTCCGGCGCGATCCTCACCATCGCGCTGATCCTGGCCGCGCTCGCGGCGCCGCTGCTGGCACCGTTCGATCCGAATTCGCAGGACACGTTCCGCCGGCTCGAGCCTCCTTCGAAGCAGCATCCGCTCGGGCTCGACGACCTGGGGCGCGATGTCCTCTCGCGCATCGTCTGGGGCGCGCGCGTCTCGCTGCGCGTCGGCTTCAGCGTCGTCATCCTCGCCTCGGTCATCGGCATCACGCTCGGGGCCATGGCCGGCTACTTCGGCGGCGCGGTCGACACCGTGGTCATGCGCATCACCGACATCCTTCTCGCCTTCCCCGGCATCCTGCTGGCGATCGCGCTCGTGGCGGTGCTCGGGCCGAGCCTGAACAACGTCATCCTGGCGCTGGCGACGATCGGCTGGGTCGGATACGCGCGATTGGTGCGCGGCCAGGTGCTGAAGGTGCGGGAGATGGAGTTCGTCACCGCGGCGAAGGCACTCGGCGCCCGCTCGCCTCGCGTCATCATTCGGCATGTGCTGCCGAACGTGATCAATCCGGTGATCGTGATGGCGACCCTCGGCCTCGCCGGCGCGATTCTCGCCGAGGCCGCGCTCTCGTTCCTCGGACTCGGCGTGCAACCGCCGACTCCGTCATGGGGCGCGATGCTCACCGCGGGACGGCGCTACCTCGGGCTGGCGAATCATCTGGCGATCTATCCCGGCATCGCCATCATGCTCGCCGTGATGGGATTGAACTTCCTCGGCGACGGCCTGATCGACGCGCTCGATCCTAAGTATCGGAAGATGCTGACCTGAGCAGCGGCGTGCCGCGCGACGCGAAACGCAACATCCAGCGCAGAAAACGCGTCGTCCCGATCAGGAAAAGCGGTCCGACGATCAGACCGAACGGGATGATCCACCAACCCATCAGCTCCTGCCCCGTCTCGGTCGAGCTGATCGTGCCCATCGTGAGGCCGTTGGAGTGCACCCAGAGGCCGACTTTCTCCCACAGGAACGGCTTCATCACCGCGCAGATGATGAATCCGACCGCCAGCCCGTAGCCGAGCAGTCCGAAGATGAAGGTGAAGAATCCGGCCACGCTGATCATCGCCCAACGGATCGTGGCGCGGAGGATGAGCAGCGGCGAGAAGCTCGACCTCGCCCGCGCCACCATCGCCTCGGCCTGATAGAGCGGCCCGATGTCCTCCGGCTGACCGAGCTCCCTGAGGATGCGCATCAGCTTCTCGTCCGTCAGACCGCCCGCGGCGTCGGCGCGATCGAGGATGTGGCTGCGGATCTCGCGCAGGATCTCGTGGACTTCCTCGGCCGGAAGCTCGCCCAGAGAACGGCGCAGCCGCATCAGGTAGGCGTCGATCCGGGTCTGCAGAGGTTGATCGAACGTGGTCATCGCCTCGTCTCCTTCAAAAGGGGCTCGATGAGAGCCGTCATCTTCGCCAGGAATTCGCTCGAATGCTTCGCCAGCGTCAGCCTGCGGCGCCGTCCCGCGGCGGTGAGCGAGTAGTACTTGCGCGGGTGCCCCGAGTCGCTCTCTTCCCATTCCGCGTCGACCAGGCCGTCGTTGCGGAGGCGCGTGAGCACGGGATAAACCGTCCCCTCGGCGACCACGAGATCGGAGCCCTCTTCGAGCGCGCGGATGATCTCGAGCCCGTAAAGGCGGCCCGGCCAGTTAGAATTTTTGGATGCGCACGGCGGCCATCGCACTCCGCGCCATCTCCCTCGTCCCCTCCCTCACCGAGACGTTGTTCGCGCTCGGCGCGGGGGACGACGTCGTCGGCATCACCGACTGGTGCATCTTTCCCGCGGACCTCACGCTGCCGCGCGTCGGCGGGACGAAGAACCCGAACATCGAGGCGATCCGCGCGCTGCGGCCGGACGTGGTCTACGTCAACATCGAAGAAAACCTGAAGCGGCACGCGGACGAGATCGCACAGTTCGCGCGCGTGGTGGCGACGGAGCCGAAGACGATCGACGACGTGCGCGAGCTGTTCGTCACACTCGGCGCGATTCATCAGCGCGACGCGACGCCGTTGATCGACGCGCTGCAACGTGAGCTGGGGGTAATGCCGATTCGCGCATTCACCTTCGCCGTGCCGATCTGGAAGAAGCCGTGGATGTGGTGCGGCGGCGACACCTACGTCTCGCATCTCGTCGAGGCCGCGGGCGGCGCGAACGTCCTCGGCGCGCACGAGCGGTATCCGTCGATCGAATTGAGCGAAGTGCTCGCCCTCGCGCCGGATGTGATTTTTCTACCCGACGAGCCGTACGCCTTCACCGAGGATGACGCGCGGGCCATCGACGCGAACGTGATCGGTCCGTTTCCCGGACATCTGTTCACGTGGCACGGAGTGAGGACGATCGAAGGGCTGCGGTTTCTTCGGGCTACGCTTCCAGCCGCTCCACGGCCCACGTCCGCATCGTCTCCTCCACCGCATCCAGTTGCTTCGTGAAGAAGTGATCGGCGCCGGTGAAGACGACGCTCTCCGCGTTGCGGATGCTCTCCACGAGGGTGTCGAGCTTGGCCGCGTCGCCGTGCTCGTCCTCCGTTCCGTGGACGAAGAGCATCGGTTTCTCGCAGTGGCGCAGGTAGCCGAAATCGTATTTGTTCACCGGCGTACCGATGAGGAAGATCGCGTTGACGATCGGCAGCTCGCACGCCACGCGCGAGGCGACCCAGGCGCCGAACGAGAAGCCGCCGACGAGCAGCTTCTTTCCCGGATGCTTCTTCAGACACCAGTCGATCGCCGCCTGCACATCGCCCTGCTCGCCTTCACCGCCTTCGTGTTTGCCGGCGCTCGCGCCGGCTCCGCGGAAGTTGAAGCGCAGCGTGGCGACATTCGCCGCCTCCAGGCCGCGCGCGGCGCGGAAGACGACTTTGTTGTGCAGCGTGCCGCCGCCGAGCGGATGGGGATGGCAGACCACGGCGATGGCCGCCGGATCCTGCAGGTCGCGGTAGAGCGCCTCGAGCTTGCCGGCGCTGGAGAAGATATCGACGTGGCGTAACGGCTTGGCGTTCACGGTTTCACCAGGATGCGATCGCCTTCGATGCGAACTTCGTGCGTGGTCACGGCGAGGTCGGCGTTCCCGCCGCACGTCCCGGTGGCCACATCGAATCCCCACAAGTGCCACGGACAGACGATTTCGTTGGCGATGACGTCTCCTTCGGCGAGCGGTCCGCCGCGATGCGGACAGGTGTTGTCGAGCGCGAAAAACCCCGATGTCGTGTGGCAGAGCACGAGCTTTTTCTCGCCGATCGTGACGAGCTTCGCCCGCGCGACAGGGAGTTCATTCGTGGAACCGACGTCGATGAAGTCCAAGCAGTTTATCCTGAGGTGCGCAGCGCCTCAGGATCTCCGGCGGCACCGCGACGAACGCGCATCCTACACGAGCTGAGTGTCATCCCGAGCCGCATCGACCGCGAAGATCCGTCGCATTTGCGAGAGACGTGCAAGTCGGCAACGGATCCTTCGCCGTCTTCGCGGCTCAGGATGACACCTGTGCGATCGAGACGCGGCGCGGAATCCCACTCCGCCCCACCGCCGCCTCGCCATCCCACCGTCCCGGAATCGCCGTGCCGCACTGCGCGCAACCGCCGTCGGGCGTGAGGTGATACGACGTCACGCGGAATCCGGTGCGGCCGATGACGAGCGCGTCGCAGCTGGGGCAGCGCGTTCCCTCGAGATCGCCGAACGCGCCCGGGATGTTGCCGGGATAGATGTAGCGCAGCCCGGCGCGCCTGCCGATCTCGTACGCGCGCAACAGCGTCCGCGCGTCGGTGTTGGCGTTCGCCGTCATCTTGTAGTCCTGATGGAACGCCGTGATGTGCCACGGGATGTCGCGGTCGACGGAGGCGAGGAACTCGGCGATGTCGGTCAGCTCTTCGTCGGAGTCGTTGAAACCGGGGACGACGAGCGTGACGATCTCCAGCCAGATGCCGCGCTGATGCAGGCCCTTGATCGTCTCCAGCACCGGCTCGAGCTGGCCGCCGAGATCGCGATAGGCCTTCTGCGTGAACGCCTTCAGGTCGATCTTGTAGAGCGAGACGTACGGCGCGATGTAGTCGAGGACTTCCGGAGTTCCGTTGCCGTTCGAGACATACGAACAGACGAGGCCGGCCTGCTTCGCTTCCTTGAACACTTCGACCGCCCACTCCGAGGTGATCAGCGGCTCGTTGTAGGTCGAGGTGATGACCTTGGCGCCGTGACGCTGCGCCAGGCGGACGAGATCGGCGGGCTCGACGTCGGTCGGCGGCGCGCCGGCCACCGGATCGCGCAGCGCCTGCGACGTCACCCAGTTCTGGCAGTAGCCGCAGTGGTAATCGCATCCCAGCATGCCGAACGAGAGCGCGAGAGCGCCGGGATAGGCGTGGAAGAACGGCTTCTTCTCGATCGGATCGACCTGCAGCGCGGCGGCGTATCCGCGCGGCACCTTCAGCACGCCGTCTTCGTTGTAGCGGACTTTGCAGATGCCCTGCAGGCCGTTGAGGATCTTGCAGCGATGCCCGCAGGCGAAGCAGCGCAGCGATTTGTTTTCGAGTTTTTCGTACAGCTCCCCCTCGGTTGTCCGGACGGACAGCACGTCTCCGAGGGTCGACTCCTTGAGCGTGGGCATACGCGAAAGAACGTGCGAAAACCGGGCGAAATTCACGAAACGCGGCTGAGCCGCGTGAAGCGCAACACCCGGTAGCGGCGCGAGGTGACGGCCCAGACGATCCACGCCAGGAGCATGCCGGCGAAGAGGTCGATGAGGTAGTGCCAGCCGGTGATCATCGCCCCGAGGAAGATCGCCAGCACGAAGACGGCGAACAGCACCTCGCCCCACGTCCAGATGCGCCGGAACCAGAGAAAGATGAACGTCTGAAACGCGACGTGCAGCGACGGAAACGCCGCGATCCCGAGGAGGATGTTGACCGGCGCGGCGTTGGGGCCGTTCATGCGCAGCACGTGGCTGTAGTTCCGCCAGAGCAGCGTCTGCATGCTCTGCGTGACGCGGAGCTCGTCGGCGTACTGCAGCCAGATGTCGGGAAAGCGATACGCCGGACCGAGCGACGGGAACAGCATGTAGAGCCACGCGCCGGTCAGCCAGAGGAAGACATGACCGGTCATGAACGCCACGCGCAGCCGCTTGACGGGCGACGAGATGAAGTAGCCGACGGCGACGCAGAGGCCGACGAGGAAGATGTTGCCGTATGTGAGATCGACAGCCCTCAACGCAAGGTGGCCGTTGAACAGGTTGAGAAAGAAGATGTTCGGCGAGATGCCGAAGAAGATCATCCGGTCGATGTTCCACAGCTCCTGATCGAAGAGCCGCGGATGCAGTAGCGGGATGACGAGCTTGATCCAGCCGTAGACGTGCAGCACCAGCGCCGCGGACAGGAGCAGGCGCAGCGATTCGACGATCCACGCCGGTCGGCGGATGATCGCCACGTACCCTCTCCAGTTTCCGCGGACGAAGGCGATGGCCAGCCGGATGACGACGGCGATGGCCGCCTGCGTCCCCATGGAGAGGATGGCCATGATCAGCGTGAACGGCAGCGTGGTGAGGACGGCGTTGGTGTGGCTGGCGGTCAGGGCGTAGATGGCGAGGAAATTCGCGAGCAGCACGAGCTCGTAGAGATGTGGCCGCCGGTCGATGCGCCTGTCGGTCATTGATGGGCCACCGGCATGTCGGCCGGGAGGAAGTAGAGCGCGATGGCGATGATGGCGTAGAGGGCGAGCAGTTGAATGCCCTCGTACCAGTTGGTCTCGCCGTCCATCACCAGGTAGGCGAAGATCGCCACGCCGAGGCCGACCGCCAGCATCTCGAACGGCGTGAAGATCAGATCGAGCGGATGGCCGAGCGGATAGGAGAGGAAGACCATCAGCGGCGTGACGAAGAGCGCGATCTGCACGCTCGACTGCATGGAGATGTTGAGCGCCGTGTCCATCTGGTTGCGCATCGCCAGCAGCACGGCGGTGGAATGTTCCGCGGCGTTGCCGACAATGGCCAGAATGACGAAGCCGAGGAAGACTTCGTTCATCCCCCACGCCCGCCCCGCCTCCCCCACCGCGTGCACGAGCCCCTCGGCCACGAATCCCATCAGCACGCTGGCGAAGGCGAGCAGCCCGAGCGCCCGGCGCATGCTCCAGACGTCTTCCTCCGCCATCTCCGGCGCCGACGCCACCGCCCGCAGGCGTTCGCGGTGCGTCTTGAAGGAAAACCAGAGGCCGCAGAGATACGTGATCAGCAGGATGATCGCCGTGCCGATCGAGACCGGATGGATCAGCTCCGCATGGTGCGCGCGAATGGCGGTGCGGAAGAAGAGCGCCGGGACGAACATCGCGGCGACCGCGAGGATCATCTGTCCGGCCTGTGATTCGGCGGCGAGAGCGTTGAACTTCAGCGTCTCGTGCCGCATGCCTCCGAGGACCATGGAGAGTCCGGCCACGAAGAGGATGTTGCCGACGATCGATCCGGAGACCGAGGCGCGGACGACGTCGGAGAGTCCGGCGCGGATGGCGAAGATGGCGATGATCATCTCCGCGAAATTGCCGAACGTGGCGTTGAACAGCGCGCCGTACGTCGGCCCCATGCGATGCGCGAGCTGTTCGGTGGAGGCGCCGATCCATGCCGCCAGCGGCAGCACGGCGACGCATGAGACGACGAACTGCCAGACGAGATTTCCGTGCAGCAACTCGAGCGCGAGTGCGGCCGGAATCGTCGCGTAGAGGAGCCACGTGGCGATGCGTTTCATGCGGGTTCGAACTCTATCCTGAGCGAAGACTCAGGATCTATGGCGGCACCGCGCACAAAGATCAATCGTGCCGGTATCACCGGAGATCCTGAGTCTTCGCTCAGGATAAACTTTGCGACCCAATGATCAGCGCGTCACAAACCGGCCCCGTAACCACCATCACGTTGAACCGCCCCGACAAGCTCAACGCCTTCAGCGGCACGATGCGCGAGGACCTGCTCGCGGCTCTGCGGGCGGCGGCGGACGACGCGGAGGTGCGCGTCATCGTCCTCACCGGCGCGGGCCGCGCGTTCTGCGCGGGGGGCGACGTCGACTACATGTCGGGCCTGCAGAAAGAGGGCAACGTTCAGGCCTTTCGCAAACTGCTCGACGCCGGCCGCGACATCGTCACCACGATCGCCGCGATCGGCAAGCCGGTGATCGCCTCGGTGAACGGAGTCGCCGCCGGCGCGGGATGCAATCTCGCCCTGGCCTGCGATTACCGCATCGCGTCGGACGGCGCGAAGTTCAGCCAGTCGTTCGTGAAGATCGGCATGCATCCCGACTGGGGCGGCACGTGGCTGCTGCCGCGGCTCGTCGGCTCCGGCCGGGCGATGGAGATGCTGATGACGGGACGGATGATCGACGCGAACGAAGCGCTCAGCATCGGACTGGTCGATCGCGTCGTGCCGGCGGCGGAGCTGGCGGCCGAGACGGAACGGCTCGCGCAGGCCATCGCCGCCGGTCCGCCGATCGCCATCGCCGGCATCAAGCGGGCGCTGCGCGCGAGCGAGAAGAACGACCTCCGCGTGCAGATCGAGCTGGAGAGCGAGAACCAGCTCGCCGCGTTCCGCTCGAAGGACGCCGCCGAGGGGATGGCGGCGTTCTTCGAGAAACGGGCGGCGAAGTTCAGCGGCGATTGATCACAGCCAGTCGAACTCTTCTACGCCTTGTCGTCGAACGAAAAGACGAAGCCGCGTCCCTTCTTCTTCTCCATCGTCGTGCCGTCCACCGGGCACTTGAAGGTCTGGTCCTTCCTGTCGTCGTCCTTGTCGTCCGGGACGCGCAGCGTGGTGCCGTCCTTCGGACAGACGTACATCGTGCCGAAGCGATGCTCGCGGAAGTGCGGGACATGGATCGGCGGGACGACCACGTCGGGCGTGATCACGCGCAGGTGACGGCCGTTGCGGTCGATGCGGATGTCGCCGTCGCCGCTGCGCGTGACGGTGATGGTGCGCGATTCGCCGGCGCCTTCGATCCTGATGTCCATCGCGTCGCCGTTGCGGGTCACCTTGATCGTCGTGCCGTCGTCGGTGAGGGTCTTGGTCTCGCCGTTCTTCATCGACTCGGGGGTGATGGTGAGTGCGGTCGACGCATACGCCGCCGCGGCGATGATCGATGCCGCCAGAATCAAAACGAACTTCTTCATGGAATGGCCTCCTTGCCGCGTTGGACGACGGGCGGAGGCGGCGGTTAGGTCACAAATCGGGAGACGACGATCGTCTGGTCGTCCTTCTGCGGCGCGCCGGCGGCGAAGCTCTCGACGGCGCCGGCGATGCGATCGCAGATCAGCCCCGGCTCGGCGTCGATGTTGTCGCGCAAAACGACCTCCAGCCGGTCGTTCTCGAATTCCTCGCCGGCCACGTTCTCCGCCTCGGTGATGCCGTCGCTGTAGAGCACGACGAACGATCCTTTGGGGAACGGCCGCCGCTGCGTCATGTAGCGCGAGTTCGGCATGATGCCGACCGGCAGCCCGTGCGACTTGAGCGTCTCGATCTCGCCGCCGCAGACGATGTACTGCGGATTGTGTCCGGCGTTGATGTACTCGATCGTCTCCTGCTCCCGATCGATGGAAACCATCACCAGAGTGACGAATTTGTTCTCCGCCGACCAGCGGTGGATGTGCTTGTTGAGCTCCGTCGCGATGTCGCCCAGCTCCCGTTCCTCGGCGAACAGCAGCTGCACCGCCGCGTGCAGCGCCGAAACGAGCAGCGCCGCCGGCATCGACTTGCCGGAGACGTCGGCCACGAGCATGGAGACGACGCCGTCGCGCTGGAAAAAGGCGTGATAGTCGCCGCCGACCTGCTTGGCCGATTTGGAAAAGGCGGCGATCGGCAGGCCATCGACGCTGGGGATCGCCTTCGGAAGAATGTCGCGCTGGATCGTCGCCGCCAGGTCGAGCTCGCGCTGCATGGCCTGCTTCTCCAACGCATCGCGATGCAGCCGCGCGTTTTCCAGCGCGATGGCGACCTGGTTGGCGAAGAGGGAGAGCAGCCGCATCTCGTTCGGCTCGAAACGGCCGACCCCTTCGCGCGTCTCGCGATCGGCCGCGGCAAGCACGCCGATCGTGGCGTTGTTGCCTTTGATCGGCAGCATCACCAGCAGGCCGTCGTCGAGCGTGACGGCGTCGGGACTGGAGAGCAGCTGCACGATGAGCGAGTCGTCGAGCGCCGGCGGATCGCCGAACGCGCGATAGAGCTTGAACTGATCGCCCTCGCGCAGGAAGAGCGCGGCGCGCCGCGCGTTGGTGAGCGAGATCATCCGGAAGAGGACCTCGTCCGCCAGTTCGTCGACGTTCAGCGTCGCGGCGATGGAGAGGCCGATGTCGTAGAGCGACTCGAGCTCCCAGAGGCGCGACTTGAGCTGGAAGTCGCCTTCGCGCATCTCGTGCACCAGGCGGTGGTTGGTCAGTAGCGCGTTGAGGTACGCCGCCGCCGCGCGCGCCAGCTGCAGGTCGTCGTCGCCGATGCTGTTCGCCGACCAGAGCGCGACCAGGCCGGCCGCGTCGCGATGCGTGCGCATCGGCAGGATGACCAAAGGCTGCGGCTCGGCGGGAAAATGAAATTCGCTCGTCGGCTCTGCGGGTACTTCGAGCTCCAGCAGCTCGGGAGCGAAGCAGTGATCCGACTTTGCGGCCAGGTGCAGCCCACTCGCGTCACGCAGGTAAACGGCGCCCGTCTCGAATGGCGTATTGCGCGTGAAGGCCTCGAGAATCAGCGGCGCCTGCGCCCCCTGCGCCGCGCGCTCGAGGTGCTGGAGATCGGAGATGAAGCGGGTGAGACGGAGCACGGGGCGAGAATACCAGTCCTGAGAACCAGTCCTGAGTGCTGAGTGCTTAGTGCTGAGCAGCCTCGCAGGACTCAGCACTAAGCACTCAGCACGGGCGGTCAGGCGGCCAGGCCCAGCTCCGAGATCGCGTTCTCCTCGGAATCGAAGATCTTCGCGTAATTCGCCAGACCCATGATGTGGAAGGTCTTGTAGATGACCGGGGTGAGGCAGCAGAAGGCGACGCGGCCGTTGCGCTCGATGGCCTTCTCGATGATCTCGATGAGGATGCTGATACCGATGGAGTTGACGATCTTGGTCTCGCGCAGGTCGAGCAGGAGGGTGCGGACGCCGGCGTCCATCAGCTCGTAGGCGCGGCTGGCGATCTCCTCTCCTCCCACGTTGTTGATGTAGCCCCTGGTATGGAGGATGGCGCCGTCCGGGCCGCGGCGCTCGACTGCGAGTCTCAATTCATCCGTCATGATGTCTTTCCGTACTTCACCATGTGAATCGTGGTTCCGTCGGCAGTCGACGTGATGTCCACTTCGTCCATATGCGCTTCGATGATCTGCAGACCCCAGCCGCGCTTGTGCGCGGGGCCGAGCGTCCGGCGGCGGCCACGGGCTTCGGAGAGATCGAAACCGCGGCCGTGATCCGAAATCCAGACGTCGATCCGGGGGGTGCCGTCGCTGCTCGCGACGCCGAGGCATCTTACATAGATGCGGTTATCGACGCTACCGGAGTGCTCGCGCGCGTTGATGCACGCTTCGATGATCGCGTGCGTCATCTCGTCGACCTGGTCCGACGGCATCCCAAGCTCCCGGGCCATGTTGCCGGCCGCGCGTGCGGCCGCAATCTCGATGTCCGGGACCATGGGGAGCGTCAGCTCCATCTGCCGCTCGGCGGCTGCGGTCATGGCGCGCATCTCCTCCGGCGACGAATTAAAAGGACAGGAAAACGGCGGTGGCGGTCTTGATCCAGTTCGGGATCCCGCTGAGCTGGTCGAGCGCCAGCAACGCACAGGTGTTGGCCGCGAGGATGGCTGGCAATGCCCAGCTCGCCGGCAGGACGGACTCGATCTTGGTGACGCGGGACTGAGCGATGTTGTTCATGGATGCCCCCTTTGGTCGGACCATCCCAAGAGCAACCCCGCTGCCACTCCTGCCACATCGCTTGCAAGTCTCGTAACCTCTTTACGGCGTGAAGTTTACAACAAATGATGGCGAAGTACAGCGCGTTAACGATGTGTGGCAATTTGCGACAAAGCTGTTGAGCGATTGAGCTTTAGGGCTATAAAGCTCAATAGCTCAATAACTTGTCAATGAAAGTCCCAATTTGTCTCTTGCGAGGCAATTTGGGACAATTCGACGCGCTTCCGATACAACGTCTTCCGGTCCACCCCAAGTATTTTCGCCGCCTTCGACATGTTTCCCTTGGTGAAGGCGAGCACGCGGGCGATGTAGCGGGCCTCCAGCTGGTCGAGTGTCGGCAGGTCGCCGGAGAGCTCCCGGGGGTCGGCGGTCGCTGACGGATCGTCGGGGAGGAGCAGGTCGCCGGGATCGATGACCGGGTCGACGGTCAGCGCCAGCGCTCCTTCGATCAGGTTCTCCAGCTCGCGCACGTTGCCGGGGAACGGGTAGCGCATCAGCTTCTGCAGCGCCTCCTGCGTGATGCGGACATCCTTCAGCCCCTCGCGCTTGCCGTACTTGTCGAGGAAGTAGCGGACGAGCTTCGGGATGTCGTCCTTCCGGTCGCGAAGCGGCGGGAGGACGATCTCGACGACCTTCAATCGATAGTAGAGGTCCTGGCGGAACTCCGCTTTCTCGATCATCTCCTCGAGGGCGCGATGGGTGGCGGTCAGGATGCGGACGTCGATCGGGATCCGCTTCCGCCCGCCGAGCTTTTCGATCTCCCGCTCCTGCAGCACGCGGAGCAGCTTCGCCTGCAGCGTCATCGGGATGTCGCCGATCTCGTCGAGGAAGACGGTCCCGCCCTTGGCCAGCTCGAACTTGCCGGGACGCGCTTCGACTCCGGTGGCGACGCCGCGCTCGATGCCGAAGAGCTCCGACTCGAGCAGCGTCTCGGGCAGCGCTGCGCAGTTGATGGCGACGAAGGGGCCGTCTTTCCGCGGCGAGTTGCCGTGGATCAGCCGGGCCACCATCTCCTTGCCGGTCCCCGACTCGCCGCGGATCAGGACGTTGGCCTGGGAGTCGGCGACGCGGGCCACGAGGTCGATGACCCGCTGCATCTTGAGCGAGTCGCCGATCATCAGGCGGTCGGAGTATTCGCGCAGCATCCGCTGCTTGAGCGAGCGGTTCTCGTCCTCCAGCGTCTCGCGCATGAGGTCGAGGCGATGGAAGCGTCGGGAGTTGTCGACGGCCGCGCCGCCGATCGCCGCAAGCGACGACAGAAAGCGGAGATCGTCTTCGGCGAAGCTGCCGCTGCGCGCGCCGCGCTCTTCCTTCCCGCCGAGGCCGATGACGCCGACGATGGTGTCGCCGGCGATGAGCGGCGCCACGAGCATCTCCCCCGCCGGCTGTCCGGCGAACTTCGAGACGGTGACGGCGATCGGCTCGCGCGAGGCGATGACCTCGCGCACCGGCGGCTCGCCGAGGAACATCGACGGATCGGTCACGTGCTCGAGGCCGAAGCCGAAGAAGTGCTGCACCTCCAGCCGCTCGTCGAGCGAGAAGACGAAGCCGATCGTGGCGTCGAGCACGGCGATGGCGCGCTGCACGACCTCCTCCAGCAGCTCGTTCTCCGGCCGCGACGCGTTCAGCGCGCGCCCGACGTCATAGAGCGCCTCGAGTTGGAGGAGCTTGCGGCGGAGTTCGAAATTGGATGATGACGGCATCTCGGTCGAAGTGCTCAGTGCTCAGTGCTCAGTGCTGGGTGGGAGCACCCAGCACCCAGCACCCCAGCACTCAGTTTTTCCCTCCGGCCCTGCGACATTCCCCCAGCAGAAAATCGCAGTTCCACGCGTGATAGAACGGCTTGTCGAGTGCGTAGATTCTGATGAAGCGTGTCGACGCCTCGTCGTAGCGGCCGAGCTTCATCTCCGTGCGACCGAGGAAGTAGAGGGCGCGGACGGTGCGCGGATCGTCGAGGTTCGCCTCCACCAGCTCGGCGAATCGCGCCTCTGCCTGGATGAAGTCGCGGTGCTGGTAGGCGCAGAGCGCGAGGGAGTAAGCGTCGGTGCGGCCGCAGGTCGTCGGCGGGGCGGCGGTTGCGATCGTCGCGAAGAGCGCGACGATGGTTAGCAGTTGCCAGTGACCAGTTGCCCGCGCCATGATCGCGAGTATGCAGCGGCAACCGGCAACCGGCAACTGGCAACGATGCGTCTAGGAATCGCGGGTGGCGGCCGCGCCGCGTGGGCGTTCGGTTCGGCGTGGCGGCGGATCGGGTGGCCGATCGCCGGCGTCTGGCTGCGCGGCGAGTCGCGCAGCGCGATCGCCGAGCTCCTCGAAACGCCGCGCCGTGAGCTGGCCGAACTGGCCGATCGCTCCGAGCTCCTCCTCGTCGCGGTGAGCGACCGGGCCATCGAAGACGTGGCGGAGCGCATCCCCGACACCAACGCCGTCGTCTTCCACGCCAGCGGCTCGCTGACCGCGCTGCGCGGCGGCTTCTCCCTTCATCCGCTGCGCGCGCTGCCTCCAGTCGGCGTGCCGTCCGACCTGGCCGGCGCGCTGCTGGTCTTCGAAGGGAACCATCGCGAGGTGGCCGAAAGCATCGCCGCCGCCATCGGCGCGCGCTTCGCCTCGATCGACCCGAAAGAGAAGGCGCTCTATCACGCCGCGGCGGTCTTCGGATCGAACTACGTCGCGGCGGTGCTCGACATCGCCGGGCGGTTGATGGAGCGCGCAGGGATCGAGGACGCCCGGCCCGATCTCGTCGCCCTGGCCGAGTCGGGAATCCGCAACTGGAGCGGCAACGCCGGCGCCGACCGCTTCACCGGGCCGGCCGCCCGCGGCGATCGCGAGACCATCGAGCGGCACCTCGCCGTGTTGGCGCGCGACCCGCAACTCGCGTCGGTGTACGAACTTCTGGCGGACTACATCGCCGGGTGCTACGATCGATCCCCCGTTTCGCGCTGACTACGGAGCCTTAGAGATCGATGGTCTTCTTCAATTACGCGACGATGCAAATGGCCGCGAAGATCGTCTATTACGGTCCGGGCCTCTGCGGGAAGACGACCAATCTCCACCACATCTATTCGAAGACCTCGCCCCAGAGCCGCGGCGAGATGGTGAGCCTGGAGACCGAAACGGACCGCACGCTTTTCTTCGATCTCCTCCCCATCGACGTCGGCGTGATCGGCGGCTTCAAGACCCGCCTGCAGCTCTACACCATCCCCGGCCAGGTCTTCTACAACACGACGCGCAAGCTGGTGCTGAAGGGCGTCGACGGCATCGTCTTCGTCGCCGACTCGCAGCTGGCGATGCTCGACGCGAACGTGGAGAGCTTCAAGAACCTGAAGGAAAACCTGGCCGAGATCGGCCTCGCCATCGAGGAGCTCCCGCTCGTCCTCCAGCTCAACAAGCGCGACCTCCCCTCCATCGCCTCGGTCGACGCGCTGCTCGACACGCTCGACAGCGACCGCCGCTACGAGTGGGTGGAGGCGGTGGCGTCGAAAGGTGACGGCGTCTTCGAGACGCTGAAGACCATCTCCAAGGCGACGCTGCGGACGTTGCGCCGCCGCATGACCGGCGCGGAAGAACCGGTCCGTCCCGCCGCGCAGCGCCGCGACTCCGGCGCGTTCCGCGTGCGGAGCGGCGATGAGCCGAGCCCCTCGCGGACGGTCGCCGGCACGATGCCGCTGCCGCAGTCGCCCGTCGCCACCGAGAAGATTCCGGCGTTCAATCCCGGCGCCTCGGCGAGCGTCGCCGCTCCCGTCGCCCAGCCGGTGATCGCGCCGCCGATGCCGGAGCCGGAGATCGAGACGATCGGCAGCGACGACGAGGTCTTCACCGACTCGACGCTGGCCCGCGCGGCCGACGCGGTACCGGACGACATCATCACCAACGCGCCGATCGCGCCGATCGCCCCCATCGCCGAGGCCCCGTTGAGCGCGGAAGCGATCGAGCTGGAAGAGATCGTGCCGCCGACGCAGTACATCCCGCCCGCCCCCGCCCCGCCCGAGCCGGAGAAGGCGGTCGAGCCGGAGATCGATTTCGGCCAGAACGAAAAACCGGCCGCGAAACCGCCGGCCGAAGTGAAGCACGTCAAGGTGCGCTCGTCGGTCGACATCATGGCCGAGCTGGAGGCGCTGCGGAAACGCGCCACCACGCCGAAGACGCCGGCGCCGAAAAAAGAAGCCCCCATCGAGATCTCCATTCCCGCCCCTCCGCCCCCCGCGCCCGCCCCCCGCGCGGCGAACGAGATTCGCCGATCTGTTTCACTGCAGGCCGCTCCCGGCGTCCTGGCCCGCACCCGCGCCGTCCGACTTACGGTATCCTTTGAATCGAGCGACGGGACGATGCAGACCGAGGCGCACTCGATTGAGCTCGACGAATCGGCCGGCGTCCAGTCGTTATCGGTCGATCTCAAAATCGTGTAGGGCAACCTCTCAGGTTGCCCCGGTCGGGAGGTGCGGATGAAGCTGTTGCGCGGCTCAGTGCTGTTCGCCACGCTGCTGTCGCTCGCCTGTGCGAGTGCTCCACCTCCCGCTCCGATTCCCGTTCCGGTCGTCCCCGCGTCGACCATCAAGGCCGATTTCGACAGCGCGAAGCGCGACTACGAAGCGGTCTACGCCGAGATCGTCGCGCACGAGCAGAAGCCGCTGAACGCGCCGGTGGTCGACGTCGAAGCGGCGAGATCGATTCCCGTCCCCGAGCATCGCTCCATCAATTCCGCCGTCGCCCTCTTCTCCAATGAGATGCACGGCGACATCCAGACCTACCTCACACGTTCGTCGAAATACCGGGCGCTGATCGAGAAGACACTGGCCGAGCACGACCTGCCGAAAGGGATCGCCTACCTGCCGGTGATCGAGAGCGGCTACTCGCCGACCCTGACCTCGCGCAGCGGCGCGCACGGCATCTGGCAGTTCATGCCCGACACGGCGCGCGAGTACGGACTGCGCGTCGACTGGTGGGTCGACGAGCGCGCCGATCCCGAGCTCTCCACGCGCGCCGCGGCGCAATACATCAAGGATCTCTACCGCGAGTTCAACGACTGGTCGCTGGCTCTCGCCGCCTACAACTGCGGCCCCGGCCGCGTGCGGCGCGCGCTCGCCGACACCGGCGCGTCGTCGTTCTGGGAGCTGGTCGACCAGGCGGCGGTGCCGAAGGAGACGCGTGGCTACGTCCCCACCTTCTTCGCCACGCTCGTGATCGCCGGTGACCCGGCCTCCTACGGCTTCCGCCTCGGGCCGGACGAAAAAACCGACGTCAAAGAAGTCGAGCTCGAGGGCCCGGTGTCTCTCCAGTATCTCGCCAACGTGGCGAAGGTCGACGAAGCGGTCCTGCGCGGCCTCAATCCCGAATATCGCCACGGCGTCCTGCCACCCGGCCGCGCCACGCTGCGCGTGCCGCCGAAGGCCGCCGACGTCGTCGTCGCGCGCGCCGGCCGGTTGAAGTACGACGACGAGAGCATCGCCGTCTGCTCGTTCACGCTGCGCGAAGGCGATACGCTCAAGCGCCTGGCGCGCGCCATCGGCACCGACGTCGACACCATCCTGGCGATGAACAACCTCTCGTCATCGAAGAAGGCGCGCGAAGGATCGACGCTCTACCTCCCCGTCCGCGCCCGCGAGCTCGGCGCGATGCTCGCCCACGCCGATGACGAGGTCTACTACGCCGTCCGCCGCGGCGACACGCTCTACTCGATCGCCAGGAAGCACCACCTCACGGTCGAAGACCTCCTCGACCTCAACGACCTCCGCCGCGGCCACAAACTGCACGCCGGCGAAAAGCTCCGCGTCTCGACACCCCGGGCCCTCACGGCGGGCGGGGGAATGTAAGGCAAGTGCTGGGTGCTTGGTGCTGGAGTGCTGCTAAAAGCACTAAGCACCCATCATGATCCTGGTTCTCGCCCTCACCCTCATTTTCTCCGACGCCGCGAAGACGAAGCCGCTCTTCATTCCGGCGGACGCGTTCACGTCGCCGCAGCGCTATGGGCTGACGCGCGACTTCATCGGGCAGGTCGATCGCGACATGTCCTCGGCGCGCGAAGCGCAGCGCGTGATCAGCGACGGCGCGGAGTGCGCCACCGCCGCGCCGCAGCCTCATGGCGACGTCGACGCCGCCGGCACGATCGTCGAGATCATCGCCGGCTGGAACGTCGAGCAGCGCGTCGTCACGTCACTGGCGCGCGTCCGCCTGACCACCGGCGAAGAAGTGCTCGTCGAGTTTCCGTTCGGCACGATGCGCCTCGGACGAACGACGTGGTGCACCGGCAACGCACGGCCAAAAGCAGGCGACACAATCACCTTCAACGCGAGGCGCGCCGCGAGTGAACCGGCCCGGCTGATCTGTGTTAGTTTGCCCGATCACCATGGCCGAAACGAGTGACTACAAGAAGACCCTGAACCTCCCCCAAACGACCTTCGCCATGAAGGCCAACCTGCCGCAGAACGAGCCGAAGCGGCTCGAGCAGTGGCGCGAGATCGACCTCTATCGCCTCATCCGCGAGAAGTCCGAAGGACGCCCGAAATTCGTCCTGCACGACGGCCCGCCGTACGCCAACGGACGCATTCACGTCGGCCACGCGCTGAACAAGATCCTCAAGGACATCGTGGTGAAGTCGAAGACGATGGCGGGCTTCGACTCTCCATACGTGCCGGGCTGGGACTGCCACGGCCTGCCGATCGAGTTCGCGGTCGAGAAAGAGCTCGGCTCGAAGAAGAAAGAGATGAGCGCGGGCGACATCCGCCGCGCCTGCCGCGAGTTCGCCGCGCGCTACCTCGACATCCAACGCGAGGATTTCATCCGCCTCGGCGTCCTCGGCGACTGGTTCAACCCGTACTCGACGATGTCGTACGACTACGAGGCCACGATCGCCGGCGCCCTCGGGCGCTTCATCCGCACCGGCATGGTCTACAAGGGCCTCAAGCCGGTGCACTGGTGTACATACGACCAGTCGGCGCTGGCCGAGGCCGAGGTCGAGTATGCGGACCACACGTCACCGTCCGTGTACGTGCGCTTCCGGATGCTCGACGACTCCGTGCAGCAGCTCGACCTGCCGATCGAGAAGCCGCTCTACGCCATCATCTGGACCACCACGCCGTGGACGCTCCCGGCCAACCTAGCCATCGCCGTGAAGCCCGACTTCGACTACGACATCGTCGAGCACGACGGCACGAACTACATCGTCGCCGATGAGCTGCTGAAGACCGTCACGTCGAAGGCCGGCTGGGGCGACGACTACAAAGTGGTGAAGACGTTCAAGGGCTCGTCGCTCGAGCACCTCCGCTATCAGCACGCCTTCCTCGAGCGCGAAGGGATCTTCGTCCTCGGCGATTACGTCACGCTCGAAGCGGGCACGGGACTCGTGCACACCGCGCCGGGCCACGGCGCCGACGACTTCAACACCGGCCGCCGCTACGGCCTCGACATCTACACGCCGGTCAATCATCGCGGCGAGTTCACCCCCGACGTTCCGCACTGGGCCGGCATGCACGTCTTCAAGGCCAACCCGAAGATCGTCGAGCTGCTGCGCGAGAGCGGCGCGCTCGTCGCCGGCGAAGAGATCACCCACTCCTATCCGCACTGCTGGCGCTGCAAGAATCCGATCATCTTCCGCGCCACGGAGCAGTGGTTCATCTCGATGGATGACAAGGGCCTCCGGGCCCGCGCCGTCGAAGAAATCCACAAAGTGAAGTGGTATCCGCAATGGGGTGAAGAACGGATCAGCGGGATGGTCGAAAACCGCCCCGACTGGTGCATTTCGCGGCAGCGGTTGTGGGGCGTGCCGATCACGGTGCTCTATTGCGATTCGTGCGCGGAGCCGGTCACTTCGCCCGAGCTCTTCGACAAAGTGGTCGAGGTCTTCGCGAAGGAAGGAGCCGACGCCTGGTACGACCGCGCGCCGAAAGAGTTCCTTCCGGACGGCTACGCCTGCGCGAAATGCGGCGCGACCGAGTTCCGCCGCGAGACCGACATCCTCGACGTCTGGTTCGACTCCGGCTGCTCGCACGTCGCCGTGCTGCGCAAGCGTCCCGAGCTCACCTGGCCGGCGCAGCTCTACATCGAAGGCCACGATCAGCATCGCGGCTGGTTCCAGTCGTCGCTCCTCGTCGGCACCGGCATCGAAGGGGGCGCGCCGTTCGAAGGCGTGGTCACTTGCGGCTTCATCGTCAACGAGTCGGGCGAAAAGATGTCGAAGTCGAGCGGCAAGGCGCTCTCGCCGCAGGACGTGATCAAGCAGAGCGGCGCCGACATCCTGCGCATGTGGGTGGCGATGGTCGACTACACGTCGGACATCCCGTTCGGTCCGCAGCTGCTGTCGCGCATCGGCGACTCGTATCGCAAGATCCGCAACACCGCGCGCTACCTGCTGGCGAACCTGAGCGACTTCGATCCGGCCGGCGCGCTGCCGGTCGATCAGCTGCAGCCGATCGATCGCTGGATCCTCGCCCGCGCGGTGCGCGTGTTCGAGCGCTGCCGGCAGGCGTACGACGAGTACCAGTTCCACGTCGTCTATCACCGCATCCTCGAGCTCTGCACGGTCGACCTGTCGCAGGTCTACCTCGACATCTCGAAGGACACGGTTTACATCGAGGCGCCCGACTCGGCGCGCCGCCGCTCCGCGCAGACGGCGATGGATCTGATCCTGCGCGGCCTCGTCGCCTACATGGCGCCGATCATGTCGTTCACCGCCGACGAGATCTACGAGGCGATGCCGGGCGCGAAGGCGAAGTCGGTGCACGCCACCGATTTCCCCACCTACGCGCCGATGGCCGACGACGCGTCGTGGGACGCGGTGTTCCGCCTGCGCGAAGAAGTGACGAAGGTGCTCGAGCGGGCGCGCGCCGAGAAGCAGATCGGCCAGTCGCTCGAGGCCGACATCGTGCTCTACACCGACGCGAAGCTCGCGAGCGACGTCGATCTGTCGAAGATCTTCATCGTCTCGCACGTCGATGTGCGCCCCGCGTCGGAAGGCGGTGCCGGCGCCGTCGACATCGAAGGCCTCGGCAAAGTCGGAATCGGCATGACACCGGCACGTGGCAGGAAGTGCGGGCGCTGCTGGAACTACCGCGAAGAGGTTGCGAGTGATGGAGAGCTCTGCGCGAGGTGCACAGATATCGTTGCAGGCCTTTCCATCGGTGAAACACCCACGGCCTGAGTTCGACCGCGAGGTGTAGGACAGGCGCCCTCGCCTGTCCAAAGCGTGTCCAAAGCCTGTCCAAAGCGTCGACAGGCGAGGGCGCCTGTCCTACACTGACAAGCAGTTTTTAAGGAGAAATGATGAAAGCGAAAGCACTCAAGAAGAAAGTGACGAAGGCCGCCGAGGCCGCGGTCAAGGACGGAAAGAAGATCGTGAAGAAGGCGGTCAAGGACCTCAAGAAAGCGGCCGCCCCCAAGATCAAGGAAATGAAGAAAGCCGCCGCCAAGGCTGCCGCGCCGAAGGTGAAGCAGGCCAAGAAGCAGCTAGCCAAGACCGTCGACGACGCGAAGGAAGCGCTCAAGGACGGCCTGAACGCCTCGGCCAAAAAGCTGAAGAAAGCGGCGAAAGCGATCTAGTCTGCGTTACGCCGATCTTCATCTCCATACCTACCATTCCGACGGTACGCGCTCGCCGCGCGAGGTGATCGACCTCGCGCGCGAGCGCGGTCTCGAGATCGTCGCCATCAGCGACCACGACAACACCGCCGCCTACTTCGAGATCAAGCCGCACGCCGATGCCGCCGGCGTCACGCTCATTCCGGCCATCGAGCTCTCCTGCGGTTTCGAAGGCACCGACATCCACGTCCTCGCCTACGCCTTCGATCCGACCGACGAGCGCATCGAGGAGCGCCTGCGCGGATTCCGCGCCTCACGTCATCGCCGCGGCTATGCCATCGTCGACCGCCTGCGCAGCCTCGGCTACGACATCAGCGCCGAGCGCGTCGACCAGCTCGCCGCCGGCGGCGCGATGGGCCGTCCTCACGTCGCCCGCGCGCTGGTCGAAGCGGGCATCGTGTCGTCGGTGTCCGAGGCCTTCGACAAGTTCCTCGGCACGGGCAAGCCCGGCTACGTCGACAAGGAGCGCTTCCGCATCGATGAAGCGGTGGCGCTGATCCATGGCGCCGGCGGCCTGACCTCCATCGCCCATCCGTCGCACTACCCGAATCACTTCGAGCTCGTGCCGCGCCTCTTCGACCTCGGCATCGACGCCGTCGAAGTCTTCCATCCCGACGTCCCCGACGACGACCGCGAGCGCTTCACCAGCCTCGCCCGCTTCCGCGGCAAGATGGTCACCGGCGGCTCCGACGATCACGGCACGGTCAAGACGAGCGAGACGCTCGGCACGGTGAAGGTGCCGGAGACGTTGATCGGCCCGATTCTCGAACGCGTGTAGCGTCACTTCACCTCGACGTCGAAGTACGTATCCGGGAACGGCTCGTTCGCCAGCGTGAAGTGCCACCACTCGTACTCGTAGTAGCGAAAGCCGAACTTCTCCATCACCGACTTCAACAGCAATCGATTGCGGCGCGCCTCGGCGGACACGTTCGGGTTCGCCGTGTGCGCGAGCTCGTCGAAGAAGTCGTACGTCGTACCGAAGTCGAGGCCCACGATAGTGAGATCGACCGTGCTGCCGCGGCTGTGTCCCGATTTCTCGGCGATGTAGCCGAGCTTGAACGCGTCGGCCTTGTCGACGCGCGGATAGAACTCCTTCTTCATTTTCTGATCGGAGGGATCCTTCGCCCACTCGATGAAATCGTTCACCGCCCGCTGCGGGCGATAGCAGTCGTACACCTTCAGCGACATCCCGAACAGCCGCAGCTCCGCCTGCACCTTGCCGAGCGCCGTGGCCGCTTCCGGAGTGAGAAAACACTTCTCCGCGTGATACCCGGTAATCGGCCGGCCGATGAAGTTGTGGCTCGTCGCATACCGCGCTTCGACCGCGATCGTCGGATCGACCGTGCGGATCTCGACGAAGTTCTGGGCGAGCGCCGAGGAGGCGACGAAACAGCAGAGGAGGAAAATGCGTTTCATAGCTGGATAGATAGCAGAAAGCGGATAGCAGATAACAAGACAAACAAATCTTTTTGCTATCTGCTATCTGCTATCCGCTATCTAACAACGCATGCCTAACCTCTCCGCTTTCTGGCCCTCGATCGAGCGCGTCGCGCGCGCGCACGGCGTCATCCGCCTCGGCGCGAGCGGGCTCGACGACGAGCACGCGGAGCTGTTCGCGCAGTGGATCGCACGCGGTGATCACGCCACGATGTCGTACCTGGCGAAGAACGCCGCCATCCGCCGCGATCCGCGGGCGCGCTTTCCGTGGGCGAAGTCGGTGATCACGATCCTCGTGCCGTACGCGCCCGACCGTCCCGACGCGCCGCCTGACGCGCTCTCGCATCACATCGCCCGCTACGCCCTCGGCGACGATTACCACGACGTCCTCGACCGCATCCTCCGGGCGATGGAAGACGTCATCGAAGGCCACACCTGGCGCTACGTCGACACCGGCCCGCTCTCCGATCGCGCGTACGCGGCGCAGGCAGGCCTCGGGTGGATCGGCAGGAACGGCATGCTGATCAATCAGGAAATCGGCTCGTACACCTTCATCGGCACGCTCGTCACCTCGCTGGAGAACGACATCGCGCCGCAGGCCGTCGCCGATCGCTGCGGCACCTGCACGCGCTGCATCGACGCCTGCCCCACCGACGCCATCCTCCCCGATCGCACCGTCGCCTCGGCGGACTGCATCAGCTACGCGACCATCGAGCATCGCGGACCGCTGGAGATCGAAGTCGGATCGAACGCCTTCGGCTGCGACATCTGCCAGGAAGTCTGTCCCTGGAACGGCGATCCCGCCGCTTCGCACGAAGCGTTTACGCCGCGCGCCGAATACCGCGCCAAGCCGGTCACCGATCTGCTGCGCTACGAGCAGGCCGATTTCTCCGCCCTGTTTCGGAAGAGCGCGGTGAAGCGGGCGAAGCTGGCCGGGATGCAGCGGAACGTCACGCGTCTGGCAGCGCGAACGCGCGACTGACGATCGTCGGATCGACCGAGCGGTCGAGGTACTCCCACACCGCCAATGCGTCGGGATGATCGGCGATCGGCGGCGCAACCGCGCGCGTCGACGGATCGGCGATGGTGATCCGCGCGCGGCGATACCAGTGCTGCGCCTCTTCCGGATTGAGCCGCAGCTCCTCGCGCACCCCCTGAATCAGCAGGTACTGCTCGGCCGGAATCCCCGCCGCGTCGATGGCGTGATACGCCGGCGCGAGCTGCCGCGCGCGGGCGCGGATGATCTTCAATTTCAAGCTGAGCGACCGCGTGTCGAGCGTGGCGCGCTGGATGTCGCAGAGCTGTCCGATGACGAGACGGAGCAGCTCGGGTCGGTCGTTGATCTCCAGACCGGCCCGGAACCGCGACACGCCGACCGACTTCACCGACGACCAGACCACGGTGCCGGTGACGCTGACCTGCAGCAGCTGAAACGCCGCATTGCGGCCGACGCTGAGCAGCTCGTTCACGGCGATGCGCGCGCCGTGCGCGGAGAGGTCCTCGACCATCGCCGGACGGCCGTCGAACGACGCCTCGATCGCCGGAGTGATGATGAAGCGATCGCTCTGCCGCAGCTCCTCGATCCGATTCGAGCGCTTCGACGACTGCAGATGCGTAAGGAGCGAGGTGACGACGTCGGGAGAGCCGTACGTCCGTACGCCCGACTCGAAGCGCCCCGGCTGCGCGCTGTCGGCGTGCGTCCAGACGATCACCGCCTCCAGTGTCACCGGCTGCTGACCACTGTCGACCGGCATCTTCAGAATGCCTTTGCTGCCGGTCTCCAGCGGCCGCGTGTGGCGGAAGCGCGCGCCTCTCGCCGAGATGTCGCAGATGGCGACGTCGGCGGAGCCGAACGCGCCGGCGAGCGGCGGAGCGATCAGGAAACGCTCAGCGGTACGCAGATTTCGGGCGGCTGATTCGTGCATGAGGACCGTCGTAAGCTTACGCCTCGGTCCATCGCGCATTGTGAGCTGGATCACGGAGGAAGCTGGATGGCACGCTCGTACGACATCGTCACATTCGACTGCTACGGAACGCTCATCGACTGGGTGTCGGGCATCCGCGACGCGTTCGCGCACGCCGCCGCGGAAGACGGCGTCTCCATCTCCGGCGATGACGCGATCCGCCTCTACGGCGAGATCGAGCCGATCGTCGAGCGCGATTACCGGCCGTATCAGGATGTGCTGACCGAGACCGCCGCGCGCGTCGCCCACGCCCTCGGATGGCCGATCGCCTACGAGCGCGCCACGTTTCTCGTCAACAGCCTACCGTTATGGCGTCCGTTCGCCGACACGAACCCCGCGCTCGAGCGCCTGCGCGACGCCGGCATCAGGCTCGGCCTGCTCTCGAACATCGACGACGATCTCCTGGCCGCGACGCGCCGCCACTTCACCGTCGATTTCGAGCTCGTCATCACCGCGCAGCAGCTCCGTTCGTACAAGCCGGGACACGCGCACTTCCTCGCCGCGCGCCAGCGCATCGGCGACGCGCGCTGGCTGCACGCCGCGCAGAGCGACTTTCACGACATCGTGCCGACGAACGTCCTCGGCATCCCCAACGCCTGGATCAACCGCCGGCACGAGCAGGCGCTGCCCGGCGGCAAGCCGGGAATGGAGCTCGCTGATCTGACTGGTCTTGCGGACGCAATCACGTCGACTTAAAAATGCCACCCCAACCCAACCGACCCCCGCGCCAGCGGGTCGTATCCCGGCGTGTGGCTCGAGCCGACCGCCACGTGGCCGTCGAAACGAAGCGACAGGCTCGGCGTCATCATGAACGACACGCCGCCGTTGACCTCCGGCGAGACCCGCGCGCCGAGATCGCGAAAGTGCGCGTTCGGATCGACGTAGCGCACGCCCGCGCCGAGGTACGGCTTCCAGCGGCTGTCGTTGAAGAAGTGGTACTGGCCGTCGAGCGACACCGGATATGACGTGCGCCGGGAGCGGACGATCGGATCGCCGAAATGAATCACGCCCGGGGCGTACTCCCACCACTTCTGCGTGCTCACCGAGAGCTCCATCGACCAGTGCGGCGCGACGAACTTCGAAAGGGCGAGACCGTAGTTCGAGTTGATCGCGGTGCCGTACGACTCGCTCCACGTCACGCCGACGTCGCTGGCGTAGGCGAAGATCTGGAAATCGTTCTTCGGCTGCTGGGCGAAAAGGGGAACGGCGAAGACGACGACGGCCAACAACGCAAAGCGTTTCATGTGAGTCCTCCCGCGTTTTCAGGTTGGACGGCAACGCGGGAGGACAGGTTACGCCTCACATGCGCTCGATGATCATCGCCGCCGCTTCGCCGCCTCCGATACAGATCGCCGCGAGGCCGCGCTTCACGTTGCGCGCTTCCATCGCGTGCATCAGCGTGACGATGAGACGCGCGCCGCTGGCGCCGATCGGATGCCCGAGGGCCACCGCGCCGCCGTTCACGTTCAGCTTGTCGTGCGGGATCTTCGCGTCGGTCATCGCCGCCATCGCCACCACGGCGAAGGCCTCGTTCACCTCGAACAGATCGATGTCGTCGACGGTCATGCCGGCGCGCCGCAGGGCGATGTCGATCGCCTTCGCCGGCGCGGTGGTGAACCATTCCGGCTCCTGCGCGGAGGTCGACTGGGCGATGATCCGCACCATCGGCTTCAGGCCGTTCTTCTGCGCGTACTCCGCCGAGGTGACCACCAGCGCCGCGGCGCCGTCGTTGATCTTCGACGAGTTCGCGGCCGTCACCGTGCCGCCGTCCTTCACGAAGGCCGGCTTCAGCGTTCCCATCTTGTCCAGCGGCGCGCTGAACGGCTCCTCGTCGTCGATGACGCTGGAGGTTCCCTTCTTCCCCTGGATCTCGACGACGGCGATCTCCTTCTTGAACTTTCCTTCCCGCGTGGCGTCCTGCGCGCGGCGGTACGACTCGCGCGAGAAGTCGTCCTGCTGCTCGCGCGTGAAGCTGTACTTCGACACGCACGCTTCGGCGCAGTTGCCCATGTGCTTGTCGCCGTACGGATCCCACAGGCCGTCGTGGATCATCAGGTCGAGCATCTTGCCGTTGCCCATGCGATAGCCGCCGCGGGCCTGCGTCAGCGCGTACGGCGCGTTGGACATCGACTCCATGCCGCCGGCGATGGCGATGTCGTACTCGTCGCAACGGATGTCGTTCGCCGCGTACATGATCGCCTTCATCCCCGAGCCGCAGACTTTGTTCACCGTCACCGCGCCCGCGCTCACCGGGATGCCCGCGCCGATCCCCGCCTGCCGCGCCGGCGCCTGGCCGATCGCCGCCTGCAGCACGTTGCCCATGATCACCTGCTGGATCTGCTCGGGCTGCACGCCCGAGTTCTGCAGCGCGCACTTGATGGCGATGGAGCCGAGCTTCGGCGCCGGAAGGGAGGAAAGCGTTCCGAGGAATGAACCGATCGGGGTGCGCGCACCACCGAGAATGACGATCTCTTTCATGAAGGAGGCTCCTTGCGCTCGATTACCGCGAGAGGGTTTCTATCATTCCCGGAGGCGGAGTACGAAATCAGGGGGCGCGACGATTGCGCCAGATCACTTGTAATCCTCGCCTTCGACCTCGGCGATGATCTCCGCGATGTTGTCGAGATTCGTTCGCCGCGGATACGCCCTTACGGTCTTGATCTTGTAGCGAGGTTCCTTGCCGCCGCGCTGCGCCCGCTCGAGCTGATCAAGGCCGAAACGCAGTGCCTCATTCACGACCTCGTTGAATGGTCGCGTCCCTCTGAGTCGTTCGAGTCGTGAGACCACGTCGGCATCCAGAGTGACCGTTGTGCGCATACATCAATGTTAACGTGGATGCCCATCCCCACCCCCTTGCGATAGAATCGCTCGCCCGGCCTCTCTGGCCCTCCGCATCACTTCAGAAGGAGTATCTCCATGCCCGTTTCCACCATCACGGACCGCCGGATTCACGTCCAGCCGAGCGAAGTGCACAACGTCCTCGGCCGTCACATGCTCGCCGACGGTTACGACCTCGTCATGGACCTCAAGAAGTCCAAAGGCTCCTGGGTTTTCGATTCACGCCGCGGACGCAACGTCCTCGACTTCTTCACCAACTTCGCCTCCGTCCCGGTCGGCTACAACCATCCGAAGATGGACACGCCGGAGTTCCGCGAGCGGCTGGCTGACGTGGCCATGAACAAGCCGGCGAACTCCGACATCTACACGACGTATATGGCGGAATTCGTCGAGACGTTCGCCCGCGTCGCCGTGCCGCCGACGCTGAACAAGCACATGTTCTTCATCGAAGGCGGCTCCCTTGGCATCGAGAACGCGATCAAGACCGCGTTCGACTGGAAGATCCGCAAGAACCTGAAGAAGGGTGCGGGCGAAAAAGGGACGCAGGTCATGCACCTGCGCGAGTGCTTCCACGGACGGAGCGGCTACACCCTCTCGCTGACCAACACCGCCGATCCGCGCAAGACGCAGTACTTCCCGAAGTTCGACTGGCCGCGCATCGACAATCCGAAGATCCACTTCCCCGCGACCGATGAGTCGCTGGCCGACGCCGCGCGCCGCGAAGAGGCCGCACTGGCGCAGGCGAAACAGTTCCTCGCCGAGCGCAAGGACGACGTCGCCGCGTTCATCATGGAGCCGATCCAGGGCGAGGGCGGCGACAACCACTTCCGCCCCGAGTTCTTCCGCGCCGTCCGCCAGCTGTGCGATGAGAACGACATGCTGCTGATCTTCGACGAAGTGCAGTCGGGCGTCGGCATCACCGGGAAGATGTGGTCGTTCGAGCACTACGGCGTCGAGCCCGACCTCTTCTGCTTCGGCAAGAAGACGCAGGTCTGCGGCTTCGCCTCGAACGACCGGATCTTCGACATCGGCGAGAACGTCTTCACCATCTCCTCGCGCATCAACTCGACGTGGGGCGGCAACCTCGTCGACATGGTCCGCTCGCAGCGCTACTTCGAGATCATCGATGAAGAGAAGCTGGTGGACAACGCGGCGAAAGTCGGCGCGTACTTCATCGGCGAGCTCGATCGCTTCGCGCAGGAGTTCCCCAATCTCGTTTCCAACGTGCGCGGACGCGGCCTCATGGCGGCGTTCGACCTCCCCAGCGGCGAGGTCCGCGACGCCGCGCTCAAGGCCTTCATGGCCGCCGACGTGATGGTGCTCTCGTCGGGCCATCAGTCGGCGCGCTTCCGTCCGCCTCTGAACCTCTCGATGGATGAGGCGGGGGAAGGAATCCGGCGCATGGAGAAGGCGCTCAAGACGCTGGCGTAATCCGAAACATCCCCGCGCCTGGGACGTACAAGCGCGGGGATGCTCACCCTTTCCGGTCTCACTAAAACCTACCCGAACGGCGTCCACGCGCTCAACGGCGTCGACCTCACCATCGACCGCGGACTGTTCGGCCTTCTCGGACCGAACGGCGCCGGCAAGTCGACGCTGATGCGCACCATCGCCGCGCTACAGGAACCGGACGAAGGCGCGATCACACTCGACGGCCTCGACGTGCGCGCCAACCCGAAGGAGCTGCGCAGGCGCCTCGGCTATCTCCCGCAGGACTTCGGCGTCTATCCCGGCGTCTCCGCCATCGCGCTGCTCGATCACATCGCGGTGCTCAAGGGGATCTCCGACCGCCGCGCGCGCCGCGACGAAGTCAACGAGCTGCTCGAGCTGACGAATCTCCACGACGTCCGCCATAAGGCCGTGAGCACCTACTCCGGCGGCATGCGCCAGCGCTTCGGCATCGCGCAGGCGCTCCTCGGCCAGCCGTCGCTGATCATCGTCGACGAGCCGACCGCGGGACTCGACCCCGAAGAACGGAATCGCTTTCACAACCTGCTGAGCGAGATCGGCGAGAACGCCGTGGTGCTGCTCTCGACGCACATCGTCGAGGACGTGAGCGACCTCTGCCCGCGCATGGCCATTCTCGCGGGCGGGCGCGTGGTGCGCGAAGGCGTGCCGGCGGAGCTGATCGAAGAACTGAACGGGAAGCTCTGGCGGCGCACGGTGCCGAAGAGCAGGGTCGCCGATTACCGCACGAAGTACGACGTCGTCGCCACGCGTCTCTTCGCCGGACAGACGCAAATCAGGGTGGTCGCCGATCGATGTCCGGAGAACGGATTCGAGCCGGCGGCGCCCGATCTCGAGGATGTGTACTTCATCGCGTGCTGACCGACATCGTCCCATTCGAGTGGCGCTATCACACGCGCCAAGCGGCGTTCTTTGCCGCGGCCGCGCTCTTCCTCCTCCTCGGATACGCGCTGGCAGCCCTCGGCTTCGGCCCCGACAACGCGCCGCCGAACGCGCCGTATCTGGTGATGGAGTCGGCCGGGTTTCTCTCGCTCTTCGCGCTCTTCGCCGCGGCGATCTTCGCGTCGAACGCCGTGCTGCGTGACGACGACTCGCGCATGCGCGAGATCATCGATTCCACTCCGGCACCGCGGTTTCCATTCGTCTTCGCCCGTTTTGCCGGCGCGTTCCTGGCGACGCTGACGGCGCTGATGTTCTCGATCATCGGGTCGATGATCGCCGCGCCGTCCGATCCGCGGCCGCACGCGTGGGCGTTCGGCGTGATCACGATTCCGAACGTCCTTTTCTCCGTCGCGCTGATCTTCGCGGTGGCGCGGCTGACGCGGAGCGCGGTCGCCACGTACGCGGCATCGGTCGTCGTCTACTTCCTCTACCTCGCCGCGTCGCTGCTCGGCAACTCGCCGGTGATGGCGCAATCGAAAGCGGGCGGCGGCGGCGGGCTCGTTCCGTCGCTGCTCGATCCGTTCGGACTGACCGCGTTCTTCGATGCCACACGCTACTGGACCGCCGCCGTAAAGAGCACGCGTTTCGTGCCGCTCGCGGGGGCAATGCTCGCCAACCGCCTGATCGTGATCGGAGTTGCGGTCGCGCTGTTGCGAATCGCGCTGCTCGAACGAGGGGAGCGGACGTCTCGTCCGCTCGAGAAAACAAAGAGCGGACGAGACGTCCGCTCCCCTCGCTTGTTCAACACGCCCTTCCTGGCGCGCGTCGCGATGGAGCTCCGCAGCTTCTTCACCAAACCGATCCTCCTGCTCTACCTCCTCTGGATCGGCCTCGCATTCACGCAGATTCAATCCGACGTCTTCGAAGCGGAGTACGGCTCGACGCTCTATCCCGCGACGGGCCTGATCGTCGCGGCGTTGCGGCAGCCGCTCTGGATCGCCGGCGTGCTGCTCATCATCTATCACGGTTCGGAGATGTTCTGGCGCGAGCAGCGCGTGCGGATGGCGTCGATCCTCGACAGCACGCCGGTCTCCGGCGCGTCGATGATCGCGGCGAAGTGGAGCGCTCTCGCCGTCCTCATCGCGTCGCTCATCGCCTGCGGCATCGGCGTTGGTGTCGTGACGCAGCTCTCGCGCGGCTGCACCGCATTCCATCCGCTGGTCTATCTCTCGCTCTTCTACATCGCCGGCCTTCCGCTCGCGCTCTACGCCGCGGCGTCATTGCTGATCCACGCGCTGAGCCCGAACAAGTACGCGGGGATGGTGTTCGTGGTGATGTTCATCGTCCTCACGCGGCGCCTCGATGAACCGCTCTGGCGCTTCGCGAGTGGGCCGTCGCTGACGTACAGCGAGATGATCGGCTTCGGCGACGCTCTGCCGGCATTCGGCAAGTTCATGCTGCACTGGAGCGTGCTGGCGCTGCTGTTCTTCATCATCGCCGCCGGGATGTGGCGCCACATCGGCGGGCCGCTGCGCGCGCGCTTCACGCGGGTGAATCGATTCGCGGTCATATGCGTGATCGTGGCGCTCGGCACGGGCACCTGGATCTTCGCCACGACGGATCGTCCGTCCGATCTCAACGACTGGCGAGCGGATTACGAGAAGACGTACAAGCGGATCGAAGGAATGCCGCAACCGACCATCCGCGCGATCGATGCGAATGTCGATTTCGGCAACGGCGTGCGGGTCGACGCGCGCTATTCGCTGGTGAACGAGACCGCGCATCCGATCGACCAGCTCTTCGTCACGGCGAGGCGCGGCACCGGCTTGCGCTCGGGCACCCTGCCGCTCGCCCATACACTCGCGCCTGGCGGACGCATGCAGCTCCGCTTCGCCTTCACATCCGACACCGACGACGACTCGCTCATCCTCAGTTTCCGGTCCTTCCCGGCCATCGGCTATCAGAAAAGCTACGAGATCCGCGACCCGCGCGAGCGCCGCAAGCACGGCCTTCCCGAAGCGAAGATCATCGAAGCGGGCGACTTCGACGCGACCGACGCCTCCGACGCCATCGCCTTCCGCGCGGTCGTCTCGGCGCCGGCGGATCAGCTCCCGCTCGCGCCGGGCGTGCTCGACGAAACTTCGATCCGGAACGGCCGACGTGTCTCCCGCTTTCACGCCGACGCGCCGATTCGGAACCGCTTCGGCTTCGCCGCGGCTCGCTACGACGTGGCGAGACGCCGGCATGGCGACGTCACCATCGAGGTCTGCTACCACCCGGCGCATGCGATGAACGTCGTGCGCATGCTCGATGCGGCCGAGGCGTCGCTCGACGTGATGCAGGCGACGGTCGGGCCGTATCCGCACAAGCAGCTGCGCATCATCGAAGTCAGCTCGAACGCGCCGTTCGGCGGATACGCGCTCCCCGGAACGATCCTGCTGCGCGAGGATCGCTCGTTCCTCACCGACGGGCGCGATCCCGATCGCTTCGATCTCATCGCCCGCCGCGTGGCGCACGAGGTCGCGCATCAATGGTTCGGCTATCGGATTTCCGCGGCCGAGGCGCCGGGAGGACTGGTCATCACCGAATCGCTGGCGAAATACGGCGAGCTGCTCGTCCTCGAAAGACTGCACGGACGCGAGCAGGTGCGCCGGCTGCTGGAGATGGAGCTCGATCGCTACCTCACCGGCCGCGCGCGCGAAGAGCGCGGCGAAGTGCCGCTCGACGCCGTCGAGCAACAGCCCTACCTCTATTACAGCAAGGGCGCCGTCGTCTTATGGGCCATCCGCGATCTCCTCGGTCCCGACGCGATCTCAAACGCGATCCGCGCGGTCGCCGCCGAGCCGCGGCCCACCGGCGCGAACCTCGCGCGGCATCTGCGTCACCCGCTCGTCGACGAATGGATGAACGACATCACGTTGTACGACCTCCGCATCGACGACGCCCGCGCCAAACGCCGCGCCGACGGCCGCTGGGACGTGACGCTGCGCGTGAACGCCGCCAAGGTGCGCGCCGACGGCCGCGGCAACGAGACGCCGATTCCGATGCGCGAGGCGATCGAGATCGGCGTCGACGATCACTCCGAGAAGCGCGAGCTGCTCAGCGGGATGAACGAGCTCTCGTTCGTCGTCGAGAAACGGCCGGCGATGGCGACGGTCGATCCGTGGATCACAAGGATCGATCGGAGCCCGCGGGATAACGCAGGGCCGGTTCGCTGACCGGCCCCTCCCAATTCGTGTGCGGCTTCTTGTTCAGCACGATGTAGTGCCACACCAGCTCCCCGTAACCGCGCGGCGTGACGCCGCGCTTCTCGTAGAACGGCGCGAGCAGCCGCTGCAGGCGCGGGAGGTTGTAGAACGGCACGCCCGGGAAGTAGTGATGCTCGAGGTGATAGTTCGACGCGAGGTAGACGACGTCCCAGAACCACGACCCTTTGATCAGCGTCGACCACTTCGCGGGATCGGCGGGATCGATGTCGTAGTGCTGCCCCAGGCGGTTGAGGGCGAACGCGATCGGGAAGATGAAGAAGATCGGGACGACGTAGAGCTTGAACGCGATCGGCCACCCGAGGAGGAGCGCGATGGCGAAGAGGACGCCGAGCTGAAACGCGATCGTCGCCAGGCGCTCGCGCGCGATCCGCTTGCGCAGCTCCGGCTCGTACGACGCCGTCTCGCGCGCCGCGGCGCGGAAGTAGATCGGAAAGAGCGCCGGCGTGAAGTAGAGCGCCTTCAGCCACCGCGCGTTGCGCTTCGGCGACAGGTAATGCCGCTTCGGATCCTCGGTATCCGATCCGAGGCCGGCATGATGATCGAGATGCCAGCGGGTGAACTGCGACGCCGAGATCCCGCTCGGGACGGCGTAGAGCAATCCGAGGACGCGATACGCGAGGTCGCTCGATTCGGTCAGCACGGCGCGATGCACGACCTCGTGCAGCAGGACCGTGAAGTCGAAGACCGCGAAGCCGGCGATGACGGCGAACGGCAGCCAGAGGTACCAGCGATCAAAGTGGACGATCGCCACGGCCGAGCCGATCAGCGCCGCGACGTTGGCGATCGCGATCAACGCATGCAGCAGCGGCCGCTTGCGATGCAGCTCGCGCAGCTCATCGGTCGATACCTCGGCGGCGAGGTCGCGCTTGAGCTCGATTGCGTGTTCGGGGTAGTAAGCCATTGAGCTGTTGAGCTATTAAGCTGTTGAGCCGTGCATCTCCAGCTCAACCGCATGACAGCTTAATGGCTAAACAGCTCTTTACCGTCGGACACTCCACCCGCGATCTCGCCGATTTCATCGCCCTCCTCCGCGAACACGGAATCGAGCGCCTGGCCGACATCCGCCGCTATCCCGGCTCCCGGCGCTATCCGCATTTCTCGCGCGAGGCGCTCTCGCTCTCACTGCCTGCTGCCGGCATCGAGTACCTCCACATGCCCGAGCTCGGCGGCCGCCGCAAACCGCTCCCCGACTCCCCGAACACCTTCTGGCGCAACGAGCAGTTCCGCGCCTACGCCGACCACATGGCCACCCCCGAATTCCGCGACGCGATCGACAAGCTCGTCGCCTCGCCGAAGCTCACCGCGTACATGTGCGCGGAGGCCGTCCCGTGGCGCTGCCACCGCAACCTGGTCTCCGACGACCTCACGCGGCGCGGCATCGAGGTGATTCACATCCTCGGCAAAGGGCAGACGCAGGGACACGAAATGAATCCGCGCGCGATCGTCGAGGACGGCCATCTCACGTACCCGTCTACGCTCGCTGATCAGGCGCAATCACCTCTTCGCGAAGGACCTCAAACACGTCTCTGGAAGGGTCCGGCTGATAAATGACGAGATTCGTGCCGCCCGCGTGTCGCGCGGAAGGAACAAGCACGCCGTCATGGCCAAGCCAATTGACGGCACTCGCGATCAGCCTGCAGGGAGCGTGGTCGGGACTGGAGAGAACCGCGTCCGTGACCCCGAGTCGCGGCAGGAGACTGGGGTGGTCACCAGCGGCTCGTTCCATCGTGCGCCCGTGGTGTTGCCGCGCACCGGAGGATGAGTCCCGAACATGTGACGGTAGACCGTCCCCTTCCACGCCGACACCACTGCTGATTGCAGGATGTCGAGCATTTCCGGCGCATAGATCATTGACTACAGATACGCACCCGAGCGCAGCTGATCGAGAAGAGCGAAGACGTCCTGCGTCTTACCGCTCTGAATGCGAGAAGCCGCCGTTTCACCGCCAAGCGATTTATGCGGGCTGAAAAGCCACAATTTGGCTTCTTCGGGAGAGTAAAACTCGGAGAGCTCAGCGAGGAAGAATTCGAGCTCGAGAAGCCGCTGCAGTCGTTCGCGCTGTGGATCAACCTTCCCGGTGCTCCAGCGCGACACCGTCTCGGGGGTGGTATCCAGCAGTTGCGCTACGTCGCGCCCGGTGATTCCTCCGAGCTCTTTGATCTTCTCGAGCCGTTCTGCAATAGCTGAAGCCATGGGTCACGGGCCTTCCTTCTCGTACATTGACGTTGACATTGACGTTTACCATGTCGAAGACGTTGACGCCAACGGTTCCCTTTCTCACCGCAGCAGGAAAACGTCTGTCGTTCGCTCACTGCGAGAATCCGCTGCTTCAGGAGCAAATGGCCGCGGATCGAATTCATTGTCCTCCAGGCGAGATTCATCCCATTCGGGATCGAATTTATTGTCCTCCAGGCGAGATTCATCCCATCCCGGATCGAATTTATCGTCCTCCAGGCGAGATTCATCCGATGCGGGATGAGATTCATTCGATCGCGCGTCAAATCAATGCGATCCGGGGTCAAATCAATGCGTGGTTTGGGCTATTCAACGCCAACAGACGTCTTCTGTTTCTGCCACGCGCGGCCATTCAAGCGCCGCGTGGAGGGCGGTCACCTCATCTACCCGCTATAATCCCCGCCACCAGGGTATCGATCCAACTATGTCCATTGCCGAGGCTTCCAGCGTCTCAGGAGAGCGGGATCTGGTTCTGGCTGTCGATGACAACGACCAGAATCTGCAGCTGCTCGAGGAGTATCTGTGGGGCTGGGGCTACGACGTCGTGCTGGCCCGCGACGGGCGCGAGGCGGTGCAGCTCTATCCGAAGCACAACCCCTCCATCATCGTCCTCGACGTGATGATGCCGGTGATGGACGGCTACGAAGCCTGCACCATCATCAAGGGCTCGCCGGGCGGACGGACCATCCCCATCCTCATGCTCACGGCGCTCACCGGCACGGACGACAAGATCCGGGCCCTGGAGTGCGGCGCGGACGACTTCCTCAACAAGCCGATCAACCGCGAAGAGCTGCGCACGCGCATCCGCTCCCTGATCAAGATCCGCAACCTGCGCAAGGAGCTCGACTCCAGCGAGAACATCATCATGACGCTGACGAGCGCGCTGGAGAACAAGGACCCGCGCACCGGCGGCCACGTTCACCGCGTCGCGTCGTACGCCGCGCGCCTCGCCGACAAGCTCGGCATGTCGTCGGAAGAACGCGAGACGATCATCAAGGGCGCGATGCTCCACGACCTCGGCAAGATCGGCGTCCCCGATCACCTCCTGGCCAAGCGCGAGCTCGACGAGGAAGAGCAGGCGGTGGTGCGACAGCACACGCTGATGGGCGCCTCGATCCTCGAGCCGATGCGCACGTTCCGCTCCTTCCTGCCGATCGTCCGCTGGCATCACGAGCGCTTCGACGGCACCGGCTACCCCGACGGCATCGCCGGCGAATCGATTCCGCTGGAAGCGCAGGTGGTCGGCATCGCCAACCGCTTCGACACGATCCATCACGAGCACGGCTCGACGGAGCACGAGGCGCTGGCGCAACTCAACAGCGAGGCGGCCAGCGGCGCGTTCGATCCGGAGCTGGTCAAGCTCTTCGTCACCGCGCTCGAAGAAGAGATGCCGAAGCCGTCGACCACGCGCCACATGCGCGCGCGCAACGCCGCGCAGCCGCACGTGCTCTGCGTCGACGACAACCGCCTGAACCGCGACCTGATGACCGCCACGCTGAACGAGGCGGGCTTCGACGTGACGACGGCGGAGAACGGCTCGCTGGCGATGGATCTGCTGGAGAAGCGGCCGATCGACGTCGTGCTGCTCGACCTGGTGATGCCGGTGCAGGACGGCGCGGCGACGCTGCAGATGCTGCGCGCCGATCCGCGCTGGGAGTTCCTCCCGGTGATCGTGCTGACGTCGCATCGCAACAACCAGATGCGGCAGGACGCGATCGTCGCCGGCGCGGACGACTTCATCAACTATCCGCTCAACCGCCTGGAGCTGCTGACGCGCATCAAGTCGTTGCTCCGGATCAAGGACTATCACTCCGACCTGGAGCAGACGCAGAACGTGATCTGCGCGCTGGCCCTGGCGCTGGAAGCGAAGGACCGCTACACGCGCGGCCATTCGCAGCGCGTCGGCGACCTGGCGCGCACGTTCGCGCTCCACGTCGGCCTGCCGATCGAGAACGCGGAGCGGATCCGGATCGCCGGACTGCTGCATGACATCGGCAAGATCGCCGTCCCCGAGGCGTTGCTGAACAAGCAGGGACCGCTGACGCGCGACGAGTTCATGCGCGTCATCGATCACCCGGTCATCGGCGAGGAGATGGTCCGCCCGCTGATGACGCTCACGCAGGTGCTCAGCCTCATCCGGCACCATCACGAGCGCTATGACGGCCGCGGCTACCCCGACGGCCTGCGCGGCGACGCCATCCCCTACGAGGTGCGCCTGCTGTCGATCGTCGACGCCTACGACGCGCTGACGTCCCACCGCTCCTACCGCCCCGCGCCGCTCAGCCACGAGGCCGCCATCGCCACCCTCCGCCGCGAAGCATCGGGCGGCAAGTGGGACCCGGAGATGGTCGATTCGTTCTCCACGATGCTGGGCGACGACGGCCCGGACTGGAACGCGATCACGCAGCCGGTGCCGATGTTGAATCTCGCCTGACAGTTGCCGGTTACCGGTTGCCAGTTACCTCAGGCAACCGGCCACTGGTAACCGGCAACCCTTTGCTAGACTCCGCCCCGAACAACCCATGCTCGTCCTCCACGACCCTCTCAAACAGACCGACCTTCCGCGCGGATGCGTGGCCACCATCGGGAACTTCGACGGCATGCACGTCGGGCATCAGGCCATCATCCGCGGGGTGACCGAGCGGGCGCGCGAGGTGGGGAAGCCGTCGGCGGTCATCACCTTTCATCCCCATCCGCTGACCATCGTCGCTCCCGACCGCGTGCCGAAACAGATCCTGACCATCGCGCAGAAGGAAGAGCTGATGCGCGAGATCGGCGTCGACGCGCTGCTGATCGTGCCGTTCACGCACGAGTTCTCGCGCCTGACCGCCGACCGCTTCATCGAGGAATTCCTGGTCAGCGCGCTGAACGTGAGCGAAGTGCGCATCGGCCGCGACTTCTGTTTCGGCGCGGGACGCGAGGGAAACCTGGCCAGACTGGCGGAGGCCGGCGAGCGCTTCGGCTTCGCCGTACACGGCATCGACGACGTGAAGATCCGCGGCATTCGCGTCTCGAGCTCGATCGTGCGCGACCTCATCGCCAAGGGGTCGATGCGCGCCGTGACCATGGCCCTCGGGCGCACCTACTTCATCGACGGCCGCGTCGCCACCGGCCGCCGCCTGGGGCGCAAGATCGGCTTCCCCACCGTCAACGTCGATCCGCAGAACGACCTCTATCCCGGCTCCGGCGTCTACGTCACCACCTCGCGCTTCGAGAGCTTCGACCGCTGCTTCGAGAGCGTGACGAACATCGGCGTCCGCCCCACGCTCTACGAAAACTACGCCGTGACCATCGAGAGCCACATCTTCGACTTCGACTCCAACGTCTACGGCGACACGGTGCGGCTCTACTTCCACGAGCTGCTGCGCCGCGAACAGCAGTTCCGTTCGGCGCTGGAGCTGACGAATCAGATCCGGATGGATATCGAGCGCTCGCGCCGGTATTTCTTCCGGCATCCGATCAGCCTGAGCGACCGCGGAGCGGACCTTTCGTGACGGACGCCGTCCTCGCCCTCATTCTCATCGCCGCACTTTTCGGAGCCGTCGCGGCGGTGCGCTTCTTCCGCACCCTCGACGCGATCTTCTGGCGCGACGCGGCGACGCCGGTGATGGCGGGGCTGGTCGCCGGCGCGATCTTCTTCCTGGTCAGCGATCACTACGTCGTCATCGGCATCGTGCTGACGATCGCCGCCCTCTACGTCCGCCTCACCGGCCGGGAGAGCGAGCCGGGCGACGGCATGCTCCTCGGTGCGCTGACCGGCGCGGCCTCCGCGTTCCCGACGGTCTTCAGCGATCACATCCGCTTCACCGAGTGCGTGCTCGCCGGCGCGATCGCCGGCTACGGCGTGACGTTCGCCGCGTTCTACGTCAGCCGCCGCGGAAAGCAGATCGTGATCGACGGCATCACCGCGCTCGCGGCGATCGGCGGCGCGCTGCTGCCGCGATTCATCCGCCTGCCGGACCGCGACATCGCCATCGCCACCACCGTCCTCATCCCGCTGCTCGCCATCTTCGCCCTGCTCAAGCAGTGGCGCGACGTCACGCGCGAGCTGATGGATGAAGCGAACCTCGGCATCATCGACGTCGGCGACGTGCGCGTCGTCGCCCACCCCATCCGCCGCCTCGGCGCCGCCGGCTGGGCCGATCCGCGCGCGCGCCGCGAGTTCGTCCGCGTCGCAAACCTGATCGCGCTGCGCAAGATTCAGCAGCGCAATCGTCCCGAGGACGAGGTGCGGCTGTACCAGGTCGAGATCATCAAGCTGCGGATGCAGATGCAGGAGATGGCGAGCATCGACCAGGAAGTCCGCGCGCACGCAGAGATTCCGTGATCCCGCCACAGCGACGCCACAATCGAGCGCTATCTCTTGCAGCATGTGGCTGGCTGAAACCGTGCTCGCGGTCGCGACGACGCTCGGCGTCCTGCAGGGAATCCCGGTCGGTGACGAACAGACCGCGGTTCCGCCCGACGCGAATCTCCTGATGGCCAACGCGAAGGACGACCTGCGCGACCTCGCGCAGGTCGTGCTGAAGTCGCAATCGGGCAACGGTCCCGCGATCGCGGCGTCGGTGCGGAACACGATGGTCGCCGCGCTCCAGGCCGGCGGGATCGAGGTCGGAGCGGAGTCGACGACGGAGCAGTACGGCAATGTCGTGGCGATCGACGTCGCCGCCCCGGAAGGGCACCGCGACCTGCTGGCGGTCGTCGTCACGCTCAGCATCCCGTGCGGGGCCGACGCCGCGCTCTTCCTCTTTCGCCGCGACGACGGCGACTGGCGGCTGGTCTATGAACGCGAGGAAAACGATTACGAATCGATCACCGGCGCGCTCGGCTCCTTCGACTGGAAAGTCTCGCCGCCCGACGGGCAGGGACGATTCCTCGTCGTGACCAGCAGCATCACGCCGTGGTGCGTCTCGGCCTGGCATCAGCTGCGGTACCAGGTCGATCGCGTGGAGCCGGGAAGCAGGATCGCGGTCCCGATCGATCACGGCGAATTCACGAGCTACGGGTGGGACGTCGAGCTCGCGGCCACCGCCGACTCCTGGTCGATTCATTTCGACGGCTCGTCGTTCGATCCCGCCATCCTCGTCCGTCCGTACCGGCTCCATTACGTCCTCGACGGCGACCAGCCGGTCCGCGTCGATCCGATCGCCGGCTCCCCGCGCGACTTCGTCGAAGAGTGGCTCGGGATGGATGACGAAACCGCGGCGCGGTGGAGCGCGATCGATCCCGAAGAGCTCGCAGAATGGCGTGACGACATCTCTTCCGTACGCGAACGGGGCGACGGCTTGAACGAGTTCGGCCCGACGGGGCGCTGCTCGGAGAGGGGTGCGGACGTCTCGTCCGCACGGCAACTCCGCTCCGCCGATACGAGCGGACGAGACGGCCGCTCCCCACAGACCTGGCAGGTGCGCATCGATCACTACGTGGACGACAAGTTCGAGGAGTACGTCCCGTGGTATTTCACCGTCTCGGAATCGAACGGCTCGTACCGCCTGAGTGAAATCGCGTACGAGCCCCGAGGCGATTGTCCGGCGTCAGATACAATTGCCGGAAGCGAATGACGACGACCGCACTCCGCCGAAGCGCAATCTCCATCATCCTCACACTCGTCGCCGCCACCCACCTCTTCGCCCAGGGGAAGAACATGGGTCAGGCGGGGCAGTACTACAAGCAAAGCACGAAGTTCAAATTCGTCCCCGGCCCCAAGGAAAAAGGGGGCGAAGTGCGCTGGACGGTCGCTCCGCAGGGGCGCGTCGAAGTGGAGAAAGACGAGTACGCGTTGCTGGAGAACGACGTCCACGTCTTCTACCAGGACATCAAGCTGACCTCGGACAAGGTCACGATCAACCTGAAGACGAAAGACGTCGTGGCCGAGGGGCATGTCATCGTCGATCAGGGACCGGCGCGCCTCACCGCCGATCACGCCGTCTTCAACCTCGACACCAAGCTGGGGACGTTCTTCAACGGCACCGGCACCTTCGAGTCGCTCTCCTTCGGCGGCGACAAGATCGAGAAGGTCGACGAGAACACGTATCACCTCACCAACGGCATCTTCACTTCGTGCGATCTCGACAAGCCGGCCTGGTCGTTCCACGTGCGCGACGCCACGGTCACGGTCGACGACTACGCCCACCTGCACGACGTCACGTTCCGCGCGCACGACCTGCCGATCATCTGGTCGCCGCGCCTGATCTGGCCGACGAAGAAGGACCGCTCGCAGGGCTTCCTCATCCCGCGCGTCTCGTTCGGCGGCGAGTTCGGGCCGCGCTTCGAGCTCGGTTACTTCATCCCCGTCGGCCAGAGCGCCGACGCGACGCTGTACGGCGATTTCAACGCCCGCGGCTACAACGGCCTCGGCACGATCGTCCGCTATCTCCCGACGCAGAACGTGAAGATCGGCGAGCTCGACGCGTACGCCGTGCACGACGCCGGCGCGAAGCGCGAGCAGTGGCGCTACCAGTTCCGCCACGCGCAGGACAACCTGCCGGGCGGATTCCGCGGCGTCGTCGACGTGCAGGATTACTCCGACCTCGACTTCTTCCGCCGCTGGGCGCGTGACCCGCAGCTGCACACGCTGTCGAACATCTATTCGTCGGCCTACCTCACGCGCAACTGGCCCGGCTACTCGCTCAACTTCCTCGCCGACCGCCGCGACATCGTCCTCGGGCACTCCGATCCCACTGATCCGGACTCGCCGATCCTCAAGCAGCGGTTCCAGCAGCTGCCGTCGCTGCAGTTCCGCACCTACCCGCAGCGCGTGCTCGGATCGCCGCTCTACTTCGCGCTCGAGTCGTCGGCCTCGCACCTCGAGACCAGCGGCCTGATCAACGGACCGGCGGCGAGCTACTTCCGCACCGACTTCTTCCCGACGCTCTCCCTGCAGCTGCGGACGCCGGCCTGGTTCTCCATCCGCCCGCAGATCTCGATCCGCGACACGTACTACTCGCAGAGCCTCGACCCGACGACGGCGAACACCAGCGGCATGCCGCAGGAAACGATCGACGAGTCGGTCAATCGCCGGTACGCGCAGGGGCAGGTCGAGATGGTCGGCCCGTCGTTCTCGAAGATCTACAACCGCAACCTCGGCGCGTTCACGCGGCTCAAGCACCTCATCGAGCCGCGCGTCCGCTACATCTACACGAGCAGCGTCAACGACCAGGACCGCGTGATCCGCTTCGACACCGTCGACACGCCGTTCCTGCCGATCGTGCGCGACTCGGTCGAGTACTCGCTCACGCAGCGCATCATCGGCAAGGAGCCGGGCCCGAACACCTCACCGCGCGAGATCATGTCGTTCTCGCTGCGGCAGACGGTGTCGCTCTCCAAGCCGTTCACCAGCGCGACCAGCGGCAGCACCGGCTCGTCGGCGGGGGTCGATCTCAATCAGAAATTCACGCCGCTCGTGGCCAGCCTGCACGTCAATCCGTACCAGTCGATCACGCTCGACGCGTCGACGACGTTCGGCAACGTGTCGCACCAGATCGACCAGACCAGCCTCTCGGCGAACCTCGTCGGCACCGGGCCGAACGCCGACAAGTACCTGGCCTTCACCTGGTTCGCCACGTTCAAGCAGCCGATCGGCAACACCGGCGTGCAGAGCAACTCCTCGAGCCAGATCCGGCTCAACACCGGCTCGTCGCTGCTGCGCGATAGAATCCGCGGCGACATTCAGCTCAACTACGACGCCAAGACCGGCAAATTCCTCGAACAGCGCTACCTCATCGGCAGCACCGCCTCCTGCTACGGCGTGGCCGTCGAATACCGCCAGTTCCTGATCTACACCCCAACCGAGAAGCGCGACTGGAACGTGAGCGTGGCGATCACGCTCAAGAATGTCGGAACGATAGGAACTCATTAGGAGCTGTTGAGCGATCGAGCTGTTCAGCCTTTGAGCTCAACAGCTGAACGGCTCGATCGCTCAACAGCTAATTTTTCGTATGCGCCAGCAAACCATGAAGGGCCTCATTCTCAGCGGCGGCAAGGGCACGCGGATGCGTCCTTTGACCTACACCTCCGCCAAGCAGCTCATCCCCGTGGCGAACAAGCCGGTTCTGGTCTACGGCATCGAGGCGATCGTGGCGGCGGGGATCCGCGACATCGCCATCATCGTCTCGCCGGAGACGGGCGGCGAGATCCGCGACTGCATCGGCGACGGCGCGCGTTACGGCGCGAACATCCACTACATCGAGCAGGACGCGCCGCGCGGACTGGCCCACGCCGTGCTCACGGCCGAGGATTTTCTGCGTGACTCGCCGTTCGTCATGTACCTCGGCGACAACCTCCTGCAGCACGGCATCACGCCGCTCGTCGAGGAGTACCGCTCCATCAACTGCAACAGCGAGATCCTGTTGACGCGCGTCCCCAATCCGTCGCAGTTCGGCGTGGCCGAGCTCACCGACGACCGCACCACCGTCCTGAAGCTGACGGAGAAACCGGCCGAGCCGAAGTCCGACCTCGCGCTCGTCGGCGTCTACATGTTCGACGAGCACATCTTCGAAGCGGCGAAGGCGATCAAGCCGTCGAAGCGCGGAGAGCTCGAGATCACCGACGCCATCCAGTGGCTGCTCGACAACGGCTACTCCGTCCATCCGCACATCGTGAAGGGGTGGTGGAAGGACACCGGGAAGATCGAGGACATGCTGGAGGCGAACCGCACGGTGCTCGACACGTTCGAGCGCGACATGCGCGGCACGATCGCCGGCGACAGCGCCATCGAGGGGAAGGTGGTCATCGAGCCGGGCGCGCAGATCATCGACTCCGTCGTGCGCGGCCCGTCGATCATCGGCTGCGACGCGCGCATCGTGCACGCCTACGTCGGCCCGTACACGTCGATCGGCAACAAGTGCGTCGTGGAGCGCTGCGAGATCGAGAACTCGATCGTGCTGGAGAACTCCAGCCTCAGCCACGTCGACGGCCGCATCGAGGCGAGCCTGATCGGCAAGAACGTGAAGATCGGCCGCACCCACCGCAAGCCGGTGGCGTACCGCTTCATGGTGGGCGACAACAGCGAAGTCGGGATCACGTGATTAAAGCTATTGAGCTGTTGAGCGGTTGAGCTGTTAAGCAGGCCTCAACAGCTAAACAGCTAAACCGCTGAACAGCTCCTCACAATGCACACTCACCCGCGCCTCGCAAGCCAATCGCGCGTTGCGGTCATTCTTGCTATCGTCGCCATCCTCATGATCAGCACGATCGTCGCGTCGATCGCTCACAACCGGCGGGTCAGGGCCGAGGAAGCGCGGGAGCGCGCGATGACGGCTGCCGTGACGGCGCTCCGCGGCGCGATCGGCGACTTCCGCAGGCAGCACGGCCGCTATCCGCACGCGCTGAGCGAGCTGGCGCAGGTGCCGCGCGATCCGGTCACCGGCTCGCAGACGACGTGGCAGACGGAATTCGAGGAGAGCGTCAGCGTCGACGACTTCACGGCGAAATCGGTGAAACCGGAGCAGTTCGTGATCAACGTCCGCAGCGGCGCGAAAGGCCGCGACGCGCACAGCCGCGCGTGGTCGGACTACTGACATGCCGAACGTCTACACCTTCAAGGATTTCGAGGGGAGCAGCCATCGGATCCTGATCGATCTGATCGATCGCTACGCGCCGAAGGGCGGCACGCTGATCGACCTCGGCGCCGCGGGCGGTGAGCTCGGCGCGGCAGTGCGCAGCCGGTTCACGCGCACCATCGGCTTCGAATACAACTCCGATTGCATCGCCGACCTGCGCGAGAACTTCGACGCGGCGGTGATCAGCGACCTCGAAAAAGTGAAGCACCTGCCGGGCGGCGCGGACGCCATCGTCGCCGCCGACGTGATTGAGCATCTCCGCGACGCGCCGGCGCTGCTGCGGCTGATCCGCTGCGCGCTCGCCCCGAACGGCCGACTGTTCCTCTCAGTCCCCAACATCGCCAACATCACCGTGCGCATCGGACTGCTCTTCGGCGTCTTCGAGTACCGCGACCGCGGCATCCTCGACAACACGCACCTCCGCTTCTACACGCTGCGCACGATCCGCCGCGAGATCGAAGGGGCGGGCTTCCGCGTCCTGGCCACGCGCGGCTCGTCGGTGCCGCTGCGCCTCATCATCGGCAGGTTCACGCCCGATCCGCTGCTGCGCTTCGGCGAGACGATCCTGTCGATCGTCACGCGCGTCTGGCGGTCGCTTTTCGCCTACCAGATAATCCTGGTGGCAGAAGCGAAGTAGCGAACAGCAACACGCCGAGCGCGCTCACCCACCACCAGCCGCGGCCGATCCGCCGCTCGAACACCACATCGTGACGGCCGGGCGGCACCCTCACGCCGGCAAAGAGGATGTTGATCGGGACAAGCTTCGCGTCGCGGCCGTCGATCAGCACGCGCAGCTCCGGCGTCAGCTTCTCCGACGACGCCAGAAACCACGGCGACGATGACGCGACGGCGAGCTCCTGCCGCGATTCGCTGTAGCGCAGGCGCTCGACCCGCGCGTCGGTTGCATGCGCTTCGAGCATCGCGCCGGCCGCGACGACCGCCTCCTGCGCGAAATCGAAATCGGTCCGGGCCAGCATCTCCTCGTCGGACATCGCCCGCAGCCGCGACACGGAATGGAATCGCGGGACCTCGGCGACATTGCGGAAGAGGCGGCCGTCGGGCAGCTCGCGATCGAAGATCAGCGGCGTGGTGACGCGGCCGAAGAAAAACGATCCGTCCGCCGCGCCGAGCATCGTGGCGCGCATGCCGGCGACGCGAAGACGCAGCGTGACGCGCTCCCCCATCCGCGCATACGGCGAGACCGGCACGTAGATCTTGCCGAGCGCGTTGCAGTCGGCAGGCGTGAAGTTGCGGCGGTAAACGATCGCGCCGCCTTTGATCATCGTCACTTCGAGATGCGGGCCGGCACCGGCGATGGCCTCCGCGCCGATCGGCAGCTCCATGGCGTGGAACGGCTGCGCGTCGATGACGATCGCACGCTGCGCGATGACGCCCGGCTTCAGCACGAACAGCCCCTTCTCCACCACGCCCGGCTTCGTCGCGCCGAAGATCGACCACTTGATGATGTCGATCGCCTTGTGCTCGATCACGTAGCGGACGCCGAGCATGCTCACCAGCGGATCGCCGAAGTTGAACGTGCGGCTGTCGAACTGCAGCACGGTCTGGAATCCGCCCCAGACGCTGGGATCGATGCGCTGCAGGATCTTCCGGTACTTCTCCTCGGAACTGAAATGGCTGCGCGTGTCCTCGACGCGGAAGAGCTCCGAGGAGTTCGGGAACATGTAATTCATCATCGGCGCCACGCGGAACGGCCGCGGCTGCGACTGCAGGAACGCGATCATCGGCGTGACCGGCACCTCCGTGTCGCTCGGATCGAGGAACGGGTAGAAGCGGCCGGCGAAGAGCCCGAGGTCCCACGCCACGGCGGCGGCGATCACGAACGCGATCACGCGGCGGCGCGACAGCCACGACGCGCCGGCGGCGGCGAGGTATCCCGCCGGCAGCGGCAACACGATCGTGAGACGCGTCAGCCACGAGTACTTGATGCCGGGGAGATAGCCGATGAACGGCGCGAGGCCGAAGATCGCGGCGAGGAAGACAATCAACGCCGCCAGCCAGAACCATCGCGCACGCGCGCGTCGCGCGAAGAGGCCGAGGAGCAGGAGCGCGATCGTGACAACGCCGATGTAGAGCGTCGCCTCGTAGTAGTTGTTGAACGCACGGAGCTGCGGATCGCCGACCCAGTTCTTGAACGCGTTGTTGCCGAGGGCGTCGGGAAAAAGAAAAAGGCGGGCGTGCTTCAGCGGGAAGGCGTAGTCGATGCTGACGCGGCCGCGCGTTTCGAGGTAGCCGGTGCGGCGCAGCAGCTGGACGTACGGGACGAGCGACGGCGCGGCGATCATCAGCGCGATGACGACGGCCATCGCGCCGCGCGTGATGAAACGCGTCGGCACGTGACGTTCTCGGATGGCCAGGAAAATCGTGTAGGCGACCGCGACGTACGCCCCGTACGCCATCGCCGCCGGGAATCCCGCCAGCGCGTACGCGAGCGCGATCACGATCATCCAGCCGGCGGCGTTGCGCTTTCCGTTGAAGCCGCGGCGCACGAGCCAGAGCAGCGCCGGATAAAGCGCGGTGGCGTTCGTCGACTGCCAGAGCCAGCGCACGGTGATCACGCCCGCCGCGGCGACGATCAGCGCGCCGATCGCCGCGCCCCGTTTGCCGAGCCGCTCCTCGCGCAGCCAGAAGTAGGCGAACCAGAACGCGGCGTTCAGCTTCAGAAAAATGATCGCCGTGTAGACCCAGGCCAGCGGCACGGTGAGCGTCGGGATGAGGATGAACGGCGAGAGGACCGCCGCGGCCGTCGACCCCCAGCCGGGGATGCCGCAGGCGATGAACGGGTTCCAGTGGAACGCCGCCGGATCGTGCTTGGCCAGCGACATCAGCGTGTAGTACGAGGTCGGCGGATCGTTGATCAGCGAGTTCTGCGTCGGCACGCGCCGGGAGAAGGACCACGGATCGTAGTTGCGGAAGACGTCGTTCGGCGAGACGACGCGCCCCATGTAGAGCACGGGAAAGAAGAAGACGAAGTGGAAGAGCCCGAGCGCCACGAGCGCCACGGAATGCTTGCGGAGCTTCAATCGGAGGGAGTGTACGACAGGCGCCCCTGCCTGTCGGCCGCATGAGGACAGGCGGGGGCGCCTGTCCTACACTTCCGGCATGCGCGTGTTCATCGCCGCCGACGTCGAACCGCGCCTGCTCGAATTGCTGCGCGGCGACGAGCGCTTCGAGCTGATCGACGACCTCGCGATCGCCGAGGTGCTGATCACCCGCACGATCAACAAAGTCGACGCCGCGATGCTCGATCGCGCGCCGCAACTGCGCGTCATCGCGCAGGGAACGAGCGGCATCGACAACATCGATCTCCCCGCCGCGACGGCGCGCGGCATCGAAGTGCTCAGCCTTCCGGGCGTGAACGCGAACGCCGTCGCGGAGCTGGTGATCGGGCACGTCATCGCGCTGACGCGCACGGTCCCGCAGTACGTGCGCGAGCTGACGCAAGGCACGTGGCAGCGCAACGACTGCGCCATGCGGCACGAGCTGCGGCATTACCGGCTCGGCATCGTGGGACTGGGCAACGTCGGCACGCGCGTGGCGCGGCTGGCGCGCGCGTTCGGCATGCAGGTGCGGGCGTGCGATCCGTACGTCGCCGGCGCCGATGCGTCACTCGACGAGCTTCTGCCATCGAGTGACGTGCTCACTCTGCACGTACCGCTCACGAGCGAGACGCGCATGATGATCGGCGCGAGCGAGATCGCCTCGACGCCGCGCGGTGCGATCGTGATCAACGCCGCGCGCGGTGAAGTGCTCGATCTCGACGCCGCGCTCGCCGCCCTCGCGAGCAACCACCTCGGCGGACTGGCGATCGACGTCTTCGATCCCGAGCCGCCGTCGCGCGCGTTTCCCGATGACCCGCGCCTGATCGTGACGCCGCACATCGCGGGATGCACGTTCGAGGCGAAGAATGACGCGGCGGAGCTGCTTTACGAGAAGCTCACGCGGCTCATGCCCCTCTCCCCGCGACGGCGGGGAGAGGGTGCCGAAGGCGGGTGAGGGGCCGAGTTCGGTGCGATGCCCACCCCCTCATCCGCCTGCGGCACCTTCTCCCCCGCACGCGGGGGAGAAGGAGATACGGCGGCCTTCTCTCCACACCTCGCGCACCAGGTTCACCCCGAAGTGATAGACGAGGTGGAGGTACGACGGCGCGTCGAGGAGCACGAAGTCGGCGCGCTTCCCCGCCTCGATCGATCCGATCTCGTCGGCCATGCGCAGTGAATGCGCGCCGTTCAGCGTGGCGGCGGTCAGCGACTCCTCGACCGTCATCTTCATCTGCAGCGTCGCCAGCTGCATGACGATCTGCATCGACTCGGTCATCGACGAGCCGGGATTGCAATCGGTGGAGAGCGAGACGATCGCCCCCTCCTCGATCAGCCGGCGGGCCGGCGCGTAACGGTCGGACATCAGGAAAAAACTCGTTCCGGGAAGGAGGTTCGCCACCGTTCCTGAACGAGAGAGCGCCCGAATGCCATCGTCGCTGATGTGCATCAGGTGGTCGGCGGACGCGGCGTCGAGCTCCGCGGCGAGCGACGCTCCGCGCGTGTCGGAGAGCTCGTCGGCGTGCAGGCGCGGGATCATGCCGAGAGACGCGGCGGCGCGGAGCACGCGCTCCCCGTCGTCGCGGGTGAAGACGCCGCGCTCGACGAACGCGTCGCAGAAGGTCGCCAGTTTCTCGCTTGCGACCATCGGCAGAATTTCGTTCGTGATCTCGTCGACCCAGCTGCGATCGCCGCGCCGCTCCGGCGGAAACTCGTGCGCGGCGAGGCAGGTCGCCACGAGGCGTACCGGCGAGGTCGCGGAGGCGGCGCGGATCGCGCGCAGCTGCTTGAGCTCATCGCCGGTGTTCAATCCATAGCCGCTCTTCGCCTCCGCCGTCGTTGTGCCGTAGCGCGCCATCGCGCGCGTGCGATCGAGCACGTTGTTCGTGAGCTGTTCTTCCGAGGCCGCGCGCGTGGCGTGCACGCTCGAGGCGATGCCGCCGCCGGAGGCTGCGATCTGCTCGTACGTCTCGCCTTGGAGGCGGCGGTTGAACTCCGACTCGCGAAAGCCGGCGAACGGGATGTGCGTGTGCGAATCGACGAAGCCGGGGATCGCCGTCGCGCCGTGCGCGTCGACGTCCCCGGTGATGTCGAAGCGCGGCATGTCGCGCTCGGGACCGACATAGGCGAAGCGGTCTGCGTCGATAACCAGGACGGCGTTTTCATGAATCGCGAGGTCGCGCGTCGCCGCGCCGCGGAGGCCTGTGCGGCCGCGCGGCGTGGCGATCTGTCCGATGTTGCGGATCAAGAGCATCCGCGCGACTACGCCCGCGAAGAACGCATCGACGTGATCGGCAGCTCGTTCGACTCCTGCTCGGCGTCGAGGGCCACCATCTGCTGCACGATGTCGAGCGTCGACTGCAGGCGCGAGCGGACCGCCTTGCGCTCCAGCTTCAGGTCCTGGATCGAGCGTTCGAGGTCGCTCACCCGCGACATCGCCTGCGCGATCAGCCGTTCGGAGAGGAGCTCGGCGTCCTTCACGATCAGCTCCGCCTCCTTGTGCGCGTTGGCCTTCACCTCTTCCGAGACGCGCTGCGCGGAAAGGAGCGTGTCCTTCAGGATCCGCTCGCGCTGGGTGTGCTCATCGAGGTCCTCGCGCAGGTGGGCGTTCTCGCGGAACAACTCGTCGTTCTGCTTGAGAACGCGCTCGATCTCTTCGGCCACGAGGTAGAGATAGCCGCGGACTTCGTCCACGTTGTACCCCTTGAATTTCCGCGAGAACGTCGCCTTCTGGATCTCGAGCGGTGTCAGGTTCTGCATCGACTCCCCCTCCCGGCACGAAGTTATTTCAACTGCAACAGTATAAGGCCCCAGATCCCTTCGAGCAGTGCCCGGATCAGGTAGATCGCGAGCAGCAGGAGGAGCGGCGACCAGTCGATGCCGGCGGTGTCCCAGCGCCGCAGCAGGCGGCGGAAGGGGCGCAGGAGCGGGTAGGTCATCCGCGTGAAGATGTCGTTCAGCTGCGTCAGGACGTTGAAGAAGCCGCGGTAGCGCCAGCGGAACGAGCTCTGCGAGGCGAAGAAGAGGATCCAGGAGAGGATGACCCAGGCGAAGACCGTCCAGATGATGATGTCGAACGCGATGAAAACGACGCGCAGGATCGGACCGAGCACCACGACCACTCCGCGCATCAGCCCCGCTCCCCGAAGATCGCGCGGCCGACGCGGATGATCGTCGCCCCTTCCTCGATCGCCGTCTCGTAGTCTTCGCTCATTCCCATCGACAGCTCCGGCAGTCCGAGATCGTCGCGCATGTTGCGCAGCTCGCGAAAGTATGCGCGCGTCTTCTCCGGCTCGTCGTGCGGCGGGATGGCCATCAGGCCGCGCAGGTCGAGCAATTCACCAACCTGTTTCGCCATCGCCGGCACATCTTCGATCTCGATGCCGCTCTTCTGCGACTCGCGCCCGATGTTCACCTGCAGCAGGACCTGCGGCCGCTTGTCACCGCCGACTTTGGCGATCTTCTCCGCGAGGTCGAGTGAATCGATGGTCTGGATGACGTCGAACAGCCGCACCGCCTCTTTCGCCTTGTTCGACTGCAGGTGTCCGATGAGGTGCCAGCGCGCCTTCGCCGTCGTCTCCGGCTGCTTGTCGCGCGCTTCCTGCACGCGGTTCTCGCCGACGTCGGTGAGCCCGGCGGCGACGGCGTGATCGACGGCGATGGCGGGAAAGGTCTTCGTCACGGCGACGAGCGTCACGCCCTCGCGTGCGCGTCCGGCGCGGGCGCAGGCGGCGGCGATCTTCGCCTCCACCGTCGCGACGTTCAGGCGAATGGCATCGAGGTCGAGCATCACGGACGAGCTCCATCCGACGAGGGGAGCGGACGTCTCGTCCGCTCAGCAAATCGCGCGCGTTGCGCGCCGGGCGGACGAGACGTCCGCCCCCCTCGAGTGGACATCATGGGCGGCGCCGCTCCAGCGATCGTCCGTCCGCGCGATCGACCGCCTTGTTCGCCAGCCGGTCGGCTTCCTTGTTCCCGGCGCGCAGGGTGTGGCGGATGGAGAAGCGCCGGAAGCCGCGCGTGAGGGTCTTCGCTTTCTGGTACAGCGGCACGAGGTTCGGATGCTTCACGCGGTACTTGCCGAGCATCTGCTGCACGAGCAGCAGTGAATCGGACACGATCTCGACTTCCGTGGCTCCTTCCGATTGCGCCACGGCGAGCGCTTCGAGGAGGCCGGCGTACTCCGCGACGTTGTTTGTCGTCGTGCCGAGGTAGCCGCAGACCTCGATGATCTCGCCGGAGTCGGTGGTCATGAAGACGCCGTAACCTGAGGGACCGGGATTGCCGCGTGACGCTCCGTCGACGAAGGCCGTGATTTTCAGGATGTGGGTTTCTCCAGGTAGAGGATTCGGTGACACCCTTCGCAGATCACCATCTCGCCGCGGCGGAGGCGCTGCGCCAGCGCGGGACGGATGCGCGTGCGGCATGAGGTGCAGGAGTCGTTGAAGACCTTCGACACGGCGATGCCTCCGCGCTGCCTGAAGATGCGCTGGAACTCGCGGCGCTCCGGCTCGGGAAGCGCGGCCTCCAGCTCGTCGGCCTTCCTGCGCAGCGACTTGGCTTCGCTGCGGAGATCGCCGAGCGACGACTGCCAGTCGCTGTGCGCGGCGTCGTGGCGCGCCTTCAGGTCGTCGAACTGCGACTGACGCTCGTCCAGTTGCGACTGCACGCCGTCGATCTCGGTCATCGACTTGAGGGCCGACTCCTCGAGCTCCTTGACGTGCTTGCGCGCGGCGTCGATCTCTTTCCACGCCGCGGCGTACTGCTGCTGGTTTTTCACCTGCATCAGCTGCCCCTGGTATTTCTTGAGCAGCTCCTGCTGGTCGGAGAGCTCGCCCTCGACCTTGCGGCGCTCTTTGCCCAGCGTCTCGAGCGACTGATTGAGCCGCTCCATCTCTTCGTTCGATGCCTGGTACTCGCGATCGACGGCGGCGAAAGCCTCGGGCTTGACGCTCATCGCCTTTTCACGGTCTGCGAGTTGAGAAAGAACTGATTGAAGCTCCCACAGCTTTTCGACGTCTACGCTCAACATCTCCTCCGGAGACAAAAAAGGCGTTCCTCGATCGGAACGCCTGTACGGAACGGTGTGACCGCGATGCGCGGATGGTGCTCGAGAAGAATCTGGTGAATGATCGATACCTTCATCACGCGTCTGGTGGGTCCACCAGGATTCGAACCTGGGACCTGCCGGTTATGAGCCGGTAGCTCTAACCGCTGAGCTATGGACCCCGAACGGGGGATTGTATTACACGCGGTCGAGCGATTGAGCTGTTAAGCGCTTCGGCTTTTCAGCTCAACGGCTCAACAGCTCGATAGCTCACTTAGCCTCGATCCGGTCCCCCGGCACCATCGCCCTGCGCATGGCCATGATCTTCGCGGTGGCGGTGTGGGATTCGGTGGTCAGGATGCCGATCTCGCCGAGGACCTGGCGGGGCTGGCCGGTGACGGGGCTCTCACGCCAGACGGTGAAGAAGTCGCCGGGCTGGACCTGATCGTCGCGCCCGAGATCGATCATCACGAGGTTTCCCTCGCCGAGCGCCCCTTCCCATCCGAAGGAGGAGACGATGAAGCCGCCGGCCTTCCCGTTCGGGTTGTCGCAGAAGCCCGGCATCGACGGGATGCGGGCCAGCGGGATCGGAAGGTCGGGCCACGGCTTGAGCCGCGCACCGGCGTGGATCTCTTTGCAGGCCTGGGTGACGATCGCACGCGCGGTGTGATCGTCCGCGCAGAGGATGCGGATCTGGCCGCGGAAATCGTAGTAGCGGCCGAGCGTCGCGTTGGTGGCCGGGTGAATCACCATCTCGCCCGGCTGGACCACGAGATAGACGTCGCCCGGCGTGATGCCGGTGGCGATGCCGCCGTCGACGTAGATCAGATCGCCGGTGGTGACGCCGTTGGTCTGCTCCTCCGCGCCCGGCTGGTAGAGCACTTCGACGTCTTCGAACGACGAGATCGAGTTCGGCATCGCCTCGTGCGGATCGCCGATGTAGCCGTAGCAGTAAACGTCGGCCTCGGAGCCGAGCGGGACGGGAGGTCCGGTGACCGGCGAGATCTCCGCCGTGGTCGCGGGAACCTGGTTCTGCTGGGTCGTCGAGGTCGAGCTCTCGGTCTGGGTCGTCGTCGCGGCGGTGCCGGTGTCGACTGTCGCGGCGGACGTCGCCTCACCTTCGACCAGCAGGACGTCGCCCGGATAGATCCAGTGCGCGTCAGTGATCCAGGTGTTCGCTTCCCACAGCTGCGGCCAGAGGTAGGCGTTGCCGTAGAACTGATTGCCGAGCGCCCAGAGCGTATCGCCGGCCTTGATGGTGTAGGTCTTGGCGTCTGCCGGATAGGTGGACGAATCCGGAGGGTTATATGCCGTGTAGTGATCGCCGACGCGATGAAGCTCGCGCGGCGGATGCGACGACGACTTCTTCGCCGCGGCGAAGATCGGCATCGCCATCACAAGCAGGAGAACGGGAGCCACCCGACGCACACTGACCATTGTCCCCTCCCAGAGTTTCGAGACAAATTGACCCGAAAACGTTAGCGCAGAAAGGGATAGGAGTCAAAGTGGGGGGCAGTTGATCGTTGGCCGTTGGCAGTAGTTCCGACCGCGCGCTCCTGCCAACTGCCAACTGCGAACAGCCAACTACCGAATGGTGACCACGCCCTCGTTCGCCGCCTCGGCCGGCGCGCCGGCGCCGTGCTGCTGGTCGAACTGGCGGATCTGCTGCTGCCGCTTCTTGTAGTGCTTCATGACGCGCGACACGTACTGGCGCGTCTCGCGGAAGGGGGGCACGCCGTTGTAGCGCTTCACGTTTCCCTCGCCGGCGTTGTACGCGGCGATGGTCTTGTTCAGGTTGCCGTCGAAGCGTTTGTAGAGGTACTGGAGATACTTCGTCCCCGCCTCGACGTTCTGCTCGGGGTCGTACAGGTTGCGCGCCCCCATCCACCGTCCGGTGCGCGGCATCAGCTGCATCAGCCCCTGCGCGCCGACCTGGGAGCGGGCCCGGGTGTGGAAGCGCGATTCGGTCTCCATCACCGCGGCGACGAGCGCCGGGTCGAGGTCGTATTTCTCGGCCTTGTCGTTGATGAGCGATCCGAACGGGACGGCGGTGGCGAAGAAGTCGCGCTTGATGACGGTGTTGATGCGCGCCATCTCCTCGTGGAAGACGTCGCGCTGCCGCTGCGGCACCGGCGACTGCGAGATCCAGCGGTCGGTGAAGAGCGAGTTCTCGCGCGTCACCAGGCTGTCGGGCAGCACGCGCGAAAGCTTGAAGACGGAGTTGCCGGCGAATCCGCCGTCGATCTTCGCCACGACCCGGTCATGCCTGCCGTCCTGCTTCACGACCCTGATCGAGTCGAGGTCTTTACGCACCAGGAAATGAACGCCGTCGAAGGCCTGCGTGATGCCGCCCGCGGAGAGCACGCCCGCGAGTGCGAGCGTCGCCGCCCCACGGCCGCCGAGGAGGCGGAGGAACGGGCGCTTCTGCGCCGCGCGACGGAGTCTGGCGAAACGGGCCGCGAGTGAATCGTTGAGGTTATTTGCCAAATCGCGCAGTAAAACGGGGCCGATGGAGCGGAATATTCGCAACCTGAGCCGTTAACAGAGCTGTTGAGCGATTAAGCTGTTGAGCTGTTTAGGTTTATTACTCAAAAGCTCAACCGCTCAACAGCTCAACAGCTCAACAGCTCAATCGCTCGCCTCCCCAAACACTTCCGCCTCAAACTTTTCAATCCTGCAGGCGGCCTGTTGCCACGTGTCGGGAGCCAATCCGGCCTTCATGCAGGTGTGGCGGAGGAACTCCTCGCGCGTCCAGCGGTACTCGATCGCCACCTGCGGCAGAAGGAGGCCGGCGTGGCGCCCCTGCGTGATGATCAGGCCATCGCGGCCGACGACGATCTCCTCGGTCGAGCAGCGGACGATCGGTCCCATGACCGAGATCTCCATCACGATCAGCTCGAGCTCGTGCTTCTTCAGCGGGACGAAGCGGGGATCGCGGAAGGCGGCGTTGACGGCGCTGATCGAGACCGCCTGGTAGAGCGGGGCGACGGGGTGAATCGATCCGACGCAGCCGCGCAGGTCGTCGCTCTTCGTCTTGAGCGTCACGAACGCGCCGGCCGGCTTCCGGAGCGTGTCGTCGATGGCGCTCGCGTCGAGCTCCGGCTGGCTTCCGTCGAGGACGGCGGCGATGGAGCTACGGGCGATCCGGAGGAGGGACTGGCGCTGGATCTCGGTCAACATGGCGGCGGATGAGCATGAGGTTGCGGATGTAGACGATCAGCCCCGATGCCTGTCCCACGATGAACACCGGATCGCGGCGATGGATTGCGTAGACCGTCGTGATCGCGCCGCCGACGAGCGACAGGTACCAGAACTGGACCGGAACGTGGCTCCGCTTCTCCCGCTCCGAAACGACCCACTGCACGATGAAACGCGCCGCGAAGATGAACTGCCCGGCGAAACCGACGATGAGCCAGAGGTCCCAGATCATGTAGTTACCGGTTGCCGGTTACCGGTTACCGGCGCCACTCGAGGGCAACGGGCAACTGGCAACTGGCAACTCACTCCTCACGCACCTTGTAATCCAGCATCCGCTTGCTCATCCACCGCACGGCCAGGCAATCGGCCAGTCCGCGAAAGGCGCGGTTCATCGCGCCGTACTTCGAGACGCCGAACTTGCGCGCGCGGTGGTTCACCGGCATCTCGATGACCTTGTAGCCGCGCAGCCGCACCAGGGTCGGCAGGAAGCGGTGCATGCCGGTGTAGAGCGTGACGCGGTCGATCGCCTCGCGCCGCACGAGCTTGAGCGAGCAGCCGGTGTCGGTGATGTCGTCCTTCGTGATCCAGTTGCGGACGCCGTTGCCGATCTTCGATTGCATCCGCCGCGACCAGGTGTCGTTGCGGTTCACGCGCACGCCGATGACCATGTCCGCGCCGTTCGCCTCGAGGCTCTTCATCATCTGCGGAATGTCGGCGGGATCGTTCTGCAGATCGGCGTCGAGCGACACGACGAACCGTCCTCGGGCCGCGCGCCACGCGGCGTCGAGCGCCGCGGTCTGGCCGCTGTTCTTCTCCAGCGCCAGCACGCGCAGCGTCGGATGCTTCGCCCGCTGCTCGCGCAGGACGGCGAGGCTGCGGTCGCGCGAGCCGTCGTCGACGGCGACGATCTCGTACGTCCACCCTTTCCCGTCGAGCGCGTTCGCGATCTCGTCGAGCAGGAGCGGGACGTTCTCTTCCTCGTTGAACACGGGGAAAACGACCGAGAGATCAGGAGTCGCTGGCATCAGTCGCAGTTTATCCCGAGCCGCAGCGAGGGATCAGCGGAGGCGCCGCGACGATGGCGCGATGGATCCGGTGCCGCCATTGATTCCTCGCTGCGCTCGGGATGAACTACACCTTAACCGAGAAGGCGTTCTCGAAATTGGCGGTGGTCCGCGACGCGACCTCCGCGAGCGGCACGCCCCACAGCGTCGCCAGCAGCTCGGCGATCTTCACCACGTACGCCGGCTCGTTGTCGCGGCCGCGGAACGGCACCGGCGCGAGGTACGGCGTGTCGGTCTCGATCAGCACGCGGTCGTGCGGCAGCGCGCGCGCGACGTCGCGCAGCGAGTCGGCGCTGCGGAACGTGACGATGCCGGAGAAGGAGATGAACCATCCGAGGTCGACGAGCCGCCGCGCGACGTCGAGCGACTCGGTGTAGGAGTGGAGGATGCCGCGCGCGCCGCTGCGCGTGAGGATCGCCACCATGTCGTCCGTCGACTCGCGGTTGTGCACGATGACCGGCAGGTCGAGTCGCTTCGCCAGCTCGATATGCCGCTCGAACACCGCCAGCTGCGTCTCGCGCGGCGAGTGCATGTAGTGGTAGTCGAGCCCGCACTCGCCGATGGCCACGACGCGCTCGCTCTTCGCCAGCCGCTCGATCTCCGCGAACGCCGCGTCGTCGCAATCCTTCGCGTCGTGCGGATGAAACCCGACCGCCGCCCAGACGTCGTCGTTCTCCCCGGCGATGGCAACGGCCTGCGGCGAATCATCGAGCTTCGTCGCCGGCACGACGAACCCGCGCACGCCCTGCTCGCGAGCACGCGTCAGCGCGGCCGCGGCGTCGGCCATGGTGAGATGGCAGTGAGAGTCGGTGAAGGTCAGCATCGTTCGACGAGCATCGACAGCCCCATCCCTCCCGAGATGCAGAGCGTGGCCAGCCCGAGGCGCTTGTCGCGCGTCTGCAGCGCGTGCAGCAGCGTGGTGGTGATCCGCGCGCCGGTACAGCCGATGGGATGCCCGAGCGAGATGGCGCCGCCGTGGACGTTCAGCTTCGCGTGATCGAAGTGCAGCTCGCGATCGCAGGCCAGGACCTGCGCGGCGAAGGCTTCGTTGAGCTCGATGAGATCGATGTCGTCGAGCGACACGCCGGTCTCGTCGAGCAGCTTAAGCGTGGCGGGGACGGGACCGATCCCCATCACCTTTGGATCGACGCCCGCCTGTGCATACCCGACGATGCGGGCCATCGGCTTCAGTCCCAGACGCTCCACCGCCACACCGCCGGCGACGAGCATCGATGACGCGCCGTCGGTGACGCCGCTCGAGTTGCCGGCGTGCACGCTGCCGTTCTTGCGGAAGACCGGCGGAAGTTTGGCCATCGAGCCGAGGTCGACGTCGAAGCGCGGATGCTCGTCCACCTTCAACTTCTCCAGCGGCACGATCTCCTCGGCGAACCGTTCCTCTTCGTACGCCCGCGCCGCCTTCACCTGCGACTCGACGGCGAAGCGGTCCTGCTCCTCGCGCGAGATCCCGTACTGCTCGGCGAGCGTCTCCGCGGTCGAGCCCATCATCTCGTCCGCGAGCGGGCAGAGGAAGCCGTCCCGGTACATGCCGTCGAGCAGCTCGCCGTGTCCCATCCGCGTACCGAAGCGGACGCGCGTCAGCAGATACGGCGTGTTCGACATCGACTCCGTGCCGCCGGCGAGGATGACGTTCGCCGCGCCGAGGCGGATCTGGTCGGCCGCGTTCATGATCGCGCGCAGCCCCGAGCCGCAGGCCTGATTGACCGTGTACGCCGGCACCTCGTGACGCAGCCCGCTTTTGATCGCGATCTGCCGCGCGACGTTCGGCCCGACGCCCGCCTGCCGCGCGTTCCCGAAGATCACTTCGTCGACGTCGTTCGGATCGATGCCGCTCCGCGCCAGCGTCGCCTTCGCCGACTCGGTCCCGAGTTGCGGCGCCGTGACGGATGCGAGCGCGCCGCCGAACTTGCCGATCGGTGTGCGGAGGGCGGCGATGAGGTAGATGTCTTCTTTGAGTCTGGTCATGGAGTCAAGCTGTTGAGCTATTCAGCTGTTGAGCTGTCTGGCGGCTCAACAGCTCAATCGCTCAAGAGCTCAACAGCTCTCTCACCGTTTCGTAATACGTATCCACCGCCAACAACAAATCGCTCTTCCTGATCCGCTCGTTCACCCCGTGCGCATCCAATATCGACCCCGGCCCGTACAGCAGCGGTTTGCCGAGGGCGCCGAGGTGCGGGACGTCGGTGTTGAAGGCGACGATCGTCGAATCGGCGCCGTCGGGAACGATCATGTGCTGCGGCGGATTGCCGTGCGTCCAGATGATCTTTCCGTCGTGCGGTCCGATGATCGTTTCGAGTCTGGCCCGCACATCCTCCGGCGTGGTCACCAGGCGGAACATGCACTGGCACTCGGCCTCGGCGGCGACGATGTTCGGCTTCACGCCGCCATGCACGACGCCGACGTTCACCGTTGCCTTGCCGAGGATCTCGTCGTAGCCCCAGTCGGCGGCGTTGATCTCCGTGATCGCGGCGACCATCTTGTTGATCGCCGAATCGCCGAGGTGCGGATAGGCGGAGTGCGCGGCGACGCCTTCGAAGCGGACGAACGCCGTGAACGCCCCTTTCGAGGCGCGCGCGAATTGCGATTCCGTCGGCTCGCCGACGAGCACGTAATCGGACCCGAGGTCCTTGAACGCGACGTTCGCAGACTTCGCGCCGATCGAGTCGGTCTCCTCGCCCACCACGAGCAGCAAGGCGAAATTGTCGATGCGATCCGCACGCAGGCGCTCCGCGGCGGCGATCATCGCCGCGAGAATCCCCTTCGTGTCGCACGCGCCGCGGCCGTAGATGAACTCCTCGTCCTCGGATGACGCGAACCACGGCGGCACAGTGTCGATGTGCGTGTTGATGACGACGCGCGGACGTCCGCCCGCGGACGCCAGGAGGTTGAAACGGTTTGGTTCGGCCTCCTGGCGACGGCAGCTGAAACCGAGGCGGGTCAGCTCGTCGAAAAGGTGATTCCCGACCGCCAGCTCCTCGCCGGTGGGAGAAGGGATGTCGATGAGTTGGCGCGCGAGCGCGAGCGGATCGATCGGCATATGGACAGGGGCGGAGTATAGCCGCGAAGGTAGGACTTTCTCCCCGCGCGACACTCCTTAGCAAAAGGAGACTCTCATGGCCTCAACGCAACCGAAATCGAAAGGTCTTTCGCTTCATATCGGACTCAACAGTGTCGATCCGGCAGGCTACGGCGGCTGGCCCGGGATACTGAATGCGTGCGAGAACGACGCGCGTGACATGGAGAAGATCGCGGCCGCCCGCGGCTTCAAAACAAAGATTCTCCTGACGAAGGAGGCCACCTCGGCCGCGGTGATCGCGTTCCTCAAAGGCGCCGCGAAGCAGCTGGCCAAAGGTGACGAGCTCTTCCTCACTTACTCCGGTCACGGCGGCCAGGTCCCCGACGGCAACGGCGACGAAATCGACGGCATCGACGAGACCTGGTGCCTCTACGACCGCCAGCTCGTCGACGACGAGCTCTATGCCTACTGGGCGCTGTTCCAGAAGGGCGTGCGCATCCTGATGCTGTCGGACAGCTGCCACAGCGGCAGCGTTTCGAAGGCCGTGATGGGTGTCCTGGCCGGCGGACCGCAGATCCCGATCCGCGACGCGGCGGCGGTCGACTACAGCGCGTTCCGTCCGAAGGTCATCCCGCTGGAGAAACTCGACGGAGCCTACAAGGCGCAACAGAAGACGTACGACAACATTCAGAAGAAACTGCCGTCCGCGGAGAAGGTGCCGGTCGGCGCGGCGGTCGTCCTGATCTCCGGGTGCCAGGACAACCAGGTTTCGCTCGACGGGCAGCAGAACGGCCTCTTCACCGAGAAGCTGCTGAATGTCTGGAGCGGCGGAACGTTCAAGGGCAGCCTGAAGTCGTTCCACAAGGCGATCGTCGGGCAGATGCCGTTCACGCAGACGCCGAACTACTTCGTCATCGGCGCGAAGAACGCGAAGTTCGAGGCGGGCTCGCCGTTTACGATCTGAGACGCGAAGTATCATGGCCGCTCACCAGTCAAAGGAGAGCGGCCATGATCCTCGGGCTGTCCACGTCCACGTTCACGCTCATCCACGTCCTCATCAGCCTCGCAGGAATCGTGTCCGGATTCGCGGTCGTCTTCGGCATGCTCGCCGGAAAGCGGCTCGACGGCATGACGGCGGTGTTTCTCGCGACCACGATCGCCACGAGCGTCACCGGCTTCGGATTCCCGATTCACCAGATCGGACCGCCGCACATCCTTGGCGTGTTGTCGCTGATCGTGCTGGCCATCGCGCTCGTGGCGCGCTACGGCAAACAGCTCGCGGGGGGATGGCGGAAGGCGTACGTGATCTCCGCGATCATTGCGCTCTACTTCAACGTCTTCGTCGGAGTGGTGCAGGCATTCCAGAAGATCGACGCGTTGAAGGCGCTCGCACCGACGCAGAAGGAGCCGCCGTTCGCCATCGCGCAGGGAGCGGTGCTGCTGCTCTTCGTCATCCTCGGCGTCATGTCGACGAAGCGTTTCGCGTGAGAGGGGAGCGGACGTCTCGTCCGCACGGTTGCCATGAGCGGACGAGACGTCCGCTCCCCACGCTGGCATGACGGGCGGTCGCAATCTGTTTCCGATTTCGTGGGCCGGATTGCGACCGTCATCCTCTCTTTATTGCTCGCCGTAACGGCCTCCGCCGTTACGTTCGTATCGCCGCAGTCGGGCGCGCAGGCGATCGGTCCGCTCGCGCTGGAGATCACGACCGGCACGCCGAACGTCGATCGCGTCGAGTTCTACGTCGACGGCACGCTCGCCGGCGTGGCCCGCAAGGCGCCGTGGCGCGTCGCGCACGACTTCGGCACGGCGGTCGATCCGCACACCATCGCCGCGGTGGTCTGGTCGAACGGCTACAAGACCAGCGAGCGCGCCGAGGTGCGGACCGCGGCGATCGTGTCGGGCGATTCGCTGACCGTCGATCTGGTCGAAGTCCCGCTGCGCGTACGCTCCTCGTATCCGCTGCGCATCTACGATCTCCGCATTCGCGAGAACGGCGTGGAGCAGACGTTGCGCGACGTGCGCGCCGATCGCGGCGCCGCGACGTTCGTCTTCGTCATCGACCGTTCCCTGAGCATGGGCGACGGCAAGCTGACCGCCGCGCTGCGCGCCGTCGATGACGCGACGAAGATGCTGCGCGCCGATGACACCGTCAGCGTGATCGTCTTCAATCACAACGTGGCGAAGCCGCGGACCATCGCGCGCGGCGAATCGCTGTCGCGCCTCTTCGCCGATCTCACGCCGTCGGGCGGCACGTCGATGCGCGACGCCGTCGCCTCGATCCCCCGCGGCCGGCGCACGTACGCGTTCGTCATCACCGACGGCGGCGACCGCAACAGCCAGCTCGACGACGAAACGGCGCTCCGCCGCATCAGCAACACGCGCACCGTGATCGACGCGCTGGTCCTCGGCAGCTCGCACAACCGCTTCCTCGACCGCGCGGCGAAGAACACCGGCGGCTCGGTAGTCGACACCTCGCGCGATGAACTTCGACCTGCGCTGCGCGACCTCATCGCCGACATCAACAGCCGCTACACCGCCGTCTACCAAAGCCACGGCACGCCGAAGGGATGGCGGTCGATCGAGATCAAGCCGCGGCGCGGGGTCGCGATCGTGAACGCGCGGAAGGGATATTTCGCGGAATGAAAGTCGCGCTCCTTCTTCTCGTCTTCGCGCAGACCCGCATTGCATCCGACTTCGAGATCGAGCAGATGCAGAAGCAGCTCGCGAGCTCGCACGACTTTCTCTCCCAACTCTCCGCGCACCTCAACCTCGGCGATCTCCGCGCCACGCGCAACGAGAACGCCCTGTCGCGCGCCGAGTACGCGCAGGCATTCGAGCTCGCGTCGAAGCAGCGCGTCACCGCGCGCCGCGCGTCGAACCTCTCGCAATACGCGACGGCCACGGCCTACGCCGGACTGGCGAAGGCGAAGCTCGGCGACGCGGCGCAGGCGTTCGCGCTCCTCGACGAAGCGACACGCTACGCGAGCGATGACGCGAAGACCTGGAACCTCTTCTCCACCGCGATGTCGCTCACCGGCCGCACGTCGAAAGCGACCAGCGCGGCGCGCAACGCGGTGGCACTCGCCGACAACCAGCTCGATCTGAACATCTACCGCTACACGCTGGCGTCGACGCTCGGCGACACCGCGGAATCGGAGCGCTTGCTGATCACCGCCATCGACGAGCTGCAATCGCCCGCCTTCGCCTCGCTGCGGCGCGAGATCGCGCGGAAGGAATCGTTCGAGATCTACTCCACGGCGCGCGGCGAGGAGGCGGCGTATCTGTCGCTGCTCAATCGCGCGCGGCTGCGGCTGGCGTCGATGTACGAGAAGCGGGGCGACGCGGCGAAGGCGCGGGCAACGTACGCGTCGGTGCTGAAGGATCGCAACGACGAGCCGGCGGCGCTGGCGGGCATCGCGCGGCTGTCGCGCAGCGAGCGCGATTACGCCGAGGCGTTCGACGCGAATCCGTTCTCACTGGAGCTCATTCGCGATTACCGGCGGCACCTCCCGAGCAACGAGCCGGTGGAAGGCGATTCGCTCGGCGCGCAGGTGCGGCGTGCGTTGCGCGATCCCCGTCTCGCGATCGCGCTGGCGAAGAAGTATCCCGACAACGACGCGCTGCGCTCGCTCGCAACAGAGGCGCAGCGCACGCCGTCTGTGCCATGGCTGCGCGACGATGCCGTCGCCGCGACACCGACTCCCGCGGAACTGCGCACGTTGCTGACCCATGAGCTGACCGCCGAGGAACGGCGCGCGCTCGATCGCGTCACGCTCACGGCGAATGCCAGCTTCGATCCGGCGGCAGGCGCGCCGCAAGGACAGACGATCTTCGAGACCGGGACGATCGGCGACGTGAGGATCCGCTTCTCCGAACCGACCGCCTTCACCGGCGCGTTCGCTCCGAACACGCCGTTGCGCCTGACGTTTCGGATCCTCGGCGCCGCGGATGACGCGCTCCTCATCGAGCCGTTGAAATTGGAGGGGACGCGATGACGCTGAACGAGGGGAGCGGACGTCTCGTCCGCTCAGCGAATCGCAGAACCCGAGCGGACGAGACGTCCGCTCCCCTCTCTGCATTGCTGCTCGCGCTCCTCTTCGCCATGAACGCCGGCGCGCAAGCCATCGCCGTCACGCCTCGAGGCACCGTCGTCGCGCACGACCGCTCGCTCGAGCTCCACGACGACGCGCGCATCGTCTGGCGCGCCAACGGGGTCGCCAACCCATCGCTCGTCGTCGCAAACGACCAGCAGGCCGCGGCCATCGATCCGCTGGCGAACGAAGTCGCGATCGCCGACCTCGCCTCCGGCCGCGCCACGATCACGAAGACCGGCGAGACGCCGGTCGACGCGCTCTTCCTCGGACGCGACCTCTACATCCTCAATCGCGACTCCCGCACTTTGCAGCGCGGCAGCGCGACCATCGCGCTCGCCGCCGACCCGGCGTTCCTTCGCGAATCGCGCGGCACGCTCTACGCCTACTCGCGCCTCGAAGGGGTACTCCAGGAGATCGGCACGAGGCCGTTCGCCATCCGGCGAACGTTGAAAATCGCGCCGTTCGCATCCGACATGCAGTTCGGCGCGAGCTTCGCCTACCTCACCTATCCGCGCGCCGGAAAGCTCGTCATCGTCGATCTCGCGAAGATGAAACCGTACGGCGAGCAGAAAGTCGGCGCGGTGCCGATCAGCGTGGCCATCGTCTCGCGCAAGCTCGCCGTCGCCGATCCCTCGGCGAAGCGCGTCTGGATGATCGAAGGAGCGCAGACATTCAGCCAGGCCGTCGCCCGCGGCTTCCTGCGCGGACTCATCGGACTGGGCCTGAATCGCAATCGGACGTCGCAGTTTCCGTCCGGCATCGATCGGGTGCTCGCGCGCGGATCGACCTGGATCGCGTATGACTCATCCACCGGCACGATCTACCGTTCCGGGAGGCCGATCGCGCAGTCGGTCGGACCGCACGCATTTGCCCTGACGCGGGAAGGCGTCGTCTGGTGGGATGACACGGCACTGCGGTTGCACAAATCGACCGCGGTGCAAGATGACTGATCAGAAACGCTGTGTCCGCTGCGAGCGGGCGATCGACGCCTACGCAAAGCTTTGCCCGTTCTGCAACTGGGATCAGGCCGAAACGCCGCCGCCCGTGGTCGCGCAACCGGCGCCCGCGGCCAATTACGTCCCGCCCGAGGAACACAAGAAGCGCCGCCTGCTCATCGGCGGCATCGGCGGCGGCATCCTGCTCATCACGGCGTTCTCCCTCGGATCGCTGATTCACGGCGCGAATCCGGAAGAGACCGCGGCGAAGACCGGAGGCTCGCTCGTCTCGCAGACCGCCGGACCGGGACCGGAGAAAGCGAACCTCGGCGGACCGCAGGCGCAGGTCGCGCTCGAGCCGGTCGCCGTCAATCAGCCGATGGTCGAGCAGCCGATCACCAGCGCTCCGGCGGCGACGTCGACCAACGGCATCCCCGACGAATATCAGCGCAGCGACGCCACCGCCGTCTCATCCGCCGAATACCAGCAACTCGCCGCGCGGGCGAAGGCGGAAAAACAGAGCACGCTCACCGATCCGCGACTCCTCACCGCACCGGTCTATCGCAAGCCGCGTCCGCAACCGCGTCCCGAGCCGGCCGGAGAGCAGGCTGCCGCCGCGGAGCCGCAACGACCGATCTCGCTGCGCACGCCGCCGAAAGCGGAGTCGATCAACTTCCCCGAGATTCACGTCGATCGCGAAACGACGATCCAGTTGACGCTGCTCGTCGGCGCCGACGGCCGCGTGCACTCCGTCAGCATCGACGGCGTGTTGCCGGGCCAGACGGCGAAGCTGATCGCGGCCATTCATTCGTGGAGATTCCGTCCGGCGACGGAGAACGGCGTGCCGGTCGCGGCGCCATTTTCGACGGCGGTATCATTCCATGCGAATGAGTAAGGCCGTCTGCGCGGCATGCAGTCGCAAGATCGACAAGGCGGCGAAACTCTGTCCCTACTGCGGCGCGAACCCGGTCACCGGTGAGCGCGTCGACACGCAGGCCATCCTGCAGGAGGTGTTTCATCCGCGGGAGATCAGCGCCACCGAGAGCGTGCTCGAATACGCGCGGCAGCGGCAGGGGATCGTCATCGCCATCAGCATTTTTCTGGCGCTGGTCGTCCTCGCCGCGCTGCACCAGTTCGTGACGGCGCGCAACAGCACGACCACGACGTCGAGCCCCGCCGTGTCGCTCAGCGAGATCGCCGATGCGGCGAACGAGCCGCACGAGGCGCCGCAGAAAATGCCCGACGTGCAGTTCCAGTTCGACGGCCATCCGGAGGCGATGCGCACCTATCTCGCCGAGCCGGGCGCCGTCGCGCCGGTGGGGGCACAGGCGCCCCCGCCTGTCCCCCCACACTGATGATCGGCCTGGTCGTACTCGTCACCGCCCTCATCGCGATCGGCTGGCTCGTCGCCTACATGCGCGCGCAGAAGCCGGTGAGCGCGCTCCATCCGCTCAATCTGGCCGAGTCGCTGAAGCTCGCCGGCAGGTACGAGGAAGCGATCGAGGTCTACCGCCGCACCGACGATCCGGCGGCGAAGGAAGGGATCGCCCTCTGCCTCGCGCACCTCGGGCGCGATCTCGATGAAGCGCAGCGGCTGATGGACTGGATGATCGCCAATCATCCGCAGATCCAGGAGTTCCAGGCCCTCGGCCTCGCCTACATCCTGCTGCGCAAAGGCGATCGCGACGCCGCGCTCCGCCTGTACGAAGACAACCTCGTGCTCCTCGAGACGCGCTTCCGCGACGACTATACCGACCCCGATCCGCAGCTCGTCGAAACGCTAACGATGTACGCCGCGCTGGCCGAAGCGAGCGGCGATCTCACCCGCGCGACGGCATTACGGAAGCAAGCCCGCATCTGGGCCGCAGCCACTCCCTTCTCCCCCGCGCCCGGGGGAGAAGGTGCCGCAGGCGGATGAGGGGGCGGTTGTTCGCGGCAGGCACTCCCCTCATCCGCGCGCCGCGCACCTTCTCCCCGTGCGCGGGGAGAAGGGAGAATTAGAACGCAGGGGTTAAGATGATTGCCTCCCGTGACCCAGACCGAGGAGGTGCGCCGCGAGAATCGCGCGCTGACCGTACTCCATGAGATGACGGCGGCGCTGATGCAGAGTCTCGACTCCGCCGAGCTGCTGCAACGCATCGTCGATCGCGCCACCGAGCTCCTCGAAACCTCGTACGGATTCATCGGCCTGCTCGAGCCCGACGGTCGCGTCATCGTCATCCGCCACACCACCGGCGGCCTGCAGCCGACGGTCGGCATCCGCATCGGCCGCGGCCAGGGCATCGCCGGACGGGTGTGGGAGTCGGGCGCGCCGATCGTCATCAACGACCTTCGCGGCTGGGACGGCGAGGTCCTCACCGGTCTTCGCGGATATCGCGCCGTCGCCGAAGTGCCGCTGCGATTGGAAGAACGTTTTCTCGGCGTCCTCGGCGTCGCCGCGCCGGAGGAACGGCCGCCGTTCAACGCCGCGGACGTCGAGACGCTGGAGCGCTTCGCCGCCGTCGTCTCCATCGCCATCCGCAACGCCGAACTGTTCGAGGCCGAGCGCGCGACGCGCAATCACGCCGAGCGCCTGCTCGAAGCGGCCAAGGCGGTCACCTCGTCGCTCGAGCTGCCGCACGTCCTGCAGACCATCCTTCAGCAACTGCAGCGCGTCGTGCCGTACGACAGCGCGACCGTGCAGGAGCTGCGCGGCGATCGCGCCGTGATCGTCGCCGGCGTCGGCTTCCCCGATCCCGATCAGATCATCGACCTCTCGTTCGACCTGACCAATCCCGACATCCCCAACGGCCTGATCGTCGCGCGCCATGAGCCGCTGATCCTCGCCGACGTGGCGACGTTCAGCGCGTTCAAGGACGCGCCGAGCGCGACGCACATCCGCGCCTGGATGGGCGTCCCGCTTCTCCTCGGCGACGACGTGGTCGGCCTCATCTCGCTCGACAAACGGGAGCCCGACTTCTACACGCCGGAGCACGCGCGTGTGGCGCTCGCCTTCGCGGCGCAGGCGGCGATCGCCATGCAGAACGCGCGGCTCTACGCCGCCGCCAACGACGAGCTGACGCAACGCTCCGCCGTCGAAAAGCGTCTGCACGCGGCGCAGGTCGAATACCGCACCCTCGTCGAGCAGCTCCCGGCCACGATCATCTACCGCTACTCGATCCCCGAGCAGAAGACGCTCTACATCAGCCCGCAGGTGGAAACGCTCCTCGGCTACACGCCCGACGAATGGATCGCCGACCGCGATCTGTGGTGGAAAGTCATTCACCCCGAGGATCGCGAGGCGACGAAGCAGTTGCTCGCGATCAAGGATGAGACGGGCGAGGACATCAACATCGCGCACCGCCTGATCTCGCGCAGCGGCGAGATCCTCTGGTTCCAGAACCAGTCGCGCACCATCACCGACGGCGGCAGGCCGCACGAAACGCACGGCGTGATGCTCGACGTCTCGGACGTGAAGCGCGCGGAGCAGGAGCTGCGCTACGCGAACTACAACCTCGCCGCGCTCAATCGCGTGGCGGTGGCGCTCACCAACGTCGTCGACATCAACCACGCGCTGGAAGCGGTGTCGCGCGAGGTGACGGAGCTCCTCGGCGCGCGGAGCTGCAAGGTCACGCTGCTGCCCGACCGCAGCGACTCGCCGGCGCAGGCCGCGCTGATCGTGCGCGGGGAGACCATCGGCTCGATCAGCCTCGACATCGAGCAGAGCGATCCGATCGACCTGCGGCTCCTCGAAACGATCGCCGGCCAGGTGGCGAACGCCATCGAGAACGCGCGGCTGTTCGAAGAGGAATCGCAATCGCGCGAGCTCGCCGAGCGGTTGCAGGCCAGCGCGCAGGTGCTCAACGAAAGCCTCGAGCTCGAGGTCGTGCTGCCGGCCATCCTCGACGGCATCCGCAGCGTCATCGACTACGACAGCGCCAGCGTGCAGCTGGTGGAAGGCGATTTCATGCGCGTCATCGCGGTGCGCGGATTGCCGGACGCCGAGATCGGCCGCGTGCGCGAGCTGCGGTCGCATGAGTACAACCGGCGCCTGGCGACGAACTCGGCGCCGTTCATCTACAACGTCGTCATCGGCGATACGTCGTGGCCCGGTGACACGCACGATCTCGACGCCGTGCGCTCGAACATCGGCATCCCGCTCGTGGTGCGCGACCGGATCATCGGCGCGCTGACGCTCGACAGCACGAAACAGCACGCGTACGAGGATCGCCATCTCGGCATCGCCACCGCGTTCGGCCGCCAGGCCGCGATCGCCATCGAGAACGCCCGCCTCTACACCGCGGCGCAGCACGCGAAAGAAGCGGCCGACGCGGCGAACCAGGCGAAGAGCGCGTTCCTGGCCACGATGAGCCACGAGCTGCGCACGCCGCTCAACGCCATCATCGGATTCTCCAGCGTCCTCGACTCGTCGGTGGGCGAGAAACTGAGCGAGCGGCAGCAGCGCTTCCTGCGCAACATCAACAGCTCCGGCGAGTACCTCCTCGGCATCATCAACGACATCCTCGACCTCTCCAAGATCGAGGCCGGCAAGATGACGCTGGAGGCCGAGGACGTGAGCGTGCCGGAGATGATCGAAGGCATCTGCCGCGTGCTGCGCGGCGTCACGCTGCCGCGGAAGATCCAGCTCGTCGTCGACATCTCCGAGGATGTGTCGGTGGTCGAAGCCGATCCGATCAAGCTCAAGCAGATCCTCTACAACCTGATCTCCAACGCGGTGAAGTTCTCGCCCGACGCCGCCGCGATCCGCATCGCCGCGCGCACGCTCAACAGCGACGAGTCGCCGATCTCCCGCGACGCCATCCAGGTGTCGGTCACCGACGAAGGCATCGGCATCGACCCGAAGGATCACGAGATGATCTTCGAGGAGTTCCGCCAGGTTCAGGGAACGGCCAAGCGCCCCCAGGGCACCGGCCTCGGGCTGACGCTGGTGAAGCGCTACCTGCAACTGCACGGCGGCACGATCAGCGTGCAGAGCGAGCCGGGCCGCGGCAGCGACTTCACGTTCGTCCTCCCGCGCCGCCTCGCGTCATAGAGGGGAGCGGACGTCTCGTCCGCTCATCACCGTGCGGACGAGCTGAACTCCGCCCGAATGCGCTGCATCCCGATCGGCGCCGCGCACGGATGGACGCGATTCGTGAGCAGAACGAAGATCCGCTTCCGCTTCGGATCGATGGCCACCGAGGTGCCGGTGAAGCCCGTATGCCCGTAGCCGTGAGCATCGATCAGCCATCCCAGGCCGCGGCTCTCGTTCAACCCCTCGGTGTAGTTGCGCGCCGCGATCTCGCCCCACTCGCTGCGCACGAACGCGCTGGCGATGCGAAACACGCCGCGCGCCGTGGCGAAGAGTCCCGCGTTGCCCGCGGTTCCGCCGCCGAGGTGATGCGAGTTGCCGTCGTTCGTCTCGCCCCACATCAGGCCCTGGCGCGCGCCGGGGATGTCGAATCGCGACGCGAGCTTCGCCTCGAAGCGCTGCCCCCACTCCGTCGCGGCGATGCGCGGAAGTAGCGACGCCGGCGGATGGAACATCGCGTCATCGCCGAGGCCGATCTGCTCCTGCGCGAGGCGGACGTAGTTCTCGCGGCCGAGCATCATCCAGAGCAGGATGAAGTTCAGGTCGGAGTACACGACGCGCGTCCCCGGCTCGTACTCCGGACCTTTCTCCAGGATCGCCCGCAGCGGATCGTCGTACGCATACAGCGGCATCCACGCGCGCAGCCCCGAAGTGTGTGTCAGCAGCTGCCGCACCGGAAATCCATGAAACGTTTCCTCGAGCAAACCGAGCCGCAGCACGAGCTGCGTCGTGATCAACGGCTTCGTGATCGACGCGCAGTCGTACAGCGTGTCGAGCGTCGCCGGAATGCGCAGCGGCACCGTGACCGCATGACCGAGCGCGTTCTCCTGCTCGATACGGTCGTACGAGCCGATGGCGTACGCGGCGCCCGGGAAACTCCCGAGGTCGATCTCGCGGCGGAGGAAGTCGTCGATGCGCACGCGAGGTGGAGTGTACGATGCGTGCATGAAGCGAGTCGTGCTTCTCGCCGTGCTGTTGATCGCCGCATGCGCGTCGACGTACACCGGCCCTCTCTCGGTGAGAATCCTGCAGGCGGGTATGTTCGGCCCGGGCGAGGTCGGCAGGCGTGGCCGCAATCTCTACACGACGGCGAAGATCGTGCGCGAGACCGACACGATTCCCGCCGAGGTCGGCGCCGGATTCGGCATCCGGTTCCTCGCCGAACGTCCCACTGGCGGCATCGTTCCACTCCGCGTCCGCTTCACACATCCGCCGATCGATGGACGAGAAGTCGACGAGAGCACCGCCAATTACAGCTCCGGAACGCCTGTCGTGATCGGCTCTTACTTCGCCAAGACCACCGACCTGCAGGCCGGAACGTGGACCATCGAGCTGTTCTCCGGCGATCGACTCATGGCTTCGCACAGCTTCCAGGTCATCCACGCCACGCTATTGCACTAGAACCGCTGCGCCGCTCCGCTGTCAATCGCGAATTTCCCTTGTCCATCAATGGTTTACAAGAACCGGAAACGCGTGCGGGGCACCCTCGCAAAAGCTGCTAGTATCCGGCGTTTACTACTGAATCGGTCAGGTACATGTTTCGACTCGAAAAGCTCGAAATCAACGGCTTCAAATCGTTCTACGACCCCGCCAAGCTCGACTTTCCCGCCGCGATGACCGCTGTCGTCGGCCCGAACGGCTGCGGCAAATCGAACATCTGCGACGCCATCATCTGGGTCCTCGGTGAGAACCGCGCCTCGCACATCCGCGGCGAGACGATGGACGACGTCATCTTCCAGGGCTCGTCGCGCCGCCGCGCGCTGTCGATGGGCGAAGTCACGCTCACCCTCGGCACGTCCAACGGCGACAGCAGCCACCCGATGGCCGACGACGGCCGCATCGTCATCAACCGCCGCGTCTTCCGCACCGGCGAGTCGGAGTTCCGCCTCAACGGCAAGCGCGTCCGGATGAAGGACATCTCCGACATCCTGATGGACACCGGCCTCGGCATCCGGAACTACTCGGTGATGGAACAGGGGAAGATCGACCTGATCCTCTCCAACAAGCCGCAGGACCGCCGCCGCCTGATCGAAGAAGCGGCCGGCATCACGAAATACAAGACCAAGCGCCGCGCCGCGGAGCTCAAGCTCGAAGAGACGCAGGCCAACCTGCTGCGCATCGACGACACGCTCTCCGAGGTCACGCGCAATCTCAATTCACTCAAGCGCCAGGCGGGCAAAGCGCGCCGGCACAAGGAGCTGAGCGAACAGCTCTCCACCGCGAAGCGCGCGCTCTACAAGGGCCGCATCCTCCTCGCGCAGGACGAGCAGGCGGCGGCGGAAGCGGCGGTCGCCGACTCACAGTCGCGCGAAGCGGAGCTCGCCGCGCAGCTCTCCACCGATGAAGCGGAGCTCGCGGAAACGCGCACCAGTCACGCCGGCAGGGCGACACGCGCCTCGGCCGTGCGCGAAGAGATCGCCGGACTCTCCGCCGACGTCGAGCGCCTCCGCTCCTTCCTGCAGTCATCCGAAACGAACCTCGGCGACCTGGTGCAGCGCATCGACAACGCAGGCTCGCAGATCGCCTCGCTCGAAGCGGAAGCGACCGAACAGCAGGCGCTGCTGGAAGAAAAATCGCAGCAGCTCGACGCGGCGCGCGAGGAGCGCAATCGTATCCGCGAGATCGCCGATCAGCTCGAGCGCGACCGGCAGGAAAAGTCGGACGAGGTCCGGCGCTTCGAGAAGTCGCTGGCCGATTCGCGCGAGTCGCTGATGCGCACCATCGCGCGGATCTCCGAGGCCCGCAACCAGGTCCATCAGATCGAGATCGCCGTCGAGAAGTGCGAGTTCTATCTCTCCAAGCTCGACGAGACCGCGCGGCGCGCGCTCGAAAGCCGCGACGGCGCGCGCTCGGTGATGAACGAATGGCAGCAGCGCGTGGTCCAGGCGGAGCAGGCGCTGATCGAAGCGCAGCAGACGGCGCGCGACGCGCTCTCGCGCCGCGACGATCTTTCGTCGCGCCGTGACGCCTTGCGCGAATCGCTCGCCTCGACGCGCGATCGCGTGTCGCAGACGACCTACAAGATCGATTCGCTGCGCACGCTCCTCACCTCGCTCGAATCGCAGGACGAAGCGGTGCGCGCGGCGGTGCTGGAGCTGATCCCGAACGCCACGGCGGCCGCGGAAGCGGTGCGTGCGGCGGAAGGATTCGAGTCGGCGCTCGACACGCTGCTGCGCGAGGTGTCGAAGGCCGTCGTCGTCGACAACGCCGACACGGCGATCGAAGCGATCCGCCGGCTGCGCGAGCGCGGCGCGGGACGCGGCGCGTTCATCACCACCGATTTCGTTCCGACCGGCGAAGGATCGCGTCGCGGCAACGCGGCGTACTCGGTCGTCGGCGACGGCGCGATCGCCGATGCGGTCCGGCATGCCATCCCCGAGGCCTACATCGTCGGCAACCTGCGCGAGGCGATCGATCGCGCGAAGGAGCGTCCGAACGCGACGTTCGTCACGCTCGACGGCGACATCGTCCGCGGCCCGCTCGTGGTCGGCGGCAAGACCGAAGGCGCGACGCCGGGCGTCTTCTCGATCAAGCGTGAGCTGTCCGACCTCGAAGCGCTGGTCGGCGCGGAAGAGACGCGGGCCAGCGGCATCGCCACCGAACTGCAATCGCTGGAAGACGAGCTTCGCGGCGCGGACGACGCGCGCATCCTGGCGGACGAGCGCGCCCGCACGGCGGACCAGGAGCTGCGCGACCTGAAGAATCAGCGCGACCGCGCCGCGTCCGAACTGCAACGCCTGGAGAAGGACCTCGCCGTCGCCTCGGAAGAGCAGATGCTCTATGCCGAGGAGAAGGAAGGGTTGCTGGCGCGGAAGAAGGGCGCGCTCGAAGAGCTGCAGCGCCTGGAGCAGAACGAGAGCGAGACGCAGGGGCAGCTCAAAGGCTTCGAAGAGCAGCTCGTCGGCGCACGCACGGCATTCGAGGAAGTGACGGAGGTGGCGTCGAAGTCGCGCGTCGACCTCGAGGCGTCGTCCGGCAACGTGAACGCCATCGCCCGCGAGCACGAGAACCTCTCGCGCATCGTCGTCTCCCTCGGATCGCGCGCCACGCAACTGCATCAGGAGATCGAAACGCTCACGCGCAAGCAGAGCGAGACCTCGGCCGCCGCGGAGAACGCACGCGGTCAGCTCGATGAATCACTGACCAAGCTGCACGAGTTCTCCGAGATGCGCGTGGCGCTGGAGGCGGAAGTGGCCGACCTCGACGTGCGCGTGAAGGAGCTGTCGTCGCGCGCGGTCAACTCGCGCGAGCAGTGGAACACGGCGAAGGACTCGCTCTTCGAATCGCAGCGCCGGCTCGATCACGCCAAGTCGGCGTTCGACCTCCTGCGCGAGCAGATCGCCTTCGACCTTCACGCCGGCATCGACGCCCTGGCCGACGTCGAGCCGCCCTCGACCGACGACGCGCGCGCGGAGCTGGAGTCGGAAGTCAACAAGTTGACCGATTCGATCGAGAAGATCGGTCCGGTCAACGTGCTGGCCATCGACGAGCACCAGGAGCTGGAGGGACGGGAGTCGTTCCTGCGCACCCAGCGCGACGACCTGGTGCAGGCCATCGAATCGCTGCGCCAGACCATCCGCAAGATCAACCTCACCTCGCGCGAGCTGTTCCGCGAAGCGTTCGCCGCCGTCAACACGAGCTTCGGCGAGATCTTCACCAACCTCTTCGGCGGCGGCGCCGCGAAGATGCAGCTGCTCGATGAAGAGGACGTCCTGGAGTCAGGCATCGAGCTCGTCGCCCAGCCGCCGGGCAAGAAGAACCAGTCGATCGCCCTCCTCTCCGGCGGCGAGCGCGCCCTCACCGCCCTGGCGCTCCTCTTCGCCATCTTCCGCTACAAGCCGTCCCCCTTCTGTATCCTCGACGAGGTCGACGCCCCCCTCGACGAAGTGAACAACGAGCGCTTCGTGCGCCTCGTCCGCGACATGTCGCGCGACACGCAGTTCATCGTCATCACCCACTCCCGGCGGACGATGGAGGCGGCGGATGTGCTGTATGGAGTGACGATGGAAGAGGCGGGATGCTCGAGGTTGGTTTCGGTGTCATTTGCCGAAATGGATGGGTAAACGCCCCACCGGGTACGCGGCGTGCACGCACTTACAACCAATTGCCATTGCACTGTTTGCCACTCTGAGCCATATTGGAGGAATTCGGGATGAATGAATCATCGCTTGCCGAAGCCATTCAGCGGCCGGAGGTCCACCGCACGTTGCTTGGTGACTACGACGGCGCATACGCCCTCGGGATCACCAGCTCGCCGGAAGACAAGGACCACATCGCGCTCCTGCTTCGGATCGAAGGCATGGTGCCGAAGGAGATCCCGACGCACATCGCGGTCGACGGCGAACAGGTTCCCGTCGTAGTCCAGGGCGGCTTCACGGCGCCGAAGCGCCAGTAGCCGTACTCCTCCGCGCAACTCACGCGCGCCGGCCGCGGGAAGGAGTCATGATGGCCACGACGACCAGGACGACCCCGCGGACGAGGATCTCACCTCCTCCCCCACTTCCGGTCAGCAACGACGAGCTCGCAGACGCGATCGGACGCGTTGAAGAAACCGCCGCACAACTCTTCGAGATGGACTCGCGCGTGCACTCTGTCGGCGTCGGCATGGGCGACGGCGGGCGGCCGATTTACCGGGCCGTGCGCAACAAGAACAAGATCGTCGCCCAGAAGATCCCGATCAGGAGACTCGCCGCGGCGACGACGACATTCGCTTTCCCGGTGAAGTTCGTCGACGCCGAGGGAGACGCGGCGCCGCTCCACAAGCGGGTGGAATTCGGCACAAAGGGCATCGTGGCCACCGCGGGCTCCGTGCTGCCCGAGCAGCAGCGCCAGCGCCCGCTCGTCTGCGGGCTTCAGATTCAGAACTTCGATGATGATTCGAGACAGAAGCTCTTCGCCCAGAGCGCGATCATCGTCGGATCGATCGGATGTTTCGTGAAGAAGGGAAAGGTGACGTTCATCCTCTCCAACAATCACGTCGTCGCCGGCGAGAATCGCGGGAAGTCGGGCGACCGCATCCTTCAGGACGGCGCTCTCAAATTCAAGAACACTCTCCAAATCGCAAATCTCGGCTCGTTCGTGCCGATCCAATTCAGTCCTCTCGGCGCCACGGTCATCAAAGGCAACGTCGTCTTCAATGACGTCGACGCCGGAATCGCACGGCTCGTCACCGGCACGAAAGCGAAGAATCAGTACCTGACCGGGCGGACCGAGAAACCGCCGGCTTCGATCGGCACTGCGCAGCGCGATGCGCTCGTATCGAAGGTCGGGCGTACGACCGGGCCGACGCACGGCCGTGTGACGAGCATCGCCACGATCGTCGGACCTGTGGAGTACGACGGAAAACCTGCCTGGTTCCGGAACTCGATCGAGATCGAAGGCGTCGGCATGCAGTTCTCCGACCACGGCGATTCCGGTTCGGCGATCGTGAACGACAACGGTGAGCTCGTCGGCCTCCTGTATGCCGGCAACGGCACGCAGACATATGCATGTCCGATTGCGGCGGTGTTGGCGGAGCTGGGCGTGACGCTCTGAGAGCGTGTTTACGCCGATAACCAGAGGAGTTCGAGATCGAGTTCGACTGCGTCGAAAGGCTCGACACGAATGCGCTCATCGGCTTCATGCGTTGATACGAGCAGGTAGTGCTCTCCGTTCAGGCGGTACACCTCGAGCGTGCGCGCGATCGGATCGACGATCCAGACGTGCTCGACGCCGTTCCGCGCATACTTCGGCACTTTCTTGACGCGGTCGTAGCCGGCGTTACCGGGGGATAGGATTTCGCAGAGCCAATCGGGCGCCACATCGGTTCCGGATGTGTTCGGACAAACGGGAGTTGTCTCACGCCGCCATCCGCCGAGATCCGGAACGAACGCATCGCGGCGCAGGTGCAGTTCAGGCTCGTCCAGAATCCACCAACCGCCGGGGCCGCCGTGCCCCAGATGAAACGGCGGCAGAAGCAGCGAACCGAGAACTGACGCCGCCACCGCATGCGGACTTCCCGGGCGCGGCGCCGTGTAGATCTCGCCGTCGATCAACTCGGCAATGAGGTTCTCTGGAATCCGGAGCAAATCCTCATACGTCGCTCCGCGCATGACCGGCTGCGTCATGCATCGATGATACCTCGGACGTTCGCTACGCCGATTTCGCGATCATCGGCACCACAGTCACCTCCCCATTCGGCTGTGTGACGAGCCGCCACACGGCGCTGTCGCTCATATCCGCGAGCTTTCCTTCCGCGCCGCAGTGGCGGCAGCGGCCGGGGGCGGGGACGGCGCCGATGGGGACGAAGTGGAAGTGCTCGCGGCGGCAGCTCTCGCAGAGCTCGCGGAGGAGGTCGTAATTGATCAGCGACAGACGTTTTGCGGGCATGACGAGCGCGAATACTAGTCGGCCGGCTCGACGTCCCTTGTGATCCGGGTCACGCCGGCGGTGACGATCCAGGAAACGAGCAGGCCGGCCGCGGCGGAGGCGAAAACGTCGGACGCCCAGTGGCGGAAGGCGAAGATACGCGAGACGCCGATGGCCACGGCGAGCAGGAACGCGATCACGCGCAGCGGCAGCGAGCGCGATCCGAACAGCAGCACGCCGGCGAGGGCGAACGCGCCGACGGTGTGCCCGCTCGGGAACGAGCTGGCCGACGAGCGCGCGTGCTGGAACGGTCCGAGCCAGAGCTCCGGGCGTCCCCGCAACGTCGCGAACTTCACCAGCTGCGCGGCGATCCCCGCGCCGAGTCCCGACAACGCCATGGCGATCGCATAACCGACCCACAGTCGATGGCGATACGCCACTCCGGCGATCAGAAAGAAGAGGACGACGAGTCCCGGGTTCATCCCGCCGCCGAGGCGATTGAGAATGCGCACGAAGTCCTCGGTGCGCTCCGACTGCATCCCCTCGGCCCACGCCGTCACGTTCGCATCGGCGAGGCGGGCGATGCCGAACGTCACGGCGAGCGCGGTGATCGCAGTCGCGATGAACGCCGGCGGCAGACTGAGACGCATGGCGCGAAATTCACGGAGGTCGTCGAGGGACGGCGCTCCCGATTGCACGATGGCGATGGCGAACAGGCCGGCGACGCACCAGAAGATCGCGTCCCACGCCGGCGCCTCGCGCCCGAGGAACGAAAGCTCGTCGACCGGAAGCGAGGCGTCGCAGCAGAGACGGTTGGCCGAGACCACCGGCGACGGCCAGAAGACGGAGAGGATCAGCAGCCCGACGAAGCCGAAGGCGGCGACGCGGCGACGGCGCGCGAAGTCAGCGGCGGTAGACATCGAATGGTTTCCCGATCATCTGCACGCTGTCGACCACGCGATATCCGTTCAGCGCCGGCGCGATGTCCTTCGCGTTCTTGCGCGCGGTGGCGATCACCAGCGGCCGGATGCGCGCGAAATCCTCCGGTGCGACGTAGCGCACCTGCTCCAGCTCGCGCGGCATGTCGCGACTCCACAACTGCGGACAGGAGTAGAGCGCGATCTCCTGCGCCGGCACGTGCTGTTTGGAAAGCGCCGCGATCAGCGGACGCGTCGTCGCCAGGTCGTTCGCCATCGGCGTGAGCATGATCGCGATGTAGAGATACGTGACGAGCATCGTCGCGCCGACGGCGACGCGCGTGCCGATGATCGCGGCGATGATCGACGCGACCGTCAGCACGATGAGCAATCCGCGCACGGCGGGCGTGTCGTACGGCGCGGGTGTCACGAAGAAACCGGCGACGCCGGCGATGGCCAGCAGCGTGAGCGCGACCCGATTCGCGATGACGCTCTCGTGGCCGGCGATCAGGATCGCCACCGGCGGGATCATGGCCATCATGTAGACATCGAGCTTGCTCGACATCAGCGAGTAGGGCAGCAGCACGGCGATGATCCAGCTGACGCAGAAGCGATCGAGCGGATCGTTCCGCTTCCAGGCGACGGCGATCGCGGCGACGGCGGCGAAGAACCAGGGGAAGAGATCGGCCGGCGCGTGCAGCAGGTAGTACCAGGGGGGCGCCTTGTGCACCCAGGTCGAGAAGGCGCGGCCGACGGTCTGCTTCACGATCACGTCGTGTGCGTACGCGTTGCCGCCGAGGAGAAGGGCGGGGATCAGCCAGAGCAGAGGGATCACGATCATCGCCGCGAGCGCGGGGAGGTAATTCGCGCGCGGCACACCGCGGCGGCGCCAGCACTCCAGGCCGAAGAGGACGAGCGCGATGACGGGGGCCATCGGACCCTTGATCAGGGTGGCGATGGCGATGGCGACGGCGGCGTAGAGGAGCGAGCGCCGGTCATCGTGTTGCAGGAACCGGAACAGCATCCAGCAACCCAACGTCAGAAACGCCGTGAACCCCACATCCATCCGCGCGGTCTGCGCGGAGCCCCACATCATCAGCGACGTTCCGCAGACGAACGCGGCCAGCCAGTCACGCATCCGCGTGAGGAGCCAGAGCAGCAGCGCGAACGCGGCGAGCGACGGGATGACGAACGCCCACATCGAGTAGAGGCCGAGCGGAAACGTCAGCAGGTCGACGAGCCAGAAGTGCAGCGGCGGTTTGTGCGTGAACGGCGTGCCGTTGAGCGTGGGAAGGAAAAACGCTCCGTTGGTACGCATCTCGCGAACGACCTGCCCGTACTTCGTCTCGTCGCCGACGAAAAGCTCGCGCCGCGACGGAGTCAGAAGGGCCGAAAGGAAGAGCAGAACGAGGAGTGCGCGGCGCCACATGCCTAACTGGCTCAACAGCTTAACAGCTTGATACCGGTTGTGTGCGCCGGTGGTAAAATTTGTCTGTGGCATCACTTCGAAGGAGGGGAATCGATGTCGAATAGCGCTGACATTCAACGAGTTCTCAGCACGGAGGATCCTCAGTTCCGCGAGTGGATTGAAGAACATCACCGTTGCGAGAATCGCCTCAACGAACTGTGCTCCAAGAAGGAAGTCTCAGTCGATGAGGAGGTCGAAGAGAAGACGTTGAAGAAGCGAAAACTCCTTCTCAAGGATCAGATGGCGGAGCGGATTCGCTCGTACGAAAATTCGCACGTGGCGTAATCACACGCAACCGTTCGTCGAAAAGGGAGCCCGACCGGCTCCCTTTTTTGTTGCCGGTTACCGGTTACCGGTTGCCCACGGGCCCGGCACCTGGCAACCGGCAACCGGTAACTTCACTAGCAACGAGCAACTGTTTTGCATACGATCCCGACACAATGCCGAGACTGCGATTTGCCCCTGAAGGGTGGATTTTCCTCATCCCGGTCGTGATCGTTTTCGTGATCGTCCTGCTCATGCAGTGGACGGTCGCCGCGATCATCCTCGGCTTCCTCGTCCTCTTCCTCATCAACTTCTTCCGCGATCCGCACCGCGCCGGCTCGGACCGCCACGTCGACGTCCTCTCCCCCGCCGACGGCACCGTGGTCCAGATCAAGGACATCCCCGACGGCGCGGTCTGGCCCGGCCTCACCCGCCAGGTCTCGATCTTCATGTCCGTCTTCGACGTGCATGTGAACCGCGCGCCGATCACCGGCAAAATCATCCATTACCGCTACAACCCGGGGAAGAAACTGGCGGCCATGGTGGAGAAATCGTCGACGGAGAACGAACAGAACCTCATCGTCATGCAGGACGCGCGCGGCGGAACGCTGGCCTTCAAGCAGATCGCCGGACTCCTGGCGCGGCGCATCGTCTTCGACAAGAAGGAAGGCGATGAAGTGGGACGCGGCGAGCGCGTCGGCATGATCAAGTTCGGCTCGCGCGTCGATATCTTCTTCCCCGCCAACGCCAGCATCCGCGTCGCCATCCGCGACAAGGTGAAGGTCGCGCTGACGGTCATCGCGGAGCTGCCGGAATGAAGCGTCCCGATCTGAGGAAGCTCCGCCGCGGCATCTACGTCATCCCGACGACGTTCACCATCCTCAACCTCTTCTTCGGATTTCGCTCCATCATCAACTCCACGCTGGCCATCGAGAAGATCGCCCAGGGACGCATCGACCTGTCGGTACCGCTGTTCGAGCACGCCTGCTGGGCGCTCTTCATCGCCGCGGTGTTCGACACGTTCGACGGACTGGTGGCCCGCCAGCTCGGCGCGACGAGCGAGTTCGGCAAGGAGTACGACTCGCTGGCCGACGTGGTGACGTTCGGCGCCGCCCCCGCGGTGCTCATTTACGCCTGGGGTCTGCGTGTGCTCGGTCCCCTCGGCGCCGGCATCGCCTTCCTCTTCCTCGTCGCCGTCTCGCTCCGCCTGGCTCGCTTCAACGTGATGACCGGCAAGACCGACTACCGCTACTTCGTCGGCCTTCCCAGCCCCGCCGGCGCGCTGACCATCGCCTCGATCGTCAACTACGCGCCGGCCCCGGTGAACGACGTCCGTTTCGCGTACGTGATGCTGATCGTCACGATCTTCGTCTCCTTCTCCATGGTCTCGCCGATCCGCTATCGCTCGCAAAAGGGCTTGGCCGTGCAGAAGGAGCGCTCGCTCGTCTACTTCCTCGCCTTCGCCCTGATCCTGGCGGTGGCGATGAAGTGGCCGAAGGAGTTCTTCTTCATCGGCGCGATCCTCTATCTCCTCTCCGGCCCGTTCGCCCGGCTCTGGTCGATCGCCTTCCCGCCGCGGCACGTCGATGAGCCGCCGCCGGCGGAACCGATCGAACACACGACATGAAATCCGAAAGCGGCTACCGCCTCGGCATCATCAATCCGCTCACCCTCGTCGGCAACGAGATCAAGACCATCCTCCGCGACCGCGCCTTTCCGTTCGATCGCGTCGCGCTGCTCGACTCCACCGGTGAGGCTGCCGGCGCGCTGACCGACATCGGCGACGAGCCGGCGGTAGTCGCGCCGGTCACCGACATCGAGCTCGAAGACCTCGATCTCGTCTTCTTCTGCGGTCCTCCGGCGATGAACCGGCCGTGGATCGAGCGGCAGCGCGCCGACGACTTCGTGGTCATCGACCTCTCGCAGCCGACGTCGATCGAGGAAGGGAAGCTCGCCGTCGCCGGCATCAACCTCGAGAGCATCGTCGCCACCGACAAGGTGATCGTCTCGCCGCATCCGGCGACGATCCCGATCGCGCTGATCCTTCATCAGATCGGAATGCTTTCGCCGGTCGAGGTCTGCACCGCGACCGTCGTGCAGCCGGCCTCCGAGTTCGAGCAGGCGGGCGTGGAGGAGCTGGCGAAGCAGACCATCAGCGTCCTGAACATCCAGAGCGTGCCGCAGGAGATCTTCGACCGGCAGCTGGCGTTCAACCTCTATCCGGCGACGGAGCACAACGAGGAGTTCATCGTCTCGCAGGTGAAGGCGCTGACCGATCCGCGCACCGAGCTGGCGCTGCTCGTCACGCAGGGGACGATCTTCCACAGCCACACGTTCTCGCTCTTCGTGAAGACGCAGAGCGAGCTGACGCGCGAGCGCATCCTCGACACGCTGCGCTCGTCGCCCGCCATCGCCCTGCCGGAAGGAGACCAGGCCTTCGGCACGATCGACGCGGCGGGGAAAGACGAAGTGCTGATCGCCGAGGTGCGGCCCGATCCGTCCATCCGCGGCGGGTTCTGGGTCTGGGCGGTCTGCGATAATCTGCGCCGCAGCTCGGCGCTCAACGCCGTTCTGGTGGCGGAAAAAGTTCTATTTGGGAGCGGGGTAACTCACTGATGCAGGACTTCTACGAACCAAAGGTCGGCGATCTCGCGCCCGACTTCAAACTTCCCTCGACGCGCGGCAAGGACGTTTCGCTGAAGGAGTTTCGCGGCAAGGACGTGATCCTCTACTTCTATCCGAAGGACGACACGCCCGGCTGCACCAAGGAAGCGTGTTCCTTCCGCGATCACGAGTCCGACATGTCGAAGGCCCACGCCGTGGTGTTCGGCGTGTCGACCGATTCGCTCGCCTCGCACGAAAAGTTCAAGACGAAGTACGACCTCAACTTCCCGCTCCTCTCCGACGAGACGTCCGACGTGGCGAAGATGTACGGCGTGTGGAAGGAGAAGAACCTCTACGGCCGCCGCTCATGGGGCGTGGCGCGGACGACGTTCTGGATCGGCGCCGACGGCCGGATCAAGAAGATCTGGAAGAAGGTCGACACCGAGAAGCACGCGGAAGATGTGCTGAAGGAGTTGAGGGGTGCGGACGTCTCGTCCGCACGATCATGAGCGGACGAGACGTCCGCTCCCCACTCCGCGGAACGCCCGCACCCGGCGGCACGCCTCTTCCAGCGCGTCGAAGTCTTTGGCGAAGCAGAAGCGCAGCAGCTTCTTCCCCCGGTTCGAGGCGTAGAACGCCGATCCCGGCACGGAGGCGACGCGCGACTCCTCCAGCAGCAGCGTAGCCGCCTGCTTGTCGTCGCCCAGCTCCGCCGGCACCTCGGCCAGCATGTAGTACGCCCCCTGCGGCACGTACGGCGTGAAGCCGGCCTCGCGCAGCGCGCCGGCGAGCATGTCGCGCTTCTTCTCGTAATCGGACGCCAGCTTCGCGTAGTAGTCGTCGCCGATCTCCAGCGCGCGGGCGATGCCCCACTGCAGCGGCGTCGGCGCGCAGACGTAGAAGAGATCGTTGACCAGGCCGATCGGCGCGGCGATCTCCCGCGGCGCGGCGACATATCCGATGCGCCAGCCGGTGACGGAGAACGTCTTCGAGAAACCGGAGATGGTGATGGCGACGTCGCGGCACGACTCGATCGACGCGATCGATACATGGCGCCGTCCGTCGTACACGATGTACTCGTAGATCTCGTCGGTGTAGACCCACGCGTCGTGCTCGCGGGCCAGCGCGCCGATCTTCTCCAGCTCTTCGCGCGTGAAGACCTTGCCGCAAGGATTCGACGGCGTGCAGACGACGATGCCGCGGGTCTTCGGCGTGAACGCGGCGCGCAGCGCGTCGAAGTCGATGGCCCAGTCGGGCGGATTCAACGGGACGAACTTCGTCTCCACGCCGAGGATGCGCAGCGTGTTGAGGTGGTAGCCGTAGTACGGCTCGAAGAGGATCACTTCGTCGCCGGCGTTGAGCGTGGCCATCGCCGCGGTGGCGAAGCCGCCGGTCGAGCCGACCGTCACGACGATCTGTGACGCCGCGTCGACGCTGAAGCCGTTGAAGCGCTCGCACTTTTTCGCGATCCGCTCGCGCAGCAGGTCGATCCCTTCGAACTTCGAATAGGTCGCCTTCGACGACGCGATCGCCTCGCATGCCCCCTCGACCAGCTCGGGGATCGTCGGCAGGTCGCAGATCCCCTGCCCGAGGTTGATGCCGCCGACCCGCTCGCACTCGCGGGACATGCGGCGGATGTCGGACTGGACGACGTTTCGAACGCGATCGCTGATCTGATTCATGGACGTAGTGTAGCGTGCAGCGGACGGCGAAATGCGCCGCCCGGCGAGCCTCCCCTCACAGCCCACCCCGGCACCTCCCTCGCAGTAGCGGCGTCTGCCGTTGAGTTTGTGCACCGCGAAAAAACACGCCACAAGCTCAAACCGCGGCGGAGCCTGGGGCAACCTACGCTGCCGGCCGTGCCGGCCGAAAGGAATCGATCGTGATCAACCGCAACCGCCTCTTCGCCGTGCTTCTCTTCAGCCTCACCGCGCTGCCGCTCGCCGCGCAGATCAGCGACACGTACGTCATTCCGGCGGCGGCGAATGTGCCGGGCGCATTCGGCACGCGCTGGCAGACGCGCCTCAGCATCTTCAACCCGCAGCTCGACTACCCGCTCCGCGTCAGCGTGACCTACCTGCCGACCGGCGGCGGTCAGGGCGACGAAGTGCTGGTCGACGTCCCGCGCAATTCGGTCGCGCTGTGGGACAACGTCGTCGGCACGGTCTTCCACAGCACCAGCACCGGCGCGCTGCTCGTCGCCACGTTCCCCGAGGACAACCCGGGCGTTCCCGACCAGACCCTCGATCGCGCCTTCCTCGTGCATTCCGAGACCTTCAACAACGTCGCCGGCGGCACGTACGGGCAGACCATCCCCGGCATCTGGACCGGCTTGATGGACTACAACTTCGACAACATCAGCGCGGTGGCGCACGGCATCCGCAACATCGCCGCGCAGGGCTGGCGCACGAACATCGGCGCGGTGAACCTCGGGCGCACCTCGGTCACGATGTACGTCACCGTCTACGACTACGACGGCAACACGGTGCGCAGCAACATCCCGTTCGTCCTGCCGCCGCTCGGCCACTTCCAGGACCGGCTGCCGGTGGAGGTCGACCGCGGATCGATCGAGTTCACCATCAGCGATCCGACGCAGCAGGCGGTGGTCTTCCCGTACAGCTCGACGATCGATCAGCTGTCGGGCGACCCGACCTACCAGTCGCCCGCGCTGCTGGCCAGCGCGAAGGCGCTGTACGGCAAGAAGGGGATGTCGAGCGCGGCGCTGCTTTCGCCGGGACGGAAGATCGACGTGAACTTCGCGCGCGGCGTGCGCGAATCGGCGAAGCATCTGGGCGTGATCGTGGCGCCGTTGCCGTCGGCGCAATAACAGGGAGTGCGGGCCGTCTCCAAAGAGGGGAGCGGACGTCTCGTCCGCTCATGTTGGCGCAAGGGAAGCCGGCGAACGGCGCCGGCCGTGCGGACGAGACGTCCGCACCCCTCGCGCGGCGGCGGCGAGCCGTCGCACTCACGCTAAAATGCCGCCCTTCATGAGCCGCGCAATCAACGAGACCTCGCTCCCCTTCCCACTCGCCCGTCGCGGAAAAGTGCGCGACGTCTACGACCTCGGCGACCGCTTCCTCTTCGTCGCCACCGACCGCATCTCCGCGTTCGACGTCGTCCTCTCGCCCGGCATCCCCGACAAGGGCAACGTGCTGACGCAGATCTCGACGTTCTGGTTCCGCAAATTCCACGACGTCGAGAACCACCTGTTGGAGACCGACTTCGATCGCTTCCCCGCGGAGATTCGCGCACACGAGGAGCTGCGCGGCCGCAGCGTGCTGGTGAAAAAGTGCGAGGTGGTGCCGGTGGAGTGCGTCGCGCGCGGCTATCTCGTCGGCTCGGGACTGAAGGAGTACAAGGAATCGGGCAAGGTCTGCGGCATCGAGCTCGAGCCGGGGTTGACCACCGCCAGCAAGCTCCCCACGCCGATCTTCACTCCGGCGACGAAGGAAGAGACCGGCCACGACATCAACATTTCGTTCGAGCGGATGGCGGAGATCGTGGGCGGCGGTCTCGCGTCGAAGCTGCGCGACCTGACGCTCTCGCTCTACTCGCGCGCGGCCGACTTCGCGCAGTCGCGCGGCATCATCATTGCGGATACGAAGTTCGAGTTCGGACTGATCCACACTTCAGCAGGCGACCAGGTGATCTGGATCGACGAAGCATTGACCCCCGACTCATCACGTTTCTGGCCGGCGGATTCGTACGTCGTCGGCAAAAACCCGCCCTCTTACGACAAGCAATTCGTCCGCGACTGGCTGGAAACGACCGGCTGGGACAAGAATCCGCCGGCTCCGGAACTGCCCGCTGAGGTCGTCGAAAAGACGCGCGAGAAATACCTCGAGGCCTACAGGGTGCTGACAGGGGAAGTGTTGCAGGTTTGAATCAGGCGGATCGCGGGGAAGGTCTCGCGACCCTCTTGAACCCTTCTTTTAGCCTTACCGAGAGGCGCAAGAATAGCACTCAAACGGTTGAGTGCAAGCAATTTCTGCTGAATGACCATTCAGTCCAACCTGCGACGCATCGTCGTCTTTTTGCTTGCCATCAGCGTGGTGGCGGCAGGAGTACTGCTGTGGCGGATGCGTCACATCGCGACCGAAACCACGAAACCGACCGAGACCGAAATCGACCTCGGCGCGGTGACGACGCGGATCCGCAGCCTCAACCGCCTCGAAACGGTGTCGATGCACGTGGTGCACGTCAGCACAATCTCACAGACGTACAAGCTGATCCCGAATTCGATCGCCGGAGATGAGATCACGTTGTTTGCCGGCGGCGATGTGATCGCCGGCGTCGACCTGTCGCAGATGAAAAACGGCGACATCTCCCGCGCGCCGGACGGAACGGTGATCGTCCGCCTCCCGCCGCCGATGGTGCTGCTGACGCGCATCGACAACCGCGAGACGCGCGTCGTGTCGCGCAAGACCGGCCTCCTCCGCCGCGCCGATCCGGGGCTGGAAGGACGGGCGCGCCTCTACGCCGAGGGCGGCGTGCGCAACGAGGCGCTGAAGAAAGGGATCCTGCCGCAGGCCAAGACCAACGCGCAGCTGCGGATCGCGGAGCTCCTTCATGCCACGGGGATTGCTCGCGTGACGTTCGTGGAAAGGCCAGTGCTGAGTCCTGGGTCCTGAGTGCTGCCAGCACTCAGCACTCAGCACACAGCACTCAGCACTGCCTTGGCCATCGCGATCGCCTTCCTGAGCGCGGCCGACTTGCTCAACGTCTCCTCGTACTCCTTCGCCGGATCGGAGTCGTAGACGATCCCCGCTCCCGCCTGCACGTACGCGCGGTCGTTCGCCAGGACGATCGTGCGGATGGTGATGCAGGAGTCGAGATTGCCGGAGAAGCCGACGTACGCGACGGCTCCCGCGTACGGCCCGCGTCGCGTCGGTTCGAAGCCGTCGATCAGCTCCATGGCCCGGATCTTCGGCGCGCCGCTGACGGTGCCGGCGGGAAAGGCCGAGAGAAACGCGTCGACCGGCGTCCGCTCTTCGTGCAGCGTCCCCTTCACGTTCGTCACCATGTGGATGACGTGGCTGTAGCGCTCGATGTGCGCGAACTCGCTGACTTCGACGGTGCCGCTGGCGCAGACGCGCCCGAGATCGTTGCGCCCGAGGTCGACCAGCATCAGGTGCTCGGCCCTTTCCTTCGGATCGGCGAGCAACGACGCTTCGAGCTCCGCATCCTCTTCGCGCGTCGCTCCCCTCTTCCGCGTCCCGGCGATCGGCCGCACCTCGGCCACATCATGTGTCACGCGCACGAGCATCTCCGGCGACGCGCCGACCAGCGTGCACTCCGCGGTCCGCAGCAGGAACATGTACGGCGACGGATTGACGGAGCGCAGCGTTCGGTAGAGCGTCAGCGCGTCGGCGGTCGGGTAATCGGTCTCCCACCGCTGCGACACGACGATCTGGAAGATCTCGCCGGCAACGATCTCCTCCTTCGCCGCGCGCACCATCGACTCGAAGTCGTCGCGCGACATGTTGGTCTGCATCGGCTGGTCGTCGACCTGTGCCGGAAATTCGAGCAGGTCGACGCGCGCGTTACGCAGCCGCTCGATGGCGCTGTCGATGCGCGCGTTCGCCGACTCGAGCGTGGCGTGCGGGTCCGCCGTGAAGATGTTGGCGATGACGTAAAGCCGCTGCCGGACGTGATCGAACACGACGACGTTGTCGAAGAAGAGCAGCTTCGCGTCGGGGAGCGCATCGGTCTTCGTGTCCGGGATGCGCTCCGTCCAACCGGCGACGCCGTACCCGAAGTAGCCGACCGCGCCGCCGAAGAACGGCGGCAGCTTGTCCTCGTCCTTCACCCGCAGCGGCCGCAGCTCTTCGTTGAGCAGCGCGACCGGATCTTCGGTGTCGCGATCGAAGCGGAGGCTGCGCCGCGGATCGAAGCCGACGAACGAATAGCGTCCGACGTTCTCGCCCCGCTCCACGCTCTCGAACAGGAACGCCTCGCTGCTGTTCGGCGAGAGCGCGGCGAATGCGGCGAGCGGCGTGAGGGCGTCGGCGCTCAGCTCGCGGACAACGGGGATGACGTCGTAGTCGCTGTTCATGTCGTTATTCAATCAGGGCCTCGCGAAAGATTTCGTTCTGCCGGATGGCCTGCGCCTGCAGCAGCGCTTCGCCTCCGCCGGGATAACGCGCGGTGATGGTGGGGATGTCCGGCAGGTCAATGGCCACGGGCAGCGTGTCGATGATCAGATCGCCGTCGAACTGCTTCAGGTTCTCCAGCGGCTCGCTCGGGATGTCGCGGCGGCTGCGGTTGAACACGCGCACCTCGGCGCCCGCGCGCCGGCACGCAACGAGCGCCGCTCGCGCCGTCCCGCCCGCGCCGACGATCGCGACGTTCTTCGGTTTGCCGATGAGCGCGAGGAATCCGTCGACGTCCGTGTTGTCGCCGAACGTGCTGCCGTCGCTCATCCGCACCAGCGTGTTGATGGCGCCCGCCGCGCGCGCGTTGTGGCCGAGGCGATCGGCGTACTTCATCGCCTCTTCCTTGAACGGCGCGGTGACGCTCAGACCGCGGATGCTCTTCTCCTTCACGATTTCGTCGAACGTTTCGAACGACGCGACGGTGTACGCGGCGTCGACGCCGTGCCTGCGGAAGAGGGGGTTGTGGATCGTCGGCGAGAGGCTGTGCCCCGCGGGATTTCCGGCGATGGCGAAGATGTGCTTCGCGTGGAGTTGTTCGCGATCGGTGCCGTAGATGGCGAGCGCGCGGTCGAGCGTCAGCTGTCCCGGCGCCGCGCTCTTCGTCGCGGCGACGAAGGTCAGTTCCGATCCGAGGAATGGCGCGAGGATGCGCGAGTAGAGGCCGCGCTCGCCCATGCCGATGACGGTGACGTCCTTCGCGTGCTCCAGCAAGCGCAGGTTCTCTTCCAATGTGTGAGGCGTCACGGCCAGCTTCGTGTAGGCGCAGCCGAATGCGCGCATCGCGGCGAGAGGCTCGAGGTCGAGCGACTCGTAATCGTGATGCGAGAGGACGACGCGCTCGCGCGGCAGTTCGAGGCGGAGGTCGGGACGCCATTCCACGTCGATGAAGTCGATGCCGGCTTCGAGTGCGGCGACAGGCGAGGGCGCCTGTCGTACACCGCGATACGTGAGGATGATCGGCTTCGACGTCGCGGCGCGGAGCGCGTTCAGATCGATCGCGCCGAGGTGCTCGGCGCGCAGCTCGACCATGTCGCACTGGGCGGGAATCGACGCGAGGGCGGCGTCGAACGTTTCTTCGAAGACCGTCGCGACGATTTTCATGGTTGCAGTAATTCGATCCGCTCCGCCGCCGCCCGCGCCTTCCGCCCATCCCCCGCCCGGTTCCACATGCTCTCCAGGTTCGCCAGCACGCGCACCAGCGTCTGGCGCGCGCTCCAGGCGCGGAGGTGCTCGGCGGATAAACGAATCGGCCCGAGAAGCTCGGCGATCTCCGGCATCGTCAGCGTGGAACCATCGTGGAACGGGTCGACGTACACCTCGTTCAGCTCGAAGCGGACCTTCACGATGTAGTGGCCGGGCAGGCCGACGCCGGCGGCGTTCAGTCCGATGCGGTTGGCCACGTGCAGGAAGACGATCGACAGCGTGATCGGGATGCCGAGCTTCCGGTCGATCACCTCGTTGAGATACGCGTTGCGCGGGTCGTAGTAATTCTGGGTGTCGCCGCGATAGCGATCGCGGTCGAAGAGCTCCGCGTGCAGGTGCCCGAGGCGGAAGATCGCCGGCTCGCCCGCGACGCAGCGGCGCTCCACGCGCTGGGCCAGATCGTCGAGGCGCGCGAGGTACGCGTCGACGTCGAGCTGCCGGTAATCCTCGAGCGCGATCAGCAACGCGCCGCGCGCCAGGTCGTCCGCGCCGAAGTCGGTTTCGGCGAGCTCCCGGAACTGCCGGCGAGCCTCCGCCGGATGGATGTAGGGAACGTTGGACATCGCTTGGGGTCGCATCTGGACAATTAACTTAACGCGGCGGCGTTAAGTTAATTGTCCAGATGCGACCCCAAGCTTACCCTGTTGAACGTGAAGCCCGAGCGCACCGAAGCCATCATTCTGCAAACGTTTCCGGCCAGGGAACGCGACAAGATGGTGGTCTTTCTCACCCCCCATCACGGGAAGCGCAAGGGGTTCGCGTACGGCGCGCGGAGCATGAAATCGCGCTTCGGCGCGGCGCTCGAGCCGCTGGCGAAAGTGCGCATCGGCTATATCGAGCGGGAGGCGGAAGAGATCGTGCGCATCGAGTCGATCGACCTGATCCGCTCGCTCTTTCCGGCGCAGCAGGACCTCCTGCGGAGTTTTTCCGCGACCTTCATCGCGGAGATGATCGACACCTTCGCCCCGGCCAACGATCCGGCGGAGCTGCTGTATCGCCTGCTCGACCGGACCACCGAGGCGCTGCTCGAAGGGGCGCCGGCGATGGCGGTCGTGGCGTACGCCGAGATCTGGATCCTCCGCATCGGCGGCATCTTTCCGCCGACGCGCAATTGCTTCGAATGCCACGAGGCGCTCGACCGTCCGCTCCGCTTCGACGCCCGCGCGCAGGGCTTCGTCTGCGCGAACTGCGCGGGACGCGAGGCGTACATCGTGCCGAACGACGTGGCCGACGCGCTCGACGCGATCGGCAGGCAACCGGTCGCCGAGTTCGCGTCGCGCGGCCTGCCGCTCGACACGCTCTTCGAGGTGCGCTCCCTCGCCGGCACGTTGCGCCGCAACTTCCTCGGATACGAACTGAAATCGTTCGAAGTGCTGGCCACCGTCATCGGAGCTGGGGCGGCGTGAGCCGCATGCGCGTCGCGCTGATCACGCTCGGCGCCTGGACGCTGCTGGCGCTGCTCTTCGCCATGCAGCTGCGGATGGACGCGTCGTACTCCGGACATCCGATCGGCGTGGGGCAGGCCCTGGTCCTCGCCTTCGCCGGCTGGTACGGCTGGGCGCTGCTCACGCCGCTCATCGCCGAGATCGCGCATCGCGTGCCGATGTCGCGCGGCGGCGTCGCCGTTCATGCCGCGCTGTCGGTGGTGGTCACCATCCTCAAGATCGCCGCGACGAGCGAGTTGCTGCGGCGCTCCGGCTTCACGCCGCGCAGCGTGTCGCTGCTGGTGAACGTGCCGGTCAGCATCGCCACGTACTGGGCGATCGCCGGCGTGACGCGCGCCATCGAGACCTACCGCGCGCGGCGGAAGGCGGAGATCGAGCTGCTGCGCGCGCAGATCCAGCCGCACTTCCTCTTCAACGCGCTGCACGGCATCTCCGAGCTGATGCACGAGGACGTCGACGCCGCCGACCGCGCACTGACCCGGGTGAGCGAGCTGCTGCGCGCGACGCTCGATACCTCGGGGCGGCCGGAGATCACGGTGCGCGAGGAGATCGGCATGGTGGAGCGCTATGTCGACATCCAGCGCGTCCGCTTCGGCGATCGCCTGCAGGTCGCGTTCGACGTCGACCCGGCGTCGCTCGATCGCCTGGTGCCGAACTTCATCCTGCAGCCGCTGGTGGAGAACGCGGTGCGGCACGGCGGCGGAACGATCGCCATTCGTGTGCGGGACGGAATGCTGGAGGTCGAGGACAACGGCCGCGGCTTCGATCCCGCCTCGGTGCGCGCGGGGATCGGTCTGGCGAATGTCCGCGCCCGGCTCGAAGCGACCGGCGCGCGGCTGGAGATCACGCGCGGCGCGCTCGGCGGCGCGCTGGTGCGGATCGTGGTGCCCTTGTGAACCGGCTGAAGGCGCTGATCGTCGACGACGAGCGCCTGGCGCGCACGCGGCTGCGACGGCTGCTGGCGGAGCGCAACGACGTGGAGGTGATCGGCGCGGCGGAGGACGGCGACGAAGCGGTGTCGATGATCGATCAGCTGCGCCCCGACCTGCTGTTCCTCGACATCCAGATGCCCGGTCTCAGCGGCTTCGACGTCCTGGCCGCGATCTCCGGCGATCCGCCGTTCATCATCTTCACCACGGCGTTCGATCAGTACGCGGTGCGCGCGTTCGAGGTGCATGCGCTCGACTACCTGCTCAAGCCGTTCGACGGCGAGCGCCTGCACCCGGCGGTCGACCGGGCGATCGCGCTGATCCGCGCGTCGCGCGCGACGCCGCCCGAGCGCTTCCTGGAGGAACTCGCGCCGAAATCGATCGAGCGCTTCGTCGTCCGTCACGCCGGCCGCATCCTTTTCGTGGCGGTCGAACAGATCGACTGGATCGAAGCGGCGGACAACTACGTCTACCTTCACGCCGGCAGCGAGTCGCACCTGATCCGCGGGTCGCTGAAGACGATCGAGTCGCGCCTCGGCACCGGCTTCGTGCGCATCCATCGCTCGGCGATCGTGAACGCGTCGCGCATCCGCTCGCTCCAGCCGCTGTCGCACGGCGATTACGACGTCGAGCTGCTCGACGGCTCGCATCTCACCGCCACGCGCACGTTCGCCGCGCGGCTGCGCCAGTCCGTCTCACCCCGCTGAACCTCCGCATCGCCCCAAACTCATGGCGCGTGCGTGAAGCGCGCGTACGGTCGGCGCATGAAGACCGCAAAAACGGTGACCGCCTGGATCCTCGCCATCCTGCTCTTCGTGATGTTCGCGCACGCCGGCGTGATGAAGTTCGATCCGAACGGCGGCTGGACGCGCGCGTTTCACAACTGGGGCTTCCCCGACTGGTTCCGCGTCGCCGTCGGCGTCGCCGAGGTGGTGGCGGCGCTGCTGCTGCTCCTGCCGCGGACCGCGAAGTACGGCGCGGTGCTGATCATCGTCCTGATGATCGGCGGCGTCGGCACGAACCTGATGCACGGCGGGATGCGGCGCACGCCCGGATCGCTGGTGCCGCTGGTTCTCGCCTCGATGCTCTTCGCCCTCCGCTACACCGCGACGCCGCCGCTCGCTTCGGCCAGCAGCTCGCGCGAATGAAAATGGAGCTCGTTGCTCGCGTCGAGGGCGAGCGTGCGGCGCTCGATCCGCTCCTCGCCGGCGCGAGTGTAGAGCGTCACGTCCAGCAGCGCCGTGCCGTCGTCGCGCCATTCGACCGCCGGGAGGAGCGCGCCGGGATGGACGCGGACCAGCTGCGGCTCGCGCATGCGGCGGAGCGCGTCGTCGTACTCGCCCGGCACGGCGATGACTTTCGTCACGGCCCACGCCGATGAGGCGAGGATCTCCGAGATGATCAGAAAATATTCGAACACCGCCCGCGGCGTGCGGGGGATGACGAAGTGCGGAAAGAGCGGCTCCCCTTCGACCACGTACGGCGTGATGGTGCGGTCAGCCGACACGCGATACATGATCCTGCCGTCGCGCAGCCGCACGCCCTCGGCGGTCTCCAGCAGCGCCGAAGCCTGGATCTCGAGGTGCACGCGCCAGCGGTCCTCCGGCGCGACGTCGAGCTGCTTGTCGAACGCCTCATGAAAGCGGCCGGCGGCGAGCGCGTGCGCGCGGGCCAGGCTGGCGCGGATTCGTTTCACGTCGTCGAGGGAAAGGCTCTGCATACAATCGTGCGCATGCGAATGACTCTGCTTGCGTCGTGCCTCCTGGCGGTCTCGTGTGCGACGGTCAACCTACAACAGGAGGCCGCATCCGTAAACCGCGCCGTCGACGACTGGCACCAAGCCGCCGCCGACGCCGATGAGCAACGCTACTTCGGTGCCATGGCCCCCGAATTCGTCTTCCTCGGCACCGACGCCACCGAGCGCTGGGACGTCGCGGCGTTCCGCGCGTTCGCCCATCCATACTTCGCGAAGGGAAAAGCGTGGACCTTCACGCCGCGACACCGGAACGTGATCGTGCACGGCGACGTCGCCTGGTTCGACGAGTCGCTCGACTCCGCCAGCTACGGCGAATGCCGCGGCACCGGCGTGCTGCGGCGGGTGGGCGGGGCGTGGAAGATCGCGCACTACAACCTGACGATTCCGATTCCGAACGAGCTGGCGAAGGAGTTCGTGGGGAGGATCCGGGCTACAGCAAAGCCATGAACTCGCCGACAGTGAGACCGGCGTCGCGGACGATGGCGCCCATGGTGTACGCATTCACCGGGTTGTTCCGCGGGATCATCACTGTGATCGCACCATTTCTCATCTTGATGTGTTTGCCCTGACGCGCGATGACGAAGCCGGCTCTTTGAAGCGCGCGTACTGCGTCGAGGTGATTGACTCCGGCGATCTTCGGCACGGCTAGACCGCGGCTAGACCGCGATTTCAACCTCGCGCATGGACCAGTCCTCAGGCAACTCGTTGGTCTCGTCCAGGTATTCAACAATCGCAATGCGAATGTTTTCCAGCGCCTCGGCTTCCGTATCACCCTGCGAGTGGCATCCGGGCAGAAGCGGACACGAGACGCTGAATCCTTCCTCGGACTGGATCAGGAGCACGGGATATCGCATCGTCATTTCAACAAAGACTACTCCTCCATCCAATCCCCGATCAACGCCGCCACCTCCCCCTCCCTCCCACTGAACCCGTGGTCCGCCCCCTCCACCACGCCGAGCTCGAAGTTGGGCTTGGGGCCGATGGCGTCCGCGAGGATGGCCACGCAGCGCGAGACGTCGCCGTAGCAGTACTCGTCGTTCTCGCCGTAAAGGACGAGCGTCTTCTTGCGGATGGCGCGCACGTAGCGGAACAGCGGACGGCGGGAGAGGCGGCGGCCGCGGATGACTTCACCGAACGGGAAGACGTTGTAGTCGCCGTCGGGGTTATTCATGTCGTACCAGGAACGCCAGCTCATCGGGAGGGGTGAGAGGGCGGGCGGCACGAGCGACTGGTCATTTTTTCGAGCGCGGGCGCGCAGCAGCGCGGCGCGGAAGCGGCGGTCGCCGAGCTGTTCGTAATTCAAGCCGGTGTCGTCGCCGCCGGCAAGCAGCACGTAGCGCCTGACCGTGTTGCGCGGCTTGCGGTGATCGTAGACGGCGATCTTGTTGGCGCCGGTGGAGTGTCCGGCGAGCGTGACGTCGCGATACCCGCGGCGGCGCATCTCGCGCAGCGCGCCGTCGATGTCGAAGACGCAGTCGCGGATCCGCTCGTACGCCATGCCGCCGTTGCGGCGCATCAGATGCGCGCCGCGATTGTTGAACGGGAAAAACGCGAAGCCACGGCGGGTGAATGCAGCGGCGAGCAGGTTCGTGCGCCGCGAGTCGAAGATCGACGCGCCGCCGGTGCCGTGCAGCCAGACGATCACGCGCGCTGTGCGGCGGCGCGGCTCGTACAGCAGGCCGGAGAGGGCGTAGTCATCGGTCGCGTCGAAGCGGACGAGTCGGCAGAGAGGCTCCGTCACGGTCGATATCGTAATCCGGCCCACAGGCGCGACTTCCCTTCCACGCGCGCCGCACCGATGGTGAGATCGAGCGCGGGCGTCTTGATCCAGGTGACCGGCGGCGACTGCAGCGCGATCTCGACGCCGGGATAGCGGATGCGCTGCGACCCGATGCGATGCTGCTGATAGAACGCGGTGACGTAACCGCCGCCGATCTCGACGCGGCCGCCGCTGTAGCGATCGCCGGTCAGTGTCCCAGGCGCGAGTGCGGGATCGATGATGCGCTGCGCGACAAGCGATTGCGGCATCACGGTGGTTGCGATTCCGCCGAGCGGCAGGAGTTGATCGTCCGAGGTGGCGCGCTCGAATTGCGCAGCGAAGCGATAGCCGGCGACGCGCACCGAGACGCGCGCCAGTCCGCGGCGCACGTGCGATTGCACGGTGAGGCGGAGCTCTTCGGTCGTCTTGATCCGCTCCTGGCGGGTGCGCCAGCGCAGGTCGGCGAAAGAACAGGCGGGGGCGCCTGTCCCCCCACCGAGATATCCGCCGTCGATGGCGATCGAATGGAGCGGCCATTGCGCGCGCCAGCCGGCGCGGAGCTCGCCGCCGCGATGGCGCGCGCCGTCGTCAAACGAAAAGACATGTGCGCCGACGCCGACCGGCCAGCCGCGCCACATGGTGGCGATCGCGCCGCCGCGGATGTCGCCGACCGAGCCGACGACGATCGTGTCGAGCCTGCCGACGATGTCGCCGAAGCGCACACCTCCCTCGGTCGCATGCGTCGAGGACGTGTAGGCGCCGCCGAAGATCGTGGCGAATTCCTGGCGGCCGATGCCGTAGTCCTTTGGTGTGCCGATCGAGCGCGATTCGAGGGGGACCGGAGTTGAGTGAGTGATCGAGGGGTCGGGGGGGAGAGATAGAGGAGGGAGAGGAGCGGTTGGGGCGTTGAGGACGCGGACTACGTAGCCGTCGGGGTCGAGGGACATGAAGAAGATGCGGCCGTCGGGGGACGGGGCGGACTGGAACGCGCCGCCGCGGGCGCGCGTCAGTTGCTCGTCGGTTCCGTTCGTGAAGCGGTGGAGGTCGGCGAAGCCTTCGGCGAACACAGTCGCGACGATCGCGTCGCCGCTCCACTCGGGCGACACGACATGCGAGGTCGTCAACGGCGGGTGCAGTTCCCACCCTCCCCCCGGGCGATGAACGACATACGCTTCGCCTCGCGGATGGCTGTAGACCTCGTCGAGCGACGGCTGGTTGTACGGCGTCACCTCACCGGTCAACAAGTTGACCATCACGAGCTGCGAGTATCCGAAGCGGCTGCGCACGGCGATGGCCGACTTGCCGTCGGGCATCGGATCGGCGTCGGCGACGTCGGCGAGATGCGTGACGCGCACGTTCTCGCCTGTCTCCGGCGTCCAGCGGAAGAGATCGTGGTGCAGAAAGCCGTCGCGGTCGGGCTGGCGATGCACGTAGAGGATCGACTTGCCGTCGGGCATCCAGCGCGGCGTGGCGATGTCGCCGCCGTCGGCCGCGATGAACGAGCTCACCGGCTTGCGCGGCAACGGCTTCGACCGCACCGGCGCGACGTCCTCCGGATCGCGCTTCAGGATCTTCGCGATCCGCTCTTCGAATTTCTTCTCCTCCTCCGTCGCCGGACCGGTCGACCAGACGACGAGCTTCGACGGCTTGGAGCGCGTGCGGAGGACGATCACCAGTTGCTTGCCGTCAGGCGAGACGTCGGGATCGCCGGAGTTGCGCGACGTCGCCTGCCACAGCTCCCCTTCGACCGCCGGACTCTGCTCGTCGATCTTCATCGCCTGGTGCGTCAGCTCGGCGGTGAAGACGCCGTAGAGCCGCTCCGCCGAGTCGCCGAAGACGCCGGCGAACGCCTCGTCGAACGAGCGGCGATGGCGCGCCGTCATCCGCGCCCACAGCTTGCGCAGACTTCCCGGGCCGCTTCGCCGCTCCAGCCATTCGAGATACGCGGAGCCGGTGAGATACGCCATCGACATGCCGAGGAACTTGTCGTTCGCGGCGAGCTGCGCGTAGGTCGGGAGATTGCCGCTCTCCGCCCAGCGGCGGAGGATCAGCGCGCGCATCGTGCTGCCGGGGCGGCCGGCGCCGGTGATCCGTCCTTCGACGACCGTCGCGTAGCCTTCGAGCACCCAGCGCGGCGCGCCGAGGGTGATCGGATTGAGCGGGAGGAAGCGCTCGGCAAAGCGCTCCAGCGGATTGCGCGAGGGGCGCGTGAGGTGCAAGAGGTGCGTCACTTCGTGCACCGTCAGCAGGTCGACCCAGTCGCTGTAGTCGCCGATCTCCTCGGCCGGATCAGGCGATTCGGTGTAGAGGATGATGCGCGGCGTGTCGAGCAGCGGCAGCGTGATGCCGTTCGCGTCGGCGATCGGATTCTCGACCAGCACGTCGGTCACCGTCTCCGGCGCGAAGCCGACCTCGGCCGCGACCGCGTCGCGGATCGATTCGAGCCGCGACGCCGCGCGCAGGCTCCACGCCTCGTACGGCACGGGATAGTGGACGCGGAAGTGTTTGGTCGTGACGGTGCGCCATTGCGCGTCCGGTCCCTGGGCGAAGACGGCGGGAGAAAAAAGGAGGAGGAAGAGCGCAAGAGAAAGGCGCATCGGGCGCATGGTAGCGTTAGAACCGTGCTGTGTGCTGAGTGCTCGTGCTGCCGTCGCGGGAGCCAGCACCCAGCACCCAGCACTCAGCACCTGGTCAGGAGATTGATGATGAAAAGGTTCCTTACATTCTTCATGCTCTGGTGCGCGCTCGGCGCGAATGCCGCGCCGAAAATCATGCTGGTCATGCACGGCGGCGCGGGGACGATCACCCGCGCGTCGATGACGCCGGAAAAAGAAAAGGCCTACCGCGACGCGCTGGAGCTGGCGCTGCGCACCGGGCAGGCCGTGCTGGTAAAGGGCGGCTCGAGCGTCGACGCCGTCGAAGCGGCGATCCATGTCCTCGAAGACTCGCCGCTCTTCAACGCCGGCAAGGGCGCGGTCTTCACCCACGAGGGAAAGAACGAGATGGACTCGTCGATCATGCGCGGCCGCGACAAGGCGGCGGGGGCGGTGGCCGGCGTGACGATCATCAGGAATCCGATCTCCGCGGCGCGCGCGGTGATGGAGAAATCGCCGCACGTGCTGATGGTCGGCCACGGCGCGGAGCTCTTCGCCACGAAGATGGGACTGGAGATCGTCGACCCGTCGTACTTCTGGACCGAGCCGCGCTGGAAGGCGCTGCAGCAGGAGCTGATGAAGGAGAACGAGCACTCCGCGATCGATGAAAATCCGGACAAGAAATTCGGGACCGTGGGAGCCGTGGCGCTGGACAAGAACGGCGATCTCGCCGCCGGTACGTCGACCGGCGGCATGACGAACAAGCTGTACGGGCGCGTCGGCGACTCACCGATCATCGGCGCCGGGACGTACGCGGACAACGCGACGTGCGCCGTGTCCGGCACCGGCCACGGCGAGTACTTCATCCGCTGGACGGTGGCCTCGGACATCGCGGCGCTGATGCGCTACAAGGGGATGTCGGTGTCCGACGCGGCGAACGAAGTGGTCATGCACAAACTCGTCGAGGTGAAGGGCGAAGGAGGCGTGATCGCGCTCGACGCGAAGGGAAACTTCGCCATGCCGTTCAACTCCGAGGGGATGTATCGGGGGTGGATCGGGGAGGATGGGGTTCCTCACGTGTTGATTTACAAAGAGTAGTTGCCGGTTGCTGGTTGCCGGTTGCCGGGGAACCGGTCACCGGCAACCGGCAACCGGCAACTTGCAAGAAAACGAACGTTCGTGCTATTCTCAGATCCGTGAGGAGGTACGAACCCATGATCCGTGATCTGTTCAACCCCAAATTCGTCTTCACCGCACCCGTCGTGAGCGAAGATCCGACCCTGCCTCTCGACCGCAAGCGCTTCGTCGGCTACGTCGAGAACGCCATCGTGGCCTGGAACGCGGAGAACGGCATCGACACGAACGTGCCGGTGATCCGCGACGCCGCCATCGAAGTGCTGGAGCCGTGCCTCGGCGATCGCGTGCGCGTCGACCTCTGGGTGGAGACGCTCGAGGACACGTCGTGCGTCTACGGCTTCCTCTGCTCCAGCGAAGACGGCCTCGTGCCGTATGCCCGCGGCGAAGAGACGATCACGAAACTCGATCCGCAGTCGAAGCGTCCCGCCGCCTGGAGCCCCGCTTTCCGGCATACTCATGAAATGCTGATGAAGGACCTTCCGGCTTTCGCATGAAAGGGGAACGGACGCGGCAGAGCATCCTCGAGCACGCGGTCAACATCGCGTCGCTCGAGGGCCTGGAGGGGCTGACCATCGGCCGCCTGGCCGACGAGCTGAAGATGTCGAAGAGCGGCCTCTTCGCGCACTTCGGCTCGAAGGAAGAGCTGCAGCTGGCCACGATCGAGAGCGCGCGCGAGCGCTTCATCGAGTCGGTCTTCCGTCCGGCGCTGAAGGCGGAGCGCGGCTATCCGCGCCTCATGGCCATCTGCCGCGGGTGGCTGGCCTACGTCAAGAAAGGGGTCTTCCCCGGCGGCTGCTTTTTCGCCGCGGCGTCGTTCGAATTCGACGGCCGTCCCGGTCCGCTGCGCGACGCGATCGCCACGGTCATGGACGCCTGGATCGATTCGATCGAAAAAGCGGTGGCGATGGCGCAGGAGGAAGGACACCTCGATCGCGACATCGAGCCGGCGCAGCTGGCCTTCGAGATCAACGCGCTCTTCTTCGGCGCGAACTTCTCGTATCAGCTGCGCGGCGACCGCAAGGCGCTGGAGCGGGCGATGGAAGCGATCGAGGCACGGCTGGAATCGCTGCGGATCGTCACACCGACTCGGCAGCTTCGACGCGTACGCCGCTGAACGAAGAGGGGAGCGGACGTCTCGTCCGCTCGTCTCCCGAACACGATTGAGCGGACGAGACGTCCGCTCCCCTCTTCTTGTGCTACACCGTTTCGGCGGGTTCGTGGCGGACGTCGCTGAACGTCGTTGATGCCGCGTCGCGCGACGCGCCATCGGCGAACGCGCCGACGATCGTCGAGCCCGAGCCGGTCATCCCCGCCCATTGCGCGCCGGCGTAGTAGAGCCGGCGCTTCAGCTCGCGCAGCGCGGGCAGCTGCTCGAACATCGGCTCTTCGAAGTCGTTGATCAGCAGCTCGCGATCGTGGAGCGGATCGAACTCGCGCAAGCGCTCGATTCCGACCGGCGGCGAGAAGTGCCGCAACATCCGGAATGCCTCCGCCGTCATGACGCGCTCCTCGGGGAACAGGAGCAGCAGCGCGATGCCCGCGCGATTGCGCAACGGCGTCAGCACCTCGCCGCGCCCCGTCGCGTAGGCGGTGCCGCCGACGAGAAAGAACGGGACGTCCGACCCGAGGGCGAGCGCGATGTCGGGACGCGGCGCGCCGAGCGCCGTGAGCGTCGCCGCCGCGTCGGATGATCCGCCTCCCAACCCTCCCCCGTGCGGAATCCGCTTCTGCAAATGGATGGAGACAGGCGGCCCGGAAACTGCGCGCGCGGCGCGCAGAACGAGGTTCGTCTCATCGACCGGAATCGTCGGATCGTCGCACGTGAGCGTGAGGCGATCGGATTCCGTGAACGTCAGCGTGTCGTGGAGCGAGATGGTCTGGAAGATCGTCTCCAGATCGTGAAAGCCGTCGGCGCGGCGGCCGGTGACGCGAAGGATCCAGTTGATCTTGGCGTGGGCGCGTACGTTCATACGCGTGGCACGCCGCCCTGCTGATAGTCGCGCGGGATCTTCGGCGCCTTCAGCGGCTCGTCGGTGGCGATGACCTCGAGCTGGTCGAACTCGATGTGCTGCGCGCCGTGATCGACGGCGATGTGCTTCGCCGGCAGCGACGGCGGCTCGAACGTCGCGTTGATCGACCCGAGCGTGGCGTGGGCGAGACCGGCCGGCGTCGCGTCATACGTTCCCGTCGGCGCGGGCAATCCGAGGAGGAGCAGCGCGAGATCGGACGGCTTCGACGCGAAGAGTCCGAGGGAGCCGGCGAGCTCCGACGCGCTCCCCTGCCATTGCGTCATGTCGACGTTGTTGAGAAACGTCACGCGGTCGCCGTCGGCGTACAGCGTCGCGGCGGTCGTGTTGAGAGGCGTGTAGACGGTCAGCTGCATCCGCTCGCCCTGCACGCGCAACTGCGCCTTGAACGATTGCTTGCCGGCGCGCACGCGCATGAACGAGCGTGCGCCGGGGAGCTCCGCGCGGCGCGCGTTGAGTTGCTGCAAGGCATCGGCGGCGCTCGCCGCGCTCAATGGCGCGATCGGTGACTCGATCGCCGGACGCGTCGTCGCGCACGCGGCGAGGAGGAGAACGAGAAGCGCGTACCTCCTCACCGTTCTCTCTGACTCACCTGGGTCTGCCGCTCCAGCTCCGCGATCTTCATGCGGATCTTCGCCTCGTCCTTCGACTCCGGCTCGAGGGTCAGGGCGTGGCGATAGGTGGTCAATGCGCGCATCAGGTCGCCGCGCTTGGCGAAGACGTCGCCGAGGTGCTCCTGGACCGTCGCGTCGTGCGGCAGCAGGTGCGTGGCGTCGAGCAGGTATTTCTCGGCGAGATCGAGCTTGCCCTGGCGGAAGTAAACCCAGCCGAGGGAATCGATGTAGGCGCCGTTGCGCGGCTCCTGGCTGACGGCCTTGTTGAGCATTTCGGCGGCACGGTCGAGATTCACGCCGCTCTCCGCCCACATGTAGCCGAGGTAATTGAGGGCCGCGGCGTTTTCGGGCTGCTTCTTCAGAATGCCGGCGAACGCTTTCTCGGCGTTCGCCCTGTCGCCGGAGCGCTCATAGACGCTGCCGAGCTCGAACGCCAATTCGGCGTCGTCCGGTTTGTTCTCGGTCTGCTGCGCCAGCAACGCGATGGCCGACGGAAAGTCCTGCAGCGACACATACGCCTCGGCGGCGGCGATGACATTCTTCGGACCGAATTTCGCCTGCGTCGCCGCGGCCTGCCCGGCGCGCGCCTTATCGCCGGCGCGGATCAGCATCTCGATGTAACGGGCATTGAGATACGGATCGGCGGAGAAATGATCGACCAGCGGCTGCAGCAGGACGATGGCCTCGGTGTACTTGTTTTCTTTCTTCAAGGCATCGAGGGCGATGCCGATGGCCTGACTGTTCGGCTTGTCGTGGAAAATGAGGATCGGCCGCGCGCCGGCGACGGCCTGCGCGTATTCGCCCTTCTGCAATGCGATGAACGCGAGCTGCGTCTGCGCCAGCACCTGCAGGTTGTCGGGGATGTCTTTCTGCGCCAGGAGCGCATTGAAGGTCTTGATGGCCTCGGGGTACTTCTTCTGTGCCGTCTGGGAAAGGGCGAAGCTGGTCAGGAACTCCGGATCGTTCGGCGATTTCTCCAGCAGCGCGCGATAAATCTTTTCCGCTTCCTCGTATTGATCGAGATCGCTCAATGCCTCGGCCAGATAGAACTGCGAGCGGACGTCTTTCGGATCGGCCGCCACGAGCGACTTGAAACTGGCGCGCGCTTTCTCCGCCACGCCGGCGCGCAGGTAGAAGAACGCCTGCTGGCGCTGCAGGTCGAGATTCATCGGATCGTCGCTGATCAGCGGCTGCAGGATCTCGGCGGCCTTCTGCCACTCGTTTTCCTTCTGATAGATGTCGATCAGCTGCAGCACGGCGGGACCGAACGTCGGATCGAGATCGAGCGCGCGCTCGAGGTACTTGCGCGACTCGTTGCCGCGGCCGAGTTTCGTCAGGACCTGGGCATAGTTGTAATTGATGGCGCGCTGATCGGGGACGCGCTCGAGCAACAGCGCCAGCACGCGCTCGGCCTCGGCCGCGCGTCCGGTGGAGACGAGGAGTTGCGAGATCGTGACGCCGGTCGACAGATCGTCGCCATTGAGCTTGAACGCGGCCTGCAGATGTTTGAGCGCCTCTTCGACGCGCGCCCGGTCGCCATTGGAGCGATCGAGCAGGAGGCGCCCGAGGACGCGCTGCGCGTCGTAGAACTCCGGATTGAGCTCCGTGACGCGGCGCAGCTCGCTTTCGGCGCGATCGGTGCGGGAGGCGTCGATCAGCACCATGGCGCGCTCGTACAGCAGCACCGGATTGTCGGGATTTTTCTGGATCACCTTGTCGAGGAGCGACAACGCTTCGTCATAGCGTCCCTCCTCGGCGGCGAGCTTGGCGGTGAGGAAATCGTACGGTTCCGGGGAAAACTCCTGGGCCCCTGCCGCCGCAGCCCACGCGGCCAGAACAAGGGCGCAAAACAAGGTCTTCATTGTGTTCATCGTAGCACTCACATCCGTCTCATCAGTGTAAGACGGGCCATGACGCCCGTTTGGTTCCGAAGGAGCCCGTTCCGTGCCATCTTTTGGCGTGATTCGTGTTAAAAGCAGACGCGACGGGGGGACGGCGTGAGCCTGGAGCGGATCGAGATCACACCGTTCGCGGTGATCGTTGGAGACATCCTTCAGCACCGGCTGACGGGGAGCCTGACGATCATCCGTCCGCCGGTGCGAAAGGTCCTCTACTGGTCGCAGGGAGAGCTGGTTCTCATCACCTCCGCCGCCCCTGAAGACTCGCTCGGCGACTTCCTCGTGCGCCGCCGCGCGATCACTCCCGACCGCGCGTTCGAGATGCTCACCGAGGACCCGACGGAGGTCGTGGCGAAGTTCCACGAGGCGGGATTACTCGATCTTTCGCAGCGCCAGACGCTGTTGCGCGAATGGACGGCCATCCAGTTCCTGCCGCTCTTTTCGCTCGATGAAGGGACGTCGGCGTTCAATGACGACGAGGCGCTGGAACCGGAGAAACGGGTCTTCCTGCAATCGACCGCCGCGCTGGTGATCGAAGGGGTCCGCTCCATCACCAACGGCCTCGTGCTGCGCCGCTCCCTCGGCGATCTGAAACGGGAGATCCGCCATTCGCGCGAGAGCCGCTTCGACCTCGACGCCATCCCGTTGATCGACGCGGAACGGAGGATCGCCGACGCGCTGCGGAAGCCGGAAACGATCGAATCGTTTCTCAAACATTTCTCCACCGAATCGGTGACGGCGGCCCGTGTGGTGATCTCGATGATCAGCCTCGGCATCTTCGAGTTCGTCGATCGCTCCAAACAGGAAGAGGCGCCGCCGGGCAATTACGACGACATGCAGCGCGACCTCGAGCTGCTGGCGGCGATCGGCTCGAACGATCACCGCTCATTGCGCGCCGTAGGACTGTCGCGGCAACTGGCGTCGCTCGATCACTATCAATTGCTCGACGTTCCCCGCGCCGCGCCGCGACAGCTGATCATCAGCGCGGCCGACGACATGAAGAAGAAGTACGACCCCGCGTCCTATCCGCCGATCGTGCGCGAGGCCGTGCAGTCGATTCACCGCCGCGTGGACGAAGCACTGTCGCTGCTCAAGGACCCTGTGAAGCGGTCGACCTACGACAAGATGCTGGCGCAGCACGGCTCGCGCGGGGCGGACAACACGCTGCAGCAGCGGATCACGCAGCGTTCCATCGCCGAACAGAATTTCGCCCGCGCGCGCCAGCTGGCTTCGGACAACGATTTCTACGGCGCCATCGTCCTGCTCAAACAGGCCGTGCAGTTCGCCCCCGATAACGCCCAGGCCTGGTACCTCCTCGGCTCCTGCCAGGAACGCAATCCGAAATGGCGCCGCGACGCCGCGGAGAGTTTTCAGAAGGCGCTGTCGATCGACCCCGAAAACGTCGACATCCTGATCTCGCTCGGCGACCTGTACAAAGTGGAAGGGATGATCTCGCGCGCGCAGACCTGCTACGAGGATGTGCTGCGGATCATCCCGGATCAGGCGGAGGCGAAGAGTCGGTTGGCGAATCTGAAGAAGAAATAGCTGTTCGGCGGTTGAGCTATTGAGCTTTTCAGCCGCTCAACAGCTCAACCGCTTGATCGCTTAACAGCTACATCAATTCATTCATAATCTTCTCGAGCGCTTCTTTAGGCGGCCGCGTTCTTTCGATCGGCAGCAGATTCAGCGGCTCGTCGACCACGTTCAGCAGGTCGATGAAGCTCTTCTTTTCCGGCTGCAGGTAGACGAGGCCGGTCAGCATCTGGCCGGCGGTGTTGGCGCGGTGCAGGCGCTGCAGGGCGTCGATGGCGCTGGTCGGGTCGTAGTCCTCTTCCAGCTTCTTGAGGATGAGGCGCGAGCCGTCGTGCAGGGTGACTTCCTTCACCGTGCCCGCCTCGTACTCCACCTCGATCTGCTCGTACGACTGCACGAAGCCGATCTGGTGCAGCAGCTCGTCGTGCTCCTTCGCGTACGGGTAGCTCTTGGTCGAGCCTTCGTGATTGTTGAACGTCACGCACGGCGAGACGACGTCGATGACCGACGTGCCGTTGTGCGCGATGGCGCCCTTGAGGATGTTCACCATCTGCTTCGGATCGCCGGCGAAGCCGCGCGCCACGTAGCCGCATCCGAGCTCCACGGCCAGCGCGCAGAGGTCCATCGGCGGAAGGTCGTTGATCACGCCGGTCTTCAGCTTCGAGCCTTCATCGGCCGTCGCGGAGAACTGGCCCTTCGTCAGGCCGTACACGCCGTTGTTCTCGATGATGTAGATGATCGGCATGTTGCGCCGCACCATGTGCATGAACTGCCCGAGGCCGATCGACGCGGTGTCGCCGTCGCCGGAGACGCCGATGGCCAGGATCTTGTGGTTCGCCAGGATCGCGCCGGTGGCCACCGCAGGCATGCGGCCATGGACGGCGTTGAATCCGTGCGAGCGGGAGAGGAAATACGCCGGCGTCTTCGAGGAGCAGCCGATGCCGGAGAACTTCGCGACAGTCTCCGGTTTCACGCTCATCTCGTAGAACGCGCGGATGATCTGGTTGCTGATCGCGTCGTGTCCGCAGCCGGCGCAGAGCGTCGACTTGCCGCCGCCGTAATCGGCGGCCTTCAGTCCGACGCGGTTCTCTTTCGGCGCTTCGGTGGTGGTTTTCAGTGTGCTTTCAGCCATCGGTTAGTCCTCCGCCCCGCGCGCGATCGTCGTTTGAGTCACGGTGGTCGTCACCCGTTTCTTCGGCGGCTCGGCGCGCACCACGAGCAGCGTCTCGGGATACTCCGCCGACGCCTCCATCTTCACCACAGCCTCGGTGATCGAGCGCGCGTCGCACGGCAGTCCGGTGTAGTGCAGGATCTTGCGCAGCTTGCGCTGATCTTCGCCGAGGGCCAGGCGGAGGATGTCCGCCATCTGCCCGTCGCGATTCTGCTCCACGACGTAGATGCGGTCGTGGCTGGCGACGAACTGGTGAAGCTCGTCCGTCAGCGGCAGCGCGCGCAGGCGGAAGTAGCTCGTCTCGATCCCCTTCTCGCTCAGCAGCTGATGCCGCGATTCCTCGAGCGGGAAGTCGGTGGTGCCGTAGGCGATGAAGCCGATCTTCGCCCCTTCGCGCTGGTCGATCACCGGCTTCGGCACGTACTGCTTCGCCGTCTCGAACTTGCGCGCGATGCGGTCGAGATTGTTCTTGTAGTCGTCCGGCCGCTCGCTGTAGCGGGCGAACGCGTCGTGGCCCGAGCCGCGCGTGAAGTAGGCGGCGTCGGGATGATCGGTGCCCGGCAGCGTGCGATACGGGATGCCGTCGTCGTCGATGTCGTTGTAGCGGCCCCACTTCCCTCCGAGCTGCGCGAGCTGTTCCTTGCTCAGCACCTTGCCGCGGCGGATCGATTTGTCCGGATACTCGAACGGATCGGACATCCAGTTGTTCATGCCGAGGTCGAGATCGGAGAGGCAGAAGACCGGCGTCTGGAAAATCTCCGCGAGGTCGAGCGCCTCGCTGGCGAATTCGTAGCACTCCTTCACGCTCGACGGGATGAGCACGATGTGCTGCGTGTCGCCGTGCGAGAGGTAGGCGACCTGGTTCACGTCGCCCTGCGCTGTCCGCGTGGGAAGACCGGTCGAGGGGCCGACGCGCTGGATGTCCCAGATCACGCCCGGCAGCTCGGCGTAGTAGCCGAGGCCGATGAACTCCGCCATCAGCGAGACGCCGGGGCCGGCGGTCGAAGTCATCGAGCGCGCGCCCGCCCAGCCGGCGCCGAGGACCATGCCGACCGCGGCCAGCTCGTCCTCGGCCTGCACGATGGCGAAGTTCGCGCGGCCGTCCTCTTCGATGCGGAAACGGCGGCAGTAGTCGATCAGCGATTCGCAGAGCGACGACGACGGCGTGATCGGATACCAGGTCACGACCGTGACGCCGCCGAACATCGCGCCGATGGCCGCGGCGGCGTTGCCGTCGATGATGATCTTGCCGGCGGTCTTGTCCATCCGCTCGATGCGCCAGCGGTTCTGGCTCGGGAGGTTCACCTTCGCGTACTCGATCCCCTTGTCGATGGCGGCGACGTTCGGATCGATGGCCTTCTGCTTGCCTTTGAACTGCTTGGTGATCGCGGCGAGGATCTCGTCGCGCTCGATGCCGATCAGCTCGGCCACGATGCCGACGTAGATCATGTTCGTCAGCAGCTTGCGCATGCGGGAGTCGGTGCTGAGCTCCGCGGCGATTTTGGCGAACGGCACCTCGAAGAAGTTCACGTCGTCGCGCCACGACTTGCAGCCGAGGGGCGCGTCGTAGATGCAGAGGGCGCCGGGGAGGAGCGCGTCGACGTCGTCGCGCGCGGTCTGCGCGTTCATGCAGACCATGAGGTCGACCTCTTTTTTACGCGCGATCCAGCCGTCTTTGTTCGCGCGGATCGTGAACCAGGTGGGAAGTCCGGCGATGTTCGACGGGAACATGTTCTTCCCGCTGACCGGCACGCCCATCTGGAAGATCGACCGCATGAGGACGTTGTTCGACGACTGGGATCCGGAGCCGTTCACGGTCGCCACGTGAATAGTCAGGTCATTGACGAGCGGCTCTGCGGCAGACCCGGGCTCATCGAGCACGGCAGTCGCAGTGAGGGTATCGGACACGGCGCTCTCCTTTTTTGGTGGGGTAATCGTTTGCGGATTTTACAGCAGGGAAGTGGCGTGAGTTATTTCGATTTCAGAAAGCAGATAGCGGATAGCAGATAGCAAACTGAGCGATCTCTTGCTATCTGCTATCCGCTATCTGCTATCTACTCTCTGCTATCTTCGAAAAGATGCTACGCACCCTCTGGGTCATCCTCGTCGCGGTGTTCGTCTCGGCGACCGCCGGGTTCTGCGTCCTGATGGTGGCCATCTTCTCCTCGAAGTCGCCGCTGATCGATTCGCTCAACCGCTGGTGGGCGCGCTCGCTGCTGGGCGCGGCGGGGATCGACCTGCACCGCGAAGGGATGGAGAAGATCGATCCGACGAAGCGCTACGTGCTGATCTCGAATCACTACTCGTACTTCGACATCCCCTGCATCCTCGTCGCGGTGCCGCAGCCGATCCGCTTCATGGCGAAGGCGAGCCTCTTCAAGATCCCGATCTTCGGCTGGGCCCTCGGGCGCGCCGGCTTCATCCCCGTCGACCGCAAGAACCGCCGCACCGCGGTCAAGTCGTTCGACCTCGCCGCGGAGCGCATCCGCAAGGGGAACACCATCGTCATCTTCCCCGAGGAAGGACGCTCGCGGGCGCGCCAGATGCGGCCGTTCCAACGCGGCGCGTTCCTCCTCGCCATCAAGGCCCAGATGCCGATGATGCCGATCGCCGTCGACGGCACGTTCGACGTCTTCCCCGTCGGCGCGAAGCGCGTCACGCCGGGCAAGGTGACGGTGAGAGTCGGCGAGATGATCGACTGCGCGAACACGAAACTGCGCGACAAGGAGCGCCTGGCCATCGACTCGCGCGCACAGATCGAGGAGATGCTCGGGGTGTTCGGGACGAGCGAGAGCAGAAGGGCGGAGCTGGAAGCGGAAGGCTAGCGGAAGCGCTACCCTTGCAGGCGTCAGTCAACATCGGAGGTTCGAATGCGAAGAGTCACAGGCATTGGCGGCATCTTCATGACCGCGAAAGATCCCAAGGCGCTATGCGATTGGTACAAGAACCACCTCGGGATCGACGTTCAGCCCTGGGGTGGAGCGGCGTTCGACTGGACTGACTCCGAAGGCAAACCGACCGGGGGAACTACGGCCTGGTCGATCGGCCCGGCAGACGGCAAACACTTCGCTCCGAGCAAGTCGACCTTCATGGTCAACTATCGCGTCGACGATCTGGACGCACTTCTCAAAGCACTGCGCGAGGAAGGTTGCGACGTGCTCGACAAGACCGACGACTCGGAATACGGGAAATTCGGATGGGTCATGGATCCGGAGGGCAACAAGGTCGAGCTCTGGCAACCGCCACCAGGGCAATGAAGTGACGCCGTGAATTTGTAACGTCGGCTCGCCTGGATCGTCGCAATACGCGGAGGCACAGAAGGGAATGACCAAACCCGTCTCGTTCGCGATTGCTTTGTTCCTCGCTCGCACCGTAATCGCGCAGACATTCATTATGCCGGGCGGCGATTGCGGTGCAGTCACTCTACAAGTGACTCGGGGAGCCGAGTTCCCGGATCTCGGCGAGAGAATCAGGAGTGAGGAAGTAGCGACCGCGTACCTGTTCCTGCCGAAACAGCGGATCGCCGTGGAAGCGGCTCCCGATCGGCGCTCGTTCGACTTTAACGCCACTATTCCCAGGAACGGAGTGGTCATGGCGTCGATCGATTTCAAACCGACAATCACCGGAAACGAGACGCGGACCGAGCATGCCAAAGCGTTCATTCGTTGCGGCGCGATCGATCGATTCGATGACTGGCAGCGTTCCACCGGCCTCGGCCTCGAGATCATCCCGCAATGGAACGGCCTGATGCCGCTGAAGGCCGGCGACTCGATGCGGTTCATCGCCATCGAGAAGGCGACCGGAAAGCTCCTTCGCGACATTCCGATGGAGCTCTATCGTGCCGGCGCCGGCCACATCGCAACGGGCGTGCGCGACAAGTCCGGCGGAGTGAACTTTCCCTTCAACGGCCCTGACCGGTACATGGTCGTGGCCACGTATCGGCGCCCCGATCCGCAACAGTCGGGCCTCTGGCTCGTCGACACGAGCACGCTGACGTTCGAGATCAAGTGAGCGAAGCGCGGAGTCGTTGACGTGGAAACGTGTCGTTCGTTGGCGGCTGTTTCCGTCCGTCTGACGGATCAGACGTTAAGCTGCGCGGCCAGGGTCCGCGTGCCGAAGCCAGAGCGGCACGCGGCGCGGCCTGCATGTGAGGCGCGCGAATGCGCGCCGCGTGACGGCGTGCGATTTTGACGTTCCGAGCCGCCGCTCAGTGTGAATATGGCGCACACCCGACAAAGTCACATTGGTTGCACGTTTGCCGATGTGCGGTTGCGTCGCGATCAAACGCCCGACTCTTTCCAGCCGGCACAGCAATTAACACTGGTGAACACTTCGCGCCGGTCTTCTGGTCCGACAGATTACGCAAACGTCCAACCTTCGCGCCGGAAAACGCCGAGGAGCGAGAGAACTTCGATGCCAAGCGCCTCACAGACGTCTGGAATGCGAGGCTTGTTAATCTTGCCCGAGGCACTTTCGCCAGTCACAACGGCGCACTTGTGCACTCGGGCGACCGCGATCACGAACGGATCGGCAGCGCTCCGCTTCCCGCCAGACTCGACCAGCCTGGGATGCGCAGCAAGAATTTCGGTCACAGCTTTTTGAATCTTCCCATCTAGTGGGAGAAACAATGCGGGTCGAGCAGCGCACCACGTGTATGTCTCGTCGCCTTCTTTCTTTTTCAACTCCCGCAATACTTCATCGCTCGCTCGAGCGGCGCCGGACGTGATTAACGCATCGAACCGCTCCCATACCGGCGGAAAGATGTCCGGCGGATAGTGCCTCCAGCCGTCGAGAATGCCACTGGTGTCCAGGCTGTACTTCACGCAGTGATTCCTACCCGGAGCGCCTTCATTACCTCGGGAAGGTGTCGGAGTTTCAGGCTTAGGAAGTCCGATGCGTCGGCCGACGTAATTCGTCCCTCACTGTATGAGCGCACGACGACACCGGTGAACAACTTACCTGCACGGGCTACTGCTAAAGCGGGAGGAGGCGGTCCACCCTTAGATGGTGGTCGTCTTGCCAGCTCCGCGGCGTACTCGCGTCTCTTCAGGTCGTAGAACGATGGCGTCGTCTTTCCGACCGTGAGAAGGCGCCGAACGATGACCTCTCGGCTGACGCGAAACTCCTTCGCTAACCGCTGAATCGTCTCTTCTGGCCAGCTACCTGGCTTCAGCGCGTTTCTGATTTCTGAATCAGCAAGGAGGGCTTCGGCGGGGACGAGCAATGCCCCCGCGACGGCGTTGCAGAAGACTTCCAACCCGTGTTCGTCGAGATCGCAGATACCGCCTTCGCGTAGGGCAAGATGCGCCAGCTCGTGCATCATCGTAAAGATGCGTCCAGCGTAGGAGTCCTTGCCATTCATTGCGATGACGGGCAGCGGCTGAACCGAGATGGAAAAGCCGCGCGCCTCGCTCACGGCAACTCCCGACGTTTGAAACACCAGGATTCCGCTGTCTTCGATCGCATCCCGCCAGTTCCCGAATGCGGTGTACTCGCTATTCCACAGCCTCTGCCGCGCGAGCGTTACCTCCAGCATGGCGCGAAGCTCCGCGGCCACCTTCTCAGGCGCATCGGTTGTCCGAGCAGCAAGTTTAGTAGTCGAAGCGCTCTCGCCCAGCTCGTCGAAGAGATCGAGGGCGATCTCCCGACGTTCATACGCGCGCCGAATTTCGTATGCGAGCGCCGGTGAACCCTTCGTTGTGGTCCCCCTCGTTCCCCGGAAATCGTGCAGTGCGTCGAAGGACTTCGGAGGCTTCGGAAGATAGAAAACCGCGAGCGGTCGCTTGTAGGCCTCTGCAAGGAGTCGAAGTTGACTGACCGTCGGCCGCGCGGCGCCGCTCTCCCACTCCGCGAGCAACTCCGGCTTCACGTGCGCCTTCTTGGCGGCGGCCTCGACAGACAGACTCGCTGAGTCTCTCGCCCACACCAGAAGCTCGGAATTGATGATCGCTTCGATCCGCGGCGCCACGCGTAGCCCTCTGCTGTCAAGATAGCAGAACCGTGCCGCTCCACAACGGGTAGCCCTAGCCTTGGTATAGGCGGACGATGGGATGCAACAACCTCACCCCTGCCGCGGAGGAATCGCCCCCCCGTAATCTCTCTCATGTCCCCGCCGCATGGCCTCGACATGCGGGATGAGGTCCGCGTGCGCCGGATCGCGCGCAAGCTCCTCGGCTGCATAGTAGACCTCCAGCGCCTCGCGATAGAGCTTCTCCATCCGCTGGTCGAGGATCGTCTGCATCGCGGCGGCGAGCTCGTCGAGGCCCTCGGCCGCGAACTGCAGCAGGGCATCCGCGGGGCTCACCGTGCAATGGACGGGCGTCGGCGGGCGATCGGCGGCGATCGACGCACGCTCCGCGTCGGACATCGTCGCCTGAAACGCGATACTCGCCTCGTTTGCGACATGCAGCAGCTCTTCTGCGTTCATCGTTTCTCCCATGAGCTCCGGACGCGCCGCGGCACGCCCGGAGCTTCTTACGTTGACTTATGGGACGGGCTGAGGATCCGGTTGCGGCGCCGCCTTGCGGCGCGAGCGGCCGAACCTGTTCAGCTTCTTCATCTCGCCGATGTGCGCGGCGAGCCGCGTGGCATGCGTCTCGTCACGCGCGAGCTGCTCGCAGATCTTGTAGGTCTGCAACGCGGCCAGACCGATGCGCTGCCGGCGCTGCACGTTTGCCTGCAGGATCTCCCGCAAGAGCGAGCGCAGCTCGTCAACGACCGCCGTCCAGCGGATGGCGGCGTCATTCTCCTGACGCAGATCCTCGTCTGTGCGGCCGAGCGCGGTCTGAATGACATCCGAGACTCCCGCCGCGTTGATCGCGGCACTAACGAACTGTGGGTTGACACTGGCGAGCCTGCGGCGCGGTGAAACGGGAACCGCGGGAGGCTGCGGCAGAGGAAGCTGCGCGCGCAATCCGCGCAACTGCTGCACGACCTCCTCGGGTGAAAGCATCACGGGCGCCGGGCTCGTGTCCTTGGGACTATCAGCCATCGAAGACTCCTTTCCCCCGGCAGAAACCGGGTGACTGGTCAAATCACCGGCTACACGCCGATGACGGGTTCGTAATTGCCCGGAGCCCAGGTTCCCCGGACGCGGTGGGAGGAGCCCGGCTCAACTCCCATTGCCGGCAGCGCTATTACACAAGCAAGCAGATCCGGCGTGTTCCAATATAGGCCTTACCTTACGGGCGTCAAGGGAAGGGCGGTTACAGTTTTACCGTGACAATGGAAATTGGTATGTGAATGCGCAGACATTTGAACAACTTGCATTCACCTCTGATCTCGATCGCTGCTTCTTCGATCTCGATTCGACATCAATTGATGTAGATCCGTACCTGTTCGATGTCGCGTGATTCACTTTTGATCTCGAATGTTGATCAGGAGTGAAACAAATCACATCCTCCAAGCACCGCGCGAGATCTCAAAGAGTCGCGATGACACGCGCTATGTGCGGAAGGTCTTCTTCGAGCAGCGTCCGCATATCGAGCGTGAAGCGATCCTCATTAATACGCCCCACGATCGGCGGATCGTTCTTCAGGAAGCGCGCGTACTGCTCGTTGGCGTTGCCTTCGATGGCGATGGCCATCGAGGGAATCGTTTCGGTCGGCGTCGTGCCGCCGCCGAGGGCGCAGCGGCTGTCGATGATGTTCGCGGCGCCGAGCCATTGGGCGCGCTCGCGCAGGGCTTCGATCGACGTCGAGAGCATGCGGTAGATCGGCACGCGCTCCTCGTAGCGATCGGTGACGAACGCGCGCAGGGTCTCGGCGATGACGGCATAGCTTTCCTTGCCGGCGCGGAGGGCGCGCATCAGCGGATGCCGGCGGCATTTGGCGATGATCTCTTCGCGTCCGAGGATCAGGCCGCCCTGCGTCGCGCCGATCAGCTTGTCGGTGGAGCAGGCCACGGCGTCGACGCCGGCTGCGATCAGCTCGCGGATCGTTTCCTTTTTTTCGAAGCCGTATCTGCTGATGTCGACGACGCGTCCGGTCCCTTCGTCGTAGAGCAGCGGGACGCGCTTCTCGCGCGCCACCGCCATCAGCTCCGCCACCGAGGTCGTTTCGGTGAAGCCGACAATGCTGAAGTTCGAACGATGCACGCGGAGGATGGCGGCGGTCTGCGCGTCGACGGCCGAGGCGTAATCGCGGGCGCGGGTCCGGTTTGTCGTGCCGACTTCGCGCAGACGAGCGCCGCCCTGCTGGATCACGTCGGGGACGCGGAACGAGCCGCCGATCTCGACGAGCTCTCCGCGTGACACCAGGACGTCGCTTCCCGCCGCGGTCGCCGCGAGCATCAGCAGCGTCCCCGCCGCGTTGTTGTTCGTCAGCACCGCTGCCTCGCATCCGAAGAGCGAGCGGCAGAGCTCGGCCAGATGTTCGTCGCGCGCGCCGCGCTCTCCGTGATCGAGGTCGAATTCGAGGTTCGAGTAGCCGCTGACGACGTCCGCGGCGTCGGACCAGAGCGCGCGGTCGATCGGCGAGCGCCCGAGGTTCGTGTGGATGATCACGCCGGTGGCGTTGATCACGCGGCGGAGCGTCGACCCCGTCGCCGTGCGCAGCGAGATCGCGGCCGCGTCGAACGCCTGTTCTTCGTCCCAGGGACGTTGCGCCTGGCGCAGATCGGCGAGGTGCGCGGCGATCGCGTCTCTCACCCGCGTCCTGCTGAACGCGTCGATCAGCGAGGCGAATCGCGGGCTGGTGAGAATGCGCTCGACGGAAGGGATGGAGCGGCGAAGTGACGCGCCGGAATCTGCAGCCTCGGGTGGGGCTTTACGCATACACTCTGAAGTTTATGGCGAAGTTCATCAAAGACGACGAGCTCGACAAGCTCGAGGAGGACATCCGGATCCTGAAGAACAAGTACGACCAGTTCTTCGGCGGTCTGCAGAAGACTCCTCCGATGATGGACCGCCGGAAGATCGAGATCACGATCTTCGAAATCGGCAAGCAGAAGATGCGCGACAACGCGCGCCGTTTCCGCTACCAGCAGTTGCTGACCCGGTACAACCAGTACCGCGAGTTCTGGGGCCGCAGGATGCGTGAGCGCGAGGAAGGCCCGATGGAGTTCCGGCGCCGCAAGGCCGCGCTCGAAGCCGCGCCCGTTCCGCCCCCTCCCCCGCCCACGCCGCAGCCGCGCGTAACGTCCAACGGCGCCGATCCGTATGTAAAGGTGACGCCGGGAACGAACGGCGAAGCGATCCGCAGGCTGCATGATCAGATCGAGCGCGAACATCTGAAGATGGGAAAGGCGTCACCCGTCACCGTCGAGCAGCTGACACAGATGGTCGAGAAGCAGACCGAAGCCGTGCGGAGCAAGTACCACGTGAGCACCGTCGCCTTCCGCGTCGAGACCGTCGACGGCAAGGTGAAGCTGAAAGCGAAACCACTGCAGGAGTGAAGCGGTTGAGCGGTTCAGCTGTTGAGCTGTTGAGCCCAAAAGCTAAACAGCTAAACAGCTAAACAGCTCAACCGCTATCGTCAGGACGACCATGAAAAATCTTCTAATCACACTTGCCGCGTTCGCGGTCCTCGGCTGCAGTTCAATGCACAACCTCGACTTTCACCGCGGAGAGAATCCGTACGACAAGCCGCTCTTCTACCAGCGCTACCTGAATCCGAACGATCCGTTCGATCAGCGCATCCAGAGGACGGTCGACGCGCTGCGGGCCGATCCGAAATCGGCCGCGCTGCACAATGAGCTCGGACAGCTCCTGGTGCGGAGGGGCTTCCCGAACGACGCGGAGAAGGAGTTCGGGCGCGCCATCCGGGCGGACCGCAACTTCTATCCCGCCTACTACAACCGGGCGCAGCTCCGCGCCGGCCAGGGCGACTTCCTCGGCGCGCGGCAGGACTACCAGGCGACGATCCGCCACAAGCCGGGACACGCCGAGGCGCTCTTCCAGCTC